>Ga0187893_10000067_pt1 | contig 217608 bp, 187 predicted proteins | sample MA1701074metaG_FD_139574 | JGI IMG/M metagenome (GOLD analysis project Ga0187893, IMG submission 139574) | White microbial mat communities from a basaltic lava cave in the Kipuka Kanohina Cave System on the Island of Hawaii, USA - MA170107-4 metaG ...
CGGAGGGCAATCGACCGTTGCCAGGGAGTTCACTCCCTGGAAATCGGTGGGTCGCCGACGCGCTTCCCCCCTTCCATAAGGGGGGACAAAGGGGGGTCGCTCACCAAACGCCAACGGCGTTTCATCCTCCAGCCTAGGGTTGCCACAACGCGGCTACCCTGGGTTCCTGTTCCCAGCTCTTAAACAACCCCACCGGGGTTGCGGACTGACCTCGACTCTTTAACCCTTCACCCCGACCCCGAAGGGGTCTAAGAAAATAGCCGTGGGCAAAGCGCAGCGCCGCCCACGGACACGGGCGCCTCTATGATTCATCCGACCCTGTAAGGGTCGCACCGCTTCACGACTCGCCCGCGCATGCCCATGTTCGCTCTGACCAATCGCTTGCCCTCCGGACGGGGATGTGACCTATTGCCCAATGGCTACTGCCTATTCCGTCGACCGCGCGGTTGTCGCCTCGCCCCCGTCAACGGCGCAACCAACTGCTCATACAGCGCAAACAAAAACTCCAGCCGCTGCCGCGCCAATCAGTACCGCGACAGCCATGGAGCGGGCTATCCGACTCAAAGACCCTGTAAGGGTCTACGAAAATAGCCGTGGGCAAAGCGCAGCGCCGCCGTAGAACTGGCTGACGTTGAGCCGCGCCTCCGCTCGGATATCGCCCTCCGATGGCGCGTCCCCGAAGCGGGCCTGAATCACGTCCATTTCCAGACGCCGCAGTTCCCGGTACGCGATCACCAGGAAGTTCCCGCACCCGCACGCCGGATCGAGGAACCGCAGGTCACCCAGTCGTTGATGGAAACGCGCCAGCGCCCGCCGGTCACGCCGGATGGATTCAAACTCCGCCCGCAGATCATCCAGAAACAGCGAGCGGATGAGTTTCAGGATGTCCCGCTCGGACGTGTAATGCGCCCCGATCTGCCGGCGCTCGCGATCGGCCATAATGTTCTGGAACAGCGAGCCGAACACCGCCGGGCTGATCTTCTCCCAGCGGAAGTTGCAGCAGCCCAATAGCGCCGTCCGCATCGCGCTGTTGAAGTCGGGGAAACGTAACTGCTCCGCGAAGAGTTCGCCGTTCACGTAGGGCAGCGCCGCGAGGTCTTCATCCAGGTTCCGCTGCCGCTCATCCGTCGGAGTGTTCAGCACCTCAAACATGCGGCTCAGTTGCGCCCCGGTGTCCGACCCGTCCTCGTCCGTGCGATGGAGGATGAACTGCGTGAACGCCTCCGGCTCGAAGATTCCCGTATCCTCTGCGAAAAGACAGAAAAGGATACGTACCATGAACCGCTGGAGGTCGTGCCCGCTATACCCCCCGTCTTCCAGCCGGTCGTGCAGGTTCGCCAGTTTCTCTGTCGCCTGAAAGTTGGCCGGGTCCTCTTCATCCAGCCGCCGCGTTTCGTATCCCGCGATGAACGCGAAGTGGCGGATTTGTTGGGGCAGGTCGGCGAGCGGAAACTCGATGCTCTGCCGCGAGGTGTCCGGCTCTTCCAGATCGTGCAGCGCGAAACGCGCGAAGTCCGAAACGACGATGTATCGCGGGACTTCGTCGCCGCGCCCTTCATTTTGCAGGTTCTGGATGTATCCGATCGCCTGACTGTGGGCACGGGAGAGATTCCCGCCCCGCGACTTGTGCTCCGCGATCAGCTTCCCCCGCCAGTGGAGATCAATGAACTCGTACGTCCCTCTGAGGTTTCGCACCGGTTCCTCAAAGGCGGCCACTGTTCTTCGAGGCATCCCGAAGACTGCAAAGAACTCGTTCCAGAAGGTCTGCGCTTCCGCCCGCTCGCGGGTCTCTCCCCGCCACTCGCGGGCGAAGCTGATCGAGCGTTGACGGATTTCATTCCACGACAGCGGCATCGATCAACTCTCCAATGCCAACCGCATGGCACTCGAATCCGGCCGAATCGACACGTTTCGTCTCTGTCGCATGAACGGGACGACATCAGGGAAGCCCATCGCTCGCTAGGCAACCACTAATCATAAGTGCCACTATATGGCACTGCATTTCAATCCCCCGCCGCCCCTTCGACTTTTTGACGTTTCCTCACTCCCCTTCTACTCCCAGCTTCTCTGCGATGCGGTCAAAATCATCCAGCGAGTAGTACTCGATGGTGATCCGCCCGCTGCCTCTCTTCCGCCCTTCATGGATGGTCACCTTGGTCTTCACCGCCCGTTCGAATCGCTGCTCCAGGTCCTGCAGATGGGCGGTACGCAAGGGGTTCTTCGCCGGTCGCCGTCCCGTCGCTGCGCCGTTGCGCCGCACTCCATCCTCCGTGAGCGGCTCACCCCCTTTTTTGAGCAGCTTGCCCCGCCGCACGATCTCCTCGGCCTCCCGAACCGACAGCTCACTGGCCGCAATCAAGTCCGCCAGCCGCCCACGAGCGACTTCATTCTCCTCGCCCAACAGACAACGGGCGTGCCCCATTCCCAGCCTACCGGCAGCCACCATCGCCCGGATAGGTTCACTTAAGTCTAGTAACCGCAAGTAGTTAGCTACCGTACTTCGATCTTCGCCAAGCCGGTCGGCCACTTCATCAGGCCGCAGACCAAAGTGCGTACAAAACTGCCGGTACGCCCGCGCTCGATCAATGGCATTAAGATCCTCGCGCTCCAGATTTTCGATCAGCGCAAGCTCCAACATCTGTTCATCGCTGGCCTGCCGCACGATTACCGGAACCTGCCTCAGGGCGATGGACTTCGCCGCCTGCCAGCGCCGCTCCCCTGCAATTATCTCAAACTTCCCACCCACGCTTCGCACGCTGATAGGTTGCAGTAACCCATGGCGGCGGATGGATTCCCCCATGGAAATGAGGTCTTCAGCCGTGATCTCATGACGGGGTTGAAACGGATTCGGCGAAAGCTGGTCCGGCGCGATCATCAGCGTTTTCACGCCTTCCGCGCTGCCCGAGGCAGTTGGAGGAGGCGTGATTGCCGTATGCGGCGCTCCGTGCGCTAATGGGATTTGGGTTTCGCTTCGAAGATTTGAGATTAAGGAATCTAAACCCCTACCGAGGCGCTTGCCGACCTTGGACATGGTTTCCTCCTTGAATAAACAGGCGGTCTCACCAATTCGCGTTTACAGTTACAGCAGGCGCAAGTCAAGACGAAAGCATGAACAACGCGTGTTCCACGTGAAACACTCGTCCGCTGACAACTAACACTGTTCCACGTGGAACACCACCATAAGATCCATGTAGCTTGAATTATTAAATTGTATATTCACTTTTGTTTTGAAGGGTGCTGGTATTTCTCCTTTGTAATCGATGGTAGGTTCTGCGCGGGTCGGGAATAAGTAGAGATGAAAACTCGTTTTTTCCAGCGGGAGGCCGTGTGGGCGATCGGGGTGATGCTGGTCGCCCTGGTCGTGCGCGCCACCTATATGCTGGAGACGCAGGAAGTGCCGACCGCGCGACACCTCGTCGGCGACGCAGCCGGCTATTACCAGTGGGCACGGGAAATCGCGGGAGGGGCGTGGTTCGGCACCGAGCCGTTCTATCAGGCGCCGTTGTACCCATACGTCCTGGCGAGTGGCTTCAAGATTTTCGGTGATTCCGTAGGGACGATCCGCGGGCTCCAGGCCGTGTGGGGGGCGGCGGCTTGCGGGCTGATGTACTTCGGGACGAGTCGTCTGTTCGGGCGCGGGGCGGGCGTGGTCGCGGGGATGATGCTCGCGCTCTACGGTCCGGCGATCTTCTTCGACGGAATCGTGCAGAAGGCATCGCTGACGGGCCTCCTGGCGTGCGCGCTGTTCGCTGCGGTGACATGGAATGGCACTTATAATGGGATGGAAGACGCGGCCCGTCGCTTGCGCTCCGGGTTCGGACATGGACCGGCAAGTGCGTGGCTGGTGGGATTCGTGGGCGCGCTGCTGGCCATCACACGGGAAAACGCGATGGTGTGGCTGCCCATCCTGGGCGTATGGGTTTGGTGCGATGCGAGAGATTGTCGATTGGGGAAGGAAACATCAAAAAGTCAAAACGTCAAGAAATCAAAAGACGTGATCAGGCGTGGAAACTGGGCGGCGGTGGGGGCGTATGTTCTCGGAGCGGCGATGGTGCTGGGGCCGGTGGGAATTCGTAACCGAGTAGTGGGAGGCGAATGGTCGGTATCGACGTTTCAGGCCGGTCCGAATTTTTACATCGGAAACCATCGTGGGGCGGACGGGCGATATCGACCGCTGGTGAAAGGACATGAGACGCCGCAGTTTGAACGAGCCGATGCCACAAAATTGGCACAAGAGGCCGTCGGGCGTTCGCTGAGCGCGCGGGAGATGTCGCGCTATTGGATGGGCAAGGCGTGGGAGGAGATCGGTGCCGATTGGGGTGCGTGGCTGCGTTTGATGTGCCTGAAAGCGGCGATGGTCTGGAATCGTTACGAGGTTTCCGACGTGGAGAGTCCGTATGTCTATCGGGAATCCTCGGCCGTTCTGAGCGTGCTGGGTCGTGGCTGGCATTTCGGGGTTCTCTGTCCCCTGGCTGCGGTTGGTTTTGCGGCCACATGGAGCGATCGCCGTCGGCTCTGGGTTTATTACGCCCTGATCGTGAGCATGGCCGCCGCGGTGGCGGCGTTTTACGTGCTGGCGCGCTATCGGTATCCGCTGGCGTTGCTGCTTATTCCTTTTGCGGCGGCGGGTTGTGTTGAAATCTGGAAGCGCGTGCGAAGCGGCAGTTTCCAAAGTATGGCGGGGTACACAGCGGTTGCGGCGGCGGTGGCCGTGGCCGTGAATTGGCCGGTACACGACGAGCGGAAGCTGAACGCGATGGCGCGAATGAACGCGGGCGTGGCGCTGGCGGAGGCAGGGGAGCTGGGCGCGGCGGAGACGTACTTCCGCGAAGCGCTTGGGGACCATCCCGGGTCGGCGGAGGGGCACAACAATCTGGCGCAGGCAATGGCCCTGCGCGGAGACTTCGCTGGCGCGGTACAGCACTACGAAGCGGCGCTGTCCATTGAGCCGGCCTTGGTAGGTGCTGATTACAATCTAGGAGTGGCGCTGGAACGAGTGGGGCGAATCGCTGACGCGCTGCGGGCGTATGAGCGGGCGGTGGCGCGGGACTCTGCTGATGCGGACGCGCGTGCGGCGGTGAAGAGATTGTCGAATGGCGAATGACGAATGTCGAATGAACGGGGCTGCGCAGGATAAGCTACGGCATGCCGCAATCCGATCAGCTGCAAAGGGATCTTAGGACAGAGCCGATGGGGCAGCCCATACCGCCGAAGTATCGGTGGCTGAAGCGAATGTTAATCGCAGCGGGGATTCTGATCGTATCCGTTTTCGGGTTGCGCCTCTGGTGGGGGTGGGAGGCGAACCGGCGGTTGCAGGCGGAGATCGACCGAATCGTGGCCGCGGGCGAACCCATCTATCCCGAAGACTTCGACTCCAAGCAAGAAATCCCCGACGAACAGAACGCGGCCAGGCTGCTCATCAAGGCGGCGGAAGCGATCGATTTAAGCCCCGAAGAGCAGAAGCTACTGGAGGAGTTCGCCGGTGAGCCCGCTCTCGTCAAAGAGCGCCTCGAGGAAGTGCGCGGGATCGTGGGGGGTAGCGCGGAGGCGCTGTCGCTAGTGCGCCGCGCTCGAGGGATGCCCGGCGCGGATTGGGGAGTTCGTATTCGGACGCCGGCCCTTGAAACCAGCCTCGACACGCTGTCGGGACAACGACAATTGGCCAAAGTCAGTTACCTGGCTGCTTGCTTACACCACGCTGACGCAAATCACCATGATGCAATGCAGTCAGTTCGAGATATTCTTGCCGGATCGCAAAGCCTTTCTCGCCAGCCGATGCTCATTCCGCAGCTGGCAAGCTGGGTGATGGCCGGGTTCGCGCTTCGCGCGCTGGAAACCATTCTTCCAGAAATGGCCATCGTGGCTGAGGTACGAGCACGAGAAGCGACACGACATGAAGTGATCGATTCTCAAGTTCGTCTCCTAATCACAGAGCTTCTGGATGAGCGGGAAATGCGCGCAGGGATGCGCCAGGCGATGATGTGCGAGCGGATGTATCAGGTGGACATCCTAAAGACGATCATGAATGGTCAGTCCACGATGAGCGCGCTGTTTGGATGGTGGAGTGGACCTCCCCCGGTGTCCCTGCCCGATGTCGTTTGGCGGCATGCATTAGGTCCGGTGTTGACACTGGATGTCGCTCGCGTCTTACGTAAAACCACGCCTTTCGTCGATGCTGCCAATGCAGGCTCGTTCGTGGACGTTCCCGTTGCCGAGGACTTTGACCAGTCGCGTCTGCGATTCGTTCTGCACCCATTTGGGAGTTTTTTGCCCGCGTCAATCGAGCGATCGTTCCTACTATATTTTCGCTTGCTAGCTTGGCGCCGCGTCGCGGCGACGGCGCTGGCGGTCCGCCTGTATGAGCTCGATCATGGGCGACGACCAACAACGCTCGCCCAGCTTGTGCCCGACTACCTATCACACGTACCGGAAGATCCCTTTACGGAGGGCGGACACTTGCTTCGCTATCTTCCCGACGAGGAACACCCCGTCGTTTACAGCATCGGGGACGATGGAATCGACGAGGGAGGTAAGGCAGCCAAGTGGGCCGACATTACGTTTTTTCTGGACGGCTGGCAACCGGAGGATGAGTCCGATGAGGGGCAAGCCGGCGAGAAGGAGCCATAAGAGCGGAACAAATACCGCGATGGCGCGGATAGATTCCCGCTTTCGCGAGAATGATGGGGCCGACTACTTGGCGTCCTTGCCGCAGCACAGTTTGTACTTTTTGCCGCTGCCGCAGGGGCAAGGTTCGTTGCGCTTCGGTTTGGCATCCGAGCGAATCGGTTCGACGGGGGCGGGCAGCGGCTCCTCATCCTCTCCGGGAAGCTGCTTGCGATAATCCTTCTTACGTTCCTCCCGATCGTGAAATCGCTCGCCTCGTGGGTCACGCGGTCTGTTCATATTGCATTCCTCCCATCGTCAGGATCATTCGCGTCGCGGCCGACCTAAGCCGGATCAGGCAGCCTGACGACATTCGATTTTAGCCTTTCGGGTATTTAGTGCAAAATCACTCGTCGTGTCGTTGAGGCGAAAAAGTTAATTCACTTGGCGTTGGAATTGCCGAGCTTTTCACGGACCCAATCGTGGGTGACGCCCTTGTCGTGGAGCATCCTGGCCACGCCCGTGGATTCGTCGCGCAAAAGCGCCAGAAGCAAGTGCTGCGGCTCGATCTCTCCCGCGCCGAGCCGGTTGGCGGCATCGACGGCAAGAATCATGGTGTGCCAGAACTTAGGCGAGCGGAAGGCCTTGTCCAGCTCCTGCTGGTGGACCCATTCGAAGTCGCCGTGACGTGAATGGGACAGATCGTGAGCGGGATCGACGCTGGAGCGCAACATGCCAAGGACTTTTTCGCGTAGCGTTTCCAGTTGGACGCCCTGCTGGCGGAGGACCTTGGAGGGGAGGCCGTTGGACAGTTGAAGGAGGGCGAGAACGAGATGTTCGGTGCCGACGTAGCGGTGGCCGAACTTTCGCGCCTCGGCGATGGCCAGGGTCATGACCTCTTTGGTCTCGTCGGTCTGGGCCCGCCGTCCGAGGACGCCGCCGGAATCGCCGCGGTCCATGCTCGACGCGACTTCGTCACGGACCTTGTCTAGATCGACGTCGAGAAGGCGCAGGGCCTCAGTGGCCACACACTCGCCCTCGGCGATGAGGCCCAGCATCAGGTGTCCCGGGGCGAGGTAGCCGTGATTCAGCTTGCCGGCTTCGAGGTTGGCCAGGGCCATCGCGTGTCGGGCCCGGTCGGAAAAGCGTTCGTGCATGAAGATTTACTCCGCTGTTGCCCCGTTGAGAGATCGCAATGAGAACTACGCGCTTGCCAACTCTACAGCGAGCAATCCGGGTTCGCAACGCGCTTTAGAGGTTAATGACGACAGGGGCCGCTTCGCACAATTCCACGAGACAGGCGGGATCGACGGTCACGCCTAGTCCCGGGCCTCGCAGCGTCGGGGGCCGACCTCCGTAGCCGAAGCGTAGCTGCTTCTTCGCCACATCGGCGCTCAAGAGAAATGAGCCGAAACAACCTTCAGCCCATTCCACGCCCGGGCAGACTTCGAGAAAGCGCAGGCCGGCGGCGGAGAGAATGCTCGTCTCGCCGACCATGCAGCCGAGCTGGATGCCGACTTCATGGCGTCGCGCGAGGGCCGCAAGGCGCAGGGAGGGGATCAGGCCGCCGCACTTGCTGATACGGATGTTGAACGCATCGGCGACGCCGAGCTCGATTAGGTGCTGGGCGTCGTCGATGGTGACGAGCGATTCGTCGTGAACAAGAATGCGAGCCGCGGGCTTCAGCCTCCGCGAACTTGCATCCGCAATCGAGACGGGCAATTCAGAAAGATCATCCTCACGACCTCTCGGCAACGGTTGCTCCACGGCGAAATACGGCAGGTGCGCGGTCGCGGAGAGCCATTCGCTGGCACTATCTTTGGTCCATGCGCCGTTGGCGTCGATACGTAGCGTCACCCGCCCCTTGGCGAGGGGTCGACGAAGGTAGGCGCACACAAGTTCAAGATGCTCCCGATCACCGGGAGTGCCGACCTTGAGTTTGAAATGTCGCAGCCCGCCCCAATACATGAGTCGAAGCTGGCGCAGCGAGGTCGCGACATCGCTTGCAACGACACCGCTGAATCGGATGTGCCGCAGGCTCCCCGGAGAGCCGAAACCGGGCAGGCCCATCCACTGCACCACGGCGTCCATGTCGCGGCGGAAGGCGCGAAGGGTCGCATCCAATAAGGCGAGTTCGACAGCCGTTCGTGCTGCGGCGACCGGCCGCTCCTTGTCATCATTCCATGGCAAGGCCTCGATCAACTCCAGCGCCTCCGGGAATGACTCCGCGTGAAATCCGATCAGGGCGGCGCCAAAGGTACTTTGAATCGAGCGGATCACGGACTCGACGGTTTCCCCGGTGACATAGGAGCGCGGGAGGGTTTCGCCGTATCCGATGATGCCGTTGGTCAGCTCAACGGCCACGACGACGGGATCGGCCGTGCTTCGTCGCGACGCCGCGTGGGTGATTCGACTCCGCAGTGGAATGGAAAGCGGATAGATGCTGACGCGATGAACGACGGCCACGGACACTTTCGCATTGTCGATTGTCGATTGTCGATTGTCGATTGGGCCTTCGCGCAAGTATCGGTCAATGCTGCGCAGTACGTACTTGATTGAGAATACCGGAGAGCAGCACGATCAATCCCGCAAGAGCGAGCAGGACTCCAAGCCATTTCGCGCGGTGGGCGCGGATGTTGGCGAAGCCCGGTCCGCGGCTTATCAGTGCGCTTGCGATGAAAAAGACCGCGAAGGCGGCGAGGAGTTTCACGCCGAAGATGGCGTGATAGGGCATAGGCTCGATTTTGGGCGGCATGGCCAGGAGGAGGAAGTTGATCGAGCCGGTGATCAGCAGCAGAGCGACGGCAGCGTGTACGAACTTCGCCCAACGGGCGCGGACGGCCTCGCGCAGCCTATCGTGAACGTCATCGGTGAGCGTGGCCTTGGCGGCGGGTATCAGAGCGAAGCGCATGAAAACCGCTCCGCCGATTGCGACGATCGCGGAAGCCAAATGTATCCACCGCAGGATAAGAAGGGTAATGTCGATGATCGTGCTCCGGGACGGCTATTCGTTCCGCGCGTCGAGAAGGTCCTGCTGGTCGAGCACTTCGAATTTTTTTTCTCGCAAAACGCGAATAGCCGGCTCGATGTTGTCGGGCAGGACGGCGATGGCCGCGCACCCCTTTGGCCGCACGAGCAGGGGGTATGTGTAGTGGATGCTGATCTCCCCGCCGAGCAACGCGGCCCATAGGTGCAGCAACGCTCGCTTGCCGTGAGGGAGGCTAACGGCGATCAGCTCCGTCTCGCTGAGTTGAAACCCGGCCTCGGTGAGCACGTCATGGGCCTTGTCGGGGTCGTCGAGGATCATCCGCACAATCGCGCAGTCCACGGAATAAACGACGGACACGGCCAGGATACGGATGTCGGTCTGATCAAAAAGCTTGGTGAGCCGCAGGAGCTGCCCGACTCGGTTCTCGATGAAGACGGATTGCTGCCGGATGGTGGGGTAATCATGTCCCTCGGCGGTTTCCAGGGGTGCTATATCCATAGACCCGCAAGTTTATCCCGCTTTGAACATATGCCAAAGAGGCCGACCTCCTAGAGCTCGCGGCCGTGCCATTTCCGCAGAGGATGCGCTGTCACGATGGCAGACGCAACGCCACGTCCACACGACGTGTGTTCATAAATACTTATATCACAAACAGTTAAGAACTATTCGAGGTCGCAGGCCCTGGCACGGATTGTGCTCCCGGGAATAGCTACGGGGCAATTGCGCGCCTGGGGCGCGGGCCCCGGTATGGAGAAAAGAACAATGTCCAAGATCATTGGAATCGACCTGGGGACGACGAACTCGGTAGTGGCCGTGATGGAGGGCGATCAGGTCAAAGTGCTGACCAACGCCCAGGGGTCGCGGCTGACGCCTTCGGTCGTCGCCATTACGGAAAAGGGAGACCGGCTGGTCGGGCAGATCGCCAAGCACCAGCAGGTGACCAACCCCGAGAACACGATTTTTTCGATCAAGCGCTTCATGGGCCGCCGGCACAGCGAAGTGGCGTCGGAAGAGAAGATGGTGCCGTACAAGATCGTCGGCAAGCCCGACGAGCTGGTCAAGGTGGAAGTTCGAGGGAAGCAGCAGACTCCGCCGGAGATCAGCGCGATGGTCCTGCAGGATTTGAAGAAGACGGCGGAAGACTATCTGGGCCAGAAAGTCGATCGCGCGGTCATCACCGTTCCCGCGTACTTCAACGACTCGCAACGAAAGGCCACCAAAGATGCCGGCGAGATCGCCGGGCTGAAGGTGGAGCGAATCATCAACGAGCCGACGGCTGCGGCCCTGGCCTACGGTCTCGACAAGAAGAAAGAGCAGACCATCGCCGTCTTCGACCTCGGCGGCGGCACGTTCGACATCTCCGTTCTGGACATCGACCCCGAGATCGGGACGTTCGAGGTGCGCAGCGTCAGCGGCGACGGTCACCTGGGCGGCGACGACTACGATGAGGTGCTCATCAATCACCTGGCGGAGACGTTCCGCAAGCAAGAGGGCGTGGACCTTCGCAAGGATCCGATGGCTCTGCAGCGTTTGAAAGAAGCCTCGGAAAAGGCCAAGTGCGAGTTGTCCACGGTGATGGAGACGACGATCAACTTGCCGTACATCACGGCCACGGCGTCCGGTCCCAAGCACCTGCAATTGACGCTGACGCGAAGCCAGTTCGAGCAGATGACCAAGCACCTCACCGAGCGGTGCCGAAAGCCGGTGATCGATGCGCTGCAGGGCGCGAAGGTCACGGCCAAGGACATTCACGAGGTCGTGCTGGTGGGCGGATCGACGCGCATGCCCGCGGTGCAGGCGCTGTGTAAGGAACTCTTCCAGAAGGAGCCGAACAAGAGCATCAACCCGGACGAGGTCGTGGCCGTCGGGGCGGCGATCCAGGGTGCGGTGCTGGCCGGCGACAAGGCCGACATCGTCCTGCTGGATGTCACGCCGCTGACACTCGGCGTGGAGACGCTGGGCGGAGTGATGACGCCGCTGATCGAGGCCAACACGACCATTCCGACGTCCAAGTCGGAGGTCTTCTCCACGGCGGCCGATGGGCAGACGGAAGTGACCATTCACGTGCTGCAGGGCAATCGGCCGATGGCGGTGGACAATCGCACGCTCGGTCGCTTCAACCTCGCGGGGATCGCACCCGCGCCGCGCGGCGTGCCACAGGTCGAGGTGACCTTCGACATCGACCGCAACGGGATCATCAACGTGTCGGCCAAGGACAAGGCCACGGGCAAGGAGCAGTCCATCCGCATCGAAGGCAGCGGCGGACTCACCAAGGAAGACATCGAGCGGATGAAGAAGGACGCCGAGGCCCACGCCGCGGACGACATCAAGAAGGCCGAGCTGGTGAAGGTACGAAACGTCGGAGACAACACGGCCTATCAGATCGAGCAGCAGCTTTCCGAGCACGGCGACAAGATCCCCGCCGACGAAAGGGCCAAGGTGGAGGCCTCCATCAACAACCTGCGCTCCGTCCTCAAGGGCGACGACGCCGAGGCCATCAAGAAGGCCAACGACAAGCTGATGAAGGATGCCCAGGCCATCGGCAAGATCATCTATGAGAAGACAGCCCAGGCGCACCCGGATCCCTCCGCCGGCGCCGAACCCGGCGACGGCGGCGAAGGCGGCGGCCCGCCCAAGGACGACAACGTCATCGACGCGGAGTTTGAGGTGAAGGAGTCGAAGTAGGGCGGGTCATCGACCCGCCGGTCCGTACCGCGACAGCCCTGGAGCGGTCATCCGAGCCGCGAGCGCAAGCGACCGGTTTATCAGAGCCGCGACCGTCAGGGAGCGGATATGGTGGAATGGTGAATGTGGAATGTAGCGCCACCCCTCGTGGGTGGCGCTTTCGTATGTTCGTTCAATGGGCCCCATAGCATTATTCGACAAGTCGTTTCTTCAGTCGTTATCCGTCGACGAATCTGTGTGGTTCGACAATTTCTTCATTGCAAATGTGTGTCCAATCTTCCACGCAGAGACTCTTGCCGACCTTAAGAAGTCAACAAAACACGGAAGAACGCCCGAAGAAGAAGTAGGCGTAATAGCCAATAAGTTTCCAGAGAAGTCAGGCTCCCCAAACGCCTATCATGTGAGCATCTGCCTCGCTGAGTTGCTTGGTCAAGACGTGCCGATGAAGGGTCAAATCGTCCTTCCCGGTGGAACGATTGTCGATACAAGCGTAGGTCCGGCCGCCGTATATGAGAACTCGCCCGAGGCTCGCGCCTTCGAGCGCTGGGGCCAATGTGAGTTCTCACAAACCGAGTATGAATATGCACGACTTTGGCGCGAAGCAATCCCAACCCTCGACCCCGCAGCGGTTGCTGAGTTTATGCGAAACCTGGGCATCGACATGCAAGCGTGCCGATCCCTCGACAGCGCCAAGGAGATCGCGACAAACATTGTTTCGGGTCGCCTCCTATTGATTGACCCAATGCCGTTCGCGTTCTCACTACTCAAACCATCTGACGGCATACGCGAGCGAATAATTAATCGTTGGCGTAATGCCCATTGCCCGCCACTTAATACGTTTGCGCCATACACGGCCCATGTTCTCACCGTTCAGTTCTTTTTCTTCGCCACGCTTTCCGCGAAACTCGTTTCAGAGCGACCGAGCAACCAAATCGACATGGCCTATCTCTTTTATCTCCCTTTCTGTCAGCTCTTCATCTCCTCTGATGGGCTACATCGTCGGTTGGCGCCACTATTCTTGCGCACCGACCAAGAATTCGTCTGGGGCTATGACCTGAAAGAAAGTCTTGCTCAACTGAATAACCATTATTTAACCTTGCCAGATGTAACAAAACATGGCGGCATAATGTCGTTTGCTCCGCACCCACCGAGGAACATGAAGACACTTGTTGTCGAACTCTGGGATCGTTGTTGGCCGAATTGGCGAAAGCGGAGGAACCGCAGAAAGGCAACGACGCCGGAGGACACGCTTCAATTCATTAATGAAATCGAAAGTACGATGAAATCGTCCGTTAGACGGCTCCCCGCGGACACCGTCGGCTCGATCGATCCCATGGCTGTGATGATGGAACGTCGCGTCAGAAGGCGGAAAGGAACTTGGTATCAGGTTCCGAAAGACCTGAAGGCGTGAAGCCAACTTTCCCTATTGTGAAGAGCTATTTAATAGGCAAGAAAGGGAGTTTACCGTGAGATCACACCGAGTTATTGTCGTCAAAGGCGACCGATTCACCAGAACACTATTGGTCATCATTGCTGCTCTAATGTTCATTTCCTATCTGCGTGACATAGGAATTGATGTTGCGAAATTCGGGCGCGTAGCGATTGGATTAAGAGTAGGTCCGGCTTGGAAAACACCGGCATTGCCCGTCGTCGTTGAGAATAGGTCATTCGACGTTGAAGTCACGAACACGAGTCTTGACGTCGAGGTAACAAACACGCCGACTGTTGAACTTGACGAGCCTGTTGAAGTCAAGATACGCTAGACTCGACGTTTACGGGCCGGCGGGTGGCATGGTCCACGCTCGCGTGACCATGCTTCGGCCGCAACTCGTAATTATCAGTTGATCCAATTTCAAGATTTGGACGGGTGGGCCATCTCCTCGGGAGATGGGGGAGGCGATGATCGCCCGACGTTTTCCGCATCTGTAATTGCTAATTCGTAGCTTGATCGGTCCTTTGCCCGTCAGTGACCGATCACCCTTGACGTTATTAGGGTAGATGAAAGACTCCCGCCCATTCCGCGCCCTTCGTGGCTTCGTGGCTCAGTGGCTCCGCGCCTATTTTGGAAAAACGCCTAATACCAAACGAAGCCAGCTTGAAGCGGCGCAGTTGCTGGGCGCACAAGGACTTAGGATGAAATGCCCTCTGGAAAACGAAGCCAAAACGAACCCAAACCTAAGATCGTCGGACACCAAGCGGAGCAATAGAATCTATGGAGGTAGATCGGGTTCGCATGATGGAAAGGGCGTTAGATTGGGCATGAAGAGCGGGATCGGGAAGTGCGACGGTGGTACTCTTGCGGTGTTGGTTTGCGTGGGCGGACTGATTGTTGCTGGATCGTGGGGGCTTGGCGGCTGCGGCCTCATCTTCGGCGGGTCGTTTGCGCCGGGCGTTTATTCCGGTGAGATTCCTTGCACGCTGAGCATCGTAGGCCCGTCGGGCGAAGGCGAGCAGGAGTACACGACACCCATCACCCTGACCATCGACGGGGAGGGCAACTTCAGCGTGAACGGTGTGGAGTTGGTCGTCGGCGCGGAAGTGCTTCGTTCAATACCCACGGCCGACCTGGCCTTTGAGGTCACAAGCATCACCATCGAAGGGTCCATCCTGACCGTGGAATACACCCCTCGTCCCACCCTGCCTGGAATCACCGTCGAAGGCGACCTCGTGGAGACCTACCGCTGGAACGTCGGATCGATTCAAGCTGCCGGCGAGTCCGACCTGCTCATCACGGACGTGGACGGAACGACGGCCCTGGCCGCGAGCTGCGAAGGGATGCTCACCGCCGAATAGGCTCTGCGCGACCGAAATCGGATCGTTGCGACGCACGGGCGGGGCTGTTTTTTAGATCGATTTTTGGTATTCTGGTTCGGTCATTTTGGCGGCGTAGCTCAGTTGGTTAGAGCGTGGGATTCATAAACCCAAGGTCCCCGGTTCGACCCCGGGCGCCGCTAGTTTATTCCGCATTGCGGGCAACAACCGATTACAAAATCCCCGCGCCGAATGGGGCGTCGTCATCGAACTTCGGCTGCGGCGTGGCCGGGCGGCTCTCTGGTTTGGGAGACGGCTTGGCCGGTGGACGCTCGACGATCGGCTTTGCCGGCAGGGGTGACGCGTCCGATGAGAACATTTGTCGCGCGGATACCGGAGCGGGCTTTTCATCAAAGGCGTCGGGTTTTCCTAATGGCCATTCGTCTTCATTGACGGAAGCAGGGGCGGGCCTGCGAACCGGCTGCCGCGGAAAGCCCTCCTCGGGGCCTTGGTCGCGCGATGCCGCGGGGGTTGGCGAAGGGCGGCGCTGCGATTCGTCTTCCGGGCGACTTGGCCCACGATCGGAACGGGCTGGGCGACGGGCGGGCGCCTGGGGACGCGGCGACGGTCTGGGAGATTCGGGCGCGGGTCGTGGCGCGCCCGGTCCGGATCGTAGACCGGCGATCAGAGCGTCGTATTCCGTTAGTTCAGAGGCGACGACGGGCGCTTCCTGAGCATCATGAGGTTCGGCCATCTCGTCGAGCTCAGCGTCCACGTCGGCGGGCTTGTAGCCGGGTTGACTGGCCAGCTCGCGCTCCGCCTCGTAGCGCTCGATGACCTTGCTCTGCACCATTTCTCGAAACTCGGGATTGATGGGGTGGGCGATGTCGCGGTGCAGACGGATGCGCCCGTTGGCGTCGGCGGAGACGCGGCTGGGCGGCAGCTTGCCGCCGCACTCGTTGCAGAAATGGGCGCGAAGATGGTTCTTATGGCGGCAACTGGGACAGTGGACGGCGAGCTTGCGCGAAGGCATGGCCACAAACAGGCCGTTGGTGCCGTCCACGACTTTCAGATCGCGGACGACGAACTCACCGTCAAAGGTGACGCTGCAGACGGCCTTGAGGCGGTCGGCGGCGTTGTCCATGAGCTTGACTCGAATGTCAGAGATTTCCATTCATGACTCCTCGTAAAAAACAGGGCTCTGTCCGACCGGGGCCGCGGCCACCGTGGTCGTCACGTGCGTCAAACGCTGCGCAATCTCGTCAGCGGCGCGGACGGCAGGCTCCTGATCATCAAACAGCGAATACATCGCGGACCCCGAGCCGGTCACACGAATCGAGGTAAGGCCCAGGGATACCAACTCATCACGCAAAGTGTAAAGAGCCGGGCAGACACGAAAGACGGCGGGTTCGAGGTGATTCGAAAGCAGACTCGACAATTCAGCGGCGGTCGAGGCCTCAACTAGCGCGGAAAGGGCAGTCGATGAAAACCGCTCGGAGTCCTCGCGGCGCCAGGCACGGTAAACTTCGCCCGTCGAAATCGAAAGACCCGGATACACAAGAAGCACCCAGCCCGACCAGCGTGGCGTCACCGGCGACACGAGTTCGCCGCGTCCTTCCATGAAGGCGGCGGGCAATGAAAAGAATAAGGGCACGTCGGAGCCGATCTCAGCCCCGAGGGCGGCAAGCTCGCGGTCGTTCAGGTCGGTTTGCCAAAGCTCATTACAAAGGCGGAGCGTCGTTGCGGCGTCGCTGCTGCCGCCGCCCAGTCCCGCGCCGACGGGTATGCGTTTTCTCAGGTCGATGGATACGGAGGGTTCACGGGCGCAGCGATGGGCCAAGGTCCGGGCGGCCTGCACTGCTAAATTGTCGTCGTTGCAAAGGGCCGGGTCGTTGCAATGCAAGACAACGCCGCTTTGAGGTGTAATCCGACAACTGACCCGGTCAGACAGATCAACGCCGATAACGAGGGAACGAAGATCGTGGTAGCCGTCGGGGCGTCGCCCGAGTACTTCGAGGGTGAGGTTGATTTTGGCCGGGGCGTCGGCGGCAGCTCCCGCGCGCCGGGACGCGACCTTGGCCTGGTGGTATTCCAACGTTGTCAGACTCATGCCAAGCGCGAAGCAAATATCAAGGAAAGGCATGATAACGATATTGGATGTAGTGTCAAGTAAACAATGTGGATTGTGAAGCCCTGACTTTGCTGGTTTCCGCCAACACCGCGGCATAACCCTTAAAAATCACCCATTTCCCAGCGATTCGTAAGTGCCGTATCCGGTTGGACTTCCGATCAACTGAGCCGCAACTCACACCCAGGCAGCCGGATTGCCAAAGGATCGGGGTCGAGCTTGGCGCGCATGTGGTGCGTCAGGTCCGAAAATGGAGGCGAAGAATGTCAAACACGATTTCACCGGCAGACGCCGGAGCATCCAAGGGTCGTTACGCAAGTGCCGCCGGGAACGGTGTGCCGACTGGCGGAGTTAGCGGAGGGTCCAGGTTGGGGTCGAACCGACCGGTGGCCGTCGGCGGCACCGCACCATCCAACCTCGGCAACCAGATCGGCCAGTTGCTCCAGGCGCTGGGGGGTGACTCGCAGAACAGCCAGATGCTGCCCCTGCTCATCGGCCTGATGATCCTTATGACCCTGCTGGAGGGTTCGTCGCAGGGCGGAGGATCGCCGACCGATGCGCTTAGCCAATTGGGCGGGGCCTCCGGTGGACAGGGAGGCTTGGAGGGTCTTGCGGCGTCGGCCACGTCGATCACCATCGAGCACACCAGCGTGACGATGACTTCCTCGTTCGTCGAATCGATGGCCGCGGATGAGGGCAGCGGCCAGGGTCAGACGCTCGACGAAGCGGCGTAACAACGACAGAGGGGGTCGGGTCACACGAAAGGGACGGAGGCGAATCAAACGCTTTGCGGCACGTCGTCACTCATGGTATATCTCCGCGCTGTAGGGGCGACGATTTCAAATGGATTCCCATTCCCGACAGGTTCATTTGGTCGCGGAATGCGACTCAATCATCTGTAGTTTATCACTACATTGGACAAAGCTGACATTTCGATACGACGTACCCGCCGATCGCGGCGCAGCAATCCGCGGTAAGAATGCTGCAGCTCTCTCCAGGGACGCAACAACGAACCGGCGATTCGCATTGATCAGGCACGCCGTTCGGACCGCAATCCTGGCAATTGGTGTTCAACCCCCTGAACGCCCCGCCCGCGGCATTGCAGCATGTCTCCGTTTCCAAGGCACACGTTTGGGAAATGCAGCACGCGCCTACGAGCGCTTCACAAACCTCGGAGATTTCATTTCCATTGCAGTCCTGGCAATCGGTATTCGCCCCCTTGAACACTCCGCCCGCGACAGTACAGCAGGTTTGGAAGCCGACCGTGCAAGCAGTATCCACGCAACATGCTCCAAATGGAGATTCGCAAACGTCCGCGATCGCGTTGTTATCGCAATCCTGACACGTCGTGCCCGGTTCGTATGGCGTACCCCCTTGATTCACGCAGCAGGCCGCCGTCGTAATGCTGCACGTCGTTACGCTGCAGGAAGTGCCTACACAGCACGCCCCGCGTGTTTCACATTCATCCGGAACGCCGTTAGCCTCGCAGTCAACCGCTCCGATTCCTAATTGCAGGATGGCCTTGGCGAGGTTCGGGAACGGGCCGATGTGCTGCGCAGATGAGTACGGCCCTTGGGGGATGCCCGTGCTGACCAGCAGGTCGCGCATCTGGATGGGGGTCAACTTGGGTTGCTGGTGGGCGAGCCGGATGGATTGAATGGCGGCGGCAGCGCCGGCGACCATGGCCGAGGCACTGCTCGTTCCGTTGAAATTGTTCGTATACGATTGCAGCGGGTCCGGCGGGTCGGCAATCTCGCCGTCGCCGTATCCAAGCGTGCTGACAGATTGCCCCCAGCCCTGCACATTCACGCGCTGACCGTAGGTACTGAAGCTGATTCTCTCGTGACTCGTATCATTGGTACCCGCGCCAACGACGATCGCCCCGCTATCTCCACGATTTCGATAAGTGTTGTAAATTTGGAGGTCGGTTCGATCAAGATTCTCGCCGATAAGACCCCCATTGCCATTCCCTGCCGCGGCGACGACGATGATCCCCTGGTCCGTAACATTCTTCGTAACAACCCAGACTACAGAAGCCACCTCTGCGGGGACCAACATATTACCGGGTCCTGCAGACTCCATTTCGAGCAAAATAATGTCTCCCGGCTGTGAATGGAGAGCGGCCAATGTAATAGCGTTAGTCCGGGTACTACCGCAGCTCGTCTGCGTCGATTCGCTGCTGAATCGCGCCGTTGCATTCGGAACGAGGCCCTTCCAGCCATACAAGTTGTCTTCCGCAAAGAGCATCCCAAGGACCGCCAGACCATGATTATTTCGCGCCAAGCCCACGGTGGGACTGGTGTGGTGCAGGCATGCGCTGGACTGGTGGGTCAGAACGTCACAAAGGTCTTCGTGAATGGGAGCCGAGGGATTCGACAGACGCCGAAACGAGTACTCACAATCCGTGACCTGCACTCCTTCTCCGCGTCCGCCGTATAGCCAAGCGCAGGTCATGTTCACGCCGGGGTCTTGATGATGGTACGTGAAACCATAAAACATGTTGTAAGTGAATGGCGGGATATCCGCGCAGGACGGAGGAGGCGGGTCAAGCTCCGCGAATTCGACGAACTCCGTTTCGCTTAGCGCCAGGAGGGCGTCGGCCGCCGCCTGGATCGTCTCCGCGGGGCCGCTAACCAGCACGATCCCTGCAAGGTCCGGTTGCGCATCTCCGCTTATTTGCCCCCCGCGCGTCTCGAGGAAGTCCAACTCCGCCTGGGTCAGGTTCGTTGAAGGAAAGAAGGTGAGCGCATATTGGTTCTTTACCGCCAGAACCGCGCTCAAATCGGCACTCACCTCGGAAGCGACCGAGCCACCCACGGCACGGACCTTGAGGTAATCAAGGAACTTGACGTGCAGCTCACTGGGCTCCGCAGGGAGCGGGGCGGACGCCGGTTTGGGAAGCGGCGTCCGCGTCTCAAGCGCCTTAACACTTGGGGGGGGGTGAACATCAACAGAACCACTACTGGAAATCTCTTGAAAAACATCATTCATCTCCAAAGATAGAGGCGTGGACTCGAGTGACTTCTCCTGGCGTCTTCGTAGCACGGCAGCGCCGACAATGAGGAGGAGCAGTCCCATGGCGCAGATACCGACCGTAGACAAGGCGGGAATACAATTCAGGCAGACCTGGGCGTCAAAAAAATAGGCAGCGCCCGAAGTGCCGTAGGGATCCTGTGGGCATGCGTCGTTGTCACCGTAAGCACCGGATATTACGACACATCCGTCAAGATCGATCGAGTTCCCCAGGGTGTCATTTTCACCGGCATCGGTGGCGGTCAGTCGCGCTTGTTGAGTCCACCCCGCCGAACCGCGCCTAAAGACATAGATCGCACCTGAAGAGACCTGAGATTCCACTGTCGCGCCGGGCGCTCCTACAACCAATAAACCAAGCTCTAGCGATACTGATTGTCCAAACCCCAAGTAAGTTTGCGGATCAGAGGGGAGCAGCTTCTGTTCCTGTATCCAGGTCGGAGCGTGGTACCGGAACACATACGCCGATCCGGAGCCGTTGTGGGGGGCATCGTCGGAGTCTGCCCCGACAACCACTACGTCGTTGAACAGGGCGCACGACGATCCATAACCGTCAGGTGCATCAGCGGGCGTAAGTTTCTGTTCTTCAAACCAAACCATGCCATTCCATCGAAAGACGTAGGCGCCCGCTCCGGCCGCGACAATCGTCCCTCCCTTCATCGCCAAAGACCTGGCCAAGAGGGAATAGGGCACACCGTCGGAGGCGGTGAGCTTTTGCTGCTCAACCCAGGATGCGCCGTTGTAGCGAAAGACATAGACCGCCCCAGGCTCGTTGCTGCCGCCGAACACTTCAGGGAATGAGGAAATCGCGGCCACGTCCCCGTCAATGGCCACGGTCAATCCGAAATGGCCCAACGGCAGCGGGTCCGAGGGAAGGAGCTTCTGTTCCAGCACCCACTGGCTTCCGTTCCAGCGGAAGACGTAAGCGGCGCCGGAAAGGTAATCCGCATTGGACTGTTGAAATGCCCCCGCGATGATGCGCGTCCCGCTCAAGGACACCCTGGCACCAAACTGGTCGCCGTCGCTGAGCTCCAATGGAGCCAGCTTCTGTTCCTCAACCCATTGCCCGTTCTGTCGGCGAAAAACGTATACTGCTCCCGGACCGGGCTGTTTGAGGACGGCGATGTCTTCCGGCGAACCGACGGCAATTACATCGCCCTCCATGGCAACCGAAGCGCCGAAGGCCCCTCCGCAATGCCCGTCGCTGGCCAGAAGCTTTGTCTGCGGGCAAGGTTGCGTGGCTCGCCCGGCAGACGGGAGGAGGAAGGGAAGGACAAGGGCAAGGAGCGCGATCCCAATGGATCGGTTTCGATTTCGAAAGGATTGTCCGCATTTCGCGGCGAACTGCATGTTTTTCCTCTCTCGAGCGAGATAGAGAGTCTGCTATTCTAACTGACCACTACGAATTGTGCAAGCCCCCTGAGCATTACTCGCCGAAGTTGGCCTGAAAGTAGAAAGCGGCATCCTGGTAGATCGAGGTCAGCAGGACGGAAGTCACGTCAATATTTCCATCGCTGTCTTCCCGCCGAGCATCCAGCAAAATCTGCTGTCGTCGAAAGAGAAGCTCTCGCTGAAAGGCCAGGGTCGGGGAGCGATCCATGATGTCCGTGAGCGGCACGTGGTACAAGCCGATGAGGTGGCCGATCTCGTGAGCGGCGGTATGGGCCAGGCCCAGGATGATGTTGTTGACGGAGTTGATGGCCGCGGAGCCGCAGGTTTCGCCGCGCCCCTGGAAACTGCCGACGTTGACCACGGCCTCATCGTCGGGTTTCTGATTGCCGGGATCGCGCAGCGCCCCGTGCGGCAGGACCTCGCCGAAGATGACCAAGCTATCTTCGCACTCGGGAGGAACATTGACGAGCGGAAGGGCCGCGTCGATCACGTCCGTATCCTCTGCCAGGACGCGATGGGGCCGGAGGGTCACGCGGGAAAACGGCACCGGGGGAAGCGGGTCGGCCTCGGTCGAAATGGTAACGGGCGTGTTAAGAAAAATGGTTCTTAACCTTTCGACGACGCCGTCGCGCACTTCTCCGCTGATGGAAGCAAGGAACTCCCGATCTTCGGTGGTGTTCGACTCCGGGTCCCACAGCCCCGTCGCCTCAGGATCAAACTGCGGATCAGCCGGGTCTTTGCCGGACAGAAACCCATCTTCAAAGATCACCAGAACGTGCTGCGTGGACGGGGGGACAAATCCAACATCGCCCGTCTGCGCGCTGATCGTCGCCCGTTGATTCGAAGATGCCTGAGAGTCGAACTGGATGAACAGGTAATAGCGCCCGGGAACACGAACGCGGTATTGAAAAGGTTCATTCGCCGGGCCGCCGCCGGCAATGACTCCCGCGTCATCGAAATCCTCTTCCGCAAGGACGGAGTACTCTGCAAGGACCAATACGGCCTCCACGTTGTCGCCGTCCGCCTGAAGACGCAAAACTTCGCCCGCGGCAAACTCGCCCAGCGGGACGATGGAGTAAGCGGCCTCGTGCGGCTCGCCGTCCAGGGCAATCGGCGGCAGGTCGAGGAAGGGGTTGATTGGTGGGTTACCAGTTCCAGGACAGCCCGCCAGAGCGGATAGGCAGAGAATGACAAGCTCGTACTTATGGCGAGCAGTTCGTGAGACGAACATTACAGTGGCTCCGCGATGGACTGAATGACCGCGACGGGCGCCTCAACGCAGATGACCGCCGGGCGAAACGTAAAATCGTCGGAAAAGAACTCCACCTGATAACCGCCCGTCGGACGGTCGAGCGAGAAAGCGCCGTTTGCATCGGTGGTGGTGAAGTTGATCGGGTCGCCGTACCCCGCGTCGGGATCGTCGGACTGCGAAGCATCCTCCGGAAGCACGCACTCAATCGGCGCGCCAAGACGAGTGCGGAAAGGGGTCCGTAGCAGCACACCGACTCCGCTGATGGCCGTCCCATCGGCAAGGGTCACTCGCCCGGCGATGGGCACCGAGGGTGCGAGCGGCGGAGGCGCGTCGTCGGTCAGCGCCGGCTCCACGCCGTCGAGTTCCCAAGCGAAGTCCGGTCCGGAGAAGCGCCCGGATGCTCGCAGGGCGTCATCGACGCCCGTACCTTGCGCGAGCTTCACCCGCGCCGAACCTTCCGGCGCGTCCCACACGGCGATCGTGAAATCCACCAAGGGTGTGATGTCACAATAAGGCACGTCGAGAAGCTCCCCCGCGACAATCGGCGTCTGTTCCACTTCTTCACCGGGGTCAAGACCAATGGGAACGTCATCATTGATTCGGCGGTACAGCAGCAGCCGCAAGTCTACGGAGCCCGGACAACCGTCGCCGACGGCATCAACGAAATCGCTTCGAAATGCCGCCCCCGGCGCGAGCAGCGGCGTCAGAAAAAACGAAGCCGCATCGTTCGAGGAATCGTGTTCGCGCAGACCCACGGCCGCATAGAATTGCTTCGAGAGGTTGGTTACCAGGATTCCCGTCTGCACCGGCGGAGAAGTAAACGAGGTACCCGGGCATCCCTGGCACAAGACGAAAACCACCGTCAAGCCGGACGTGGCAATCATTCGCAAAGTTTGGCTCATGGCTGCAACTCCATGACCAGCCGGAAGCCGGAGTAAAAATCCACGGCATTGGCGGTGCTGTACGCCCGCTGAGCCGACCGACAGCGCACAGCGGGTGAATAGTACGCCCCGCCCTTGCGCACGAACAACTCTTTTTTGGCGTCCTCCGGCTGGGCGAACTTCGGCGGATAGCGAGACTCGGTGAACTCCCACAGGCCTCCGTGCATGTCGAAAAGTCCAAAGGCGTTGGGCATTCGCTGGGCGACGACGTGATGGGCGGCAAGCGATCCGTCGCAATGGGCGAAGTACCTCGCGTAGGCGGCCTCGTCGCCGAAGCAATAGCGACCGGGGTTTCCGGCGCGGCAGGCGTATTCCCATTCCTCTTCGGTGGGCAGTCGATAGCGCCGTTTGGGAACGGCGCTCTCCGCGCGGTGGTTCAGCCAATCGCAGTACATTCTGGCCATGAACAGAGGGACATGGCCGGCCGCAGTCGTCGCCTGTTGCTCCGGCGAAAGGTCAGCGAACTTCCCGTCGAAGAGTTTCTGAAACCACTCACGCTGCTCAGTGGGCAGGTTCGCCAGAATCGGGCTCCATTGATCTTTCCAGAAGTTCGAAAGGGCGGCAAGCGTCACCTCCGTGACACTCATGTGCATCGCCCCGATCGCCGCGCCCTGTGCCGGCGGTTCTTCATCAACCAGCCGGTGCTCCTCATCGGCCGGTGACCCGCGACGAAAATCATTTGCCGGAGGGATGGCCGCAAAAATCAAACCCGACAGGTCGTCAGCGAAAAATCGCGGCGTCGGTGCTTGCGAGCCCAGCAGCATCGGTGTCGAACCCGAAGCGGCCAGCACGCCGGGATCGGTTTCCCCGGCGACCGCGCGCTGGGACCATTCGGCAAGACCAGGCGTCTGTGTGGCCAGACCGCGAATGAGGCAGAAGGCCACGTAGCGCTGTTTCGGTGTTCCGCGTTCAGCCGTGGAGGTGATCTGGACCATCACGGGGTTGGCCGGCAGCCGAGGCTCGGCCGATCCATCGGCCGGGAAACTCCAATCGCCGACATACGTCCGGGCGACTTCCAGCCATTCGCCGTGCGTCCACAACGCCCCGCCATCGACCGATCGCCAGAAGGCCTCGGGATCGACAAAAAATGCCGCGCGCGACCCGATGATCCGCTCGGTAAAGGCGTTCGAGGAAACGTTGCTCGCGGTCAATTCGCCAAGGTACGACCGGACGCGGCCCTTGGATTCCAGCACCTGGCGGGCGGCGTTGTCCGGGTCGTTTACGAATAGGGAGAGAATCTGGCTCGCTGTGCCGCGATCGAGTTCGCGCTGTTTGACCGTGGACCACCCCAACAGCGCGGCGACGGCCAGCGCCGCGGCGACCAACCCGATCTGGAGCGGATTCCGCTGGATGAATTTCTTGGCGCGATAGGACGCACTGCCAGCCAGCGGGGCGATGGGCCGCTTTTTTTCCATGGCGCGGAGGTCGGCGGCGACCTCGGAAACCGCTGCGTAGCGGCCGGCCGCATCGGGCGACATACATTTGTCGATGACTGCACGAACCTCCGGATCGGCGGGACACCCGTCCCAAGTCGGTCGCGGGTCACGTTCGATCATCTTGCGGTAATCAGCGAGACGCTGGGCGAGCGTGCTGGCCTGCTCGAGCCGCTGGACGTTGGGAACGGACGCATAGGGAACGCGGCCGGTGAGAATGGCGTAAAGCGTGGCGCCGAAAGCGTAAACGTCCCAGCGCACATCCGGCTGAACCGGCGAACCGGGCTGGGCGGGGATCGCTTGTTCCGGGGCCATGTAGAAAAGAGTGCCCAGCGACGCGGCGGATTCGGTGAAGACCCGCGACTGGCCGAAGTCCACGACGCGGATGCACTCCCGTTCGTCGAGCAGGATGTTGGCGGGCTTGAGGTCGCAGTGGATCAGGCCCTTGGCGTGGACGTAGGACAGGGCATCGGCGATTTCCGACATCCAGCGAACGGCGCGGCGCGGGTCCGCCGGAGATTCCATCGTCACCCATTGCTGCAGCGACCCGCGCCCCACCAGCTCCATCACATAAAAGGGCGGCTCCTCGTCGAGGTTGGTGTCAAGCAGTGTCACAATATGTGGATGCTTGTCGAGCCTGGTGAGGCGTTCGACCTCACGTTGGAGAAAAATCCAATCCAGCCCGGTGCGTTGGAGGAAGACCTTAACCGCGACTTCCTTACGGGTGCGCAACTGCCAGGAGCGCCAGACCTGGCCGTAGGCGCCTTCGCCGAGGGGCTCGGCGAGGACATATCCCGGCAGTTTCGGCGCGGAGGCGTGCTGGCGGACGTGCTGCGGGATGGACAATTCGACGGACGCGGCGATGGCGTCGGTGTCCTGGACCTGGGTCCTGGTGTCCTGACCGCGCCGCGTGTTTTGAGGTTCCTGAGAAGGCATCAGTCTCGCCGGCCGACTGGGATCGCAAACCGTTCGTGGATCATATTCCGGAACCGGCAGGTTTTCCAGAAGTGCCCGGAACGCACGGGTTCTGTTAAACGTTCAAAAAGAGCGAGGCGGGGCCGGTGGGTTGCCGGCCCCGCCTCTTTAGAGAAGCCCCAAAAGGGTACGACTATTCAACCTCTTCCAAAGCGCCAACGTCCTCCGTCGGATCAATGCCGATGGCGCTGAGGTCGAGGAACATGGAGTAGTTGCCCGCGGTCGTCGAGCCTAACGAGGTGGGCGTGAACTGGATAATGTCCTCATTGTCGCCCGAAACCAGCGGAACGGAGAACACGCCTTCGGTGGACAGCAGGATCGTCCCGTTGGATCGGCGGCCCGCGCCGTCCACGTCCTCGCCTGCGCCGTTCGAGAGTCCCACGTCACTGCCGTCAAAGTACATGGCGTAGGTCCCCGCGGTTACCGAGCCCAGGCTTGTGGCCGTAAAGACGATCAGGTCCTCGTCCTGTCCGCTCAGGCCGGTGACGCTGAAGGGGCCCAGCGTGGAAATCACCAGCTTGCCGGCGCTGTCCAGCGTGATCGCGTCGATGTCCTCGTCGTCGGTGGTGAGTCCCACGTCGCTGCCGTCGAAGTGGAAGGTGAGCGTACCGGCCGTGACGCTGCCCAGCGTAGTCGGAGTGAAGCGGACGATATCCGAATCGTCGACGGTCGTGGAGCCGCCCGGCCCGCCGATCAAACCCGCGACGGTGCCGGAAGCGGTGAAGCTCAGGAGAATATCTCCGTTGGCCTGCACGGCCATGCCGTCGATGACGAAACCGCTCAGGCCGACGTCACTGCCGTCGAAAATCAAAGACCACGTCCCGCCCGCCGGGTTATAGGCCACGATGTCTTCGTTCTGCACCGTGCCCACGCCGGGAATGGTCGCGGCGGTTTTGAAGGCCATCCAGATTTCCGGCCCGCCAAGGCAAACATCGTTGCCTTCATCGCAACCCGCACCGCCGCAGGGGTCTGACCCTGCCTGGCAGCCGAGGGTGACGTTGCACGTTTCCGCGCCGTTGCAGAACAAGCCATCGTCGCAGGCGGCGTTGTTGGGAGTGTTGTTGCAGGAATCCGTGCCTTCGTTGCAGGAGTCGGAAGTACAGGCGATTCCGTCATCGCAGTTGACCGGTGTTCCTGCTTGGCACGACCCCGCATTACATGTCTCTGTGCCATTGCAGAACAGACCATCCGAGCAGTCGCCGTCAACGATGCAGTTGGCGCAGGTGTCGGTGCCTTCGTCGCAAATCTGACCCGGACACGGATCGCCGCCCGCTTGGCAGCCGAGTGTAGCATTGCAGGTTTCCGCGCCCGTGCAGAACAGGCCATCATTGCAATTCGCATTGTTGGCGACGTGATCGCAGGAATCCGTGCCCTCGTTGCAGGAGTCGTCGGTGCAGGCCACGCCATCGCTGCAATTGGGCGGCGTACCGGCCTGGCAACCCAAGGTCACGTGGCACGTCTCGCTGCCGTTGCAGAACTGCCCGTCGCTGCACGCGCCGTTGTTGGGAGTGTGATCGCACGAATCAGTTGCTTCATTGCAGGAATCCGTCGTGCATGCCACGGCGTCAGCGCAGTTCGGCGGCGTGCCCGCCTGGCAACCTAGCGTCACGTTGCACGTCTCGCTGCCGTTGCAGAACTGCCCGTCGCTGCACGCGCCGTTGTTGGGCGTATGGTCACACGAATCCGTTCCTTCGTTGCAGGAGTCGGTTGTGCAGGCGACGGCGTCGGCACAGTTGGGCGGCGTGCCCGCCTGGCACGATCCCGCATTGCAGATTTCCGCGCCGTTGCAGAACAATCCGTCGTCGCATTGGGGGTTTCCGGAGCAGCCGCCCGCAGCCCCGGTAGCCAGGGCAAAAGCCGTCCGTACATTGGTGCGCTCGTTGCCCGTGTGTAAACCACCGTAGGCGTCGATGCTGAAGTCCACGTCCTGATCATCCGCAGTACCGAGGGTTCCGTCGGCACCGACGCCGCCCATGTTGATCGGAAGATTACCGCCGGCGTCCATGATGGATCGCGTGGCGTTGGAGTTCAGCGTGTGCCAGTTGCCCAGATAGTGCCCCGCCTCATGGCTGGTGACGTTGCCCACGATGCGGCCGATGGCCTGGATCTTCGTGAAGCTTGCAGCGCGGGGAATACTATTAATAGAATTCGGATCAGGCGACGCCGCGCTCATCAGGTCCAATAGAATCACTGCCGTGGCCTCTCCCCCGAAGTTGCCGGGGTCGATGTCCTCGGCGATTCCGATGGTCGAAATCCCCAACTGAGCGATGTCACCGCCAACGATCAATCGGCTGACGTTGGGCTGGCCGAACGGGTCGGCGTGGTCGCGGCTGTTGCGAACATCGACATCCATATGACCATTGATGCCGTCCGTGTCGCGATTGCCGTTGAGCGCCGCCGTGCGAAGATCGTCGAAGTTCTCGTTGACCGTAGCGAGAATGGAGTCGATCACCGCGTTCTCGTCTCCGGCGGTCAACCCCCAGCGAGTCATATAGGACGACAGGGGAGAGAGGTTCGCCGGATTGTTGCCGCTGCCGAACAGAGCCGGGGCGTTGATCGAGGCACCGTTGAAATCCACGAAGATGACCTGCGTCGCGGGTGGGGCTTTCTGCTCGAAACCCGGGCGCGGACCGCGTATCTGCAGCGTATAATCGCCGCCGCTGGTTCCGTTAAACGATTTGACCCGAATCAGGTAATCACCGTTGGCCGGAACAATCCAGGCCATTGTGGAATCCAGTGAGTTCACGCCGCCGGGAAGAGGGGAACCGGTCGGATAGTAGCCGGCCTGACCTTGGTGGTCGTCGTTTTCAGTGAACACCACGCCCGCAAGATCGGTGACCGCAACCATCGAATCCGGCGCGCCGCCGGCAATCACCGCGAGGCCCAGCACGTCACCTTTCGTGGCCGTCAGCCGGAAGTAGTCCAAGTCGGTGTTCGGAGTAATAAATCCCGTGATGTTGAGGTCGCGGTCCTGCCCGCCTCCGCTGCCAAAGGGGATGACCTGTGCCGTGGCCGGCGTGCTGTTGGGCTCGACCTCGCCGAGGTTGATCAACGCCACCTGGCCTGGCATCGCCCTCTCCTTTGGTGCCGGATAGTGGCACCAGCGCATCGGTTCAGCGATGCCCGGCTTTGGAAGTCCGGCGGCGTACTTGTCAATTCGAAAACCACCGCGCCGGTCAGTTGCGGAGACAAGCTCGATGATCATGGTGTCGCCGTTTACTTGAGGCGTCCAAAGCTCTCCGGTTTCAGGCAGGTCCAGATCGGTCAGCTCCACGCTCTGATCACCCAAGGCATCGGATACGATGACTATGTCACCATGATCAAGATCGAGTTCTGCGAAGTGAACGGCGACGTAGCTCGCGCCCTCGTGCGTCAATACATAGCGAACGCCGCTTTCCGCCTCTTCCGCGATCAAGTCGCTGTCAGCTAGTGTCGAATCAACGTGTAGGGAGTAGCTCGCCCCGGCCTCCCTCAACGGTGACGCTAGGGGGGCCGCTTCCACCTCTTCGATATCGATGGGCTGAGGCTGCTCAACCGTTCGAACCGACCGCGGTGGAGCGGGCGTCTTCACCGGATCGCGGGCACTTACAAATGCCACGCCGAGCGAGACGCTGACCAACGCCGTTACACCGCAGACCATTGACGACTTGTTCATCTGTTAAACTCCTCCCTGCGCGCCAGCACCTGGCCGTGCGCGCCGACCGCCCGACTTACGAAATGACCGACCATACGATCGCATTTCTACTTTCTGATTGACGCCCGTAGAGAGCCGCCCAATCTAGTGAAAACAGGGCTTTGAGTCAAGGAAAAAGTGTCCCTTCATGACCCTTGGCCCCCCTCACGCCTTGAGCGCCGTCTGGCCTCGCTTCAGGTCGCTTACGCTCACAACCAAGGTAGAGGGTACGCCTTTGCTGTTGCTGCCGTAGACGTAGTTGATGTTGAGGCCGGCCTTGGCGAGGCGCGAGGCCACGCGCTCCAGCTCGCCGGGCCGGTTGTGCGCCGGCAGGGTCAGCACCGGCTGGACGCAGAAGTGGTACTTCCCCTTGCCTAGGATCCTCTTGGCCTTGGCGGCCGGAGTGGCCACCATCCGCACCCAGCAACATTCGGCGTTTTCCGACACCGACACGGCATCGATGTTGACCTTGGCGCGTTTGAACGCGCCGCAAAGCTTGGCCAACGTGCCGGGCTTATTGTCCAATCCGATGCAGAATTCCGTAGCCTTTGCCATCGTCCGACTCCTTCTTTTTCTCAGGAATGACTTGGAAACAAAGGCATTGCACCGCGGTTTTGCGGCGGCGTCAATGAGCGCGCCGACGTTGATTTCTTGACTATCTGTAGTGGGTGGATACTTTCTTAAGGTCACAGCACGGCCACGGGAGAGGTGGGTGAGTGGCTGAAACCAACGGTTTGCTAAACCGTCATACGGGTTTACACCCGTATCGAGGGTTCGAATCCCTCCCTCTCCGATGTTAGTGTTTTGTTCAGTCATCCTCCGATCCGAGTCGCGCTGCTGCGCCTCGACGGCGACCCATGAGCGCCCCATAAACTCACCAGAACGACATGTCACAACGGACAAGGACGGAAAGGAACGGCAATGAACGGCAAGAATCGCCGACCATCCGTACCTGCTGTTGACGCGGGAGAGTTCCAGCCAATCCGCTCTAATAACTTGACGGGCGCGCAGTCGCGTGGACCCCAAAGACCGATCAAGCGGGATTAGACCATAGGCTGGAGGCTGTAGGCCGTAGGCAGCGAGGCAAGAAGGGGAACGGAATTACGAATTACAAATTACTAATGACGAAACGAGGTCAAGCATCGCGGCTCAGCATACCGGAATAGAAGCACTGCCGACACGGCAGTGGCACACGGTGATTTGATGCCATCCTGTGACACCCGAGCATGGCCGCGCATGCGTGGACCACGCCACCCGGCCGCTAGATTGGAAGGCCAACACCATAAAGCTCCGCAAGTTTCACCCATCGATCTCGAACGGCAGATATTTCACCGCTGGCCCCACACTCCGGACATCTCAAGGGCTCCGGCGAGCCGCGCAAATCATATCCGCATGTGAGGCAAATGAGCCCCTCCGATCTCAGGGCGCGTTCTACTTCTACGCGTATCTTCATTCTAATGACCATGGCGAGAAACCAACTGAAACCTCCTCCAATAATGGCGGACAGGAACATCAAGCCTGCGATCATCCCGGCGGTTCCTCGCTGACGGGAAAAAAAGGCGATCGCAAGAGGCGCGAGGGTCCCCACAATTGCCATAACTGTAATGATGTTCGCTATTCCTCTTACATTCCTTGTTCGCTTAACGATTAGTTTGGGTAGTGCTTCAGGCGCGAACAGCAAGTCTGCGGGGTTGCTCGGCCACTCTCCTGCTGTTGCAGGAGGCCCGCTGGTCTCAGAGCCAACGCGACCCCCGGAACGGGTCCGCAAAGCGTGGCGCTTGTACGCCGCTCGGGTGATGAGCCACAAGATGAAGCCTTCAAGAATCGCAGCGGCCCAGACATCAGGGTCGTCCCATTGGGCCGCTAGCATCCCTATGGCAGAAGTCGGAACCATATCCTACTAAGGAAGGTCATCTTCCGGGTACCACATCACATCCTTGCACTATTGTCCGACCCACAGAGGGCAGATCAATAGTGCTCATAGAGTTTTCCACCACCTATGAAGGGCCCTTTTGGCATCGGTGGGAACGGGCTTACGAATGGGGGAGGATTTGGCGACGGTCCGATCTTGCTAAGGGCGCTGCCTGCACCCTTTGACGCAGATCTGCAAAGCAGCCCGTAGGGAATGAATCTTGCCGCCGCGCGCCATTTAGCGTCCTCTCGCATTTTTCGTTGGCGACGTTGCATCTCTGCCTGCGTGTCGTCCGGCGACGGTGCTTCCGCAGGGTCAGCAAGGACATCTATGAAAATTATTGCTCCAATCACAATTGGCAGCCAAAGTATCTGACCATCTGGGTCGATGGCAATTGTCGCAGACCCTTTAACATACTCGTATACATTGCTCCCGCCCTCGATTCCGATCGGGTCGCGTTGCAGGAATCTTCCACTGCCTGGATCGTAGTATCTTGCGCCCACATGCAGGAAAGGAAGCTCGGAATGCGATTGATATCCAAATGCTCCGACGTAGCCGAACCGGTCGTATGTTCCTGATATTCTCTCGCCGAAGGCGGTGTATACATCCGATGCGCCCGCAGCACCGCTGCTATTCGAGGTTCGGCGCAAGGTACCGAGGTGATCGTTGTGAAGATAATCGACGACTCCGGCGGCGGAACGACGCCAGAGACCTGGTTCATATTTTTCAGTACTGCCCCCGAAGTCGCTGTATGCCTGATCCCCGTCGTAATCCGTCCACACTGTCGCCTGCGTGGGATGGGGTTGGGGGTTGAGTCCCAGCGTGTCCACGTCAAGCGGGCGATTCATGTACCTTGCGCGAGCGCCGTCGTAGCGGAATTCCCTCGCCCAGTTGATGGTGTAGTTTTCGGGAGCGGAGCTTTCGTCCCAAGTCCAGCTCTCGTCGTGGACGAAGGTCGCGGTTCGCCCGTTGTTGGCGTAGACGAAGCGAACGGCGGAGTAGGCCATGCCCAGACCTCCGCCCATAAGCATGGAGGTTCCACCGCCGCCAGGCCCGGTTGCCCCGACAGCGCCGGCAGTCGGCGCGGCCGTGCCGCTCGTCGCTGAAAGCGAAGGCCCGCCGCTCATGGCCGACTGCTGATACACGGCGGCTGACTCCTTGGTGATCACGCGGGTGACGTTGCCGTCGGCGGTGTACTCGTAATACTTCGTGGAGATGGGATCCATCGTGGCGGAGTCCTTCAGCTCCTCGTACATCAGGCGGTTGTTGCGGCTCTTGTACACGTCCGGATCAGCGTACTCGTCCACGTCGTAATGATACCACACCTCCCGTCCGGCCAGGGAATCGTATTTCCGCGTGCGGTTGCCGCCCTTGTCGTAAGCGTACTCGCGCTCGTAGGCGTTCTGCTGGGTGCGGGATTCGTTGATCAGGCGATTGCGACGATCGTAGATGAAGGTCGTCGTGGCCCGTATATTCCAAGTGCCGGCGAGGTTGTCTTTTTCGATGATTTCATGAGGTAAATCGTTGGAATAGTAGGTGTACTCCATGCGCAGGAACGCCTGCAATAGCACATTTCGATGCTCTATAAACGTGAGGCGGTTGGCCGAGTCGTAGAAATAGTGAATGGAAGCGGCGGGAGTACCGTCGGGCTTCTTATAGGTGATGCTCTCCACGTTTCCGTTGGCAAAGTGGGTGTAATCCGCACGCATCAAGAGGGTACCCGACGACGTTTTTCGCTCGACATATTCAAGATGATCGGCCCAGTCCATTTGCATGGTGGTCACATCGCCGTCCGGACCTGTGCGAGTGTAGGTGCCCGCAGCCACGTTGTAACCGTAATTGAAGGTTCGGGTCACGTCTCCGCCACCCGCTTCGTTGCTGACCACGTTGGCCTGCTTCTGCCGCCCCATGACGTCGTACTGTGCGGTGTGGGTCCGGGTCTTGCCGTCGTCGAGGTGCAAACGAAGCTGCTCGAGTTGGTTTCTCGCCGTATATTTTGCGTCCGGATCGGAAGGCGAGTCGAAGAACTGGGCCGTTCGCCTCGGCAGGTTTGGGGTGGGCGGCAAGGGAAATGGAGGCCAAGTCTGTTCTGGACCGCCGCTGGTCGCCCACACTTCACATCCGCTTGTTGTGGGATTCCCGTCAGGGTCATTCCCGCCGTAGCCGCCGGGACCCCCGGAACCACTATTGCCTTGACCGTTGCCGTCGCTGCCCAGGGTCATGGCGTGCCAGTTGCCGTAATTCCACGAGACTCCGGCGACTTGGCTGGGCCAGCGCCCCTCGATGTATTTGGCCTGCTGACCCCATTGATCATACTCGAAGCCGGTCCATACATTGTTGGGATCGGTCACGCTCTCCGCCTGTCCGTGACAGGCGCGGTTACCGCTTTCGAGAACGGTGCCGCATGAACTGGCGGTGGTGACATAGTAGGTGAGTCGAGTGGTCGGGAATGCGCCCTCTTGTCCCGGTAGCTGCCCCGGCGGCGGGTTGGCGGAATCGCTGGGTTCAACGATGCGGGTCAAGAGGGTGGGGTAAGCGATGTCGTCATAGTAGAATCGAACCGTATTGCCTGCCGCATCAGTGTAGGAGGTGAGATTGTTGAGCGGGTCGTAGGTCCAGGTCTGGACGTGGCTCAGCGAGTCGGTCAGCGTCAACTGATTCCCGCGGGTGTCGTAGGTTGACTCCCATTGGTTGTAGACCGCGTCGGAGTACCACAGAAGGTCGCGCCCGCCGCTGAAGTTGAAATACTGCGTACCGGCAGGCTCCTCGATTCTTTCGAGGGTTGCGTAATTCATGGGAATGGCAAGAGGGGCCGGCTCCGGATACCAATAGAACCGTTCGTGGCCGCGCCGGTCGGTATACTCGGTAATGGTCTTTCGTTCTGATTGCGACGGTCCGGAGCAGGTAAAGTCGAACTCCTGCAAAAGCCCTCCGCCGTCCCCGGCGGGATCGTAGATTTGCGTGGCTCGGCTGTCGGTATAGTTGTAGGTCCAGGTGGGATAAGACGGTCCAGCGTCATGCCTATCGCTGATCGTCGCAATCCAACCATTTAGGTAGTAAGTCAGATCGATAGGTTTGTTTCGCGGTCCCGTGAACTTGCTCATCCGTCCGCTTTGATACTCAAACGTCCAGGAACGATCGGCAGGCTCTCCCGGTTCGGGTTCTCCAGGTTCATCGCGCTCGTCAAGAATGCGAGTCAATACATCGCATGGGCCGGACTCGTATTTGAATTCGAGGAGTCGGCCGCCGGCCTGTACTTCTTTGAGTCGGACATTGCCAATCCCACAGAGTTCGGTGGGGCCGGCTTCATAGGTCACGGTAGCAGTATTTCCCGTGGCATCCACAACTTTTTCGAGTCTCGCGAACGTGTCCGTTTCCTCGAACCGTCGAAATTCATGGTAAGACTGATTCTTGTGTTTCACCCGCCAGGCGTCTTGCGAGACGCCGATGATGACGTCGTAGACTCCGGGCGGCCCCAGCCATCGTTGCTGGGCGGCGTTCCAGGTGAATTCGTCGAGCGATCCGTCAGCCCGGACAAGAGTGATCTCGTTGGTTAGCGGCAGCGCGTCGAGCAATAAACGGTCGCTGTAGGACATGCTCCAACCTTCGCCCAAGCTGAAACCCACGGCATTGTAGAAGTGATGATCGTCTGCTACAGCCGCCGAATTGTGGTACAGGGACATGCTCATGTCAGGACCTATTCCCGACCAACTCACCACCGGAATAGCGGTAAACAAGTTGCCGTTGCGAGTGTTGACCTCCGAGTAAGTTGAAACGTCAATGCCGACTTCCCAGGGACGCGCCGCTCCCGGTTGAGGCGACGGCGGGTAACACGGGTCCGGGACTGCGAGAGCAGGCCTTGGAGGCGCGGACAGAAACAAGAATATGGTTAGCCCGACGACCACGCCTGCGCCGGCAACGATCACGGCTGACCGGGCGAGCCTCCGCGTTGTGAGCCAATGGGGCTCCACGGGTCTTGGAGTTGGAGTCGAGAGGCGGAACGACCTGTGAGAAGTTAGTTCGGGTTGACGCGGCATGGACGGCCCTCCGGTTGGGAGTTTCAAGAGGGGGTCGGTGCGGACCACGGTGGTCACACCAAGGCACCCACCTCCGTATCCTTTAATGCCGAACAGAGGCCCATTATGTACTCGCAAAATGGTGGAAATGCAAAAAATTTTGTGGGTAGATTCTTCGCTGATGCTCAGAATGACAACCCCCGCAGGTCCCCCCTTGGGACAGGGGGGATGCTCTGGATTCCCGCTTTCGCGGGAATGACGAGGGCGAGGCAAGTGCTTGACGATGCCACGCGCCGGAAGAACGGCGGGCAGACGGGGATAGATTCCCGCATTCGTGGGAATGACGGACCCCCTGTTGTCCCCCTTGGCAGGGGGGGACGGTAATGCTTTCGCGGGAATGGCGACGGCGGTTTTTGCGGGAAGATGCTTCGCTGCGCTCAGCATGACGGTGGCTCGGTGTTCGGGCTTCTTCCTCAGTCGCCCTCACCCTCGCCCTCCCGGTTACCCGTAGATGGAGTCTTCGGCGCGGATTTGCGCGGCGATGAGCTCTTCCATGCGGGCGCGGATGCGCTGGCGGACTTTTCGGACGGCCTCCTGGTTCATTTCAAAGGCGGCGGCAAGTTGCTGCACGCTCTCTCCGGCAATGCTGCGGTCGAAGATCTCGAGGCTACGCGCTTCGACGGTGGTCTGGACGGTGGCTCGGGCCAGCCGGTAATGATGAGCGACCCACTCCTGTTCCCAAAGGCTCACGTCCGCGCCGTCGCCGTCGGACTCCGCATCCGCGGCGATGAACATGGCCACGGGGGTGTCGAGTTGCGCGTGGTGATTCGAGCGGCGTTTGGACCATTCGGAGATGGCGCTGCGAATGCAGCGGTAGAGGTAGTCGCGGAAGCGGCCCCGGTTGGAATCGTAGACGAATTGCGGGAGGGTCTTGATGAGGTTAGCCATCACGCGCTGGACGACGTCTTCGGAATCCGAGTGCTGCAACCCCTTGCGGCGGCAGAAGCTGGTGAGAAGCTCGCGGTAGAGGTCATTGAACTCCCTCCAGGCCGTACCGTCCTGGGTATTGCGGACGCGCAGCAGCAGAGAGGCGCTGGTTCTGCAGCCGGTGCCATCGGAAGATGGATTCATGGAATGCCCTTCAAGGCGTGTAAGACACGTGATCGTCAGTCGAAAAGGCTATTCTAAGCACACGAGTGCGTAAAGTAAAGCTTGTTCGCATTGGCGAGGATTCGAACCCGAATCCAGTGTCGCGCTGATGCCAAATAATTTCTTGGATTTCATGTCCGGAAGGGGATACTCACCCACTATTCATGGGTGAATCGGTCGTTGATTTGACCGGTCCCCATACCTCCCCCCCCACCCGTAGAGTAGGCCCCCGCACGACACCTTATTGCTGGTGTCGTGCGGGGGATACCGGGTGAATGGAAGAGTGGTAGAAAGGCGGACTCCCATGGCCGTTGTGGTATCCGCCTGTATGAAGAGGTGAGTCAAATGGAATGCAGGAGATTGAAAGCTTTTCAAGGGTGCCGTAACATGCCGCCAGTCTTTTTTGCAACTTTAGACGGGTCGGCTCCCAAGGCGGCACAATCTCATTGCTTGCACGTGTCGGGGCGGCGCGAGCCTGGCGCCGTGGCCCAGGAAACCGCAATCGTACTTTGTTTTGAAAGGAACAAATCGATGAGGCGCAAAATGTTCATGTCACTGGCCGTAATGTTGGTGGGAAGTTCCGCATTGCTCGCGGAGGATCGCAAGGGTTCCGGTCCGATGGATCGTCTTGCGGAAGGAGTCTATCAGATCGGACAGGGCAACTATGATCAGGCCCTCAGCCATATTCTGTGGTGCTTTGATCAGGGAGCGACGGCGGATGCCGAGTTCAAACCGGTGCGGGAAACGACGGTGATCGAGGCCCTGGCGTTGCTGGTGAACGTGCACCCGCCGGCCGTAACGGCACTGAAGGCCCGCCGGGATACCGCCTTGACCCAGGCGGGCACGCCGCCCAAGGTTTCGCCGGCCTTTTACGATGTGCTGGCGCTGAATCGGGCGCTTGGCGAAGACGCCATGAGCGATGAGCTGATCCGCAATGCGGTGTCCTCGGGCGGTATCCAGACGTTTACCACAACCCCGGCCAAGCTGATCAGCCTCGTGCCGGAGCCGTCGAAAATCGTGCGGAGCGCGAAGAGTTCAGCGACGGAAGACGAATATTCAGTTCCGGAGTCGACGAAGATCGTTCTGCGGACCAAAGCGATCTATGAAAGAGCGAGGGTACAGGCTAGCAAGTTTGAGTTGCGATCGCGGGTCACGGAAGTCAAACGAGCCAACATGGAGGACAAGGTGTCGCTGGCCTCCAAGATGCTTCACATGAGGAAGCAGATCGCGGCGCTGAAGCGCGAGTTGGCCGAAGCGTCGCCCGAAATGGCGAAGTCCCTGGAGCTGCGGGCGAAAAAGTTGGTTCAGATGGAGAAGGCCATCGCCGATGCCCAGGACCTGGCGAAGGCGGAAATTGAATACTTGGATCAGCTTATGGCGTGGAACGACACGAGAGCCGAGTAATCAGGGAATCATCCGGCCAGTCATTGACTTTGTCGGGCCGCAAAAAAGAAGGGCCAATCGGCGGAACGAAATCCGCTGGTTGGCCCTTGCCCTATGCGCACCGGGATAGTGTTGAAAGACTGCGCCGCGGTGGATTCGAACCACCAACCTTCGGTTCCGTAGACCGATGCTCTATCCAATTGAGCTAGCGGCGCAATTCTCGTAAGCCAGCCCGGTGGGGAGGATTGTAGCCCAAGATCGGACGGGGACAACCGCAGCGGAGCTACCCCGCAGGCCTGAGACGGAGCATGAAGAACGCGATCAAGAGCACGATGTCGAACGTCAGCACGCCCCCGCCAACAAAAAACGCAATCCATGAGCGGCCGGAGCGGTCGTTTCGGCGTTGACCGGCGCTGTTCCAGCCCAGAGTGAATCCCAACGCTGCGAGAATCATCGAAAGCAGCAGGCAACTGAAGAAGCCGGGTACAAACCAACTTTGCGAGCTATACTTGATGCGTCCTAACTCGAAGTCGAATCGTTTCCAGGTTGACCAGAGTGCAACTAGACCCGGACCGAGCGAAGCGATGACCAATACGAAAGCGTATTTCGCCTGGACATCGTAGCGACGTAGATTGCCGAGGGCCAAGGTAGTCTCCTGCGCAGACTCTAACGGCCTTGCTTCCACCTGCAAGGACCGTGGGTCGGTACGTTGCAATTCAGATCATCCTTCGATACCTTATGCAGCTTCCTAAGCTATTGAACCGTAGTGAGCGACTAGACGGAGTAATCAACGATGACCGCAGCCCTGGAAACGATCGCCCAGCAGATTCGAACCGGACGCCATGAGGAAGCTCGCCGCGCTCTGGATGCCGTGCAGCCGACCAATGAAAGCCGGAACGAAGTTACGTTCCTGCGGGGATATCTTCAGGAACTCAGCAACGACCGCGAGGGAGCGGCCAAGACCTACGAAACCCTGCTAGGCCAGGACCCGGATCATACCGAAGCCGCTTTTCGCGCGGCCGTGTTATGCGATCTCGCGGGCGATGAGGAAGCGGCCACCGATCATTACGAACGATGCGCCGCCAAGCCGCCGGCCCACGTCAACGCCATCATCAACCTTGCCCTGCTCTACGAAGAAGACGGCCGATTGCAGGAAGCCGAATCGCTTCTCCAGAGCGTACTCGATGAGTACCCCAACCATGAGCGCGCGGCGCAGTTCTTCAAGTCCGTGGAGAGCTCGTACCACATGCTCTACGACGAACATTCCCAGCGCGAGCGAGAGAGGCGAGACGCCGTGCTCGACGTGCCCATCGCCGATTTCGAGTTGAGCGTGCGCAGCCGAAACTGCCTGCGGCAAATGAGCATTCGCACGCTCGGCGACCTCCTCCGAACGAGCGAGGCGGAGCTGCTCGCCTACAAGAACTTCGGGGAAACTTCGCTCAATGAAATAAAGGCCATGCTCACCCAAAAAGGACTCAAGCTCGGGCAAGCCGTGCAGCCTCCCGAGCCACCCGCGCCTGTCGTGCCGCTGCTGCGGGTGGCCTCCGTGGACGCTTCCGTCCATACGAAACGGCCCGTCACGGAGCTCGAGTTATCCGTGCGTTCGCGGAAATGCCTCCAGCGGCTGGGCATCGCCACCCTGGGGGAGCTCATCCAGCGCAGCGAGGCCGAACTTCTGGGCATCAAGAACTTCGGACAGACATCATTGACGGAAATCAAGCGGCAACTGGCGATCTTCGGGCTGAGCCTTCGACCCTCCAGTTAACGCCGGCGCGGCGGCAGCGGCTGCGCAGCCACAAGGAAAGCCTGATGTATGAGCCGCGCATCCCGCAACCCTTCGCCGACGGTGATGCGAAGCGCGGGGGGCGCACTCGCGATCGTCTCCTTCCTACACGCCGCCCTGGGGCTTGAACCCGTTGGTGCCCCCGATCTGCTCAAGCCGTCGGCCGCGCTGCCCAAAGTCCGCGACGTCCGTGTGCTGCTCGGCGCGAGCGTAACTCGTGTTCGTGTGCGGGCTGACGACACCGTCACTCTCTCCGGCGGACGGATCATTCGTCACTCCGACGGGCTTGCAGCGGACGGCGTCATCATCCGGCAGGAACGCGGAACGATCCGCGGCGGGGATGGACTGTTGCTTGCCTCGCGGGAAACGCTGCGCTCATCCGAAGGCGGCGCGATCCGGCTATCGTTTGATCGGGACGGGCAGTGGTCGGACGAAGTCGCCTATCCAGGCCTTATCCACATAAGCGTCGGCGAAGCAGGCGGACTCGAGATCATCAACGAGCTAGATATCGAACGTTATGTGGGGTGCGTGACGGCCAATGAGGTATGGCCGACTTTCGCTACCGAGGCCTTCCGCGTCCAAGCGATCGTCACGCGCACTTTTGTCCTGTATCACATGAGCCGAAGGCCCAATGCGCCGTTCGATGTATCCGCCACGCAAGGCTCGCAAGTCTACCGCGGCATCCGCGACGACGCGGTCGGTCGGCGCGCCGCTGAAGCCGCGGAGTACACCCGCGGCATCGTCTGCACTTGGCGCGAACAGTCAGAGGAACGCCTTTTCTGCGCGTACTACAGCGCCGCGTGCGGAGGGATGTCGCAATCCGCCGCTCTGCTCGGTCCCGATGGCGACACCGAGCCGCTTCGCGGCGGAGTGAAGTGCGACTATTGCAAGATCGCGCCGGGCGAGGCCTATCGGTGGGGGCCCGTTCGACTCAGCGCGGATGAAGTTCTTTCTCGTCTCCTTGAGCGCTACCCCGACTTGGCCGCCCTTGAGGAGATCATCAACATCACCCCCGTGGAACAAACACCTGCCGGTCGATTGGTGTCGCTGCGAATCACGGGGGCCAGGGGTGACAGTCGTGAAATGCTGGCCGAACGGTTTCGGCTCGCCATCGGTTCAACCGTCGTTCGCAGCACCGATTGCCGCATCCGCGTTGTGAATAAGGAAGTGATCTTCGACAACGGCAGAGGCTACGGCCACGGCTTGGGGCTTTGCCAATGGGGAGCGCAGGGTCTGGCCCTTACCGGCAAGAAAGCAGCCGAAATCCTGCGCTTTTATTACCCCGGCTCCAATCTCACCAGGGCCTACTGACAAGAAAGCGAACCGTGGTTCTCACTGTGACGCCGCCAAGGGAGGCTTGATCTCCGGCGCTTCGCGGTTCATCTTTCTGAGCAAATGGGGCCTGATTCGCTGAACCTCTCCGGCTACCGCGCGATCCGGAAGCAGGCCGCAAATTCGCTCTCCAATGGCCAGCGCGCCCGCGTAATCACCGCCGCGCACTCGTGACGAATAGGCCTCGCGCAAAGACGCTTCGACACGATCGGCCAATTCCTCGATCTGGGCGTGCAACGGCGTTGCGGCCTCCTCGCCGATTGCGTCGCTCAACGTGGAAAACAACATGCGGCAACCGGCAAGGTCGCTGGTGCTGAAAGCGTTGTGCCATTGTTGCATGAGGTTTTTCGCGTCCTCGTCATCGGCGGCGATAGGCTCTAGCGATCGCGTTTCCGCTTGCGTCTCCTCGCTTCGTGGCGCTGCCTCCTCGACGGCTTTCACCAGTCGAGGATAGGCTTCCAGATCGAGCGTGGCCGCGGCGAGCATTTCCGGATCCTGGCGGCCCAGTGCCCCTAAATCGAGCCATTTCGCTTCGCTGTTTCTGCTTGCCGACGGGGAGTCCGGGGATGAGCGCTCGCGCAGGTTCCCCAGTGCGGTCTCCAAGCCGTCCAAACGCCGGTGCAAATCTTCCGTTGCGTCGCCAATGGCCGATACCTGCGCTGTGACCCGCAGAACCGCTCGGAACAGCGCCGTTACAGCTAGGGCCCCGCTGATAACCAGAAAACCAAGAAATGTTCCCAGCCGATCGCCGTTCACGGCGGATACCGTTGCCGCGATGAACCCCACGACGATGTAGGACGCGGCCACAATGTACAAGGTGTTCCTGGTTTGGCGGGTCGTCTCCATCATGGATGTGTGCGTGCGCATTTGCTCGCCGCGGTTGCCTCACGAACCGGAGGGTCCGTGAGGCAGTTGAATCGAGACGTAGTCGCCCCCGCTCTCACGCAGCGAACGCCGGTGCGGGCGATCGAACCCAGCCAACGAACTGCGGATCGGTACGGAGACCTCTAGCCACATGCAATTGGCGTGCGTGAGAACCCGACCCTTCTTCATTCCGGCGGGAATCAGCACGGTATCGCCCATTGCAAACGAAGTCGGCCCGGAAAGCCCCTCGCACACAATGCTACCGCGCCCTTCCAGGACGATCCAGATCACCATTTCCGCGTAGGGGATTTCCATCTCCACACCGTCCACCATGCGAACGCGCTCGATGACGAATGACTCGCAGCGAACAAGGTTCGTTACTGACGCCCACACGCTGGCTGTATGTTGCGGAGGGTCTTGGGCCGGCGGCGGCTCGTACGACAGGCACCCCAGCGCCTCCTCAACGTGCAGCTCCCGCCGGCGTCCCGTGACCGAATCGAGGCGATTCCAGTCATACAACCGATAGGTGATGTCCGACGGCGTCTGCACCTCCGCCACGACGATTCCTCCGCCGAGGGCGTGCAAGGTCCCGCTCGGCAGATAATAGCAATGCCCCTTCCGCGCCGGGATCACGTTCAACACCGACTCCACACGATCATCGTTGACCGCCCGGCGAAGCGCCTCGGCATCCAGGCCCTCGCGCAGTCCGCGATAGATGACCGCGCCCGGCTGGGCCTCGATGACGTACCAGGCCTCGTGCTTGACGCGAATTTTCCCGCCGAGTCTTTTCGCCGTGGCTTCGTCGGGATGTACCTGTACGCTGAGCGTTTCGTTGGCGTCGAGGAATTTGATAAGGAGTGGGAATCGACCTTCGAATAGTTCTGCACGTCCCAGCAGGTCAAGGCCCCAGAGTCGGGCGAGTTCGCCGAGCGGTTTCCCCTTCATCGGACCGGCCGCAACGACAGACTGATCTTCCTCCAGGTCCGCCAGCTCCCAGGACTCGCCAATCGCCACATCCGGCGGCAGGCGCTTGTTGAGCAGAGTCTCAAGCCGCCGCCCGCCCCATAAGCGCGGCTTGAAAATCGGCTCAAACACAATGGGATAAACGCTCGACACGGTATCCTCACAAAAAACCAAGTCAATTGTAGGCGTTGCTCCGAACTCGACCAACCGTGTGATGGACCTGCTGCTCGCCTCCGGCTGCGGCTCGGATTAGGCTGTGAGCGATGAACCGGGCCGCTGTACAAGAGAACCTCGACGACCGCATCCTGGAGCATGTGCGCCGGGATTTCATCACTCTTTCGGCGCAGCGGACGGTCGGCGAATCGCTGGCCGACCTGCGGTCGAAAACGATCGGGGAGAAGATCGTCTACTTCTACGTTAATGATTCGGCGGATCGACTCGTCGGTGTGGTTCCCACGCGGCGGCTGTTGATGAGCGACGTGGGAACCCGGATCGAAACCATTATGGTGGGCAACGTAGTGGCCGTGCCCGCCTCGGCCACGGTGCTGAGCGCGTGCGAGCTGCTTGCCAGACACCGGCTGCTGGCCCTGCCCGTCGTGGACGGCGACGGGAAGATGATCGGAGTGGTGGACATCACCATGTTCACGGAGGAGCTTTCGGATGTGGCCGAGCGGCACGCCGCCGAGGACGCCTTCCAGCTCATCGGCGTCAAGGTGCAAAACGCCCGCGAGCGATCGCCGTGGGTGGGGTTTCGATACCGCTTCCCCTGGCTGCTGTGCAACATCGCGGGGGGAATCACCTGCGCGCTGCTGGTGGGGCATTACGAGGTGTTCCTGGATAGTGTCATTGTGTTGGCACTTTTCATCCCCGTAATCCTGAACCTGGCGGAGAGCGTGAGCATTCAATCGACGACCATCACCCTGCAAAGCCTGCACCACGGGCGGACCAGTTGGAGCTCGCTGGCGCGGGCGCTGCGGAGGGAGTTCGTGATTGCGGGGCTGCTGGGCCTGGGCAGCGGCGGACTGGTGGCGCTGATCGCCTGGCTTTGGAAGAGGGATGTAGAGGTGGCATTCGCCATCGGGGCCAGCATCGCACTGTCGATGGTCACGGCGTGTCTGCTGGGCGTGGTTCTGCCGATGGGCGTGCGGGCGATGCGCGGCGATCCGCGGATCGCCTCCGGCCCGATGGTGCTTGCGGCGGCGGACATCGCCACCTTGGCGCTTTATTTCAGCCTCGCGGCCTGGATGCTGGGATCATCATGAGCATGGCGGTCCTGCGCTTGGTCATGCCACCCGTCTCCGCGAATTACAAAAGCCGTTCCGCATTCGGGGCAACGCGGCTCAGGAAGACCGTGAAGGTTGTACGCACAATTCACGCACAGTCCTTTCATTCGTCTTCGAATTCTCCGGTTCCACAACGCAAGTTGCCACATCGGGTACGCGCCGAAGAGACCGGCGAGTAGAAAAAATGGGAGGCGAATGGTCAACGTCGTGTGAGTAACATTGTATGTTCGAATCACCCGTGACCCGTCGTTATCCCAGTGCCACGCCGTTTGCGCCTTCGTAGAAAAACCATAAAACCAACCATACTCGAACCAGTTCACGTGGTAGTGTTTTGCGGCGCGTGGATTGCTGCTCTCCCGCCATAGCAAGAAGTATGCGTCCCCATGCCGAAGCAGCACTCTTGCGAAGATGGAGTTCGGACGCTCAAAAGCAAGGACGACACGATCCTTATAGGACAGGATTTTCCCGTAATGGCCGACCGGAATCGTTCCATTCCACGGAATACCGTAGCTGGCTATCCAGAGTAGAACGACCAGGCAAGTTGCCCCACCCGATGTGATGATGAGCATTTTGCGAAGCATGGGCGTCCAATTGAAATGTTAGGCGAGAAACAGGGCCACAATCGCGGCGACGATGAAAAAGTTCACGAAGAAGCGGATGACGATGATTATGATCGCCCCAAAGACGTCGACCGCGAAGACCTTGACCATTCCGCCCCAGAAGACGACAAGTCCGACGATGCTCCCCAGGAGGGGCGTTCCGACGACCTGGCCCACTCCGTAGGACACAAAGTTGGTCAACAAGACGATGACGAGGAGCTTCCAGGCCATTTCCAAAGGCGGGGGCAGGGAGAAATCGGCAAGTCGCTGAGCAAGAGGAACGACGACACAGAGGATCAAACACTCCACGACGGATCCGATGAGCAGAGCGAGAATAGCGGTCATTGAACGTGCCTCCACTGTCCGTAGATTTTCCGACGAAGATCAGGCGATGATACGTGCGAGGCGAGATTTTGTCTTCGCACGATGAAACGCGTCTCGATCATCAGATCGGCGTGCCACATTCCGGGCAGCGCGGTTCGGACAGGCCCTTGAGAATGTAACGGCACTTGCGACAACGCAGTTCCCCAATCGAAAAGGCGTGGGAGAGAGTGATGAGCACCCAGCCGACGCAGGCGGCGATGGAGAGCATCGTCGCCCAGGCGCGAGGATACGATACGTTGCTCGGCTCGCTGTTGTACCACACGCCCCCGACGCCGAGTGGTTTAGCGCCGTTCCACCACCCTTGGATCCAAAGCAGCATCGCCAGGATAGCCAGCACGACGGTGATCACCTGACTTGTCTTGCGCATGAGAGTCATTCGTCGAACATTGCGAAAATATGTCTCACCTCAACTGGTCAAGCGGGAATGACGAGGAGCTCTTCGCGTCGCCGCTTCAGCGGAGGGTTTTCCAACTGATGTTCCATGATTTCGAGGTGCTCGGCGTCAAAGATGCGATGACCACAAGTGGGACACACCCAAGCCGGGACTCTGTCGAAGAGGACGTGAAAACGGCGACGATATCGATAAACACGGACCCGCTCCCGACGAAGCTGTTCGCAACAGTATTCACACTTCCGGGCAGGTTTAGGAGGACTGGACTTCATACACTGTAATAATACGCACAAAGCGTGGGCCAATCAATCGCACAACGACGCGCATTGGGCGACCGTCGAGAGTGCGGCCTTGGATTTCGTGTTTTCGCTGCCGCGGCCAAGAACGACGCAATCGTCCGTTGCCAAGGCACCAAAACAAGTCATTGAGAGCAATGGAGTCATGGTCCATGGACTCAATGGCATGGTCGGTAATCTGATACCGACGTGCCAACAGTGAATTGAGGATCTTCAAGAGCAGGTTCATGGCGCAACTTCGTCTACTGGGCCATTGGGTTCATCGCCCCGTCAACATTCGCAGAGAGTATATGCGGTGCTCGGTCGATTACACGAAATCCAGCGATAAAAGATCGGGAACGAGGCCTGCTTCGTGTCCACGGCGGAGTAGTTCACGGATGGCTCGGCGGCCGGTTTCACCGTAGTCGATGGTCCAGTCGTTGACGTACATGCCCACGAAGCGATCGGCGAGGTCCTTGCCCATGTCGCGGGCGTATTGCAGGGCGTGCTCAACGGCCGCAGGTCGATGGGCGAGACTGTACTCAATGCTGTTTTTGAGAATGGCGGCGATTTCGGTCATGGCCTGTTTTCCCAAATCGCGGCGGATGCAATTGCCGCCGAGGGGCAACGGGAGGCCGGTGGTGCTCTTCCACCACTGCCCGAGGTCCACGACCTTGTGCAGATTCTGTTGCGTGTAAGTGAGCTGCCCTTCGTGGATGATCAGTCCGGCGTCGGCGCGGCCATCGGCGACATAGCGCAGAATCTGGTCGAACATCACGATGGTGTGGCGAAATGCGCCGCGGCCCAACAGTAAGTTCAGGGCGAGGAAGGCCGTGGTGCGCTCGCCGGGGATGGCGATGGTCTTGCCTCGGAGGTCCTCCACGGACATGGGACTGCGGGCGACGACCATCGGTCCGTAGCCGTCGCCCATGCTCGCTCCGCAGCTTGTCAGGGCGTAGCGATCGGCGACGTAGGGATAGGCGTGGATGCTGACGGCGGTGATATCCAGTTCGCCGCGGGTGGCGCGATCGTTCAGTGTTTGAATGTCCTGCAGGACATGGGTGAAGAGCCAGCCCTTGGTGTCGATTTTTCCCGCGGCTAGGCCGTAGAACATGAAGGCGTCGTCGGGGTCGGGGCTATGGCCCAACGTGATCTGCTTGGCGTTTTTTGATGGCATCACAGTTTCCGCGCTAGCATTGCGTACGCTTTCGGAAACCGTTTCTTCATGAATCCGGGTACGGCTGTTCTCAGGTAATTCACAATTGCTAGAGCTAGCCCTATTGCGACGTAGTGCTCCCACCGCGTTGTTTTGGACTTCGCGGGCGCTTCGTACGCTGCGCCCGCGTCAAACCGAAATGAACTAGCGATTGATTCCGCAACTGACAGTGTTTGAGGAGGCCCACAGAAAGTGAGATGGACTATCGAACGGCGTCCGATGAAGCCATAAGTTCGCGTAATCCGAGGTTCGCCCGATTCCTGCGTCGAAACGTCCCAGACATAGCGGTGGTTTTCGTCATCAAGAAGAACGGTGTTGGAACCCACATTGACCGAGCGACCGAACTTCTTGCTGGTGGCAGACTCAATCTGTTCAGGTTTTAATCCAGCCGCCATTGCCACAGTCCTGCGTATTTGATCGCTCGGCAACTGTGACTCTGTGGAGAAGACCATTGTAATCGCATACGCCCCGCCAAACCATGAATCGTGTCGGCTCTGGAACGCAGCTTCTGGCTCAAAACCTCCGTGCCTTGCAGCGCCCAGCTGACTGAGAGCCTCTTGAAAGACGCCTAGCGGAACACTGGTCCAATCGTGCGATAAGGTAATGGAGTATTGCGATTGATTGCTATGAAATGTCTCACCCCGGGACGATTCTGCAAGCCCAAAGGAGCTGGTTACTAAGAGCGCCAAAGTTAATAGGCGTACCATGCTCGCACCTTCGGCCCAACGCTGACGACATCGTAGCAGGTCGCCGAACCTCAATGAAGGTCTTGAAACCGGACTATCTGGTGCCCAACGATGCTTCCCGTTTAGGGAAGATTCTCACCTATCCTGGGCCGCTGCTTCGAGGGTGCCCGTCCGCTCTCACAGTCGCGGCTCGGATTGTTATCTACGAGTGGCGGCGCTACACCCGCATCTTGTGCTCGCTATAATGAAGACGTGGCGGAGATTACATCCGTTGCCGCCGAGTTGGGCAAGTCAGGGTAATTGGGCGTGAGGGTCGACGGGGCCGATGCACCTTGAAGTCACCGATATGCGGACGATCACCGACGCGGACCCCAACGTTCGAGAGTTTGAGTTTCGCAATGCGCCGGTAACGCTGGGGTCGGGGTCGGACAACCTCGTGCAACTTCCCGATATCAACGTGGCCGCGCACCACGCCACCCTTCAACCGATGGGAGAGCACTGGCGCTTTGAGCCGACGACCCGCGACGGCAATACTAAAATCAACGGACAGCCCGTCCCCGACAAGACGGACATTCACGACGGCGACCTGATCGAGATCACGCACTTCGCCATCAAGGTGACTCTGGATGCCGAGGTTGAGTTTGAGCTTCCCGATCCGGCGAAGGTCGAGGAACTGGCCAAGATACGCAAATACCCTTTGCCGCCGCGCAGCGAAGTTCGCAGGTCGGACGCGGACATCAGCATGACGGGTGCTCGGCAGCGAGTTCTGGCCGGGTTTGTCATGAAGCTGCGCGAGTCGCGCGATCTGGCCGCGGTGCTGGAGGCGACGGTGGCCATGCTGCACAAGGAGCTGGGAGCGCGCGTGGCGTGGATCGGGGCGCGAAAAGGGGCCTCCGGTCCGCTGGAATTCATCGATAGTCGGTCGGAACAAGGGACGCGAGTTGACGAGCCGCCGAACTTCGAGACGTATGCCTACCGATGTCTGACGCGGCACCAGTTCATCGGCGTCCCGCGGACGGGAGACGGTGAAACGCAATCGGTGATTGCGATTCCGCTTTTGGCCGAGCGAGGCGCGATCGGATTGATCTATGTGGATACGCGGCGAAGAACGCGAGTGTTCGATCCGGCGGACCTGGATTTCGTCACTTTGGCGGGGGCGATGGTGACGCCGGTGATGGAAAGAGTGCTCGACAAACCTATGGGAAGCGCCAATGAGACAGGCGGCGATGCATCGGCATTGGTCCGACACGTACGCCCCAACCTGGATCCGCAGCATCTTCCGCAGTGGACGGGGCTTTCCGTGGCGGCGTATTTCAGGTCGGGAGCCGATTCCGCGGGCGACACTTACGACGTGATGAAGCTACCCAACGGCCTGGCGGCCGTTCTCCTCGGGCACGTTACCGCGTCGGCGACGCGGGCCGCGCAGGTCTTGGCGCAACTGCGCGGCGCGTTTCGAGTAGCGGGGCTTCACGCCGATCCGCCGCACGTGCAGGTGAAGGCGATGAATTGGCTGCTTTACGAGGAGGATGATCCCTGTCGAGTGGACCTGGCAGTCATCGTGGCGAATCCCAAAACGGGGGCCATGGAGGTTGCGAGCGCGGGAAAGATCGGTGTGCTGCTGATCGATCCGTCGGGGAAGCCCAAGCGGCTTGGCGATCCGCAAGCGTCCGCCATCGGGACCGCAAAAAATACGGATTACGTGGGAAGCGGCGGACGAATTCAGGAGGGTGAGACGTTGGCGCTGTTTACGCGCGGCTGCACGACGGCGTGCAATGCCACGGGCAACCCGCTGGGCGAAGCCAAGTTTCTCGACGCCCTTTGCAATAGTGTGGGACAGTCTGCGTCTATTGCCATCGAGGAACTCGTTACCGATCTGGAGGCTTTCCTGAAGAACGGACGCGCGGCGGACGATATCACCCTATTACTGGTCCATCGAACGACGGGGTGATTGATTGACGGTTTCGTAGTGCAGAGATGTAACAATTCCGTCACGGATGACAGCGCGGGACGGAATCTTGTTCGGAAGGGCATCAGAAGGTAGAATACGAATGTCCCTGACGGGTATTCGGGTTTCATCGAAATGCTGATCTGACGAATGCGTATGCGACGAGCCATGGCCAATCGGGCGTTGAGCGTCGTTGTTCTCGGACTTCTGCCGGGTTGCTTTGCGCCGGCGGCGTCCAATCGAACGGCGGATTCAACTCCATGCACTACTCCGGAGGATCCGGAGCGGATGGCCGATCAGGTTTTGCAACTTGTGAACCTCGAGCGGGCGGAGGCCGATCTGCCTCCGGTATCGCGCAACGCGGCGCTGGAGAAGATCGCCGATGACTATGCCTGCCGAATGATTGCCGAGGATTTTTTCGGGCACATTGACCCGATCACGGGCTACGGCCCGGGGGACCGGGCGGTGGTGGGAAGATATCGGTATTATGCCATCGGCGAGAACCTTGCGGCCGGGCAGGAGACGGCGGCCGAGGTCATGAAGGTGTGGATGGACAGCCCCGCCCACCGGGACAACATCCTCGACGAGAAATGGTCCGAAGTTGGCATCGCGGTACGTATCGGCGGCGACTATTCCATCTACTGGGTGCAGGAGTTCGGCGATCCCGCGGACTACTAGCCCCTCTCGATTCAATCCATGACGGACGGCCGATCGCCTGCTCCTCTGCCGTTTGACCGAAAAGGGCATCGGCGGCACGGCGGCGTCCGGGTCATCGTCACCGGCCAGGTCGGACTCGACAAGAAACCTTTCCTGCAACAAGTCGTGGACCTCGCGCGAGCCAACGGGCGGGAGGTGAAGCTCTTCAACGTGGGCGAGCTCATGTGCGCGGAGGCGCCGGACATTGTCCCGCATCGTATCCTCGATCTTCCCCGGCAACGGCTGACGGCGCTGCGGCGGAGCGTGTTCAAGGACATCCTGACGGTCGCGGCGGATAACGCCGACCTGATCGTCAACACGCATGCGACGTTTCGCTGGAAACACGGGTTGTTTCACGCCTACGACCATCACCAGATGCGCGAGCTCGACGCGGACCTGTACATCACGCTGGTGGACAATGTGGACGCGGTACACGAGCGGCTGGAGCGGGAGCACGAGACGCGGCATACCCTCAAAGACATTTTGGTGTGGCGGGAGGAGGAGATCGTGGTAACGGAGGCGATGGCCGAGGCCATCGGCGGCTACGGCAACGCCTACGTGCTTTCGCGGAGCAGCCCGCGAATCAACGCGCAATCGATGTACCGACTGATGTTCGAGCCGCAGCGCAAGCGGGTGTATCCGTCGTTTCCGATGACGCACGTGATCGATATGCCGAACATTCTCGGTGAAATCGAACGATTTCGCGACGCCCTGGCCGAGCATTTCATCATCTTCGATCCGGCGGACCTGGATGAGAAGCGATTGCTGTACGATGCCGGCGAGGCTACAAAGCGCGGCGAGGACCATGTGATGCTACAGGTGAACGGCCGGCCGCTGCGGCTCAACGTCAGCGAGATCACGCGGATCGCACGGGACATCGATGCCCAGATTTACGCCCGCGACTTCAAGCTGATCGATCAGTCGGACATGATCGTGAGCTACATTCCGGCGCTGCCGGGAGGACGGCCTGCGCTGTCCTCGGGGGTGGAGCGGGAGCTGCAGCACGCCTTTGAGAGCACCAAGGAGGTGTACGTGGTGTGGCGGCCCGACGACGAGCCGTCGCCGTTCATCACGGAGACGGCCACGGCGGTTTTCCGCTCGCTGCAGGAGTTGTTCGCGTTTTTTCAGAAGCAAGGGTACGTCGGGGCGTATCAGTTGCCGTTGGGGTAATACGGAAGCCTCCTTATCCGAACCCCAAGCGCCAGCGCGGTGCCGAATATCCAGGAACATTGAATGCCGGGCCGGTCGCTTGCGCTCCCGGTTCGGATAACATCGTCGCTGTTTTGAATGTCCGGAGACGTCAGATTGTGTTCGATGAAACCCTGCCGCTGGAGATGACGGCGAGCGATCTCGATCTCGAACGATTGCGAAGGGCCTTCGCGGAGTTGTTCGACCGGGGCGCACAGGCCGTTCAACTTGCTGGCTATGAGCAGGATGACGCGGTGTTCGAGCGCTATCTGGTCTTGCGAACCGCAAACGGAGCGGAGGTTGTGGTGCGGGCGGATTGGCTGGCGGACCGAGAGCGGTTGATTCGGCAAATCGCGGACGAAACTCAGAAAGCAGAAACGCAGAAACGCACGACAGAAGTTGACTTGTCGGAAGTTTCGATCGTAGGGATTCGGGTCGAGGCCGTGGTCGAATGATTTCGCAATCCGACCAGTCGCAATGTGTTGCAGCAACTGAAGAAACGACGGTAGCGCCGGTCCCGCCGAGGTATTGGTGGCTCAAGCGCATCGCACTTGCGAGCGCATTCCTGCTTGCGGCCCTTGTCGGTTTGCGCTTGTGGTGGGGTTGGGAGGCGAACCGGCGCTTGCAGGCCGAGATCGACAGGATCATCGCCGCGGGCGAACCCATCTATCCCGAAGACTTCGATCCCAAAGAGGCAATCCCCGACGAGCAGAACGCGGCCAGATTGCTCGTCGAGGCCAATGAGGCAGTCAATCTCACTTCCGAGCAGCAAGGACTCCTGGAGGAGGTAGTCGGCAATTCAAAAGAGCAAGTCGAAGAAGTGCGCGGCATCGTAGAAGGCAACGCGGAAGCGCTAACGCTAGTAAGGCGCGCTCGTGGTCTACCAACCACAGATTGGGACTTGCGTATCCGGACGCCAGCGATTGAAACCAGCCTGCCTGCATTGTCGGGTCATCGCCAACTGGCCAAACTTATGTATCTCGCATCGTGGCACCGACACGTCGTCGGAAATGACAACGAAGCCATTGAAACTGTTCGTGACGGGCTTGCCCAGTCGCGAAGTATTTCTCAGTTTCAAACGCTCATTCCCCAGCTCGTAAGCTGGGCATCCGCTGGGTTCGCGATTCGCGCGCTGGAACATATTCTTCCATCCTTGGATATCACAGCGAAGAACAAAGAAACCTCGCAGGGCGAGGGTGCGGCGAGCCAAGTTCAAATTCGTAATCTGATTGCGGAGTTACTGGATGAACGGCAAATGCGCGAAGGCATGCGCCGGGCGATGCTAGCCGAGCGGATGATGCAAGTAGATATTCACAACGAACTGATGCGCGGCAAGACTACGATGAGTGCGTTGATCGGTTGGCAAGGTCCGCCGCCGGTGCAACTGCCGGACGTGGTTTGGCGGTATGCGCTGGCCCCGGCAATCACGCTAAGTGCCACTGATGTTCTGCGGCACACGACTCTGTTGGTGGAGGCGGCAGACTCCCCTTCCTATTCCGGCTCTGCTGCAGAAGGGGGGCCCTGGGAAACGCAGGTTGGTCTTAGGTTCCTCCGCCACCCTTTCCGAGGTTATCTAACGGGCGCCTTTGACTGGACGTTCGAACTGTACTTTCGCTTGTTGTCTCGGCGCCGCCTTGCGGCGACGGCACTAGCCATTCGGCTCTATGAGATCGACCACGGGCGGCGCCCTGAGTTGCTATCCGAGCTGGTTCCAGTGTACCTTCCCCGCGTTCCGGAAGATCCATTCACAGAGAACGGACAGACTCTCCGCTACTTTCCCGATACAACGCATCCCCTCGTCTATAGTATCGGCGTGGATCGTGAGGACGACGGGGGCAGGTCTGATAGACAGCGCCGTGACGGCGACATTACCTTTTTTCTCGACGGTTGGCGGCCGGAGGACGAATCGGATGGCGCACCGCGTACCTCAACTCAGGCTAGCGAAGATGATGTAGACATAGACGACGAGGAGGGGGAGGGCGACGAGGATGATACCGGTGAGGAGGAGCCATAGGAGTGGTACATACACTGCAACGGCGACGGCGCGGCCAGGTTTTTGCGGGACCAGGCGGCGGGCGAGGTGGATCACGTCGAGCCACCAAGCCGTGAACTGCCCGAAAGCTAACCCTATGGCTACCAAAGATAAGAACAGACCCGCATGCTCGCGGATATACCAGAGGAGAGCCGCGAGCGTTGCGGTAAACACGGTTACGCTGGACAGAGAAAGGGGTCCGCAGGCGTAATAACTAAGCGCAATGGCGCGGTTCTGCTGCTGAACTGGAACCTCGCGGGGGTGGAAGAAGTAGCTCGGCACGCCTGTCGCAGCGACGAAATAAAAGAGAAAACAAAGGTGCAGAATCACGGCGGCAAATATGCTGTCCCAAACTGCGTCAAAAACTGTTTCGTTGAAGGGACTGGGTGTTCCCGTAACCCATAGTAGGATGTCCGCGAGCAGCACGGGCATGTAAACCATCGCTATCGTAAGCCACCGAAATTTTTGGCTATCGGCATAGCTGACCGGTCTGGCCATTTCGTCGCAGAATTGGGCCTGGCGGAACATCACGAACCAGATCGTTCGCCAATAGGCACGCCACCAACCAAGTTCCTTGCGGTACACCCAGGGGATTTGCGGGACCAGGCTGCGGACGCCGTCGAGGGAGCCGCCGCACTCCGGGCAGCGGTTGCCGGTGAGGCCGCGAAGGTTGTAGCCGCAGCGCTGGCAGAAGATGTCCTGGGCGATCGTCGGCAAGGGAGCCGGGGCTTGTACTGGCGGTGCGTCGGACATCATACAAATTGCGAGTTACCAGTTACGAGTTACAAAGGCTCACGTCGCTTGCGCTCCATGCTCTGATCAAACGGTCCGTTTCAGGAACCCCACGCTGGATTGGAACATTCGCTCCTGCTCGGCGGGGGTGAATTGGTCCTCCTCGCTTTGCAGGTCGGCGAGGTTGGCCACGCACATCGGACAGCCGACGACGTCCAGATGAAACTGCGTGTAGCTGCGCCAAGGTTCGTCGAGTACGCCGAGCAGGTAAGAGCCAAGGGTGCTGCGCTTGAGGCACGTTAGGCGGTGCTCACGCCAGACACGGCTGACGGTAAGCTCGGCGTGGCCCTCGTCGAGGCAGGCGGTTTCCGACGAGTCGAGCTGCTGAAGGTAGCTTTGCAGTTTGCCGATGGCGCGGAACTTGATGCCCGCGACGGCCTTCTGGTCGATGTCGAGCAGATCGCCCACGTCGAGGTTGCGCTTTCCGGCGAAGAAGACCAGCTCGATCACCTGAAGGTCGTCGAAGGAGTCGCGGTCGCGAAGCTCGTGGATGAGCCGGCGGAGGATATCGCCGAGGAGCTGGTGCTGTTGTCGCTCGGTCTCCTGTTGGATGGCATGAGCGCTGGGCGACTCGGCGGAGCCGGGGGCGATGCGGTCCCACCAGTCGCCGCCTTCCGCGGGTTCGGAGATCTGGGTCAGCTTGCGCTGGCGAAGCTGGTCGTACAGCTTGTGGCGCAGGATGGTGAAGAGATAGGTTTCAAGGGAGCGGGCGGGATCGTAGTGGGCGATGGACTGAAGGAAGCCGACGAAACTCTCCTGCACAAGGTCTTCGGCGTCGCTGAGTCCGGGGGTGCGGGTGCGGGCGAAGGCCAGCAGCCGGCCGGTGAAGCGGTCGATCAACTGCCGCCACGCCGATTCGCTGCCCGCGCGAATCTGCTCCACAAGGAACTGGTCGGCGTTATCGGCGGGGTCCATGGCCCGGTTTCCACAATGATGCACGCACCGCCGCGTCTCGGGCGGGACGGTCGATCATGTTACGCGGACGGGGCCGATGAGGCCATGATCGCGCTGGAATAGCACTCGCGCGAGGTGTCGGGCAGTCTCCCAACCGCCGTAGTTAGGCTCGCCGGATTGACCCAGGCGCGGATTACGGCGGCGTACATCTTCCGCAGCGGTCGCGGCAGAAGGCGTTGTTGGTCACCACCACGCAGTTGATGGCTGGGCAAGTTCCTCCTCCACAGGTCGAGGCGTCAACGCAGGGTGCGCCGGGGGTCGGACCACCTACACAGACCTTGCCGCAATCCTGACTCCCACTGCACCCTTGAGCGTTGTTCGTACCGCCGACACACTCCTTGTCGCAGATTCCGCCGCCGCCGCAGTGCGTGTGGTTGTTGCATTGCTCGCCGATGGTGGTCCCGGTGCGGCATAGCTTAACGCAGGTGGCTTCGGCGCCCAGACCCGGAGCGCCCGATCCGATGCACGTTCCCGCTCCGCTAGGACATGGAGTGGCACCGCACACCGCCAGCGACGGGCATGGACAAGGACCGCCGAAGGGGTATACGAACTGCTTGGCCATATCCACGACCTGCACGATGTCCGATACTCCCACGTCGCTGTTGGGGTCGGGGATGTTCGGCTGGATCAGGGCGCGAGTGTTGGACGGCGACCCCGCCTGTTTCTTGAACTTGGCCACGACCTGCCCGATATCCGTCACGTCAGGTTGCTGTGAGTTGTCCGGAGGGTTGAAGAAAGCAACCACATCGCCGGCGCGGCTGGTTTTGAAGCTCACCGGCGGAGAAACGAACGTGCAGGTGCTTTCAATGCCCGCGCAGTCGGCGGAGTAATTCCGCACTTCATAGGTCGAGCTGGGCAGGATTTCGGCTCCGATGATGTGGAGCAGACTCTCACTGCCGAAGTCATAGTAGAACGGCGTACACTGCAGTCGGGAGCCGCGGTACGTGCCGAGGTCCACTTCCTGGGCCTCGGGGAACGTCTCCGGTTTGCCCACCCATCGAGCGCAGCCGCCCACCCCGGCAGGGCTCATCGCCGCCTCGCCCGTGCAGGCCGCCAGGCCGCCGCAAGCGTAGGTGAGGGGCGCATTGCAAGTGCCGAAGCCGGTGCAATGGCCATTATTCGAACAAGGTCGACGCGCGTCGCCGCTGCACACGCTGGTCGGACAGAAGTTGGATTGCCCGCCGGCCGTACACACCGCGTCACTCGTGCAGGGCTTGTTGGCATTCGAACCGCTGCCGCCGCACAGCCGGCAGTCGGCGGCGGTATCACAATGATGTCCGGCATGGGCGCCGTTGGCGCATGTGCCGTTGACGTTCGTGTCGAAGGTGGTGTAGTTCCTGGTGACGCTCGCCGGCACGTTGTACGGGAGCGGGTGCTGCAGATCCACCGCCGTCACCTGAATGGCGGTCATCCCGCCCGGTCCCGCTGTCTGCGCGGCGGAAGCGACCGAGAGGGTCAGCGATCGGTTCTTCCTCAGGCCGGCGGGGTCGCCCTCGGGCGTCGTCGGCAAGGCCACGATGCGATAGATGATCCCCGAAGTCCCCGAGGGGCCCAGATCGTCGGAGGCGCAGACATAAATTTCGCCGACAATGTCCTCGCCGAAGCCTTTGAGAACCTTTCCGAAGGGGCCACCGCCGCCGAGATTGAATTCGCTGCGCTGGTAGGCGTCGGGGCCGGTGGTGGGGAAATAGTACAATCGCCCGGTGGGTCCGAAGTCGGCGCTGAAATCGCCGTAGACGTACACTCCCTCCAGTTCAGGGACATCCATTCCGCGGTACACATGCCCACCGACGACGGCCAGGCCGCCCGTGGAGTGACTGTATTCATCAACGGGATCGAGCAGCGGCTCACCCATGGCCCCGGTGGTCGGACAGGAGCCTGGGGGACTTGTGGGATTGTCGGGGTCGAAGCAGTGAAGCCCTTCGCGGATCACCCAGCCGTAGTTCCCTCCGAGATCAACGATGTCTACTTCTTCGAAGAGATCCTGCCCGACGTCGCCGACGTAGAGGTCGCCGTTGGCTCGGTCGAAGGAGAACTTGTAGGGGTTGCGGAAGCCGTAGGCGTAAATCTCATCAAGGCCTGGGCCGCCGACGAAGGGGTTGTCCAGTGGCACAGAATAGGGAGAGCCGCTGTTCACATCGATGCGGAGGATCTTGCCCATCGGCGAGTCGATGTTTTGGGCGTTGCCATTGGGTCCGTGAGAGGGCGGCGAGTCGGATAGGCCGTCGTTGGCGCCCCCGCCGTCGCCCGAGCTCCAATACAAGTACCCGTCGAGTCCGAAGGCGATGTGGCCTGCGTTGTGGTTCCACTGCGGCTTGTCCCAGGTGAAAAAGACGACCTCCGAGGTGGCGTCGGCCACGTTACTGGTCGTCGGATCGCCGAGCACGGTGTACTGCGCCACCACCTCTTTGTGACAGCCGAATGAGTCCATGTCACAAGGCTCAGAGCCGGTGCTGGTGCGGGGTGTGCTATAACGCACGTAGAACTTGCCGTTGGACAGATAGTCGGGATGGAACGCCAGGCCTAGCAGCCCGCGCTCGTCGAAGCCCGCGTTGAGCGCGGGAAGCTTGGCGGTCAGATCAAGAAACGGCGTTGGAAGCAGAACGTCGGTGTCGTCGATGATGCGGATATAGCCGGCCTGGTCAACGACGAAGAGCCGGTCGTCGCCCGCATGAGTGACCTGAAGCGGCGATGAAAGAAGAAGACCGCCCGCCGCCGCCCCGCCGACACCGACCTCTTTCAATCCGATGGCCAGAACGGTCGAGTCGCAGGTGTCTGTAGATTCATTGCACACTTCGCCCGGCCCACAGGGGTCGCCACTGGAAACACAGTTGTTGACGGGATGACAGATCTCCGGGCCGTCGCAGAAAAGGCCGTTCGGAGGGCAGCTGGCGTTGTTGGGTGTAAAGACGCAGGCGCCGGAGACGCAATCGTCGACCGTGCAGAACACGCCATCCTCGCAATCGCCATCTACGCCGCACAGTCCGCAGGTGTCACTGGCCTCGTCGCAGAAAAGGTTGGGAGGAGTCGTGCAGGGGTTGCCCGCGGAAACGCAGCCGAGATTAGCATTGCAAACTTCCTCGCCATCGCAGAAGGCGCCGTTTTCCGGGCACAGTCCGTTATCCGGAGTGAACACGCAGCAGGAACTCACGCAGGCGTTGGTGGTGCAAGAGATCGAGTCGTTGCAATTCCCATCGCCCGTGCAGGGATTGATGGCAAAGGCCGTGCCGGCGTTGTTGCGGAAGGTGGCGGCACCGGCGGTGAGGACGTAGTCGGCGGCGTTGTTGGTGCTCAGAGAAGCGAACGATCCCGGAAAGTTCACGGCCATCGTGCAGTTGGTTGGAAGCGCGCTACCGAAGGGCGGATTCGCGTTTCCATCCGAATCATTGGTAGTGACCGAGCCGCTGCCTGTGTAGGCGGCGCCTCCCCAACTCAGGCGCCAATAGATCGTACTGCCAAACTCGAAGACCAGACTGCCGGCGTTAAGATAAGACGCGGGAATCAGGTTCTCCATGATGAAATCGCAACTCGCCCCAGGCGTGGTGTGTGCGGCAAAGGCGGAACTGCAAACCAATATCCGCGCTCCGGCGGCGCCATTACCAACATTGCTCCCAAAGTTCACGATGACGACTGGGTTGCTCCCTGTGGCGTCGAAAACGCGGATCCGCGACCCCGAGATCAAGTTCTGGCCGCCGGAGCGCTGCCGCAACTGAACCGCCTGAGCGGTCTTATTGCCGTTGACCGCACCGATGACCTGCTCGATCTGCATCAAATGGAATGCGGCGTATGACGGCGAGGGACTAAAGAACCCCATCGCCAACAGCCCTGCGCTTGCGACCGATATACGAGTTAACGTGGACATGTTGCCTCCCCGCCCAGTGTTGGGCCTTCAGAACTTTAGCATGACACGGTAACAAATCCGCATCCAGCCGATACCCCAATGGCCGAGAAGACCGGCCAGTCTAGTGAGCGGGAGTTATAACTGTATCAAAACGTGTGGTTCCTTGCAAGTGCGCCGGAAATACAAAGAGTGGCTTTTTAGCGGCGTTTTGATGCGGCGGGAGTGATGTTAGGATAGGCTGACCGTTGTGTTAGAGGCTCTTTAGGCCAGTGAAAGGAACAAATCATGGGCAAGCCTGCAAAACCGATTCCCGACGGGTATCACGGCGTCACGCCGCACCTGGTGATCCGTGAAGCGGCTAAGGCAATCGAGTTCTATAAGAAGGCCTTCGGGGCCGAGGAGAGGGCGCGAATGCCGGGACCGGATGGGAAGTGCATCATGCACGCAGAGATTAAGATCGGAGACTCAATCGTCATGCTGGGCGAAGAGTTTCCGCAGATGCAACGGTGGGTCTCGCCGCAGCAGCTCAAGGGTACAACCATCGCCCTGCACCTGTACGTGAAGGACGTGGACGCGGCGTTCGAGCGGGCGGTCGATGCCGGGGCGACGGCGTCCATGCCGGTGATGGATACCTTCTGGGGCGATCGTTATGGTCGCGTGACGGACCCGTGGGGCCACGAGTGGTCGCTGGCCACGCACAAACAAGACTTAACGATGGATGAGATTAGCCAAGGCGCTCAAGCTTTCTTCGCCAACATCGGAAAGGGTCAAAAGAAGTAACCGAAGATCCCATCAACACGCGAGCCGCCGACTTTAGCATGCGCGGACCTCCGCGGGAGCTGAAGCTCGCGGCTCGAATGGAGCGGGCCCGACCTCGCCCGATTAATCGTTGTCCGTGGTGATGACGGTCTCGCTGTGGACCAGAGATTTCTTGTCCACTTTCTCGAAGCGGTTGGTTTCCAAGTCCAGGAGATACAATTCGTCGTCAATCTCCACCATTTTCTTGTTATCGGAAAGATTGGTGACTGACCTCCCCACGCCGAACACCATGATGCAGCCGGCTGAGCAGAGAGCCAAACCGCAAAGCAGTGCAAGTCCCGCCAATCTACGCATCAGAAAGCCTCCCTCGTTTGAAAGCAACGCCGCCTTTGAATAGGGCGTGAACGGAAATCGCCTCGCCCCCAAAGGGCGACGCACCGAAGCGGTAGACAGCCGAGGCTTGCGTAGGTTAGCGGGCAATGGTGCAAATGTAGGGCTGATTATGGTCCGGGCTTACCGGCCGTGGATGTCCGCCATGCAAGGAAATGTAATCAGTTGCTTTCCTGACGGGGTTGATTCCGCGACAATCGTACTGTTTCACGAGTTTATCAATTATGATCGCTAACCTGTCACGTTCCCTGGCTGAGTTAGTCTTTCCGTCGCGGTGTTTGGCGTGCGGAACGTGGCGTGAGACGGCGTCTGACATGCTTTGCGGGTCATGCGCGGAGGCGCTTCGACTAGAGAATGCGGAAGCGGCCTGCCCGACCTGCGCCGCGCCCGTTGCGCCCTATGAGGTGTCCCTCGGACGGTGCGGTGAATGTCGAGGAAGGTCGTTGAAGATCGAAGCGACTGTTCGGGTCGGCGTTTATCGTGAGCTGCTTGCTCAGATGCTTCGGACTTACAAGTTTCACGGCCGCGAGGAATTGGCGCTGCTGTTGGGAGGCTGGTTAGCCGAGTCGATCGAAGGCGCGCCATGGCGGGATCGCATCGAGGCGGTCGTGTCTGTTCCCACGCACTGGAGTCGGCGCGTCAGTCGTCCCTTCCACGCCGCCGATGCGCTCGCGTCCTCTGTCGCGCGAAGGGTCAACCTGCCGCACGTGCCCATCCTGCGCCGCGTGCGTGCTGGTCCGAGACAAATCGGTTTGTCCCATACGGATCGGGTCGTAAACGTGCGCGGGGCGTTTGTGATTCGCAAGGGAGTGACCCTCCGCGATGCCCGCGTGCTGCTCGTGGACGATGTGCGAACAACCGGCGCCACGATCGAAGAATGCGCCAAGGTTTTGCGCCGCGGCGGAGCCGCCGAAGTCTACGCGGCCGTCGTGCTCCGTGTCGGATCGACCTATTCGAAGAGTGGAATCCTCTCGGCGATCTAAGGCGGCTAAGGACCCACGAACATTCGATCGAGGAATTGCTCGAAATCGAAAAGACCGATGTGTGTGCTGTAGTCGAAATCGAATCTTCCGCAAGCGAACGGCGTTGGGCCCTGTTCGTTGGAGAAGCAGATTTGAAAATCCGCAAAGTCGGCCAGAGTTGCGCAATCGCTGGGGCAGGTGACTGCGTCCTCGTTCTCGTTGCAGCACCTGTCGCCACAGACCGGCGGACAACTGTCTTCGGGACAAGTGCAAGCGTCTTCCTCCGCATTGCAGGCTCCGTCGCCGCAGAATTCCTCCGTCGAGGTTATATTGAGTAGAATGTTTCCCGTCCTGGCGCGGTATTCGGCCACGCGGATGAGATAGGTCTCACCCTGGACAATCGAGAGATGAACTTCGGACTGAAAAAAACATACGGCAAGAAACGCGTCATCGTTGCAAGCGAGTTCTGTTCCCGCGCACTCATCGAAGACACTCAGAACGGAATCGAATTGAGGCGAGGCGACGCTTCCGCATGTATTGATGGTCGCGGTTCCGCTCACGGGAGCCGTATAGCGCCACCAAACATCCTTGCTGCCGGACACGTTCAGGAATCCGCAACTGGCCGTGCCGTCGGTGGCGGCGTCAAGGTTGGTTCCCGTGTGGCTGCCATCTCCGACGGCGGTCGCGTCGGCACAATGATCATTAACGGGAGGGACGGCAAATCCCAAGCTCACCATCAATAGGTTCAGGACCACGAATGGTCGAGTCACACGCCACTGCCTTTCGAACGGTCCGCCGATTGGGGGAAGAAACGGGCATGCAATCGCTGGCACATAGAAAAGTCTCCTTTCCCCTTCGTGTTCATTGTAACAGCAAGGGAGATGGGGAACAAGCGGACTGTTTTTTTGCCCCTACGGGTGGTCATTCAAACGCGCTGAATGAGAATCGACATGATGCCGTTCGATTCCCCACGAACGACGTGTTTCGGCGGCAGGTCGCCAAACAAGATGTAGCACGATTGCTCGTACCAATCCGTGCCCCAGGCCTGGCGCCCGTGCAGCAGCAGCGCGGCCGCAGCAACGGGCGCTATTGGTTTTGCTCTGCGCAGGAAAGTGATCAACGCTTCCGGCTCGTCGTGCATCCATTCCAGGCCGGTGTGCTCCTGCTCCGGTGCGTTGGGGTCGAACCGGGCCTGCAACTGCGAACGGGTTAATGTAAGGGTGGCCTCGAACAACAATTCAGGTTGAAGGATGGTCCGGTCGCGCACGAGTCCGACGATCATGAATTCCGCAATCTCTTCCTTGCGGGCGGCCAACTCCTCGACCAGTTCCCGAATGGCGGCCCCGAACACGTCGAATCGTCCGTCGGCGTCTCGATCCGACGGTTCGAGAAGGCCGCCGAACGTGTGCAGATGTCCGGCGTGAAAAGCGACTCGCGTTCCGCGGCGTCCGAGAACCAGAAATCCATCGCTTGTCGTCACCACGGAACTGATGCCCAAGGGGTCGGCCAGGTATCGCTCTCCGAGCGGCGACACGGTCCCGGCGTTGTGCAGATTCGTTCCCAGGAAATCACGGTAGCAGGTGGGGCCTAATTCCAGATGTAATTGTTCCGGCGTTGCCCGAGCGGCGATCAGCCGAATCAGGTCGCCGTTGTACAGCATCCGCTCGCCGTCGCGGGCAAGGGCCAACGCTGTCTCCCAGGTGCGAGCGATGACTTCCTCGATTCGGGGCAGCGTGACGCGGGGCGCGGGGTCCCAGCTTTGTGAAAGTCGGTCCTTGGAAAAGGACTGGAAGAACTCAACAACGAACGGGGCCGTCGAAACTCCCTCCGTCTCGGTGGCGCCGCGAATCGTGCGAGGGCGCGGAGCGCTTCCGGATGCGCGGTAGGAAACCATGCGCAGCACGAGGAGCGCGCCTCCCGGCATCGCCAACAACAACGCGAGGGCAAAATACTCCGTAACTCCGTTGACCTGCACGCCGCGGACGATTCGGGGAGTAGGGACGGCATTCAGCACGCTCCCGGCCCCGAACAATCCGAGGATGATCGAAAGGTAGCCCACGAAGCGAAGGATCTCCGTGAGGCTTCGTGGTCGCATGGGCCAGGAGCCCGCGCTGAACAAAGCCTTTACTGCGAGTGCGAAATGGCCGGCGGCGGCGGCCAGCACCGCCAGCACAGCAAGACCATCCCAGAAAGTCATCGCCTTGGCGCGGACCAATTGGCTCGTCAGGGCAATGAGCGCTCCGACGCCCACCACCAGTGCGGCCGCGACGACGCTTAGCCGCCGGGCGCGTCCGCCGTCGACCTTCATGGCCACCAGGGCGTCAACGTCGATCTCCCACCCGCACCATGGACAGCGGTCGCCGGGAGCGCCGGTGAGGTTGTAGTCGCACTCGGGACATTGCAGGTCTTGTTCAACCGGGAGATTCGAGGGTTGTGGCATGACCTGGTCTACCGCCCTGCCCTTTGCCGCATGGGTTGGAGCCGCCAGTAGGTGAGGCTGCGCCACAGCCACTCAAGAGGCCCGAAGCGAAAAGCTCGGAGCCAAATCGGCGACAGGATCAGTTGGAGCGCGAAGATCGCAAAAACGATTGCAATCTGTCCAGTCCGCTCCACGTTTCCGAAATATCCCAGGCCATGCCCGTAAAAGATGAGCGTGCAAAGCACCGACTGCATGATGTAGTTGGTGAAAGCCATACGCCCGACCGAGGCCAGCGCGCCGGTCAATGGGCGGACCAGACGATGCTTGCAAAGCAGCATGATCGCGCCGATCCATCCCAGGCTAACCAACAAACTTCCCCAGTAATTGAATTGCGACCCAAAGAAGAAACAGGATCGCAAATCCCAACTGTGAGCTTCGTTTCTACGAACGCCGTACAGCACCAACGGTATGCCCACCAGCATTGCCAAAGCCACGAAGACCAGGTAGGTCGCCGTAGATCGCTTCGCGCCGAAAACGCCCAGCTTGAACAGACCCATCCCGACGAGCATTAATCCCCCGGCACGCCACGCCATCTCGATGGCAAACAAAAAGGTCTGAAAGAAAAACGCCGCGGGCGCGCGATGTGACATCTGCTCGACCCACGAACCGCGATAGGCCGCGACCTCCTCCGCCACCGCCTCGGCGTTTGGTTTCCAGCTTTGTTCGAGTTCCTGAATCGATTCCACGGGCCACTGCGGCATGGACCAGTGAGCCATCAGGGAGGTAGCCGAACCGACTCCGACAACCAGGAGCCCGACAAGGAGCAACACCGCCGGACTGCGCTTGCGAAACAAATACACCAGCATTCCGCAGAGCGCATAGGTGTAGAGAATGTCGCCAAACCAGATCAGGTATGCGTGCATCAGCCCGAACAGCAACAACCATGCCATGCGCCGATAGTGCAGACCGGCGGACTTCCCCGTCGCGGCCTCGCGCCGCGCGGTGAACAGAATGACCCCCGCGCCAAAGAGCATGCTGAACAGAGTCATGAACTTCATGTCGGCCAGCACATGACTCAGTAGCCAGACGGTGTAGTTCGCTCCCGTTAGATCCCCGTACGCGGTGGGGTTCAAGTACGCCGCACCGATCATGGCGTAGGACTGAATGTTCATCACCAGAATGCCCAGGACGGCGAACCCGCGGAGCACATCGATCGAGTCAACGCGCTCCGCCTCCGCCGCCGGGCCGAAGGTCGTAACTGTGGCGGTATCAGGAGATGTCATCGCAGCACTGTATCCGTCGCACGAGCTATTACCGAGTAAGTACGGCTAGAATTCCAATCAAGACAATCAGGAGTATGGCGACGGACTTCCAAAGCCAGTTTTTTGCCCGGCCGGATAGTTCAACAGGCGTGATCCAATCGCCGCAATGCGGACACTGCTGGGTGTCTTCGTGGACTGATTTGCGGCACGAAGGACAGGAGAGCAAGTCTTCGTCCGAGTCCTCCGCCTCGTCCTCCACCCACTCCTCATCGGGTTCATCGTTCCAGGGCATGGGACAGCACAAAACTCACGCTGGTGGATACCGTTTGATAATCTCCAGCATGGCCTTGAAGCGCGGGGCGTCGCAACGCCCGCACAGCTCGAAAAGCACGCTTTCCACGGTGGTAACCCGAACGCCGGCCTGTCGCATCCGCTCCAGGGCGATCTCGTGGTCGATTCGACCGCGCGCCCCGCAGGCGTCAGCGCAGATAAAAACTTCATAGTCGCGAGACGCCAAGTCTAGCGCAGTTTGCTGCACGCACACGTGAGTCTCAATGCCGGCGACGATGATTTGCGGGCGGTCCAGGGTGAGCAGCGCCTCACGCACTTTCGCATCGGCCCAGGCGCTGAACGTCGGCTTTTCGAGCACATTCGCCCGACCCTCCGTCAATCCTTCCCTCAGCACGCGATGCGTGGGCCCTAATCCTCTGGGGTACTGCTCCGTGACCAGCACCGGCAGTTCGAACAGGCGCGCGGCATCCAGCAACTTCCGCCCCGTAGTAATCAACTGCTCTGCGCCGACAACCAGCGGCAGCAGTTTTTCCTGAACGTCGATCAGCAGCACCATCGATCGATCGACATCGAGTTGGTCGTGACGCAACAAAAGGCAGGCTCCAAAATACCCTGTTCGCGAGCGTAGACGGTAAACGAGTTCATGCCAACCCTGTTGATTTCGCGCCACTCCGTTTGTAGAATTGGCATAAAGCAAGCGCTTGTTAGGACAGAGTCCTATGACTGAGGCTGTGAATCAACGACGGGATGAGCTTCTGACGGCCGCGGAGCGGCTTTTTTCGGAACGCGGCTATGAGGCCACCAGCGTCCGAGACATTGCCGAGGCTAGGGCGATCAAAGCAGGGAGTCTTTACGCGCACATCGAAACGAAGGAAGACCTTCTTTGGGAAATCCTCTGCCGAGCGGCTGATCGCTTTTTTGATGCCGTAGGACCGATCGTCGAGTCGGACTTGATTACGATCGAGAAGCTTCGCCGATTGATCGCCGCCCACGTGCGGGTCATCACGGAAAGCGCCTCGGCCGCGGCCGTGTACAGCACGGAGTGGCGACATCTCACGGAACCGAGACGCAAGGAGTTCTCCGCCCGCCGCGACGCCTATGAACGAATCGTGCGGGGGCTGGTACACGATGCGATCCGTGAGGGCACGTTCGGCGACGTGGATGAGAAGTTCGCGACATTGATGATTCTCTCCTCGATCAACTGGATCTATCAATGGTATCGCCCGGATGGGCCGATGACGCCGGACGAAATCGCAAGACGAATCACGGACCTGCTATTCAACGGTCTTCGCCGGGCGGGAGGATGAAATGGTTGTGGCAATGGAAAAAAACATGGGCGGTCTGTCGTCTTCGGAGTATGAGCGCAAGCTCGCCGCTTTCGAAGCACGGATCGATCGTGGTGAGAAGATCGAGCCCGCGGACTGGATGCCGGACGAATATCGACAACAGTTAATTCGACTAATTCACGTCCACGCCAACAGTGAGATTTGCGGGGCGCTGCCGGAGGGCAAGTGGATCCCGCACGCTCCGACGTTCAAGCGCAAAATGGCCCTCTGTGCGAAAGTGCAGGACGAAGTGGGCCATGCTCAGCTCTTGTATCGCGCCGCGGAGACCCTGGGCCCCAGTCGGGAGCAGTTGATTGAGGAATTGATCAGCGGCAAGGCCAAGTTCTCCAATGTGTTTCACTATCCCGCCGAAACCTGGGCCGATGTCGCAGTTATCGCGTGGCTGATCGACGCCGCGGCGATCATCAATCAGACCATGATGGCCGAAGGGTCGTATGGACCGTATGCCCGGGCGTTGAAACGCATCTGCTATGAAGAGGCGTTTCACATGAAACACGGATATGAGATGTGCGTCGTTCTTGCCACCGGCACCAAGGTGCAGCGGGACATGTTGCAGGACGCCCTGAACCGCTGGTGGTCGCCGATCATGATGTTCCATGGCCCGTCGGACAAGGAATCCACGCATACGAGCATCCTGGTCCGCTGGCACGTGAAGCTGAAGACCAACGACGAGCAACGACAACAGTTCCTTCGACAGTTCGTTCCCAAGATGCTCGATCTGGGAATGAAGATACCGGATGACAAGCTTCGCTACGACAAAGCCGGGGACACCTGGCATTACACGGAGCCGGACTGGGAGGAGTTCAAGCGCGTGGTGCGCGGGGGCGGACCGGTGACGCACGAGCGCCTGGGGGCGCGACGACTGGCCCACCAGGACGGGCAATGGGTCCGCGAGGCCCTGACCGCCGCAGCGGCCAAACGGCCGATTCCCATGCCGGTGGCTAACTGAAGGCCGAAGTGATGGATGCTGTAAGACTTTGGCTTCTAGAGCAGGGATTGGCCCTTGTCATTGGCGTCCTCTTTTTGGTCGCGGCGGCTATAACTGCTGGACTGTGGAATGCGGCGGACAGAATCGGACAATCGAAGCTGAATGCCGTGGCAAGGATCATGCTTTGTGTTCCCATCATTGTGGTTGGATGGTGCTTGATAGCTGGGCTGATCGGTTTGTTCTTTCGAGAAGCGGTTATCGGCGCCTGCCGAGAGCTTAAGATTACAAACATTATTACGAAGAGATGCGGAGCGCGGCAATGGTTGCACTGAATGAATGGCGGAAACGAATCAGCATTGATCCCAACGTCCATCACGGCGACCCGTGCATTAAAGGAACGCGAGTGCCGGTAAGCGTGCTGGTGGGAAGCATTGCGGACGGTGATGCTTTCGAAGAGATTCTTCGCAGTTATCCGCAACTAACCGAGGAAGACCTCCGGGCGGCGCTGCACTTCGCCGCAGAGGCCGTGAATCGCTTCGACTTCGTCCCGGCGAAGGGATGAGGGTGGGATGACGATCCGCATCAAGGTAGATGAGGATCTTCCGGGCGAGATTACAGTCTTATTACGCGCGAGCGGGCATGATGTCCTCAGCGTGTTGGACGAGGGGCTTGGCGGCGAGCCGGTGACGCACGAGCGACTGGAGGCGCGGCGACTGGCGCACCAGGACGGACAATGGGTCCGCGAAGCCCTTAACGCCGCGGCGGCCAAACGACCGATTCCGATGCCGACGAGTAATTGAGCATGACAGGCACGAAGGCACAAAGGCACGTAGGCACGCAGTACCTTTGTACAACAATTCCGGTTCTGCTTGTGCTATTACCACCGCCAGGCCAGTTGCCGCCGCTTGGCGATCTGAGCGGGAACGGAGTGGTCGATATGCGCGATTACCAGGAATTCACGAATTGGTACGGAGGCATAGTGATTCCGCCTCCGCCTCTTCCGGCTCGGTTACGGGCCGATCTGAACAATGACGGTCGCATCGATCTACAGGACCATGCGATTCTCAAGACCCAGTTATGCGGACCTGACGAGTGTTGTCGCTGCGAACACGATCCGGATTGCTACGTCGACGACCCGTGCAAAATCGATTATTGCGCCGATGGATGTTGTGAGCATGTCGACATTCCTGGGTGTTGTCGGATCGACCCGGATTGCGATGACTACGATTTCTGCACGATTGCATGTTTCCTGAATCGCTGCCTGAGCGAAGATGAGAGGATTCGTGCCTGCTGTTTCTATGACGAACAGTGCGACGATCATACTCCATGCACTGCAGACACTTGCGATGACTTTACCTGTCAGTTTACGCACATTCCTGATTGCTGCGGCGACGCCAGCGATTGCGACGATGGGGTAACCTGCACGCGGGATGAATGCGTCGACGAATGGTGCGAATTCGTCCCCGATGACATACTTTGTAACCCAGGGGCGACGGATCAGGGCAACGACCCGGATGCTGATTGCATTTGGAACGTATGTGCTCCGGAGGAGTCCGAGGCGGACGGAAGAGGCTGTGCCGCGATTGAATTTGAATTCGTTGATTCGCCGTGCGAGGACGGAATCGCCTGTACTCCTGCCGACCGGTGCCGCTTTGCTACTATTTATAGCGATAGTCCCACTTGTTCTTATGCGGGAAAAACGGACGACTCATTGTGTAATGCGGCACCTCGGGACAATGATCCAGATGCCGATTGTGTTTGGAACACCTGCTCACCAGTTGGATGCGTTTCCAGCAGCGTGAACGAGGCAGAAGGATCTCCCTGTGACGATGGAATCGACTGCACACATAATGACACATGCCAATTGTATTTCTTCTATGGTTGGGGATTCGCTTGCATAGGCATCGGTGATAATTCCGCCTGCGGTACGAGCGCAGCTTGTACTTCGTGGGGTTGCTCGAGCGGATTATTTTACGATTCACGACGGGGTTGCGTGGAATCTGTCGCGCCAGATGGAACGTATTGCGGACCGTACCACTCGTGCATAGACGGCACATGCATCTGCGTCAACAACCCAGGCCCGTGCAAGTGAACAGGGTGCCGGGCAGGGCGGGCTATGCCCTTTCGAGAAGTTTCGGGGGTGGGAATGACCCACAAAGATCAATGATGCAATCGGGATGGTGGTCGGTTCCCACCCTACAAGCTAATTGGAGTGAGCTAGACAATGTTTGAAATCGAACCAGGCGACAAGCTGAAGGTTGTGTTGGCGATCAATGACATCACGCACAAAGAGATAACCCGTTATCGTGACTACGAATGGAGGATTACATTATGGACCGTAACGCTTATGGCCGGTATCGTTGCCGCAGTCAGATCAACGAATCTGTCTGGGCCAAATCAGTCAGGCATTCAGGTGTTGCTCACGTTCTTCCTTCTAGTTGTGCTGTGCCTAGGAATCGGCCATGTCTGTTTCGTTCATTCGCGCTTGGTAACTAACTGGAAAATACGAAGAAACCTGGACGACCAACTGGGCCTGTTTCAGAAGGACGCATACTTTGCCGGGACAGTTTTACCTTCCGAGTGGGAAAGAAGAAGTATCAAGTGGACTCGCGGCTTGCCGCATCTACTGACGTTCTGGGTAATCATGCTAGCGTCAGCTACCTACGCTTTCTATACGGTCTGGTGGCCGGGGTCCTAAAACGCGTGTATTCCCAACAAGCGCAAAACAGGCGCTTGCCGTAATAAGAAAAGACTCCCGTGTGGTGACTGCCGGTTTGAGAAGCCGCAAATCGATACCAGATAGGTAAATGGGTTATGCCTGACACGCAATGGAAAGTTTTTGAAGTCTTTCACCAGCAAGCGCGGGGTGAGCCGCACGTACACGTGGGGTCCATTCATGCGCCGGACGCGGAGATGGCCCTGGTGCTGGCCAAGGAACAGTATTGCCGACGTCAGGCCTGCGTGAATCTGTGGGTCGTTCCCGCGGAGGCGATCCAGGCGACCTCTTATGAGAATGACGACATCTTCGAGCGAGCCACGGACAAGAGTTACCGGGAATCCTGGGGATATAAGACGCCAAAGACGATTCATGAGGAAGGCGCGGCATGACTCTCAATGCCCTCGAATCTCTCGTCGGAATCAATCGCGAGGCGGCGATCAATCTACTCTATCGTTTGGCCGACGACGAGCTGATCATCGGGCATCGCAACTCCGAATGGACCGGCCACGGGCCGATCCTCGAAGCGGATATTGCGTTCTCCTCCATGGCCCAGGACGAGATGGGACATGCACAGGCCTATTACCAATTGCTGCACCAGCTCGGTGAACGCGAGCCCGACGTCCTGGCCTTCGGGCGCAAACCAAGGGAGTTTCGATGCGCGTCCCTGGTTTGCCTTCCCAAGGGAGATTGGGGATTCAGCGTCCTGCGACAGTTCCTTTATGACGCCGCCGAGACCGTGCGCCTCGCTGCCCTGGCCAATAGTTCCCTGCTCCCGCTTGCGCAGCTCGCAGGCAAGCTGCGTGGCGAGGAGAAATACCATTTGATGCACGGGCGCACGTGGGTGCTTCGCCTCGGCAGGGCCACCGACGACAGTCATGGGAAAATGCAAGCCGCCCTCGACTTCGCCTATCCCCATGCATTGGGGCTGTTCGAGCCGACCGAATATGACGAGCCGCTTGCACAGGCGGGGATCAGTCCGCGAGAGGACGAGCTAAGGCGTCAATGGGAGTCGGCCATCGCTCCCGTTCTTGCCGACTCGGGGTTGGCCGTGCCCGAGGGGACAAAACCGGTTTACGGCGGTCGCGTGGGACGACACGCTGATGCATTGAAAGAGCTTCTGGATGGCATGCAACTCGTCTACAACATTGACCCGACCGCGAAATGGTAGAGAAAACGTCAAAATGTCAAAACGTCAAAACGCCGAAACCGGCGGATGAAATCGCCGCAATATGGAGTGCTCTAGAATCCGTCACAGATCCCGAAATCCCCATCGTTAACGTCGTTGAGATGGGCATCATCGCCGACGTTCGCGTGGAAGCGGCCGACGTGGTCATCGACATGACGCCGACCTTCGTTGGATGTCCGGCCCTGGATGTGATCCGCGAGAATATTCGCACTGCGGTCGCGGCGGTCACAGGCGGTCCTGTCCGCGTGGACGTCGTCTTTGATCCGCCCTGGACTTCGGATCGGATCAGTGAGACCGGACGAGAGAAGCTAAGGGCCTTCGGCCTTGCACCGCCCGGAGACCGTTGTTCCGCAAACAGCGTTCCCCGGCTGGAACATACGCCGTGCCCCTTTTGCGATTCGCGGGACACCGAACTGGAGTCTCTTTTCGGGCCGACTTTGTGCCGCTCGATTCACTATTGCCGAAGTTGCCTACAGTCCTTCGAGCATTTCAAAGCCATTTGACTATCTCGTGCGGCCGGTTCGGGCCTGGGCGTCGATCGCGAAAATCTCGACGCGGCGATTGGACAAACGGTTCGGCTCGGTGTTGTTCGGGACCCGTGGGCGATTCTCGCCGCAACCGGCGGCGACCAACCGTTCGGCGGCCACTCCGTGCTCACGAAGAAAACGAACCACGGCGAGCGAACGCTCGGTGCTCAACTGCCAGTTGTCGGCCCACCCGCTCTTCTTGATGGGGCGGTCGTCGGTGTGGCCGAAGACCATGATGTCCTTGCCGCCGTATTCACCCTCCAGCGTGCTGACGATTGCGTCGAGCGTCTTGCGGGCCTCGTCGCGGAGCGTCACCTTACCCGGCGCGAACAGGATGTTTTCCTCAATGGCGATCATGCCTCCGCCGGGGACGGCCGTCCAACCAGCGGGCGCGATCTGCGGTTCGGGCCTGCCCGCCAATTCAGACCGGAGCGAATCGACGTCGCGGATGGCGGCCGCGAGGCGCTGATCAATCGCCGCGCGAGACCGATGGGCCGCATCCAGGTCGCCCCGGGTCTTGTTAAGCTGCGCCGCGAGATCGCGATTGCGATCCTCCAAGGAGGCCATGTCCTGCTTGGCCTGCGTGGCGCAACCAGCGGCGACGGCCGCCAACAACCACACCGGCGCCGTTCGTAGAATCGTAGTTTTTTTCATCTGCTTCTCCTTGCACTTGGGACGGCGGAAGGCCGTCTACTCCTTTTTTATCCCCGATTCGCCGCCGCTCACGGCGGTCCGTTTCGTTTGTTCTTCCATGCGTCGTACGCGTTCATCAAGTTCAGCGGAGCGACGCTTTAGTTGTTTGTCTTTTTCCTCGGAGGCCTTCAACTGTGCGACCTCACTTAAGTCGCGCCATAGCCCGCGGCCGAAGGAGAAGATCCGCCATGTGACGATCGCTCCGCCACTCGTCCACAACATCAACCAGACGATGTTAGTGGGCGTATCTTCATGCGTCAGACCGAAGAACCAAAACTTCGCCGTATGGGAGCGGTTCTTGAACAGTACCAAGCCGATCGCGCCGACGACCAACACAACGATGAGTGTACGAAGATAGACTGTCACGCGTTTCCCTGCAAGGCTCATGGCGAGATTCCTGGTAACCGGGGCTGTGAGTTTTCTAAAAGAAGGGTCTTGGTCAGGACGACGGCATTGGAGATGGGCTTCCACTGGATGATCGGTTCGTAAAAAACAACCACGATCAGAAAGGACAGGGACAGCCAGGGGCCAAGCGGCAACGCCCGGGTCCGCTTAAAAGGTAGCGTGATGATCCAGCCCACCATGGCCAGGCCGCAGGTCAGGAAAAACCCCAGCACGACAATCGGCCAACCGGCCACGCACCCCGCCGCGGCCATCAGATGGATATCGCCCACGCCGAAAGCCTCCTTGCCCAGAAGAAGGGTGAAGATGATTCGAACGGCCCATCCCACGGCCCCGGCGATCACATATCCGCTGGCGGCCGTTGCCAGACCCAGCAGTGGCGTCCAATTCCGAAAAAGGAGGGAGTCTCCGAGTCGAACCGGTGCGTGAAGAGCCTGACTGATTCGAGAAGATAGTTCGCCGTCCGCGAACATGATCCAAAGCCCGATGGCGCCTAGGGCAAGGGCGGGCAACAGAAGCGCCAGCTCGGCCAGGACCATCCGCCGAGCGGTATGTCGCTCTTCGTGAATGGCGTCCATGATGGCCTGATCGGACTCCCGGTTGATGATGCTCTCCGACACGATCAATATGAAAAACATCACCAGAGGCAGCATCGCACGAGGAGCGTGTCGAACAGGCGCATCCCGCGCCTCAACGAAAAACAGAGCGGTGAACAGGCCTACGAGTAACAGGACGCCGAGCCAGCCGGCGGTGCGAGAGGGAGCAGCCAACGAAGGCGGGGGACGGTTCGGCGACGCGGCGGCAACCGGCGGAGCGGCCTCGTTATCAGCGTCGCAGCTTTGTGTTGCCTCCGGCTCTGAGGGTGGTCGGCACGCCAGGATCACCCAAACAACGCCAAGCCCGCAGACGGCAAGAATGGACATGACCGCGGTCGCGTCAAAGGGACGAACCCAGGAAAGACTGTGCGTGGGCGTCCACAAGATATGCAAAATAAAGCCGACGACGGTCACGAGGTTGGTGAAGCGTACATCCACCCAATAGTGTTCGAGGTCGATGGCGGACATGGCCAGCAGGCAAGCAAACAACACGACATGAGAGACCAGGATCGGCCAGTCGTGAGCGAGGCGGTCGGTAATACCGAAGCCGCTGACGCTGACGCCCTGGCGAACGTGCCCAATGAGAAGCGCATCCACAAGCATCAGGACGACGATGGCCATGCTTGCTTCGATGACCAGGTAGCGCGTCGAAATGGGGACGCCGCAATGGCGGCAGCGTCCGCGAAGGAGAAAGAAACTGAGGATGGGAAGGTTGTCGTACCATGCAATGCGCCCGCGGCAGTGCGGACATGCCGACCATAGCGGCGACCGTAGCGAACGATGTCGAGGTATTCGGTAAATGACAGAGTTGAGGAAGCTGCCTAGGATTAGTCCTAGGGCCGTAAAGAACGACAGCCACCAAAGCGTCACCAGCGTAGTCAAGACGGCGGCATCCTACCGAATTTGAGACGACAAAGGAAAACAGCGTGCTTAAGCGTCTTGAGAATCAAACGCGTGGACACCTCGGCGTGGTTAAGTATGATGTGCCAAGGAGTGAATAGGAGGAGGGGACTTTAGAGCTGGCCAGGGGTCGGACACTTGCCTGCCGGTGACGTCGCCTCTCCGAGCCGCTGTGTTTGCACGGCGCGCGGCATGAATGCCGCGGCTTGGGAAACCCGAAAATCCGAATGATCGGAGCGCCAAGGCCTTGACAAGATCGGCATTGAATTCGAGTTCAGTCCGTTCTTACGGGGCCTGCTTTCATGATGGAAAGATCCAACTGGACGAACTGGTCGATTGGCCCGATGGGCTGAGGCTCGTTGTCACTCCCGTCTACCCATCGCTGGAAGGCAGAGCGAGCGACAGTCATGTCATCATTGTCGGGTTCGGGCTTGCGGGCCGATGCGTAGCGGACCTGCTGGACAGCGCCGGAATATCCTACGCGATCATCGAACGAAACCCCGTTACCGTTGAAACGCAGAAAGCGTTGGGGCGTCGCATCGTGCCGGGTGAAGTGGCGGATGCGGAGACCCTCGGCGCGGCCGGCCTGGATAAGGCTTCGATTCTCGCGCTTACGATTCCCGATGAAGAGGCCGTGCTCGAAGCGACCCGCCTTGCCCGTCGCCTGCGTCCTGAAATCTACATCATCGCCCGGACCAACTATTCGTCCAAAGGCATGCAGGCCTCGCAGCTTGGCGCGGACGACGTCATCAAGGCAGAGCAGGCCGTCGCGTTGCAGTTTTATGACCGGCTCAGCCGCAGGCTGGCGCGAGTGGAGGGCAAGAAGCCTCGTTCGTGAGTAATTGGTCACCACTTGGATTATCTGAAGATTGTGACCATCACTTCGCGGTTTTACATTGTACAACGAAGCCTCGCTCGATCCTTCCGTTCATCGCTTCTCAGGATTACCAAGAGTCGATTTTTCCCCTTAAAACCTGAATCCGACACGCTGCAGGCCGTTTTGGGGATTGCAAACTTGGCCTGGGTCGGATAAACTATTGGTGATTGTCGGGTTTTTTAGGGGTCGTCGGTGGGACGACGGGGCTAGACGGCCCGGCATCTGGTGGTGGCAGTCGGCGGCGGGGATTCGGATTTCGTTTTAGCGTAATGCAGGCACGCACGCTGCGTCGAATGGTCCAGCGCGTTCCGAAAGTTCCCCCGTTGTAAGCACCCGAATGAGCGTACTCCCGCCGTGGGAGGAGGGATCCAATGCCCAAACGAACAGGCCGGGCTTGTGCGTTGGCTGGGTGCGCGCTGGTTGTCCTCGCGGCGCTCTCCCAGGGGCAAATGCCGCGAACGGAGTCGCAAATCAAACCCGAGAGGCGGGCAGCCGGGACCGTACAGTTTGAGTTTCATCGGGTGGCGCTAGCCGCCGTTGGATTGGATCTTGCGGTACGAGGTGAGGCCGGCGGAGAGGACGCCGGTCAACTTCTTAGCTCCACAATTCACGGCGCCTCTGCTCTTGATTTAAGAGCGATCGGCGACCATTCACCTGACGTTTCGACCGCCAACATCGAGACCTATGGAGCGGTGATGCTCAGCGGCGGCGGGCGCCGCGTGGTGGTCGGCAATCTCATCATTACTAATAACTCCGATGGGTCCTGGACGGTTCGTGACGGACTGGGAGGAGCCGGTCCCGGTCGCGTGGTCTTTGACGTGTTCGGGATGACGGTGGATGCACCTAGAGGATCGAGCGAAGCGCGGATGGCGGGAGAATTATCGCTGTCCAAGTCGCTAGCCGCGGAATTGGGTATTGCGGAAGCGAACAGACCCACGATCGGGCGCGTGCTCATTGCGTCCAAAGTATTGGACTCGGACCCGAACGTTCCCGATTCGGTGCCGGCCGATCCATTGCCAGGGGCGAGTGTGGGAAGCACGGCGACGGTCCTCGGCCCGGATGTCATCGTCGGCAACCTTTATCAGATCGGAGGCTACGGAAGTTCAGGGGGGACTTCCGCTTACGCGGTCGGCACCGTGTCGTGCAATGTCGGCGACGTTTGGCTCAATTGGTTCTCGTTCAACAATCAGCATCCGGTCATTGGTCAGAACGCCTTTCGTCTCAAGAACGGGCGGTTCGAGCAAATCGGACAGAGCTGGCTTAAGCACGGTTTTTACGCGTTGTCAGAAGGCCTGTGTTTTACGAATTGTCAGGCGACCAACGGAGAACACCTCGGAGTGCACTGCTCCGATCCGTATACGGCCAGCCTGAATGGGACGCAGTCGAACCTGGGACCCAAGTATCAGGTAGATGCTTCAACGGGCGTCTTTTCATATCCGCCGGCAAACCCCGGATACTCCGGCATCCTGGCCCGCAGGTTGCAGATCAAGAACAGCGATCTAAATCCCGCGCAGGACGGGGGCGGATCGTACTTCGTGGAAGGGCAATACGTCTCCCCGGACGACGCGACCGCAGGCAACCAGAACAACAACGCATCCTACCGACCGGTCACGGTGAGCGGAGGGGGCAGTTCGTGGACAATTTCGCTCGCGGGGACGACGCAGCGGGAGCAACCCGCCATCCGGGCGTGGAAGGATACGGACCCGACGGTGACGGAAACGGACGTGCAGGTTTCGGGAGACGGACTGTTCATTGTGTCGGCCAAGGCCACCGACTTAGGGACGGGATATTGGCACTATGAGTACGCGGTGCAAAACCTCAACTCCCACCGCTCGGCCAAGGCCTTTTCCGTTCCCGTCGATCCCGTGGGAAAAATCCTGAACATCGGTTTTCACGATGTGGACTACCATAGCAATGAGATATGGTCGAGTACGGACTGGACTTCCGTGGTCTCCAACGGATTCATCACTTGGTCGACGATTGACTATAGCGTGAATCCCTCCGCCAATGCTCTGCGATGGGGAACGCTGTACAACTTCCGATTTGATTCCAACCGCGCGCCGCAGACGAGCGACGCCATTCTGACGCTCTTTCGACCTGGGTCTCCCTCGGAAATGATGGCCAGTACCGTCGGACCGAGCACTGCGCCGCCCGACTGCAATGGAAATGAGATTCCCGACCTTCAAGACATCATCAACGGCACCAGCGAGGATTGCGACAATGACGGGGTTCCCGACGAATGTGAGGGATTCACCCCCACGGCGGTGCAAGTCGCAACTGGGCTTACCCATCCGGTCTACGTGACCGCGCCGCCGGGCGATCTGGACCGTCTTTTCATCGTTGAGCAGGGAGGGCGCGTCAAGATTCTATCAGGAGGTTCAGTGTTGCCGACGCCGTTTCTTGATCTGTCGGGGCAGGTCAGCAACGACTCGGAACAAGGGCTCCTTAGCATTGCGTTTGACCCGGATTACTCCGGCAATGGAAGATTCTACGTAGATTATACGGATCTCGTGGGCGACACAGTGATCTCTCGCTTCACAGTGAGCGCGAATCCCGACGTCGCTGATCAGGGCAGCGAGCTCGTGCTCAAGACGATCTCCCATCCGAGTGCGCCCAATCACAATGGCGGCCAGTTGCAGTTTGGGACGGACGGCTATTTGTACGCGGCCATCGGCGACGGCGGCGGATCCAACGATCCACCCAATCGCGCACAGAACACCGGCTTACTACTGGGTAAAATGCTCCGTTTGGACGTTAATAATCCGCCCGGCTATGTCCCCGCAAGCAATCCTTTCGTCGGCCCCGGTCTGCCGCTCGACGAAATATGGGCGATCGGTTTGCGTAATCCGTGGCGCTTCAGCTTTGATCGTGACACCGGCGATCTTTATGTCGCCGACGTCGGCCAGAGTTCGCTGGAAGAAATCAACTTTCAGTCCGCGAGCAGCTCTGGCGGACAGAATTACGGATGGAGGTGCATGGAGGGAACGTCTTGCACGGGTCTGTCCGGTTGCACGTGCGGCAGTGGGGCGCTGACGTCGCCGATCGCCGTGTATCCGCACGCGGGCGGCGACTGCTCGATCACGGGCGGATACGTCTACCGCGGGTGCGCCTTTCCTAATCTTCTGGGAACCTATTTCTACGCGGATTTCTGCAGCGGCGCCATCCGCTCTTTCCGCTATTCGGGCGGCCAATTGTCGGACCTCCAGGACCGAACGGCGCAGCTCACTCCCGCGCAAGGCGCGATTCAACTTATTTCTTCATTCGGCGAAGACGCGGCCGGAGAACTGTACATCGTCAGCCACAACGGCAGCATTTACAAGATCGTGCCGCTGGAGGCGACGGGACCGGTTTGCGGCAACACCATCGTAGAAGCCGGCGAACAATGCGACGACGGCAACACGTCCTCCGGCGACGGGTGCAGCGCGACGTGCCAGGCGGAAAGCACTCCCTTCAACGACGACTGCGCCGACGCCATGTCGATAGGAAACGGGGTCATATCTTTTAACACCGGCGGGGCGGGCACGGACGGTCCGAATGAGCTTGCCCTGTGCAACGCCGGGCCGTCTCCGGTGGGATCGGACATCTGGTATTGCCATACGGCTTCCTGCACCGGAACGGTGACGGCCAGCCTGTGCGACAGCTCCTATGACACGATGATAGCCGTGTATGACGGCTGTACGTGCCCGATGTCGCCGTCGGCCATGGATTGCGATGACGATGTCTGCGGTCTCCAATCGTCGATTTCCTTCCAGGCTACGGCGTGTGATCAGTATTTGATCCGCGTCGGCGGTTTTCAGGCCGCGCAGGGCGCGGGAGAATTGGCGCTAGGCTGTGTTCCCGACCCCATCGTCAATGACTGCAACCAAAACGCCGTGGACGATGCGGCGGACATCGCGTGCGGGACTCCCGACAACAATCATAATGGCGTGCCGGATGTCTGTGAGGTTACGGGAGATTACATCCGTGGCGGACGCCTGTATGACCGATGGTGGTCGGCCATCGCCGCGTCGGCACCGACGACTGATCATCCACTGTGGCCGTTCCGTCCCGACCAGACCAGTAACACCGCGACAGGAGCGGCGACATGGCGCTGCACGGAGTGCCACGGATGGGATTACAAGGGGGTCGATGGTGAATACTCCGTCGGTCCGCACCGCACCGGGATTCGCGGAGTATTTGAAACATCGCTGCAACCGTTCCAGTTACTCAGTCTCTTGCGCGATCCGCCCAACAACGGAGGCGGCGCCGGAGTCGCCAACGGCCACGACTACGGAAGCGTGCTGGCAACCGAACAGATGAACGACCTGATTGCCTTTGTTCTCGGCGGTGTCGTCAACACGACCAATTATGTCAGCGAGACGAACGGCGCATTCTTTGGGAATCCGGTCACGGGAGAAGGGCATTACACCACGGGGGGAACCCAGAGTCAGTGCATCAGTTGCCACGGCGCCGACGGCGCAGCCATCAACTTTGGCACGCCGCAGTCGCCGAAGTATTTGGGAACCACTGCAGTGAATGAGCCGTATGTCTTCCTTCATCGGGCGCGGATGGGCTTTCCGGGAACGCCGATGCTGGGCTGGCTGGCCAATGGAGGCACGGACCAGGGCGCTGCGGACATAGGACGTTACGCCCAGCAGCAATTCCCCGTGGAGTGCATCGACAATAGTCAGTGCACCGACGCGGTGGCCTGCACGGAAGATAGTTGCGACGCGAACGGGCGCTGCCAATTCGATCCCAACGATGCCCTGTGCGCGGACGACGGCGTTTTTTGTAATGGAATTGCGGTCTGTGATCCCCTTCAAGGCTGCATTGAATATGGGAGCGCATGTCTGGTTCCCGAGGCGTGCGATGAAGGAACCACAAGTTGTGGATGCGACGCCCCTCAGGTCTCTGCCGCCGGACCGCGATATCTGGCGATTGTGCCCCAGGCCACTACGCCATCCATCCCTTTTCGATTGCTGGTAACTCCAAACTGCCCTCCCCAGGGCCTGGGCAAGTATCTCGCGGCACCAAGTGGGCCTTACAGCGTGGCGTCTCCCGTCGCCGATCCTGCGGACGCCGCCATTCTGACTCGAGATGAATGGGGCGCGACGGTCTATGTCACGGGCACGCACATCGTCCCCGGCGTGGAATATCTAGTTCAGGCGGACTGCGGCGTGACGGGCCGCGCGGCGGTAACCGTGGCTGCAGTCGCCCAGACCCCGATATGGGGCGACGTCATCGGGTGGATTCCCCCTAATGGTGAGCGCACCGGACCCGACGGACGCGTGGACGTCGTAGACATTGTGGCCGTGGTCGACACGTTTAAGCACTTACCCCATGCCTTGCCGGTGCAGGCGGCGGATCTGTATGGCTGCACACCAAACCGGCAAATCGACGTAACGGATATTGTCGGCGATGTGGATGCCTTCAAGAGCTATCCCTATCCACACGCGGCGTGCGCGAGTCCATGCGAGTAATCTTGAGACCTTCGTAGCTCGGTTCTTGCTCCTGTCGAATTGGCGGCGGCTCCGGCGACGACTATCATTTCGAGCCAAGTGAGTTCAAGAGAACCAGCGGACTTGCCCGCGAGGAGGTATCGTTCTTGCACGACCGATCGCCAACAGTCCGGACGATCGTGGGCATGGAAATCCATGTCCAGTTGCGCACCCAAACAAAGATGTTCTGCGGCTGCCCGGTGAAGTACGAGGCTGCGCCGAACTCCTGCGTCTGTCCTGTTTGCCTGGGGCATCCCGGCTCCTTGCCGGTGATGAATGAGCGGGCGTTTCGACACGCGGTGTTGACTGGATTGGCCCTGAATTGCACGATTGCGCGATACACCAAATGGGACCGGAAGAGCTATTATTATCCCGACCTGCCCAAGAACTATCAGATCAGCCAATACGACTTGCCGCTCGCCCATGACGGGTTCTTCGAGATCGAGGTTCAAGGGAAATCGAAGCGGGTCCGAATCCGGCGCGCTCATCTGGAGGAGGACGCCGGAAAAAACTTGCACGATACCGGAAACTGCACGCTGGTCGATCTGAATCGCGCGGGCACGCCCCTGTTGGAGATCGTCACCGAACCGGATATCGAATCTGCGGAAGAGGCCTATGTGTTCTGCGTCGAGCTGCAACGCCTGGTGACTCATCTCGGCGTCGGCGAAGCGGTGATGCAGAAGGGCCAGATGCGTTTTGAGCCGAACGTGAACGTCGTGCTCGAACGCGAAGGGAGGGAGTATCGTACTCCGATCGCGGAAATCAAGAACCTCAACAGTTTTCGATCGGTGCGCCAGGCGATCGAATACGAAGGACACCGCCAGACAGCGGCCTGGGACGAGGACCAGGATTATCAATTGGGAAAACGGTCCAATGAAAACCGTGGTTGGAACGCGGAGAAGGGCGTGACGGAGTTTCAACGCGGCAAGGAGGCGGCGCACGACTACCGTTATTTTCCCGATCCCGATCTGGTTCCGGTGGAAGTGTCCGACGTGATGCTGGGGGAAATCCGGGCGGCGCTTCCGGAGCTTCCCATCGCGCGTCGGCGTCGGTTTGTGAAGAAATACGGTTTGTCCGAGGAGGATGCGGAGACGATCGTCGAGCACCGCGCCGTATCCGAGCTTTTTGAACGTGTGATCGCGGAGGATGCGCCGCCGGAAGTGGTTGGAAAGCAGTTCGTCAATGTCTGGCTCAAGCTCGCTCATGACCGGGGAGCGGCCGTTACCGATCTGGGGGTGGACGAAATCCGAATGGCCGAGCTCGCAAAGATCGCGGCTGACGGGACCGTGAACAAGACGGCTGCAAACCAGATTGCAGAAGTCATGCTGGAGCGAAAGGAACACCCCCGTGAACTTGCGGAGGAACTGGGGCTGGTCCAGGTGCAGGACCTGGACTCGACTCGGCGCTGGGTCGATGAGACCTTCGCCGCCAATGAAAAGGCCCTCCGCGACGCCTTGGGGAACCCTAAGAAGGCACAGGCCGCGTCCGGTTTTCTCCGCGGACAAGTGATGAAGCTATCCGGCGGAAAGGCCGATCCAAAACTTGCAGGGCAATTGATCGAAGAGCGATTGTCTCAGCTTCGCCGCGAGGAATGAGTACTGAAAACATGCACATGAAATCCAGGATGAAGACGCTGATGGTCGCCGTTATGTGCTTGTGTCCAGCGGCGTTGAACGTCGCAAGTTGCAGATCAAAAAGGATTGAAGACTTGGACAAGCTCGGAACGGTTCGGTTGACGATCAAGCAAAAGGCGTTCGAGCTTTGGATCGCCGACGATGGTTCCGAGCAATCGCAGGGACTCATGTTCGTGACCGCGGAGCGGATGGCGCCGCTGGCCGACGGGACCCAGCGGGGCATGATCTTCGTTTTCGATCACGAGCAAGTCCTTAGCTTCTGGATGAGAAACACGATCATTCCGCTGGATATTGCTTATCTGGACTCGGATGGGTTAGTGGTCTCGACGTACACCATGGCCCCTCTGGATGAACGTCCGGGACAATACGTCTCCGGCGCTCCCGTGCAGTATGCCATCGAGGTAAGCGCCGGAGTCTGGGAACGTATCGGACTTGCTTCCGGGGACGTGATAGACATTCCCGCGGCCCTTCTAAAGCGCAAACCGTAAGCCGTCGAACACCTCGTATCGGCTTTGTTTCGGGAACGGTTCGTTTCTGCGCACGCGGAGGCCGTATCCGATAACTTTCGCCGCGGCAGGGTGATCCATGCAGGTGCTGGTCGTCGACCTTCCGAAAGGTTCGCTTCCCGATGGGACGACCGAGCTTCTCGGTGACATCGGGTGGAAGGTGACGCCCGCTGCGGACTATCGCGCGGCCCTGGAGCGGGCCAAGTCCGGATCCATAGACGCGGTCATCCTCTGCGAGCCGTACCGCAATCTCACGCCCGACCGCCAGCCTCCGGAGTTTCGCGAGCTGCTACGCTGTCTGGATTCCCAGCGCATCGCGGCACTGATGTTGAGCGATCGTGCCGAGTCGAGTCGCGCGGACTCCCGCTCGCTCATCGAAGTCGTCAATCCCGCCATATCGCACGCCGAGCTGAAGGGGCGGCTGGCGATGATCGAGCGCTATCATGGGCTGCTCAAGCGGATGGAGCAGGAGCTTCGCAACATGGAGCGGCTCAGCGTGCGGCTCAACGAGCACTTCCGCGAAGTAGACGAGGAGCTGCGCCTCGCCGGTCGGTTGCAGCGGGACTTCCTCCCGGACATCAGCAAGCCCATCGGAAAGATTCAAATCGCCACCGTATATCGTCCGGCTTCGTGGGTCTCGGGGGACATGTTCGACGTGTTCCGCATCGACGAGGACCACACGGGGATATACGTCGCCGACGCCGTGGGCCACGGCATGGCCGCCGGGCTGCTCACCATGTTCATCAAGCGGTCGATCGTGCCCAAACTCGTCATGGGAGAAGAATACTCCGTGCTGAGCCCGTCGGAAGTGATGGCCGGGTTGAACGACGCGATGTCCGACCAGTCGCTGCCCAACGGCCAATTCGTCACCGCCTGTTATGCACTCCTGAATCACAAGACGATGACCTTGCAGTACGCCCGCGGCGGGCATCCTTACCCCATTCATATCACCGCGGCGGGGGTGGCCAGCGAAATGAAGGCCGCGGGCGGTTTGCTGGGCTTATTTGAGGGAGAGGAATTCCCCGTGTTTGAGACCCAATTAAGTCCCGGCGACAAGGTCCTCTTCTACACGGACGGCGTGGAGATCGCTTTTCAAGGCGACACTGAGACGTCGCTGAACACCAAGTCCTATCAACGGGCCTTTGAGTCTCTGGCCAATCTGCCCGTCGCCACGATGATGCAGCACATCGAAAACCGCCTCGACGGTGAAAGCGGCTCGCTTAACCCGCAGGACGACGTAACCATCGTGGGACTCGAAGTGCTGCCCTAGCCCCCATCTATCGAGTGAAGCCTGCACACGTTGTTCCCGAACCTTGCTCAGTAGCATATAATGCAGCCGAATGGAGTACATGAAATGAAGTATCTTGGACCGGCGCGTAAGGAAAAAGGCTGCGTGATCATGCCGGACACATTCCGCGATGTGCCCGAAGGTCAGGTCTTTGAGGCCGTGGAGGTCGGCGGCGACATCGTGCTCGCCATACCGCCGCTGGACAAGAAGCGCCTCGACGAAGTGAAGCGATTGGCCGATCGCTCGATCGCCGACCATCGAAAGAGCCTCGAAGGCCTTGCACGATGAAATGGATATCGGCCGCCGAACTTGCGACGATCCACGCACAGGTCATTGAACAAACCGGTGGAATGCAGGGGATCATCAATCCCGGCGCAGTTGAATCGGCCATCGCTCGACCCTTCACCTCTTTTGGAGGGGTTGCGCTTTATCCTGAACTTGCCGACAAAGTTGCCGCGCTGATCCATACGATTGTTTCCTTTCATCCCTTCGCGGATGGCAACAAGCGCACAGCCCTCGTGACTGGCGACGTTTGTCTGCGAATGAACGGGTTTCGCTTGTTACCTTCAGACGAAGTTGAGGCGTTCTTTTGGAGCATCGCTCGCGGAGAACAGTCGCCGGAAGCGATCGCGGATTGGCTGCGAAAGAACATCCAGCCGTGGGAGGAATGAACGGAACAGCGCGTAGGGTACGCTATTGCGGACCACTCGAATTTCACACGTCTTTCAATCTGTGCCCCATCTTGTCGCGCTTCGCGCGGAGGTAGTCGCGGTTGTGTTCGGTGGAAGGGATTTCGATGGGTAGTTGCTCGACGATCTTCATGCCGTAGACCTCGAGGCGGCTGACCTTCTTGGGATTGTTGGTGAGGATGCGGAGTTGCCGCAACCCTAAGTCGCGGATGATCTGAGCGCCGACGCCGTAGTCGCGGCGATCGACGGGCAGGCCGAGCTTCTGATTGGCCTCCACGGTGTCCAAACCCTGATCCTGCAATTCATAGGCACGCAGTTTGTTGTGCAGGCCGATTCCCCGGCCTTCCTGCCGCAGATACACGATCGCCCCCTTGCCCGCCTTTTGAATCATCTGCATGGCCGCGTCGAGCTGCCCGCCGCAGTCACAACGGACGGAATGGAACACGTGCCCCGTCATGCACTCCGATTCGACGCGGAGCAACACCGGCTCTTCATGGACGACCGGCTCGCCGGAAGCGCTCAACGCCCCTACGCCGCCGCAACAAATGGCCAGGTGCGGCTCGGGATCGACCGGCGAGTGGTACTCGATCAACGTAAACTCCCCGAAGCGTGTGGGCAGCTTGGTGGTGACCCCGCGGGACACGAAACTCTCCCGCTTCATGCGGTATTCGATGATGTCGGCCACGGTGTAGAGGCGGATGCCGTATTGCTGTCCGATCTTCAGCAGGTCGGGCAGACGGGCCATGGAGCCGTCGTCGTTCATCACTTCAATGATGGCCGCGACCGGCCGCAGGCCCGCCATTCGGCACAAATCGACGGAGCCTTCCGTCTGACCGGCGCGTACCAGCACGCCGCCGTCCACGGCCATGAGCGGATTGACGTGCCCTGGCCGGATGAGATCCGTCGGTTTGGTATCCGGCGCACATGCGACTTCGATGGTCTTGGCCCGGTCAGCGGAGGAAACGCCCGTGCTGACCCCGAAGCGCGGATGAGCGTCCACGGCCACGGTAAAGGCGGTCGCAAACCGCGTCGTGTTTTGCGCGGTCTGCAGCGTCAGGTTCAGCTCTTCGCATCGCCCCCGCGTCATCGGCAGGCACAGCACACCCCGCCCCACCTTGAGCATGAAGTTGACCGCCTCGGGGGTGATCGTCTGCGCCGCGATAACCAGGTCGCCTTCGTTTTCGCGGTCCTCATCATCGACGAGGATGATGAACTTTCCCTCGCGGAGGTCGTCGAAGGCCTGTTCGATGGGAGAAAAGGGTAAATGACTCATAGATGTCACCTTTCTATCCGAACCCGGAGCGCAAGCGACGGGCCAAGACCCCGCGCTAGCGCTTGGGATTCGGAGTGGCGTGATGCTGGGTCACGAAGCGGGTGCCGACACGGACATAGTCCGCTAGGGCCACAATGGCCACTCCGCTGGCCAGCCACCACAGGATCGGCCAGAGACGGTGCAGCCACACCGGCATGTCCGGGGCCGCCAGCCCGTAGCCAATCATGATTAATTGTACCACCGTACACGCTTTTCCCATAATTCGCGGCTGAACATGGAAATGTCCGGTGGCCGCGAAGACCACCAGAAAGCCGATGACCGTGAGCACGTCCTTGCCGATGGCGATCACCGGCACCCAATTCGGGAGGTGGAAACCCGGGACAGCCGTGGCGTCAATCGACAGCAGAATGACCGCGGAAGTAATCAGCAGCTTGTCACCGACGGGGTCGAGATAGCGGCCGAGGGGCGTCGATTCGTTCAGTCGTCGAGCGAGGAACCCGTCGAGGGCGTCGCTAAGAGCCATCAGCACAAACAGCACAAGGGCCACATACCGCCACCCTGTCCAGGGTTCGTTTACATTCAGCAGGCAGATGACGAACGGAACGATCAGGGCGATCCGAGCAAGGCTGATTCGGTTAGGCCAGTTGAGTGCGGCCATACGTCACGGAACTAGGGCGCGGCGGTAGCCGTCGAAGTCGCCGCCACGTCGCTCTGTCGCGCTCGGTCCGCAAAGCGGACGATGGATTCATACGAAGTGGGCAGTTCGAGCGTGTGATGCGAGCCGTCGTAGTTGAGAATGACCAGGGCGGGCACGTTCATCACGCCGAAGCGTGTCATGGCATTGCCTCCTGAACTCCAGATCGACGACGGCCGACAATGCACCATACCCGCGAAACGGCTGTACACTTCACGACGGGCCAGCAGCTTGTCCAGTTTCTGCCGATCCCTAGACCACCACTGATCGAAAACAATCAGCAGGGGCTGCCCGTTTTTCTGCGCCGCGGCCTCTGCGGATTCCAAGGACGTATTCCAGGCATATTGAGTCTGGCGCGGGATGTATGGATTGATGCGAGCCGTTGCACCCGGCGGTTTCGCGGCGGCGAGAAAGTCTGAAATCTGTGCTTCGGACGCCGCCCCGGTTAAGGCGTGATAGGTCCCGTCGCGGTGCACGACGATCAAAGCCGGCGCACGATCCACACCATACTGGGCGACGTAACGGCGGTCCGGCTCATACGAATTGTATAACGAGCAGCGAGTATAGGGATCGGTTTGCTCCTTGAGACGAGCGCCCTGCAGGGCGGCGAACATGGGATCGGGACGGCTCTTATCAGCCGGGCGGAAGAATAGGAGAAGTTGACGATCCGATCCGGCCCGGCGAGCCTCAGCGGTGTCGTAATCGGTGTCCCATCCGTTGAGCCGCCAGAGATCGCTCGAGGCACAACCCGCCGCGAGCATGATTGCCGTCGACAGCGCCGCGCGGGCGCATCCGAGGCGACATCTGGAAGGGCGCGGTCTTTTGTCGCACTTCATCGTTTTGATTCCATGTTCACGTGCCGCGCCCCCTTGTGCCGAACACCGTACTTTCCGAGGTGCCGCGACGCAAGCGAGACCCTCACATCATGGAACAGCGGAGATTCGGGTCGCATTCGTAATGAGGAGCCAGTCGTAACGTGTGGGTTTTTCTTCTTCCTGCACCGTGCCGATGAGATCGGCATGCCTTGCAAGCTGGGCATGCTCCCGCAGTCGGTCATAATTTGACCGCCCGATGATCAGGTAGACCGGCTCCGGCTTTTGCAGAAGATCGACGGCACGCTCAATCGCCATCCGCTCGATGGCGTGCTTGTCGGTGCGCCGGTTGAGGATTCCCTTGCCCACGATTTCCTCCGGATCGACCATGTGCTCGCCCCGCCGGTTGAAATAAAAACTCAGCCGCGCATCCGGCCGCCGGTCGGCCCAGTACAGCCGCGCCGTGCGGGGAACCTGACTGGAATCCAGCGTGGTGGCAAGCTTGGCCACCTTGTCGATGTTGTCGATGTCGCTTCCGAGACCGTGCCAGACGGCTTGAAACCCCGCGGTGGTTATGAGGGCAATGATGGAGAGAGCCAACCATCCGCGCCTCATTTCAAAAATTTGAAACGCCGCGCCATAGAGGGTGACACCCAGGATTGCGCTGGCCGCGACGCCGCCGAAAATGGAGATTTCGTTTTCCGATCGCCACACCCATGCCGCTCCGATGACGGCAAAAATCTGAAGGGCAACTCCGATTCGCGTCGGCCACGCCTCGCGTTTGGTCACATACCGATAGGTGAGAAGGAAGACCTTCTCCGCCGCGACAGCAGTCAAGAGTATGAGACCTGGGACGGCCGGAAGGATGTAGTACGGTTTTTTGAACTCCATGAGCGACATGCTCAGGGTTCCAAGCAGGGCCCACAGCCCGGCAAACAGCAGTCCTCGATGCAGCTTCGTGTAGCGTCGAACCCAGGGCGCAACCGCCCCTTCCAGAACCAGAAAGGTCCACGGCAGGACGAGGCCGCCGAGAATCGGCACGTAGTACAGAATCGAACGGTGCCGCGTATCCGGGAAATCGCCCTTCGCCCTTTGCAGGAACTGCCAGTTCCACAAGTCCCATGCGTGAGGATGTCGCTCGGCCACCGCGAGCATCCAGGGAACGAAAACCAGGGCGAAGAGGATGATTCCGGGAATAAACCACAGTCGCGTGAATACACCGAGCGTGCGGGAGCCGAAGTCGCGAAGAAAGTATCCAAGGGCTTGCCTGCCGGCAACTGCACCGCCGCGTGCGATGACCCGCAGCGGCCGATGGACATACCACCATACCGCCAGCGGAAACCCCACCAATGCAACCGGCGCCGGGCCTTTGGCGAGCATGGCGAATCCGAGTGCCAGGTAAAACCCCAGGCTGTGCCACAGTGCTCCCCAGCCTGATCGAGCAGTGGCCGCGAACCAGAAGTGGTAGTAGGCCCAGATGCAGCAAAACGTGAGCGGCATCTCCGCCGTCGCGTTCGGCGCGTAGAGCAGGAAGGCCACGCTCGAGCTCGCCACGATCGCCGTCACCAGTCCGGCGCGCTTTCCGAACATCGACGATCCCAGCTTCCACAAGAGGAGAATCCCGCCTAGCCCGCACAGGGCCGACGGAAGCCGCGATGCCGCCGCGGTTACCGGGAGGCCCGTGATGGGATCGTTGGGAAACAAGTACGAAGAGGCCGCCACCATCCAGAACGGCAGCGGCGATTTTCTAAAAAACGGCGTCTCCAAAAAATGGGGAACCAGCCAGTTTCCCGAAAGACGCATATCCCGCGCAGACTGGGCGACGATGGCTTCGTGGTCGCCCAACGCCGGGCCGCCAAATACACCTCCCAGACAAGCAAGCAATGCAAAAACGAAAACCACGGCCACAGCGATCGCAGGTGCTTTCCAGGTGCGAAGCGAGTCGAGGCTCATTTCAGCAAAACTTGTCTGTTGAAACGTTGCGGAGGCGGATCGGTTATGAGCGGGGTCGTGCGCCGGCGACATTCAAAGAAATAATCCCGTTATTTGAAGAGGCTGTCAATGAGGTGGGGGGAGCTTAGGATCGGCTGGCGATCGCCGCGGCCAGCGGGTTCACGAAGGCGGGCACGACTTTCTCGGTCGCAAGTCCATCGGCGACGTCGAACAATTCACCCAGGATTTCCGACGGCGTGGAGGTTCCCTTCGTGCCCCAATACTGGCGAGCGGTCAGAAAGACGCTGATGGGTTCGCCCTCAAAGTTCTGCCCGCGCACCTCATACGTGGAAGTGCGCGACTTCACTTCGATGTATGCCTGCAAGTCGCACTCCGGCGTCAGGGCGATGCCGAAGTACGGTTGAGCGTCGATGATGTGCGCCGCCTGCTCGCTGAACAACAGCGCGCCGGCCGCGTGCTCTCCGCAAAGAGTCTCGGCCACGAGCTGATCATGATTGCCGCGATAACGCAGGTCGAAGCCGTAAATCAGTTCCAGGTGGTCGTAGACCAGCTCGTTGAAGGTCAGGTGATACGGCGCCTGGGTGAGGATCAGTTCGCCGAAACGGCGCACCTCGGCGACATCCGCGGGAGCGAAGTGGCCGAAGCGCAGGCTGTTGGCGTCGAGGCGGATCCAGCGGCGAGAGCCGTTCTCATCGGCCTCGTCTTCCAGCGTGTACGCCCCGGCCTCGCGGCGGCGGAGCTTCCGCAGCCCCGGGTACTCCCTGCGAATGCGGTCGAAGAAGTGCAGCACCGCCTCCGGCTCAAGCGTCATATCCAGCTTGAGGAAAAGCCGACTGCTGACATAAAAGTCGTCGCAAACCGCGCCGAACCCGTTGCTCATGGCCGACCTCTACCCAGGACCTCATTGGCAAGCGTGCGTCAGCCCATTATTGGGCAAGACGGCGGCGATTTCAACTGGCTAAGTTCGGCTGTACAAGATAAAACCTCGGCTCTCAAGCATGAAATCGATACGCGCGAGACTGATCGCCTTCATCGCTTTGCCCACGCTGGTGTTGTACGTCGTAATCCTGGGCGGAGCACTCAGCGTCCTCCGTGCAAGCTCACTGGCGTCACTCGAACGCGACATGACCCGTCTGGCCTCCAACTACGCCGCCCGGTTCGACGGCTTCCTGCGTGAGGCCGCGGCCATCGCGGACACGACGGCGCAGGCCCTGGCCCTCGAACCCAAGCCCGGAGAGCCATCGCTGTACGCCCAGCTTCGGGCCAACGTCTCCCACGCCCCGTTCATCTACGGCGCATGCACCGCCTTTGAACCGGGTACGATTCGTCCTCCCGGTGAACTGTACGCTCCCTATGTGCATCGAAGCTCCACCGGACTGGTGGAACTGAATATCAACAGGGAGGTTTATGATTGGTACGTCGATCCCGCATTCACGTGGTTTCAGGAGCCGAAGGCGAAAAAGAGCGGGGTCTGGTCCGCGCCCTACTTCGACGAGGGAGCGGGCAATGTATTGATGACGACGTACTCCGCGCCATTTTTCGTGGGCGGCGAATTCCGGGGCGTGACCACGGTGGACATCGACCTGCCGCACCTGCGCGAGACGATCGGGGCGCAGATTGCCGAGACATTGGATTTCATCATTCTGGACGGCGAAGGGAGTTTCATCTTCGATCCGATTCCCGGACGGATCATGCAAAAGACCCTCGCCCAAGTTGCGCAAGAGAGCCACAATTCCGTGCTGCTCTCGCTGATTCCGCAAATGCTGTCCGGCAGCGCGGGAGTGGCCGTTGTGGATCGATGGGATAGCGATGAAAGGCAATGGGTGTTCCACGCTCCGATCGCCGCGGCCGGCTGGACGTTTGTGACGCGCACGCCCGAGCGCGTGGCCCTGGCGGACGTGCGCTCGCGAATGCTCTTCGCCGCCGTCTCTTTGACGTTGACATTGGTCTTGATCGTCGTGTGCATCGCCTTCGTTTCCAGCAGACTGACCCGCCCCTTGCGTGGCCTCACGCGGACGGTTCGTGCCGTCACCGAGGGGAACTTGGACGCCCGCGTGGAACGCGTCGGCACGCAGGACGAAATCGGGGCGCTGGCTCGGGACTTCAACACCATGACCGCCCGCCTTCGGGATCACGTGGAGCGGCTGGCGGTCGAGGAGGCGACGCGCCAGAAGTTCGAGCACGATCTTTCCATCGCCCGGGACATCCAGCGCGGGCTGCTTCCCGTGCATCAGCCGAAGCTGCCGGGCTACGACCTGGCCGGCTGGAGCAAGCCCGCCGATCAGACCGGCGGCGACTACTACGATTGGCAGTCGCTGCCCAGCGGCAGCCTGGCCATCACCCTCGCCGATGTGACCGGGCACGGCATCGGCCCGGCGCTGGTTACGGCCGTCTGTCGGGCCTATGCCCGGGCGAGCTTCCCCAACGATGGGGACGTCGGTCGCGTTCTCGACCAGATCAACGATCTCCTCTGCGACGATCTGCAGTCCAAGCGCTTCGTCACCTTCGTTGTCGCCCTTCTGGATCCAGCGACGCACACCCTCCGGCTGCTCTCCGCGGGTCATGGCCCCCTCTTTTACTATCACGCAACCGAGGACCGCGTCGAGAGCTTCAACGCCCACGATATCCCCTTCGGCCTCTCCACCGAAATCGGATACGGTCCGCCTTCCGTTTTGGACATGGCCCCGGGCGACGCCCTGATCCTGATTACCGACGGCTTCTTTGAATGGTCCAACGCCGCGGGCGAGCAGTTCGGGATCGCCCGCACCGAGGCCGCCATCCGCGCCGCTGTTGGCCGCCCCGCCTCCGAACTGATCGCACACCTGCACCACGCAGTCACAGACTTCGTCGCCGGCGCCGCCCAGCCCGACGACCTGACGGCCGTCGTCCTCAAACGCCGCGCGGGCGCATCAGAGCCGCGACCCTGAGAGAGCGGGCAATCCGAACCCGGAGCGCAAGCGACGGGCCAGTACGAGCCGCGAGCGCAAAGCGAGCGGTCAAACTGCCGTCCGAGCCGGGAGCGCCAGCGACCGGTCGATCCGTAGAGCGGACAATCCGAGCCCGGAGCGCAAGCGACGGGTCATCTAAAGGCGATTGAATCACACCGCCATTTTCGCTAGAATACTTCTTGCCGTCTGATGCACTTTGGGGTTCGCAAAGATGCCAATCGCCGCCCTGTGGCTGCTGCTTTCCTTCGCCTTGTCATCCGGTCCCCTCGGCGCGACCCTCCAGGTACCAGCGGACTACCCCACGATTCAGGCCTGCATCGACGCCGCGGTCGATGGGGATGAGTGCGTCGTCCCCCCGGGCACCTACAACGAGACCATCGACTTTCTCGGCAAGGCCATCACCCTCCGCAGTTCCGGCGGTGCGGATGTAACCACCATCGACGCCACCGGCATCGGTGGCAGCGTGGTCACCTGCGCCACCGGCGAAGGGCCCGATACCGTGCTCGTTGGTTTTACGATCACCGGCGGCACCGGAACAGTCATTGATCCCGGCTATGCTGTCGGGGGAGGGATGTTCAACGATGGTGGCAGCCCAACGATAATCAACTGCATGTTCAACGGGAACACGTCCGACCGTGGTGCCGGAATGTACAACCTCTCCAGCATCCCGACGGTGACCGACTGCACATTCAGCGGGAACACGGGCACCGACCGCGGCGGCGGGATGTACAACGACCGGAGCAGCCCGACGTTGAACGCCTGTACCTTCAGCGGGAACATTGCCTACGTCGGCGGTGGCATGTTCAACCACTACTCTAGCAGCCCGATGTTGAAGAACTGCACTTTCAGCGGGAACACGGCCTCGGCCTCCAACGGCGGCGGCATGTACAACTACAACAGTAGTCCGACAGTGGCCAACTGCACCTTTGACGAGAACTCGGCCTCCAACGGCGGCGCGATGCACAACTTTTTCTTCAGCAGCCCTACGGTGAGCAACTGCATTATTTGGGGCCAATCTCAGTATAAGATCGTGAACCTATACGTGTCCGCGCCCACCTTCCGCTTCAGCGACGTGCAAGGCGGTTTGCCGGTTGGCGCTGTCGATGGCGGGGGAAACATCGATCTCGACCCAATGTTCGTGCGCCCGCCGGACCCAGGTCCGGATGGCAACTGGGACGGCGTGGATGACGATTACGGTGACTTGCGTTTGCAACCCGGGTCGCCGTGCATCAACGCGGGCGATCCGGCCTTTGTTCCGCAGCCCGGCGAGTCCGATCTCGACGGCCACGCCCGCGTGCTGTGCGGGTGGGTGGACATGGGAGCCTATGAATTCGGTATCGGCGATTATGATTGCGACCAGGCGGTGGACTTGAGCGACTTCGCCTATTGGATGGGGTGCGTCGCACCTCTCGTATGCGAGGCATTCGACTTTGACGGCGATGGAGACCTCGACTTATTCGACTTCGCCGGCTTCCAGAACGCTTTCAATGGCGAATGACTCGTCGGTTGCGATTCGCTCCATTCGCAAATCGACAATCTGTCCTACAGCCTACGGCCTTTGGTCTACAGCCTGCTTGTCTTTCGACGTTTCAGTCCCCATTCGACAATCGACAATCGACAATCGACAATAGCAAGAGGCGATACATCGTCGCGGCAAAGTTGAATGACCCACAGGGAAGGAGAAGAGAGTGGCTGAAGCGAAGCGGTATCCGTCGATCTTGATGTTCGGGTGTCCGGGCTCGGGCAAGGGCACGCAAGGCGTCGTGCTCGGGGCCATGCCCAACCTGGTTCACCTGGCCATGGGGGACATATTCCGCGGGCTGGATAAGACCTCCGAAATCGGCAAGGAGTTTTTGTCCTATTCCACGAAGGGCGCGCTGGTCCCGGATGAGCTTACGATCCGCGTCTTCCGGCAGCACGTTGAGCAGCTCATGGCCGCAGGCAAGATCGACTTCGCGTATCACACCCTGATTCTGGACGGCATCCCCCGGACGCTGAAACAGGTGGAGCTGCTCGCGGATGTCATCGACGTGAAGCGCGTCGTGTACCTGATGATCGAAGACAAGGACGCCCTGATCGCTCGGCTGGCCAAGCGGGCGGCCAAGTCCAATCGCCCCGACGACGCCGATCGCTCCGTCATCGAGAACCGTATCACTGTTTACGAGCGGGAGACGCACCCCGTGCTGGACGCCTATCCCAAGAAGCTGCTCGCCCGCGTCAATGCCGATCAGCCGCCGCTGGGCGTCCTGCGCGATGTGGCCGGGTCTCTGATCGGCTACGTTTCGGCGAAGATCTGAACTTCCAGTGATTCTGAAAGCGACAATGACAAATCGTTCACCCTGCTTTCAGCCTTTGCCGTGGAATTCGACGGTCGGCTGAACAATTATCTACGGACGAGTGAAGTCCCGGCGGAGTTGCAGGAGGCCGGAGTACCGGCGACGTTCCTCGTCGGGCCGGACGGCAAGGTCGTGGCCAAGGACTTGACCGGGCAGGCGCTTCACGACGAACTCGAAAAACTCTTCCCCGCGGTAGCCCAGGCGTCGCCCAAGTAGCGGCGAAAAGGAGAGGCCCTGATCCTCACGCGCCAGCCTGTCGGCTAGAATGACGTGATGGGCGCCGTAGAACTAGATCAGCTTAAGACTTTGGCGGCCGGTTTCGACCACCATTTCGCGGTCTATCTTTGCCTATGTGTCGGCGGAAAACCGATTCCGGTCCGTCCGCAACCTTGACCCGCCGCGTATTTGAGCGAAACGCCTCTTGTAGGTCCGGCCGCCTTGCGTTATAATTCCTCTTCGCACCTGTACGCCCTCTACATTCGCCTCGTTCGGCAGCCGACTACGGAACACTATTCCTGTGAATAGTGCGAATCGCTAGATCCTATACCCAAAACAGATCGGCGCCCGGTCGCGGATCGGTCGAGGCGCAAAGTGTTCTCATTTGCAAAAAAAGGAGCGTAGAAGTATGAAAACGAAGGCAAGACTATGGTTGGTGGTTGGTTGCGTCGTGGCGTCCGTCGCGGCGCCGGTTGGGGCGACAGACATTTACGTCAACAACTTGCAGGGCTCCGACACCAATGGCAATGGGAGTTGTTTACGTCCCTACGAGACGATTGCCCGGGCGGCCTTTAGTATTGATCTAGCGGCGCCGCCCGCGGACAACACCATTTTTGTGCAAGCGTCGTATGAGGTGAGGAGGCTCACCCCGCCGCCGCCTGAGGGGGGGTTGGGGGGGGAGTGTTACGAGCAGGTTCCCAATCCGCCGTATGAAGAATACGTCCAGGTCCAGACAAATAAGGTTACAATCCGACCATACCATAGAGCCGAGCCCTTTTGCCTCGCTTTGCACTACTTCGATTTAATTCTGCAGCCGCCGAAAGCACGCGGTGGGGACCCGGGTACTTCTGGAGCGCCGGGCGTACAGGCTAGTTTTGGTGCTAACGTGAACCTTCGGCACATGGAGATTCACGGTCAAGACGGCGGAGACGGAGTGGGAACGAATGCCAACGGTGGAAAGGGCGGACGCGGTGTTTACGCCAATGGCGGCTCGCTACTGACGAAGTTCAAGTGCAAAGTTTTCGGCGGTGAAGGCGGGAAAGGAAGTAACGAAGCGGATCCCGGTGAGCCGGGGGGAAACGGCGCTCCCGGCGGCGAGGGAGAGGTCGCGAAGGACTCGGGGTCGAAAATCAAGAATTTCTTTGGGTCGCCGTCTAAAGGGGGAGGGGGGGGCGCAGGCGGTACCAGCGCAAGTGGGACTGGAGGTGAAGGTGGGGACGGCGGAGTCGGGTCTCGAACCGAAAACGGAGGGAGGATTGAAACGGCGCCGAGCGCCCAGCCCACGGGCGGCGCCGGAGGCGAAGGCGGAAGCGGATCTCCGTCCGGGACGGCGGGTGATTCCGCGCCCGCGGAATCCGGGCCGCAGATTGTTGATGTTCCCGAAGGTGATCTGGATGAGGACGGAACAGCGGACCATCTGGATAACTGTCCCGAGGATTCCTCACCCGGATGCTTGCCGCCCGGTGGGTGCGTCACGGGTGGCGGCGCGTGTTCGGTGGTGACATCCGACGACTGCGACGCCTTGCAGGGGAGTTATCAGGGACCAGGGACCACCTGCCCTCCCGGTACGTGTCAGGTGCCGACCGTCTCCGCCGTCGGATCGATAGCACTGGCACTCGGGATGCTCGCGTTGATGGTTAAGGTCTTTCGACGACCCATCGTCAGTACAGGGGAGGGAGGTGTAGTGGATGACGGAGCCGCCTCCTCGTGATTTGCGAACGTTCATCACACAGTTCGACCGTGAGCTAGACAGGTATCTAGGGGTAGGCGAGATTCCGGCGGAGTTGCTGGAGGCCATGAGGTATTCGGTCCTCGCGCCGGGCAAGCGCATCCGGCCGTATCTCGTCGTGCGATGTTGTGAGCTGGTAGGCGGTTCGCGCGACGACGCCTGGCCTGCGGCGGCGGCCGTGGAATGCGTTCACGCTTTCAGTCTCGTGCACGACGACCTGCCCGCGATGGACGACGACGATGTCCGTCGCGGACAGCCCACCACGCACAAGAAGTTCGGGGAGGCCATGGCCATCCTCGCGGGCGACGCGCTCGTCGTCCTGGCGTTCGAGATTCTCGCCCGTCATGTTCGCGATCAACGGCTTGTCGGCGAAATGGTGCTCGATCTTGCGCAGCGCACCGGCGGCGCAGGAATGATCGGCGGCCAGGCGGCGGATATCGCCGGACAGACTCAATCCCCGTCCCTGGATCGCACACAATTTATTCACCGACACAAGACAGCGGCGCTCTTCGAAGCCGCCTGTCGTCTTGGGGCGCTGGCAGGTCGCGGGAGTAGCGCTCATAGTGCGGCGCTAGGGCGCTTCGGCGCAAGTTTTGGTCTGGCCTTCCAAATTGCCGATGATTTATTGGACGTGAATTCGACGAAGGACATACTCGGCAAAGCGGCAGGTAAAGACACCGCTGCGGGCAAACAAACTTACCCCCGCAGCGTAGGAGTGGGGCAGAGCAGAGCTGCGGCGGAGGCTGCTGCGGCGGACGCCGTAGCTGCTCTGGAGCCATTTGGAGCCGTGGCGGACGACTTGAGTGAACTGGCACGTTATGTGGTTTCCAGAAGTTTTTGAAAACTGGATAACTGCACGACTCGACTGCGAGCGATACAATTTGTAGCGGGATAGCAGGAGTTGTTCATGAGTCTGCTGGATGGGATTCACTCGCCCGTTGACGTTCGAGCGCTGGCAATGGACCAGCTTCCGTTGCTGGCGGATGAAATCCGCAATCGCATCCTCGATATCGTGGGGCGCAGCGGCGGCCACTTGACCAGCAACCTCGGCGTCACCGAGTTGACCATCGCCCTTCACCGGGTGTTTGATTTTTCCAAGGACCGGCTGCTGTGGGACGTGGGGCACCAGTGCTATCCGCACAAGCTGCTCACCGGGCGACATCAGCGATTTGATACACTCCGCAAGGCCGGGGGCGTGAGCGGGTTTCCTGATATTCACGAAAGCGACTACGACCTATTCAATGTCGGTCATGCGGGGACGGCGGTAGCTACGGCTGTAGGCATGGCCCGTGCGGACCAGCTCCTGGGGCGCGACACGAGCGTGGTGGCCCTGGTCGGCGACGCGAGCATCGTCAACGGCGTCGCGGTCGAGGGGTTGAACCAGGCCGGGACGCTCAAACGGCAGTTCCTCGTCGTGCTCAACGATAATGAGTGGGGCATTTCGCCGACCCAAGGAGCGGTCGCCGAATACCTTGCCCGATTCCGGGCCAGCAACTTTTACGAAGATGTCAAATCGCGGACCAAGAAAGTGCTTCCCAAGTTGCCGCTGCTGGGCAAGCCGGTGTTTGAGATGATCGCGCATCTCAAGGAGGGGATCAAGGCGACGTTTTCACCCGGGCAAGTGTTCGAAGCGTTGGGATTGCAGTACGTCGGTCCGATCGACGGACACGACATCCGGCACCTTGTTGAAATGTTGGAGATGCTCAAACGGGCACACCATCCCGTTTTGCTGCACGTCCACACTGTGAAAGGCAACGGATGCGACTGGGCGACCGCCGAACCGGGCAAGTATCACAGCCCCAAGCCCTTCGTGGTCGAGGACGGCAAGGTCACGATCAAGAAGGGCGCGGGAAAGAGCTGGACGACGGCTTTCGTGGAGGCGCTCCTCAGCATCGCCGAGTCGGACAAACGCATCTATGCCATGACCGCGGGGATGCTGGACGGTACGGGGCTTAACAAGTTTCAGGAGAAGTTTCCCGACTGCTGCCGGGACATCGGGATTGCGGAAAGCTGCACGGTGGACATGGCCGCGGGGATGGCCAAGGCGGGGCTGCGGCCTGTCGCGGCCATTTACTCAACTTTCCTGCAGCGGGCATTTGACCAGGTGTTTCAAGAGGTAGTGCTCCAGGGGCTGCCGGTAATGTTCTGTCTCGATCGTGCGGGATTGGTCGGGGGCGACGGGCCGGTGCATCACGGATTCCTGGACATTACCTACCTTCGCGGCTTTCCGGGGATGGTGCTCATGGCCCCGATGGATGAGCCGGAACTGCTTGCTGCGATTAAGTTCGGGTTGACGCTGAATCAGCCGTGCACGCTGCGTTATCCGCGAGACACCGTACCCGCGCCGATGGCCGATTGTCCGCCGTTTGCGCTGGGGCGGTCGCGGCGTTTGCGAGAGGGGGACGACGCCACCGTATTGTGCTACGGGGTCACGGTCACGGCAGCCCTGGCGGCGGCGGAAATGCTGGCAGAGGGCGGCATCGAAATCGCTGTCGTGAATGCTCGCTTCGCCAAGCCGATCGATCGGGAGATGGTCGAGACTGCGTTTGCAGCCGGCGGACCGATTGTTACCGTCGAGGACCACTCGGTCAGCGGCGGATTCGGGTCGGCTGTCCTGGAGACTGCACAGGAAATGGGGCTGACCGCCGATCGGATCGTTCGACTGGGAATGCCCAGCGACCGCTTCATCGCCCACGGATCTCGGGCAGGGCAACTGGCCGAATGCGGCATCGACGCCACGGGCATCGCTGCGACGGTGCAGCGGCTCATCGAATCCCCGCCGGAGAAAGAGCATGCCGCGGCGCCGATGGATGCACCCGCGATGTTGTCCCGTTAAGCCAAATCTGCTTGTTGATCTAAAGCGAGTGGCTCGGCAGCAGTTCATCTGCCAGTTTCAAAGCCGTATCGAAACTGTGCGTTAGGTGTGGCTTGATGCGCCCAAACTCCCGCCGTAGCAAGTCGTCCGTGCTTTCTGAGCGATCCCTTAGGAAGACCAGCGTAGACAGAGCTTCAAGGGTTGACTTTTTTTCCTGGGCAAGTCGGCGCGCGAAGGTAATCCACTCCGTAGTGCCGCCAGCCTCGGCAATGCGATTCCGGGCTCTGTCATCTGCAACTGCATAACGAAATCCCGCACCAGAGTCTTCGTCAGGAGGATTCTCGTTAAGCACACGAGCCGCAATCAGAAAATCCACTTGATCCGCCAGTTCGCGAGAGTAAGGCCCGAAGTAGTGCAGCGTGAACCTTTGCCGGAAGTCCATGGGAAACCGCTGGCTGAGCAGATGGACGATTTTTTGTAAGCGCGTCCGACCTTCGACCCCATTGAGTTCGTCGATCAACCTCGCAACCGTCATAAGACTTTTCGTGTCCATACGCTGCCTACCCTAACATACGCCGAACTTTTGCCGCTGTCCAGCGAATTCTTTTGCGAATGTACGATTAAAGTAGAATCGGCACAATTTGAATTCTTGTGCAAGCCCGGCGAGTATTGGGCTCTTGTCGTATTTTGACAGTCTTTCAGCCTTGTCGTCGGGGCCGACGAGGTAGATTTCACCGAAGGAGCTGGCTTCGGCGCTGGGCCCTTTGCCTTTCCGAGCTTCGACAAGGTATCGAAAATCCTTGTAGGGAAGATCCTCAAGTTTATCCACGAAGCACTCATATTGTAGAGGATGGTCGTCTGCGACCAATCTGTCGTATAGTTGAAGCGCTGCCAACTGTGGTTCACCCTCCTTGACCTCGACGAAGTCCCACGGCTGAAGCCGTCGTACCAGCCGGAGACTATGGTCTTTTAGTGCATTTGCGAGTTCGCCGTCGCCGCCCGTTGGTATCCCTTCCCACGTCGCCCATCGTCGCAAAGCCCACCACATCACTTCATCATCAAGCAGTAGGTACTCTTTGGTGGCAAGATCACCCTTCTTCTCCAATGCTGTGCGAACCGGAGAAGGCGTTTCATTAGGAAGCGTCGTAGCCAATCGAAGTGCAAGCCGGAAAGCCTGTACTAGCTCGGCTTCATAAGCGCGAGTGGTCTTGTGGCCGTAGACATAGCGAAGCATTTGGAGGCGCGCGAAGAGAAATCCCTCGATGCCTCCTGTGCCTTTTGATGCATCCAAGCACAACTTCCTTACGGTAAGCTCCCCAATCCGAGGCTCCGCAATCAATAGCGCGTTGAGAATCCATTCAGAGTCGAACTGGCCATACCTTGATCCAGTCATGAGGCTGTCACGAAGTAAATAGTCTATTCGGTCAGCATCGAGTTGGCTGCTGACGATATCACGAAGATACAATGGATCGGGAGGAGCTTCTTTGTCAGAAATGAGGCTGCAAACTTCGTCAATTGAGACCTCGTTTCGCCTAAGACATGCGCCGATTTCCGTGTCTTTATCGCGAAGCAAACGGCATGACCACTCGGCGTGCTTTGGTGGTGGCGTTGCGAACTCCTGGAAAACTCGCTCAAAGACGTGGGAGAACGGGCCATGCCCGAGATCATGCAGCAGCGAAGCAATCTTTATTGTCTTCGATTTCGTTTCGAGTTCATCTTTGATCGTCTTATTACTATCGTGTCTGTGCCTAAGCTTACGGATCATTCGACGCGATACATCGAAAACGCCAAGCGAATGTGCAAACCGCGAATGCTCAGCACCAGGATAGACGAGGTGAGCAAGCCCAAGTTGATGGATTCGCCGGAGTCTTTGAAACTCCTTAGTGTCAACTACATCGACGAGCCAGCGATCTTCCGGTGTGAAATAGATCAGGTCGTGGACGGGATCACGGAAGACTTTGGCCTTAGCAGGCAGCGACGCTTCATTGGATGAAGGCAAATTAAGCACTGCTAGGGAGAGTACTCACATCTGCCCTACCCGTAAACTCCTTGACGATCCAGATATCCCGTCACCAGGCTTCTGCTATAATCAATGGTCGGATCAATGATCTCAACGTGAGAGCAGAAGCGTGCGACGCGTTTACCTGTTAGGAAACCCGGACAAAAAAGAAGCCAAGTCCGTATTGGACGCGCTGCGCGAGTTTGCCGCGACGCGGTGCGACGTGGTTGGCGTCAGCATGGGACGCGATGGGAAGGAAGCGACGGCGGCGCAGCCAGATCGCATTGTGGTGCTCGGAGGCGATGGGACGCTGATCGGGGCGGCGCGATCTTTGGGCGCGAATCAGGTTCCCTTAATTGGGGTCAACGTTGGCAAGCTCGGGTTCCTGGCCGAGTTTTCGCTGGAGGAACTCAAACAGCATTTCGATCGGGCCATGTCGGATGATTCGCTGGTCAGCCACCGAACGGTGCTGGAAATCTCCATTCTGCGCGACGGCGTGGTGAAAGAACGCAGCCTAGCCATCAACGACTGCGTCATTCAGGCAGGCCCGCCGTTTCGCATTATCAACCTGGGCATTTCCATCCACGGCGAGCACCTGACGGACGTGGGCGGGGACGGATTGATCGTTTGCACGCCCAGCGGCTCGACGGCGCACAATCTTTCCGCGGGCGGACCGATCATGCAGCCGGATGTGGATGCCATCATCCTGACACCCATGAACCCCCATTCGCTGACGCACAAGCCGCTGGTGGTGGATCGCGAATCGGTGATTGAGATCGTGGCCTCTACGGTCAACGAAGGCACGACGGCGATCATCGACGGGCAGGTGTCCTATGCCCTGCGGCCGGGGGACCGCGTGGCCGTGCGGAGGTTTTCCAGCGATTTCCTGCTGGTCCGCAACCCGCAACACGCCAAGTGGCACAACCTGATGACCAAGTTGCACTGGGGCCAGTCGCCGACGTATGAGTAATCCTGTTTCCCTTTTTATTTAGGGCGCGGATGGGCCGTGGGCGGGGCGGAGAGTTCCCTCAGGAACGCTCAGGTCCATGATCCTGGTGTGCGGACCGTTGGGATATCCGGCGATGGTGACGGTGACGCGATAGCTACCCGCCTTGGCGTAAGCGTGCAGAGGCTCGGCAATCGGAGACTCGCCGCCGTCGCCGAATTGCCAGCGGTAGGTGGAGGGAGAGACGGCAGTGAGCAGCTTGAAACGCATTTCCAGAGGGTTGCGCACGCCCGTGGGATCAACCGCGATGTGCATCCAAGGCTCTTTGCGGATGGTTTGCTCGAAGAACGCGACGTGGCGATCGGCGTCGCCGTCGCGGCGCGATCCCGCGGGATCGATGCGGACGTCCGCGCCGTGCGAGCGAAGCCAATCGGCGCATAGCCGGCCTTCCTTTCCGGTCATGACGTCGGCGGTGGAGTAGCTGAGAAAGACCGGCTGGTTGGGGTCGATGCGCCCGGCCACATCGGACAGCCGGGCCGGATCAAAGCGAGGTTGCGTCAGGCCGATGGCGCGAAAGGTCCGGGGATTCATCACTCCCGCGCGCAGGGCCGATGCGGCCCCGCCCGAAAACCCATGAATGAAAACGCGGTCCTCCGAGATCGTATGTCCGGCGCGGACATGCTGAATCACAGCGAGGATGTGCGTTTCGTCGTCGAGGGGTTTTTTCAGCCCGCTTTCGTCGGACGGACGAGTTCCCTTTTCCCCGCCGAGGCGGGGGGCGACGAGTAGAAACCCGCGTGACTCCGCAAGCTGCGTCCAGGCTCGGAGACGGCGGTTCGGAGAGTCGGGGAAGGAGGAGTGGCAGACCACGAAGAGCGGCCAGGTGAATTTCCGGTCGTAGTTCGACGGGCGGTATAGAAGGTATTCTCCGCCGAACTGCGGCTCGGTGATGGATTGGATGGCTTCGGGGACGTTGGGGTCGATGAGTTGAGAGCAGCCGGTTGAAACCGTGCAAGCCAACAGAAGAAGGAAGCGGATCGGCGTTCGCAAGAAATTGCCGATTGCCGATTGTAGATTGTCGATTGAAGAAGGTACGGCGGTCATTTCTTAGCTCGCGCGGAGGTCGTAGGCGCAGGATTTCAAGTAGCTCGCGAAGGCGGTACGGAAGGCGTCGGAATCGGCGTCCGTGAGGGTTCGTGATTCATCGCCCAGGACGGTGCGGAAGGTGAGGCTGCGGCGGTCCCTGGCGATCGCCTCACCTTCGTAGCTCGTGACGAAGCGGATCATCCTGAGCAGCGGGTGATTGAATCGCTGAAGATCACGGACGACATTGGCGTAGGGGGTCGCCGTCGGCACGAGAATGGAAAAATCCAACTCAACCAAGGGGAACGAGGGAGCGGGGGAGTGAGGTTCGGTGAGCGGCTGCAAACGCTCCAGTCCGCTAAGCCGAAGTTCAGCCCAGGCGATCGACCATGCGGCGAGGTGCTCGTCCATTGCTCTGCGCAGCGACGAGTCGATAACGCTAATCGTACCAACCGGGTTTCCGTCGATCATGATTTGAGCGGTGCGGCCGGGATGCTCCCAGGGGCTATCCTTGGTGGCGGGTGCGCCCACGTAGGACACGGGTCGAGCGAACTGACGCCATGTCCAGGTGCTGATGGCGCTCTTGAGTCGGGCGTACAGATCGTCCTCGGCGCGTTTGCCGCGCTGGCCAAGGATCAGACCTAGGTGACGAAACTCGGCATCTTCACGACCGCCTTTTTCGAACATGCTGCCCACTTCGACGAGCGAAAGAGCGTGGAAATGGAAACGGTTCCCGGCCACGGCCTCAAGCAGACCGGGCAGCAGGGAGCGGCGAAGTTGATGACACCCCTCGGACGGTGGATTGGCGAGTTCCACGCAGGGGCCGGGGTCCATGGAAAGACGGCGCAGCCACGCCGCGTCGTACCATATGTAGCGCTGGACCTCGTTGAATTGCTCCACGGCAGTGAAGTGACGCAAAGCAGACTGTTCGAGTTCGTGCAGGCCGTTGGGAGGATAGGCCCGAACCGAGACGCGGGGCATCGCAGGGGCGATGGCGTCATAACCGATGAGTCGGGCAAGTTCTTCGACAATATCCGCTTCGATGGAACAGTCGCCGGAGGAGCGGAAGGAGGGGACGCCGACCGTCCATTGAGTATCCGTGGCGGTCACTTCGAAACCCAGCGGTTGCAGTAGCCGGGCGGTCTCGTCGGACGAGACTTCGCGACCGATGGTACGGGCGACATGCTCCGGATTGACGTGAACCGTCACCGGCGGACGGGGAGCGGGAAAGCCGTCGGAAAGGCGCGAGGTAAGTTTCAACCGCGGATACATCGATCGGGCCAGCAAAACGAATCGCTGGATCGCCAGCGCGGTGTTTGCCGGGTCGAGGGATTTTTCGAAGCGGGCGCTCGCTTCCGTGCGCAAGCCGAGCTTCTTGGCGGTCTTTCGGACGGTCGCCGGGTCGAAGTTGGCGGATTCGAGTAGCAGCGAAGTCGTGCCTTGGCTGACTTCGGTCTGGAGTCCGCCCATCACTCCCGCGAGGCCGACGGATTTACCGCGAGATTGGATCATCAGGTCGTCGGCGGTAAGCGTGCGTTCGACGCCGTCAAGGGTCTTGAATCGCTCGCCGTTTTTCGCCCAATCGACTTCGATGCGATCGACCTTGGCCGCGTCGAAGGCGTGCATGGGCTGGCCGAGGTCCATCATGATGTAGTTGGTGAGGTCGACAAGGCCGCTGATGGGACGCTGGCCGATGTGTCCGAGGCGCAGTTGCATCCACAGCGGAGCGGGCTGAGTGGGGACGCCCTCGACCGTCAGGGCGGAGTAGCGGCGGCAGGCGCTTGGATCGGTGATTTTGATCGGCACTTCCGCCAGTTTGGCGTTGTCAATCTCACCCAGCGGGACCACCGGGAGAGCCTTGAGCGGTCGGCGCAAGATCGCGGCGATTTCGCGGGCGATGCCGTAGTGGCCCCAAAGGTCGGGGCGATTGGTGATGGATTTGTTGTCAATCTCGATGACCCAGTCGTCGAAAAGTTCGGCTGGTAAGGGCTGGCCAGGTTGGAATTCGTCGCCAAGGAAAACGGCTTCCTGGACGGCTTTTTCGATACCGATTGCCTCGCCGGGAAGGATCAGGCCGGCGCTGGGTTTGCCGGCGACCGTTGTGGCAACAATGTCGCCGAGGGCAATGACGGATGAGCCGACGGGGGCGTAGACGACGGTTTGTCCCGTACGCAAACCGGGGGCGACGGATGCGGTATCGACCGATGGTCCCCTGCCGACTTCAAGGGTCACGCGTTGCAGGCGCGGGTCGGGAGTACCGCCAGGAGCGAGCTTCGCGATCCGCGCGGCGATGAGGCCCTTGGCGCGGACCTCGATGCGGCGCACGTCGTCGACCTCCGCGGCGGTGCGGGTGAACTTTTCGGCCAGGGCGCGCGGATCGAGGTCCGGCGGCAGATCGATGTAGTCGCGAATCCAGTTCAGCGAGATCAGCATCGTTGATATACGATCGGGCCGCCGAGACGGGCCGGGGAGACAATGGGTCGCAAGTCGCCGCTGTTGAGCACGCGGATGTCGCGGATACCGAACTTCATCATGGCCAGGCGAGTTAGGCCGAGGCCGAAGGCAAAACCGCTCCACTGGTCGGGGTCGATTCCGCCTGCGCTAAGGACGTTGGGATGGATCATGCCCGCGGGGAGGATCTCAATCCAACCGGAGTGCTTGCACGTCGGGCACCCCCGGCCTTCGCAGATACGGCAGTTCATGTCGATCTCAATGCCCGGTTCGACGAAGGGGAAGTATCCGGGTCGGACGCGAAGCTCCACTTCCCGTTTCATCACTTCGACGAGCAGCGTTCTGGCCAGGGCGATCAGATGCGGTAGGCCGATGTCGCGGTCGATGACCAGCCCCTCGATCTGATGGAAGGTGGTTTCGTGCGAGGCGTCGACGGTTTCGTAGCGGAAGCAGCGGCCGGGAGCGATGACGCGAAGCGGCGCGCCGAATTTTTTCATTGCTCGATGCTGGACCGGGGACGTGTGCGTGCGCAGGACCATGGCGTTGGTCAGCCAGAAGGTGTCCTGCATGTCGCGGGCGGGGTGCGTGGCGGGGATGTTGAGGGCCTCGAAGTTGTGGTACTCGCTTTCCATCTCCGGGCCTGCTTCGACGGTGAAGCCCATTCGCTCGAAAAGCCGCTCGACTTCCCATTGAACGGCGGTGACGGGATGCACGCTGCCCATCGGTTGCGCGGAACCGGGAAGCGTGGGGTCGAAAGCCACGGCGTTAGCCGCTTCTGCCGCCTGGGACGCGTCCTGCAACTCGGCCATTCGCGCGTCGAGAAGGGCTTTGATCCGAACCTTCGCTTCGTTGAGCAGCTTTCCAACCTGGCCTCGCTGATCGGGTGGGAATTCTTTGACGGAAGAGATCAAAGCACCCAATGATCCTTGCTTGCCAAGGACCTGGGATTCGAGCCCGCGAACAGCATCGATCGTCGTGATCGCGCGCAGCGAAGAGTTCACTTCGTTCTCGACTTGCGAAATACGTTCGTTCAACTGGTCCGTATGCACGATGATTCTCGAAGTTTACGCGCCGACTCCTTAACTATGGCGCGTAGCATAGGGATGGTGCCGATGATTCGCAAGCGAGCGAAGCGGCTAAAGGCGCTTGTACGTTAATTGGTTTCACTTCGGCGGTGTGGCGGCGAGCTCGAGCTGTCCGGCGATGGATTGGAGGGCGGCGATGCAGTTGGCGATGTGGTCGGCGAGCGGGATATCCAGCAGGGCCGCGCCCTGCTGGATGTCATCGCGTGACACCGCGCGGGCGAAGGCCTTGTCCTTCATTTTCTTGGTGATGCTCGAGGGTTGCATTCCGTTGAGGCGATCGGGGCGCACCAGGGCGGCAGCGTAGATGAAGCCGCACAATTCGTCGCAGGCGAAGAGCGTCTTGCGGATCGGCCGATCACGGGGATATTCGTCCTGATTCCAAGGAACGTGGGAAAGCATCGCCCCGACGATTTCTTCGTCGCAGTCCGCGGCGCGGAGGATTTTCGCGCCTTCACGGGTGTGCTCGGGGGGGTTCTGATAGCGCACGTAGTCAAAATCGTGAAGCAATCCCGCGATTCCCCATTGTGACTCGTCGGCACTTGCGGCCCGTGCGTAGTGGCGCATGGCCGCTTCGACGCACAGGGCATGGCGGATCAGCGCGGGGTTCTTGGTATATTCATTGAGCAGTTCCCACGCTTGGTCGCGATTCATCTACAGCTCCCGCACCGTTGACGATTCCGCAGCTTTGGCTAGGATCGTAGCGGATTTGAGCACGCTGTCGACCTGCCGTTCGAGAGAATCGCCTTGCAACAACGCGAGCGAGCGACGTTTGATGCGGCTGAGCTGGCGGTCGCCTTGAGTTATTACGATCTGGGTGTGGTCGAGTCCATCACCGACTTTCCGAAAGGGTCGCGGCGAAGCCCAAAAGTGGGGATCGTCAGCGAGCGAGGGAAGTTCCTGCTCAAGCGGCGTTCGCTGTCGGGTACGCATCTGGAGCGCGTGCAATTCGTTCATCGCGTCCAATCCCACCTCATCGCGGCTGGTTTCCCGGTGGCCAAGCTGGTCCCCTCGCGCAACGGTGGGCCGACATTGGTTCAAATCCGTGAGCATGTTTACGAGCTGTTCGAGTTCGTGGGCGGTCAACCGTATCAACATTCGGAATCGGAGACTTACGACGCGGGCGTGATGTTGGCCAGATTCCATCAGGTGACGTCCGATTTCGCGACGTCGCCGGCGCTGTCGCCGCCGCACGGCGACTATCACGACGCGGCCGGGGTGCGGACCGGGCTCGGGGCGATCGGGTCAACCCTCAGCTCCCACGACAGCTTCACGGGAGACGAGGCCGAGTTGGCGACGTTGATCCAGTTCCTGCTCGCCCAATATGATCGTGCCGCCGAAGCGGTCAACGCGGCCGGCTGGTCTACCTGGCCCGAGCGAATCGTGCATTCCGATTGGCACCCCGGAAATCTGCTGTTTCGTAATCAAAAAGTCGTGGCCGTCGTGGACTATGATTCGGTCCGCTACTCGCGCCTCATGGTCGATGTGGCCAACGGGGCCTTGCAGTTTTCGATCATCGGCGGCGGCGACCCGGCCACCTGGCCCGACCATCTCGACGAAAAACGGCTGGCAGCTTTTCTTTCGGGATACGAATCCCTGGGGTCGATTTCGACCGAGCAGCGACCTACCATCCCGTGGTTGATGTGTGAGGCCTTGATCGCGGAGTGCGTGCCCCCCATCACCGAGACGGGATCGGTGGGGCGGTGGGCCGGATTCCGCGTCCTGCAAATGGTGCAAAAGAAGCTGAAATGGTTGGAATCGAACGCCGAACGTCTGGTGCGATAGCTCAGCGGTTGAAAATCGTCGCTCCGATCGGGTATAGTAGAGGCGTGGCCGGTGGGGACGCACTCCAGTTTGCAATTGAACTCGCCCGGATCGCTCACGACCTGAAGTCGGAGGACCTGACCGCCCTGGACCTTCGGGGAATCAACGCGGTTACGGACTTCACCGTGATCGCGACGGGGACCTCGGAGCGCCAGATCCGCGCCGTCGCGGAACAGGTTATCGAGTACGGCAAGCGGGTCGGCCAACGACCGTTCGGATACTGCGGCTTTGAAAACGCGGCCTGGGTTATTGTCGATTTCGTCGATGTCGTGTTCCACATCTTTTCCAAGCCTTACCGCGAGTACTACGACCTCGAGCTGCTTTGGGGGGATGCCCCGCGCATCGAGTGGGCGCGTTCGGCGACGGCCTAGGAAACCATAGCCAGAATGCCGCTCCGTACCCAAGTACCCGAGAACGTCGTACCATTCGTCGCGTGCAATCGATCCTTGAGCAATTGTCGCGTCGTGTCCGCGAGGCGATCGCCGCCACCGGCGTGGAAGGCGAGCCGCAGATTCAGGCCTCGCAGGACGAGAAGTTCGGCGATTACCAATCCAACGCGGCCATGGGGTTGGCGAAGAAACTAGGGCGTAAACCGCGCGAAGTCGCCGAGGCCGTCGTCGAGAAACTGGACGTTCTCGACCTTTGTGAACCACCGGATATCGCCGGACCAGGTTTCATCAACTTTCGACTCAAGACAGAATTTGTTGTGCGGTCGCTTCAATCCATACGTCCAGCGGTTGAGTCAGCGGCCGATCGCCTTGGACTTCAGCTCGTCGAGCAGCCTGAAGTCGTCGTCGTGGACCTGTCGAGCCCAAACCTCGCCAAGGAAATGCACGTCGGGCACCTGCGAAGCACGGTGATCGGCGACTGCGTGGCCCGCGTCCTTGAGTTCCAAGGGCACACGGTTCACCGCGAGAACCACGTCGGCGATTGGGGGACGCAGTTCGGGATGTTGCTCGCACACCTGCGGAGGGAGAAACCGGGGGTGATTGATCGCCCCGACGATCTGGTCATCCGTGACCTGGAATCGTTTTATGTGGAGGCCAAGGCGCGTTTCGACGCCGACGACAAGTTCAAAGAGGAATCGCGCGAGTCCGTTGTTGCCTTGCAAAAAGGAGATGCATCGACTCGGCGCATTTGGCAGGCCTTCTGCAACGAATCGCTGCGCCACTGCCATGCGATCTACGAACGACTTGGTGTGAAGCTCATCGACCGGGGAGAGAGCTTCTACAACGACTTGATGAATGAAGTTGTCGGCCGATTGGAAAAACTCCGCGACAGCGGGCGCAGCGACGCCGTCCGCGACAGCGAAGGGGCATTGTGCATTTTTCTGGAAGGATTCACTACACGCGAGGGCGAGCCGTTGCCGCTCATGGTTCGAAAAACCGATGGAGGATTCAATTATGCCACGTCGGACCTCGCCACCATCCTGCACCGTGTCGAGACGTTGAAGGCAACACGCATCGTCTACGTGGTCGGCCTCAGCCAGAAGCAGCACTTTGAGATGCTCTTCGCTGCGGCTCGCAAAGTCGGCTGGGTCGACAAGTCAGTTTCCCTTGAGCATCTGGGCTTCGGGAATCTGCTTTCGGCGACGGGAAGGCCCTTCAAGACGCGTGAGGGCGGAACGGTGAAGCTCAAGGGCCTGCTCGATGAGGCCGTCGCCAGGGCGCGGCGCGTCGTCGAAGAGCAGGAATCCGATGAAGGCAGGGTACAACGGTCTTTTACCCCGGAGCAGATGGACGCCATCGCCGAGACAGTGGGACTTGCCGCTGTGAAGTACTTCGATCTGTCACACGCCATGAACAGCGATTACCGCTTCGATCTCGACACCATGCTGGCGATGGAGGGCAACACGGCTCCTTACATGCTCTATGCCTACGCGCGCATTCGGTCGATCGGCCGCAAAGCCTGTGTTGATTTTCGGGAGCTGCCCGCGGACTCGCTGGTCATCCTTGAACATCCATCGGAGATCGCCTTGGCTAAGAGGGTCCTGCAATTCGCGGATGCGATCGAAATAGTCGGGCGGGAGCTCAAGCCGAACGTCCTCACGGATTATTTGTACGATTTGGCCAAGGCGTTCAGCCGCTTCTATGACAAACGGCTCGGTGTGCGAGTCATCGACGCCACGCCTGAGGCGTTGCGCATTTCGCGGTTGCGGCTCTGTGATCTGACGGCGCGGGTGTTGCGACTCGGATTGCGCTTGCTCGGCATCAATACGATTGAGCAAATGTAGAGCGCTGCGGCGACGCTCAAAGCAGCGGCCCGGTCTGATCCTCCACCGTATGGACAACTTGTTGGGAGCGTAGCAGGGTGAGCGACTTTTGGATGTCGTCACCGAACATGCGGTCAGCAGTGGCATGGGTGATGTCCTTGCGGACCTCGGCATGGGCAAGGCGCGGGCCGACACCGGGAAGCAGCGGCGCGCGGAAGTCCAGTGCCTGGGCAGCGCAGAGCTGCTCAATAGCCAGGACGGTTTCCGTGTTTTCCAGGACCTGAAGGCATTTCACCGCCGCGCGAGCCCCCATGCTCACGTGGTCCTCTTGGCCCAGCGATGTGGGGATCGAATCCACGGAGGCGGGCGTACAGAGTCCCTTATTCTCACTGACGAGGGCCGCGGCGGTGTATTGGGGAACCATCAGGCCGCTGTTGACGCCGCCGTTCCTAATCAGCGTGATGGGCAGTCCAGCGATGCCGCTCAGCAGCAGGTAGGTTCGACGCTCGCTGATTGAGGCCAGCTCCGCCAAGGCGATAGCGAGATAATCGAGCACCAAAGCCAGCGGCTCGCCGTGGAACGAACCGCCGCTGATGACCTCGTCGTTGTCGAAGATCAACGGGTTGTCGGTCACGGAGTTGATCTCCGTCTCGATGACCGCTCCCGCATGGCGGAGTGCGTCCCGAGCGGCCCCGTGTACTTGGGGAATGCAGCGCAATGAATAGGGGTCTTGAACGCGGTCGCAGTCGGCATGCGAGGCGAGGATCGCACTGTCGGCCATCATCCGCCGGACGTTGTCGGCGGTTTCCATCGCGCCGGGATGAGGGCGGAGCCGGTGCAGACGCTCGTCGAACGGCTTGACGCTGGCGGCACAACCCTCAAGGGACATCGTGCCGATCACATCAGCTTGCTTCAGAAGTTGTCTGGAGCGAACTGCGATCACGGCGGCATACGCGGCCATGAACTGTGTGCCATTGACCAGGGCGAGTCCTTCCTTGGGACCGAGGGTCACCGGCTTTAGACGGGCGCGGGCAAAGGCTTCCTTCGCCGTCGTGCGAACTCCGTTTGTTTCAACGACTCCCTCGCCGATCATGGGCAACACCATATGAGCCAAGGGGGCGAGATCGCCGCTGGCCCCCAGCGATCCTTTTGTGGGGATTACAGGGAGCACATCCGCCTGCAACATGCTCATCAGGCATTCGACGGTTTTCCGTGATACACCGCTGACGCCGTGAGTCAGGGCGTGGATTTTGAATAGCATCATCCATCGGACAATTTCGGGCTGGGCCGCCTCGCCCACTCCGACGGCGTGCGAGAGGATCAGGTTGGTTTGCAGGATGGCGAGCTGGTCGGCTGGGATCCGCTTGGTGCATAGGTGCCCGAAGCCGGTGTTGATTCCGTAGGCGGCCGCGGGGGCGGAAGCGATTCGCCGGACGGCCTGTTCGTTTGCCTCTATGCGCTTCCAGATGGAATCGGCGACCGCGACGCGAATGCGCCTGCCGAGGCCCGCGTCGAGCGCTTCGAGCGTCAGGCGACCGCCGTCGAGGACGCATTCAAAGGTGTCGAGTTGGTCCGACGAGGGATTGGTCCCCGTCGATTGTTTTTCCCGCGCCATCGGAGGGAATTATAGCGGGAATCGCGCGGGGCAGTCACCGCCCTAGCCCGATAGGCCCGGTGCAAAATGAAGGAGTAGGCGAAGAATGACCCACGTGTAGGCGCCGGCGAGGAGGTCGTCGCCGACCACACCCCAGCCGCCGGGCCAGTGTTTTTCGATCCATGGCGCCGGCGGAACCTTTACGATGTCGAGGAATCGCTGAACAAAAAAGGCGATGAGCACGATTGGCCAGGTGAAAGGTATAAAGGCGACGGCGACGAGGAATCCGGCGATCTCATCCCAAACTAAAACCCTGCTGTCCTTCGTGCCCAGAACTCGATCGCCCCAATCGTGAAGGGCGATGGCCGCAGCGGTGAAGGCGAGGACGAATGCCACATATACCGCCGGAGGCCAGTCATGAATCAGGTAGAACAACGGTATGCCGACAACTGCGACGGTCACCGTTCCCGATGCGGGCAAGTGCCCCAACGGGCCAAACGACGCGACGCCCAGCAGAAAGCGATCGAATCCAGTCCTCAGTTGCGCCACAGGTACATTTCCTGTCGGCTCGGAAGCAGGTTGCGCTGAGGCCGAAGTTCAGCGCCCTTCAACCCACCCGCACTCTCCATCCGATACGCACGATCAGAAGGCGAGTACGTACGGGTAACGTCATAGTAACATAGGATTTCCTTCGTTGCTTTGGGCGCATTACACAAGGTATAAACAGTCATCCGACGACGCGAGCGATGGATACTCAACTCCCAGTCGGGGATGTGCGCGTCGCCGCGGAAGATTTCACGGAGTGGGCGGGTCGTCCGTTGCGGGCGGTCAGTGTTTGTTTCTTTAGAACAGGAAACTCGATTCATGAAGATTTCATTTCACGACAGGTTGTGTGGCGGGAATGCTTGTGGGCGCAAACTCTCCAAGATCGTTGGTCAGACGTTGATGGTCTCGGCGCTCGCTTTGTTTGCAGCGATGTCGACGAACTTGCCAGCGCTGGCCAAACCTCCGGTGATGGAGCCTGAGAACCCGAGCAAAAAGGGGAAACTGCAAACGGAGGCCGGTCGATCCCTTGAAAAGGACGTCCTGCCCATCCCCGAGTCCGAGGTCAAGGGACCCCACGGGAAGATCAAGCCCGACGAAACCATTCATGATTTCGGACCGGTTTGGGTCGGACCGGCCCTGAAGCATTCTTTTAAGATCAAGAACGAGGGCGACGCACCGTTGGAAATCTCCAAGGTGAGGCCGTCCTGCGGATGCACCATCGCGGGTGATTATCCCAAGAAGCTCGATCCCGGACAGGAAGGCGAGTTTCCGTTTTCCATGGTGAGCACCAAGCTGCGCGGGGCGTTCGAAAAGGGAATCACCATCAGTTCCAACGACCCATCGACGCCGGAGTTGCGGCTGAAGCTTAAAGGCGAAGTGAAGCGCTACGTGGAGATCGTTCCGGCGTCGGCGAACTTTGGGAAGCTCACGAGTACAGAGGCGCAGGAACGAATTATCAATATCACCAACAATACAGACAACCCGTTGAAGTTGACGCTGGTCCCTCCCGCGGACAGCAAGTTCAAGTTTGACCTGGTGGAAAAGTCGCCGGGCAAGCAGTTCGATTTGCACGTGACCGCGGCACCGCCTTTTGAAGAGGGCACGCTCAAGAGCAACGTGACGATCAAAACGAACGTCGAAGCGCAAAACGAATTGCAGGTCGAGGTGATGGCGGTTATTCCGGCCCGGCTCGAAGTGCAGCCGACGGAAGTCACTCTGACGAGGCCCAAGCCGGATGCACCGACGCCCGCCGAAGGGCTGTCGAGAGTCATCAAGTTCACGAACTACGGCAAGACGCCTGCGAAGGTTTTGGAAGCGACGGTCGACGACCCCGCCGTAACCGTTACGGTGACGGAACGCAAAGCCGGCGAGGCATACACGGTCCAAGTTCAGATGCCGCCGGGTTATGCGCCTCCTCCGGAAGGACGCACCATCACATTGAAGACGGACGATTCGCAGAAACCGGTGATCACGGTTCCGATCAAGGCTCCCGCGGCGGCGGCACCGTCGGTTACGGAGCGAAAGCTGGCCAAACCGGCCGAGTCCCTGGTGGGTCAGCCCGCGCCGGTGTTCAACCTGCAAACGCTGGAGAGTAAACCGGTGAACAATCAGACGTTGGCCAACAACGTCGCCGTCCTGAACTTCTTCGCCCCTAACTGCGGTTTCTGCAAGAAACAGATTCCCAGGATGGAGCCGATCCGCGAGAAATACGCTGACAAGGGTGTTCGTTTCATCAACGTCAGCGAAAAGATGGGCGCCAAAGAATATTCGCAGGATGAAGTAGTGGAGATCATCAAAGGGCTCGGCTTTAAGGGCGAATTGGCTCTGGACCATACCAACGCCGTCGGACCCCTCTTCAAGGCCAATAGCTTCCCCACGATGATCGTTGTCGGAAAGACCGGAAAGGTTGAGGCGGTCAACAGTGGAAATGTGGCCGATTTGGAGACGCGGCTTACCGGACAGATCGACGCACTGCTGGCGGGCAAGCCGGTTCCGGCGGATGCCGTGGCGGCGAAGACTCAGCCGATTGCCGAACCCACGAGGCTCCCCACTGCCGAAGCTCCCAAACGCGCCCAGCCGCAGGATCTGGTTGGTCAGGCAGCCCCGGCTTTCACGCTGACGACAGTCGATGGAAAGGCCCTTTCCAATGCGGAGGCGGCCAAGGCCCCGGCGACGGTGCTGAACTTCTTTGCCCCCAACTGCGGCTATTGCAAGAAACAGATCCCGCGTTTGGAGACCGTCCGCAAGAGTTACGTGGACAAGGGCGTGCGTTTCATCAACGTCGTCGAAACGATGGGCAAGGAATTCTCGCCAGAGGAAACCGATGCCATCCTCAAGGGCCTTGGTGCGGAGCTGGAAGTGGCCCGCGATCCGGGCAACAAGGTGGGCCCGCTTTTCAATGCCACCGGCTACCCCACGATGGTCGTGGTAGGCAAGAGCGGGAAGGTGGAAGCGGTCAACGTCGGGAACGTCGCCGATCTGGAAACACGACTGCAAGGGCAGTTGGATGCTTTGATTGCCGGCAAACCGATTCCGACAGTGTCGCCCGTTGCTCAGGCGGCCCCGAAGGATGTACCGCCTGCGGCTGAAGCGCCTAAGGACGCCCCGAAGCCAACGACTCCGACCGAGCGACCGCCGGCCAAGGTGGCGCCGACGTTTGCCCTGACCACCACCGACGGAAAGCCCGTATCCAATGCGGAGCTTGCCAACGCACCAGCGACGGTGCTCAACTTCTTCGCTCCCAACTGTGGATACTGCAAGAAGCAAATTCCGCGGCTGGAAACGATACGCAAGACTTACGCCGATAAGGGCGTGCGCTTCGTCAACGTAGTGGAGACGATGGGCAAAGAGTTCACGACGGAAGAAACCCAAGCGATTCTTAAGGAGCTTGGAGCGAATCTGGAGGTCGCACACGATCCCGGCAACAAGGTTGGGCCGCCGTTTGGGGCAACCGGGTATCCGACGATGGTCGTTGTCGGCAAGAGCGGCAAGATCGAGGCCACCAATGTTGGGAACATTCCTGACCTGGAAACCAAGCTTCCGGGACAGTTGGATGCTTTAATTGCGGGCAAGCCGATTCCCCCGCAATTCGCGGATGCTCCTCCCGCGCCCCCTCGGCCCAAGCCCCAGGACCTCGTGGGCAAGCCGACCGCGACGTTCTCGTTGACGACGACGACTGGTAAGCCCGTCTCGAACACGGAACTTGCCAATGCACCCGTCACGGTGCTCAACTTCTTCGCCCCCAACTGCGGGTATTGTAAGAAGCAGATCCCGCGAGTTGAGACGGTGCGCAAGACCTACTCTGAAAAGGGTGTGCGCTTCATCAACGTAGTCGAGACGATGGGCAAGGAATTCCCGGAAGAAGAAACGCTCAATATCCTTAAGGAACTTGGGTCCGAGCTTGAAGTCGCCCGCGATCCGGGCAACAAGGTCGGTTCGCAGTTCAATGTATCCGGTTTCCCGACAATGTTCCTGGTCGGCAAGACCGGGAAGGTGGAGGCGGTCCATGTTGGAAACGTCGGCGATCTGGAGACCAAGTTGCCGACCCAATTGGATGCCCTGATTGCAGGAAAGCCGCTTTCGCAGGCCGCCGCCACACCGCCGGCGCAGCCTGGCGCCCCCGGTCAACCGACGGATCCGGCAGCCCCGCCGCAACCCCCGCAACGGCCTGCGATGCAGTTAGTCGGGCAGCCCGCTCCGGCGTTCACCATCGATACTTTGGAAGGTAAGAAAGTCTCAAGTGATGATTTTAAGAACCACCCAGCCACGGTGCTCAATTTTGTCGCTCCCAATTGCGGCTTCTGTAAGAAACAAATGCCGAATGTGGAGTCGGTTCGCGCGGAATACGAGGCCAAGGGAGTGCGCTTCGTGAACGTTTCGCAAAAGATGGGCGCTAAGGAATTCACCAACGAAGAAATCGTGGATGTATTCAAGGGCGTCGGATCGCGGATCGAACTGGCCAAGGATGCTGATAACAAAGTCGGCCAACTGTACAAAGCCGTCAGCTTCCCGACGATGGTCGTGGTCAGCAAGCAGGGCAAAATCGAGCACGTTAACATCGGGGCCAAGGCGGACTTGGAAAAGTCTCTCAAGGAGCAGCTTGACGGCCTGATCGCGGGCAAGCCCGCCGGCGGAGCACCGGGCGGAAACTAAACCGCGCCATAGCGCGTGAGGGTTCTATCGAGCGCCCCGTCCGGTGCTTTCAGCCGGACGGGGCGTTTTTTTTGATTCGCTTACCCTACGATCTCCAAGCCAAGCCCTTGACGTTCTTGGTTTTTAAGCTAGCATTCCTGCGGTTTCGAAACCAATGCTGCCGGTTTTCAAGCACAGGTAGGTGATCATGGCCGTTGCTCTTGTGACTAACAAGCTCGGCAAGCTCCTGCACTATCTCGACGGTCTGACCGAGCGGGCGCCGCTGGACGTTCTAGAGCGGCAATTGCTGTCGCTCGATCTTTCCGTCGAAGACGTGGCCGATTACGTCCAGTTCGACAAGGGCCATTACCGCCGCAATCTGGTTCGCGGTACGTCCTGGTATCACCTTCTAGTTATCTGTTGGCGCAGCGGGCAGCGCAGCCCGATTCACAACCACGCGGAATCCACCTGCGGCTTGAAAGTCCTTCGCGGGGTCGCCACCGAGACGAAGTTTGCGCCGACGCCGTCTTCGCTGCTCAAGGCCGTGTCGTCGATTGATTTGACCGAGGGGCACACTACGGCCTCGCAGGACAGTGACATCCACCAGATTTCGAATTTACAGGCGGAAGGCGCCGACCTGATTACGCTGCACATTTACTCGCCGCCGCTGCTGCGCATGAAGACGTTTTCGCTTACGGAGAGCACCGTGGGCGAATACGTGCCGGAGATTTTCGAGCACTGCTTCGGCAGCGGTATCTGATGCGGCGGGTCAACGGATGACCGACATCGCCTCCAAGCTTTCCATACACGACGACCTGATGCGTCCGGCGGTCTACGCCCGGAATCTCACTCCCGAGGCGTTTCTTTCCCTCGGATCGATGGAGGGCCTCTTCGAGGCCGTCGTCGCCCCCAAGGCCGCCCCACTTCCCGCGCATTGGACCAAACTGGCTCCCGGTTATGCCCTTTCCATCGGTGTGGCGTGCCTGGCGTATGCTCTGCACGCATTGCCATTCGCGCCGTTTACGGTGGTGGGCGAGGCCGGAGTCACGCGGCATCCCATCGGTCCGGCCATTATCGCCGTGATTCTGGGCCTGGCCCTTCGAAATCTCTTCGCCTTGCCCGACGTGTTCAAGGCGGGGTGCAAGAGCGCCATCCGAACGTATATCCCCGTCGCGATCGTGCTTACGGGCGGCGGGCTTAATCTCGGCGTCGTCTCCACCGTCGGCATGAGAGCGCTGGGTGTGATCGTGCTGTGCATTGGTGCGGCCTTGGTGGGCGGCTACTACATCGCCCGCCTTTGCCGTTTGAGCAGCAAGACGTCGCTGCTCATCGGTGCGGGAACAGCCATCTGCGGAAACAGTGCCATCGTGGCGACCGCGCCGCTCATCGACGCTGAGGATGACGACATCGTGTTGTCCATCGGGACGGTGAATCTCTTCGGGTTGCTGGCGATGTTGGCTTGGCCGCTCATCGGAGGGTGGCTCTCGCTCAGTTCCGAGGAGTTCGGAGTCTGGGCCGGCACCACGATTCACGCCGTTCCACAGGTCATGGCCGCAGGGTTCGCCTACAGCTTCGAGTCCGGCACCATCGCCAATCTCGTGAAGCTGGTTCGCGTGGCCTGCCTTGCGCCGATGGTTTTCCTGCTGGCGATCATGCACGCCAAGCGGCACGCTGCCGACAATGGAGGCGGTCTGACCATCCGCTACGCCCGTCTGGTCCCGTGGTTTGTCTGGGGTTTTCTCATTCTTAGTCTGGCGAACACTGCCGGATTCCTTCCGGTTCTGTCGTTCAGCCCAGTGAATCCGCTAGTAGGGCCGACGGATCAGCCCCTGATCGTGCCCGTCGCCGCAGCGTGTACTTTCGTCGCCAATCTGCTGCTGACGATGGACATGGCTGCCATCGGTCTGGAAGTCAACCTCCGGCAGCTCATCGCCGTGGGCGGACAGGCCATTCTCGCGGGTCTCTTATCGACGGTGGCCCTTGGACTCGTCGGGCTGATGCTGCTTACCCTTCTGTTTTAGACGGTCGTTTGGTTTACCAGGCGCGGACGATAGACTGCGCGTCATGGAGTTGTCGACGATCGCCGATCAGTTGCGGCAAGAAGCCAACCGTTTGCGTTTCAAGAAGCCTGTCACGCACGTATACAACCCGCTGGATTACGCCTGGGATTCGCACGCTCGATATCTCGAACGACATGGACGCGGGAGAAAGGAAGTCGTATTGCTGGGCATGAACCCCGGACCCTGGGGCATGGCCCAAACGGGCGTGCCTTTTGGAGAGATCAATTTCGTTCGCGATTGGCTAGGTATCAACGAGTCGGTCGGAAAGCCGAAACGCGAGCATCCTCGGCGACCCGTGATGGGTTTCGCATGTCCTCGGCGCGAAATAAGCGGGCAGCGGCTGTGGGGCTGGGCGAAAATGAACTTTGAGACTTCGCAGCGATTTTTCAACTTATTCTTCGTCGTCAACTACTGTCCCTTGATGTTTCTTGAGGAAACGGGGCGCAATCGCACGCCCGACAAGCTGTCAGCCGCCGAACGCGAACCGCTGTTTTCCGTTTGTGATCGAGCCTTGCGCCGGACCATCGAGGCGTTACGGCCTCGTTTTGTCATCGGCGTCGGTGCGTTTGCGGAGACCCGCGCCCGCATGGCCTTGGAGGGCTTAAACGTCAGCATTGCCGGAATTCTTCATCCCAGCCCTGCCAGCCCGGCCGCCAACCGCGATTGGGCCGGCAAAGCGTCCACTCAGCTTGGTCGGCTCGGTATTCGCGTGAAATGAGCTTGTTTCGGCCCCTCGCGCGGCCTAGGATAATGCGATGAACATGCACGCCAAACTTTACGCACTGCGGTGTGTCATGGGTGCGGCCGCACTCAGCTTAGCGGGGTGCCAATCGATGGGACGAATCGTCGAACAGACTTCCCAAAGCGTGCCTCCGCGGTTCCTTCTCGTCGCCGACGCTTCCACTCAACAACAGCCGCCCGCGGAAGAAAAGAAAGAGAAGAAGCCCGAAACCGAGGACTCCAAAAAGCCGCAGCAACCTGAGCGGCGTTACACTGCGCCGGGGGTCGCCATTCAGCAAATCTCCCTGCTTGCTCTCGGCACGCCCAGTAGTTCCACAACGGCGGATCTCGCGGGCGCGGGGAGAGAGGCGAGCCAATCGTCAGTTACATCGGGAGCAGGTGTCCTGGGTCGTCCGGGGCTTTCCGCCCCACAACCCAGCGTGGTGGGCGCGGTGGTCAGCCGTCCTGGTCTTCAGGCGGGCCCTGCAAGCGGACTGGGATTTGCCGGTCGGTCCAACATCCTGACTCCGCAGTTGAATCGGCTCTCCGGGCCGACGGGCCGCTGTGGCGAGCTCGCATCGGCGGGCTTCTTCGGGCGCAATCAAGCCGCCTGTGTGCAGCACTTCCACCGCTAGTCAAAAGGTCAGTCATCACTCCGGCCGTTCGAGCGCCCGGTTCGCAGTCGCTTTCGTTCACCGAGGGCTTTTTTTTCGTGTAACCGGCGTTCGCGGCTTCGCCGAGGAACTTTCGTCGCTTTGCGGACCAGCCGGGGGCGAAGCGCCTCGGCCAGGAGCTCGTAAAACCGTTCAACCGCCGCTCGACGATTGGCGAGCTGCGTGCGGTGGCGCATGGACACGATCCGCAATCGCCCGTCCTCGGAAATTCTACGGCCAAGTTGCGCGGCGATCCGCCGTTTTTCATCCTCGCTCAGTTCGGGAGCCGTGTTCACGTCGAACCAGAGCGTCACTCGAGTGTTCAACTTGTTGACGTTCTGCCCGCCTGGTCCGCCGCTACGCGCGTAGGTGAACGTGAACTGTTCTTCGCCGATTCGGCGGCGCAATGCCGGGATCATGACGGTTTGATCGTACACAAGAGCTTCTATGGAAGCACTACGGTTGAGAGGAAGGCGGCTCGCTTGAGCTATGAATCAGGGGCTACCAGTCCCACCGCCTGATCGAGGCCTCAGCTTGCGGGAAAACCAGTCGAGCAGCGGTCCGCGCGAAGAATCCTCATCGGGATCGGTCGTGCCGGGAGTGGATCGAGCCTCGGGACGAGACGGGTCGGTCTTGGCCTGGTTCAGCTGTCGTTGCTGGACCATTGCGGAAATGTATTTCATGCTTAATGTCGCGGTCCGCCCCGTGATGGTCATCGCTCGCTGGTAATCACCGGCAGCTTCGGCGTATTGAGCCAATGCGATGTAGCAATCTCCGCGGATGGTCAGGGCATCCGCGTTCGTCGGTTCCAGCTTGATGACCTCGGTTGCGTCGATGACGGCCTCCAGGTGGTTTCCAAGGCCGTAACGAGCCATGGCCCGTCCAAGTCGTCCCACGACCGAGCCGGGCGAAGCCCCCAGCACTACTTCAAAACTGCCTAGCGCCTCTGCTGGTTTGCCGAGTTGCAACAAGGCCAAACCGTGCAGAATTTTCGCCCATCCTGGTCCGCGTTCCAATGCCGCCGCTTGCTCGATGTCTTTCAGGCTGCTGTCAACCTGGTCGAGCAGCAGAAGCCCCAGGCCGCGCCACAAAAGTCCGTTTGAAACCGATCCGCGCATCGCGAGCAGATATTCGGCATCCGTGACCATAAGTGTGTATTGTCCAAGCTGGCTGCAAATCAGGGCGTGTAGCTCACGAGCGTCAAAGTCATCCGGGTGCACGGCCAGGTAGGCGTCCAGCAGCTTCAATGCGTCTTCCGCGTCGCCCGCTGTCCACCGTGCGAGGGCTTCGTTCAGGTGGTTCGCGGCATCATCGTCGGCGGGAAGGCCGGTGGAAGGCCAGTTCTCCCGGGCCACTGCTTTGTAAAACTCACCTGCCGCCATAATGGCAAGGGCCTGGGGCGTACCGCTCGAAACCCCGCCCTCGGAGGACCCGGTGGCCTTGAGGAGAGAGCCGGCCTGCGCGGACACGACGGGCATGGCCTTTTCGGCCATGAGCAGTGGGCCGCGAATTTCCGGCGGAAGGCTGCTGATCCAGTCGAGCACGAACTCTTCCGACTGCTTCGCCTGTTCGGCAACGGCCGCCTGTTTCTGGGAAGTCTTCTGCTCCACATACAGGGCCCAACCCAACGACAGTGCGACCACCGCCGCGGCAGCCGACAGCGAGGTCAACTGATGGCGACCAATGAACTTCAATGTTCGCTCCGCGATGCCCGATCGCTTGGCGACAATCGGGCGGCTCAACAGGAAGCGGCGAAGGTCGTCGCGCATCTCCGCCGCCGACGCATATCGTCGCTCTCGATTCTTCTCCAGCGCTTTCAGGCAAATCGTCTCCAGGTCAAGAGGAATCGCCGCATTGAGCGACCGGAGGGGCGATGGTTCTGAACTGAGGATCATGCTGATGACTCGCTCTCGCGTCTCCCCGGGATAAGGAGCCCGAAGCGTCAGCCACTCGTACATCGTCGCCCCAAGCGAATAGATATCCGCCCGGTGATCCACTTCGTCGGGGTTGCCGGTGATCTGTTCAGGAGCCATGTACAGCGGCGAGCCGATCACCTCGCCGGTGACGGTGACGCCCGGCTGTTCCGCCAAGCGTGCCAGGCCGAAATCCGAAATCTGCATCCGCCCGTCAACGCCTAAAAGCAGATTGTGCGGTTTGATGTCGCGATGGACTACGCCTCGCACGTGGGCGTAGTCGAGCGCGTCGGCCACATCGGCCAAGTGCCGTGCGATGTTTTGGAAATCATCAGCTAAAATGCGGGTCGTCGAATCAGACACTTTGGCCGAGACAGAGCTTCCGCTCGGATGCGTCCCGGCCCCCCTCGGAGCCTCGCGAGAAGTAGTTAGCGCCACCGTTTCCGCAAGGTCAACCGTCGATGCCTCCGGCGAAGCGGTGCCGCGCAATGTGGCAATAATCGCGTTAAGACCGCTGCCTTCGATGAATTCCATCGCATAGTAATAGACGCCGTCAGCTTCACCCTGTGCGAAAATGGGGACGATGTGGGTGTGGTGCAGCTTCGCGGCGGCCTGTGCCTCCCGTTGAAATCGAAGCACTGCCTTGGGCGTTGCGCTCACGTGCCGCGCGAGCACTTTCAACGCCACAGTCCGTTGCAGCGACTTCTGCCAAGCCTCGTAGACGGTGCCCATTCCGCCGCGGCCCACTTCGCGGCGAAGCTCAAAATCCCCCAACAGGATCGGTTGAGTCGCTTCGGGCGAGGCGGTTCCGTCAGTGGAACTACCCGCTTTGCCCGCAGGGGTCAGATGGCTCGGCTTGGCTTGCAACGTCGTAAATCCCCTGAATGGCCTGGGAGTTCCACGGCCTTGAAACACATCGCCGAACTAGCGTCGCGAGCTACAGAAGAAAGAATCCTGAATATTAGACGGACCCGGAGGCGGCCAAGTTTGTTAAAACCGTCAGCGTCGTCTCTCCATGAACCCATATGGGCGACCGATCTCCTTGCCGCGATGTATGGCCATTCTACCTCATCAACATGAGGCGAGCATCCATCTTGACCGCAGCACTTTTCTCCGACTATTTTCATAAAGACATTATTCATAAAAGGTTATGATCGTATTATCTTAGCAAGTGTGGCCTGCAATTCCAAGTGGACTCGCTTAAGAAGGGAATGGTCATAAACCGTATGGGTCCCCGTGGTAACCACCAACGCACGACCGCACCGCGATTATAACCTCCGCCGAGAGGCCAAGTTGCGAATACTCCTCTGTGGTCATGAGGCGATCCGTGTGAATCTAGCGAGACCTTGACTGAATTCGCTCACTGCCCGGCGATATTTGGGAAGCGCCCGGCCGCGTGCAGGCGACCCAACTCGAGGTAGCTTTGGACGACATGGTCGATTGTTTGCAGATCATGAGTCGTAACTTGGCGCACGACCTTGCCGGGAATTCCCATGACGACCGAGCCGTCGGGGATGATCGACTTCGGCGAAAGCACGGTTCCAGCGGCGATGATGCAACGGCTGCCGATCTCACAATCATCGAGGAGAATCGAACCCATTCCGATGAGGGTTCGCGTTGCGATGTGGCGGCAGTGGACGATGGCGCGGTGCCCAATCCCCACGTCGTCGGCTATCTCCAAAGGGATTCCTCGCGCGGTATGTAGAATGGACCCGTCTTGCACGTTGACGCGTGCGCCAATGCGGATGGGAGCAATGTCGCCGCGAATCATGACGTGGTGCATCACGGTCGATTGGTCGCCGATGACCACGTCGCCGCCGACGTAAGAGGTCGGAGCAATGTAGACGTCACGGCCCAAGACCGGTCGCGGCATTTGGTTCATTAACAGCTATGATAGGCGAAGCGGGGTGACACGCGAGTACCTCGGTGAGAGCAGAAATGAAGGGCTCTTGGCGCAAATACGGGCTCACACTCCTTGCAGTGGGGTTTCTTGCCAACGGGGAGGGATGCCGCCGGGGCCGAGCGGGGAATGCCGAACGGCGTCCGATCTTCTGGGTGATGGACGAATCGCCCGACAACGATTTGCCGACGATCCGGTTCCATTTCGCACCGCCGCACGATGCCTACGCTGGTGAAGTGCGTCGAGTGCAAGGGGCGATTCATTTCGACGACGAATTCAGGCTCGGCCGGGATGGCGGGTGGTTTAGTGTTGATGTCACGAATGTAACCCTTGGCGAACCTGATCTCGACGAGAACGTACGCAACAACGTTGAATTCCTATTCGGTAAGCAGTTCCCAGTATCGAAATATGTCATTCGTTCGATTACCGCAGGCCGTGAGCGAATACAGGGGAGCAGTCCTGTCGAGATTACGCTTCATGGCGATTTTCAGCTCAAGGGTGTGACGATTCCGTTATCTGTTCCCGCGAAGATGGAATACGCGAAGGATTCAAGGGATGCTTCCGTGCTGCTTATGAGCGGGTCGTTTTCCCTCGAAAAGCTTCGCGAAACCTATGGGATCTCAGGTCCGGGCCATGAGAACGATCCCGCAGGCAATCGCCTAACTTTCGAGTTTCATTTCACGCTCGTTCGAGGAAATCCTAAGCCCTAACTTCAGAGGGGTTCCGTAGCATCCGATAGGCTGATCGTAGTTGGTTAGGCGTATGCCTGACGCGGGCCGTTGGCGCCGATGGTCCGTACCGTATCCGTGTTTGGTTCCAGACCCGATAACTTTAGCAAGGAGACTTCCCCCATGACGACTGCCACACATCCCTGCAATACAGGATATGAGTCCAATGCCTGTATTGGCACGACGGTTCCGTTCGAGAGCATTCAGGAGCCGGGTTGCTACATCTGCAACTGGAGCGGCCACCTGCTTCGCGTTCCCGAAGACGGCGTCGCCCCCGGCCGTTCGCCGCTGGTCAACATTATCGGCACCGAGCCGTTGTTCGTGACCAAGCTCAGCGAAAACCCGTTTATCACTATTACCAAGGCGAAGATGATCGCGTCGAACCTGGACTGCAGCGTGAACTTCTAGTCTCCACGACGAAGATCGATCTTCGATAGGAATTCCGGCGGCGGAGTGCATGGGGTGCGCTCCGCCGTCTTCTTTTGCGCGCCGACTCGGCGCGGAAATCTACAAATCTTTTTTGCAGCAATCGCGCCGGCAAGTGTTCGGTCGTTTTTCCCGCAAGTCTTGCCCCCTGCATAGGTTAGCGCAGCGAAACGTGAAACGCCGCATCGACCTGCCAGCGTTGTGAGGTGCGCTTCATCGACGCGTACGGGTGGTGCAGACAAACCGCAGAATCTGCCGACATTCAAACCTACCGCGTTGGGACGACGCGGTCCACGAACCTCTTAGCTCAGGATGAGCGCTGTGAAACCGAAGTCGTTGTTAAAAGAGCGTGCGGCCGGGAAGTGGCAGCTTCCGCTGTTCTTCGTGGGCCTGGTCATGCTCGGCGCTTCGCTCTACGTATCACGCGAAGGCTCCAAGCGCATCCCCATTACTCAAGTCGTCGAAGAACTGGACGCCCTGATTTCCGCCGGGATGAACGACGCGGCGCTGCATTTGGGCAAGACGCTGTTGCTTCGCGAGGATTGCGAAAGCACCCAATGTGCGACGGTTCAATTGCGCTGTGCTCGAGCCTCATTCGCGACGGCGACCAAGAAGTCGAGAGCTTCGGCATCGATGGGTGAAGCGGTGATCCAGCACTATCACTCCGCGGTCGAAGGCGGTGAGGTGCTGACCGCCGCGGACTTGGCGAACATCGGCTGGGCGCAGGAGTGGCAGGGACAGTATTCCAGCGCGCTGGAGTACTTCGATCGAGCGCTGCAAGCAGGCGTGTCAGGGGCATTGGAGCTGAAGCGCCACGTCGTCGCACTGCGCCGTGACCGATTGGCGGCGTCTCCACAAGAGCTTCAAAACCTCGTGAACGAGGTTCTGCAAGATGTCAGCGATGATCGTCTGGACATCCGGCTCTGGGGAATCGAGGAACAGCTTGCGCTCTTCGAGGAACAAGGTCGGCTTGCGGACGCGGCCGAGCTTCTGGAAGCCAATTCAGGAAGGTTTGCCGGGTCTGACCTCGAACCACGGTTCGATTTTCTACGCGCCTGGTGGTTGTACAAGACCGAGCGCTTTGACGAAGCGGAGACGCTGCTGCGTACCATCCGAAACAGCGTGGATCGAGCGGACGAGGTCAACGCCATGGCCGGCTGGCTGCTGGGCCGCGTGGTCTTGAGCGACGGGGCCCCACAGCGCCCCCTCGAAGCACTGTCATTTTTCACCGACGTACTCCGGAATCACCCTCGAGGGCGGTTTGCGACGGCGAGCCGCGTGGGGATGGCGGAGGCCCTGTCGCTTCTGGAACGACACGACGAGGCGACGGCGGCTTATGAGCAAACGCGTGAAGAATTGGGATCGCCGGGAACGGACCGATTGGTGAATCGCGACGCTCTGGCGGCGTCCATCGGTCTGATGGCGGACACGCAGCAGAAAAACGGAAATCTCAAGCCCGCCGTGAACTACGCTCGCCTCGCCGCGGGTTTGGTCGATCGGGAAAAAATTGAGCACGCGACGCTGGTGTTGCAGCAATTCGCCCAGACGGCCACGCTCCTGGCGGAACAACTTCAGGATGAGGATGCCGAGCCGGTTGCGGCGGCGCTTTTCGAGGAAGCGGCGGCGACGCACCTTGAACTGGCGAAGATGAACACGCTGAACGAGCGTCGTGCGTCGGAATCGAGCTGGCAGGCGGCGGAGCTTTACGCCAAGGCCGGTGATACCTCGCGGGCTGTTCAGCTTTATCAGGAATTTGTGCGCGAGCGTCCGGACGATCCGCTAGTGCCGAGGGCCTGGCTGCGAACGGGGCAGTTGCAGCAGGCGGCCGGGAATTTGCGGGCCGCGGTCGGCGCGTACCAGGAATGTTACAGAAGATTCCCGCGGATCCTAGACGGCGCACGAGCCCTGGTGCCGTTGGCGCAGTGCTTCATGGGTATGGGTGCGGACAACCTGGACTTCGCGGAGAACACGCTCCGCATCGTGCTGGACGAGTCTGAGGTTTTCACGCCGGAGGCCCCGGAGTTCGCCGACGCTTTGTTTCTGCTCGGCGACGTGCTCAGCCGAAGAGGTGAATTCGAGCGAGCCATTGCCACGCTGGAGGAGGCGCTGGATCGGTATCCGGACGACGTCCGCGAGCAAAGGGCGCGTTTTGTGCTCGCCGATTCGTATCGACAAAGCGCGTTGGCGCTGCGGCGGGAGGTAGCCGAGGCCCAATTCGACGGGGAAATTGAGCAGATTCGCGCGGAATCGGCGTCGCGGCTGAGCGCGGCCCGAGATCTGTATCGGCAAGTGATCGCGGAATACGAGTCGCGGAACCCCAATAGCCTCAATCGTGTAGAGAAGATGTACCTCCGGCACGCGCATTTCTACGAGGCCGACTGCTATTTTGAATCTCAGGACTTCCGGAACGCACTGAAGCTCTATGAAGAAGCCGCGGGCAACTACAAGGACCTGCCCAGCGGGCTCGCGGCCTATGTTCAGATCATCAACTGTCACGTGTTTCTCGGTGAGCCGGAAGAAGCCCGGGCGGCGCTGGCGCGAGCGCTGGTCGTGGTGAACGCCATGCCGTCCGGGGCGCTGGAGAACTCACTATCCAAAGAAACGCGCGGCGATTGGAAATCCTACTTTGAGTGGCTCAGCGAATCGGGGACCTTTTGATGAATGGTTCGACCATGGCGAATGAAACGGGAGTCGAGCGACCCGAAGAGATTTTGGGGCTTCTTCGCGAGCAGTGCTCGCTGTATGGGCGGCTTGAATCCTTCGCGGCGACGCAACGCTCTCTGGTCCGCGCCGACGACACCGCGCCGTTGCTCTCGCTCCTGGCTGACCGGCAGAGGCTATCGGCCGAATTGACGCTATTGGCGAACCGTCTTGCACCGATCCGCCGAAGCTGGACGGCGCTTCGCGAGCGTTTTTCGCCATCCCAGCGCACGGAGGCGGACAACCTGATTTCGGAAGTGGCTCAACGTTTGCGGAAGGTGATCGAGAGTGACGAAAAGGACGCCCGGGTGCTTTCCGTTCGAAAACAAAACGTTGTGACCAGTCTTCACGCGGCACATCGGGTTGGAGAGGCGATGCAGGCCTACCGCACGCCCCCTGATGGGACCCTGGATTCTGACCGTCTGGACGAGGCTACGTGATGACGACTGCGACGCAAGTAACAGCAGAGCGAGACCTTGTTGCGGTCCTGCAAACCTACAACGACGTCACCGAGCGCCTGAAGCGATCGCACGAGACGTTGCTGGGCGAGGTCGCGAGGCTGCACGAACAGCTTCACGAAAAAAACCGCGAGCTGCAAAGACGAGAGCGGTTGTCGGCACTGGGCGAAATGGCCGCGGGTGTGGCCCATGAAATCCGCAATCCACTGGGAGGGATCGGCCTGTACGCCTCGCTGCTGGAACGCGACCTCGTCGACCGTCCGGGCGAGCGGGAGGTGGCGAGAAGGATCAGTGCGGGTGTGCAGAATGTCGAGAACATCGTGCGCGACATTCTCTCCTTTGCTGGAGACGCGGAGCCGAAGCTCGCTCCGGTACTCTTGGCGAGCGTTTTGGAAGGCGCTTCGCTGCACACGTCGCCGCAGGCCAGCGCGCGAAACATAGGGATCCACGTGGATGACCGTTTGTCGGACGTGGAATTGGTGTGCGATGCGGCGCAGGTCGAGCGGGCGCTGTTGAATCTGGTCTACAACGCCCTGGACGCGGCTGGTGAGGCGGGAACGGTGTGGATCAGTCTGGGCGAGCGAGCAGACTCCGATGATCTGATCTCCATCGTGATCGAAGATGACGGTTCGGGAATCGAGCCGGGTTGCCTTCAGCGCGTGTTCAATCCCTTTTTCACGACCAAGGATCACGGGACGGGACTGGGGTTGGCAATTGTACATCGTATAGCGGAGGCGCACGGCGGATGTGTGCGCGCGGAGAACAGGGCCGGCGGCGGAGCACGATTCGTGCTTTCGTTGCCGGGAAGTATGGGTTCCGGCGAAGCGGACAATCGGAGAGTCCTGGCCGGAGCGATCATGAGATCGGGAGGCGACGAGTAAACATGGCTCACATCGCGGTTGTGGATGACAAAGAGATTCTGCGGGATTCACTGTCGGCGGCGTTGTCTCGGGAAGAGCACACCGTGGTTGCCTTCGCCGATCCGGTGGAAGCGCTGGCGGGGATCAAGAGCGCCGCCTTCGACGCCATCCTGCTGGACCTGAAGATGCCGCGAATGGACGGATTGACGTTCATTCGAGAGATCCGCGGTACGGGCTGCGAGACGCCCATCATCGTGATGACCGCGTTCGCGACGGTGGCGACGGCGGTGGAGGCGATGAAGCTGGGCGCCTTCGACTACGTTCAAAAGCCCTTCGAGGCCGACACCATTGCCGTGCTCGTGGAGCGGGCGATCGAGCATTCGCGGTTGCGCCGTGAGAATGAAGCCTTGCGGACATCCGTGGACGATCTGCGAAAGCACCGACCGCTGGTGGGGATGGGACGCACGATGACGGCGCTCCGCCGCGAGCTGGACCGCGTAAGCGCGAGTCATGCGACGGTGCTCATCACCGGCGAGTCGGGGACGGGCAAGGAGCTCGTCGCGTCCTACATCCATCATGCCTCTTTGCGAGCGCAGCGGCCCATGCTGTGCCTGAACTGCGCTGCCTTGTCCGCGAATTTGTTGGAGAGCGAGCTTTTCGGGCATGAGCGCGGAGCGTTTACGGGGGCTGATCGGACTCGTAAGGGGCGTTTCGAGCTGGCCGATGGCGGCACGTTGCTCCTCGATGAAATATCCGAGACGGCCCCGCCGTTACAGGCCAAGCTCCTACGCGTGTTGCAGGAAGGGGAGTTCGAGCGTGTGGGCAGCAGCACAACGCGGCGAGCGGACGTGCGAGTGATCGCCACGACAAATCGTAATCTCGACGATTGGGTTTCTCGCAAGCGTTTCCGGGCGGACCTCTATTATCGTCTCAACGTCCTGCCGGTGGCGGTTCCGCCCCTGCGGGAGCGATCGGAAGATATCCCGGAGCTGCTCGAGTATTTCCTGCGCCAGGCGACGACACACGACGGATCGGCGACACGAAGCGTAACCGCCGAAGCGATGCAACTGCTTAGCGGCTACTCTTGGCCGGGGAATGTGCGCGAGCTGGAAAACCTCTGCCGTCGAGCTGCCACGCTTTGTTCGAGCGACGCAATTGAAGCACAACTCATCGAGCCCTGGTTGCGGGCGACGACAGGGACGGATGCGGGTGTTGGCGCGCTGCGCGAGGGGCGCATGTTGGAGGACATGGAGCGGCAGCTTATTGAGAAGATCCTCGCGAGGCATGGCGGTCATCGGGTCAGGACCGCGAAGACCCTGGGGATGGGTGTCCGGACCCTGGGGATGAAGCTCAAGCAATGGCGTGAAGAGAGTCACGAGCACGGCCGAACTCTGGTTACGGCCGGAGCGGAGATGTGACGCGCAGGAATTGCCGGTCGCGCAAGCTATGCCGCGGGACGAGTGCCTGTGGATCGCTGTAGCAGGCGGGCGGTGCGTGATTCGTTTGCATGGCACGAGGAGTGCCGTCGTAAGCAGGGATTGGAGGAATCCGTGTTTCTTTCAAATGTGACTGAAGGCGGAGCAACGCCGGCGCTCGTTAAGACACTCGTTTATAACGAGGAGCGATTGAAGATGATCGCTGAAAACGTCGCGAACCTTCATACGCCGGGCTACCGGGCCAAACAGCTCGATGGAAAGGCGTTTCAAAGCGCGCTCCGGGGAGCCTTGGAGACGCGAGGCGTCGATCGCGGCAAGCCGTTGCGCATTGAGAGCGGCCGAGAGGTAACTACTGATGCACGCGGCAATATCAAGGTTACGCCGTCGGAGAAACCGCCGGACAATATTCTGTTTCACGACGGTACGAACCATTCGATCGAGCAGGAGATGGCCGACCTGGCCGAGACTCGCCTGACTCATGAGCTGGCCACGGCGTTGCTGCGGGACCGCATGGACGGTCTGCGAAAGGCCGTCCGAGGAACGGTATAGGGTCAGCCCCTACGGGTAGGAAGGGACAATGATGTTTGCGGCATTGGATATCAGCACGTCGGCGTTGATCGCGCAGAGAACGAATCTCGATGTGATCGCCGGCAACATCGCCATGAAAGACGTAACCCGAGACGAGGCCGGGAACCCCATTCCTTATCGCCGGCGGGTTGCGCTGTTTGCGCCGGGCGACCCATCGGGGAAAGGCAAGGCGGCCGGCGTGCATGTAACGAAGATCGCCGAAGATCCGACGCCATTCGGCCTGCGCTGGGACCCGGGGCACATTGATGCGGTCCAGCGCGGCAAAGAAAAGGGCTACGTGCGCATCTCCAACGTGGACTATCACACGGAAATGGTAAACGCGATGGTTGCGGCGCGGGCCTATGAGGCCAACGTCACGGTGGCGGAGGCGGCCAAGAAGCTGATCACGACCACGTTGACGTTGATTGCATGATGAAGCCGGCCGGGAGCGTGTAGTTCATGGCGGAACCGATTCAGTTTGGCGTGTCGGCGATCGTAACGCCGCCGGTCTCAGCGGTGCCGGGCAGCGTCGCGCCTGGTCAGGTAGCGGGAAAGGACTTCAAGTCCATTCTGATGGACAGCCTTGATGAGGTCAACCGATTGCAGGGAGAAGCGGATCAACAAGTCCAACGTTTGCTCACCGGCGAGACGGAAAACGTAGCTGAAGTCCTTGCGGCGGTGAACAAGGCCGGGATCGCCTTCGATCTGCTGATGCAGATTCGTAACAAGCTGACGGATGCTTATCAAGAGATTCAGCAGATGCGGGTGTAACCCTGAGCATTGAGGTCGTCCACAGTAGAAGAATATGGAACGATTGCGACAACTGTTGAACTATATCGGCGCCCGGATGGGCGTGCTGTCCGTTTCGCAGCGGATTGCGATCGGCCTGTGCGCGGCATTGATCGCAACATCGCTTCTCTGGCTGATGCAATGGTCGACGAAGCCCGACCTCGTGCCGCTGGTCACCCATGAGTTCAGCTTTCAGGAGTTGGACGCGGCGGAGGCGGCGCTTAAAGCGAACGCCATCCCTTATGACGTGGTGGGCACTCGGCTGCTGGTGCGAGACGCCGACCGGCACAATGCTCTGCGTGTCCTGCACTCCGCCGAGGCCCTGCCCGAAGGCAGCCTCTACGATATGGACGCGGTGGTGAATGATCAAAATCCTTTTCAGGCGCCCGAACAACGGGAGTACGCCCAGAATTTCGCGAAGGGCAACGAGCTTGCGAAGATCATCGCCACGGCGCCGTTCGTGAAGAAGGCGTCGGTCATTCTCAATCCGCAAACGAGGCGGCGACTCGGCGGCCCGACGGACGTACCGACGGCGTCGGTAGCGATCACGCTGGCGTCGCGGCAGGAAATGACGGATTCGATGGTGGACGGATTTGCGAAACTGGTCAGCGGAGCGGTGGCGGGCCTCAAGCCGCACAACGTGTACATCACCGACTCACGCACCGGGCGTTCGCACAACGTTCCCCATCCCAGCGACGCGGCCAGTTTCGACGTGCTCAGCCTGGAGAAGAAGCGAGAGGCGCACCTTCAGTCCAAGATACTCAGCAAGCTCGCGGATATTCCCGGTGTACAGGTGGCGATCACCGTCGATCTCGACACCAGCAAGCGAGTGACCCAGAAGATCAAGCACGATCAACCCCAACCCAAGACAGAAACTTCTCAAACCAGTGAGCAGAATTCGGGAGGCGCGTCTGCCGAGCCGGGGGTTCAGGCCAACCTGGGTCAATCCATCACCGACACGAGCGGAGGGCAATCGAATTCGATGGAGGAAACGGCGGTTGAGAACTTTGAGCCGAAGCTAAGCCAGACGGAAACCATCGAACAGATTCCCTTTGCCCAAAAAAGCGTCTCGGCGGCGGTGGGTATACCCCGGAGTTTTGTGGTCGGAGTCTTCAAGGCGAGGTATCCGGAGAAAGCGGAGCCGAAGGAGGACGATCCGGAATTCGTCAAACTGCGCGATGAGCAGGTTGCGCGAGTGCGCGGCAGCGTCGAGCGGATCATCATGGCCAAGAGTCCGAGCGATGTGGCCGTGGACGTCTATCCGGACATGGAGTGGGGATCGAGCGGCGGTTCGTGGAGTCGCACGCCGGGCGGAGCCGCCGTGGCGGAGACCACGTCTGAGTCGTTCGATGCCGTCGGTCTGGCAAGACTGTACGGCCCCCAAGCGGGCTTGGGGCTACTGGCCTTGATGAGCCTGGTCATGATGATGCGGATCGTGCGCAAGGCAGCCCCGGCGGCAGGCGCGGGTCAGCCGGCGGTATCTGAGGCCGCCGAGTCGAGCGGTCCGGAGCCGGAGCTTTCCGTTCCATCGAGGCCGATTGGTCGAGCGGCAGCGTCGGAAACGTTTCTCATGGGGCGCGAAGTGGACGATGAGACCCTGCGCTATCAGGAGCTAGGCACCGAAGTATCGAAGCTTGTCGAGGCCGATCCGGAAGGGGCGGCGCAACTGATCCGTCGCTGGGTGGAGGATGTGGACTAGCGGTAGGCGGCGTTTTCGCCTCATGACTACTCCGGCAAAAAATCCTTATGGGCAAGAAAAACCTCGATCCGCCGCCTGACGCCGAATCAATGCCTCTGCGAGGCGTTACGAAAGCGGCCGTGCTACTTCTAAACATGGATAAGGAAGTAGCGGTGGCCGTGCTCAAGCACCTCGATGAGGAGGTCGTTGAGGACATCACCCGCGAAATCGCCCAGCTCGACCTGGTCGGCCAGGAGGAGCGGGGAAAGGTCATCGAAGAGTTCTACAACATAGCCTTGGCGCGGAGTTATGCGAAACAGGGCGGGCTGCCGTACGCGAAGTTGCTCTTGCAACGGGCGCTGCCGCCGGAACAGGCGTCACACGTGATGAAGCTGATCGAGCATCAAGTGAATCGGCGGCCCTTTGCGTTCCTGGCGAAAACAGACGCGGATAACTTATTGACGTTTATTCAGGATGAACATCCTCAGACCATCGCCCTCATCCTTTCACACCTGACTCCCTCCAAGGCGAGCCAGATTCTGACCGATTTGCCGGTCGCCAAGCAGATCGAGGTGGTCAGCCGAATCGCCAACATGGACAACACCAACCCCGAAGTCATTCGCGAAGTCGAGCAGGGGTTGGAGCTTCGACTGTCGGGCATCGTCTCACAGACGTTCCAGAAAGTCGGCGGGGTCGAATCAGTGGCGGAGATGCTCAATCTCGCCGATCGCTCTACGGAGAAGGGGATTCTCGAGGCGCTGGAGGAGCAGGACCCCAACCTCGTGGAACAAATCCGCCGTCTGATGTTCGTCTTTGAGGACATCCTTTTGGTGAACGACAAGGGAATCCAGGCGGTGCTGAAGGAGGTCGAAAACGAAGAGCTGGCCCTGTCGCTCAAGACGGCCAGCGAGGAGCTGCGGGACAAAATCTTCAAGAACATGTCGGAACGCGCGTCGCAACTCATCAAAGAGGACATGGAGTTCATGGGACCGGTGCGGGTCAGCGACGTTGAAGCGGCGCAACAGAAGATTGTCGACGTGGTCCGTCGCCTGGAGGACGCGGGCGAGGTCATTATCTCCGGACGAGGCGGCGAGAAGGAGATGATCGTATGACATTGCCCATCGTCGATTGCGTGGAGGGGGATCGCTGATGTCCACGGTTATCAAAGCCGGACAAGCCGGACGGATGCTCAAGCGATTGGGTACGGTCGATCTCGCGGACCATCTTGCCGAGGCCCGCGCGGTGATTGAAGAAGCGCAGCGAAGGGCGGCGCAGATTGTAACTCAGGGCCGGCATGAGGCGGATCGCGTGATTGCGCTCGGCCGGCAGACGGGCAAAGAGGAGGGATACAAAGAAGGATTAACGGAGGGAAGGTCGGCGGGATTTCAGGCGGCGCACGATGAGGCCGTCGAACGGTTCACTCGTGAACAGAGTCAAATCGTCGCAGGCATGCAGGATGCAATTGACCAGCTCGATCGAATGAAGGAGGACTTGAGGATCAGGGCACAAGGCGACCTGCTCGACCTGGCGGTGCAGATCGCCAGAAAGCTGACGTTCGCAATCGGCTCGCTTCACCGTGAAGCAGCCGCGGCGAATCTCGAACGAGCCGTCCAATTAACCAGTTTGAAGACGGAGCTGACCGTCGCCGTTCATCCTGCGGATCTGGCGTCCATGCAGAAGTTTGCGCCCGCGCTGACAGAAAAGCTCAACGCCTCCGTGGCCATGCGCGTGTCCGCCGACGAGTCGGTCGCTCCCGGCGGCTGCATCGTGCGTAACGATCAAGTGGAGGTGGACGCGCGGCTCAACACCCAAGTGGATGAGATCGTGGCTCTGCTGCTCGGGGAGGGAAGAACAGAGTGACGGACGTCTTCAGTGAGGCTCGTACATTGGTGGAGCAGACCCAAACTCTGCGCGTGACCGGCCGGGTTGTCGAGGTGACGGGGCTGACCGTGGTGGCCGAGGGCTTACCCTTGGCCGTCGGATCCATGTGCTTCATCGAAAAGCGGAGCGGTGGGCAGATTGCGGCCCAGGTTGTTGGCGCGCAAGGAGACCGCGCCATCCTGATGACTTTGCTCGAACCGTTGGGAGTGGCGGTACGCGATCGGGTCACGAGCAAGGCCGGGCTGCAGTATGTGGCCGTGGGGCGGCGGATGTTGGGGTGCGTGCTGGATGGGCTGGGGCGACCGATCGACGGTCCGACAGACTTCGTGATCGAAGGTCACTATCCGGTCTTTCGCGAAGCGCCGCGGGCCTTGACACGCGAGTCCATCACACAGGCTCTTCCCACCGGGATTCGAGCGATCGACGCCATGCATACTCTCGGCGGCGGACAACGGCTCGGGATTTTCGCGGGTACGGGTGTGGGAAAAAGCGTGCTGATGGGAATGATCGCCCGCTACACGGCGGCGGATGTCATCGTCGTGGCACTTGTTGGAGAACGCGGCAGGGAAGTCGGCGACTTTTTACGAAAGGACCTCGGCGAGGAGGGCCGCAAGCGATGCGTCACGGTTGTGAGCACGTCCGATGAGTCGCCGGTGCTGCGCGTGCGCGCCGGGTTCACGGCCACGGCAGTGGCGGAGTATTTCCGGGATTTGGGAAAAGAAGTGCTCCTGCTCATGGATTCCACGACGAGAATGGCGATGGCCCAGCGGCAGATCGGACTCGCCGCCGGCGAGCCGCCCACCACCAAAGGTTATCCGCCGAGCGTATTCAGCCTGTTGCCCAAGCTCCTGGAGCGGAGCGGGCGGACGGACACCGGAAGCATCACCGGACTGTACACCGTGTTGGTGGAAGGTGATGACATCGCCGAGCCGATCGCCGACGCGATCCGGGGAGTCCTGGACGGCCACGTTTGGCTCTCCCGCGCATTGGCCAACGGCGGGCATTATCCGGCCATCGCGGTCTTGGACAGCATTAGCCGAGTCATGGTCGATGTCGTGGATGAGGAACATCAGGCGGCGGCATCGACCTTGCGCCGCGTGCTCTCGGTGTGGCACGATATCGAGGACTTGGTGAACGTCGGCGCGTATGCGGCGGGGGCCAACAAGGAATTCGACGTTGCGGTGCGGATGAAGCCCGCCATCGATGAATTCCTGCAGCAGACGGTAAGTGAGCGTGCCGACTTCAAGGGGACACGTGAGCGTCTAACGGTATTGGCGGAACAGATAGAAGGGTTGCGAAAGAGGCTTGCCGGGCAGACACCGCAACGGGCAATGAAGGTGGCTTCGTAACGACATGGCACGCAAGTTTCAATTTCGCCTGGAAGTCGTCCGCAAGCTCCGCGAGAAGGCGCGGGACGAGCAACGCCGTGTCGTGGCGGCCGAGGTCCGGGCGGTCCGCGACATCGAGGAGCGCATCGCGCAATTGACCAGCCAGCTTCGTGAGACCGTAGAGCTAACCCGCGACGGGCAAAGTACGCCGCGCCTTGATGTCGCGCAGCTCCGCGGGCATCACGTCCACCGCCATTGGCTGCATCATCGAGTCATGGAATCGGACATGGACTTGTCGCAGCATCGCCGCAAGCTGGACGAAGAGCGAAACAAGCTCGGCGAAGCGACTGCGCGATTGAAGGCGATCGAAAAGCTCCGTGAAAAACGATGGGCGCGGCACTTGGTACAGGTTCGTCGCGAGGAGCAAGCCCAAACTGATGAAGCCGCGGTTGCAGGATTTGCGAGGCGACGGCGGCAAATGGATGAAGGCGACGATAAGTGTTGACGAAGGACGGCAGCTTGGTCAAGCGTGCGTACGACGGAGCGGCGTTGTTTGCGCTGCTCAACGTGGTCGCGCTCCTTGGCATCGTGGGTTACCTTGTGGCCACAGGGTCGTTAAACGGTGAAAGAATTCGCCACGCGGCCATGGCCCTTCGTGGGGAAAAGCTCCACTTGGCCGCCGCGTCCGGTATTCAAATATCGGCCGAGGAATCAGCCGCCAAGGATACGGCCAGTGCAAAGATCGCTGTGCTAACGGAAGCGGATCAGGAAATCATCTACCGCGAGTCGGAGCGGATCAAAGCTGAGCTGGAGCAGCGATTGACGTTGAACAACAGCATTCTTCTGAAGGTGAAGACAGAGCGTGAGGCCTTCCAGAAAGAGCGTGAGACCGCCGCCAAGCGGGAAGAGGCCTCCGCCAACGTGCTTCGGGAGGAGGGCTTCCGAAAACAGGTGGAGATCATGGAAGCGTTGTCTCCGAAGATCGCCATCCAGCACTTGATGGGGATTTCCGATCCCGACGAAGCGGCAAAGGTTCTCATGGCGATGGAGACGGGAAAGGCCAAGAAGATCGTGGAAGCGGCCAAGCGCGGGGACGACATGAACAGAATGAAGGCGATTCTCCAACGGGTCCGCGAGGTCTCGCCCGGCGGGCTGGCGGCGCTGAGCCGCGAGGAGGAGCCGTAACGGTGAGTGTCATGTCGCCAACTCAGACTGCGGTGCATGGGTCCGCAAAGCCGGACGCCGACACGCCGCGACAACGGCGCGAAGATGAAGCTCACGAGGTCGCCGCGGCGGCATTCGAGGCGTTGCTCGACTCGACGCGGACCTTAGTTCGAAGCGAAGCGCTCTTTGCCAAGCGGGTTTCGCCTGACCAGATGTTTGACCCGCCGGCGGCCGAAGGACAAGGGCGCGGGCCCGCGCCGGCGAAGGATCGGGATCAATCAATGCGCGCGGACGAACTCCGCAACGTCGAGGATTCTCGTGGCGGCGTCGCCGGGCGCGGATCGGATGAAGTCAAAGCTCGCATGGGGGCATCGACCGTCGATTCGTTGAATCGAAAGTCGATTGGGGATCGTACGGAAACGCGAGCCTCGAACGTGCCCGCGCGTACATCATTGCCGGAGTCAGACGGTCCGATGGCCTCTCTTCCGCTCAACGACCGTGGCATACACCGGGGGACCAACTCCGGCGCAAACGTCGGAGCATCGAATGGCAACAACGAAGCATCACCCGCACCGGAGTTGTCGAGGAATCCGATCGTGACTGGCACCCAGGCGATTGACACAAAAGCCGTCTCGGCGCCCAACGTCGCCCGGCAGGTGGGTGAACTGCTGGGTGCATCACGCGGCGCTTCTGAGTCGGGACAACTCGCCATGTCCACCTCCGCAGTGGGAGACGCGAGGTCGAGCGGAACTTCGAAAACAACTGCGCCATCGGCTGAACGCACGCCGCAGTCGCAGGTCGGTAACGGACCGACTGAAACGGTGGAGGCCAAGGAGGCTACCCCTTTCCAGCGCCTGATACGTTCGATGCAGTTGCAAGCCGGGACGCGAAGCTCGTCGGCGCGTTTGCAGTTGCACCCTCCTGAGCTAGGACACATCAGGGTAGACGTGAATCTTGCGGGCGAGACGGTGGACATTGAGGTGCGCACGGAAACCGAAGAGGCGCGAGACCTCGTTTCACGTCGAGCGGACCAGCTCCGGGCGGCGTTGGAGCAGCACGGAATCCACGTAGACCGTTTTGAAGTGACGACGAACACGGCTTCCGGGCGGCATTTCAGCGCGACACCCTACCACGACGCCGCCGTTTCGGCCGACGGTCGAAGCAATGGGTCTGGGAATACCGGAGGGCGACGTGGAGAGGATGAACGCATTGATGACTCCGGCGCCGCATCGCCGAGGGTTGAATCGCTGACGGCCGTCGCGGAGGCGCGGCTGGATATCAGAGTTTGAACGTGCAGCGCCGCTGGCGGAGCCGGCGGCGTTGGTTTGAATACTAAGGAGTTGCACAATGGAATCCATCAGCGCCGCATCGCTCTTGTCGCCTTCCGGCGGAGCGCAGAAGTCCAATTCCTTCGACGAGTTGGGCAGTCAGGACTTTCTGAAGCTGCTGATCACTCAGCTAACGAACCAGGACCCGATGGAGCCGACCAGCAACGAAGACCTTCTGAAGCAGATCTCCTCTATTCGGGAAATTGAGTTGTCCACGACGTTGACCGATTCGCTTCGCGTGCTGACGGGTCAGCAGCACGTCACCTCGGCCTCTTCCATGATCGGACAGCATGTGACCGGTCTGGCTGGCGCTGACGGCCAAGTAAGCGGTGGTGTTGTGGTCGGAGTGCGCTTCGCGGAGGGCGGACGCCCTGTGTTGCTTCTGTCCAACGGGCAGGAGATGCCCCTCGATCAAGTGAGTTTGATCCAGCCGCCGCTTCGGGCCGCCGAGGCCCTGGTCGGGCGAAGCGTCATGGGCATCGACCAACGTGATCCCAAGGCACCTCAGGTCGTTGAAGGGGTCGTGACCGCTGCCCGGCTCGATGAAAAAGGTGAGGCTTTCCTCGAACTCGATACCGGCAGCGAACTGCGACTGCGGGACTTGGTGAGTATGACCTCGGGTGAGTCGGACTAGGGAGCGAAAGCGAAATGTCACTAACTAGCGCCATGCTGACGGGATATACCGGCATTCAGGGAAACAGCGTCGGAGTCGACGTAGTTGGCGATAATCTCGCCAACCTGAATACTACCGCCTTCAAAGGACAGCGGACGCTGTTTGAAACTCTGTTGTATCGAACGATCTCCGAGGGAGAGGGCCCCAGCGCTACCAGCGGCGGGACGTTGCCCCGCCAGACCGGAACGGGCATGACCGTCTCCGCGATTCAGAGGAATTTCCGGCAGGGCGGATTTGAGAGCACGGGTTTTGCAAGCGACCTGGCGGTTGAAGGCGATGGTTATTTCATCCTCGAAGAGAGCGACGGGCGGCAGGTCTTTACCCGTGATGGGGCGTTTCATCTCGATGCGTCGCAGACCTTAGTTTCCAACAACGGCCAGGCGGTGCAGGGATTCGGCGTGGATGAAGCGGGGGCGATCGTGCCGGGAACTCTGCAAAGCCTCGTGATTCCACTGGGGACGGCCAGCCTGGCGATTCCCACATCGCAGGTGATTATGGACGGCCGGTTGGATCCGGCCACGACCATCGCCGCGGCGGGAGCGGTAGTGGCATCACAGCCGCTGATCACTGCACAGGGCGGCGCTCCCGCGACGGAGGCGACAGCGCTGACCGATCTGGTCAATACTCAAGGCTTTCCGCTTTTCTCGACCGGCGACGAATTAGCGATCAACGGGTCGAAAGGCGGCATTGCCATTACTGAATCGACGTTCGTCGTGGGCACGACCGGCAGTACGGTGGGTGATTTGGCATCGCACCTCGAGGCGGTGCTGGGCATCAACACCGACCCGGCCACGGGCGGCGCGCCCGGGGTTACGGTTTCTGCTGGCCCTAACCCGCCCGCAGGCACTTTGGTCGTCACCTCCAATGCCGGAGAAATCAACGCCGTGCAGCTCGACGAAAGCTCCATCACCAACCGGACCGGACTGATCACCGCGCCGTTCGATTTCACGGCCACGAGGGCGGCCGTGGGCGGGGGAGTGACCACCAGCTTCGGCGTGTATGATTCTTTGGGCAATCCGATCGACGTGCGTCTTCGCGCGGTGCTGGAATCGAAATCACCGACGGGCACGACCTGGCGGTTTTTCGCCGAGTCCACGGGTGACAGCGATTTGTCACCAGTACTCGGGACGGGGACGATCACCTTTGACCCCAACGGTCAGTTCGTTGGGGCGGCAGGTACGGACCTCAGCATCGATCGCGCGGGCGCCGGCTCGGCGTCACCGCTCACGTTCACGATGGATCTCAGTGGATTGAACGGGCTGGCCAGCGCGGGCGGAAACTCCGAACTCATCATGGCCAGCCAGGACGGCGCGCCTGCTGGCATACTGACGAATTACAGCATCGATCGCGACGGAATCATTACCGGCGTGTACTCCAACCAGCAGGAAGAGGTGTTCGGGCAGATCGCGCTGGCGACTTTTACAAACGACGAAGGCCTGGTGGCGGAGAGTGAGAACATCTTCCTTCCGGGAGTCAATTCCGGTGACCCCGCGATCGTCGCTCCGCGAACGGGGACCGCGGGAGCGGTCCTCGCCGGAGCGCTGGAACAAAGCAACGTGGAAATCGCCCGCGAGTTCATCGGCCTGATCACCTACTCGACGGGGATTTCCGCCGCGAGCCGGGTGGTGCGAACGGCGGACGATTTGCTGCGGGAATTGTTGTTATTGGCGAGATAGGGGCTGATCCGGGCGAGATCAGGATTCAACGCAGCGTGAGACCATGATTACCGTTACCCGGCTCGACGAACGTGTAGTGGTGATCAACGCGGAGTTGATCAAGATGATCGAAACGACGCCCGACACGATCATCACTCTGATCAATGGGGACACGCTCATCGTCCGAGAAAACGTGGACGAAGTGGTGCGCCGGGCGATCGACTACGCCCGCCAAATTCGCGGCTTTCAGGTGGTGTAATGGCGATGTCGATATCCGATCGTGTAGGAGTAGCGTCGAGGCCCTTCGCGGGTTCGACGGTGATGGATGTAGGGACGATTATCGGGCTTCTGGCCGGCGCAACGATGCTGCTCTGGTCGATCCTGATGGTGTCGGATATCAGTCCCTTTATCGATGTTCCGTCGATGGTAATGGTGGGTGGGGGCTGTCTGTGCGCGGCCCTGGTCAGCTTCCCGATCCAGAACGTTCTGGCCGTTGCCAGGGTCATTCGAAAATGCTTTTTCACGAAGCTTCGAGACCCACGCGACGTCATTGCGGAGATGGTGAAATACGCCGATCTCGCGCGGAGGGACGGCATCCTCGCTCTGGAGAATGTTGCCACACGGATCGACGATCCTTTCATGGTGTCGGGGATTCAAATGGCCGTCGATGGGACCGACCCGCACATGATTGAGACCATCATGATGAGCGACCTGGAGGCCATCGAGGCGAGGCATGCGGAAGGTAAGGCGTTGTTCGACAACATCGGCCGGTACGCGCCGGCTTTTGGAATGATCGGCACGCTTGTCGGATTGGTTATCATGCTCAAGAACATGAACGAGCCGAAGACGATCGGTCCGGCATTGGCCGTCGCCTTGCTCACCACCTTGTACGGCGCGCTCGTCGCCAACCTGATCGCCCTGCCCATGGCCGAGAAGCTGGGGCGGCGCAGCCGCGAAGAAATGTTCTTGAAGATCATTGTGATCAAGGGGGTGATCGCCATTCAGCAGGGCGACAACCCGCGCGTGGTTGAGCAGAAGCTCCGAACTTTCTTGCCCAGCAGTCTGCGGCGCGGGCCGGCTGCAGTAGTACAGGCGGCGTAGGGGATGAAGAATTGTGGCTCTGATTCGCAAGAATACGACGACTAACGCCGCTAACGCCGCTCCGGGGTGGGTGGTAACGTACGGGGACATCATGTCATTGCTGCTTTGCCTTTTTATCGCCCTGGTGTCGATGAGTGAGATCAAGCAGGATCGCTTCCAGCAGGCGGCGTCTTCGCTGCAACGGGCCTTTGCGGGTTACAGCGGAGATATCGGCGATTTGCCGGTGGAGGCCGAGTCGGCCAATACCTTGATCGCGAGGTTGACGGAACTGGAAGTGCCGAGGCTCACGGACAAGAAAGGCGATTCTTCGGATGAGGGAATTCACGGACGCAAGTTTCGCGTCACGAATGTTCGTGAGGGTTTGCAGATTGTCGTGGGCGGGAAGATCTCGTTCAGCAGGTTCAGCGCAGGCCTCATGCCCGAAGCTCGCGAGCTGGTCGCGCAAACGGCGGAACGGATACGCGGATACAACACCAAAATCGTGATTCGCGGGCACGCGACCCGTGAGCCGTTGCCGGAGGGGTCGCCGTTCCAGGATGCGCGCGATCTCTCCTACGCGCGTGCCAAGTCCGTGGCACGAGAGCTGGAAGAAAACGGCGTTCGACGAGCACGGATCGTGGTTGTCGCAGTCGGAGACGCCGAACCCTTGACACGGCAGGCTTACACGGAGGAAAGGCGGGCATTGAATCGGCGCGTCGAGATCTTGGTCACGGAGGATCTGGTGGATGACTACGCCGGGTCCGGCCTGGCGGATGAAATGAAGGAGTCCGCTGATGGCGGCTGAAGAAGTTGAACCGAAGCAAGAACCCGCGCCGGAGAAGCCGAAAGGCCGCGGCCTGTCGATGGTCGTCGTGGCGATTCTCATGAGCGTCGAAGGAGTCGGCGTGTTCTTCCTGACCAAAATGCTGTCCGGATCGCCGGCAACGGCCACGGCCGTCGAGGTCGAAGGGCATGGAACTGAGGGTGGCGCGAACGGCGGAGGCGCCGATCATGGCGCGAATGGCGGCGGTCATGGAGATAAACCGTCCGCGGGTGCAACCGGCGCGCAAACGGAGATCGAGCTGACGGAGTGCCGTCCCAACAACAAGATGACCGGCAAGTTGATCACGTTGAAGATTCGCGTATCAGCATTGGTAGCGGCGGCGGATGCGGAACGTGCTAAAACTCTCGTCGAGACCAACAAGGCCCGCATCAACGACCGGGTCAATTTCGTGGTTCGCAGTGCTGAGCCGCGGGATCTCAACGAACCAGGGCTGGAAACGATCAAACGGCGTATCAAGCATGAATTGGCGAAAGTGCTTGGGGACGAGCGACTTCTCCAGGAGGTGCTCATCCCGGAAATGCTGCAATCGGGGTCCGGGCTTTGAGTGGCGGGCCTCTCGCGGATTCACCGATAATAACGGGTGCCTCATCGAGCCTGGCGGTCTAATGGATTGGACTAATGGCCAAACGACCCAAAGATCCGTCTGATTCAGCGCAGCCACCGCAGGATGCCGCGCCCGATCAAACCGGCTCCGAATTGCCGATAGCCGATTCCACACCCGAGGCATCCGCAACACCGATGCCCGAATCCGGCCAGTCCGCGGATGAGGCTCAAGAGGTCACTCAATCTGACATCGACGCACTGATGAGCGCGGCCGGCGAAGAAAGTACGAGACACGCTGAACCCGCGGGCACTTCCGAATTCACGCAGCCCTTTGTGCTTCCCGACCTCGCTCCCACGGCATCCGGCGGCGTGGACGTCAAACGAATCACCATGCTCAACGACGTCAAGCTGCGCGTGAAAATTGAGTTGGGACGAACGCGGATGTTGGTGGAGGATGTGCTCCAACTCGGCGAGGGCAGCGTCGTCGAACTGGACAAGCTGGCCGGTGATCCCGTGGACGTATACGCCAACGAACGATTGATCGCTCGCGGAGAAGTGCTTGTCCTTAATGAGAGCTTTTGTGTACGAATCAACGAGGTGCTGTCCCGCGATCCTCATCGGGTGAGCGCATGAATATGGTCGGCGCGCCAGCGTCCATGATCCTTGGTCTTTGCGGAGCTTTTGCCGCCCCCGTGGAAGGACCCACCGAGACGCGTCCGGATATGCCCGCGCCGAACCAGAGCTTGTCCATCGAGATTGAGAAAGAGATCCAACAGCTCCCCGGCGAGCCGGTGAAGGCTGTGGAGCAAACGGCCGGAGCTCCGCGCGTGCCTCGAAGAAAGGCTGCGGTCGGTGACATTGTCGAAACCGAGCGATCGTTGCCTTGGTATCGTACCGGTCTCGGCGCACTGGCAGTCGTTTTGGCGCTGGTTGGCGCGGTCTACTTCATCGTGAGACGGTGGATGCCGGCGGCGCGAGCCGTTGATCCGGGCCTCATGAGGATTGTGGCCCGTACCACTTTGACTTCCAAGCAGAGCCTGGCGCTCGTCAGCCTGGGACGGCGATTCGTCATGGTCGGCATCTCCGCGGATCGTTTGGACTGCCTGTGCGAGGTAAGTGAGCCGGACGAAGTCGCCCACCTCGCCTCGCGGGTCGGTATGGGCCAATTAGAAACAGAGGGTTCCTTCGACTCATTACTTACTGATGAGGCTGAGGAGTACCGCGGCGTCGAGCCGTTGGCGGAGGCTTCGATGGACCTCGAGCGACCGCCTCGGACGGTTGTGCCGGCATCGTTGACGGCCTTGTTGGGTCGTCTCCGAACCGTGCAGCCGAAATGACACGGCGGAGAAAGAAGCAGTCGCCCGCCTAGCCGGAAAGTCGGGCGCAACGAGCGTATCCAACGCGCGATGGAGTCGCGCGTTATCGCGGAGCATGGATGCTCATTCATGGGTCGATGTCTGACCATCGCGGGAGTTGCCATTCTCCTTCTGGGAGGGAGCGCCTCCGCGCAGAGCGCGCCGCTTCCCTTCGACAACACCGCGAACTTCCCGGACCTCAGCAAGCTTGTGCCGCCGGCGACGGACGCCAGGGGCGTCAGCTCCAGTCTTCAGATCCTCGTCCTCCTCACGGTACTGACGCTCATTCCTTCCGTTCTGGTGATGACTACGGCTTTCCCGCGGATCATTATCGTGCTGGCGCTATTGCGACAGGCGGTCGGGGCCCCGCAGTTACCGCCCAGCCAGGTACTCCTCGGATTATCCTTGTTCGTCACCATCCTAGTGATGACGCCGACCTGGCGCAAACTGCACGCGGAGGCCGTTGCTCCCTATCTGGACAGTCGAATGGGGCAGGCTCAGGCCATGGACATTGCCGCCCTCCACTTGAAGGAATTCATGTATCGACAGATCGAGCAGGCGGGCAATGACGAGGACGTCTACATGTTTCTGGAATACGCGGAAGACCGGGCGATCGCCCCGGATGAGAAAATCGACGTGGCCGGTACTTCCCTCATGGTCATGATCCCCGCATTCATGCTCAGTGAGTTGAAAACCGCGTTTGTCATGGGATTCCGGATTTACCTGCCGTTTCTGGTCATTGACATGGTCATAGCGACCATCCTGCTTTCCATGGGAATGATGATGCTCCCGCCGGTGCTGATTTCCCTCCCCTTCAAACTTCTATTGTTTGTATTGGCGGATGGATGGCATTTGGTAGTGGAAACGATCCTGGGAAGCTTTGCATAGGGAGTACGGTGTTGGAGCTGAGCGAGGCATTGGAACTGGGTCGCAATGCGTTCTGGATGACGCTGACCATTGCGGCGCCGGTCCTGGTGATCGGTCTTGTGGTCGGACTATTGATTTCCCTATTCCAGGCGGTCACCCAGTTGCAGGAACAAGCGCTCAGCTTTGTCCCCAAGATTGCGGCCATGGTGGTCGCGGCGTCGATTTTCACGCCTTGGATTGCGGAGCAAATGATTGAATACACACGAATGCTGCTCGGGTCGCTTCCCTGGTGATGGGCGTGAATTCGCAGGACTGAAACTTCGGTAGTGTACGACTATGCCGCTTCGATTCGTTGATGCCTTCGTCGCCTTGCCGGTTTTCGCGCTGATTCTCTTTCGCGTGTCCGGGCTGGTCATGACCGCGCCGGTCTTTGGAAGCGCGGTCGTGCCGGTGCGGGTCCGAGTCGCTTTAACGTTCGCTGCGAGCACCATGCTCTTTCCGATGGTGTCTTCGCAAGCGCCGGCGGATCTGTCGCTTTCCGCTGCCTTGTTGGGGTGTATCGGAGAATTAGCCATCGGGGCCACGATCGGTCTGGCGGTTGCAATCTTGATCATGAGCGCGGAAGTCGCCGGGGAAATGGTCAGTCAGCAGGCGGGAATCGGGCTGAGCGAAGTCATCAATCCTCTGCTCGACGAACAAAGCTCGATCATCGGGCAAATCTATGTCATCGTGCTGACGCTGGTTTTTCTGCTGGCGGGCGGGCATCGGGCGATGATGGCCTCACTGCTGGACACGTTTGACGTTATTCCCCTGTTGTCCTTCAGGCCGGGCGAGTCCATTGTTATTCTTTTTGTCGAGATGCTTTCCTCCGCCTTTATGATGGGGATACGGCTTGCAGCCCCGGTGCTCATTGCTCTGTTTCTTACCGGTACCGCACTGGGGTTCTTATCGCGCACCATGCCGCAACTGAATATCCTTTCCGTCGGATTCACCTTGAGGGCGTTAATTACATTGTCTGTGGCCGCCATTGCGCTGGGGGCATGTCAAGGACTGCTCCTGGATTCTATCGGAGATGGCCTGAATGTCATCCGGGCAAGCTTCGGACTAGCGCCTAGCCGTTGGAGCAGTGTGTACTGATGGCCGCACAGCGCGAAGACAGGACGGAAGCCCCAACCCCGCGCCGCCGCAACGAAGCGCGGTCCAAGGGCCAGGTCGCTCGAAGTCACGACTTGACGGCCGCCGTCGTGCTTACCGTCGGCTTTGTCGTATTGAAATTCATGGGGCCGCAACTGTGGCAAGCACTATTCGCAATCATGAGTATTTCCCTTTCGCCGGATTCGCCCATCCAGCTCAATGAAATGCTCACGTTTGTAAAGGCCATCGGAGTTGAGTTGATCAAGCGACTGGCGCCATTGTTCATCATTCTCTTCCTTGCAGGGCTCGTTGTACTGTATGCCCAGGTCGGATGGTTGTTTACCTGGCAGCCGCTCATGCCCAGTCTTGCAAAAATCAATCCCTTGAATGGTCTTGCCCGGCTTTTTTCCATTCGATCCTTCATGGCCGCCATGATCAATTTCGGCAAGCTCATCCTGGTGGCTGTCGTAGCCTACGTGACTGTGGTCCATGGCGCTGCCTCGATCGTGCATGCGTTCACGTTCTCCTTCCATGACGCCGTTCTTCTGGGTTGTTCGTTGACCTTCGATCTGGGAATGAAGCTATCCGTGGCCCTGTTGATGCTTGCCCTGCTGGACTACGCGTGGCAGCGTTTCCGTCATGAACGCGATTTACGCATGACCAAGGAAGAAGTGAAAGACGAACTGCGGAGCATGGAGGGCGATCCGCACGTGAAGCGGCGCCGCCGCCAACTCCAGATGCAGCTTGCGATGCAGCGGTTGCGAAAGGACGTTCCCAAGGCCGACGTGGTCGTGACCAACCCGACCCACCTGGCCGTGGCGATCGCTTACGACTCGGCGATCATGATGGCTCCCAAGGTGGTTGCGAAAGGGGCTGATGAGGTTGCCCTACGGATTCGGCAGCTAGCGGCCGAGTTCGGCATACCCATCGTCGAGCGCAAACCGCTCGCGCGGGCGTTGTACGAAGCAGTCGAAGTTGGCCAATACATTCCCGCGCGTTTCTATCAGGCCATCGCGGAAATTCTCGCCTACATCTACGAGTTGACCGGTCGGTCGGCCGTGGCGCGGAGCGAACTGGTCGGGGCAGCATGATGAAAAAGGCCCATTCCATGATGCAGCGGAGGCAGCACTGATATGCCCGTTCCGGACTTAGCCAAGCTGCGATTCGTTTCCAGTTTCATCAAGCATCGCGGGCTGCTGTTGCCCATCAGCGCTCTTGCGCTGATCTTCGTGATTCTCGTTCCTTTGCCGACATCCGTGATGGACCTGTTGCTCCTCGCCAACATCACCCTCGCGGGCGTGGTGCTGCTCACCGTGATGTACATCGGCGGGCCGTTGGAGTTCTCCTCTTTCCCGTCGCTGCTTCTGGGCCTGACGCTTTTTCGTCTGGTCCTGAACATCGCCACGACCAGGTTGATTCTTACCAACGGCGACGCCGGACACGTCGTGGCGACCTTCGGGGGGTTTGTAGCCCGAGGATCGCTCATCGTAGCTATCGTTATTTTTGCGATCATCGTGGTGGTGCAGTTCGTGGTCATCACCAAGGGCGCGACGCGCATTGCGGAAGTTGCGGCCCGGTTCACCTTGGACGGCATGCCCGGCAAGCAAATGGCCGTCGACGCCGACCTCAATGCGGGCACGATTACAGACGAGGAAGCCAAGCGCCGCCGATCCGATATTACCCGCGAAGCCGACTTCTACGGGGCCATGGATGGTGCCAGCAAGTTCGTGCGTGGCGACGCGGTCGCCGGAATCATCATCACCTTTGTCAACATTCTTGGAGGGATTTACGTCGGCCTTGTCCAGCTCGGCCTGCCGATCGGCGAGACTTTTCGACGGTTTACGATCCTGACGATCGGTGACGGACTGGTGTCGCAGCTTCCCGCATTCATAGTGTCCATTTCCGCGGCCATGATCGTTACGCGTTCAGCCGCGAAGAAGAACCTCGGTGAGGAGTTGCTGGGACAATTGACCAGCCAACCTGTCGCCTTAGCGTTGACCGCGGCGTTTCTGGCCCTGCTGGCCGCGACGCCACTGCCCAAGCCGCCTCTCGTTTTGCTTGCGGTATCGACGCTGGCAACTGCGTACCTTCTGGGAAAGCGTAACCAGACCGTTCTTGCCCAGGCGACCGCCGCCAAGACCAAGCCCGCTGCAGCGGAGCGAGTCGAAAGACATCTTTCGCCCGACCCGATGGAGCTGAACGTGGGCTACGGATTGATCCGACTCGTGGATCGCAAGCAAGGCGGCGATCTGTTGGATCGGATCACCAACATGCGGAGACAGGTCGCACAGGAATTAGGGATTGTCGTTCCGCCCATTCGCATTCGTGATGACATCCAGCTTCAGCCCAACGTGTTCCAGGTCAAATTGAAGGGCTTGCAGATCGGAACGGGTGAAGTCCTCCCCGGCCATCTATTGGCCATTGACGCCGGGGCCGTTACGGAGCGGATTTCCGGCGTCGAAACGAAAGAGCCGGCTTTCGGGCTTCCCGCACTATGGATCGGTGAGGAACAGCGTCACGAAGCCGAACACCGCAACTACACGGTCGTCGAGCCGACGAGCGTCATCAGCACCTATCTCGTCGAGATTGTCCGGCGGCACGCGGACGAGCTGCTGACGCGACAGGAAGTGAATCGGCTGTTGGACCACCTTAAGGAAAGCGCGGCCAAGCTCGTGGAAGAGGTCATCCCCAATGTCCTCAAGCCGGGGGAAGTGCAACGCGTGCTCCAGGGTCTCTTGCGCGAGCGTGTGCCCGTCCGCGATCTGGAGTCGATCCTGGAGGCCATCGCGGACGTGGCAGGTCGGACGAAGGACGCGGAAATCCTCACCGAGTACGCCCGAAACGCCCTGGCCCGCACGCTTTGCCATCAGCAAAAGGGCGACGACGGTCGAATTCATTGCATTACGCTGGATCCCGGTTTGGAGCAACTCATCGGCAAGAGTCTGGAACGATCCGAGCATGGCACGGTCCTTACTCTCCCACCGCAGCTTCAAACACGAATTGTGAGCGCCATCCGGACGCAGGTGGACAAGGCGGCCACGGCCACGCGCGGTAAGCCGCCGGTGCTGTTGACTCCTCCGCAAATCCGTCTGTGGCTGCGAAAGATGCTGGAGGTTCAGCTCCCGTCGGTGGCGGTTCTGTCTTATAACGAAATCGTTCGCGGATTCGAGGTCGAATCCCATGGAATGGTGGTGCTGACTGATGAAACTTAGAACTTTCCAGGCGCAATCCATGGCGGAGGCGCTCGAAGAAGTGAAGCGACAATACGGCCGAAGCGCCGTAATCCTCAACACTCGCACCGTGACCAAGGGCGGGCTCCTGGGTCTGGGAGGAAAGCCTTGTGTTGAGATCACCGCCGCCCGGGCGATGGCGGACTTGCCCGCGCCGCTTCGACGAGGAGGCATCCCGCGCCGATCGGAGCGAATCGCGGCGACCCCGGTCGTCGCTTCCAATGCGGCGCAGCCGGCCAAGGCGAATGTCGAATCTCCCGCTCCGGACGCCCTGGTGAAAGAAGTCGGCGCCCTGAGGTCCCTCGTCGGCGATTTGGTCCGCGAAACGCGCCGCTCGCGGTTGCCCACCGTCCCTGCTGAACTGCATGAACACTATCAAACTCTGGTGGAAAACCGGGTGGCCGAGGAGTTGGCCGCACGGCTGGTCGAGGAGGCTCGGCGGAAACTTACCGTCCGGCAGTTGCGCGAGCCCGCGGCGGTTCGTGGTCAACTCGCCGCGTCGCTGGCGGCGATGCTGCCGACGGGCGAACCGATCCGTGTGCAGTCCCACGGCACACCCTACATCGTCGCCCTGATCGGGCCGACTGGCGTGGGGAAGACCACAACCATCGCCAAGTTGGCCGCCAACTTCTGCCTTCGCGAAAACCGAAAGGTCGGACTGATCACCATCGACACCTACCGGATCGCCGCCGTCGAGCAGCTCAAGACTTATGCCCAGATCATTGATGTACCCCTGGAGGTGGCCATGTCACCCGATCAGATGAAGGAGGCGGTCGGTCATATGGCGGATCGCGACGTCATCCTGATTGATACCGCGGGCCGGGGGCAGCGTGACGCCGGGAAACTCAACGATCTCCTCGCCTTTTTCACCGCCGTCAAACCGCACGAAGTTCACCTCGTCCTTTCGGCAACATGCGAAGAGGGTGTTCTAAGCCAGGCGATTGAGCGATTCAGCGGAATCGGCATCGACCGCGTGATTTTCACCAAGCTGGACGAAGCCGTCGGATTCGGCGTGATCCTGAACTGCCTGGAAAAGGCAAAGGCAAGGCTGTCCTACGTCACCATGGGGCAGGAGGTTCCCAACGATATCGAGGTCGGCGCAGGGCGGACGATCGCCGGGTTGATCCTGGGAAATAAGGAAGTTCGCGGCGGCCGGGAGAATCAAAATCCTAATGCCCCGCAGCCTGTTCAGGCTGCCGTCGGCAATTCGCGTCCGCCGCGAAAGCGCAAGTCCCTCCAGAATCAAGGTGAGAGTGGGTCAGGGGTATGAAAAACGGTCGTCAAGACCAGGCGGCGCAGCTTCGTGAGTTGATGCGGAGCCATCGTCGTTCCGCGCTCACCCTCGCGATCATGAGCGGCAAGGGAGGGGTCGGTAAGACCAACGTCGCCGTAAACCTATCTATTTGCCTAGCCGAACGGGGTCTTCGGGTGGCGCTGATGGATTTGGATATGGGGCTGGCCAATGCCGACCTCCTGATGAACCTCCAGCCCCGCTACACTCTTGCCCATCTTGTCGCGGGAATGCGTACCATCGACGAAGTCTGCTTGCGCGGACCTGGCGGCATCCGGTTTGTTCCCGGCGCCTCAGGCATCCAGGGACTTGCGAACCTATCCGAGTTTGAGCGACAGCATCTGATTTCGCAATTGCACAGGCTCGATTCCAATGCTGATATTATTGTTTTCGATTTAGGGGCCGGCATCTCTCGCAATGTGACAAGCTTTGCCCATGCCGCCCATCGTGCCTGGGTGGTTACGACTCCCGAACCGACAGCACTGGCAGACGCCTATGCGGCCGCGAAGGCGCTGCAGCGCGAGCAGTGTCGTGCGAGAGTGGAGTTGGTTGTGAATATGGCCAACAGTCGAGCCGAGGCCCAGGCAGCCTACCGACGTGTCGCGGGCGTGGCGCAAAAATTTTTGAATTTCTCCATTGCAGACGGCGGATATTTGTTGCAAGATACGGCGGTGGAGCTGGCCGTTCAAGCACGGTGCCCATTTGTGATACGCTATCCGGGCTCGAACGCCAGCGCCTGCATCGCCGCTATGGCGAGCGAAGTTGCCCGATCCTGTGCGATAATGCCGAATCGTGGCGGCTTCTTGAAACGCGTCGCGGGTCTTTTCGTTTGAACCCGCGATGCGGCAACGCGTAAGGGATGCGCGTCACCAAACGTCGGCATGGATGCCGGCGACAGACGCACGCAAAAGCCAGGGGAAGTTCGGTCGAAAACTTTTCCCGTCGGTTTTGCCGTTCACCACTCGCGTTGATTTCTGGAACGTAGAGGCAAGCAGCGATTTGTTTCGCTTCTTGTTTCTAGATGCGACAGGGATGTTGCAGAGATGGCCGCACGGTACGCCGGGGCAAGCCTCGGACTTTTGGCCTTTACCATCGTCGTTACCGCCGGGCTTTTCGCCCGGAACCCGGTGACGGTAACCCTCTCACGCAGCATCTTTGCCCTTTTTTTATTCTGCCTGATCGGACTTGTGCTAGGTCGTGTCGCTCAATTGGTCGTGGCCGAGCACGAAAAGAAACGGGTTATGGAGATTCGAAAACAGTACCAGACAGCGGCAACGTCGGCGGCGTCCGGAGGTCAGGACGTCGATTCCAACGAGGGTGCGGGCGGGACGATGGCGACCTAGGGTTCTTCGATCGAACCGCCATTATCTCTTGTGAAGCGAAGCGCAGGGACGCGCTAAAGGAGCAATAGGATGCGGGCAACCACTTCACCGTCGGAAATCAAGCAGGTTTGGCGGAAGTTCAAGAAATCGGGCGACCAATCGTTGCGCAATCGGTTAATGGAGGAGTTCCTTCCCATCGTTAAGTACAACGCCGAGAGAATCGGAGCCAAACTGCCCGACGAAGTGGAAAACGACGATCTGATCTCCGCCGGCATTTTCGGCCTGATGGATGCCATCAACGCCTTTGACCTCAACCGAGGCGTCAAGTTCGAGACCTATTGCGCTCCGCGTATTCGCGGCGCTATCCTCGACGAACTTCGCAGCATGGATTGGGTGCCGCGGCTGGTCCGCAGCCGGGCCAACAAGCTGGCGCATGTCTCCCGCGAGCTCGAATCCACCTTGGGGCGAGCGCCGACGGAGACGGAAATCTCTCATCGCTTGAATCTCCCCAGCGGCGAATTCGAGAAGCTGCTCCGCGACGCAACGGCCGTAACCCAGGTTTCATTGTCGAGAAAATACTCCGAGACGGATTCCAACAAGGAAGTTCTTGAGATCGACGTCATCGAAGACAAACGGGGGCGGGACCCTGTTTCGGAAATCCAGAGAAAAGACCTCAAGGACCTTATCACTCGCGGGCTGACTCGTGCCGAGCGCTTGATCCTCATCCTCTATTACTATGAGGAAATGACCATGAAGGAGATCGGCGTTACGCTTGATCTTTCCGAGAGCCGCGTTTCCCAGATGCACTCATCCATCCTCAAGCGGCTCAAGGACCAGCTCGACGCTCGGAAAAAAGAATTGGTCCACTAACGCCACTCGGCGTTCGGGATGGTCTTGCGACAATGTAACAAGTTCGACGCACACGCGGCGTTGCACCGTTTCATGTGGTGCCCCTAGTCCGCGCTAGGGCGCTGCTACGCACTTATTTCTGGCTGCCAGTCCCCGCGTCTCTTCAAATTCACGTTTTTTTCTTGCTTTCGCAACGGAATAGAGCTAATTTGGCGGATTATCGGAGGTTCTTCTTTGAGGGGGTAAGGGGTACGTGCGCCTACCTAAACCGGTACAAGAGAGGCGATAGAGAGTTCCTTGCATTAGACCGTGCGCAAGGAAACTCCGGTCCCCTATCTCGTAACGATCGTCAAACAGGGGGTGGAAGCATTTACTTCAGTTCGTGAAAGGAACAGGTACATGAATCCTGCTGGCTTGTGCGGACTTACTTCGGCCATCCTTCTTACGGCCGGTCTTGGAGCGATCGGGGGTCTTGCGTCTGAGCCCGAACGCGTCGACCGGACCACCGAGAATCGTGCCGGGGGATTGCCTAACGGTGCGTTTCCTGAGCCTGCGATCCTTTCGGCGGAAAACGCGGCGCTGGCCCGAAGGAACAGTGAATTCGAGCGCGTTCGCGCCGTGGCCCGGGTCTCAGGTTCGGTTCGGGTCATCGTCCAGGTCGATGTACCCAACCTTCCGGCATTAACGGCGGCATCCGTAACAGCCAAAGGAGATCAGTTGGTCGCCGCGACGGACGGACAGCTTTCCGCCGCCATCGCCAAAGTACGCGCGGGCGAGTTCGTCAAACTGGCCGGAACTCTACACTCCGTCGTCCGGACGTTCGATACCATACCCTTCGCGGCCCTCAACGTCTCTCCACAAGCCCTGGATGTGCTTCAAGCGTCCCCTGCCATTGTCGGCATCAGCGAGGATCACCTCGCCGCTCCCACACTGGACAATACCGTTAACATTACCGGCGCCTCCGCTGCCTGGACGTTAGGTTTCGACGGTTCCGGGCAGTACGTGGCCATTCTCGACACGGGCATCCGCGCCTCCCACAATTTCTTCGCCGGAAAAAACATCGTTCAAGCGTGCTTCGCCTTGGGACAGGACGGTGCCCCCGGAGCAGGAGATTGTCCCAACGGACTTTCCTCGGATACCACCAGCCCCAACGCCGCGCAGCACCACGCTACTTCGCCGAGCAACACACACGGCACACACGTGGCTGGCATCGCGACGGGCAACGATCCCACGCGCGCTCCACCGCTCTACGGCATCGCCCGGGGCGCCAACATCGTCGCCATCCAGGTTTTCTCGCAGATCTTCTCCACGACAAGTTGCGGAGGGGCGCCATCCTGCGTACTCAGCTACTCGTCGGACCAGATGGCGGGTCTCGAGTACGTTTTCTCTCTTCGTTCCACCTACAACATTGCTTCGGCGAATATGAGCCTCGGTGGAGGGTCCTATAATGTCCAAAGCGTGTGCGACGCTGCCAACGCCGGAGTCAAGGCCGCCATCGACAACCTCCGCGGCGCCGGCATCGCCACCGTCATCGCCTCAGGGAACGACGGCTCTTGCGACGGCGTTTCTGGTCCGGGATGTATCTCCTCGGCTGTCGCCGTCGGCGCCACTACCGATAGCGATGTCGAGGCCAGCTTCAGCAACTATCAGTCGGCGTTACTTGACCTCTACGCCCCTGGTGTCAACATCTTATCCTCGGTTAATACCTCAAACTCCAGTTACAACGGCTCGTTTAACGGAACGTCTATGGCAGCGCCGCATGTGGCCGGGGCCTGGGCCATTCTCAAACAGTCGGCTCCCGGCACCGACGTGGCCACGATCCTCAGCGCCCTACAAGCCACGGGCAAACCGGTTTCTGGGGATTGTGTCCCCTTTCCCACTCAGCGGCGTATCCAAATCGATCTTGCCTTAAGGTATCTGCGATTGAATTTCAATCAGCCACCGGATTCCACAGGCGCGGACGTGGCGTCCAACATCGACCTATCGGACCTACCACACGCCCCCAACGTCGCCGTCGCCGACGACTTCGTTTCCGATGGCAGGCCGATTAATTCCGTCCGCTGGTGGGGAAGCGAGCTTGCCGTTGCAACCATCGATGGTTGGTTCATCGGCTTCCACGAGCCCTTGCAGGCGGGCGGAGCGCCGTCTTCCCCTTTAGGGCTCTACTACTGCGATTTTTCCATTTTAAGCCGTAAGGGAACTCTTTTTTCCGCGTGCGATGCACACTCGGTCATCGAATATTCCGTGGATTTGGAGGACTGTTGCCTGATTCAGGCCAATCCCGACAGCCGCAGCTCGCAGGTCCCCGCTCAAGCCGACGGATTCCACGAGCAGGAGTGTTTCTCCTACGATATCTACATTCAGGCCGTCGTTGGGCGCAAGTATGTGGAGTCCGGAGGTACTTGCGTCGAAGTATCCACGGCCAATTCCGCGTCGCAGGATGTTTGGGGATGGCACACGACGAACATCGAGCATGGACTTCGCCCGGCCTTACAGAGTGTAGTGACGATGACCGGACCGAACTGGGTTTACGGCCCCTGGACCCCGGCCGCCCCGTCGTGCTCCGAGCCCAATATGGCTTTTCAACTCAGTACCAACGTGAGCGGCAGCACGTCGGACTGCAACACCAACGGTATTCCCGATCGGTGCGACGTGGGTCCCGATTGCCAGCCCAACGACATACTTGACGAGTGTGAAATCGCCGCGAATACAGCGTCCGACTGCAACAGGAACAGCATTCCCGATGATTGTGAGTTGAGTTCGGACCCGGACTGCAACGGGAACGGTGTTCTGGACGAGTGTGACGGCAACGGGGTGGCCACGGTGGTTTCAACGGTGCCCTCGATCCTGGGATTTGTGGACATTTCCGCCACGGGCACGCCGCTGAACTTGGAGGATGACAACGCCGCGGACGTCACCATGCCGTTCACCGCCGCGGCGTTGAGCGGCCCGACCGTCAGTGTCGCCAACAACGGCGGGGTGGGGCTGATCCCCGGCTCGCAACTGGGCCCGGTAGTCAACACGCCTCTGCCCCATACCAACGCGTTCGGAGGCAACGGCGGCCTGCTCGCCTATTGGGACGACCTGGACGCCACCACCGGCAACGTCTACCACCAGACGGTCGGCGTGTCCCCGGATCGGGCCTTTATCGTCCAGTGGCACAATCGACCGCACTATCCCGGAGATACCGCCGTCAACGGCGACGAAGTCACGTTCCAGATCCAGATCTTCGAGACGCCGGTGAACGGGGTGGCGGCTCAGTACCTTTACGCGGACACCGATTTCCTCGACGTATCGCTGAACCACGGCGCTTCTGCGACGGTGGGCTATCAGCGCAGCACTTCGAGCGCCGTCCAGTGGTCGTTCAACACCGCCGCCGCGGTAAATCCCGGGGTGGTTCTTTCGCTGCGGCGGGGAGACCTGAACGCCAACGGAAGACCGGACGATTGCGATCCTTCTCCGCCGCTGCCGGCGTCATCGCCAAAAAAGACCCGCGCCCTGAGTCTTTCGCAGCCGCCATCGGCGAGCGCGGCTCCGGGCACGCCGAGCGCCCTGCGAGTGAGGATGGTGGACCTGCAACATCCCGTTCCCGCTAATGTTCCGGCCAACCCGCCCAAGAACTTCACCGCCTTCGATACGAGGATGAACGGGGTGTGCGCGGGCGGCAGCCACCACGGGCACCGCTGCGGTCAAGACGCGGATTGCCGGGTGTGCGTATCAGGCAACGGAGCGGGACTACCCTGCACTTCCAACGCCCATTGCCGCAGGTGCACCAATGACATCGGTATCCTTTGCAGCGTGAACTCGGATTGCGCGGCCGTCGGCGGAAACTGCGGCATCGCAGGGACGTGTCCCGCGACGGGCGGGACGTGCGGAGGCCTGACGGCCTGCACGAACCCCAACGAGGAGAACGGCTGCGCCCGTTGGGTGGGCAAGCCGGGGACGTTCCCGGAGTCGCAGGACTCCCCCGGGATCGGCAGCTTCCGCGCCGCGCGCTTGCAATGCACTCCCTATTACCATGATTGGAGCGGTGAAGGGTTATTCCACATTCTCGGGGCGGAGCTCCTTCCGAGCTCAATCTATGAGATCGAGAACCTGCTGGCGACCTGCGCGGGGATAGAGGATACGTGCCTCGACGTTTCCCCACCGGTGACGGTCGCCACCGCTCGATTCGGGGACCTTGCCGCGGCGTACAACCCGCCGAGCGCTACGACGCAGCCCGACGTCACGGACGTGACCCAGCTGGTCAACAAGTTCAAAAACGTGAGCGGCGCTCCCGTCAAGGTCGCGGCCCTGCTTCAGCCAAACCTTCCGGAGCTTAACGGCGACGTGAGCGTCTCGGACATCGTGCAGTGCGTGGATGCGGTGAAGTCGTTCGCGTATCCCTTCGGCGGTCCGTGTCCCTGCCCCTCGTTGGCGGCGTGCAATGCCCTGGCCTGTCCGGGCGGAGCGGGCGACTGCATCGCTTCGGTCCTTCCCGGTCTGGGACCGGAAGCCACCTGCGTAAAACTGTGCCGGGGCGGGACCAACCACGGCGACGCGTGCAACAACCACACGCACTGCGGCGGCGGCGGGATCTGCGACAAGGAGTGCGTGGGTGGCACGAACAACGGGCAAGGGTGCAGCGCGAATACGGATTGCGGCAAGGTCTGTGTCAACGGTCCAACCCCCGGCGCATCCTGCGTCGACGCCTCGACCTGCGGAGGCGGAACTTGTCCGACCGTCAACTGCACGTTGCTGACCAACAACGCCTTCTGCAGAGACCGCTGCGGACGCTGCACGCCGTAGTCGGAAGCTGCAGACCCAGAACGGGAAACTAGGCATGGTGGTGTCACGTCGTGGCGCTGCCAGATTATCTATTTACACTATCTGACACATGCCCTGTAGCTAGCCGATTACCGGTCGGGCGCGTTTTTCGCCGCGCGACGCTTTTTCCCTTCTGCATCTCATTGAATTGTACACTTATGCAGGCCTACTATGGTTTGGGGTTTTTCGGGCGAAAGTTTGCCCTTGGGGGGAGGCCGGGGAATGTCCTATATTGATTTACAGGCGACATTGCAGGATTGGCCTTATGAGCCGGAGAAAATCTCCGTCCGTAAGATCCTGGGTACGGATGAAACCGTCCGCATTCAAATGCGCGTCGAGCTTGGCATCCTGCAAATGGAATCCGAGGGGCGGCCGGACGGCCTAAAACCCCACGGGTGTGACACGCTCCTCGCTTTTCACAAGAAACGGCTCACCAAGCACCAGGAACGCAATGGGACGATTTTGGGATTCGGCCTGACCCGCCAGGAATGCCACGCACTCCGCGTTGAAGCTTCCCTATTCTATCGTCGCTACATCGCCTTGTTCGTGCTCGAAGAGTTCGCCAACGTGCTTCGCGATACTCTGCACAGTCTGGAAATCTTTGATCTATGCCATGAGTACGGGATCGACCCCGAAGATCGCGTGGCTCTGGAGGAGTTCCGTCCGTACGTACTGATGATGAACGCCCGCGCGCTTGCCTATCAGGCGTTGGAAGAGAACCACCCCGCCAGCGCCCTCGCCCACGTGAACCGGGGGATTCTTAGCATCCGGGCCCATTTCGACCGGACAGGGCATGTCGAGACGGGCAAGGGCAGCGAAGAGATCAAAATCCTGCGCTCGCTGGCCGCCGAGCTACGGGCCAAGGTGCCGGCGGATTCGGTGGTGGTCGCCCGCAAGGCCCTGAGGGCCGCCATTGAACAAGAGCGCTTTGAGGAAGCAGCACGACTTCGCGACGAGCTGAAAAACCTCGATCCGCGGAAACGACGCTCAGCGTAAATCCTTTTCCTGCACGGTCAGACGCCGCTTAGTGATCGGCTGTTGCGCCAAGTCTCGTCCTCGTTTCATTGCAAATAACCGTGTTTCCCAACCTCCGGTTGCACAAGTCGATGCGCTCGAGGACATTCTCCGATAACTATGGTAGGCACGGCCGACTGGCCGATTGAGACTTATGGACTTCGAGTCACTGCTCCAAACCTACGGGTACTACGCCCTGTTCATCGGCACGTTCCTGGAGGGCGAGACCATCCTTGTCGTTGCCGGTTTCCTAGCCAACCAGGGCTACATGAAACTTCAATGGGTGATTCTGCTCGCCTTTCTAGGCTCCTTAAGCGGCGACACTCTGGTTTTCCATCTTGGCCGGTGGAAGGGGCGAGCGTTCCTCGCCCGGCGCCCCCGCTGGGACAAACGGGCCGACCTCGTTCAACGGTCGCTCGATAAGTATGGAACCTACGCCGTGCTGAGCTTTCGATTCTTCTACGGGCTAAGGAACTTCACCCCTTTTGTCATCGGTTCAACCGGTTTTAACCCGACGCGCTTCTTCCTCCTCAACGCGGCGGGAGCGGCTATTTGGGCGGTGGTGGTAGGCAGCGGCGGATACATCTTCGGCGAAGCGATGGGCCTGTTTTTCAAGGACCTCAAGAAGTACATAGTTTACGTGCTGGGGTTCGCAGTGGTAGTCGGATGCGGACTGTGGATCCTCCATTCACGAAAGCTGCGGAAGCGCGCCGCGGCGGAATTGGCGCAAAGCGAGTTGTCGTCGGCGACATCGACGGTGGGGCAAACATTGACCGGCGAAGAGCGTCCGACCAAAATTTCCGCCACTCCCCATGAAACCGCAAAAAGCGGGTAAACCTCGCCACACATCCTGGCTTGCCCTTTCTGCGGTCCTGCTGCTTTTTGCATTCCTGTCTCTCGTCGGCATCACATGGGGACTTCCCAGTCGCAAGATTGACAAGTATCTGTTCGGCGACGGTGAGGTGTGGCCGGGGGAGAAGATTTACCGGCTGGCGAAGGCCGGCGACAAGTTTTCGCCGACTCGCGGGGCCGACGTCGATGTTGATCCGATCCGCAAGGGCGGCGACGAGCCGATCCCGCTGACGTCCACCGAAGAGGACGTGGCCAGGATTTATCTTCGCTATCGCCTCTACACCTATCAGCCCGACGAGATGATCACCATGATGGCGCTGGCCGGAATGAGGCCCGGGAAGCTCGACCTCGACCCGCGGCTGTACCAGTACGGTGGACTGTTCATTTACCCCGTCGGGGCGATCATCAAATTATGCGGGATGTTGGGCGTCATCGACGTGCGCAGCGATGTGGTCTACTACCTGGACAATCCCGATGAGTTCGGCAAATTCTACATCGTGGCCCGGGCCTACTCCACGGCGTGGGGGCTCGTCGGGGTTTTCATCGTCTACGCCATCACCAGGCGGATCGCCTCGCATCGCGCCGGCTTGCTTGCCGCCTTGCTCTTCACGTTAATGCCGGTGGTAGTGTGCATGGCCCACGAGGGGAAACCGCACCTTCCCGGGGCGGTCCTGATGCTGCTGGCCGTGTATTTCGCGATGCACTTCGTACGATCGAAAACCGGAGAGATCGAAAACAAAAAAACCGAGGCGGAAACCGGTAATCGACAATCGACAATCGACAATCGGCAATTCTTCTGGATGTGCGTCTGTTGCGGGGCCGCGTTGGGAATGGTGCTTTCCTCCTGGCCGGTTTTCGTGCTGATTCCGCTACGAGCCGCGGGCGTCAGTCTGCGCGATCGTGCAATCCGAATGCTGAGCGGAACCGCGGTCGCTATAGGCGTTTACTTCATCACTAACCCGTACATCGTGATTAACGCCTTCGTCAATCGCGAGGTTCTGCGGAGTAACTTTGCCAACTCACTGGCAATGTACGAGATTACGAGGATCGGGGAAGGGTTTCTGCGCGTTCTTCAACTCACCATTGAAGGAGCGACGCTGCCCGTGCTCGTCGTCGGGCTGCTCGCGTTAGTCGTGGTGGTTATCCGTAAGAACAATACTACAGTTCCTTTGATCGTCGTCGCCACCGTGTTTTTCGTTCAGTTTGTGTTGATCGGGGCCGACAAACCCGCCGAGTACGGCCGCTTCGGAATCTTCACCAACACGGCGCTGGCAGTCGGTGCGGCATGTATCCTCGGATGCCACAAACCGATGATGTTGCGCTTTTTCTCATGGGCTGGCGGCGCGTTGGTTATATCCTGGATCGGCTGGTGCGGGTATGCCTATTTGCACGGATTCGCATCCGATGCAATGGGTAATGGCACGCGTATGAACCTTGCGCGGCTTTGCGGCTTTCTCAGCCGTGAGTCATCAACACAGAGGATCACTACTCCGTTGGCGACCTTTGCCGAGCCGGCGCCCTATTGCTTTCCGCCGATCGATTTTGCCCACGCCGATCTTCGTTTAGTGAGTGCCTCTTCGTATCTCAGTCTCGGAGTCGATCAAAGTGCCTTCGCGTTCGCACCAGTCGAAGATGCGAAGTTCATGTTCCCCAAGTATGCCGAAGTACGAGCGTTCGCTCCGATTTTCCGGACATCACGATTTGTTCCCGATCCTACATTGTCGTCCAACTTGCTAGGCATCGACCCGGCTTGGCGATCGATTCCTACCAGATTAGATGCGTTTGCGTGGCGAGCGCGTCTCGCCTCGCGCGAGACTGCGATCAGTTGGGCGAACAAACCATTTTTCGACAGCGTTTTGCACTATCTGACGACCCGACAATCGGTGCCGTTGAGACGCTAATCTGCCGCTCAACAGCACGGACCTGGGGTAGTGTCCTAATTTGAACCGCGTTTTGGAAAGAGGTAGTTAACGACGATCGCAAGAAGCCCGATGACGTTCACTGACATGCCGGTTATCAGGGCAATCAATACGCCGTCCGAAATCTTTGGCCCGTAAATCTCCCGACTTTGGAAGCTGTAGATGGGCCGGTCGGCGTACCCGGCTAGAATGACGATTCCAAGAACCACAACAAGCCACGCGACAACGAGCCAGAAAATCCGCTTGCCATAGGATTTCCTAGCGTCAAGCTCGTATGTTGCGCCAGCTAGTTCTATATCGCGTTTTGCTTTTAGGTAGGTTTCAACTTCTTCAGTGGCTGTCCGTTTGACGACCTCATCCGCTTCGCCCACATCCGGGGCAGCATCCGGCAGCTTCTGTAGAGGAATCTGCTCTGTCGTCACTTCTTGAGACGTGCCGTGAAATAGGTTTGGATCATGTCGTCTGGAATTTGTATACCGTGAGGTATGTTTCCAGAAAAACTATCATAGATTTCACGCCAAGGCGTACCGCTGGCGTGGGTCGCATTTGAAAGCTGAAGCGCGCTCTTATCGCCGTATAGTTCCCAGATACGTCGAATTAAAGCGTGTCCATCTTCGGGCCTAATCTTTGCCTCATCGAGTGATTCAGTCGCAAACTGCGGCTCGAAAACCTCCATCTTGACCCTTCTCGAATCAGGAATCTTCTTGATTCGCAGTTCGCGCGCCTTGCGTGTAATCGGCGAATCGCCGAACTCCTTAAACTCGTGATACATCGACTGGATAACCGGACCAAATTTCCACGCATAGATCGGTTCATCGACGAATGGTTTCTTCTCTAAGGCGAGAAACCAGCCATGCGAAAAGTAAGCCAGCTTTTGGAGCTTCATGGGCGTAAGGGTCTCGCCATTGCGTTCAGCAACGTTCAGAAACTCATTCGCAATAGCATCGGCGCTGAAACCCATATTTTCACCCTACCATTATAGCTCCGTAGTAGCAGTTTGGTTCTTGTAAGGGTGAGGAGGCTAACATCAAACAACAGCATAATCGAGACCCCTTGAAAAAATCAAGCTCAAACTGGCAACAAATCTTCGATAGGCCAAATTGACGACGCCAGCCCCATTGCGCAAGCCGGGGTCGTTCCTAACGTGGTGTGCTTTTTGCACCAATTATACCAGCAAACATAAAGCGCAACGGCAGCGCGCAGATTCGCAAGCTTGCGACTGAATCCGTTGCTTAGCCGTGTGAACCTCCGCAGGTTTCCCCTGATCGTCCAGTTGCTTCGTTCGATGTGTGAGGTCGAAACTTGTCCCGCTTTGGGACTGCCTTGTATCCAAAGGTGTTCCACCGATCTAACTTGGGGCGGGCTATATCTATGTTCATCCCGATCGTCGCCGTCGAAATGTTTCACGACTTGCGCGAAGTGCGCCCGTCGTCCAAAGTGCATCGGGATCATGGTTCGATAGGGCAAGAATCCGTCGGTGAAAATCTGCACGTCACCACAGACGCGACGGCTCAGGGTTTCTACGAATTGCTCCGTAGTCGCTTCATCGCGCCGTCCGGTTTCCGCCGCGATGATGAATTTTGATTCACGGTCGATTCCAACAAACGTATAGGCGTCACCCCATTCAAGCGGATCATCGGGAGCTAGACGACGTTCCTTTTTTCCGACAAAAGCATACAGCTCATCGCATTGGACCGATGAGGTAAGGACTTCGCCAATTTCCTCCTCCATGATTTCCGCGCAACGCTCGCCCACGCGCGTCTGCAATCGAAGGATCGTATCGCGGTGGACTCCGGTGACGCGCTCGACGCCCCGGACGGTGCACCCCTCACAAAGCAGGCTGATAATTGTTTTCTGTTTTTCCGGTTTCAAATGGTTTGCCACTCCATCGCTCCCTTGAATGGGTGCGATGAGCCGATACAATCTTGTTTGCGGGACTGTGCGGCTCTATCGCACGGTTTCCAGCCCCGTTTGCGGTTCGCGCCGCAGGCGGGGCACTATTCAAATACTAAAGGGGTGGGCCGCCTTGCCCTACGGATTCAGCCGCCAAGCCCCATCCGTGGGACTCCAATCGCATCATGGCCCCGCCGTTCGACGGCCCGACTACCAGCGGGGCTGCATCCGTTCTACAAATGACTTGTTTCGTTTTCATACTCGTAATCATACTTAGTTCTGATTAGTTGTCAAGCTAAATTTAGACATACAACTAATTTAATGTATTCGACACGATTTTACTTGACAGGCGATAAAGCAGACCGTAAATTTAGTCGGCTGACGAAATTTACAGCAAATCGGCGAAAGTTGTCATTATGGGAAAAGAGAAGCTGCCAAAGATTACAAACCCGTTTCGCCCTGGTGCGGGGCATTTTCCGCCCCATCTTGCTGGCCGAGATGCCGAACGCAAGGAATTCGCGCGACTTCTATCGCAAGAAACGATATTTGAAAACGCCGTATTGACTGGGTTGCGTGGTCTCGGAAAAACGGTGTTGTTGGAAACCTTTAAGCCTATGGCAATGCAGGCCGGATGGCTGTGGGCTGGTACGGACCTCTCCGAATCAACAAGCATATCCGAAGAAAACCTAGCAACGCGCCTCATCACTGATCTATCTGTAGTTACCTCGTGCATCGTAATCGGAACCGCAGAACAACGACGACTTGGCTTTGCCCGCGAAGTCGAGCAGGCGGAAGTAACATTGAATTACAGCACCTTGCGTACCATTTTCGATCGTACGCCTGGACTTATCATTGACAAACTGAAGGGTGTCTTAGAGTACGTTGCTCCATATCTCGCGGGGAAGCGCGGGTTGATTTTTGCATATGATGAGGCCCAGAACCTAGCGGACCACTCCGCAAAGGAACAATTTCCACTTTCTTTGCTGCTCGACCTTTTTCAGTCGATCCAACGCAAGAACATACCGTTCATGCTTGTCTTGACGGGTTTGCCGACCCTTTTTCCGAAGCTCGTGGAAGCTCGCACGTTTGCCGAGCGCATGTTTCATGTCATTGTTCTTGCTCCATTGAGCGAAGATGAAACGCGCGATGCGATACGCAAACCCATAGCTAAGGATTGCCCGGTCATATTCGCGGAAGAGTCAATCCATTTAATCTGGAAAATCACAAAGGGCTACCCTTACTTCATCCAATTCGTATGCCGCGAAGTGTATGACGTTTGGGTCCAATGCCTGGATAACGATACTGATCCCGATGCGATTCCAATCGACGCGATCTTGAGAAAACTGGATGCTGATTTCTTTGCTGGCAGATGGTCAAGAGCTACAGACCGACAGCGAGGTTTGTTGCAGATTATCGCCTCTTTGTCCAACTGCGATGATGAGTTTAGCGTTCAAGAGATTATCGAGAGCGAGTGGAATGCGGCCATAGAAAAGCCATTCACCGGAAGCCACGTCAACCAAATGCTCGTGGCCCTAATCGAATCAGGACTTGTCTACAAGAATCGGCACGGCAAATATTGCCTCGCCGTGCCGTTGCTCGGAAGTTTCATCAGGCGGGTCATGCCCTCGCTTATCGACTACTCTCCTGCCACTTGACCCTTTACTGTGTTCTGGCCCAACAACGTGTAAAACCAAATTAGGACACTACCCGGACCTGGAATTGGCATTGACAACGAACGCTGTTATCATCGATTATCGAATGTCGGTCGGTACGCGAAAGAAAGTGCCGTTGTCGAGGTAGACCGAGCGGAACTACACAATGCCCAACCCGCTATGTCATTTTGAGTTGATGACCGACGACGCCGCCCGGTGCAAGGCGTTTTACGGGGCGGTGTTCGACTGGAAGTTCGACGACGCGACCATGCCCGGCTACACGCTGGTTCAGACCGGGCAGGATCCCGGCGGCGGCGTCTTCGCCAGGCCTAAGAACGCACCACACGCCTGCTTGAACGTCTATTTCACGGTCAGCGACATCGGCAGAACACTGGCCAAGGTCGGCGAACTGGGCGGCAAGGTGCTCGTCCCCAAGACGCCCATCCCCGGCGTGGGACACTTCGCCATGTTCGCCGATCCCGAGGGCATCGTGATCGGCATCATGCAACCCACTTGACGCGTGCAACCTTGCGATCAACGGCTGGAGCCGAGCCCTAACAATTCCAAGCTGATTCGCTTGATGTCCGTGTCGCAGTAGGTGCGACCGGCTTGTACGGTATCCGAGCCGACCGAACAGATCAGCGCCGTCCGATGCTTGGCCTCGGTTGCGGGGACCCCGTGCGAACCTTTGACGAGCGCGGCGTTGAGGGGGATGCCCTTGGTGGCCGGGTCGAAAAAGAGTTCAACGGGGTCGTAACCCGGCTTGCGATGGATATCCACGTTGCGGGCGAAGGGCGGGGCGACCGCATCGTCGAGCCACCAGTAATAGGCCAACCAGTGGGCATCGTCACAAAGGAGAATCACGTCGCCACAGCGCGGATGATTCATGCCGACTCGTGCGCGATCGTCGCCAGCGTAGACGGCGGCGATGCCACGAACATTGCGGAATAAATCGACGCTTGTCCGGTCCGCTCGCTTCCGCTCGCGGCTCGCCTCGCCGCTCAGGTAGATGTGGGCGAACTGATGATCGACCATGGCGAAGGCGATGCTATTCTTGAGATCGACGTATTCCCGGCCGCCTTCTTCGTGCACCGTCAGCAGCCCGGCCTCGCGCAGCACGCGATTCGGGTGGATCGCGCCCGCGACATCGGTTAACGCATACTCGCCCGCGACGAGAAACGCCGTCTTGCTCGAAACAGCACACATGCGGCGGGTGAAATCCGCGAGGCAGCGGTCAAGTTCATTGAGCGCGCTGCGCGCCTGGAGGCTGTTGGGGCCGAACTTCTGAGCGGCGTAGTCGAGATGCGGAACATAAATCCAATGGAAGTTCGGACGATGGTTCTCGGCCAGCCAACAAGCAGCGCTGAGAATCCACTTCGTCGATTCGATGCTGGAAAGCGGCCCCCAATAGTGCTGCAAGGGGAAATGCCCCAGCGTGTCGAGCAATTGCTGATACAGTCCGTCTGGTTTGGAGTAGCACCATAACTTCATCGTGCCGTCGGGTTCGTGGATCGGGGCAGGAGTCACGATGAAGTCCGCCGATGCGCCTTTGATATTTTGAGCGTGCCAGACGGCGGAAGTGAACCCCGGTCCGCGGCGACGGATTGCCTCCCAGATCTGTTCCCCGGCAATCACGTCGTTGTGCCCAACCCAGAACTCGACCTCGCGCCGGTCACGATGGTAGAAGCCGTTGGCGATCACGCCGTGTGCGCTCGGCGGAGTTCCCGTCAGCATCGACGCCTGCACGCAGGAAGTGACGCAAGGGAAAGTCGGAATCAGTCCCGCCATCGCCCCCGCGTTCGCCCACGAATGCAGGGTTGGCGTGTTGTTCTTGTCGATGTCGCCGGGCCGCAATCCAGGAACGGAGAGGAAAACCAGATACTCAGTCGCCATCGACGGCGTTTCTATGCGAATCGCCGAAGGAATTCAAACGATCGCCGCGCGACCTCGATGGCGTTGTGACTGTGTCGCGGCAGTTCGACGTGTACCGGACCGGAGTAGTTAGTTTCGCGCAAGCATTGGAAGATCGGCGCGAAATCCATCTCGCCTTCGCCGAACATCAGATGTTCATGCACTCCGCGGCGCATGTCCTCGATATGGATGTTCCATAGCTGATCCCGCCATTGGCGAAGGTGTTCGTCTATCAACCCGTCCCCCAGGCAATGAACATGTCCCACATCGAGCGTCAAACCGAAGAGAGGATGTCTGATCGCCCGATGCAGTTGCGCGAACTTCTCCATGGTGTCGATGAACATGCCCGGTTCCGGTTCGAAGCTCAGGCGCACGTTGCGTGATGCGGCGTAATCGAGCACTTCTTTAAGACCGGTCGTGAGCCGAGCGAATAACTCGTCTTGGCCCGCCGGATCGTCGGCGGCGCCGGACCAGAGCGATACGCTCGCCGCGCCGACTCCCGACGCGACCTCTACGGCGCTTTTGAGGAATTTGATCCGTCTTCGCCGACCCTCCTCATCGCCGCTGATGAGCGTCGGCTGATGTTTGCGACGCGCGTCGAGAATGAACCGCGAGCCCGTCTCGATGGTCACGCCTAACCCGTTCTGATCGGCAAGGAGCTCGAGTCGTTCGACTGCGCGGGCGACGCCGCGTTGATCCGCCGGGTCCAACAAATCGCTTTCGAGTGTTACCGCGACGCTTTGGTAGCCGATCTCGGCCAGGATCGCGATGGCGTCTTCCAGCCGATGATCGGCGAAGCCGTTGGTGTTGTAACCGAGCCGCATGGGGTGATTTTCGATTGCCTAGATGCCCGCGAGTCGTTCGAGAATTTTGACCATGGCCTGGGTGCCCTCGCGCCCTTCGCCGGCGGCCTGGTTGGCGGCAAGAATCTGCGAGGCCAGGGCCGTTCCCGGCAGCGGAACCGCCTTTTCCCGCGCCGTGGCCAGGGCAATCCGCAAGTCCTTCTGTTGCAGGTCGATCATGAACATCGGGGCAAAGTCACGAGCGATCATCCTGCTGCCGAGATTCTCAAGGGCCCATGAGCCGCCAGCCCCCGTCGACACCACTTTCAGCATGACGCTCGGATCGAGTCCGACACGCCCGGCAAAGACCATCGCCTCGCTCACGGCCACTAAGTTGACGGCGCAAAGGATTTGATTGCAGAGCTTGGTGAGCTGCCCGTTGCCGACCGGCCCGCAGTGGACTGTGAGTTTCCCCAGCACGTCGAAGATCGGCTGGGCGCGGGCCAGGTCTTCCTGCCGACCGCCCACCATGATGCTGAGCTTTCCCGTTTCAGCGCCGGTCTTCCCGCCGGAAACCGGCGCATCGAGGAATCGTCCGCCGCGTTTTTCGACTTCCGCCGCGACAGCCTTCGCCGTTTCGGGCGCGACGGTGGACATGTCGATGCACAACATCCCTTCGCGCAGCCCCTCGCACACGCCGGACGGACCGGTGTAGACCGCTTCTACATCCGGCGAATCGGGCACCACGGAAATAACGACATCGACCTCTCGGGCGAGCGCCGCCGGCGAGTCCTTCCACGTCGCGCCTTCACCGAGCAGTTTGCGAGCCCTGGCTTGAGTGCGAGAATGAACGCTGACGCGATAACCCGCCCGGAGGAGGTTGCGGGCCATTGGCTCACCCATGATTCCCAAACCGATCAAACCGATGGTTGTCTTTTCCATGGGTTTACCTTGCGATGCCTTGTCCAACGATACCTTACTTCACTCGTTTGCGAATTCGATCCACGATGGTGATGAGCCGCTGGGTCACCGAGTGATTCGTTCGAACCTCCACGATGGCGGCCTCAGCGAGTTCCCGCCGCTTTGGGTCGTCCCGCAATTGTCGTGCCGCGTCGATCAGCTCACCGGTCGTCTGATAGAACGATAGAGATTCCGCAATGGACGACAATCCCGGGTACTCCCTAAGAAACGATTCGTAAGTAGCGCCGACTATTACCGAAGCGCCTGCGGCCAGTGCGTCCATAGCGAGCTGAACGGCGAGCGGCGTCATCCGGGGGAGCAGCACGGCGTCTACGGAATAGAGCATTTGGACAAGGGCCTCCCCGTGCGGGATCGCCCCGTGACGCGGGTCGACGCGGCTCTCCAACGCCGGCCAGTTCGCGCCCCATAGCTCAATCTCAAATCCTCTTGACGACAACTCCTCGACCGCCGCTCGCCCGATTGCGGCTGGAGCGATTCGCGTTGCAATCGCGCTTCGGAATTGCTCGCGGCCGGCCGGGTCGATCAGTTCCGTTCCGCTGGATTTCTCCGCCATTTGCAGAATCTCATCCGCGATTGCATCTGAATACCGATCGACGTGCCGGCGGGTCGCGTGCTGCAGAGCATGCCACAGGGCAATATGACTGGGCAGGGTGACGCCGCAGGTCTCGGGGCGGTCGTCGGGGAGGTCCATCAAGGCCGCAATTGTCTTTCTTCGCTCCTCGTTCGGCTGACTTGGCTGACAAGCCAAGATATCCGCCGCAGGCTCCAGCAAGGCTACCGCCCCGCCGGTCGCTCCCGCGGACATGAATGAGTCATATTGCGATTGAGAACATGCGAAAAGCATGTCTTGCTGATCCATCTCGTGCGGTGCCGGCGGCGTTCCCGCGTCCGAAAGAAACCAGGAAGCGATGGGAAGTTCGGCGGGAAGCAACTTTCGAAGCGAGGTGGAAAACCCGTTCAGAAACAGGACCAGGTCGGCCGAAACTCGTTCGACTGCTCCCATACGTGCCGTAACGTGGCACTTATTCGGTGCGTCAGGGATGCACGTCACGTAGGTCCATCCCAGCGCGTCCAGCGCCCGTTGGATTCGCCGGGTTTGCTCAATGGCCCCATCGCCCGGCTCGACGCCGAGCAGGGCAATGCGCGGATTGGGGGGAATGGCTGTCCGTGTGCGATGGCGTATGGATTCGGCGCAGGCTTCGATGATTTCCGCTTGTACGATCGACACCGCTTCTCCGGCCCGCTCGAACTGCCGCCGCAAGTCCACATTCTGCGCCGGCGATCGCTGCGGAACGGTGAACATCTGCGTAGGCAGCAGATAGCCGGGGTGTTCTCTGAAAAAATCCACCAGCCGAGCGTGAACGTCGTCACCCAGGATAAAAACCAAACGCCCGCCCGACAGAAGCGCCGCGTAGTCGTACAGGTGCATGGCCAGCTTGAGATCAAGCGGGTTTTCCTCGACAACGAATATCGCGGCGTGTTCCGCCAGTCGATCCGCGATCACCAGCGGCTCCATGCCGGTGAGAATACCGGGCAGGCAGACATTCCCGCCGTCGCCGCCCGCAATTGCGAACATCTCCGATGCGCTGATTGATGGCATGGACGACTGACCGAACCACACGCGGCGGCCGGCGCCGCCCGGCAGTTGATACGTGCGCGTGCCGTCACGGCCGACCGCCTCCACAACACCGTTCGGAATCGGAGCGGCCTCGACGACTTGGGCAATCGAGGGCTGAACCGCCTGCAAGGCATTCAGGTTTTTCTTGTAGCGGGCAACATCGATTGATTCCGGCTTTGTGCTTCGCGGTTTGGGGGGCGGGATCAGTGAGGGTTCGGACGGCGCTGGCACGGAATCACGAAGTCGCGGCACGCGATTGGGACAACAGCATGACGATAAGGAAAACAACCCAGGCGAGCCAGGCTGTCGCCGCCAATACCGCGGGCCAGCGTGGCATGGGCGGAGAATCTCCTACCGGTACCGTCGGGTCGTCCCAATTCACACGGGTTTTTTTCTTGCTCTCTGTATCGGCAGGAACTTCCACGCCAGCTCTCCACGGAGTGAAGCTCTACGGTTTCGCGGAGGCGACCTCGACGGTCACCGGGATCTCCAAACGCTCGCTCCCGGCCACATTGGTTGCCATCCGCAGCGTCGCCTGATGAGTTCCTGCCGGTAGCTTACCCGAAAGCTCCACGACTAGAAAGCGGATGTGCCGGTATCGAGAACTTTCTTTGTGATTCACCTCCGCCTTGATCGCGGGCAGATCACAGGCGACATCTGTTATTTCCAGGTCCACGGACGTCGCGGCCTGCACCTTGATGCGCCGGCGAATGCCGCTTGGAGTGCCGTCATTTCGAAGCATCACAACCGGGGGATCGATCTCCAAGGAGGCTGCGACTATCCCAAATACGGGGACCGACACCTGCGGCTGATCGAGCGACGTGGTGCGGATGTCCAACGTCGTCCCAAACGGACCCGAACGCGCGTCGTTTCGCAGCGTCAGCGCGACCGTGTACTCGGTGCGGGGTTGCGTCTTGCTCGGCTCTATGGTTACGTCGAAGAGCGGCCCAGCCGACGCGCTGACGATATCGAATGGAGTTTTTTCCGTCGAGCTGAGAACAACCGGAGCGAGCCGTTTGCCGGGCAGCGATGTTTGCCGCGTCGCATCGATCACCTTGGGAAGCCAGGTCATGTCCGCGACGATCTCTCCGCGAATGGGATACGATCGCTCGCGGTCTACTCCGTCCACGGACAGCCGAAGCTTGGCAATGGCGTTGAGCGGTCCCAGCGACGCAGATTCATGGACGGTGAAAAGAATCCGGCGACCGGCGCGCCCGCGAACTTCAATCGGTTCGTTCTGGAATGATAACGGCGCATCATCTTCCAATTCGATCCCGTGGAGTGTGAGGCTATTTCGTCCGGGACCCGGGAAGATGTCCAGCGCTTTCATTCCTTGCGCGCCGCGGCGGATCGTTCTCAGGTTTAACATCCCCGCCGGTTCTGTTTCAAAGAGCAAATCGACCTTGGCCTTGAAATCCAGCTGCAGTTTCGGATCGGCTCGATCGTTGCTGTACACCGAAACAACTTTAGCCTGGGAGTCGCGCCGGTTCGTGCTGTCGAATTCCGCTTTGAGCGTCAACGATTTCCCCGGTGCGATCACCTTTTCGCTTTCGGCCAATTGGACCACGGTGCATCCGCAACTGGGGACCGTCTGATCAATCATCAGGTCGGCGTTCCCCCGGTTCTCCAGCAGCCACGTGACCGTGACTTTGTCTCCCTCGATGATGGTCCCCAGATCGACGGAACGCTGAGCGACATGGAGTTGCGGTCGTGGACCGGGCGCGTCACTTTTATCGCCCGGCACGGGGGGCAGTTGTCCCGCAAGAACGGGCAATATCAGTCGCAAGATGGTTGTCCACGTCATACCCACATTCCTACGCCGATCCGATGGAGGTAGTTCCCGCCACTATTGTAGGCCTGTGCGCCGTAACCTAAAAGTAACGAATTTACCTTGCAAAATGCTTATGTAGCGACGTTGCCCAAGCACCGTGCTTTGCTACAATGGTGCAAAAGCGGTCGGCGGGTCGGCCTTGCCGGCCCGATCAAATTAGAAGAGTTGGTTTGGAGAGCTAAAACGATGTTGGACATCGACGGATATCTCACCTCAGTGGAATTCTTGTCGCAGTTGGCGGCAGCCATCTCGGCGGTTCTATCGGCCTTCTTCGCGGAGATCATTGCGATGTTCTTCCAGGGGTCTGCAGGCTGACCCGGTCGCCGGCGCGGCGTTCTACCGAAGTCCTTGACGAATCCTTCCGATGTCATATATTGAATCATGGGTTCAAACCTGAGATTGAGCGTCGAGCGGGTCGAGCCCTTGGGAGGGTTGTCGGTTTCTGCGGTTCCAAGCCTGATGACACGTAGCTCATGGTAACCTTTGCCCCTACTCCGGCTGGTGATAGCCTGAGGGGGGTCTCCCTGCGCGTGCGGGCCTGCGCCGCTTTCTTAGAGTCGCCGGAGTATCGAATCTGAAAATCACATTGCCCGATGGCAAGGCGTTGAATGTCGCGGAAGGCGCGACGACTGCGGACGTGGCCGCCATGATCGGCGCGGGGCTCGCCCGGGCGGCCATCGCCGGCCGCGTCACCCGCAACGGCGATCATCTAATCGTGGACCTTGCCCGCTCCCTGCCCGGCGATTGCCAACTCAAGATCCTCACGGCCACCGACGAAGACGCGGATAGCCTTTCCGTTCTCCGTCACAGCACGGCGCACGTGATGGCCGAGGCGATCTGCAAGCTCTTCCCGGAAACGAAACTGGTCTACGGTCCGCCGCTGGAGGACGGGTTCTACTACGACATCGACCTGGCCCGATCCATCACTCCCGACGACTTCGCCCGCATAGAGGCGGAGATGACGCGGATCGTTCAGGAGGACCGCAAGTTCTGTCGGCACGAGATGCCTCGCCGCGAAGCCATGACCAGGCTCAGCGATGAGGGCAATCGCTACAAGATCGACAATGCCGAGCGAGCCGAAGGCGACACCCTCAGCTTCTACGTCACCGGCGAGCACCGCGGCAAGGATTTCGAAGATCTCTGCCGCGGTCCCCACGTGCCTTCCACCGGCGTGGTGAAGGCCTTCAAGGTTCGGCAGGTCAGCCGCTCGCATTATCGCGGAGACGTGAACGATCAACCGCTGCAGCGAGTCTACGGCACGGCCTTCTTCAAGAAATCCTCGCTCGCCGATTACTTGCAACAATTGGAGGAGGCCAAGCGCCGCGACCATCGCGTGATCGGGCGCGAACTGGGTCTGTTCACCATCAGCGAGCACGTCGGTAGCGGCCTTGTGCTCTGGCTGCCAAAGGGAGCAATCATTCGCACCGAGCTTCAGAACTTCCTGACTGCGGAAATGCTCAAGCTCGGTTACGAAATGGTCTACACGCCGCACGTGGGGCAACTGGGGTTGTATCGCACCAGCGGGCACTATCCGTATTACGAAGACTCGCAGTATCCCGCGATGTTCGAGACCGACCGGGGCAAAGCGATCCAGAGCGCGCTCCAGCTTGCGCAGCGCGTCCGGGCCAACAAAGATGTCAATCCGCAGGAGCGCGCCGCGGTGGGCGCGGTAGTTACGGCCATTCAGAAATCCTGGGGCGCAATCGCAGGCCTACCTGCCGACGGCTCGCTCGATAGGACCGTGGAGGCGTTGTACGCAGCTTTGGCCACGGAACAGGGCTACCTTGTGCGGCCCATGAACTGCCCGCACCACATCCAGGTGTACGCCTCGCGTCAGCGAAGCTATCGCGATTTGCCCGTGCGAATCGGCGAATATGGAACGGTCTACCGCTTCGAGCAAAGCGGCGAGGTCAGCGGCATGACCCGCGTCCGTGGCTTCACCGTAGACGACGCTCATTTGTTCTGCACCGCCGATCAGCTCGCCGCCGAAGTTCTCGCCACCGTCGATCTCACCCGGCGGGTATTGCAGACCTTGGGAATGAACGATTATCGCGTGCGGGTCGGCCTTCGCGACCCTTCGAGCAAGAAGTACGTCGGATCGGATGAGAACTGGGTCAAGGCGGAGGCCGCCGTTCGTGCCGCCGCCAAGGAAAGCGGAGTAGCTTTCACCGAGGAACGGGGCGAGGCCGCTTTCTACGGTCCCAAGATCGACTTCATGGTCAAGGACTGCATCGGCCGCAACTGGCAGCTTGGCACCGTGCAGGTCGATTACAACCTGCCGGAGCGTTTTCACCTGAGCTACATCGGCCCGGACAACCATCCGCACGTGCCGGTCATGATCCATCGAGCGCCCTTCGGCAGCATGGAGCGTTTCGTCGGCGTGCTCATCGAGCACTTTGCCGGGGCCTTCCCCCTTTGGCTGTCTCCCGTGCAGGTCGCCGTGGCCACCGTCAGCGAAAAGAGCGAAGCCTACGGACGCAACGTCCATGAATCGCTCAAGGCCGCCGGATTACGCGCGGAGCTGGACTCTGATAGTGAGAAGATCGGGCCGAAGAAACATCGCCACCGCACCGCGAAGATCAACTACATCCTGGTGGTCGGCGAGCAGGAAGCCGCCGGCGGGACGGTCAACGTCAATGACCGCGACGGGGCGACGCTGGGGACTATGACGCTGGAGAACTTCATCGGCGCCTGTCGCGCCGAAGTCGAGAGCAAGGGCCGCAGCCGCGTGGCTGCGGGATAGGAAGTATTCTTTTGAAAGGAACAAAGCAATCGCCAAAGCACTTCGTTTGAACGAGCGGATTCGCATCACGCCGGTGCGAGTGATCAATCACAACCAGGAGCAGCTTGGAGTGATTCCCACGCACGAGGCCCTGGCCATGGCCCGGGAGGCCGGCTTGGACCTCGTCGAGGTCTCGCCCACCGAGAATCCCCCGGTGTGCCGGATCATGGATTACGGCAAGCACCTCTACGAGAAAAAGAAGAAACAGAAAGTCGCCTCCGGCGCGCACGTCACCACGCTGAAAGAAATCCGCCTGCGCCCCAAGACAGACACGCACGACCGCCAGATCAAGCTGAACCACGCGCGGGAGTTCTTGTCCGAGGGGAATAAGGTTCAGTTCACCATGCTGTTCAAGGGCCGCGAACGCTTCCACAAGGAAATCGCCACGGACATCTTCAACAGCATTGTCGCCGACCTTGGCGAGGCGGCGAAGGTGGAGCGCATGCCCATGATGGACGGCAAGCGAATGGTCATGATCGTTTCGCCGCAGAAACACTAGGCCTGCTCATCCTCCAGTTTTTGGCCTTCGCGCATGAATGCCCAAGCCGATGCGTATGGTTCAGATTTTTACCGCTCGCTGAGCCTGCGGGCGAGGCTTACACTTCTGGGCGCGGTCTTTTGTATCTTCGCGCCGCTGGCCATTCTCGTTCTGTCACGCTTTGCCGATCGCCGATCGCTGATCGTCTTGCTCATCTGGGCGGCGATGGGCGGTCTGACCGCAACCGGATGGGCGTACACGTTCATGCGAAGCCGCAAGGTCCTGTGGATCTTGTTGCCGGGTCAGCTCCTATGGTTCGCCATCCCCATGATCTTCCACGAGGATTTTCGTACCGGTTTCACGCTGAGTCCCGAGGGTATCGGATGCGTGCTGCTGATTGTCGGCGGCTACGTCCTTTTTGTCAGCTTCATCCGCGGCGAAGGGGCCCGGCGCATCCGCCTTCAGACGGAGCTTGTTCTCGCCAAACAAATCCACGACAGCCTCATCACGGATATCGCTCGAACGACCCGGCAGTTGGAGCTTTTCGGCCGGTCGATCGCCAGCAGCGAGATGGGGGGCGATCTGCTCGACCTGGTGATCGAGGGTGAAAACGTCGGCGTGTACATCGCCGATGTTGCCGGACACGGTGTGCGCGCCGGCGTCGTGATGGGGATGACCAAGAGCGCCATCCGCATGAAACTGCGGGCCTCGGATTCGATCGCGGACCTGCTCAAAGATGTGAATCACGTGATTTGCGATCTGACCAGTCCGGGGATGTTCGTGACCGCGGCGTGTTTGCGGTTCGACGGATCGTCGAGCGTCGCCTTCGCCGGCGCAGGCCACGGCCCGATCCTCCATTTCCAATGCACGACCGGTGCCCTCCAGCGCCTCGAAAGCGAGCATCTTCCCCTGGGTGTTGCCCCGGAGGAGGATTACAGCCATCGGTCTGTCGCCGTCGCTTCGGGCGATGTTTTTCTGCTCATGACCGACGGCCTGACGGAGGTATTCGACGAGCAAGGCCGCCTCCTCGGCCAGGAATCGATCGAAGAATTGTTCATTCGCCACGCCGCAAAACCTCTCCACGAGCTGTATGAAACTATCATGCAGTCCGTAACCCAACACGGGGACCAATCAGACGATCAGACGTTGTTCTTAATTCGCGTCCGATAAGAACCGGTTCCATAGAGCGGGGGGCCAGCCGACCGGGGGGTTGCGGCACGAAGCCGATGTTCCTAGTCTGTGAGTTTCTGCTGCATGGGACTAACTTGGGGATGGCCCAAAAGTCGTCGTGAGGCAACAGTTTTAGTTTGGAAGGGCGGAACGGGCGAATGGGAACACTGAAGTTGGTAGAGCCTCACGGGGGGAAACTGATTGAGCGAACCGGTGCCAAGGCCGATGCGTCGAAGGCCAAGGCCTCGATCACCTTGACCGAGTGGCAGCAGTGCGACTGGGAGATGATCGGCTGCGGGGCCATGAGCCCGCTGGACGGCTTCATGGGCGAGGCCGACTACAACAGCGTCTGCGACAACATGACGCTCAAGAACGGCACGTTGTGGTCGATGCCCATTACCTGCGCCGTGGACGACGCGACGGCCGCCAAAATCGGCGTCGGCGACCGCGTGGAGTGTAAGGACGATGGCGGCCGATCGCTCGGCTACCTCACCGTCAAGGAAAAATACAAACAAGAGAAGCACCGCCAGGCCACGAAGGCCTTCGGAACCGAAGACGTCGCCCACCCCGGCGTGAAGGTCCTCATGTCCTCGGGCGATTGGTGCCTCGCCGGCCCCATCGACGTGGTGACGCTGCGACACAACCCGATGTTCACGGCCCACCGCCTCACGCCTACACAGACGCGGGCCGATTTCCAGCGGCGCGGCTGGAAGACCATCGTGGCCTTTCAAACCCGCAACCCCATCCACCGCGCCCACGAATATCTCACCAAATGCGCCCAGGAGATGACCGACGGCCTGCTCATCCACCCGCTCATGGGAGCCACGAAAGACGGCGACATCACGCCGGAAGTGCGCATGAAGTGCTACGAGGTGCTGATCGAGAAATACTATCACCCGGAGCATACCATGCTTGCTGTCATGCCCGCGGCGATGCGTTACGCGGGCCCGCGCGAGGCGATCATGCACGCCATTTTGCGGCAGAACTACGGGTGCAGCCACTTCATCGTCGGCCGCGACCACGCCGGCGTTGGCAACTACTACGGCACCTACGCCGCACAGGAATTGATGGATTCATTACCGCCCGGCGCGCTCAAGATCACGCCGCTGAAGTTCGAAAACACCGCCTGGTCGAAAAAGGCGGGCGGCATGGTGAGTGACAAGACCTTCCCCACGATCGAGGGAGATCGTGTGTCGCTCTCGGGGACGAAGGTCCGCGAAATGCTTGTTGCCGGTCAGCGCCCACCCGTGGAGTTTACGCGGCCCGAGATCGCGGACATCCTCATAGATTCGATGAAAACGGGATCGTAGAGTTGGCAATTCTCCATGTCGACTCCGACCATACCGCCTGAATCCATCGCGTCCATCGAGCGGTTGCGGCATCCCATCGTCATTTCCCACGTCGTGCCCGACGCCGACGCTCTTGGGGCGATGCTGGCCATGGCCCTGGCCTGGGCCGACGACCGACGGCAACCGAAAGTCTCCTTGCCGGAGGGGTCTCTTTCGCAGCGCCTCAGCTTCATGCCCGCGTGGGCCAAAGCACCCGTTGCCGCCCCCGCCGATTTTGCTTCCGCCGACGGCTTCATCGTCGTGGACACGGCCAGGAAGGATCGCTGCAACGTCGGTCCCGCACTTCGAGAAACGGATTGGTCCGCGGGCAGATCGATCATCAACATTGACCACCACTCCACAAATACCCGATTCGGCTCTGTCAATTGGATCGTCGATGACGCGGGCAGCAGTTGCGAGCTCGTTTATTACCTATTGCGTGCGGCTAAGCGCCCCTTTACGCCGCTGACCGCCTCCCTCCTCTACGCCGGAATCATGACCGACACGCTGGGGTTTTCGCTTCCCACGACTCGCTCCTCTGCACTGCGCGCCGCCGCGGATTTGGCAGACCTCGGCGCCAATGTCGGAGACCTTGGGGAACGACTGGGGCGGAGTCAACGGCAGAGTGAGTTCGATTTGTTGCGGGTGATCTACGCCAACACGCGGGTCGTCGGCGACGGCCGCGTTGCCTACAGTTCGGCAAGTTTCGACGAGATTCAGCGCGCCGGATGCACCGCCGCCGACATTGACGATCAGATCAACGTCCCGCGATCGTTGGACGGGGTGCAACTGGCCATGCTTTTCACCGAAGGACGGAAAGGAAAAACGCGAATTAACTTTCGCAGCTCGGGAGCGGTGACCGTTGTCGAATTGGCGGCGGAATTCAAAGGCGGCGGGCACAGTCAGGCCGCTGGCGCGATTCTCGACTGCGGATTGGGAGAGGCGATCGATAGGGTCGTTCCACGTGCTGTGGAGTATGCAAGGAAGTTTGCCCCCTAGAGTCGGGGTGTATTTCAACGAGGGCTGGACTCTGAGGACGATGAACTATGACGATCGAACAATTGAGGAAATATGTGCGCGCTCAGCCGTTCCAACCATTCACCATTTGCCTGGCTGATGGTCGCGAGTTTCGCATTCCGCATCCCGAATGCGTTATGATTTCCCCTGATGCCACGCGATCGTTCGGTATTGCCGGTCCCAAGGAGGACTATCGAATCATCAATCTGCTCCTGGTTTCGTCGTTGGATTTCGTGAACGGCAAAGCCCGTTCACGCCGTCGATAAGTAACACTGGTCGGATTGTCGATTCCCTACAGCACCATGAAGACAATAGAAAAAGTCGCGGTGATTGGTCTTGACTGTGCGGAGCCGTCGCTAGTCTTCGACCAGTGGATCGACCATCTGCCGAATCTCCGCCGACTGATGCAAGCGGGCGCTTACGGCGAACTGACCAGTTGCATGCCGCCGATCACCGTCCCGGCTTGGAGCTGCATGGCCTCCAGCAAGGACCCAGGGACCTTGGGTATCTATGGTTTTCGCAATCGCAAGGACCACACCTATGAAGGCCTGTCCATCGCTACGTCGCTAGCCGTCAAAGAGCCGCGCATCTGGGACATCCTCACCGCAAGGGGAAAAAACTCCATCGTCGTCGGCGTTCCGGGCACGTATCCCATCACCCGTCCGATCAACGGCTGCATGATTACGAGCTTCCTTACGCCGGACACCAACGATCCCAAAATTCAATGGACGCACCCCGTTACTCTCCGCAAGGAAGTCAACGACCTGGTGGGCGAATACATGGTGGACGTGAAGGGCTTCCGCACGGACGACAAGAAATGGCTGCTCGACCAGATTCACCTCATGACCGAGAAACGCTTCAAGGTCATTCGTCACCTGCTCAAAACCAAACCGTGGGACTTGTTCTGGAGCGTGGAAATGGGCGTGGACCGCATTCACCACGGCTTCTGGAGCTGCATGGACAAATCGCACCACGCCCACGTCCCCGGCAATCCGTTCAAGGACTCGATCTTCGAATACTACAAGTACATTGACCGCGAAATCGGCGAGACGCTGTCCTGCATGGATTTGGATACCACCGCCGTCTGGGTCGTCAGCGACCACGGCTGCAAAACCATGGTCGGCGGCTGCATGTTCAACCAGTGGCTGCTCAACGAGGGCTACCTGCATTTCAAGGAGCCGCCCAAGCCCAAGCAGAAGTTCGACGTGAAGGACGTGGACTGGCCGAAAACCACGGCCTGGGGCGATGGCGGCTACTACGGCCGTCTGTTTATCAACCTGAAGGGGCGCGAGCCGCAGGGCCAGGTCGATTCCGCCAAGTACGAATCCTTCCGCGACGACCTCGCCCGAAAGATCGAGGCCATTAAGGACGACAAGGGCGTGCCGATGGGCAACAAGTGCTACAAGCCCGAAAAAATCTACGCCAAGGTGAACGGCGTCGCCCCGGACCTCGTGGTCATCTTCGGCGAACTCCGCTGGCGATCCGTCGGCATGGTCGGCGCAGAGTCGATCTATACGTTCGAGAACGACACCGGTCCCGACGACGCCAACCACGCCCAGCAGGGAATGTACATCGTCGCGCATCCGTCGCTGCCCGCGAAGGGTCGAGTCAATGGACCGACACTGTACGACGTCGCCCCGACCATCTTGACGCAGCTCAAGCTGCCCGTCCCATCCGACATGCGCGGAAAATCTCTGAACTAAATAGAGGCTATCCCAAAACTGTGCGAGCCGCGAACTTCAGTTCGCGCGGACTCTCGAAATTCGCTGGTTTGCGGCGTATTTGACGTTTCGTCCACGTTCGATAAAGACGTTTTGGGATAGCTTCTAGAAGCTGTCCCAAGACCTTATGAGCCGCGGGCTTTAGTCTGCGCGGAGCTTCGCAAACAGCAGGGGTAGAAGCAGGTATCCCTTTACGCCGAAGGCGTTTCAGAACATAGCCCAGGGTCAGCGGCGCAGCCGCGCCACCCTGGGTAATGGACGGCGCCAAAACCCACGAACCTTGAAAGGGTTCCACCCCGCATGGCGGACGGTGCAACCTTTTCAGGGTTGAATATTTGGATGGCCCAAATGACCCAGGGTGGCGCTTCGCGGCTGCGCCGCTCTGCTTACCCTGGGCTGTGTTCTATTTCCCTTTCAGGGAATGTCTCAGGCGACATTGTTCATGGTTTCGGAGTTTCGGCGTTTTGGCTTTTTGACGCTTCGTCCACCTTCGCCCGCCAGGCGGCGGCTTTTTCGGCGTAGCCCTTGCCCGGTTCAGCGGCGTCCCAGGCTTTATAGAGGCTTACGACGCTATCGTGTGCGCTTCGAAGATGCCCATCACGTGAATAATCGGGCATGAGTTCGAAAGAATCGCTCAATCCTCTATAACCATCCAACAAGAGGGGTTCCGCGTCAGCGAACCGGTGTTGCCCTGCCAGAGCTGCACCGAAGACGCTCTTGGTATGGGCGATGTGCCAGTCACTTTCCGCAAGCGCCAATTCCTGGATTCTCAAGCATGGACGCAGATATGGTTCAGCCTCAACAAAGCGTCCTTGTTCGACAAGGGCCTGGGCATAGATGACCACAAAACCGGCGATGCCCGGTTCGCCCCTTGGGATGACTCCCTTGCGGACTTCCGCGATGTCGCCGCTGAACCATTCATGCTGCAGAAACCGATCGTTCGCAGCGAGGAAGACGGCGAGCTCCATCATCTCTCGCACGAGCTCGGCACGCTGCTCGCCATGCGCGGCGCTAGTTTGTTCCACGGCCTGCCGAAGCACCGCTTCGGCCGCTTCGTTATCCGCCTTTTTTCTGAGCGTGTTGATCAATCGGGTCGTAAGTATCGTCCGCCAATAGACAACTCCAGGATAGGACGTGACCTCTCCAAACCAGCCCCAAGCGGCGTCTGAATCGACTGCGAGCATGGCGAGCGCATTTCTCTGCATCTCAATCGCGTCGTCAAGCCGGTTGGCTTGCTCGTACGCAATGCTGAGTGTCCTGTAATCGGACGGTGTAAGGCTTTTCATCTCCAGCAGCTTTTCGGCGACGACGAGGGCCTTTACTGTGTCACGAAGCTCCACCGGCTCGTACGTCAACTTGGCATAAGAGTAGGCGTTGATTTCATACGGATTGGTGCGGATTTCATCTTTACGTGCTTCGTCGAAGTCCGCAAACATGCGCAGCGCGTACGGTCGGGCTTCCTCGTATTTCGCCCTAGCTCGAAAAACCCTGAGTAGCATGTCCGTCGTGGAGGCTACCGACAAGTGCGCGACTCCCAATGCCCGGCGACGTGCCTCCACCGTACTCTTAAGAAGCTCCTCGGCCTCATCAAGCCTTCCCGTTCGCCAAGCCAGACACGCCAAGTCGAACATCGATTGCAGGGTGTCCGGGTGTTCTTCGCCAAGGATCCGTTCTTGGATTCTCATCGCTTGCCGGAAAACTGTCTCAGCTTCGTCTAATTTGCCCTGACACTCCAATGCCGCACCCAAATCAATCATGGACGCCAGCGTTCGTGGACGCTCCTCTCCGAAATCGCGGCGCAGCGTTTTCAGGGCAAGGCGATGTAGCACCTCAGCCTCGTCACACTTGCCAAGCCTCAGGAGTCCCTTTGCCAAAGTGCTCATTGACATTAGCGTTTCGGAATGTTCATCGCCGAGGATGCCGCTCCTGCTTTCCATGGCCTGACGGAGCACCATCACAGCTTCCGCGTACTTGCCCTGCCTCTGCAGAATCTGCCCAAGGGCGTCAAGGGTGAAAGCCGTCGCTGCATCATTATCGCCAAGGACACGACGCTGGACCTCCAGCGTTTCTCTGGCCAAGGACTCCGCTTGTAGAAACCAGCCCCGCCGGCGGAGCAGATCGGCCAGCGTCGACCTCGCTTGGAGCGTTACAGACGCTTCTCTGCCCAGTTCACGGCTTTGAATGGCCTCTGCCTCGCGGAGGTGCTTTTCGGCAGGTTCGTATAAGCCTAATCCCTGATAGGTCTGACTGAGCGTGCTGCGGATGGATGCTTCAATCAGTGGCTCATCCTCAAACTTGCCTTCGATCCTCTCCGACGCCTTATCCAGCACCTCCCGCATGGTGATTTCACGATTAGACGTCCGCTCCGGATCGACGGCGGCGAGCAAGTCATTGTTTAGAAACCTGTTTACCTCTTGAGCGATCTTCGTTTGCCGCTGCGCCTCGACCAAGCGATTCCCGGCCAACCCTTCAGCCCGCGTGGCCCGAAAGGCCTGCCAGGAACTAACGATGATCCCAGCTACTAGGACCAGGAACACGGCGGCAACACCGACCACCACGGCCTTGTTGCGCTGAGCGAACTTCTTGAACTGGTAGGCGGCGCTCGCGGGTCGAGCGACGATCGGTTCGTGGTGCAGGTAGCGGCGGATGTCCGCGGCCAGCTCCGCCGCCGACTGGTAGCGCCGCGCCTTATCCTTTTCCAACGCCTTGGCGACGATGGTCTCCACGTCACCGCGAAACACCCGATTGATCGTGCTCAGCGGGGTAGGCTCCTCCTCCCGGATCACCCGCACGGCATCGTGGAGCATCTTCTGCCGCACGTCGTAAGGCAGTCTTTCCGCGAGCAGCTCGTAGGCCACCACCCCCAGGGCGTACACATCGCTGCGCGTGTCCAGCTCGTTGGGATCGGCGGACACCTGCTCGGGACTCATGTAGGGAAGGGTGCCGATCAGTTGTTGCACATCGGTATGGATGGTGGTGGCCTGGATATCCGAGTCTGTGGCCCGGGCCACCCCGAAGTCCAGGATCTTCGGCTGGCCCGACTCGTCCACCAGGATATTGGAGGGCTTCAGGTCGCGGTGTATGACGCCCTTCTGGTGTGCGTGATGGGCCGCATCGCACACTTTGGCCACCAGCCCCAGCCGCTCCAGCGTTCCTAGCTTCTTGGTCTCCACATAGGCCTTTAGCGTCCGCCCGCGGATCAGCTCCATGGCGAAGTAGGGCACGACCACAACCCGTTTGCGATCGGCGCCGGAGGTGATTTCGTGCATCCCCGCTTCGTAGATTTGGGCGATGCCCGGATGTTGCAGGCGTCCCAGGACCTGCGATTCCTGCTCGAAGCGCTTCAGGAGTTGGGGGGAGGCCAGGCCCGGCGTGATGACCTTGAGGGCCACGGTCCGCCGGGGCTTCTCCTGCTCGGCCTCATAGACCGTCCCCATGCCCCCCTCGCCGATGATCCGCAGGATGCGGTAACGGCCGATCTGCGTGGGACGCTCCACCGCGCGAAGCATGTTCCTCGCAAGTGCAGCAGTCTCGCCGAGGTCCTTCCCGCCAGCGCTGCCGGTACTTCCATGGTCAATCGTCTCGGGGAGTTCAGAACGGCTTCCATCGGAGTGAGATTCGCGCGCTGTCATAGGCTGAAAGCTCCAGCATCTGCCAAGCGAATGTGAATGAGAAACATGATGCCCTGTGCTTAGTCAAAGGTCAACTCGATGAAAATGAACTTCACACTGCAGTCTGTTTCCAGCCAGTAGGGCGTGTCGTACGATTGGCTAACCCACTTCCCGTTTCTGGAACGCGGCGATGGCGATGCCGAGAATGCCGGTGGTGATCAGAATCGCGTAGGCCGACGCGTAAAGAACGTAGGTCCCCGTGACCGCCGTCGCCTCCGAGCCGGAGGTCAGTCCGTCAATGACCCAGAGCGGCCCGACGTTGGGGACGGTCCGGTACACCACCGCCGCAAGCCGTGAGCCTTCCTCATACTGTCCGAAAGCGTAGTCCGAAATGATCCCCAGCCCCAATGTTCCCGTGCAGATCACCAGCGTCATGAGCTGTCCGAAACGCGTCGAGGCCGCCACCGCCACGGCCGAAGTGATGATCACCGCCAGGAACACGAGATAGGCCGCAATCACAACCTGTCCGCCCACGAAATTGCTGCCGAACGGGATCACTTTCCAATGCTCATCAAACTTGGCCACCAGCAGGACGCCTAGAGTCAGCAAGCCCGCCGCAAAACCGACCGCGCTGATTGGAAAGTCCATCTGGTAAAAGTAGTTGCAGAATCCGGCCGCCAGAAACGACAGAAAGAGTGCTCCGAATCCAAAGGTCAGCACCGGAGCGTCCCACGGTTGGCTGCTCGTCTGCATTACGCCATGCCGCTCGGCGAGGATGAAAACCAGAAAGCTCAGGTAATTGGCCACGATTAATGCGGCTACCAGCCCGGCGAATTTACCCAGAATGAATAATGGTCGGCTCACGGGCTTGGAAATGACCGTCAGGACCGTTTTGTTCTCGATTTCGCGGCTGAGAACGCCCGCGGCGCTGAACGCGGATAAGAACAAACCGCTCAATAGGAGCGTAGAGAGTCCCAGGTCGAGAAGCAGTTTGTCATCGTCGTCGAGCGTGAAGCCGGCCAGGGAGACGTTGAGGATCAGCAGCCCCGCGGTCGCAAGAAGAATCACGCCGTAAATCGGCTGGCGGATCGTCTCCAAAAACGTGTTGCGGGCTAGAGAGAAAAAGCGTTGGAACATCGCAGGTTCATCGGCGTTGAGATCGGCCCGTCAGGGTTCGATGTTTTTGTTCGCCGTACTCGACTCCCGGGGTTAAGCCGCGTATTGGCACTTGTGCATCGTTATAGTAAGCTTCCCTCACTTTTCGGCAAGGCCGAGCGGCGCGGCCACCATCGGTACGCCAAAGTGCAAGCAAGGTTCACCGGGCCAGTAATGAGATCATGGCTTAGCTTCTTATGAATGGTTCAACCCGACCCGATGATCGCCGCGCCCAGCACGTAGCCGCGCTGGGGCTTATCCTCCAGGCCGCAACTTTTGCGACTCTGGCCGGTGTGGCCGTGTGGTCAAGGTCGCATGCCATTGCCGCCGTCGCCCGATGGATGCTGGCCGGATTGCCCATCTGGTTCGTTCTCCTGCTGGTGTTCAAGCAGCTTCGTCGCGTCGAGGCCGAACGATTGGAGAGCGCAGAGCTTCGCCGCGCTCGCGCCGAAGGCGCCGCCGACTCCATTTTTGAGATGGACGACGAAGCCCTTCTTCTGGAACAAAACCGTCTGCGCTGGATGGTCCGTTGGTTCTTGCCCGCCACGACAGTCGCGGTCGCGGCGATCCTCTTGGCGGGTCACTTCATCGGATGGGGCTGGTCGCTGGATAAGGCCTTCGCCCCGGACGGTTTGCGGCGAACCGAGGAACCCACCCTGGTCATGTGGTTCATTGTCGCTCTGGGGTTTGTTTCATTCCTATACGGCAGATATGTCATTGCCCTTTCGAGGATACCCAACTGGCGGATGCTCCGCGCCGGGGCCTCATTCATGGCGGGCAATGCCCTCCTGAGTCTTGGGTTGGTCATTGTTCTCATGTCCGGCGCTAGTTTTGGCTGGGCCGAGCCGTTGTTCGCCTCTATCGTTCGTATCGCACTCATCGTGCTGGGTGTGGAGCTGATCGCCAACTTCATTCTGGACTTTTATCGCCCGCACGCCCCCGGCGTGGTTCCCCGCCCTTCCTTCGATAGTCGCCTACTGGGCCTCGTCAGCGAACCCGGCGGGATCGCCAAATCCATCGCCGATGCCGTGAACTATCAGTTCGGCTTCGAGGTCAGCACCACCTGGTTCTACCAGTTGCTGCAGCGTTGGATGTTTCCAATATCGGTCGTGACGATCATGGTCGTCCTGGCCCTGACCAGCGTGGTGATCGTCGATGCGGAGGAACAGGTCGTCATCGAGCACTTCGGCCGCCCCACGGTGGAATCGGCGCGGGTGCTCGCCCCGGGGTTGCACTTTAAGTGGCCCTACCCCATCGACGTGGTGCATCGTGCGCCTGTGAGACAGGTCCGCGAACTGGTAATTGGTGAGGCCACGGAGAAAGACGACGAGGACCCGCGCAAAGCCGTACTTTGGACCGAGGCTCACGACTACGTGCCGGAGCTGATGCTGCTCGTCGCTGCTCCCAAGGTGCTCACCGACGGAAGTGCCGCCGCTCAACCCGCGGCTCCCCCCGTGGCCGCGAAATCTCCAAAAAGCGCGTCCGCCAGCGTCGCCGTCAACCTCTTGATGGTCTCCATGCCTATCGAATACCGGGTGAAGGATTTGAGCAAGTACCTATACAAGTACGACGATCCCGTGCGTTTGATGGAGGCCGTTGCCCACCAATACTTGTCGGATTATGCCGCGGGCGTGGACAGCGACGCCCTGATGGGTCCGGGCCGCACGACCTTCAACGAGGACCTCAAGAGGCTCATTCAGAAGCGGATCGATGAACTTGATGTGGGGATCGAGATCGTCCTCGCCGGACTGCGCGCCGCTCATCCGCCGGCCGAGGGGCAGGTCGCCGCCTCTTTTCACGCCGTCGTGACGGCGGAGACGAAAAAAGGCGCGACCATTGAGGCTGCGGAGGGAGAAGCCCGCAGAATGCTCACCGCCGTCGCCGGCACGGAAGAACGGGCCAGATCGCTCGATGAAGCGATTCGTACCCGCGAGAAGCTCCAGGGAGAACGCGACGTAGACGCCGCCCGACTGGCGGAAGCTGACGTTCAGGTCGACGATTTGCTGCTCGGCAATGCGGCGAAAGGGATCGCCGCGCCGACGGGTGAGACCGCCACGCAGATCGCCGAAGCCAAGACCTCAGCCAGCGAACTGGTTACCCGCGCGGCCACCATGGCCCGCGCCTTCGGTGCCGAGGTTGCTGCCTACGAGGCAGCGCCGTCGCTCTACAAGCAGCGCAAGCTCCTCGAAGTCTACGAAGAGATCGGCGACGTCCGCAAGTATTTGATCGTCGGCGATCCGAAAAACGTCATCATCGAATACCAGACCGCCCAGGAAGGCGGATTGGATCGAGTCCTTACCGAAGGTCTCGAAAAAGAGAAGAAGAAACAAACGGGTCAATCGGGTCACTAAGGGATCTTTAGGAATCGTGTTGCGATGAAGAATCTCGGAACCATTTTCGCCGCCGTGTTCCTCGCTGTCGTGCTCGCCCTGTACATGTGTACGTTTCAGGTGCGCTTCACGGAAGTGGCGATCAAGAAGACGTGGGGCAAGCCGGCCCCGGAAGCGATCACCGAGCCGGGCCTGTACTTCAAATGGCCCGCGCCGATCCAGACCGTCGTTCGCTATGATCAGCGAGTCCGAATGATGGAGGACCGCACGGAGGAAACCCGCACCGTCGACGGCAAGAACCTCGTGCTTTCGACGTTTACCCTCTGGCGGATCAGCGACCCCTCCCTGTTTCACACCAATTTCCCCGCCGGCGTCGAAGATGGCGAACGGAAGCTTCGCACGACGGTCATTACCCACAAGCACACCGTGATCGGTCGGCGAGGGTTCGATGAGTTCATATCCACGGACCCGAGCGCGCGGAAGCTGCGGGATATCGAGTCGGCCATTCAGAGCGCCGTCGCCAAGGACGTCCGCGCCGAATACGGTATTGAGGTCGTCGGCTTCGGCATCAAGAAGCTGGGCCTGCCTCAATCGGTGACCACGTCCATCTTCGACAGCATGAAATCGCACGAGCAGGCCAAAGCGACCAAGTATCTCGCCGAGGGCGACGCCAGCGCCGCCGACATCGTCGCGGGCGCCCAGGCGACCAAGGAGCGCATCCTCGCCGCCGCCCGAAGGAAAGCCGCCCAAATCGAAACCGAAGCCCAGGCCGAGGTGAGCGGTTACTACAAGGAGTTCGAGAAACATCCAGAACTTCGTATCTTTCTCGACACTCGTCGCACGGTCGCCGAAGCGCTAAGGCAACGGACGACGCTCATTCTGGATACCGAACAGGCGCCGTGGAACGTGTTTACCGAAGAAGGACGTGCGGGATACCTCCGGACGGGACGCGCTCCGGGAGTGCGATATGACGGTGCGAGAAACCCCCAGGATGACGATTGGGCGGATGACGCTGGGTTCAAGTTAGAGGAACCGAAAGCAAGCCCTCCACGGGATTGAATGCCATGCACCAGCACGCCGATCATTCCGAGGACCATTCGCACCGCCATTTGGAGGCCGCCGAGGAGCCCCTCGACGCCGCCAACCAGTCTCTCTCCGATGCGCTGCGGGCCAGCTTCCGTATTCTCAAGGGCATCATGATCGTCCTCCTCTTGCTCTATCTTTTCTCCAACGTCCGGCGCATCGAGAGCCACGAACAGGCGCTGCTTCTTCGGCTGGGGCGTCTCACTCCGACGGTATATGACGCGGGCGTGGTCTGGGCGTTTCCTTTTCCCATTGACGAAATCGTCCCGCTGCCTACCCGGCAGAGCAACGACCTGCCCATCGACAGCCACACCTTCGGCCGCCGCCCCGATGAAGTCGGAAAGCCCCTGACTTTCATCGCCCGCGGGATGGAGGGACTGAACCCCGCACTCGACGGCGCGTTGCTCACTTCCGACGCCGGTCTGGTCCACACGCAGTGGAAGGTCACCTACAAATTCGACGACGTAAGAAGCTATACCTCCAGGATCGTCGGTCGAGACGTGGAAGCGGCCAAGCAGTTGATCCGCTATTTCGTCGAGACCGTCGGCATTCACGTCGCCGCCGAGCATACCGCTGAGGAAATGATCCGCACCCGCGTGGAGGACGTGCAAAACGAAATGCGCCGCCGGATCAACGATCGGCTGGACGAGTTGCAGAGCGGCGTGCAGGTCACGCGCATCGAGATGTATGAACCGACACCGCCGATTCCCGTCCGCGGCGCGTTTGACGCCACGCAGCGAGCTGAAAACGCCAAACAAAAGAAGATTGAAGACGCCTTGCAATTGCGGACCAAACTGTTGAACGAATCGGCCGGAGCGGCCTTTCCCAAGGTAATCCGTCTGCTCGATCAGATCGACGGCGACGGTGGTGAATCCATCGATGCCCGCAATAAGCTGGACAAGCTCTTGGAGGCGGAAGTCGAGGGCGCCGCCGGTCGCCTCATCAAGGACGCCGGCGCTTATCTTTCCATCGTCGTCGGACGTATGCAAGGCGATGTCGAGCTTTATCGAACGCTCCTCCCCGAATACGAACGAAATGCGTCCTTGCTGATCGCTCGTCTATGGGAGCAGACCCGGCAACAGATTTTCGCCGAGCGGGGCGTGAACAAGTTGTACCGCCCGCCGGGCAGCCAGGTACGCCTGCAAATACCCTTCGATCCGGAGGAGGCCCGGATCGAGGAACAGCACCGTCTGCAAAAGAAGGAATTCGATCCCTCCACGCTCCGCCCGGAACGGTTGGTCCCTATCGGTCCGGAAGGCGGGTGAGACGACGTCATGGTTGATCGCGGGCTTCCCGTGGTACAGACGGCCGGGCTGTGCAAGACGTTCCGCGATTTTTGGCGTCGTCCTCGCGTCCACGCCGTCAAGGACCTCAACCTCGAAATCCGCCCGGGCGAGATCTTCGGACTGCTCGGCCCCAACGGCTCCGGAAAAACCACCACCATCAAGATTCTCCTGGGCCTTCTGTATCCCACACGAGGCCGGGTTTCCGTCTTCGGAAAGGCCCCCACCGACGTGGCCGTGAAGGCGCGGATCGGCTTTTTGCCCGAGGAGTCCTACCTTTATCGTTTTCTCGTCGCCCACGAGACTCTGGACTATTACGGTCGCCTTTTCCGGCTTCCCTCGCGCATCCGTCGCGACCGCGCGGAGCGATTGCTGGACATGGTCGGCCTTCGGCACGAGGCCCGTCGGCAGGTAGGAGAATACAGCAAGGGCATGGCCCGGCGCATCGGTCTCGCCCAGGCCCTCATTAACGATCCGGAGTTTCTCATCCTCGACGAGCCGACCTCCGGCCTCGACCCCATCGGTGCTCGACAGATCAAGGATGTGATCCGCGAGTTGGGAAAGAAGGGCAAAACCATCCTGCTCTCCAGCCACGTTCTCGCGGACGTGGAAGATGTGTGCGACCGAGTGACCATTCTCTACGGAGGGCAGCAGCGCGCCGCGGGCGATATCAGCGAGCTTCTCAGCCGGCGCGATGTCACTCAGATCACCACGGGGCCGCTTTCCGAAGGCACGATGGAGCAAATCAGGTCTCTCGTGCGTCGACTGGAGGATCGCGACGTCCTTTCCGTGTCGCACCCCCGCGTAAAGCTGGAGGATTTCTTCCTGCGGATCGTCGAGGAGGCCCAGGCCGCCAACATCCAGACCTCCGGTGCCCGCCGGGGTGGACAAGTGCCGGATTTTTTACAAAAGCCCACGGAGGAAACCCCGCGAGATGTGGTGGAGTCCTTGGTCGAAGCATCTTCTCGAAAGGTGCAACCACTGAAGCCCAGCGAACTGCCGCCGTCTCGAACCCGCCCGGAGCCTTCGCGCGAAGTGCTCGACGAACTGTTGGGGCGTAAAGGTGCGGCGACCGCTGTTGAGCCCACTCCGACGCGCCCCCAGGAGCCGGGCCCGCCTCCTTCCGACTTGTCGCGAATCAAGAAGACGGCGGATCGAAGCATAATTGACGACCTTCTCGGTGGCGGGGATGGCTCTCAGAAAACTGGGAAATAACCCGTGAGCAGGATTTGGGCGGTCGCCCGACAGATGGTCTCCGAAGGCGTCCGGATGAAGATCGCCCTCGTCTTTCTCGTGCTCATCGGCGCGGTCGTTCTGGGACTGCCGTTCTCCATCGCCGGAGACAGTTCGCTGACCGGGGCCGTGCAGAGCTTCCTGTCCTACGGACTCAACGCCACGGGACTATTGCTGGGTCTGCTCACCATCTTCATGTCCCGTTCCCTGTCCGATGAATTAGTCCATCGGCAGATCTTCCTGGTGATGACCAAGCCGATTCCACGCTGGCAATATGTCGCCGGCAAGTGGCTGGGGATCACCGTCCTCAACGCGGTTTTTCTGGCCTGCTCGGGTCTCACCATGTACGGGATGGTTCACTACATCAAACGGACTCATCCGCCGATCGACGATCGCTTCGATGAGGCGGAGCTGGTCAATGAAGTTCTCGTCGCCCGTCATGCCCTGCCTTTTAAGCTGCCGGACTTCCGACAGGACGCCGAACTGGAGTTCGATCGCAACGTCGAGCAGGGCATGTACACGGAGATTCCCGATTTCAAGCCCGAAGTGGAGAAAGCCCGGCTCGCCAAGAAGCATGAGGCCCGCTGGCGGGTCGTCGGCCCCGGCGACCGCCGCGTCTTCGAGTTCGAGAACGTCCTCTGCGATCGAGCGCATGAGAACACCATCCAGATTCGCTACAAGACGGAGGTTAGCGAATATCCTCCGGATGAGATCTTCCGCGCCCTGTGGCGTTTTGGCGATCCTTACAAGGGCACGCCGGTCTACGACGCCCCCGTGCGGCACGTCGTCGGCCGCTTCCACACCATCCGTGTTCCCGCCGATGTTGTTGCCGAGGACCGTACCCTTCTCGTCCAATTTTTCAATCAAAACCCTTTCGCAGGGGAACGCGAATACGGCAACGTGATGGAGTTTCGTACTGCCGACGGTGTGGAGGTTTTGTTCGTCGTTGGCTCGTTCGAGTGGAACCTGTTTCGTCTGTTGACCCTCATGATGTGCAAATTAGTGTTCCTTGCGGCGGTGGCCGTGCTGATGGTCACGGTGTTTTCGTTCCCCGTCGCCTGTCTGACCTCCTTTACCGTCTACGTCGTCGCCGGCGCCGGCTCCTTTTTTGGAGAGTCGCTGGACCTGGCGTCGGACGACTTCGCGGGCATGTTCTCCTCCGTCAAGGAGTTCCTCGTGCAATCGACGATGCACCTGTACAACATGTTGCACTGGGTCATTCCCGATTTCGCCCGCTACGATGCCGTTGAAACGTTCGTTAATGGGCGCAACGTCGGTCTGGTTTGGGTCCTGCAAGCCATTGCGGAGTTGGTGCTGCTGAAATCGCTTGTCATTATCGGATTTGCCGTTCTCCTTTTCCACCGCCGGGAAGTAGCGGAAGTGTCGTTTTGAGATTTGTCGGCAATGGATGGAACACAAACACAATCAGCCGCCTCTTCCTTGCCTGAACATCTCGCGGCGCGACGGGCGGCGCAGCGGTCCGAATGGATCGTCCAGACGGTCGCGGTAGCATTGACCGTCACATGTTTTTTGCTCGCCGGTTTGCTGATTACCCCGTTGAATTCGATCCGCAAGGAGAAGCAGCTTGTTCTCGACCCCGCCACCGTCAAGGGGCTGCCGCCCGACATCGCGTTGATCGGAAAGCTCGGCACGTTTCGCGCATTGGCCATTGACTGGGCGTCGATCCGCGCCGAGCGCCTCAAGGAAGAAGGAAAAACCTACGAGGCCATGCAATTGCACGAAACCGTGTGCGCGCTGGCTCCGCGTTTTCCCAAGGTATGGGCCAATGCGGCCTGGAACATGGCCTACAACATTTCCGTCTCGCAGTATACCCCCGAAGCCCGCTGGAAGTGGGTACAAAACGGAATCAAGATCATCCGCGACAAGGGACTCAAGTACAATCCGCGATCCGTCACTCTATACAAGGAACTGGCGTGGATCTATTGGCACAAGATCGGGGACTTTCTCGATGACGAACATTTCAATTACAAGCGCGCCCTGGCCGTGGACATGGAACTTGTCTTGGGCGCCCCTCCCGTCGTGCTCAATGATGAAGAGTACTTCGACTGGTTTCGAAAAATCGTCGATGCGCCGCGCGACTTGTCCGCGTTCCTCAACACCGATCCCGAAATCGTGAAGTTGGTTTCGCGTCTTCGCTCCGTAGATCTCTACCCCGATCGGAGCCTGCTCGAACTCGTCGCACGACACATCCGGCCCGAACTCCGCGCAGCGGATTTGATCAGGGATCGGACCGCAAACGACGCCTTGCTCGCGGAACGACTCGCCCTCCTCAATGACCCCGCACACGCCGTGGCTCTCGACCGGCTGCTCGCGGCCGTCCGCTCCGATGCCCTTCGCAATCACCTGTCCTTCGATCTGGATTGGATGCACGACCTCATGGTCAAGCAGTACGGCCCCCTCGACTGGCGCAACGCCTTTGCCCACGCGTTGTATTGGTCAAGCTGGGGCGACAAGATCAGCGAAGGCGTGGTCGCCACCGATCCCGCCGACGCCATGAACACCGCCCGCTTCGTCTTCTTCTCGCTGCAGCAACTCATTACTCGCGGCCGCATCACCCTCGTCCCCAACTTCGATGACTCGTTTTCTTCGTACATCGAGCTGACGCCGGACGTTCGGTACATCCCCTACCTGTATGACACCTACATGCGACTGGGGAAAAAGCACTTCGGCGACTCCCCGCGCTTCGTGGAGGGCACTCCGGGGCCCAGCTACATGAACGGCTTTGTCACGGCCATGCATAACTGGATCGAGCTGTTGTACCTGGAGGGCGGCGAGGAGAATCGCAAGCTGGCCGAAAACTACTTTGCCTGGCTTCGCGAGCACAATCCCCATCCCGACGGCGGCACGCAGGAACGATACCTGCAAACCGTGGACGAGTTTGTGATGGGGGATTTATTGTCGCAACTGCAAACTTACAAGGCCGCCACCGCCATCATCGGTAGCTTCATTCGGCAGGCCCTCAAGCAGTTTTCCCTCGGACAGACCAGGGCCGCACTCTCCTCCATGACCCGCGCCCGGCAGTGCTATGACTACTGGATGATCGACACAAAGGTGGACATCAACGATCGCCGGAAACTACAGGAGCCGATGATCATGCTTCGCGATCAGGTGGAGGCATTCATGAAGGAGCCGCGCATCGATCCCCTCGGCAGAGCGCGCCTTTGGAAGGCCCTGCCCGCCGAGCAGCGGCAGATGGCCTACGACAACCTTCGCCCGCTCTTCGAAAAACTGTCCGACGCCCAGAAGCCGCCGTGGGAAGTTGATCGCGCCTTCCCTGAGCCGCCCGGCATGGAGGAATTCAGGCTGAAAAAACTGGAAACCGTGGGCGCTCCGCGTAAGGAGGGCGTCGAACAGGGCGAGCGTTACAAACCCTAGCTTACTTCTTTCGCACCACCGACCTCAAGAGGACCGCCAGACGCTCGCAAATGAAATCCCGAAAAGTCTTGGCGTTCAATTGCTTCAGCCGAAGCAGCGGACCGGCCACTAGCTGCCCGTCGATTTCAGGAGCGTAGCGGACCTCGTGAAAAGCAATCGCGTCACTCGTTACCGTTCCCTGAAGCTGCACGCGGTGTTCGCCGATCCCAAACTCAAATTTCATCTCCCGCCCGCCCTCCAGCAGGCTCGAGGCGTCCATCTGCAGCGAGATGCCCGACTTGGAGTATTTCTCAACCAGCTCCACGAACACCGGAACCAGTTCCCCCACCGTCAGTTCACGAAGAGCGTGAATCGGATCGGAGGACCGAACAGGCCCGTCGGCGGTGCCTCCGTTCTGCCGATCCTCCAGGCTGTTGACCAGCGCATCCAGGTCCTCTTCGATGTTCTTCGCCGGAACTTCGGGTAAGCGCGTCTTTTCGACGAGTTGTTGATAGCCGGAAGATTGACGAGATGTGGCCACGAAACAACCTCTCAGGCGTCGTCGCGCTCCGGCTTCCGCCCGCGCTTGGTTATCGAACCATCGCGGGAAGCCCGGACTGCACGCCCCTCATCGTCCATTTCGGCCTGCGAACATGGCCCCTTGAGACCGTTTCGCCGGAGATGCCCCTGATGCATTATAGACGTTCAATGAACGTCCGATACTGCGCGAAGCCCTTGGCTTCGACGCGATGAAGGGGCCCATTCATAGAGCAGCAGAATGACCGCCGGCACCAGCAGCGGGCGCACGACGAACGTGTCGATCAGGATGCCCAGCGGCAGGGCGATGGCGAATTCCTTCAACACCATCAGCGATCCGGAGAACATCGAGGCGAACGTGGCGGCCATGATGATCCCGCAGCCGCTCACCACCCGCCCCGTTTTGCGAATGGCAATGGCGATCGCCTCGCGTGGCGGATGGGTGCGCAGCTCCTCGTGAATCCGCGCGACCACGAAGATGTTGTAGTCCTGCCCCAGACTCATGATGATGATGAAAAGCAGGAAGTCCACCTGCCAGCTCAGCCCATGAAGGCCGTAAAGCTGATGGACGATCAGGTACGTGCCCCCATACGCCGCCAGGTAGGTCACCAGCGTCGCCGCGAGCAGGATGGCCGACTGCACCGGCGCACGAATCAGCAGTACGAGGATCGCATAGATCAGAACACTCGACGCGACGGCGATAACTCGAAAATCCCGAATGCGTAAGGCCCGCATGTCGGCATAAGTCGCGGACTCGCCGGCTACTTCGACGGTCGCCGTCGAGCCGCTGAAGGCTTCGAGGAAGCCGCTTTGGGCGACAGCCTGGAAAACCCGCTCCCGGAGGCGCGCGACGGTCTCCATCGCCGCGAGGCTCCGCGGCTCTACGCGAATGCCGAGATCGAGGCGGGTCGATGAACCTGATTTGCCGAGGTAGGCGCCGAGAATGAGTTTCTCGAACATCGGGAGCGACGCGAACCCCCCCATCCCGCTGCCCAGCGGATCCTGCAAACTTCGCACATACACCACCGGAAACTCTTCCCGCAACGTGCCCGCGATCTTGTCGAGCGAGTTGCGCAAGGCGCTTCTCCCTTCCGGAGCGTCGATTCGCGCGTCCGTAGAAACGATGAGCGTCAGATCGGTCACATTCTGCGAATCAAAGAAATGTTTGTTGTACAGCTTCGCCCCGCGCACAAAGGACGAATCCGCCGGAAACTCGTCATACGTATCGTAAAGCGACTGCACGCGCGTTCCCATGATCGACGTGGGGAGAAGCACCGCGATCATGACCAACGTCACGCCGACGGGAAACCGAGTCGCCAGCCGCGCCGCCCATCGCCACAAGGCACCGTCGCTGTCTCGATCGGAAGTCTGTGCATCACCGTCTTTTTTAGACGGCGCACCGGAGAGCGAAACCAGCCGCCTGCCCACGACGCGCATCAATGACGGCGTCAGAGTCAGGACGGCAAGGGCCGCTGCGGCGATGGCGAAGGCGATCGTCGGACCGGACGAGTAAAGATCACGGTTCCGCGCCAAAACCAGCGTCGCCAGGCCTGCGGCCACGGTTCCCGCCGCCGCGAGAATGGCCGCACTCGAGCGAGCGAGCGCCGCCGTCACCGCACGAGTCGGATCGCCGCCCGCCGCGGGTAGCTCCTCGCGAAACCGTGCGAACAGAAACAGGCAGTAATCGACGCCCGATCCCACGACCAGCACGATGATGAACATCTCCACCAGCCCGTTGATCGGCCAGCCCCACGCCGCCGCCCAGCCGATGGCTCCCAGCGATACCATCAGCGACGCCGCGATCGTCAGCAGCGGAAGAAACATCGCGATCGGCGAGCGATAGATGAACAGCAGAATGACCGCGACCGCCCCGAACGCCCAAAGCGTCGTACGATCGATGTCGCGTTTGGCGTTGGCGTCGAGCAGCTCGCCCATGGCCGCGCTGCCCGTTACCTCCACCTGCAGGCCGGACGGCGGCGGGACCGATGCAAGCAAGCTCTTGATCTCTCTCACCCGCCGCACCGAGCTGTGCGTCAACATCTCGGCGGGCAGATCGACGGCGATGATCGCGCTCTTCCCGTCACGGCTTTCCAGGATGGGTTGCAGAAAAGGCGCGGTCTCAACTGCCCAGATGCACCAGTGCAGCTCTTCGTTCCGCGCGTTCAGTCGTTGCGCAAGGTCGCAAATGTACGCTCGGTCAGCTCCCGTGAGGATGGTCTCGCGCACGAACACGACCGCCGCCCGGCTCGCCGGCGCTGCATCCGGAAACTCCGCCTTCAGCTGTTCCCACGCTCGTTGCGAGGGCATGTCCGCAGGCAGGAATCCCGTCGCATCATCATGCAGGAGTACGGGGATGCGCGGCGCGGGCAGCCAGACCGCTGCGGCCACGACGGCCCAGCAGACGATCCACGCCCACGCCGTCCATACGATGAATGCCGCGAAGCGATGTTTCATTCCGCGATCGACTCCATTCCGCTCATACGATTGCGGATGATACGTTCAGTGGGCTGCAAGAGACCAGAGTGGTTTTCGCCCCACCGGGGCGAAGGACAGTAGCCACTGGTGGAGCGCAAGCGAAACCCGTGGGAACAGAAATAACTCGGAATCCCGCCCCGGAGGGGCGGAGGGGTCGGGTGGCATGGTCAAGCGCAGCTTGGCCATGCTTTTCCGTCAGGTGCAGCACAGCCGCCCCCGCTGTGATCGGCAGACCGCTTCTACACCGACACGACGGTCTCTTTTGGAGGAACGACGATCGCGTTGCCGATGGCCACGTCCTCACCCTGCTGGTTGACGCACGCCACCAGAAGCCGCACGCGCTTGGGGTTGATGATCTCCATCACCGTCCCCGTCGCCGTCACCGTGTCCCCGAAGTATACCGGTTTGAGGAACTTCATGTGCAGCTCGACGAAAATGGTCCCCAGCCCCGGAATCTCTCCGCCCAGCACCGTCGAAATGATCCCCGCCGTCAGGATGCCGTGTGCGATGCGCCGCCCGAACACTGTCCGCCGCGCGTACTCCTCATCGATGTGCAGCGGGTTGAAATCTCCGGACGCGTCGGCGAACGCGAACACGTCCTTCTCCGTGATCGTCTTGCTGAACGAACCCTTGTCGCCGACCTGCAGCTTCGCTCGCGTTGTTGGGATCAACATGGATACATTGTATCGCACCCGCGAGCGCGAGCGAACAATCGGTAGCGCATTTGAATGTACGCAGTGCCCTACCCCTCAATCGGAAGTCGAGGCGCCCTCCTCGCAGGGAAGTTGTGTAAGTCCGCCACCACCTTCATACTCCTTGCTATGATCCAATCTCCCGACGAGTATCTCGCGGTTCTCGCTGAGTTCGACCGACGAACGGCGACCTTCGAAATCCTTGATGTTCATGGTGCCCTTCGCAAGATCGACAGGCAGAAGTTTCCCGAGGATCGGCGGCGGGGGGCATGGGCTGAACTCGCCGCTTTTGAGTTCGATATCCACCCGACGGCAGATGGTGGACCTTGGAGGACCTACTTTCAGCCGTGGGGGACCTTCCAACCAAAGGACGGGGCGTTGGTCTGCAACCCGGATCTCGCATCCGCTGACGAAGAAGTGATTGAGTACTGGGGCTGTCGGGCTAAGACAGTCAATCATCCGGTGCTCGCGGCGCGATACGCCGATCTCGTCTGGGACACGACGAAATTCGTTACCAAGAAAAAGCCCGACATCCAGTTCGCTCAACTCGCGATCGACTCGTACGTTGCCGCGGCAAAAAGAGACGGCGGGGAAGTCTGGCACGAAACTGTGCAGAGCCTTCGCCGCGCACTCGACCTCGCGCTAAGAACCCGGGACAACAATCGCGTCACTACGATCGTGGAGGCGACAATTGCTTATGTCGATCAAACAGCAGAGGACGACCGGGTAGGCATCTATTGCGATCTGTTTGACATGGTTCTGCTGTCGAAGAACGGGCCCGATCTCTCAAACGACCAAGAAAAGAACATCTTTGATATGTTGGAGGCAAAGTTCGCTGAAATAACGACGCCGGGAACTCAATGGGACGTCGTTCCTCAGGACGCAAGCGCTATTGGACGGCGACTGGCGTCGTGGTACCAACGGAAGGGCAGAATCCAAGATCGACAAAAGATTCTCAAGGCGATCGGGAGTGCCTTCGAGCGGCGAGCGAAGATAGGTGACCCGCTTAGCGGGCTGCATTTTCTCGATGAAGCCCGGAAGTTCTACTTGGAAGCAGGTGCCCGAGACGAGGCGGAGCGGATTCAGCGCGAGTCCCAGGAGCTTGCTCCCGAAGCGAAACGAGAGATGGTGCCGCTGACGGTCGAGTTCGAGATTCCCAACGACGAACGTAACAAGTTTCTCGATTTGCTGATGGAACGCGGACTCGAGGACGGTCTCCAATTCCTTACTGTCTGTCAGATTCCGAGGCAGGAACAATTGAAAGAGGAGTTGAAATCGCTTGCCGAACAGTATCCCCTTCAAGCGATGTTCCGACCCACGCTGGTTGGCAGTAAGGGGATTGAAGCCAACGTTGACGCCCCAGGCGACCCTGACGGGCGGATGGCTTTCGAGACTACAAGGCGCGTCCAGCTCACCTCCATTTGGCTCTCGTGGGGTTTGGACCACCTTTTCAAGAACGGTCTAACGACGGACAACGTGGTCGACTTTGTATCCAAGTCGCCGCTTTTCACCGCAGATCGCCTACCTCTTGTCCGGCGCGGCGTTGAGTCACACATTCTCGGTGACTATGTGCAATCGATCCACGTGCTCATACCGCAGATCGAGAGAGCCCTGGTTGGGTTGACCTTTCTTCTTGGGGGTACCAGTACGAAGCCTCACGGCAGCGGACGGGCGGTAATGCAGGCTAAGAGCCTAAACGATGCGTTGGGGGACGAGCGAGTGCAAGAGGCTTTGGGGCCGGATTTGCGTATGTACCTCGTGGCAACACTGTCGCACCCCAAAGGAATGAACATTCGTAATGACGTCTGCCACGGCCTCTGGACCGCAACGGACTTCAACAAGCTGGCGAGCGAGCGGGTGTTGCACGTCCTTCTTTGTCTGTCTCTTTTTCGGCGGCAGAACGGTAGCGAGCAGAAAAGCCTCTAGGCTGAGTATCCTGATCGGTCCTTTCTTGCTTCTTCACCGCGCGCCCGTCAAGTTATATGGGCGTAATGGAACGCTGCGCTCGCTTTACGCGCCATGCAGGAAGGGAAAGGGATGCTCGTGAAAACGCGCCGTTACCAAACAAAGCCAGTTGAAAATGGCGTACCTGCCCGCCGCATAAGGACTTACGAAAAAATGCCCCCGGAAAAACGAAGCCAGTTGGAACCCAAACGAGACAGCTTCAGAGGTGACACGATATGACACTTCGCGCGCCAATAAACTGTACTTGCAGAACGAACCCATTTGACAGCTATATTGGACAAAGAAAGGCAGGGCTGTTCCGCAGCGCGGTCCACCCGTCGTGCCGCTACGAGTGCGCTGCGGCGTGTTCCTTCTTGTGGGCATCTACGATCGGTTGCAGGAGGTTTCCGGGGACGACTTCGTAGTGGGAGAACTCCATCGAATAGCTGCCCTGGCCTCCGGTGATGCTGGAGAGTCGGGAGTTGTAGTCGGCGATTTCGGCGAGGGGGACGGTGGCCTTGATGACCGCCATGCCGCCCGGAAGCGCGTCCTGGCCCTGGGGTCGCCCGCGGCGCGACGCGAGATCGCCGGTGATGTCGCCCACTTTGTCCGCGGGCACGGTAACCTCCACGTGGACGATCGGTTCGAGGAGAACGGGCTTGGCCTTCATGAACGCCTCTTTGAAGGCCCCGCGCCCGGCGATCTGGAAGGCGATGTCCTTGCTGTCCACGGGGTGGGTCTTACCGTCGGTGAGTTCGACCTTGACATCGACGATCGGGTATCCCGCGAGCACGCCCTCTACCAGTTGCATCCGGATGCCCTTGTCTGTACTCGCGCGGAAGGGCTGGTCGATCGCCCCGCCGAAGATCTTGTCTACGAACTCGTACCCTTCCCCGCGAGCGGCGGGCAGGAGGTTGATGACGACCTTCCCGTACTGGCCCGCGCCTCCGGTCTGCTTCTTGTGCGTATACTCGATGTCGCGGGCCGTGCCCGTGATCGTTTCGCGGTAAGGAATCCGCGGCGGCTTGGTGTCAATTTCCAGCTTGTACTGCTTGCACATCCGCGCCAGATAAGCGCGCAGTTGTGTCTCGCCCATCCCGCGGATGACGAGTTCGCCGCCCATGCCGTGCTCGGCGAGGAAGCAGGGGTCTTCCGTGGCGCATCGCTTCAGGGCCGCACTGATCTTGTCCTCGTCGCCGCGGGATTTGGACTGGACGGCCAGCGAGAACATCGGCTGCGGGAACTTGGGCATGGCGATGGTCCCGCCCTTGTCGGCATAGACGACATCGCCGATGTGGAAGTCGAGCTTGGCCAGGGCGACGATGTCGCCCGCGACGGCGGCTTCCATTTCCTTGTGATCGGGCCCAAAAGTGCGCATGACATGCCCCGGCCGGACGCCCTTGGGCTCGTGTGCGGTGCGAACGGGCATGTCCGAGGTCAGCTTGCCGGAGTGGACCCGGATCGCCAAATACTTGATGTTGCTCTTGGGATCGGTGCTGATCTTGAACACCTGCCCGACGAACGGTTTGTCCTTGCTGGGCTCGAGGACGGTCTTGGTCTCGCCGGAAACCAGCGTCCGTTTCAGCCCGGTCACGGGGCTGGGGCAGAAGGATGCGAGGGCGTCGAGGAACTCCGTGATTCCCACGTCGCCCCGGGAATTGGTGAAAAAGATGGGCACGAAGGCCCCGGCGGCGACGGCACAGGGAGCGGCCTTCTCCGCCTCGTCGATGGCCAGCTCCCCGCCGAGATACTTCTCCATCAAGGCGTCGTCGGCGGCCACGACTGCTTCAACGACCGCGGTGTGAGCCTCCGCGACTGTGGAAAAATCCGCGTCGCCTTTCTCGTTGTGGAAGTCATCGATGACCTTGGTCGCCTTGGCGACGGGTAAATCAATCGGAACGCATTGGGCCCCGAAGGATTCCTGAATCTGCCCGACCAGGACCGGCAGGTCCACGTTGGCTGCGTCGATGTGGGTGATGACGATCCAAATACCCAGCCCGTATTCCTTGGCGCGTTCGAACATCCTTCGCGTGTTGACCTGGATACCGGCCGACGCCGACACAACGACCACGGCGCACTCCACGGCGGCCAGGGCCGCAAACGCCGGCCCGCAAAAGGCCGTCGTCCCCGGCGTGTCGATGATGTTGACGTGGAGACCCTTGTGGGCGAGGTGGCAGACCGCGGAGTCGATCGACGAGAGCTTCTCCTTAGCCTCTTCCGTGCTGTCCAGGAACGAGGACTTGCCCGCGACGCTCCCCAGGCGATTGGTCATCCCGCTCTTGAACAGCAGGGCCTCGGCCAGCGAAGTCTTGCCCGACCCGCCGTGCCCGACCAAAGCGATATTCCGAATCTGAGCGGCTTCCAACAGAGCCATTCGATACTCCTCGTTTCACGCCCTTGTACTCTGGACAACAGGATTTAGGCCGAAAATCACAGCCTGCGTCAGGGGACGCATGGTAGCGAAAACCGCGAAGTTTTGCCAAGGGGTCAAGGTAGGGCAAGGGCATCGATGCACAAGGCGGCATCCCCATTGGGCGGGCGACACCGGCGGCCTCGCTGTTCGACAGTCCGCTGAAGAGAATCGACGAGCGACGGCAAGTAAGTCGCGACTACTCGGTACTGAATTCGCTTGAAGAAAGCGTCTGGTTTCCGCTCTCCTCGATGGCCAGCACCTCCCATTTGTAAGACGTTGCCGGTTCGAGGAATTCATTGGGAACCGTCACGCTTGTCACCGACGGCCTGACATACACGCTCAACACTCGCTTGGCGAACGCGTGCGGGTGCGGCTCTTCGTCCACTTCGACGATGAGCTGGTAAGCGACGATTTCGACCGGCTCGCCGGTAATGGTCAGCGTGACCGGGCTCCAGCTCATGACGAGGTTGCTTGCGGGAACGGTGGCGCCCTCGGCGGGGGACAGGAGGATCGGACCAGCGGGAATATCGTGCGTCAGCAGCGCCGTGCCTTCCGTTGGTTCACCGTCTATCGTCGTGCCTGCAATGATGTAATTCCCCTCGGGCAGGACGGCGAGGATATCTTCGATCGGCACTTCCGCATTTTCCGGTTCGACGGTTTCGAAAAACAGCTCGGTGAGTCCCAGTGTTCGCAGTTCGCCGCGGCCTTCCAAAGTGAGGACCACGCCGTCGGGTCCGATGATGTCGAGCCGTTCCCAACCCTCGCTGTCAATAAAGCCCTGAAACCCCGTATCCTCATCCGTGGCGTTGTGCTCGATATTGAGCTTGGCCTCCTTCAGAGGGACTGGTTCTCCGCCGTTGCCGTTTCCATTTCCCACGGGGACGCACGCCTGGAACCCCAAGATGCCTGCGCCTCCCAGGAAAGCCAGGAATGCACAACGCCTTTTGCTTATTCGAACCGTGGAGTTGGACATGTCTGACTCCTTATTCAACCATCAAAAACGCGAATTACAGACTCACGATCCGTGCCGGCCGAGACGCACGGAATCGTGGAAGAGGTCAATGAAATCGTCAAAGAGAGAGGCTCCTACTCTTCGTTTTCTTCGTTCTCGTCCTTGTCCGTTTCGTCTTCTTCATGGTAACGGCGGCCGTCGGGGATGAGGACGATCTCACGTCCCTTGCCGTCCTTCTTGAAGTGCGCTTCGTACATGACGATGGTCTTTTTTTCCCACGTCAGCTTGGCCTCCTTGCCGGCGTCTTTTTCGGCCTCGGCGCGGACGGGAGCGGGCACCTTTCCGGCAGGAACGGCCTCCTCAACCTCCACGAGGTCGCCGGCGGCCGTCACCAGCGCATCGACATTGCCGTCCGGTCCTTTCCACGATCCCTCGTAAAACTTACTGCCGTGTTCGATCTCTTCCGCGAACTCCGTGATCGGCGCGCCTGCCGCCAGCTTTTTGATGGCGGCGAGGGCCGCGGGCGGCACCTCCGCTTCTTTGACGGCACGTTCCCGTTCCACCGCTTCTTTTTTGTTCTGTGCCATTACCATGACACCCGCAAACATGGCCAAGCCCAGCGCCGCCAACCTCAACCCTTGTTTTGCGATCATTGTTTTCTCCTCGAAAATGGGTTCTGAACTGCCCGATCATGGATACTCCCCAGCATCGCGCAAGAGAGTACTCCGGAGGCGCCAATCTTGCAATCCCAGCGTGGAATCGGATACACCCGCCGTATCGAATATGTCGTCCCATGCAGGACGGCCGCATTCTGGATGCTACGGCTCGCTGAGGGATTCTATTTGGCCGACCGAAGCGCCCGGCGGCGGTCTTGCTCGGTGAGCATGCGCTTGCGGAGGCGGACGCCGTCCGGAGTACACTCAACCAGCTCGTCGTCCTCGATGAACTCCAGGGCCAGTTCCAGGGTCATGTCGCGGGGAGGTTTGAGCACCACGGTCTTGTCCGAACCGGCGGCGCGCATGTTGGTCATTTTCTTTGCGCGGCAGACGTTGATATCCAGGTCGTTCTCGCGGTTATGCTCGCCGACGATCTGGCCGACGTAAACCTGGTCGCCAGGGCCCACGAAGAGAACGCCGCGATCGGTGAGACCGTCGAGGGCGTAGGCGGTCACCTGACCGGCTTCGATGGCGATCAACACGCCGTTGGCACGACCGGCGATCGCCCCGCGCAGGTACTCGTACTCGTAGAAGTTGTGGTGCATGATGGCCGTGCCGTTGGTGGCGGTCATCATGCGGTTCCGCACTCCGATCAACCCACGGGCGGGGACGGTGAACTCCAGATGTGAGTTATCGCCGCGAGTCTCCATTGTCGTGCAAATGCCGCGGCGACCGCCCAACAACTCCATCACCGATCCGACGTGCGCCGTCGGGACGTCGATGACGCAGTGTTCGATCGGCTCAGTCTTCTTGGAGTTCAGTTCGCGGTAAATCACCTTCGGCTTGCCGACGGCCAGTTCATACCCTTCGCGGCGCATGTTTTCGATCAGGACGGACAGATGCAGCATCCCGCGGCCGGAGACATGGAACTCCTCCGGTGTGTGCCCCGGCTCGACGCGGAGGGCGACGTTCTTTTGCAGTTCCTTTTCCAGCCGGTCGCGGAGGTGGCGGCTGGTGAGGAACTTCCCCGAACGACCGACGAAAGGCGAGTCGTTAACACGGAAAGTCATGTGCAGCGTCGGCTCGTCGATGCGGATGATGGGCAGGGGTACGGGGTGCTCCGGATCGGCCAGGGTGTTGCCGATATCGACGGAGGAAAGCCCGACAACGGCACAGATATCGCCCGCCTCCACGCGATCGACCCTTTGCCGCCCCAGTCCGTCGAACACGAACAGCTCGCCGATTTTTTCCAGGGCTTGCGTGCCGTCATGGTGGATCACGGTCACCGGTTTTTCGACGGCGAGCGTGCCGGCGAAGACCCGCCCGATGCCGATCCGGCCGACATAGTCATTGTAGTCCAGCGTGGTGATGAGCATCTGCAGCGGCGCTTCCGGTTCGCAGTTCGGCGGCGGAACGTGCTTGAGGATGGTCTCGAAGAGGGCGAATACATTGTCCGGTCGGCCGGCAGGCTCGAGCGACGCGTAGCCTTGAGTCGCGGAGCTGTAGACGGTCGGAAAATCCAGGGCCGCGTCGTCGGCGTGCAGTTCGATGAAGAGGTCGAAAACCTCTTCGAGCACGTCCTTGGGCCGGGCGTCGGGACGGTCGATCTTGTTGATGACCACGACGGGCCGCAGGCCGTACTCAAACGCCTTCCGCAGTACGAACCGCGTCTGGGGCATGGGGCCTTCGAAGGCGTCCACGAGCAGCAGGCAGCCGTCGGCCATTTTCAGTACGCGTTCGACTTCGCCGCCGAAGTCCGCGTGTCCCGGCGTGTCGATGAGGTTGATCTTTACGCCCTGGTAACGGATGGCGATGTTTTTGGCGAGGATGGTGATGCCTCGTTCGCGCTCCAGGTCGTTGGAGTCGAGGATGCGCTCGCCCTTGAGCTGAGCTTCGCGGAACTGGCCGCACTGGCGCAGCATCTGGTCCACGAGCGTGGTTTTGCCATGATCGACGTGGGCGATAATGGCTACGTTTCGGATTTTGTCGTTTGTCATCTTGCGTCGTTCTCAATTATGCTCGACTCGATTCCATCGATCGGGCGAATCGGTGAGTATACTACGAGAATCGCCGCATGGCGACCGGCGGATAGGTTGGCTGCAGCCCGGCCCCGCAGATGAGGGAATGGGCTACCGTGATTTGTACAGTGCCTTCAGGGTTTGGATTTGGCCCGCGTGGTAGACGTCGTGCATGGCCGCTCCATAGACATGCTCGGCGACTTGAGTGCCTACGCCTGTCTTGGTCAGGCATAAGCTGGACCAGTGTCCCGTTTCGATCGCCTCGCGCAACGCGGCATGCTCATCCTCGAGAAGCCTCACGTACCGCTTCCACTCCGCGTCGTTGAGTTTGGCTGGCAATGCGAACCAATTGCTCCCCGAAAGGGCAAATGACCCGCGCTTGTCGCCTCGGATTCTCCGGCGGATGGCGTATTTCCAATAGGCACAGTGTACGACGATCTCGGCAATGTTGTGGCGTCGAGGGCCGGGCCTCCACACCGCCTCCATCGGACCTACTCGTCGGATCGACCCTCGCAGGTTGGGTCCATGCCAGGCCTTCTTCGAGAATGCCTCCTCGATCCATCGTAGCAGGAGGGCGCGATCGGAGGTTGTCGTTTGGTTCCTTTTCATGCAGATACGTGTTGCCCACGCACATGTTTGCGGCGACTGAGGTTTAGCACGACACTACCCCTCCGTCCAGTAGAAGGCCTTGGCGCCGATGATGAAGCACGTGAGGCCGACGGCGACCAGAATGCCGCACGGTAAGGCCATTTCCGCGATCGAGAAGTTCCGCCAGATCGCGCCCTCCATGACCAGGATGGACCACTTGACGGGGCTGGCGTGGCTGATGGTCTGCATCCAGGGAGGCATGATGAACAGGGGGATCATGCCGCCGCCGATCATGGCCATGACCATCAGTACCGCCCATCCGATGCCGCCCGCCGCCTGCTCCGTCCTTCCCATCACCGACAGCATCATCATGATTCCCACGAAACAGAGGGATATGGATACGATACCCACTCCAAGTAAGAACCAGGAGTCCGGTCGAATTCCGAAGGCGAGGACGCCCAGGAGAAACAATAGGATGGGAATGGAAAGCGTGGTGAGGAGGCAGGCCAGGGCCTTGCCGCCTAGGATGTGGGCGCGCCCGATAGGAGCGATCCGCAAACGCACCAGCGTGCCCTTGGTCCTCTCGACGACGAGCGAAATACCAAAAGCGGCGGCGCAACCCATCACCCCCCAGATGATTCCTTGCGGGAACGAGATTTCATAAGAATTCTGCGGGCCGGTGCGTTGCACGGCCACGTCCTTCGATTCGAGATCGAACGTCTGCCAGCCGCGATTAGACTGTCCATCCTTGGGAAGCTCGCGCAGGAATCGCTGCATGGCGGGCAGGAACCAAAGCAGCGTGGCTTTGGCGGTGGGGTCCATGTCCTCCGCGTTTTGGACCTCGGCCAGGGATTCGTTGATCTGGGCCTGCATTTTTTCCGGGTCGGAGAAGGCGTCCTGCACACCCTGGTACATGTACTTGGTGAGGACGCCATTGAGCATCCCGGCTTCGGCGGCGCGGGCTGGATCGACGCCGGTTTCGATTTTCAGGCGCTCGCCGCCGAATACACGGTTGCGGACTTTGCCGAATCCCTCGGGGAGTACGATGTAGCCGACGCGCTTTCCGCGGCGGACGAGGCTCATCGCCTCATCGCGACTCCGCACCTCGATCTCCAACTCCGGCGAATCATTGAGTTCACGGATGAACGCCTTCGACCCTTCCGAGCCGTCTTCATCGACTATGACGATCTTCATCGCCGAACCGCCGCCGCCCGAGCTGGAGAATATGGCCCCGAAGAAAACGGCGTAGAGCAATGGGAAGAAAAACGTAAAAAAGAAACCCACTTTGTCGCGGAACAGAAGTCGCAGGTCTTTCATGGCCAGGGCGAGAATGGGGTTCATGCGTCGCGCAGCTCCCGTCCGGTCAGATGTAGGAAAACGCGCTCCAAATCCGGTCGCTCCACGCGAAAGCGCTGCAGCGGTCCCTCCTTCTGCAGACGGAGTAGTTCGGCGAGCGGGTCGTCTGTGTCCACGCGGATATCACCATCGCCGCGATCGGCAATGAGTACGCTCTTGCCTCCGTGAGCGGTGATGAGACGCTCCACCGAGTCCAGGGCCAGCAATCTCCCGCGGTCGATGATGCCCACGCGGTCACAAAGACGCTGGGCTTCTTCCATATAGTGCGTGGTGTAAACCACGGTGCGCCCCTGCTGCCGTAGGGCCAGGATGTTTTCAAAGATTGCGTTACGCGATTGCGGATCGACGCCTACGGTCGGTTCGTCGAGCAGCAGCAGCGGCGGGTCATGGATCATGGCCACGGCGATGTTGAGTCGGCGTTTCATCCCACCCGAATACTTGGCGACGGCATCGCGCCGCCGGTCCGTCAAGGCGACAAACTGCAATGCCCATTCCACACGATCGGCAAGTTTGCGACCTGTCAGCCCCTGGAGCTTGCCGAAGAACGAAAGGTTCTCCTCGCCGGTGAGCTCGTCATACAGGGCGAGGGCCTGCGTCGCTACGCCGACTCTCGCCCGCACATCGGGTCGATCGGGCGATCCGACGCCGTCGACTTCAATCGTCCCCCGGTCGGGTCGCAATAGCCCGACGGCCATGTTGACCGTCGTGGTCTTCCCCGCGCCATTGGGACCGAGCAGCCCAAACACCTCACCTTGGTGAATGGTCAGCGACAGATCGTCCACGGCCACTATTGGGCCGAAGGCTTTGCGTACGTTGATTAGTTGCAGCATTCTCGCCCGCATCCTAGCGGTGAGACATCACCTTTACAAAAGGCAGTTACCCGGGCGGTGGCGACGTGCGGTGGTCGAGAAACTCCTGCAGCATGACCTGTGCCGCAAGTCGATCGAGACGCGCCTTGTGCTTCTTGCGGGTCAATTCCGCCGGTCTGAGCAATTCGTCCGCGGCGTGGGATGACAAGCGCTCGTCCCAGAAATGCACGGGCTTTCCGCCGTCCTGTTCCAGCGCGGCGCCGAACCGGCGCGCCTTTTTGGCTTGGTCGCCCTCCGTACCATCCATGTTCAACGGGAGTCCGACCACGAAGGCGTCGATGTCATACTCCTTCGCGCACGATAAGACGGCTGCGGCCTCGTCAGACATGTTCCCCGACGCGGCAACCGTGGCGAGAGGCGACGCGAGAGTCGCGCTTGGGTCGCTCACCGCGAGACCGATGCGCTTCGTGCCGTGGTCGATGCCGAGAAAGCGGGGCATTGCGAAAGCGTCAGGCGTATTCGTCGCCGTAACGTTGGCGAACGTTATCGACCAGTTCCTTGATTCCCTGCGCGTCGCGCCGCGTGCAGATGAGCGTCGCGTCGGGGGAGTGTACGATCACCAGGTCGTCAATGCCGATGGTGGCGATCAAGTGCTTGTCTTCGCAGACCACGATGTTCCCTCGTGAGCCAAGGTGAATGACGCGTCCGCAGGCGGAAACGTTTCCATCGCCGTCCGCATGGATCACGGACTCGATCGCCGGCCATGAGCCCACATCCACCCAGTGACACCCCATCTCCACGACGAGGACGCGGTCCGCACGCTCCATGACCGCGAAATCGATGCTGATGCGCATTAAGGTCGGGTAGATGCTCTCCAGTTTTGACTGTCTCGCGTCCGAGCGCCACGCCGCAGCAATTTCCAGAATGGACGCGTGCGATTGTGGGAGGTGCTTCTTGAGCTGGTTGAGGATCGTCGACGCCCGCCAGGCGAACATCCCACTATTCCAGTAGTACTCTCCGCTGGCAACGTATTTCATGGCCGCGGCCAGGCTCGGTTTCTCGGTAAACTGCTTCACTTCGTACAATCCGTCGGCGAGTCGCTCGCCGCGATGGATGTATCCGTAGTTGGTGTCCGCCCGCGTCGGCCGGACGCCCACGGTCACCAGGGCGTCGGGGTTCTGCTCGGCGGCCGCGAAGGCCTGCTCGACGGCAGCGCAGAAGCGATCCAGTGGAGAGATCACGTGGTCGGCCGGAAAGATGCCGATCACGGCTTCTTTGTCCTGCTGGGCGAGTACCGCGGCGGCCAGTCCCACCGCGTTGGCCGTGTCCCGGCCTACAGGCTCCCCGATGAGATTGGCGGGGGGAAGTTCCGGCAGCTCCTTGGCGATGATCGGCAGGTGCGCCTGATTGGTGATGATGTGAATCTGGTCGGCGCTCAGACATGCCGCGACGCGGTCATAGCACTGCCGCAGCAGACTCGTCCCGGCGAAGAGCTTGAGGATCTGCTTGGGGTGATCCTTGCGACTCAATGGCCAGAGCCGCGTCCCCACTCCTCCCGCCATGATGACCGCATGCCGCATGGACTATCCCACTTCGTCGAAGTCAACACGCCGCAGATCGGCGAACTCCACCACCCACGACTTCCGCGAGCCGTTCTCAAACTCCACGTCCACGTGCGTCCGTCGGCCGCCGCGGTGGATGGAAAGAATCCGCCCGAGGCCCTGTTGCGGGTGGCGAACCAGCGTGCCGATGGTCCACTCCGCCAGGTCGATCGGCGGATGTCCCATCGACGGCTGCACGATCGTCGAACGACCCTTCGTCGCCTTCTCAGACTCAGGCCATTCTAACCCCGCATCGCGCAGTTCGTCGAGAAAGGGGCTTCGCGTGGTCCGCTGGGTCACTCCCCGCAGCATCCGGTACCTCGCCCGCGACAAAGTTAGGCTTTTCTTGGCCCTCGTCATTCCCACAAAGCAGAGCCGGCGCTCTTCTTCATCATCTCCGCCGTTGGAATTCCAGCTTTGCTCCGCCCGTCGGAAAGGCAGGAGGCCGTCTTCCAGCCCGATCAAGTAAACGTGGGCAAATTCCAGCCCCTTGGCCGAGTGAAGGGTCATGAGGGTCACCGCGCCGCCATCGCCGCGGACGGCGTCCACGTCGCTGACCAGGGCGGAGTGCTCAAGCCAATCAATCACCGTGGCTTCGGGCTGGTCTTGCTGGAAATCCGACGCGGCGCTGATGAGTTCGTCGAGGTTAGCCGACGGAGCGTCGTCCGCCTCACGCGTCTCGTGGTACAACGCCCGCAGCCCGCTGTGACTGATGACCGTCTCCAGTGCCTGGCCCGGTGGAAGTTCCAGCGCCGGGGCAAGCTGCCGCAACAATCCGCCGAACTCGCGCACCTTCTGGCCCCCTCGACCAAGGGACAGAATCGCCTCGTCGTCCAACAGCAAGTCGAAGATGCGAACTCCCCTGGCGGCCGCGCGATCTCTTAGCCGTTCGTTCGTCGTCGCCCCGATTCCCCGCGGCGGAGTGTTGATGATTCGAACGAGCGAAACTTCGTCGGAGGGGTTGACCAGCACCCGCAGGTAGGCGAGCACGTCTTTGATTTCCTTGCGATTGTAAAACTCAACGCCGCGGGCGATCTGGTAGGCGAGTCCGTGGCGCAGAAATGCCTCCTCAATCACCCGGCTCAGCGAGTTAACGCGGTAGAAAACGGCGATGTCGCCCGGTGCGACGCCTTCTCGGATTCGGTCGGCGATTTCCTCGGCGATTTGGCCGGCCTCGTCGTCGCCATCCTCGCATTCCAGGACGCGGACCGCCGGACCTTCGTCGTTTTGCGTCCACAGGCGCTTTTCTTTGCGCATGACGTTGCCCGCGATCAGGGCGTCGGCCGCGAGGAGGATCCGCTTGGTGGATCGGTAATTCTGTTCCAGGCGAACAACCTTTGCCCCCGCATAATCACGCTCGAAGGAGAGAATGTTGCCGATGTCCGCCCCGCGCCAGCCATAGATGGATTGGTCGGGGTCGCCCGTGGCGCAGAGGTTTAGATGCTCCTGGGTCAGCAGCCGGGCGATCTGGTACTGGGCGGCGTTGGTGTCCTGATACTCGTCGATGAGCACGTAACGGTATCGGTTTTCAAGCTCGGCGCGCAGCTCGTCGTCGCGCGAAAGGGTGAGGGCCGTGCGCATCAGCAGGTCGTCGAAGTCAAGCCCGCCCATTTCAGCGAGAAGGCGTTCGTAACATTCATACACGCGGGCGATCATCCGCTCGCGCCAGTCGAGGTTCCGCGCCGCGTATTGAGCGGCGCTGAACATGGCGTTCTTGGCTCGGCCGATTTCCTGATCGACGCTCGCGGGAGAAAGGTTGTCGGCGGAGAGGTTGCACCGTTCAAGGGCGGTCTTGATCACATTTCGCCGGTCGTCACGGTCGAAAATGGTGAAATTCATCGGCACGCCGGCGCGTTCGTGATGCCGACGCAGAAGCTTGGCGCAAAGGGCGTGAAAGGTGCCTACAGTCATCCCCTCGCCGACGGACAGGGCGTCGATCCGCTCGCGCATTTCCTTGGCCGCCTTGTTGGTAAAAGTGATGGCCAGGATGTGCCGTGGCTCGGTGACGGTGCAGGCTAGGTGCGCCGCGCGGCGGGTGATGACCCGCGTCTTGCCGCTGCCCGGCCCGGCAAGGATCAGCAGCGGCCCGTCGGTATGCGCGACGGCCTCCCGCTGCGGATCGCTGAGGTCCGCGAACAGTTGATCGATGGCTGAATCGCTCCGTTTTTGCATCGCTCATTGTATAGCGAGCAAATCGCTGAACGTCTAATGGAACGGCATGGAGGTTGTTGCGTTTGTGCGTGTCGTTCTGAGCGCAGTGGACGATGCGAAGAATCATTTGCCCCACTCGCTTGTCAAGTCACCATTTGGCATCTGACATTTCCTCCGTTAGCGTGGCCGCATGTCCATGGTTGGCCACGGTCTCGATCTGGTGGAGTGCGCCCGCATTTCGCAGGTGTACGAAAACCACGGCGAGCGATTTCTCGACCGCATTCTTACTCCAGCCGAGCAAGAGCGGGCCGGGGCGTTCAAAGACCCCATCTCCTTCATCGCCGGGCGCTTTGCGGCCAAGGAGGCGATCCTCAAAATGATCGGCACGGGCTGGCGCGGCGGCATCGCCTGGACGGACATGGAAATTCTTCCCAACGCCCAGGGTTTGCCCGTGGTCACGCTCAGCGGCGAAACCGCCCGTCTGGCCGCGCGGCTTGGAATCCGGCGGATTCTTCTTTCGATCACCCACACGGAGCATCACGCCGCTGCGTCGGCCATCGGGACTGCTTAGCAATCCGTGGCGGAACACGACGCTTGCTGCTCGGTAGGAATGAAGCCGATACCTCGAAGAAGCTCGTACACTCCGATGCGATGGGGCGGGGTCGAACGATCATGCGGGCTACTGCCCTTGTCCCTGGCATCAGCGGGCTTTACTCTCCCGCTGTCGGGCTGCCGATCGAGATTCCAGTAAGCTTGTGCGGCTCATCCGGCTCCAGGATAAATAGAAACGTCTTCCACACTCCCTCGCCTTCTGCCCGAACCAAAACGTGGAGGTCGTTGGAACCGCCTTCGACATACTTGCTCGCCGCCAGCGCCCCCCATTCGCTCCGAAGCTTGCGCCAGGAAGCGACGCGCTCCGCTACGGGGCGTTCGGCCAACGCTGAATCGGCGCGGCACTTTCGCTCAAAGGTTTCCATCGCCTCGTCAGTACCGCGGGCATAGGCTTCGAAAAACGCCGCGGCGATACGCCCCGCGTGTGAATCGGGGAGTTTTCCGGATCGCAGATCGATGATGTCCCCAACCGGCGGCTGCGGAGGAAGCCCGGATTTCATGGTCTCGCGGATCCACTCGGCGGCCGTGGAGACCCGCGCATAATACTCCGTGCTTTGATAGCGACAGGGGCCTTTCGCGCCGGCGGCGTCGTTCGCGGAGCTGACGCCGATGATGGACGTTCGGCCCTCGACCTCGGCCAGCGCCGGTCCGCCGCTGTCGCCAGGTCCACTGATGCCTTCCAAGTCCGTGGCATCCGGCGGGGCGTCAAACTTGAAAATGACGTAATTGTCCATGGTGTCGGCGACGGTGTTGGTGGCCGCGCGTTGTTTCCCATCCTCTCGCTGCGGTCCGGTCATTCCGTCTCCGTACATTCCTGCGCCTACAAAGACGACCGCCTGCCCCAACTCGTCCTTCCGTTCGTAGATGCCGACGAGGGGTATGCCTTCCACCGGCTCGGTGAGTCTCACAAGCGCGATATCGAGGGACGCCCGTCTGGCTCGTGGACGCCACTTGGGATGTTGCACGACGCCTTCGATGACGTAGCTTTTTTCGTTAAACCGTACGGAGCGGTCAAAAGGCGAGAGATTGGCCGCAACGTGCGCGGCAGTAATCAACCAATGTGGGTCAATCAACGTTGCTGTTCCCCCGCCAAGCCGGGTTACGCAGGTGTGTTTCGCCCCTAGCTCCAGGTAAAGTGCGTCGTCTCGATCATGTCGCCGTATGATGGCGTGTGTGCTTTCAGCTGCAAGAAGTATTACAAAGATGAGAACCGCCGCCATCGCTCGTTTTTTCATAAGTGGCTCCTGTTCAACGCCCGCGGAACTCCATGTCCGCCTGAACAGTGTATTCGGGCATGCGGCGCTGGTATTCTGTTAATCTGATCCACTCTTAGGGCAAGGTGTTGCATAGCCGCCCGTGCCGCCGACGCAATTCAGAACAGCAGAAGATGTGAGAAGCAGGGTCTTTCAAAAGTCGTCTTTGCTTCGGATAAGGGCCAAGGCTTCGTAAGGTCGGGCGGCGTGTCTGCGGAGGGCGGCGGCTTTGTTTTGGACGGCGTGTCGATTGAGGAGATTGA
>Ga0187893_10000068_pt1 | contig 213143 bp, 210 predicted proteins | sample MA1701074metaG_FD_139574 | JGI IMG/M metagenome (GOLD analysis project Ga0187893, IMG submission 139574) | White microbial mat communities from a basaltic lava cave in the Kipuka Kanohina Cave System on the Island of Hawaii, USA - MA170107-4 metaG ...
CCTGGCTGAAAAACTTCCGCAGACTGTGCATCCGATGGGAAAAGTCGACTCAACTGTTCAGTGGATTTCTTCATTTCAGCTGCGTGATCCTGTTGCTGAAAGAGGTTTTGGGATAGGCTCTAGACTACATGAAAGGGCCCCGCCCATTCCGCGCCCGGCGCCTGCCGTTTACGCGAAGCGTCACGGGTCGCTTCGTCGCTGGGTCGCTTACCGCATATCCCGTTTCCAGCCCCAAAACAGGGCGCTCGCTCCTTTTCGATCAGCGAGCGATCACCCCGCGCGTTGTTAGGGTGCATGAACGGGCCCCACCCATTCCGCGCTCTTCGTGGCTTCGTGGCTGAGTGGCTCCGTGGCTCTCGTGAGGAAATCTCTAATACCAAACGAACCCGATTGAATATGACCGCAACCCAAGGCAGAACAATGACTTACGTCAAGAACGCCGTTTCCCGAACGAACCCGATTCAAAGCCGATCGCTTCCTGTCTCGCGCGGCCTTTCCTTGTCCCTATGTCCCTGGCTCCCTTGGTCCCCCTCCTGTTTTGACGTGATCGGAGTGGACCAATATCCTGCCACACTCAGCCTGCGGAGTCTGTCGACGCCGAGGGGTTTCATACAGGAGGACGAACCGTGGCACGCACATGTACGCTCAAGGGTAAGCCGCTGACGTTGGAGGGGCCGGAGTTGAAGGCGGGGGACAAGGCTCCCGACGCGACGCTCAAGAAGAGCCTCGTCGATACGCTCAAGATCAGCGATACGCAGGGCAGGACGCGGATCTTCAGCGTCGTGCCGTCGCTGGATACGCCGGTTTGCGCCTTGCAGACCAAGCGCTTCAACGAGGAGGCCACGAAGCTGCCCAACGTCAGCTTCTACACTATCAGTTGCGACCTTCCCACAGCCCAGGCCCGCTTCTGCGGCGCGGAGGGCATCGACCGCGAGCGGCTCGTGGTCCTCAGCGATCACTACGACAACAGCTTCGGCAAGGCCTACGGCACGCTCATCAAGGAGCTTCGCGTCGAATGTCGCGCGGCCTTCGTCGTGGACAAGACCGGCAGCATCCGCTACGCCGAGTACGTGCCCGAGGTCGCCAACCATCCCAACTATGACGCCGTCCTCGCCGCCGCCAAGCAAGCGGCAGGCTGATCTGAGACTGGTAGGAGGGCCGCCGGACGCAAGCCGGCATGGTTCAGCGGTTTTTCGCCCCAGCGGGGCGCTGGAATGTAGCCAGGGGTGGGAGCGCAGCGAAACCCCTGGGTGATTCCCTCGAAATCCCGCCCCGAAGGGGCGGAGGAAAGCGGTGGGAGAACCAATCGCCTTAAACTCGCAACAAGCCCGATGACCAGTTAGGTCCACAGGCTCGCGCTTGCGGCTCAGATCGCCCTTCGACAGGCGCGCACCGCGATCCCTTGACCGGCGCGGGCCGCCGGGTACACTTACCTACCACTCGATGCAAACCGACGTATTCTGTTCAAGGAGGTACGACCATGCCTGACCCAACAAAAACCGGCTTTTGGCAAACCGTGCCCGGCCTGATGACCGCGACGGCGGGGATTCTCTCCGCCGCGACCGGTGCGATCGTTGCACTGAACCAAACGGGGGTCGTGGACTTTAAGCAGATCGCCGGAGCCAAGCCGGCAACGCAAACCGCCCCCGTGGAGGTTCCACCCGCGGCCGCACCGCCATCGGAGAATAAACCACCGGCTGGCATTGTCGAACCGGCCAGCACCGTGGCGGACACGAAAAGGCAAGAGCCGATAGCTGCCTCGCCGCCACCGGTAAGCAAGCCCGATGCCCAACAGGCGAAACTCGAACCCGAGCCTGTCGTGGAGCCGAAGAAGCCCGCCGCGACCGATGAGGTCGCCACGAGACCCGCACCCGTCGTGCCGCGCCCACCGTACGACCCCAGGCCTCAGCCTCGGACTGAGCCTGTCAGACCCAGGCCCGACGTTCCGGAGAGCGTCGTGGAAACGAAGCGGCCAGAAGGCTCAGCCTCGCCCTCGTCGACACGCCAGGACGAGGCGAAGCAGGCCGAACCGGAAAAGCAAACGACCACCGCACCAGCCAGCCGCGCGGCGGAGCAAGTCCCCCCCGCTTCGCCCGGGCGGGACGACGCGACGCGGGCGAAACCCGACGCCCCGGAACGCGTCGCCAAGGCCGGAAAGCAGGAGCAACCGCCCAAGCCAAGCCATCCGCCGGATGACGCCAAAAAGTCAAAGGCGGTGCGACAGGACCCCGACGAACCGAGGGCGGTCGGTAAGGCTAAAGCGACGGCGGCGCAGCAGCCGCCCAGCGACGAAAAGAAGGACCGCGGGCCGGGCGCAGCCGACGAAAAGAAGAAAACCGAACCGACTCCAGCCTCAACCCCACCCGGACAATTGGCCCTCACCGGCGTGAAATTCAGTCTGCCCTCCGGCTGGGTCAAGGAAGAGATTCAGCCCGCGCCCATGGCCCCCGTGGCAGTCTACAGAATCCCCAAGGCCCATCCCACCAGCGACGACGGTGCCGTCCGCATCACGCATTTTCCGAACATGAAGGGCAAGGAAATGGACGAGCGCAACATCGACCGCTGGATCGGGCAGGTCACCAAGCCCGACGGCTCACCGATGACCCGCGCGGACGCGAAGGTCTCCACGGCGCAGGCCGGCTCGGCCAAGCTGACGATCGTGGACATGACCGGCGCAGTGAAGATGACCATGCGCGACTCGGCGAAGCCGAACCATCGCATGATCGCGGCGATCGTGGATCATCCTCAGGGGCCCCACTTTGTCGTCGCCGTCGGTCCCGCTGCGTCCATGGAAAAGTGGGCCAAGGATGTTGACAGCTTCCTCAAGAGCGCCAAGGTGGATTAGCAGGCGCCCGGCTGCTCGTCATGGAACACCTGCGTAAGACGACTCTGTTTCGCAGCGCGATCGTGACCGTCCACGATTACTGCTGTCGTGCCACGCAGTCCGCGTGCGGCCCGAAGGAAGAAGCAGACGTCGCCAGCCTCGCCATTCCCCGACGCGGAGTATATGTGAAGCATGTGGGCGGCGAGGAGCTGGTCGGGGATGCCGTCTGCGCTATGTTCTTTAACCCTGGGGAGCCCTATCGCGTCAGCCATCCTCTGCCTGGCGGCGACGATTGTACGAGCTTTCATTTCTCGAAAGAAACCCTCTGCGACGCCCTCTCCACTTACGGGGCCGCGGCGTGTGACGATGTCGTCCCGCGGTTTGACCACTCGCACGGCCCTCTCGACTCGGCCACGTTCCTTTCGGTTCAGCGCCTTCGCCGGGACTTGCTACGTGGGCAAGCCGAGGCTGGAGCCGTGGAGGAGACGGCGCTGGCCATCCTGGACTGCGTCCTGCGGCAAAGCTACGCCTCACGCGACCTGTCGCGCCGCGGGCGCCGCCCGGCCACCCAACGCGCCCATCGAGAGTGGACCGAGGGCGTTCGCTGCATCCTCAATGACCGCGTTGGAGAGCGCCTGCTGCTGGCGGAGATCGCCCGAGGCGTTCATTGCTCGCCATTTCATTTGGTGCGTGTTTTCAAGCAGCACACCGGCGCGTCAATCCACGAGTATCGCGTGCGTCTGCGGCTGCGCCTGGCCGTCGAACGCCTGCTCCAGGGCGAACGCAATCTCACCGCGCTGGCCCTGGAACTGGGCTTTGCGAGCCACGCCCATTTCTGCGATTCGTTCCGCCGTGAGTTCGCTCGCCCCCCTTCCCGCCTCCGTCATGACGCGAACTCCTTCCATCTCCATGAAATGAGCAAGAATCTGGAAGCCTAATCGCCCTCCCAAAGCGTAGAGTTCAGAGGTCGATCCGGCTCGCCGCCGCGGACGACGGCAGCCAGATCGAATATGTTTCGAGCAGGAGCCTGAACAAATGCCCGCGAGACAGTGCCCAGTGTGCCGGTGGGAAATCAAGGACGACGGAAAACAGGTTAAGGTTGACGGAAGAGTGATCCTGGTGTGCTGCGCGGAATGCGCCGCCAAGGTGAAAGCCGACCCGCAGAAGTTCATCAAGGCAAGGTGAGCAGCCAGTGCGCCGTGTCGGCGGACCTAGGCGTCGCGCATCCAACGTTCGGCGTCGCTGAGCGTTCCGCAAACGTCGAACCAGCGGTCCAGCCGGGTCACATTGAGGATCCCGGAGACGAACGCGGAAGGGGCGACCAAGACGACCCGTCCGCGCGTCAGACGGGCCCGAGTGACCAGGTGAATGAGCGCCGACAACCCCGACGAATCGATCGACTTTAATTCCGAGAGCTCGAGGGCCATGTGCCCGGCTTCACCCACACCGAGTTCCCCGATGGTGTTCTCCAAACGCCCGGCGTCGACGGCGGTGAGTTCTCCGGCGAGCCGCACAACATGAAAGCCCCCGCGATCGCTCGCACTCAGCTCAAGCATCTTCCCCTCACGGCTCTTCTCTATGGCCTCAAGTTACCCAGGTCGATCCGCCGAGTCGCAGCCCGCGCCAGAAGGTAGTTGCGCCCGAAGCACAAGGTGGCCTCACCCGAAACAATGAACACGAGTCCCGCCGATCCGCCCTGCGTCTGGCGGACCATCGCCTCGAGGGCTTGATTTGGCAGGAGTCGTAGCGGAGCTTCGCGGCTATCTGCGCGCTGTGAATCGGATACGAGCGTCCATCCGCCCTCATGCCGCAACAAACGCCCGACACGATGGACCACGGGAGCGCCGTCGGCCAAGATTGGCCCCGACGCTTCGCCATCCCGGGCCGCTCGCACCGCGTAGTCACCAGCCGAGGGCGGTAGGACCGTCGCCTCGGGGCTCTGCAATCGCAACTTGCCGAGTACGTCCTCGGCGGCGGCATCGGAGCGTATTCGCGGCGTCGCGGGCCCGGCGGCCTGATCCGCCGCCGCCAACGGGGTCGTCCGCGACGCTGCTCGAATGAGCAACAGGTTCCGCCCCTCAAAGACGGTCAGTTCGCCGGAGACGCTGAACCGAATCGGCGCGGGAGAGCCACTGACCATCCGCACCATCACCTCGAGATTACCGTTGGGAAGAAGCTCGATGCTGGGCGGAGTTTCACCTTGGCCGGAGTCGAAATCCAACCACCAACGGTCGCTGTCCTGCCGAAGCGAGCCGGTCTTGGCGACCAGCGAAAACCCATCCGGCCACAGCAACGGCTTTTTCGGGGGCGTCCACGCTCCTGTGTAGCCCGCCGCCGATCCGGGAGCAACGACCTCATTCTGCGGGCGCTGGCGCTGCAGCGCGCGGAGGATTTGCTCGGCAGGGGGCATCGCCTCGTCAGGCGCTGTCGAAGGATGCTTCGGGGCAGCTGCGCGGTCCACGTCCTTCCTCCCGCCCGATTCGGCAGGGGGGACCGTTGCCAGGGCGAGGATCACGATGGTCAGACATGGGTTCATAACCACCTATAGTATCGTCGAAATCTCCTCCAGGGTCGGCTCGGCGTTCGGGCTCCCGCCTTGGTCGCCCTCACCCTCGCCCTCCCGCCGGATCATTGCCCGGCAAGTTGTTTCGCGAGGTCCTCGGTGGTAGTCACTGGCAACTGACAACGGTAATCCTCACAGACATAGGCCGTCGCTTTGCCGTCGATTCTGCCTTTATTTCGCAGCAGCGCGATCGGCGTGTCCGTCAGCCGATCCGCCGCATGCACGACGACCTTGTTGGGGAGATAACGGTCAAAGACGGTACGCAGCAGAGCCTTGCCGTCGGGCGCGGCCGGTTCGCCGACGATGGCGATCTCTTTGACGCGATCGTGATAGAAGTCCGCCGCGCAGCAAAGTCGCTCATAGGCGCTCGGCGATTCGCTCACCGAAGGGGCGAAGGCGCGGAAGATCGACTCCGCTTTGGCCCGCAGGTCCTTCCTATCGAACAACATCGCCAGGCGGAGGAGGTTCATCGCGTGGACCGAATTCCCGGAGGGGATCGCTCCATCGTGGGGGTGCTTGGAGCGGGCGAGAAGTCGCTCGGCATCGGACGCGGTAAAGAAGAAGGCGCCGCCCTGCTCATCGTAGAACAGTACGATCGAGGCCTCCGCCAGGCGCATCGCTTCATCCAGCCAGCGACGATCGAACGTCGCCTCGTAGAGGTTGAGCAGCCCTTCGATGAAAAAGGCGTAGTCGCTGAGATTGCCCGGCAGCCTGGCCTCGCCCTTGCGATAGGTCCGCAGCAATCGCCCCTCCTTGGTGAGGTTTTGAAGCACAAAGTCCGCGGCCTTCCCGGCGGCGACCGCATACTTGGGCTCATCGAGCGCGCGCGCTCCTCTCGCCAGCGCCGCGATCATCAAACCGTTCCAATCCGGGAGAATCTTGTCGTCCAATCCGGGCGGCACGCGCTTGGCCCGCGCGACGCGCAGGTTCTCCCGCCAGGTCCGCACACGACGCTCCAAGTCCTGTACCTCCAGCCCGTGCAGCTTGGCGAATGCCTGCGGCGTCTTGCTGATGTGCAGGATGTTCTTGGGCCCCTTGGGGGCGTGGCCCATGCGCTCGAACCAGTTTCCGGTCTCGGTCACGTCGAAGAACTTGCAGGCCAGTTGGCCATCCTCCTCGCCGAGGGTTTCGAGGACCTCCTTCACCGTCCAGATGTAGAACTTGCCTTCCAGCCCTTCGCTGTCCGCGTCGCGACTGGAATAGAAACCGCCCTCCGGCGAGCGAAGGTCGGTGAGGACGTACTCGAAGATGTCGGCGGCCACGGCCGCGTAGCGTGGGTTGCGCGACACGAGATAGCCGTCAAGGTAGACGGCGCTGACCATGGCCTGGTCGTAGAGCATCTTCTCGAAATGCGGTACGAGCCATTCGCGGTCCGTGCTGTAGCGACAGATTCCTCCGCCGACGTGATCGTAGATTCCTCCCCGAGCCATGTGATCGAGGGTGACATCGACGGCCTCGAACAGCGCCGGGGTATTCGTTCGACGATACACGCGGAGCATCAGGTCCATGGCCATGCTCGGCGGGAACTTGTTCGATCCTCCGCCGCCGATTCCGCCGAGCGTCTTGTCGAAGTATCCGGCGAGTTGAACCGCGAGCTTATCGATCGTCTCCCGCGTGATGACTCCCTCGGCGGGTTTCGGACCCGTGGCCCACCGGGTTAGAAAATCGCGCGCCCCGGCGGCGCCGCGCATCAACTCCTCGCGATTGTCTCCCCACGTGCCGGCGATGCCTCCGAGGAGCTGAACGAACTGGTCCTTGGGGAAATACGTGCCCGCGTGGAAGGGAGTGCCGTCGGGTGTCAGCCAGACGCTCATCGGCCAGCCGCCGTGCCGGGTCAGCGCCTGGGTATAGGCCATGTACAGCTCGTCGATGTCCGGGCGCTCCTCGCGGTCGACCTTGATGCTCACGAAGCTCTCGTTCAGGGCAGCCGCCACCTCCTGCGATTCGAAACTCTCGTGTTCCATCACGTGGCACCAGTGGCACGCGGCATAGCCGATGCTCAGAAAGACCGGCTTATCCTCCTGCCGGGCCTTGGCGAAGGCCTCCTCGCCCCATTCGTACCAGTCGACCGGGTTGCCCGCGTGTTGGAGCAGATACGGGCTCGTGGCACGACTGAGCCGGTTGGTGTGCGGGGTCGGTTGGACGGCGGTAGGCATGTTTTGGCTCTCGCTCGGTTCTTGCCCGGCTGCCGGCATCCGGGCGAGCATGATCGCGGCGAGCAGGCCCAGCGGGCGCAAGACCCTCCCGACTATCGAAGTGCCCATGGGTCGATCCGCTCACCGGCCGCCCGACGCCGCCTCAGCGCCCCGCCGGATTGTAGGGCGCGAAGGCGGATTCTCCAACGCACGCAGGAACGAACTTTGACCCGGAAGTGAATGCGGCGTTATAATCCCACAGCGATTGGTCGATAAGAGCCTTTGACTCGGCGCACGAGGAACCGCGGCATGCACATGCCAAGCCTGGCACTCTTCAACCTGCCCCAGGGCACCGAATTGCTGGTGATCCTCGTCTTCGGGCTGCTCCTGTTCGGCAAGCGGCTGCCCGACGTGGCCCGCTCCATCGGTAAGAGCATCGTCGAATTCAAGAAGGGCATGCGCGACGTCCGCAACGACATCGAGAAAGAGCCCGACGATTCGCTTCCGCGCAGCGACCCGCCGCGCTCGCTCCCGCGCGAGGAGTCGGCCAAGGCCAAAGACCAATCCGCCGCCGGTGTTTGACTTTTCTACGAATCCGTCGCCGTGCCGGGCAGGCGGCCGTCGCGAAAGGCGCGATCGAACGCGTCGCGGAAATCGAACACCTCTTCGAAGTCCTCGACGCGATCCTCGGCCTGCTTGCGCATCATTTCCAGGTCGATGAACCCGAAGACGATTCGGCCGAAGTCCTGCGTGCCGCGGATGTTCCACGATTCGAGGACCGTCCGGGCCAGCATCCCCCAGCGGCCCAGGGCAAGGTCACGAAGACCCCAGCAAAGCTGACGACCCGTAATGTGACGGTTGAGCTTCTCGCAGCCGCCGGCCTCGGCGATCGTCTCCATGATCGGCGGAGGCAGCTTGTGGGCGTGGTACGAGACGATGAGCTGGTCCCAATCGACGTCGTTTTCGCTGAGGAACTGGTGCAGGGTTCGGTGGGCGTCGGTCTCCGGCCCGTGGACGCGCTCGGCGGCGTGGCTCAGACCCTCGCGCACGAAAATGAAGGCCTCCTCGGGATACTGGCCCACGTGACCGACGAGGTCCTGCAATGTCCTGGAAGGTGCGTCGACCATCTTCCTGTCCAGTTGGAAACTATGGCCCCGCAGGCGGCGGGGATGGTGGCCCGCCGGGCGATGCCGGTCTTGGGCCCGGTCCGCGACCGCGTCGTCGCCGGCCTCGCCGGCGGTGCCGCATTCCGGGCTGCGGCGGACCCCCTGCTTGGTTCGTGGCCGAATCGCGGGCCGGCACGCTGTCCGGGGCGGTCCGCGCCTGCGGCGCATCAGGCGGACTCTCCGTGGGCGTTTCCGGCGGGGCCGGTATCTGATCGGCGAGCGTTCGAAGCGGGACCCCGCGCGGGGCGCCGGGAGGGCGACTGGGCGGACGGCGCTCCGGCCGCTCCGCCGCGGGCCGGGGCGGCGGCATCGCGGGCGCCGGGACCCCCACGTCGGTGATGTCCTCGGCGACGACGGTCATGAGCGTGCCGGTGTCGGTTCGCAGTTGCACCAGTTGCGTGAGGATCTGGCGATTGACGATGACGCCTTCGCCGTGACTCGTGCGGATGCGTACGCCGACCTTGGGGAGCTGCCGGTCCAACTCTTCGTAGCCGATGTGCTCGTACCTCAGGCAGCACTTGAGCCGCCCGCAGCGTCCGGACACCTGACTGGGGTCCAGCGTCGCCTTCTGTAGCTTCGCCATGCGCATGCTGATCGGCCTCAAGGTCTTGAGGAAGACCTTGCAGCAGACCTCACGCCCGCAGGTTTCGTAATCGGCGAGCAATCGTGCTTCGTCGCGTGCGCCCACCTGGCGCATCTCGATCCGCGTTCGATACTCGCGGGTGAGGTCGCGGACCAGGTTGCGGAAGTCGACGCGCTCAGCGGCAGTGAAGTAAAACACGATTCGTTCACCGCCAAACGGGCATTCGCACTCGACGATGCGGATGGGGAGCTTCTGCTGATCAGCGAGCTGCTGGCAAAAGCGCCGCTTCTCGCTCCCGCTGGCCTGGATGTGGGCGTGCTCGGCGAGGTCGGCTGAGGTCGCTTCGCGCAGGATCCTTCCGGCGTCGAAGATGTAAGAGTCTTCACCGCAGGAGTCCACCCAATCGCGCATCTGATCGCGGGTGACCGACTTATCGCATCCGTTGCAGGTAAGCGAGACTTGCTCGCCCATTTCGATGCCGCGGCGCGTTTGGATGACGACCTTGGCCCCGCAGGTGAACTTCATGTCCACCGCGTGAGAAAACTCTCCGATGTAGCGCATGAACCCGAAGCGCACGGCCGTGGTCGGATAGATCTTCTCCAGCCCGTTTCCGCAACGGCTCCCATCGCCGCCGCGGTCCGTGCCGCAACTGCCGCAGCCGCCGTGCGATTTCTCCTTCGGCGGCTCCGGCGCCAACTGCTCCAGACTGATATTCGCGTCAACCATGGGTTCATCCGAGCCGAACGGTAGCGCGGGCTATGCTCCGCGGCTCGGAATGTGCCGAACTACTTTGCGACCCCGACAAGCCGATCCAATGCCGTCTGGAAGTCCTTCTTGCCGCGGAGCCCCACAAACTTCTGGATGATCTCGCCCTTGTTGAACAAGATCACCGTCGGTATGGCACTGACGGAAAAACGGACGGAGATATCACGGTTCGCATCCGTGTCCACCTTCCCGATCTTCGCTTTCTCGCCGTACTCGGTCGCGAGTTCATCAATGATCGGGGCCAGGGCTTTGCAGGGGCCGCACCACGCCGCCCAAAAGTCCACCAGCACCGGACGGTCCGACTGCAAAACCACGTCGTCAAAGTTCGCGTCCGTGAATTCGAGCGTGTTCGCTCCAGCCATAGAGCCTCCTTCATTCAAGCCTCAACGGAACATGTCCCGATTCTAGGGGCGCGCGGCGAGGCCGTCAACGCGGAGCGTGCTTGGGCGGCTACACTTCCTCCTTCGCCCGCCTGCGCAGCGCCTTGATCTCCTCCGTCGCCAAGCGGTCGCACTCTTCGTTTTCGGGGTGCCCGGTGTGAGCGGCCACGTGCTCGTAGCTCATGTCGAACCGCTGCGTAAGGTCGTAGAGGGTTTTCCACAAGTCCGCGTTCTTCACGGTCGGGGAGCCTGCCTTCTTGCCGCGTCGCCAGTCGTTGGCCATCCAGCCCTGGATCCACTGCGTCAAGCCGAGGATGAGATACTCGCTATCGCTGCTGAGGTGTACGCGCCAACGTTCGCCCGGCTTTAGGCTCTTGAGGCCCTCGATGGCGGCGGTCAGCTCCATTCGGTTGTTGGTGGTATTGGGGTGGCCGCCGGAAAGCGTCTTGATGGACCGGGTTTGGGGATGTTTGAGCAAGGCGCCCCACCCGCCCGGTCCCGGGTTACCGCTGCACGCGCCGTCGGTATAAACGTAAACGTCGACTTCGTCGGCCGGGGCGAGCTTCTTCGTCACGATCTCGCTACTATACCGTCCGATCAGGCCACCGGCCACGGGCGGTCCGCGAGTGAATCCATGGATGAGTTCCAGTTTCGAGATGGCGCGCTCTACTGCGAGTCGGCCGACCTCCGCACTGTGGCCGAGCGGTTCGGCACGCCGACCTATGTGTACTCACGGAAGACGTTGCTCGACCATTTCGATCGATGTGCGGCCGCTTTCGCGGAGCTAAACGCGGCCATTTGCTTCTCCGTCAAGAGTTGCCACAACCTATCCATCCTCCGCTTGCTCCGGGATCGTGGTTCAGCCTTCGACGTGGTCAGTGGGGGCGAACTGGCGCGCGTACTGGAAATCGGCGCCGACCCGAGAACCATCGTCTTCGCCGGCGTGGGGAAGACCGATACCGAGATTCGCCAATCGCTCGGCGCAGGCATCGGGTGGTTCAACGTCGAGTCCGAAGCCGAACTCGATAACCTTGCCTCCATCGCGTCCGCAGAACGGCAGACCGCGCGCGTCGCCCTGCGGGTCAATCCCGACGTCGACCCGCAGACCCACGTCTACACCACGACCGGCAAGCGGGAGACCAAGTTCGGTGTGGACCTGGAACGCGCCCGCCGCGTGTTCCGTGATTTTCGTGATCGTGCCGGGTTGCGCCTTTGCGGCGTTCATCTTCATCTGGGCTCGCCGGTGAACCGGATCGAAGCCTACGTCGAGTCCGTCGAGAAAGCGCTCAAGCTCATCGAAGACCTTCGTCAAGATCGCTTTGGCATCGAGGCGATCAACATCGGAGGCGGCTTCGGGGCGCATTACCAGGGCTCCGAAGCGCCGCCCGCCATTGCCTATGCCGAACGCATCGTGCCTCTGCTGCGCGATCGAGGTCTCGCCGTGCTCCTCGAACCGGGAAGAAGCATCACCGCCAACGCAGGCACGTTGCTCACCCGCGTCCTGTACACCAAAGCCTCTGGCGATCGTCAATTCGTGATCGTGGACGCGGCCATGACGGAATTGATCCGTCCGGCTTTGTACGGCGCGTTTCATTTCGCCTGGCCGGTCGCGCCTCGCGGCGGCGCCGCCCCTCCGAGTCGCGGGCCGGAGGTTCGTATGCCCGGATCGGCGCTCGTCGATATCGTCGGACCGGTCTGCGAAAGCGGAGACTTCCTGGCGAAAGACCGTTGGCTGCCGCCGGTGGAGCGAGGGGACTTGATTTGCATTTTCACGGCCGGGGCCTATGGGTCGGTGATGAGCAGCCAGTACAATTCGCGGCCGCGCGCCGCGGAGGTGCTCGTCGAGGGGAGCGATCTCCGCCCGATCCGCCGGCGCGAGACGTACGATGATCTGGTCAGCGCCGAGCGCAACCCTCAAGTCCGAGGATCCGCGTGATGCCTGCGTCCAACTGGCTCTACGCTTCAGCGGTGATCGTGGCTCTCGTCCATACGGTGCTCGGCCCGGATCACTACCTACCCTTCGTGGCCATGGCCCGCGCCGGCAATTGGTCCGCCCGAAAGACAATGATGGTCACCACACTTTGTGGCGTCGGACACGTCGTGTCGTCGGTGGTACTGGGATTGCTGGGTCTGGCGATGGGTATTGGGATAGGTCGCCTTGAACGACTGGAGGCAGCGCGCGGCGACCTGGCGGGTTGGCTGCTCATCGGCTTTGGATTGGCCTATTTTGTGTGGGGTGTGCGCCGTGCAATCCGTAACCAGCCTCATACTCACGCACACGTCCACGCCGATGGTACGGTCCACTCTCACAAGCACACCCACGACACCGAACATGTCCACGTGCACGCGGGGTTCGAGCCGCAAGCCCAAGGCGGCCGCTACACGCCGTGGATTCTGTTCACGGTGTTCCTTTTTGGGCCTTGTGAACCTCTGATTCCGTTGCTGATGTACCCGGCGGCAGCGAGAGACTTCGCGGCGGTTGTCGGCGTTGCGGTTCTGTTCGGCTTCACGACCATAGTGGCCATGTTGGTGCTCGTTGTCGCCGCGACCAAGGCCGTTGCCCACTCCGGGCCGACGCGCTTCGCGCGCTACAGCCACGCCCTGGCGGGTGCGGTGATCGTTGCGTGCGGGGCGGCCGTTCAGCTCGGGCTATGAAGTCGCCGCGACTTTGGCTGGATCAAGCACAATGATAGCCGGATACTGCGCGAAATCAGCCACGTTGAACGTCAGAATTGCCTCAATGCCATGAACCTTCATCGCTGCCACAAGCCGTGCGTCATGGGCGCTCTTGCCCATGGCATCATGTTCCACCACCAGCCGCTGCCATTCCTCGAAGACCAACGGCGTATCATGCATCAAGGTCGCCAGACTCTGCGCGCGACGTTGCTTTTCGTGGGCTTGGCGGGCGGTCAGTCCAAGTCCATTCTGGTTTGCCGGTCGCGTACAGGCGACCCAGAATTCATAAAGCACTTGAGGGACCAATACGATCGGGTCGCGACGTTGAAGCAGTGTTCGCAGCGCCGAATGCGCATGCTCGTGGACGGGATGACGCCGATCAGCCAGACGGCAAGGACATTCGTGTCGAACAGGATGGTCATTCGCTCCGACCGGCATAGAAGCTCTCGCGACTGTCATCCACTGGACCTGGCACCTCCGGGAAATCCGCCATCCATTCTTCCCAGAGCTTGAACCACTCGTCGGCCGATAGGGCTGGGTTGGATCCGTTCACCGCCCCGGGCCCTGCCAAGGCTTGTTCCAGCGTCCCGCGGACGAAGCTCTGGATATCCTGCCCTTCGGCTGCGGCGCGTTCGTGGAGCTTGGCGAGGGTCTCGTCCGACAGTTCAATCTTTAGCGTCACGGCATCAACTCCAAATGGCACCTCATTATATCATAATTGGCTTGAGAAGTTCAGCCTTAGCGACTTAGACGATCTTAAGCGCCGATCCTCGCCAGCGGAGCACGTAGCTGTAGTCCTCAGCCTGCTCGATCGTGGCAGGAGCGTGCAAGGGCATGGGCGTCATCGGCCAGATATGCCCGACCTGCGGCGTGGCCATGACGGGGACCGATCGGTTGGCGGGTAGATGATACGGCAGTAGCGCGACGATCGCGTCCAGCAAGTCACCATCCGCATTGTGGAAATCGCCTAACAACACGCCCGCACAGCGATCCCAGAAACCCGCGAGGGTCAGGTGTGAGAGGAACCGATCGAACCGCTCGGGCTTATCGTTGAAGTCTTCGAGCAAGAGCCAGCGTCCGCGAGGGTCGATCGCGTCTGCGAAACGTGAGCCGATCATGGGTGAGAGGACCGTCAGATTGCCGCCCGTGAAGGCGGCGGTCGTGGGTGCGGACACGTCGCCGGAAACCAAGCGGGCGGTGAGTGTGAGTTCCCCGTGGCGGCCCTCCAGGATCGAGACGACCTCCTCGAAGTAGGCCCGAAACTCGTCTCGCAACTGCGTTTCCATCCACTGCTGCGGCGTTGCTGGGTCCCCCTCTCTCTTAGGGAGAGGGTAGGGGTGAGGGCTGGGGGCGGGCGAGGCTCCTGCCGAGCCGCTGCCTCCCCCCTTTACAAGGGGGGACACAGGGGGGTCAGATGCTGGGAGTGTCGAGCCTCCAGCCGAGTCGCGCTGCGTTGCAGCGTATCGGCGCAGGCCGTACGTCAGGAAGGCCGGCCCCATGGAGTAGAGCCCTAAGCCGTTGCGATGCGCTCCCACGATGTTGATCAACGGGGTGACTTCGCTGAAACCGAAAACCGCAATCCGTGTGCTTCGCCGGTCGAGCACCGAAAAGTCGATAGAGGGCAGAATCCGCGTGAACCATGCCCCGCCGCGAACGGCGATCATCGCCGCGACGGCCGAATCACTGAGCGCCGCCTCGAGGTCCTTCGCCCGCGCCCTGTCATCCGTCCGTCCGCCGGCGCGCTCGTCCTCTTCGGCGTCAAGCAGATTGACGTCGCCGGTAACGCGATAATCCGAGCCGACGATGTGTTGGACGTGTTCGATCAGCGACGGCGCAGAATCGAGCTTCATCGCCCGCAGGAACGGACCGCACGGCGCTGCCGGCGCGATCAGGTGAATCCTCTTATCGGACATCGTGACCTTGGCGGACGCGAATCAGGGACCTTCGTTTCAAGCTAGGCCTCGCGGCGGATTCTACCTATCCGGTCCGGAATGCGAAGCTTCCGGTCGTCGCAACGATGCCAGCGCAGGACTTGGCTTTCAGGCATCGCCTTGATATGCTGGCCGGGCCGACGTCGATGTCCGGGGTCGGCCCCAGCTCGGCATTGCGCCGAACTGCACGCCGTCCTTCGTTGCATCGCACATCAACTGAATGGGAGGGAGGTATGAACGGCAAGCACCGAATACTGATTCTTGGCCTTGCGGTCGCAGCGCTTCATAGTGACGCTTGGGCGGGCGGAGAGACGACAGCCTTCACATTCCAAGGGCAACTGAAGCGCGACGGCGTGCCCTGGAATGGAAAAGCGGACTTCAGGTTCGGGCTGTGGGACGCGGCCTCGCTAGGCAATCCCATCGGGCTGGCCGTCGATCGCCTTGCACAGACCGTCATCAACGGCTTGTTCACCGTTGAGGTGGACTTCGGCGCCTCAGGCTTCGACGGCAATCCCCGGTGGCTCGAGGTGGAGGTCCGCACCGATCAAAGCGGGCTTTTTGTCCGCCTTTCGCCGCGGCACCCTATCACGGCCGCCCCCTATGCGCTGCACGCTTTGAACACACCGTCCGCAGGTCTGTGGCAAGCCAATGGTGCGGACATCCACAACACCAACAGCGGCAATGTCGGGATCGGAGACACGACTCCGACAGCTACGTTGACGGTCGGCGACGGCGACAAGTTCCAGGTCGCCGGGGCCCAGGGCGATGTCACCTTTACGGACGATCAGGCGAGCATTACCTTCGCGGCCGCCGACGCTACCAACACCCCTATGATGCACATGTTCGCCAGCGGAACGCTGAATGCCGACCGGATGGTCCTTGCCCATTCGCCCGGTGCACCCTCCTGGGGACTTCAATACGTCGATCAGGACGACGATTTTGTTTTCATGCGCGCCGGAACACCGGTGTTGCGCATCGATCTCGGTGGGCAACGCGTCGGAGTGGGCACACGCATCCCAACGGAGAAGCTTGAGGTGACCGGGGCCGCCAGAGCCGACCGGTTTCTTTACGCCGCCCCTAGACAGCACCTCCTCTCCATACCCGGCGAGGCTTTCCAGCCCGCCGCGAACGTGGACTTCTTCAACAGCGGTGGTTCCGGGGGGGCTGAGTTGGGAGCCGGGAGTTTCGAGGGACTGGTGGCGCCCGTTCACCTCCCGCACGGGGCCGTGGTCACCAGCATGCGCGTTTTCTACCGTGACATTTCTGACCACGCACTGCAAGTCTCCCTCAAGGCGTTAAATTACGGCGCTGGGACCTACGAGGGATTGGCTTCCATCAATACCGTGGGTGCGCCAGGCAATGGCGACCTGACCACCCTGACTATCACCAACGCCGTGATTGACAACTCATCTCGCGGCTATTTTGTCACCGCACGCGACCTAAGCGGTTGGGACGCCGGCAACCTGCTGGTTAAGGGCGTGGTGATCACTTATACGACGATCGAGGCCGACTGAAATCAGCGGCCGCAGGCTTTGGCGAACTCGCGGGCCAGCGCCGCGTCGATCGGATTGGCCGGGGCCCGGTCGCGCTTGAGTCCCGTGCCCACGATCACGCCCCCGGCGAGCGTCAGCAGGTCCCGGATGGTCGCCGCGGTCGCCCCGCTGCCGATGAAAACTCTGCGATCGGGCACGGCCTCGCGCACACGGCGAAGTTCCGCAACGTCCACCGCCTCGCCTGTAGCCCGGCCGGTTACGACCAGCCCATCGGCGAGGCCCCGGTAAGCCGTGTCCTTCGCCGCGCGGACCACGTCCGGCTCGCTGATCGGCGTGGCGTGCTTCACGTGGACGTCGGCGAGAATGGCGATGCGCTTGCCAAGGTGCATTCGGAAACGCAGCGTTTCGTCCGCCCGTCCCTCAATCAATCCCTGATCGGTCGCATAAACTCCGGTGTGGACGTTGACTCGAACAAAGCTACCTCCCACGGCGGCCGCGATGCCTAGCGCCGCGCGGGCGTCGTTGCGCAAGGCGTTGATCCCGATGCGCAACTCCGTCTCTCGCCGAACGCAATCCGCAGCCACGGCCATCGCCGCCACGCTGGCGGGCGAGATCGACTGCGGCGCGAAGGGCGTGTCGCCAAAGTTCTCGACCACGACCGCATCGAACCCCGCGTCGCGCAGCACCCGCCCATCCGCCAGCGCCCAAGCCATAATCTCGTCCATGGGAAGGCGATGCTGCGGACTGCCCGGCAACGCCGGCAGGTGAATGACTCCAATGAGCGCTGGTGACGGTAGATCAAGCATGTCAGAGCCGCGGGCGCAAGCCCGCGGACTTATGCAGCACATATCAAAACGACGCCCGCTTGTCGAGGCAGCTGATAGACTTCCAAGGCAGTCTCTGCCTACAATACCTTCCTCGGAGATCGCCATGCCCGTACCCGGTTATCAAGAGTTCATGTTGCCGATCCTCAAGATCGCGGGCGATGGACAGGAGCACACCGTTGCAGAGGTCGTCGAAACTCTCGCGCAGAAGATGGAGATTTCGGAAGACGATCGCGATGCCTTGCTTCCAAGCGGCAAACAGACGCGTTTACATAATCGCGTAGGTTGGGCCATCACCTACCTGCGCAAGAGCCTCCTCCTGGAGAAGGTCGCCCGCGGACGTTTCAGAATTGCACCTCGCGGTTTGGAGGTCCTAAAGCAGAATCCAGCCAACATTGATGATGCATTCCTTAGTCAATTCGAAGAGTTTCTGGCGTTCAAGGTGAAAGGCGCCAAAGGGTCTTGGGAAACACGCAAGAGCGATGACCGCGGCTCAATTGACAACTCCGACATCACGCCGGATGAGCGTTTGGACGAAGCTTACAAGGAACTCCGCGAGACGCTTGCGGACGATCTACTGGAGCGCGTGCGATCGTGCTCCCACAAGTTTTTTGAGCATCTCGTCGTCGATCTTCTAAAGGCAATGGGATATGGAGGAACCGAAGCCGCCCGGGCCCAGGTTGTCGGTAGAAGTGGCGATGGCGGTATTGACGGCGTGATTCCGGAGGATCGGCTCGGACTCGACATGGTTTATGTGCAGGCGAAGCAATGGGAGAATTCGGTAGGCCCCGACGAAATCCGCAAGTTCGTCGGTTCACTCGGAGAGCAGAAGGCCCATAAAGGCGTCTTCATTACGAGTGGGTCGTTTACGAGTGGCGCTCGGCAGGCAGCGGAGAGGGCGAACGCCAAGGTGGTCCTGATCGATGGGGAGCAACTCGCCGAATTGATGATCGACCACGGCGTCGGCGTCGCCGACCACAAATCGTACATCGTGAAGAAACTGGATAGCGACTACTTCGAAGGTGTGTAGACCGCATCGCGCGATGGCTAAACACAAAGCCTTATGGGCCGGCGATTACTCGAACCTATCCCAAAACGGTTTGTCTTTCCGAGCCGCGCGCGTCAGCAAGCGGTTTTCCCAGGCCCCGCTCCCTCACGGTCGCGGCTCGGATCAGGTTCTGGGATAAGTTTTCGCCTCGTTTGCCTGGTTTGAAGTCATGCCGCCCGCAGTGGAGCGAGGTCGGCGGTCTTGACCGGTGGGAAACCGAGGTGCTTGAGGGCGCGGTTCACGGCTGAGAGAGTCACTCTGCTGGGGGCGGTGATCTCGATGCCAATGGGTTTGCCCCGACGGGTCAAGTCGACGACCAGACCGGCCGACAGCATTACACAGCGGTGGCTCCGGTCGCGCGTGGCGCGCCGCAGGTAAAGGTAACCCGCCAGCGGACCCCCATGACGATAGGTGATTTCCAGATATCTCTCATTTCAATGGCCTGGGATACGCGGTTACGACAATCAAGACACGGGCTGCGGCCATCGTCGCCTTCGCAGACCCGACCTCCCGAGCACGTTTCCATCGAGCGCGCTGCGGATGTGATTGTCGCGAGGCGACGCACGGGGTCAACGCTCCGAAAACGGTACTCTTATTCCGCCTTGCGGAAGACGGCGACGACGTCTTCGATGGGCACGACGTAGAGGCAATTGCCGGGATCGAACTCCACCGGGATCGCGTGCTTGGGGTTGAACAGGACACGGTCGTACTGGCGCACGGGGTAATCGTCGTCGTTGGAGATCAGCATCGACACCGCCACCACCCGCCCCGTGATCGTAGGGATTTCGATGGAGTCGGGAAGCTCGATCCCGCCCTTGGTCTTCTTCTTGTCCTCGTCCTTGCGGATGAGAACTCGCTTGCCGAGGGGCTCGACGGTCTCCAGCTTTGTTTTCTGTGTCTGTGCGCGGTCGGCCATGGTACGCTCACGCTTCCGGGGTCATTTCCTCCTGTTGCTGCCGTCCGGATTACCCCATTGTAGGCACCTCTCCGCAAGAAAGCTACCGCCGCACTCGCCGTAGATCGACGTGGAGAAGCGCAGAACTTTGACCAAAGTGCCGCTGCGCGCCGATCGCCCCGATTGGCCTTGGGGCTTTCCCTGCCGATAGAATAGGAGGAAGCGCTGACGCGGCGACGAGGTTCAATGAAGCAGCCAACAATGGGCATTCTGGTCGGCGGCGGGCCCGCCCCGGGGATCAACGGGGTCATTGGGGCCGCGGGTATCGAAGCCATCAACAACGGCCTGAAGGTCGTCGGTTTCTACGACGGCTTTAGCCACTTGGCGGGCGACGATTGGGACCCGGCCCTCCACGCCAAGGACCTCCAAATCCGCGAGCTGAGCCGCATCCACTTCGATGGCGGCTCCATCCTGCGGACTTCCCGAACCAGTCTGCTCAACCAAACCAAGCTCAAGACTTCCATGGTCGTCGAAGCCGATTCCAAAAAGGCCGATCGCGTCTGCGAGCGCCTCGCTGCTGCGGGCGTTACGCACCTTCTCAGCATCGGCGGCGATGACACCGCTCTGAGCGCCCGCTTCGTCGCCGAGTGCTCCAGCGGATGCATCCGCGTCGTACACGTGCCCAAGACCATCGACAACGACTTGCCGCTACCCGGCGACATTCCCACCTTCGGCTTCGTCACCGCCCGGCACGTGGGGGCCGGCATTGTTGCCAACCTCATGGAGGACTCCCGCACGACTCAGCGCTGGTACATCGTGGTCACGATGGGGCGCAACGCCGGCTTCCTCGCTCTCGGCATCGGCAAGGCCGCCGGCGCTACCCTGACCCTTATCCCAGAAGAATTCCCTGAGGACACCTGCATTCGCGACATCGCCGACGTCATCGAAGGCTCGATGCTCAAGCGCCGCACGATGGGCCGCCGCGATGGCGTGGCCGTCCTCGCCGAAGGACTCGCCTACAAACTCGGCGACCGCGAAGAGCTGTCTCGACTGCTGAGAAAGGAAGTGCCGGTCGACGCGGCCGGCCATCCGCGGCTGTCGGAGGTCCCCCTCGGCCAATTGCTCAAAGAGGAGCTGCAAAGTCGTTTCGCGGCGCGGAAGGAATCGGTCACCCTCGTCGCCCACTTGCTCGGCTATGAGCTGCGTTGTGCACCCCCGTCGACCTCGGACCTGGTCTACACGCGCGACCTGGGCCACGGCGGCGTCCGCTTGCTTTTGGACACCAGCCGCGACCTACCCCCCGGCGTCATGGTCACCATGCAGGGCGGCAACCTCGTGCCCGTGCCCTTCGAGGACATGATCGATCCTCAGACCAACCGCACGCGCATCCGCACCGTGGACTTGAACAGCTATTCGTATAGCGTCGCCCGGGCCTACATGATCCGCCTGGAAAAGAGCGACTTCGAAGCGCCCCAAACGCTCGCCGCGCTCGCTTCCGAAGCCCGCATGACCCCCCAGCAATTCCGTGACCGCTACGAAACCACCGTTTCCGCCCCTACCTCCGAGCCGACCGCCCGCCACACCTGCCCCGTGGTGCTCTCAACCTAGTCCGGGAAGGATGACCACCAGCAGACCGAGAGCCCGCCACAGCGGTGGCATGGAGACGCGGGGCGACGACTGCAACTCCCGAAGAACTAGGCGCATCAGGCGGCGACGGCCGGCTGGGGGACGAGAGGCCGCAGGTAGGTTTCGACTTCGGTGGGCCGATGTTCGCCGAATCGAACGAGGCGGGCGCTGTTGAAGATGACCACGGCCGTGGCGAAGGTGTGGGCGACGGCCGCGGCGATGGGCGTAAGCGGTCCCCAGATGGCCAGGGTCATGGTGATGACGATGAAGGCCACGCCGAAAAGGATGTTCTGCCACACCACGCGAGTCGTCGCCCGCGAGAGGCGGATCAAGAACGGCAGCCGGGAGAGGTCGTTGTTCATCAGGGCGATCGACGCGGAGTTGATGGCCACGTCGCTGCCCGCGGCGCCCATGGCGATGCCGAGGTCGCTGGCAGCGAGCATGGGAGCATCGTTGACGCCGTCGCCGATGACCGCAACCTTGTGCCCGCGGCGCTTGAGCTCATCGACCAGCTTGAGCTTCTCTTCGGGCAGGACCTCGGCCTGGACTTCGCTGCAGCCCATCTCCGCCCCCACGCGACGGGCCACGGACCACTTATCGCCCGTGACCATGGAGATATTGCGAATGCGCAGTTTTCGCAGCTCGTCGATGGCCGATCGCGCCTCCGGGCGGGTGCGGTCTTCCAGGCCGATCCAGCCCAGACACCTCCCGTTGCGAGCGACGTAGAGGAGGCTGACGCCCTCGGGCTCGGCGAAGTCCGGGTGGCGCGTTAGCTCCATGTCCACGCCCTGGTCGGCGAGCCAGTTGGCCCGGCCCACGAGCACTCTTTCGCCGCCGACTTGAGCGGAGACGCCGCGCCCGGCCGTTTCATTGAAGGCGGCCGGATGGGCGAGTTCGATCCGCGCCTTGCGGGCGACCGCGCTAAGAGCCAGCGCCGCCGGGTGCTTGCTCATCTGCTCCGCCGAGGCCGCAGCCCAGAGAAGATCGACGGCGTCTACACTCGGCGCGGGCTTCATCTGCGTAACGCTCAGCTCACCGGTCGTGAGCGTACCCGTCTTGTCGAAGATGACCGCCGTCAAAGAGCGGGCGAACTCGAGTTGCACGACGTTCTTGATGAGGATGCCGAGTCGGGCGGCGCAGCTCAGCGCCGCGACCATGGCCGTAGGCGTGGCGAGAACTAGAGCGCACGGGCAGGCGATGATGAGCATGGTGATGGCCTTGCGCACGCCCACGTCCTTGTCGGCGGAGAAGAACCAGACCACGGCCGCGAGCATGACGATCGTGGGCGTGTACCAACCGGCGTACTTGTCGATGAGCCGCATGAGAGGGATGCGCGTCTTCTCGGCGCCGAGAATCAGCTGTTGCACCCGGCCGAGGGTCGTGTCGCTGCCGGCCTTGGTCACCCGAATGTCCAACATGCCGGTCAGATTGTTGGTGCCGCCGAAGACTTCCTGCCCGATCGCTTTGTCGACGGGAATGGACTCACCCGTAATGTTGGCCTGGTTGACTGTCGATTCGCCGGAAATGACCTCGCCGTCGGCGGGAACATTGTCGCCGGGACGAACGCGCACGACGTCGCCGGGCCGCAAGGTGTGGGCATCGACCGATGACTCAGAGCCGTCCGCGGCGAGTCGGTGGGCCTTGTCGGGCGTCAGGCGCAGGAGCGATTCAATCGACGCCCGCGCCCCCAAGGCGGTGCGCGTCTCGATCAGGTTCGAAATCACCATGAAGAAGGCGACGATGCCGGCCTCCTGGTATTCACCGAGTGCAATCGCCGCCACAACGGCCAGGGCCACGAGCTCTTCCATATGGGCGTGCCCGTGGGCGAGGCCCTTGAGGGCGTGCCACACCAGCGGCGCACCCAGGAGAAGAGCGCCGACCAGCGCGATCACGTCGGAATACGGAGTATGCGCGCCGCGGTTCGCCGACAGGGCGATATTGTGCTGGAAGAGGGTATCGGCGACCCATGGGAAGTCCACAACGTAGGAGCTGACCACGAGCATGCCGCCCATGAGGGTGGCGATGAGCAGGCTGCTGGCTTTGAGGGTTTCGGCCTCGACGCTGTGCAAATGGGCGTGAGCCATGGTCTAGATACTAGAAACTAGGGACTAGAAAACAGAAAACAATGACAACACAAACCGAAACCACTGCGACGCTTCCTCCTACCCGCCGGGCCGAGCCCGATCGGGGATACTACGGCGGCGCGGACCCACGGGTTCTGTCTTGCAGTAGATTCCCAAGCCGCCCGCCCGCTCTTGGCTAAGGAGTCACGCGGTTCGAGCCGAAGTTGTTTCCGTACACGATGTAGGCGTCACCGGCGTTGCGGCGTCGGCCGGCGGCGGCATCGGAGCCGGGGGCGTCAGGTCCTTGGGGGAAGCTCAGGTCGATGAAATCTGCTTTGGGGTTGCCGATGAGGATATCGTCGAACCCGTCGTCGTTCACGTCGCCAATGAGCCCCGCGGTGGTCGGGGCGGCCTCGTTAGGCCGGCCCTTGACGTACGGACTCAAGAACACCAGACCGGGCAGAGCCAGCGAACCGACGCCGCGCTCCGAATCGGACAAGTTCCACGTGGTGTTGGTCAGGTGCGTGCCGCCGAACACAAGGTACACGACGCCTACCCGCTCGCGACCGGCTGAGTCGCGTCGGATTTCGCCCGGGGCGGCGATCAGAATATCGCCGAAGCCGTCATGGTTGAAATCCCCGGCGGAGCTCACGTCCATACCGGCACGGTCCAGGGCCTTGCCCCCGTAGAAGATTGCCCCGGGAAAGTCGCTCGTCGCGATCTGGGTGAGGTTACGATCGCCGTCCGTGAACCGGCCGCCGAAGATGACCGCGACGAAGCCGTTGTCGACCAGATTCGTGCAGCAGTCGCCCCCGGTCCCGAAGACGCACGACCCGTCTGGCGCGCACTCGTCCGACAGGCAGCAGAACACGCAACGGTCATCGTCGTCGATGTCGCCGTCGTTGTCGTAGTCATAGACCTTGCACGCGTCACTGGTGAAAACCTCGTCGCCAAAATCCAATTGGCAATCGGTGAAGGAAACATCACGAAGATCGCCTTGGTTGATGTTGCCGTCGGAGTTGAAATCCCCGGCGCAGGTCGTGCGCGTGACGCCGCCGAAATCGGTGTGCGGCGAAGATAGGAAGACATCGTCGATCCGGTCGCCGTTGACGTCGAGCCCGCTGGTCTGCCGCGAGCCGATCTGATCGCCGCGGTTCAACCCACGGATGCGCAGCATGGGAGGGCGGAGAATGGGGTCATTGGCTTTGGAAAGCAGGATTTCCCCAAAAATGGTGCGCGTATAGATGATGTAGACCGCGCCGCTGTTACGAAGGGAGCTCGTACGGTCGTTTCCCGGCGCGCCGCAGAGAATGTCGCCGAGGCCGTCGAGATTGAAGTCACCGGCGGATTGGCCGTCGCCCAGCATGTCGTCAAGGTTCTCCGCGAAAATCTCGAAGGCTTCCGCAGGCAAGAAATACTCTCGAGGTCCCGGTGGCGTGGAAGTGCAGCTTCCAAAGGGTGCAAAATGCTGCTGATCCAGAGCGGGATTGATGCAGGTTCCGGATTCATCGGCCAATTCCCGCCAGGATATGCCATTGTAGTTCGTGCCGGGAAAAACCGTGATGCTACCAATGAATATGGTGCTCTCGAGCTGCGGGCTAAAAGAGCCTGGAGCGGCGCTGTTTCGCAGGTCGTTTAGGAATCGCTCGTTGCGTGGGGCGGACACGATCACCTCCACGAGGCCGTCGCTGGTGAGATCATCGATGAATCCTACATCCCGTCCCCAGAGATCTTCACGGGCAGTCTCGTCTTGGACGATGTAGTCAAAACCGCCGGCAATGAACCTGGCGCCGGAGATCCGTCCTTCTTCCTGCGGCTCGTCGCCTGCCTGCGGAACCGCGGAATTGTCGGCTCTCGGAAGGATATTTCCCGCATTGCTTTGGCCATTCGTGTCCAGCACGACCGGGAGCTGGCCGCTGAGTTCAAGGGAAATGGACGTTCGTTCCAAACGGTTTACGTTAATGGTGCCCTCATTGTCGCGATTCTGGCTGTTCACGAGGACCGCCATGCCGCCGGCGAAGAACCCCGTATCCGCGATGCGCCCGCCGGCGGCGCCCGTAAAGTTGTTCACCAGAAAGTCTGGATAGCAGAAGAACGGGCTATCGGGCGGCTCAATATTCTCGTCGCCGGGGTCGTAGTCGGTCGAATCCCAGGCCCCATGAACGTGTTGGAGACCGAAGAACAACTCGGGGCGCCCGTCGCCGCTCAGATCCGGAACGAAGGCGACGTCGGTAATGCCGTCGGTCCGGGCGAAAAAGTCGGGAATCGTATTCGTACGGACAGGGGGCGCGTGGAACACGACGCCGGACAACTCATGGCTGATTGAATTGACCGAGATGGCGCCGCCGAAGCGGCCTCCAGGACGACGCGCGACCCCTGCCTGCGCTTCGACCGCCGGTTGGCCATAGACCAGATAGGCCTCGCCGACGGGCCCGACGTTCTGTGGATTGCCGTACTGGGCGACGAACAAAAAGTCGTCCGCGCCGTCGAGATCGAAATCGCCGAGATGGGTTACTTTCGAACCGACGTTGGCGCCGGGATTAAAGCCGTACCACCGGGCGCCGGAGACAAGCCGCCCGACATCGGCCAAATCGACCGTCCCCGAAGCAAGCTGGACGATGTTGACCGTAGCCACGGCGTATTGATGCACGCGGGGATTGGTGCCGTCGTCGGCGCTGGCGCGGATAAAGTACGGCTCGCCGCCGGGGCGCGGCGGAATCGCAGCGAGGTCGACGGTGATCACAAAGGGCTCGGTCTGGGACGTGCCCACGGTGATCGGGCGTTGCTCAAGTAGGATAATCTGAGCCGGATCGGGATTGGCGGGATCGTCGTTGCGAGGATCTAAATCCGTGTCGAGGACCACGTACAGGGTGATGTCGCTGTCGGGATCGAACGGGTCGGCTTGATTGGGCGCCGCGGGGGTAGGCTGAACGACGATCTCAAGCACATCGTCCTGGGCCATGCTCAGGTTCACAACCGGGGCGACCACGGCGATCTGCGGCGGCTCGCTTTGCGGTCCACCGCCTTCCGGAACGATGCTGACGATGACGCGCTGCGGCGAGGCGCCGGTGGTCATGGCGTACACTTCGACCGCGGTCGTCTCGTCGGAAATGGTCCCCAGGAGATTGTACGTTCCCACGGGGACCAACGCGGTCCCGACGGTGTGCGAATTCACAACTTCGTCGTTTTCATCGATGTTGTCCACGAGCACGAGGGTCGCGTTGGTCGCCGTGTGAACCAGAGAGAAGCGGATTTGGGCGTTCGAGTCGCGATCGGAATCCGTCCATTCGATGAGGAACGGATCGCCCTGCCCGAGGGTGACTGCGGCGTTCGGTTTTTGAATGGTGAGCTCGGGCACCTCATCGCCGAACTGGCCCGGCCCGCTCACGAGAAACGCCGTGGGCGCGGTCCCGCAAGACAGCACACCCAGGGTCAGGCCGGCGGCGCCGGCGGCGCCGCAAAACCATCCCAGGCTGACGAACCAGCGCGGGTGTCGAGGCATATCATCTACTCCTTCTGACGAGGCCGTCCGACCACGCTTGGCAAGCCGGACCAAGTGTAAGCGTCGGGTCTGTCTGACGCCTTGGGCGGGACGCCGTAGGTTCCGACGGTCCCGATGAACGTCAACGCTTCGCCGGCCCCCTGCGGGCGGCGGGGCGAACCCAGCACGCCCCGGACGACGACGCATGGCGGCCGGGCCGTCTCGTCGCGCCAGTCGGGCCGAATGATAGGGCCGGTGAGAATGTCCCGTCAAGAATGCATGCGGAAGGCGTAAACGCACGTCGCCTGCTGGACGACACTGCGTGCGTGTGCTGGTTTTCCAGGGCTTTCCAGAACGGGCTCGCTACACCGCGGCCTCCGTCCTTATCCGGCGCGGCGGCGTCCTAGAGCCTTCGGCCGGGGAACCTCGTGACCCCGGTTGTCGAGCGGGGCCGCGCTGACGCGCGTTGACAAGGGCCGACGTTTCCCGACGAGAACGCTGTTTGCGCACGCATCACGCTCGTCCTCGTCGAGTGACAAGAACTGACAGTTGGAGCCCGCGCCTAAACCACGGTAGAGTTGTCGGGCGTCAACTGAAACCGGACGCGAGATCCTTCGCTCCGCTCAGGACGACACATTGGGCGAGCCGATGAACGTCGTCGAAATCGAGCGCGTTACCAAAACCTTCGGGCGCCAAATCGTGGCGGTCAACGACCTCACGCTTCACGTTCCGGGCGGCTCCATCTACGGGTTCATCGGTCCCAACGGCTCGGGGAAGACCACCACGCTGCGAATGATCATGCGCATCTACTTCCCGGACGCGGGGTCGGGCTGGGTTCGTGTTCTCGGTGAGACGAATCTGTCGGCGGCGAACGACCGCGTGGGCTATCTTCCCGAGGAACGCGGGCTCTATAAGAAAATGAAGGTGCGCGAGATTCTGCGTTTCTACGCAGAGCTGAAGGGCTGCCGGGACTTCAAAGGGCGAGTCCGCGAGTGGCTGGCGCGGCTGGACCTGTCCGCCTGGGCGGACAAGAAGGTCGAAACGCTTTCCAAGGGCATGGCCCAGAAGGTGCAATTCATTTCCGCGGTGATCGCCGACCCGGAGCTGGTTATTCTCGACGAGCCGTTTACCGGCCTCGATCCGGTGAACGCCGACATCCTTCGCGAGGCAGTGCTGGACCTGCGACGCCGCGGAGCGACGGTGATCTTCTCGACGCACGACATGAGCATGGCCGAGAAGATGTGCGATTCCATCTTCATGATCTACAAGGGCAACAAAGTCCTCGATGGGACGCTGGAGTCGATCCAGAATCGCTACGGTCGAGACACGCTTCGAGTGCGCGTAGAGGGGAACGGGTTCGACCCGCGGGCCGTGCCGGGAGTGGAAAAAGTCACCGACTTCGGGCGTTTGCAGGAGTTGCGCATCTCGCAGGACACGGATTCCCAAGACGTGCTTACGGAGTTGATGCGCTACGGCCCAGTCACGCACTTCGAGCTGGCGCGCCCGTCGCTGCACGACATTTTTGTGCGTATCGCCCGGCCCGAGGCGAAGGACGTGAAGGCGCCCCCCGCGCCGGAGGCGGCGTATGCGTAAGGTGATCGTCGTCGCCATGCGCGAGTATCAGGCGGCGGTAAAGACCAAGGCTTTCCTCATCACGCTGATCGCCATGCCGCTGATTTGGGGCGGCAGCATCGTCGTGCAGCTCGCCCTGCGTAACAAGGTCGACGTCAACGACAAGCGCGTCGCCGTGCTGGATTATTCCGGGCAGATCTATGCGGCGATCGAAGCGGAAGCCAAGGCGCGTAACGAAGCGGATATCGAGAACGAGGGCATCTTCGAAGGCGTGGGCGACGCCCGAAGGCAGGTCAAGCCGCGATACCTTTTCGAGCAGGTTCAACCCAGCGACGCGGACCCGGTAAGGGCGGCGTTGGCGCTGTCCCAGCGAGTGCGGAAAAACGATCCTAACGACATTATGGCCTTCGTGGTCATCGGGGCGGAAGTGGTCGATGCGGATGTGAAGGGCGCGCCCGTCAACTATCACTCCAACAGCCCTACCTACGACGACATTCAGAACTGGCTCCGCAAGCCGATCAATGCGCGGATTCGCGAGCTGCGTCTCGCGTCAGCGCACCTGGACGCAACGCTCGTGAACAGCATCACTTCGGCGCGTCCCGTCGCCAATCTCGGACTGGTCTCCGTCGACGAGGCCGGTCAGATCAAGGCCGCCGAGGAAACCAATGAACTGGCCAACATCTTCGTGCCCATGGGGCTGATGATGCTCATGCTCATGGTGGTCATGGTCGGCGCGTCGCCCCTGGTTCAGAGCGTGCTCGAAGAAAAGACCCTGCGGATTGCGGAGGTGCTTCTCGGCTCGGTTGAACCGTTCCCCTTGATGATGGGCAAGCTGCTGGGCATGGTGGGCGTATCGCTGACCATCGTGACCTTCTACCTCGTGGGAGCGTTCTTCGCCATCCGCCAGGCGGGGTACGCGCAGTTTTTTCCGGCGCACGTCATCTGGTGGTTCGTGGTTTTTCAGGCGCTGGCGGTGCTGATGTACGGGGCCTTGTTCGTCGCCGTCGGAGCGGCGGTCAGCGACATGAAAGAGGCGCAGAGCTTGATCACACCCGTGATGGTCATCGCTGTAGCGCCCATGTTCGTTTGGATCAACGTCGTCAAAGAACCGACGTCCTCGTTCTCCATGATGCTGTCTTTCATCCCCCCCGCAACGCCGATGCTGATGGTCTTGCGGCAGGCGGTGCCGCCGGGAATCCCCGCATGGCAGCCGGCGGTGGGCATCGGCTTGGTGCTCTTGGCGACGATCGCGTGCGTATTTGCCGCCGGGCGCATTTTCCGAGTGGGGATCCTCATGCAGGGCAAGGGCGCGAAATTCGGAGAGATGATGCGCTGGGTGATCCGCGGCTAGTGCCGCGAAGTTCAAGGCTCGAACGTCGAGGTTCGAAAACTGCGAAGCATGTCGGCGAGCAATTCCATCGGAAGGCCAACGACGTTGGTGAAGCTGCCTTCGATTCGCGAGACGAACTCATCGCCGCGATCTTGAATGCCGTAGGCCCCAGCCTTGCCCGCCCACTCGTTGGAATCGAGGTAGGCGGTCAACTGGGCATCGCTCAGGGCGCGCATGGCGACGGCGGTCACGTCGTGCCGCATGAGGCGGCGATCCGACGCGGCATCCAGTAGCGTGACCCCGGTGATCACCTCATGCGTCGTGCCCGCAAGCGCGCGCAGGATGCGCTCCGCGTCGCGGCGATCGGCGGGCTTGCCGAAGACTTCCTCACCGAGTGCCGCGACGGTGTCCGCGCCAAGGACCCATCCCTGATCGAGGTGCTCCGCGACACTACTGGCCTTGAAAAAGCTGAGCGCTTCAGCGAGTTGCGCGGGCGCCAGGTGCTCGTAGCTCGGCTCGGGCAGGGGCGGCTGAAAAACAGAGAACTCGTAGCCGTGTTCACGCAGGAGCTCTGCGCGGCGCGGGCTAGCGGACGCGAGGATCAGCTTCACGCCGCCCAGATGCTTCGCTTCGCTCAAGGATGACGAGCCTCCCTTCAGCGTGACATCCTCAGCGGAGCCATTGATCGAGGCTGCGCAGGTTGAGCGGCGGTATGGGCACGGACTCCACGTTTATGAGCTTCCATCCGGCCGCGGACCGGCGAAACGCGAGCCGCCAGCGGGACGGCAGCCGAGCGGAGACTCCTTCCGCCGATCGTATCTGCACCATGGCGTTTAGCACAACGACCGCATGGTAAGGATCGGCCAAGGTCACTTCAAAGCGCCGCAGGCGCGGCCGATCCACTCGGACGCGGCTCAGGCTGCCTTCCAGTCGGGCCATAAAATCACGGCGATCCAGCGCGCCCGCCTCAAAATCGTCCGCCAGATTCGCGGCGAGGCCAGGAACGTCTCCATCGTCGACAGCGCGGGCGAGGTCCAAACAGGCTGCGATGATCTCCTCGCGCGGCGTGACCACGACGACGGAGACCCCGATCAGCAACGCGCTCAGCGCCAAGCCGGCCCGGAGCGCGTACCGGCTGGACGGGTCGCGCCGCTTCGCCCAGCGGAGGATCAGGAACAGTTGGACGAAGAGCAGCCCCGCGCCAAGCCAAGCAGGTTCCTCAAAGAACAGTCGCCAAAACACTGCGATTTCGGTTTATTCCGCACCGGCGGCGATGAGATCGCCACAGCCCTCGCGGCGGCGCACCGGCGGCCAATCGACCGCAGGATCGTACCACTCGGCGAGAACCCGCGGGAAGTCGTCGGAGGTCTTCACGGCGATGAACGCTTCGCGGACCTCCGCCGAGCGCGGGTGATGTTCGGCGTATTTGATGCCGAACTTTCGCATGATCTTGCCCGCCATGGTCTGCCCGTAAGCCGTCACCGTCTCGTTCCAGTGGAACTCAATCGCCTCGCGCTGCCGAGCGATGGACGGCGGCTCGGGCAGCTCCTCGCTCCGCCAGAGGGCCCGGCATTCCTCGAAAATCCACGGGCTCCCGATGCAGCCGCGGGCGATGGTTACGCCGTCTACGCCGGTCTCGCGGATCATCCGCATAGCGGCCTCGGCGGTAAAGAGGTCGCCGCTTCCTAGGATCACGCGGTCGCCCACGTGCCGCTTCGTCCTCTCCAGAAAAGCCCACACGCTCGGGCCGACATAGCGCTGCTCGACGGTGCGCCCGTGAACCGTGACAGCCGCTACGCCGATCTCGAACGCCCCGTCGAGGATTTCAAAAAAGTTTCTCTCCGCCTCGGCCGTGTCATCCATGCCCCGCCGCATCTTGACGGTGACGGGATGGGTCCGGCCCACGGCGTCGTGGACGCGGCGGACGATCTCCAGCGCGCTGGCAGGCTGGGACAGCAAGAAACCCCCGCGACATCGGCCCAGAACTTTACGCACCGGGCACCCGAAGTTGATGTCGATGACGTCGTAACCGGCCTGGGCCATGGCGAACGCCGCGGGCGCAAACACATCCGGGTCCGATCCCATCAACTGTCCGCCGACGGGATGGTCATCCGGGGCAACCGTGAGAATCTCCCTTTGCCATTTGCCCTTCTGCAAGACGAGCTTGTCGAGCACGACCTCGTTGAGCGTGTAAGGCGCGCCGTACCGGCGGGCTAGCCGACGCATGGGCAAGTCGCTGTACCCGCTGAGAGCAGCTTGCACGAAAGGAACGTCCAACTCGTAACTGCCAATCCGTAACAAGACAGCGTTCCTGGAATTCAGTACTGCCGCCGTTGGCGGGCGGACGCGATGTTGAGTTGTTGGCGATATTTGGCCACCGTACGCCGCGAGATCTCGATGCCTTCCTTCTTGATCGTCGCCGCGATTTGATCGTCATTCAACGGATCGGCGCGGTCTTCGCCATCGACGAGCTCGCGCACTCGTGTCTTGACCCGGTCCCAGCCGACCGTCTCGCCGTCATGCGTCTCCGTGCCGCCGGTGAAAAAGTACCGCAGAGGAAAAATCCCGCGCGGCGTCTGCACATACTTGTCGGCGACCGTTCGGCTGATAGTCGATGGATCGCAACCTAATTCCTGTGCCAAGTCGCCCATCCGCAGGACTTTCAGTCCCGAGGGGCCGAGGTCGAAGAACTCGCGCTGCTTCTCGGCGATAGCCCGGGCGACCTCGAGCAGACGCTGGCGCCGGAAGTGGACGGCGTCGATCAGCGCCGCGGCCTCCTCGACGTGCTTGCGGGCGAAGTCGCGCGTTTCCTTGCCGTTTTCCTTGGAGCGTGCAAGCGCGGCCACGTCGTCCCTGATCCGCAGGTGCGGCATGTTGCCACGCGCAAGCCGGACCGACAGGCCGCCGCCGGTTTCGGCGTAGTCGATGACCACATCGGGACGGATCGCCGGGGCGCTCCGCTGCCCAACCAGGTATCCGGGGTGCAGATACAGCGCGGATCCGATGGCCTTGATCGCTTCGGCGATCTCGCCCGTGGAGAAACCCGTCGCCTTCGCGATCGCCGGGAGACGGTTGTGCGTGATGTCGTCCAGGTGCGTGCGGACAATGGTTCGCTCGATGGTGTTGTCGCCGGGCAGGGCATCAAGCTGGAGCAAGAGACACTCGACAACGTCCCTCGCGCCGATGCCGGCAGGTTCGAGTTCTTGGACGGAAGGCAGAGCGCGTTCCAGCGTGGGCACATCCACCGGCGGCCGGGCCGACTCGGCGATCTCGGCGAGCGGCACACGAAGATAGCCGTCGGGATCGAGACGGTTGATGATCGCCTCGCCCCCCCGCCGTAGCTGTTCGTCAAACTCGGTCAGCGACCATTGGTTGAGCAAGTGCTCTTGGAGGCTGATCCCCCGGCCCGCCGTGTTGGCCATCGCCGCCATCTTCGCATCGCCGTCGTCATCGGAGGCTCGCCGGGGCGAAAAAGGCGCTCGCTCGGCGCCGTCGAAGTCATAGTCCCGCGAAAAGCGGTTGAGCCGCGAGAATCCTCGCTCCTGGGGGCTTTCGGCTACGGCCGGTTCGCCGGCGGTCTCGGCCGCCATCGCCTCGGGCGCGGGAACGGTCGGTTCCGCCAACTCGAGCGCGGCGTTGCTCTCCAGCGCCTGGGCGATGAACGCCTCCAGCTCCGCGACCGGCTTTTGCAGCACGGCCATGGACTGGATCAACTGCGGAGTGAGCCGCTGCTCCATCCGCATCTGCTGGCCCAAGGTTTGTGAGAGGTATTGTGCCATTGCACGCTCGCGCCAACGGTTCAACGACGAGACATCACCGCTTACTTGGATTATACCAGCAAAGGAGACGACGTGTCGGAGCTGCAATTCCGAACAGGAAGAGGCGCGCTTAGAGCTGTGTCCGTCCGCGAATGGCGGCTTCCAGCATGCCCACGGTGGCATATTCAAGTTGTGAGCCAACGGCTAGACCGCGCGCCGGCCGCGTCACCGTGACATTCAAGTCGCTCAGCAAACTCTGGATGTGTAGCGCGGTTGCATCCCCATCGAGCGTGGGATTCAGGGCGAGCACGACCTCGCGCGTCTCGCCCTTCCGCACCCGTTGGATCAGGAAATCGAGCGTGAGGTGCTGCGGCTCAACCCCCTCCAGCGGCGCGATGTGGCCCATCAGGACGTGATAGACGCCGCGGACGAGCCCCGTCGCTTCCAAGGCCAGAAGGTCCTTGGGCTGTTCCACGACCCAGATTTCCGCGCGATCTCGGCGCGGGTCACAGCAGATCGTGCACGGATCGGCTTCGGTGAGGTTCCAGCACGTTCGGCAGTGAATGACCTTGTCCTTTACGTCGAGGATGGCCGCGGCCAGCGCCGCCGCGGACTCGCGCGGCTCACGCAGGACGTGAAAGGCCAGCCGCTCGGCGCTGCGCGGGCCGATGCCGGGGAGCTGCTGAAACTGCTCCTTGAGACGAGCAAGCGACTGAATAGGCTCGTTGCTCATGGCGTCATGAGGATGAGGGCCCGCCGAGCAACTGCGAGAGTCCGGGAACATTGAGCCCGCCAGTGAGCGCGGCCATCTGCTCCTTCATGGCATCCTGCGACTTGACCATCGCGGCGCCCACGGCGGCCTTGATGAGGTCTTCAAGGAGCTCTACGTCGGCGAGGGCCCCCTGCTCGATCTTAACGTCGACCAGTGTGCCGCGCCCATCGACCACGGCGCGTACTACGCCGCCGCCCGCTGCGGCTTCAAACCTCTTCGCCGCGAGTTGTTCCTGGAGCTTGGCGAGATTGCTCTGAAGCTCCTTGGCTGATTTCAGGATTCCGGCCAAATTGCCGAGTCCGCCGAACATATCACGTCTCCAAAGCAAGCAGCGGCTGATCGCCGTCGTCCGCGTCGCCCTCCCGTACGGAGGTAGGCGAGGGCGCAGGTTGCGCGGGGCGAATGTCGAGCAGTGTTCCGTCCACGGCGGCCTTCACCCGTTGCACCAGGGGATCACGCGCTGCTCGGTCGAGGTCCGCGGGGCTTAGGGAGGGCCTTTGGGGCGCCGGTCTGCCCCCGCTCTCGGGCCGATTGGAAATCGCCGCGGCAGGAGCCGTCACCTCAGGGATTGCGTTTTTTTTTGAATCCGCGACAGGCGTGACCGGGCCCCCCCCGCTTTCGAGCCGAGCGAGCAGTTGGCCGATGTCGGAGAACTGATGACTCATTGCCAGCCGCGCCACAGCGGCATCGACCAGAGCGCGGGCCGCTCCGCTCGACTTCACGTTTCGACGCAGCTCCTCCAGGAGGGTGATCATGTACACGTAGGTCGCAGGATCGAACTTTGCGGACTGCTCCGCCATCGCCGGTCGAAGGGTGGACGATACGTCGATGAGGTCGGTATCTGCGCCGCAGGCGCGAAGCAGCATGAGCACCCGCAAGTGCTCGATCAGATGGTCGCAGAACCGCTCGACTGTCCGGCCGGATTGCAGGCCGCGGTCGAGAACGGCCAGGGCGCCGCCGGGATCGCGTTCCGCAATGCGATCCACGATCGCCAAAGAGACCTCGTCATGCGGCGGCGGGAGTACCTCATCCACCGTAGCCGCGGTGAGCTTCTTGGCGTCATAGGACAGCAGTTGATCGAGCAGAGACAGTGCGTCGCGCACGGACCCGCCGGCAAGCCGCGCGATGCGACGAAGGGCCGGCTCCTCGGCCGTGACGCCCTCGGAGGAAGCGATTCGCTCGAGGTGCTTGGTCAGCGAGGGGATGTCAATGGTGCGAAAGTCAAACCGTTGACACCGGCTGACGACCGTCGCGGGGACCTTTTGAACCTCCGTGGTCGCTAGAATGAACTTGACGTGCGGCGGAGGCTCTTCAAGTGTTTTGAGCAGAGCGTTGAAAGCCGGCGTACTGAGCATGTGCACTTCGTCGATGATGTAGACTTTGAAGCGCGAACGGGCTGGGCGAAGCGTTGCGTTGCTGCGAAGGTCGCGGATGTTGTCCACGCCCGTGTTGCTGGCCGCGTCGATCTCGACTACGTCGACGTCCTGGCCGTCGGCGACAGCGATGCACGAATCACACTTGCAGCACGGCGTGGGGGTGGGTTTGTCCGACGCCAGGCAGTTGAGGGCCTTGGCGAGAATTCGGGCCATCGATGTCTTGCCCACGCCCCGTGTGCCGGTGAAGAGGTATCCGTGATGGATGCGGCCCGATTGGATCGCATTCGTGAGCGTGGTGGCGACGACTTCCTGCCCGACGACTTCGTCGAACGTGGCGCTGCGATACGCCCGAGCTAGAACGCGATACGACATAGATCAGAGCACCGTCCGCACATTGTCCGTAGGCTCGCGCCCCACGGCTCGGACGGCGATGATTGACGACCAGGTGATCCACGGCACCTGAATGAACCAAGTGGGCTGCTCTGTTTCCAGCCTGACCCGTTGCCTGGACCACCCACTGCATGGGACCTGGTCGTCAATCATCGCCGGCAAAGCCGAGCCCGGCGACCGAGGCATTATAACCGTCTCACGGGTTCGGTCGAATCGGTTGAGGCGGGAGAGGAGGGTCTCGGCGGTCAAGACGGTCAATCCCGAATCGATTGACGACGATCTTCCCTTCCTTGATTACGACAACGGGATGTTCGAGGACCTTCAGATTTTCCAGTGGATTGCCGCGGACGGCGATGACGTCGGCCCCAAAGCCCGGGGCGATGCGGCCCAGGTCGTTTTCGCGCCCGAGGACTTTCGCGGCCGTGGTCGTCGCGGAACGCAGCACGTTGGCCACGGGCATCCCATACTCCGCCATGAGCTCGAGCTCGCGGAGGTTCTCGCCGTGCGGGAAGACGCCTACGTCGCTGCCGCAGGCGATGGTCACGCCGGAGCGCAGGGCTCGCTGGAACATCTCCCTCGTCTGCCTGACGCGCGTCGGCTCTGGTTGCCCCGGCTGCCAACCCGAGTAACGCGCCATGGCCTCGTCCGCGGCCAGCGTCGGACACAGCACCACGCCTCGCTCGCGCATGAGCAACAGGACCTCCTCCGTCGCGTCGAAACCGTGTTCGATTGTCAGCACACCGGCAAGCACGGCACGCCTGATCGCTTCCGCCGTAAAGGCGTGGGCGGCCACGGGAACGTTCGCGCTGCGCGCCTCGGCGACGAGTGCGTTCAGCTCATCGTGTGAGAACGTGGGCGTGGCTGGGTCACCGGCCCGGCGTCGATAGTCGGCATAAACCTTGATCCAATCCGCGCCGGCGGCAATTTGTTCGCGGACTGCTTTCCGCACGCCGTCCACGCCGTCTGCAACCTGAGCGCCTTTGGGTACGTCCCATCGCGGATCGAAGCCGCTGGGCCCGTAGCAACCCGTTGCCACGATAGCCTGGGTAGTCGCATACACCCGTGGGCCAGGGATGATCCCTTGGGCAATGGCGTCGCGAAGGGCTACGTCGGCGAACCCCGCGCCCTCCGTGCCCAGGTCGCGCAGAGTCGTAAAGCCGGCTTCCAGGGTCGCCTTGGCGGCGGCGACAGCCCGGACCGTGCGCAGCTCCAGCGATTCTTTCAGGACCTGATCGTCCCAAGCGGCCTCGTTGTAGGGGTGCAACAACAGGTGCGAATGAAGATCGATCAAGCCCGGCAGCAACGTCAGGCCGCTCCAATCAATACGCTGCGCTCCCTCGACGACTTTCGGCGACGCGGACACCTCGACAATCCGACCGCCGACGATGACGACGGTAGAGCCCTCGATGAGTTTTTCCGCCACCGGATCGAGTATTGCCGCGCCGGAGATCATCAGGGCGCCCGGCTCATCCGCGTACGCCGCCGGCCTCGGGACGAGGATCGCGATCAGCGCCGCCGGGATCCACGCCCCGCGAAAGAAGGAGGGTCCTTTTCTCGCAGCCACAGGGTCTCCTTTCACGCTCGGACAAGCTCGCGCCCGGCGGTGAGATTCACAAGATCGTTCGCCAGCGTCTCCAGGCACAAGTGCGTGTTCACGTTCAGCTCCAGTTGCTGCTCGGCCTGGGCGATGCGTTCAATGGCCGCTGCGAGCCGCTCAGTGCCACCCCGCGGACCGCCTGCCGTTCCGCGGAGGAGGTCCACGTACCAGTTCGCAGTAAGGCGAAGGGCCACGCGAAGCCCCCGGCGTGTGGCGTCAGTGTCGGTGATATCCGCATCGAGCTTGCGATAGCGTTCGCCCAGGGAATCGGCGGTCTGTGACCAGGCTTCGGCCAGTTGGGCCGGCTCGGCCTCGGCGGCCGCGGCCAGGCGTTCCACGATCCAATCGTTCCGCGCGAACGTGTCGTTATCCGCGTCCTCCAGGGCCTGGCCGATGCTCCCCTCCGCGGTCGCGGTGTACCATCCGAGCTGCTCCTCGTTGAGCGCGGGGCGCAGCTCCGCGAGCCTGGATTTCACGAAAGCGGCCGGCAGGGCATCGAAGCGGACGATCTGGCAGCGGGACTGGGTCGTGGGCAGAAGGCTATCCAGGGCGCTCGCCAGAAGGACCAGGAAGGTGGTGCCCGGCGGCTCCTCAAGCGTCTTGAGCAGGGCGTTCTGCGCCTGGACATTCATGTCATCGGCTTCGCGGATGACGAACACCTTGGCGCGGCCGTGGTGTGGAGTCAGTGCCACGCGATCGACGACGAAGTGGCGAACGACCTCCACACCGAGCCCGAGTCCTTTGCGTTTTCGCACGTCTGGATCGGGATGGTCACGGTTGAGTTGGCGATAAATGAGATGGAAGTCAGGATGCGTCTCCGCGGCTACCAGGCGACAGTCCGCACACGCTCCGCAGCCCTCTCGCAATCGCGCGGCGACTATTTGCGTTGCTTGCTCTCCCGTGAACGTACGTTCGACGGGTCGTGGGCATAGGAGCAACTGAGCCAGCCCCCTGGCGAGCAACTCCTTTCCCACGCCGTTGGGCCCATGAAAAATATAGCCGTGCGGCATCCGCGCGCGATCGAGCGCCTGCTGGATCATTCGCTGGGCGAAGGGCTGATGCTTGACCTCGGAAAGCGACACGCTTGGGGCTCCAAACTCGTACGCGCGAACCGCACGCCGGTAGTGTAGTCAGATCCTTCGACTAATGAAAATCTCGCGATTGGGAGGCAAGCTCGCGTAGACCGCCGGCGGCATCATCGAGGCGTTCGACGAGGAGGTGGACGACCTCGCCTTGCCGCTCCACACGTCCGGAGGCGATGATCGCTGCCGCCCCGCCGGCGATCGGGCGGTACTTGCTGTAGATGTCCGGGCGGATGATGAGGTTGGCCGTACCAGTTTCGTCCTCGATCGTGCAAAAGACGATTCCCTGGGCCGTCGAAGGCCGCTGCCGCACCAGCACGATCCCTGCGACGCGCATTCGCCGGCCCACCTTGGCCCTCTTCAACTCCTTGTTCACACTGACCTTGATTCGATCCAGGTCCTCGCGAATGAGCGACATCGGATGGGCGCTCAGCGACATGCCGATGGTTTCGTAGTCGGTGAGGACCACGTCGCGCATGGACGCCGTGGGTAGCGGCGTAAGCGGTTCCTGCGGCTCCAACTGCCGCAGGAGCGGCGGCTCATCGCTCAGGGCGAGTACGTCCCACACCGCCTGTCGCCGATTGAGCCCCAGCGATCGAAAGGCGTCCGCCGCAGACAGCCGCGCCAGCGTCGCCCGCGACGCGCCCGATCGGCAGAACAGATCGACCAGCGAAGTAAACGGTCGCTCCCCTTGCGCCCGCTCAATGCCGGTCACTTGCTCCTCCGAAATACCCTTAATGAGCCGCATACCAAGGCGCACAGCCGGCCCATGTAGACCCCATGTGGACGAATTGTCGATTGTCGTTTGTCGATTTGCGATTCCCCCGTCACTATCCAATGGACAATCGACAATCGACAATCGACAATCATAGCCGCTGTAGTTCACGTCAATAGGTAGCACCGTCACTCCGTGCTCGATCGCATCACGTACCAACTGTGCCGGCTGATAGAACCCCATCGGCTGGGAATTGATGAGCGCCGCACAGAATGCGGCGGGATGATATCGCTTCAGCCACGCGGATACATACACTAAGAGCGCAAACGACGCCGCGTGGCTTTCGGGAAATCCATATTCACCAAATCCCGCGATCTGCTGGAAGCAGCGTTCCGCAAACTCCGGCGAGAGTCCGTTGGCCTGCATGCCGGTGAGCAATTTCGTGCGGAAATGTTCGATCTGTCCGTCGCGCCGCCACGCGCCCATGGCTCGGCGCAACTGATCCGCCTCACCCGGCGTGAATCCCGCGGCCACAATGGCCAGACGCATGGCCTGCTCTTGAAACAACGGCACTCCTAGTGTTCTTTGGAGTACTTCTCGAATGGCCTCGCTCGGATAAGTGACCGCCTCCTCTCCATTGCGTCTCCGAAGATACGGATGGACCATTCCCCCTTGAATCGGTCCGGGCCTCACAATGGCCACCTCGATGACCAAATCATAATAGGATTGCGGCCTCAATCGCGGCAGCATGCTCATCTGCGCGCGGCTTTCGATTTGGAATACTCCCACTGTGTCGGCGCGGCAGATCATGGCGTAAACGAGGGGGTCTTCGGGAGGGATGTCAGTTAGAGATGAAGGGATCGAGGGATCGAGGGATCGAGGGATCGAGGCAACGGCCTTCACGGCGGCGGAGTGTCTTTCTTCAACTTGAGGCGCAGGCTGTCGATCAACCCCTGTAAGACACGACGGGTCTCCTGGATGCTCTGAATGACTTCGTTCGTGTTCGGGAGGAGACTCAGATCCGATGCGATGATCACCTGAGTCTCGAGTTCCGCGAGCGACCCTCGAGCTACCGCTAGAAGGCGCACATAGTCCCGAAGCGAGTGTCTCGCATTCCCCTCCGCGATATTCGATGCCACAGAGACCACTGCTCGCCGCATTTGGGCCGTGAGTCCGAACCGCTCCCTCTCCGGCAAGCTTTCCGACGCTTGATAAACGAGCTTGCACAAAGCAACTGCCTTCTGCCATGCGATCAAATCCCGAAAAGTCGCTTTGTTTGCCATCTTCTCTCTCCTTTGTTTTTTGCCCGTCCTTGATCCCTTGATCCCTTGATCCCTCGATCCCTCGATGGTCAAGAAGCATAAAGCACGTATGTATCGCCGTTAGCATTCCGAGAGCCAGGCAGTCGATTTTCAGTATCCGAAGTGCGTCCAGATCGTCCTTGTCCCACTCCACGAACGTGCGATGCGGCATCGCCGCGTTCTCAATGGGCACCAATTCGCAAAGCGGCCCGCGAGTAATGACGAACCCGCCGACGTGCTGAGACAAGTGACGTGGAAAGCCAAGCAGTTCTCGCACCAGCACGGCAAGCTGCTGAATGGTTCGCTCTGCGGGATTGAGCCCGGCTTCGCGAACAAACTCGTTGGGGAGCGCTTGCCGGTCCCACCAGCCGTGCTTCTTCGCCAGTGCGTCCACGCTGTCCAGGGACAGACCAAGGGCTTTACCCACGTCGCGGATCGCCGACCGCGGCCGGTAGGTGATGACTTCAGCCACGATCCCCGCATGATCCCGTCCGTATTTGTTATAGATGTATTGGAAGACCTCCTCGCGGCGCTCGTGCTCGAAGTCCACGTCAATGTCCGGCGGCTCATTCCGCTCCGCGCTGACGAAACGCTCGAACAACATCTCCACGCGGTCGGGGTCCACGCTGGTAATCCCCAGGCAGTAGCACACCGCGGAGTTGGCCGCGCTGCCCCGCCCCTGGCATAGAATGTCCTTGGAACGCGCAAACCTCACGATGTCCCACACCGTGAGGAAGTACGCCTCATAGGACAACTGCGCAATAAGCGCCAGCTCATGCCCGATGAGCCGCCGCACCTTGTCCGGAACGCCGTGCGGGTATCGCTCGCGGGCGCCCTCCCACGTCAACTTGGCCAAGTATTCCTGCGGATCGCGGCCCGGAGGGCACAGCGCTTCGGGGTATTCATAACACAGCTCATCCAGCGAGAAATGACATCGATCCGACAGTTCCACGGTATTGGCCAGGGCTTTGGGGTAATCCGCAAATAAACGCCGCATATCCTCAATGGGTTTGAGGTGCCGTTCGCTATTTGCGAACAGGCGCTCGCCTGCGTCCGCGATGGTGCATCCTTCGCGAACGCAGGTGAGGACGTCTTGAAGAAAGCGCCGCTCTGGAACATGGTAATGAACGTCGTTCGTGGCCAACATTGGGATTCGCAACCGACGTGACAGCGCCGCGAAATCGGTAAGCTGTTGATCGTCGTCCGGCCCTCCGTGCACGCTAGCGGCCACGTAGAGACAATCACCAAAAACATCTGGATAGCTTTCTCGCCTTCTCCATTGGCCATTGGCAATCGGCAATCGACAATTCGCAGGTGCATCGGCGACAACCGCTCCAATCAATCCCTCGGCGTTCTCTGCGATATCCTCAAACGTAAGCGTGCACTCTCCCTTGACTGCCCGCAAGCGACCTTGGGTGATGAGCCTGGATAGCCGGCCATAGCCGGCCCGATCCATGGCGTAGAGAAGAATCGGCGGGGCATCGACTGGCGTGATCTCCGCCCCGACGATGAGTTTGAGGCCGAATTCCTTGGCCGCGCAGTGCATGCGCACCACGCCTGCCAGACTGTTCAAGTCCGTCAGTGCGATGGCGGAGTACCCAAGCGCGGCCGCCTGCTCGACCAGTTCCTCGGGATGCGAGGCCCCGCGCAGAAAAGAAAAGTTACTCTTGCAGCGCAACTCCGCGTAACCGTTGGCCTGGCCGCTTGCGCGTCGCAAAGCAGACGCAGGCCGCGCTGCTCGCCCGATCGGATGAGGCCGTTTATCGTAATTCGGTTTCTCAGGCATGGATCAGAACCGGAAGCGCGAGCGACCGGCCTTTTCTGGACATTGGACCCCGCGCTCGCGCTTGGGGTCCCTGTTACTCAATCAAACCAACCGTGCAAAAACCATTGAGCATGAACACGGTCGCGGAACAGCCAGCATCGTAAGCCCCCCTCTGTGGTCACATGGTAGTAATCACGCCGCACATGAGGTCCGCGCCACCAGCCGGTCTCGATGCGCTCCGGGCCGACGCTCTCGGAGATAGCGTGCTGCTTGCCCTGATGGCGAAAGGCGATCGGCGGACCGTCGGGTACGATGGACATCGCCATGATAGGGATCGGTCGCGGCGAAAGTCGCAGCGGCCGCGGACCGATGGATTCTGCAATCTGAGCCGCAGGCTTCAGCCTGCGCGAACTCTCCGCCGTCGAAGCTCGTCCGCGCGGACCAAAGTCCGCGGCTCGCCCGAGTTCAGTCTTCACCAGTGATATGTAGCGAAATGCGCATTCCGGCTGGTGATCGCTCACCGCCTGCGGACGAACCACGGCATCGCTCCCCAGGCGGACGGCCAGCCGATCCAGCAGATCGCCCAAGGCTCGGGTATCGACCGTCGTCGTCTCGAACAGCTCGCACTGCGGATCGTCGCAACCTTCGATGTCATTCGCCCAGACCATCACGGCCTCCGCTCCGCCGGGCAGTCGCAATTGCTCCAGTTGCACCCTCAGCAGGCCCAGAAGGTGCTTGACCGATCTCGTCGGCCGAGAAAGGGACACTTCCAGCGTCACTGGCTGCGTGGTCACGCCGCCGCGCGCGGTGACGCCGGGACAATAGAACGTCACCATCGCCTGCCGCACTCCGGCGACTTTTCGGGAAAGCTCTTCGCAGAACTGCTGCACGGCCCGCCGCAGAGCTTCGTTCAGCAGGTCCCACTGCGCGATGGGTGTGCCCCACTCCAACCGGGCGCTGACCGTCGGCGTCGCCACGTACGGCGTCAGCACTTCTGACAGATCTCCGAGAGCCTGATCGATCCGCTCCAATACACCTTCGCCGAAACGCGAGGCTAAGGACGATCGCGGCAAGTGCAGTAGCGCTCCTACCGTCTCGACGCCCACCAAGCGCAGCGCCTCGACCGTTTTCTCATCGACTCGCAAGGACCACACCGGCAGTGGTGTAAGATCGGCGGCCGTTAGACCCGGCGCACTGATGAATTCCGGCTCTCGATGCGCGTGAACAAGCGCCCACGCTGCCCCCGGCGCGTCCGCAACGGCCCCGCGGACAGTGAACCCTCGACGGTGGATTCCCTCGATGGCATATCTCAGAAGATTAGCGTCAGGCGTCTCATTCAATGCATTGCCAATTGCCAGTTGATGACCTCCGTCCCTTCGTCCCTCCGTCCCCTCGTCCCCCGACTCTACGTGGCTCCGTCCCTTCCTAGACCACAACCTCTGACACCCTGTCACATCGAGGATCAGCGTATCCTCGCCTTCGATGTGCACGGTGGGAGAAAGACACTGCGCCCAGACGGCGAGGCTCTCCAATTGCCGACGATCGGCCAACGGATCATCGTCCACAGTATGCAGTCCGGGTACGAGCGCCTTGGCTTCCGCGAGGCTCTGCCCGCGGCGAAGCCGAAGCGCTTCCGCGGACGCATTGAGATGGACCACACGTAGCGTCTGACCGTCGGGAGCGATGGTGACAATAGGAATTGCCCGATTGTCGATTTGCGATTGCCGGGACTGTTCATTCGACAATCGACAATCGACAATCGACAATTGCCTGTCTTCATCCCGTCTTGCTCGCTCGCTCGACAGGTACGGCAGGTACAGCGCCAGGGCCCGTTTCATGATCCAGATCCACCAGAAACGGTTCCGCAGGACTCCCTTCCCGAACCGTCAATAACGTGAGGCGACAAAGGCGAATTGTCGATTTGCGATTGTCGATTTGCGATTGCCAGGTCTGTCCATTCGACAATCGACAATCGACAATCGACAATCTCTCGACTCTCATTCTCACGGCCGCGAAGCGGTGCGTCGGCTTACTTCCTGTGCGTAGAATCAATCCAACGCAGCCGCTGCTCTCGGCCGCCAGTTGTAAGCGCCGCGCCAGACGATCGTTCAGCATCCCCAGCGGCGCGATGACGGCCGCCACCGCCCCACAGCGCAGCGACTGATCCATTGCCCAGAAGGCATCCTGCTCACTATGTGTGCGAAGAACGATCAGACGGTCATAGCCAATCCCATGCTGTGCGGCAGCCGGAGGATAGAAATCACCGAGGGTATCGATGAAAATTAGGGGACGAAGGGGGCTACACTCCCGCCTTGGTCGTGTCGCCGGGACGGAGGGACGAAGCAAACTGCCATTATTCGGCAATCGGCAATCGGCAATTGGCAATTCTCTTTCCATGCATCGCTTCACGATTCTCATCACAAGCGTCATCGCCCCCACTCCCGGCAAGTCGGCGAGCATTTCCGTGACCGCTCCACACGGCAGCCCGCCGTGCGGCAGCCGCTCGTCCAACGCAGTAAGTCCGGTGGGGATGAAGCGCCGCTCCCAACCCGCCCGTTGCGCACGCTCGGCGTGATAGCGTTCGAGTTGATCGCGCAATCGATCGATTGTTTTATTAGAACCGGCTGCCTGGCTCCCTCTCCCTCTTAGGGAGAGGGTCGGGGTGAGGGTAAGAACCTCACTATCAACCTGTAACGTGCTGGACATCGGGACGTCCGCGCGGGCTAAAGCCCGCGGCTCGCCGCGAATCCTTCGAGCCTGGCGCGCAGCCACTGCGCCGATGTCAACCGCCGTGTGCGACATCGTGGTCTCCGCCCTTCCAAGTTCGCTGGACCGCGTTGAAGCGGCCTTCGCGAGGCTTCTCCCTCCGAGGGAGAACTGGGCACGCCATACCTAACATATACCAAACGCCAAAGAAAGGCAAGGGTCTTTCCGGAGGATTCTGAAATGGGTTCCGACCCTCGGCGTAGGATCAGATTCGCTGCAATTTGTCGAGAGTGCGTTCGTTGCGGACGTTGCCGGTGTTGAGCGTGGATTTGGGCTCGATGAGCACGACGTGGCATTCCTCGTCGGCGACGGGTTTATGCTCCAGGCCGCGGGGAATGATGATGAACTCGCCCTCGCGGATCTCCACGTCGCGGTCGCGGAGCTTCATGGTGAAGCGGCCTTGGACGACCAGGAACATCTCGTCTTCGTGATCGTGATGGTGCCAGACGAACTCGCCCCTGAATTTGACGAGCTTGACGTAGGCGTCGTTGACCTCACCGACGATCTTCGGCGACCAGTGCTCGGCGAAGCGGGAGAGCTTCTCCGCGAGGTTGACTTTGTCGATAGCTTTCATGCCTATGAGCTTATCACGACCGCTCGATGCGTCGAGCGAAAGCGCTTTGACGAATCGCGGAGGGCGCGTGTAAGGTGCTGCAATGCCGCCGCCCGAGATCTTTGTCCTTGGCGGACCCAACGGTGCCGGCAAGACCACGACGGCCAAGGTCCTTCTCCCGGAGACTTTGGGCATCGAACAGTTCGTCAACGCCGACCTGATCGCCCAAGGGCTCTCGCCGTTCGCGCCCCAGACGAGCGCCCTCGAAGCCGGGCGATTGATGCTCGCCCGCATCCACGAGTTACGCTCACGCGGCGAAAGCTTCGGCTTCGAAACCACTCTAGCCAGCCGGTCCTACGTTCGGTTCCTTCAGGAGAGCCAACATGCGGGATACGTCGTCCACATTGCGTACATCTGGCTGTCCGCCGTCAACCTCGCGATTCAGAGAGTCGGTATCCGCGTCCAGCAAGGCGGCCACGATGTGCCAGTGTCCACCATCGAACGCCGCTACTGGCGCGGCCTGCGGAACTTCTTCCATCTGTACCAGCCGCTGGCCGATACGTGGACACTATGCGATAATTCAGGGGAAGGGATGGTAACCGTCGCCCGAGGTAGTCGGCGCGGTAGGATTAGGGTTCTCGACGCGGGTACGTATGAGACGATCAAACTGCAAACCGGACATCGGACGTAGCGAACCGGACGAAGCGTTCCTGCAATCGCGCCTTGACGACATCTCGCGCGGCCTAAAGGAAGGTATTCGTCGCGAAGTCGCTCGACTGCGGGAACTCGGCCTGCCGATCTACGTCGCGGAAAACGGAACGGTCGTGAGCCGGCAGAGGAAGTGACCGAACCCAAGACTACTTTCCGCTGGTTTTCTCGCTTCCCCCATTACTTTGACGAATCGCATCGGTGGCTTCCCAGGCGATCGTGACATCGTAGAACAGGTCTCTCCCGCGATAGTTGATCGAAAGCAACAAGTGTTCACGAACGTCGCGTGCCCGCAATTCAGACAATGGCGCATGAAATGGAATGCGCCGTTTTCGACCTCCCGGCGGCGTTACGGCCAAGTGGCTAGCTGGGATGAACCACATCAGTCTTTTCGACTGAGGCCCGACAATCACATCTGTTGTCGACGCGCCCAACGCACCCGCACTTAGGTCTGGATGCAGAATGCCGTGGGTCCAACCGTCGGCATCAACGATTCCGCACTTGCGCCAGTCTAACCAGAACGCGTATGCCGTGCGGTTTTCCACACATATCTCGTAGCCAATCGAATGGCCACCGACCTCCAAAGCTAGCAGGTTGTTTCCGAACCTATGCGCGTCGAGGCTCCCCATGCCATACTTCAACGCTTCGTCGTTTCCACCGATCCCTGCGACGCGCAGAGCAACTGCGTCTTGCGGGTAAAAAGCCCAGTGTCGAGGAAACCCTGGCCCGCACCCCTGCGCGCTTACCATCGCCAGTAGTAATGAAAGGCGACCGCTGACATGCCAGGGTGATAGCCGCATACCTTACGGTTCGAATCCGCTGTACTCAAAGGGAAGTACTTCCTCCGGCGCTTTCAGATTCCGAGACCACTGGTCGGAAGAAAGAAAGCTGCTCCCGCACTTACAGTAGCCGCGCAGCTTCGTTGCCACGGCGGTAATGAAATACGCGCGGAAAACTTCCCCGCTGGGGATTGATCGAATTGAGAATTGAGCCAACTGCTCATGCGAGAAATGGCGGTGAAGTTCAGTGATTTGAGCGCCATCTGGATCGGTGACCACGAAGCCCCGGGGGAACGTATGAGCGACAAACTGGTCGTTGGCCGTTACGATGACCTCAACGTCAGTAGCTTCTTCACTGCTATCATTCTTGAGTTCAAGTGTGAGGACGAGGCACTCAGCGGGCGCGCTGCGGTTCAAGATTCGAAGCTTCACATGCTCCCCCGGAGGAAGCGGATCGATGCGGAACCCCGGCTGAACAGGACAGGAATCATCCGCAAGGAATCGATCTAGCGCGCGTTCTGTAGGTAGCTCAACTGTCTTTCCAACCATAATTCCCCCTATAAAGAGGAAGGCGGCCTTGACGTATCGCCTGAGTCGCCTGAAGCGCGGCCTTCGAGGAGTCGAGCGACCTCCATCTCCGCTCAGCGAACTTGTCTCGACCGGTTCCGCCACCGGCAACGTATTCGCCGCGGGCCGGTCAGTCGGCAATGCTGGCGCAGCGGCGTGCATGACTCATTCAATTCCCTGCGCCCCCAGCCATCGTTCCGCGTCTAGGGCGGCTTTGCAGCCCATGCCCGCGGCGGTGACGGCCTGGCGGTAAACGCTGTCCACGCAGTCGCCAGCGGCGAAAACGCCGTCCACGTTGGTGGTCGAGCGATAGGGGTCCTTGAGCTTGATGTAACCCTTGGCGTCGAGGTCGAGTTGTCCGTCAAGGAACGCCGTCGCTGGCGTGTGGCCGATGGCCATGAACAGTCCGCCAAGGGCCAGGTCCGACTCCTTGCCACTCACGGTGTCCTTGAGCTTGACGCCGCTGATCATCTTGTCGCCGAGCACGTCGGTGACGACCTTGTTCCAAGCGAACTCGATCTTGTGATTACTCTTGGCCCGCTCGGCCATGATCTTCGAGGCCCGAAGCTCATCGCGGCGGTGAATCATGTGCACCTTCGAGGCGAACTTGGTCAGATACGTGGCCTCCTCGACGGCTGAATCCCCCCCGCCGACTACGCCGAGCACCTTGTCGCGAAAGACGGGCAACGCCCCGTCGCAAACCGCGCAGGCGCTGACCCCGCCCCCGGCCTGGGCAAGACGCATTTCGTTCTTCAAACCCAGCCAATTGGCCGTCGCGCCTGTGGCGATGATGACGGAGTGCGCGCGGTACTGTTTGTCATCCTCCCCGACGACTACGAACGGCCGCTTGGAGAGGTCTACGCTCTTGCAATCGTGATAGGCGTAGCTATGGCCGTCGTCGGGGTTAGAGACGTCCGGATTGAGGCCGTTGTCGGTAACGATGCGCGTGCCGAAGCGCACGGCCTGCTGCTCGAAGTACGCCATCATGAGCGGACCGGTCACGCCATGCGGAAAACCGGGATAGTTTTCGACCTCGGTAGTGAGCATGAGCTGCCCGCCGGGGAGGATCGTGGTCGGCACGGTTTTGGGCCGCCCGGCGAACACCAACGGCTCCAAGTTCGCCCGTGCCGCATATAAGGCCGCGGTCCAACCGGCGGGGCCGGAGCCGATGATAATGAGTTTTTCGATTCCGCTGCCTTGCGTCATTTTCGACAGTTTACCTCCGTTCGACGCTGATCGTATCCCACCCGGCGCCGTCACGGCGATCATATTCAGTCCGCTATTGCCGTCCAATCTTGAAGGGTTGACGGCGCAACCGTGATGTGCTATGGTAGTCACCCTTATGCTGCGACAGACCGCTTGCCCGTATTACCGGCGTGCTTCCTGTTCGAGCGGGCCTCCCGTCTTGTGAAACGCTGATCGCGCGCACGTGAACCGAGAAGCCCGTCCCTGCGGCGGGCTTTTTTATTGGCGATTCGGAAAGGAGAAACAATGAACCTCGAGAGCCTGTTCATTCGACAGAAACCCGAGCAATACACCGCGGACCACGATCGCGTCTGGGAGACGCTATGCCGCAGGCAGGAAGCGACCTTGCGGGGGCGTGCCTGCCGCCAGTTCTACGACGGCCTGGAGCGCATCCGTTTGGACTTCGCGAAGGTGCCGCGCCTCGACGACATCAACCAGCGAATCTCCCCGATCACGGGCTGGACCGCGCGTGCCGTCCCCGGCTACATCGATGCCCGCTACTTCTTCCAATGCCTTCAGCAGCGCATCTACCCGACGACGATCTCGCTGCGCGGTGCGGATTCGCTCGACTACATCGAGGAACCGGACATTTTTCACGACGTGTTCGGGCACGTCGGCCTGATGGCGGACCCGGTCTATGGCGCTCTCATGCAACAATTCGGGCAGATTCACGATGTGATTACCTCGGACCAGGACCTGCTGGAGATGACCCGCCTGTTTTGGTTCACGATCGAGTTCGGCCTGATCCGCGAGGGAGACGACGTTCGCATCCTCGGCGCGGGGCTCCTTTCTTCCCCTGGAGAAGCCGTGCACTGTCTGGGTGACGCAGTGGCCCGCAAACCGTTCCGGCTCAGCGAGGTCATCGCCCAGCCTTTCCGCATCGACGTATACCAGGACGTGGTCTTCGTCGCAGAATCGCTGGATCAACTGCTTGATGCGGGAAAGGTCCTGGTCTACCAGATCAAAGAGCGAAACACGATCCGCTGGCGGGCGCGGAAGGCCGGCTAGGGTTCGACGCTGCACCACGCGTTGGCGATCTGCAACGCGCTGAGCATCCCTTGGGCCTTGTTGAGGGTTTCCTGGTATTCGCGCGCCGGCTCGGAATCGGCGACGATGCCGGCGCCGACCTGGGCGTCCACGCGCCACCGGCCGTCGCCGTCGGGAGTGATGACCATCGTGCGGAGCGCGATGCAGGTGTCCATGTTGCCGCGGAAGTCAACGTAACCGACGGCCCCGGCGTAGGGACCGCGGCGGACGGGCTCCAGCTCGTCGATGATCTGCATGGCGCGGATCTTCGGCGCGCCGCTAACCGTGCCCACGGGAAGTACGCTGCGCACCGCATCAAAAGGCGTCTTGCCCTCGGCGAGGGTCCCGCTGACGTTGCTGCAGATGTGCATCACGTGGCTGTATCGCTCGACGGTCATGAGGTCATCGACGCGAACACTCCCCGGGGCGCAGACCCTCCCCAGATCATTGCGGCCGAGATCTACGAGCATGATGTGCTCGGCGCGCTCTTTGGGGTCGGCGAGCAGCTCGGCTTCTAAGCCGCGGTCCTCGGCCTCTGTCCGCCCCCGCGGGCGGGTTCCCGCGAGCGGGCGGGTGGTCACTTTGCGTTCCTCGATGCGGCACAGAATCTCCGGCGAGGCCCCTACCAGCGTGACGCTCGGCGTCTGCACGTAGAACATGAACGGCGAAGGGTTGATGACGCGAAGGGCGCGGTAGATGTCGAAGGGCTGGGCCGGCGTCGTCGCGGAGAGGCGCTGTGAAATCACGACTTGGAAGATGTCTCCCGCGCGGATGTACTGTTTGCAGCGTTCGACGGAGCGCTCAAAGTCCGCCTGAGTAAAGCTGCTCTCGAAGCGCATGCCGCCTTGCCGCGCGGACGGCAACGGGCGAAGCGGATCGGTCCGCACCTCGCCGAGCCGCGCGACCATTTCCTCGATCCGTCGGCACGCGGCGTCGTACGCAGCGTCGGCCGACGTCGCATCCGACAGATGGGCGTGCGCGACCACATGGACGAGCTTGCGCACATGATCGAAGACGACCATGCGGTCGTAGATGCCGAACTGGAGGTCCGGCAGGTCGCGATCGTCCTGCGGCGGCGCTGCCAACTTTTCGTAGTGCCGCACGATGTCATAACCCGCGTACCCCACCGCCCCACCGAGAAATCGCGGCATCTCAGGTGGTGACACGGCGCGGTATCGGGCGAGCACGTCCTCCAGCGTCCGCAGCGGATCACGATGGTCCTCAACGCGCTCGCCATGTGGATCGACGACCGTAACCCGCCGCCCGCGGGCCTCGATCACGGCGGGCGGCTCGACGCCGAGAAAGGAATACCGGGCGATCTTCTCGCCACCGACCACGCTCTCCAAAAGGAACGCATGCTGCGATCCGCGGGCCAGGCGATCGAACGCCGAAACCGGTGTCAGCTGGTCGCTGAGCAGGCTCGCGTAGACCGGAATCGTGTTGGCGCGCTGTGCCTGGGCGGAAAAATCCGCCCGGCTCGGCTGGAAATGCAGCATAGGCCAACCTTACCGAGGGGTCGCGCGAGCGTCAACGCGAACGGACAGCGGGCAGGCGACCGTCACCCTATCCGTTGACGCGGGCTTCGCCGGCGGCGACAAGGTGGCCATGTTCGCGATTGCCGTGGAGGCCGGTTTCCGCGCGACGCACTCCATCCGTTTCGCCGACGGGGCGACCGAAGATCCGCACGCGCACGACTGGCGCGTACGCGTGTTCATCCGCCGGCCGCGCCTGGACAGCCTCGGCATGGTCGCCGACTTCGACCACGTACGAGACGTACTGCAATCTGTGGTGCAGCCCCTTGAAGGCGCCGACCTGAACGTCCACCCCGCGCTGCACGGCTTGAACCCTACCGCCGAGGTCGTCGCCAAGCGCATCTATGACGGCCTCCTCGAGCTCGGGCTGGCCGATCTGCAACGTGTCGAGGTCACCGAAGCGCCGGGTTGCATGGCCATTTTCGAAGCCGGCGCGTAAGGCAGCCCAGCCGATTACCGTGTGCAGTTTCTGCCCCGGAATTGACGATGTATAGCTCAAACAGTAGAATTTGGGTGAGTACGTTCGTGTTTTCGCGTGCCGAGCGCTTTGAAGGAATCCAAGTGGTTGATATGGTCTGCCAGCGCTGCCAACAGAACAAGGCGACCGTGCACATCAGCGACCTACCCGAAAAGCGGGAGCAGCATCTTTGCGATGATTGCGCGGAGAAGGTCGGGGTCATCGTCAAGCAGTCGCACCACACCGCCAACGAGATCCTTCAGCAATTCATCAAACAGAAGACCGGCCTGGGCGGTGCGGGCGACTTGGCCTGCCCGAAATGCGGGCTTACGTTCAAGGAGTTTCAGCTCAAGGGTCTGCTGGGCTGCCCGCACGACTACGTCGCGTTTCAGTCCGTCCTCTCCCCTTTGATCCAACGGGCCCACGAAGGCGGCGTCCACCACGTGGGGAAGGTCCCGGCGACCGCTGAGGAAACGGTCAAGAGGCAGACCGGCTTGCTCCGCCTCCGCCGTGAGCTTCAGGAGGCCATCGATCAGGAAAACTACGAACGCGCCGCCCGCGTACGCGACCAGATCCGCATCCTCGAACTTCAATGAACCTCGATGAGCTGACTCGCGGCACGGGGGAATGGCTTCGCGGCGAGGGACCCATGTCCGACGTCGTGGTCTCCTCGCGGATTCGCCTCGCTCGGAACCTGGCGGATCAGCCCTTCTTGACCACGGCCAGCGAGAGTGATCGGGCGCACATCTACAGGGCCGTGGCCCAAGCGGTGACATCGATCTCGGTCAGCGCCGACGACCTGATCGTCGATCTGGAGCAAACCGAACCGCTCGATCGTCACGTGCTGGTGGAGCGGCACTTGATCAGTCGTCAGCACGCCGCGGCGGAGGGATCGCGCGGCGTGACCATTTCACCGCGTGAGACCCGCGCGGTCATGATTAACGAAGAGGACCACCTCCGCATTCAGGGTCTGCGCAGCGGCTTGCAGCTCGAGGCCCTCTGGGAAGAGATCACGGACGTGGACGACGGACTGTCACGTCAACTCGCCTTTGCGTTTGATCGGCAGCTCGGCTTCCTGACCGCGTGCCCAACGAACGTGGGAACGGGGATTCGCGTGTCGGTCATGCTTCATTTGCCCGCGCTGCGCCTAACCAAAGAAATCGAACGCGTGGCTCGGGCGGCCAAGGACCTGCGCCTGGCCGTTCGAGGGCTGTACGGCGAGGGAACCGAGGCCGCTGGCGACCTCTACCAGCTTTCGAATCAGACGACGCTCGGCAAGTCCGAGGAATCCATCATCCAGACCTTCAGCGAGACGATCATCCCCAACATCGTCGGCTACGAGCGCGCCGCCCGCGAGACCCTGCACCGCCACCATCTGTCGCAGTTGGACGACCGCGTCTGGCGGGCCTACGGCGTTCTTGCCAACGCTCGCCGCATCAGTAGCGGGGAGACGCAGTCCCTCCTTTCTCCGATCCGCATGGGCATTCACATGGGTCGTTTCAAGGTCTTCAGCTTGAAAACCATGCACGAGCTGTTTCTCTATACTCAACCCGCGCACCTGCAAAAGCTCCTCAATCGCACGCTCGATGAGGACGACCGGGCCGTCGCCCGGGCCGATTTCATCCGTAAGCGACTCGGCACCGCCAAATAATTGCACCGGCCTGGAAGCACAACCATCTTGACCTGTGCTCGGGCAGTAGGTATAAGAGACTCATCGAGCCGAGCCCCGCCCCAAGGGAGTCGATCATGCCCAGGCATAAGCAAATGAGCGGCTTCACGCTGATCGAGCTTCTCGTAGTCATCGCGATCATCGCCTTGCTCATCGCCATTTTGCTGCCGTCCCTGGAAGCGGCGCGGCGGCAGGCCAAGCAGAGCACGTGCCTTTCGCACGTGAAGAACCTGGGGACCAGCAGTCGCGTCTATGAGGCTGATGATCCGCAAGGATGGGGCATTCCGTGCCCGCCGCTCCAGTATCGACAGGAGCCCATGGCTCCGACGTATGTCGGGGCCTACGAATGGGGCGGCAAGAGCGGCATCGGCTGGGACGACTATGCGGGCGCCAGCCATCCGCTGCACAGCAAGTACGGCACCAAGGCCGGCTTCGGACCGGCCACGCGTCCGATGAACAACATCCTCTACAAAGGTGGGTTCAAGGACCACAACGCCCCGACTTTCAACCGCACCGGGGCCATGGCGGATACGAAGCTCGATCTAGGCTTGTTTCGATGCCCGGGCGACGACGGCCCGCCGCGAGCCGCCCACTGCCCCGATTGGCTGACGAAAAGCGAACGATCGTCCTACGACCATTTTGGAACCAGTTATGCGGCCAATGTGTACATGAACGCGAACCTCGCGGGTCCCAGCGAGATGCGCAGCAATTCACCCTACCTACGGCCGATTACGCGCGTTCCGACCCCTGCGCGAACGCTATATTACGAGGAGAATATCGGGCGCTGGGCGTGGGCCGCTCGCCGCGAAGTGTGCGAGATTCCCAGCATCACCGGGATTGATCCGGGCTTGAACAAGGCCGTGCGCGGCTGGCACGGGAAGGACTGGACCTACAACCGCGTCTTCGTCGATGCCCACGCCGAACAACAGCGAATCTACATCGAGGGGACGGAAGACCGCGAGGGATACGCGGAGCACTATCGCATCGAAATCCTGGATTCCTACCCCATCTGGCCGGCATGCTCGCAGCTCCCCAGCGGCTATCAGATCGGACATGATCCCACGACGACCTGCCTCATCGTCCGCGGTCCGGGCTGGCAGAAGGACTGCTTTCCCGCCGAACTCGTCTGCACGGGAATCTTCTACAACCTCGGCGGTCGCCCATCCTACGAGAACTGCGTGATGACGATGGAGGGCGGGTAGCGAGAATGACACCTTACGGCGCAAAGTCGTCGGTCTTGGTGTAGCCCGGGGGGGCCACGAGCTTGAAGGCGTCGTCGGTGATCTTCGGGTTGACCACGAGGTCGGTGATGATGAGTTGCCGGCCCGCCTTTTTCCCCTCTCGGTTCACGTTCATGCGGTCCACACGGCGAGGCAGGAAGTCCTTCTTGGAGAAGAACCAGACGGCCTCGACGTTGGGCTGGGCATACTTCACGTGGACTTCGTAGCAATCCTCGTTGCCCACTTTGGCGGCGCCCTTCAGTTCGGGCTTCTCGCTGGAAATCTCATCGCTAAAGGCATCGGGCTGGACGAATTCCGCCATAGTGATGAGGCTCACGTCCCGACGCGCACCGCCCAACACGGCCGGGTCGATGTCTTCATGGGCCTTCTTGTTCTTGTGATCTACAAGGAACGTGGTGTCGCCATTCGCGCCCGCGCCGAGCTCTATGACGTCGCTGGCGCCCGGTCGCTTGATCTTCAATTCCACGCGATACTTGGCCGGTGAATTGTTGGCCCAGCCGGCGAGCACCATCTTTCCTTCCGCTGTGGGGAGGCGGGTCTCGTTGGCCTCTGTTCCCTTCGCGCTCCCGGTGTATTGAACGGCCTTGACCTCCTTCGTCGCCGCATCCGCGTTCTTGAGGATTTCGACCGGATCGGTCAGCTCTGCTCCCGCCTTCGCACCGCCTTCTTGAGCAAGGGCCAAGCTCCCCAAGAAGAGCACTACGATCGTCATTCGCTTCACGGTTCTTCTCCTCGCTGCTCGCAACGATTCCACGGTTCGCTTGCGCGGAGGACAGCCTAGACCGGATTGGTTCGCCTATCAAGAGACGGGGGTGAGGGCCTCGTGGCGCTCAACCCTCACCCCGTCCCTTTTTTGTGGATTCGGACTCGCACGTCCGGCTATCCGCCGAGGAGCGTCAGTACGTTCTGCGACTGGGCGTTGGCGATGGCCAGGATACTGTTGCCAGCCTGCACCAGGATCTGTGCCCGGGTCAGTTCAGAAGTCTCGGTCGCAAAGTCGGTATCGCGGATCACGGACTCGGACGAAGTCAGGTTCTCCGTGGTGATCTGCAACTGGCTGATGTTCGGTTGCAGGGTGTTTCGCTCGAACGCCCCGAGCCGCCCGCGGAGCACGGCCACCTGCGTGATCGCCTCCTGAACGATCTTCGAGGCCTCGGTGAACTTGCCGCTGTTCAGGGACCGAGTTTGACCGCTCTTGAGATCGGCCAGGAACCCAACCAGGTTGTTGCCGATCTTGTTCGCCTGCATGCTCTTGACGCCGATGTTCTCTTGCAGGTTCGTGTTGACCTGTGGCCCGAGCTGGAACAGCGCGCCGCCTTCGGTAACCTGAAAACTCGAGGACCCCAGCGTACCTTGCAGTCCCTGCGACCCGCTGCCGAATGCCTCCGCGAGGTTCACTTCAAGCTTGAGCAAGGAGGAGCTGAACGAAAGCTCTAAACCATCCGCGGTTGCGGCGATGCCGTTGACCGTGGCGACGGCGTCGCGCCCGGTCGTGTGCGTGTCGTTCTGCCCCTGGCGGTTCTTGACGGTGAAAGTCGAACTCGGCGGGACCTTCGCCACGCTCACAAACGCATCGCTGCCGTACTCGACGGAGAGGAACCTCATTCCGTTCACGCCGCCCGCGCCGCTGGTCACCGCCTTCACGCCCGTCGCATCGAGCTGGGCATTGATCGCGTCGGCCATGGCCACCGTGGTGGCGCTGGCCGGGAAGGTGAGGGTGATGACACCCTCATTGCCGCGGATCTCCAGGGTAGCGCCGCTGCCGGTGAGGCGGGCCGCGGCAAAACCCAGCTGAGCCTGTTGGGCGGACTGGGCAACCGTGATATCCACATTGACGAACTTCTGGGTGCCGAATTTGGCCCCCTGAACATAGACGTCCGCCAGCTTGCCGGCGTTGATGCCGCTGGTCACGTAGTCCAGCTCGCCATTGATCAGCTTGCGCCCGGAGAACGTCGTGGTGTTGGCGATGCGGGTGATCGAGTCAATGGCATTGTCGATCTGGAGCTGGTTGGCGGCGATTTCCTCCTCGGAAAACGCCCCGCTGTTGGCGGCCTCGACGAGCAGCGCCTGAATGTCGGTCAAGAGCGATTGGACCTCATCCAGGGCCCCCTCCGTTGTGGCGATGACGTTGATCGCCCGGGCGGAGTTGTCGATGGCCTGCTTGACGACCCCGATCTCGGATCGCAGTCGCTCGGACACGATCAAGCCCGCCGGGTTGTCCGCCCCGCGGTTGATCTTCAGCCCGCTGGACAGTCGCTCCAGCGACTTCGTGAGGGAGCGCTGTGAAATGCCCAAGTGCCGCTGAGAGATCAGCGATGGGACGTTGCTATTGATCCGCGACATGAGGAATCCTCCTTGAGGTTGCCCGGCCAATCCCTACCGCCGGGGCGCGTCCTGATCGACGATCATCCTTGCGACCGGCGCGCTTGCTTGGACCGACGCTGGTCCGAAATCTCCTTGCTCTCGCTGACGTCACTGACATTACCTGGAGCCGGGCCCACCGCGGGCGAGACGTCTCCGGGGGTAAGGTTGGCGGCCTGCTGATTCTCGCGCTTGATCGCGTCGTAGACTTCCTTGCGATGCACCTGAATATGACGCGGCGCGGTAATCCCGAGGCGCACTTTGTCGCCTCGAATATCGACGACGGTGATCTCCACCTCGTCGCCGATCATGATTGTCTCATCGCGCTGTCTGGATAGCACCAACATTGTCGGCTCCTTCCTTGTCAGGCCGATGTATCGGATTCGACCTCCGCGAACCGCTCGATTCGAGCTGTCCGAAATCGCGCTCTTGGAGCGAGTCGGATGGGCCTCGACCGCGGCGCTCGCCCGGGACCCTGGCGGCCGCTGACCGGACTGGGGAATCCCTTACCCCATTGTAGTCCCGGTCACACCGCCTCGGCTACCTCCGGGCTATGCGGTCTTTCCCATAACCGCGCGACCGGGAATCCGCATTAACGGGTGCCGCGTCGAATACCGCTTGTCACTGAGGACCAATTGCCTCCCTTTTCTATTTCCCACATTGATCACCAAAGGCCCCTGGAAGTTTCCCGTCAGCAGATCGCCGACCTTGTTGACAATGACGAATACCTGTCCGCTGTCCGGATCGCCCAACTCAATGGACTCCAGGTCTTCGATCTTCACCGGAACTTGGTAGTCTGCGACGAACAGTCGTGGGTCGCACACCACGAACGCCAGGTCGCGCGTGTCCACGGACTGCAGCCAGTAGAAACCGCTGCCCTCGCCGGTCTGCACCAGCGCATATTCGCGCTGTTGGGGAAACCCCAAAATGCCTTCCTCGAAGTTGATGAGTCGCTGCGGGTTCACTTCCAGTTGTCCGAAGCGCGACGTGTCGATCAGCAACATCGCGAGTCTCCTTATTGACCGATCCATCGAGGGTCTGTGATCGAGCGGGCCGCAACCGACCGACGGTTGTCCTCTCCACCCGCTGTTTCACGCGCCACGCGTCCGGCGTCGCGCCTCGAAGTCACTCTTCGAGCGACCGATTGCCATCGCGGCGTCGTGGTCGTCGATCCGCCGCGCGAGTTCCTCTTGTTACTGGCGCCGGTTTTCAGCCTGCGCCGGCGCGGGGCCGACCCGCACCAAAGTCTGCTTCCCTCTATCGCAAGAAGTCCAATAACGACAGATTCAACGTCGCCGAACTCGCTTGCAGGTTCGCCTGAAGGCGCGTCGTTGCCATCTGCATGTGCGTAATCGCTTGCGCGTAATCCAGGTCCTTGATCTCCGACAAGAACACCTCAGTCGCGGCGGAGACGTCTTCCATTTGCGTACGCTTGGTCGCCATGGTCGCAGAGCGGGCCCCGATGATCCCGTGCGTTCGGGTCGCCTCCGACCGCACCACGTCCAGGCGATTGCCGGCCGCGGAAATCCCCGAGGTGCTGTCGTCGCGGAGGGAGCGTTCCAGATCGAGCAGCGCACCGATAATCCCTTCCGTCCGCTGCGGGTTCACGTCGTCGCCGATGATCTCGTTGACCGTTCCGCTCACCGTTTTGGCCAGCCCCAGGTCAAACGCGGCGTCTGAATTCAGCACCGCGACGGTCAAACTGCCGCTGCCGCCTGTAGTGTCTTGAATGCGAATTCCGTTTCCTGTCGTTGTGAAGGATGCTCTCACCGCTACCGTGGCCGTTGTCGCCGCGGCGTTGATACGGGCGATCACCTCGCCGACGGTAGTTGCCCCATCCAGGTCCACGTCCACAGTTCGAGCATTCTTCGCGATGATCCGAAGGTCCGGCTTGTTCGGAGTCGTGGTCACGCCGTCTCCGAAGTTCAACTGCGACAGTGGCGTGGCCGAGTCGAACGTGCGAAGGCCCAGGTCCGAGGCCGTCGAGCCGCCGTTCTCGCCGATGGTCAACGAGCTTCCCGACACTTGATTGAACACGTCGATGCCGGTCCCCGCGTCATTGATCCGGGCCAAGACGTGAACGCCCGCGGTGTTAATGGCGTTGATGACGTCCTGTACGGTCTGAGCATTGCTCAAGTCGATGGTGGCCGATTGCAGCCCGTTGGTGATGATCAAACCGCTGTCGAGGTCGATTCCCGCGCCAAGCGCCAGGTCGCCGACAGGTGTCAGCCGTGTGACACGCGGAACGAGTGCGGCGCCGACGATTTCCTGCGTGGTCTGTTGAGTGGTCAGGACTCCCAAGTCGACCGCCGCTCCTCCGCCCGTGTCCGTCACTGTGATTGGCGCCGCCCCCGGGGTAAGGACCAGCCCCGTGCCGCCGAGTGAGGCGGCCACGTCCGCGCCGGCCGCCGCGGCCGCCGCGTTGATCAGATCGACGACTTCGCCAATAGTGTTTGCCGAGCTTAGATCGACGGTAAACACGCCGGCGCCGCCGATCTCGTTGACGATCAAGGTGCCCCCGCGGATCGTCTGCCCGGCGGCCCCGCTCATGTCGTCCAGTCGCGTCGAGTCCAGCAGCGAGGGCGTCAAGTCCACGTCGCTCGTGATCGACGCAGAGAGCGCTCCAAACACCAGGCTGCCCGGCATGCTGATGGCAGACCGGAGGGCCACATCCGGGCGAATGAGCAGCTCACCCACGTCGCCCACATAAGCGATGCCGCCCGGGGCGTCGACGAACGGAAGCTTCGTAGTGTTACGTCCGGCGAACAGGTATCGCCCGTTGAACTGCCGGTTGGCGACCGTTTGCACCTGCTGTCGTATGGCCGCGACGACCTCGGCCTCGGCCTCGCGCTCCGCTTCACTGGTGAGGTTGCTGACACTCTGACTGGCGATCGATGAAGCCTGGATCAACAGACCATTGATTTCTGTCAGGGCGCTGTCCGCGGCCGTCAGGAATGTGTCGCCATATTGCGCATTAGTGCGAAACTGATCTTGTCGCGCCAACGACTGCGATAGGTCGACGGCCCGCGCTGCCGCAACTGGATCTTCGCTGGGCGTGGCGAAACTGCGTCCCGTTGCAAGGCGTGTCTGCGACAGAAACAGATCCAACTGGTTCCGCCTCAGCGACTCGAGAGTCAGCGTCGTGCGGAGGTTGTTGCTGATTCTGGTCACGTTGACCGGGCTAATCGCCATAGTTCATTTCCCAGGGCGCTACTTGCGGCTTGTCCGCCAGTGCGTCGCTACCGAACGAGCGCCACCAATTCTCCCAACAATCGTTCCACAACCGTGATGTAGCGCGTCGCTCCTTGGAAGGCGCGCTCGTATTTCAATAACGCAATCGCCTCTTCATCGAGGTTCACCCCGCTGATTGCTTCCTTCTGGGCCTGCAAGGACGACAAGACAGCGCCGGTCGACTCAACGTCGCCGTTTGCCGCCGCGGCCGCCACCGCCACCGTATTGGCGATGGAGTTGTAGTACGCCGTGAGGGGTACGCCTGCGAGTCGCTGACTGGGAGTCACGTCGAGCTCGGCGATCCTCCCCGCGTTCCCGCCGTCGCCCGGCAGGTTGACGGATGCAGCCGCGAGGAGTGATGAATCGGCTTGCAGAGCACCCGTCACGCCGATGTCCTTCGCGTCGGTGCCCGTAAAAAACGTGTTGATCCCCAGGGCCGCCAATACGCCCGAGCTGTCCTCTCGGAAGTGCTGGCCGTCATAGCCGAATGTGAACGACGATCCCGGGTCGGTGGTGAGCGACAAACGCCGATCACTCGTGATCGCTGCGGTCACGCCGATCACCTGGTTATTAATGTCATCAGCCAACGATTGAAGCGTCGTTCCCCCGCCGGCGCCGTCGAGATTCACATCAATCCGGTACGCCACGGGCGTGTGCGTGGAGTCGTCGGCGACGGTAATGAAAAAACTCCCGCTTCGCGGCGGATTCGACAGCCCGGCGGCAACGCTGTCTAGGGCAGCATCGACCCCCAGAACGTCGTTCGTTCCGGTGACGCCCTCCAGTCCCCCAAGGCCCTGCCCATCGGCGTGGACGCGATTGACATCTTCAATCAACGCCGCCGCGAGTCCGTCCAGCGCCGCGATTCGGCCATAAGCGTCCTGATCGCGGGCGATCATCAGCCCTTGCAGTCGCCCGCCACGTACGTCGATCTGCTGATTCGTGTCCGCGAAGCGTACGGTCGTTCGAGGAAACTCCCCGTCGATTGCAGTGACGGCGATGAGCCCGCGCGAGGTTGCAGCCTGTACCAGGGCCTCGCTGCCGATGTAGATGTTCATCGCCCCGTCGGGCTGCTCTCGGACAATCACGTCCACCAATTCGCTGAGCTCGCGCAACAGCGCATCGCGCTGGTCGCGCAGCGCCGTGGCTTGACTGCGGCGTCCTGCTTCGCCGGTGGTGATCTGCGCATTCAGTTCTGCGATTTGGCGCGCAAGGTCGTCCGCCCGAGTCACCACATCGCCCAACTGCTTGTCGTTGTCCTCGCCCAGCTGGGCGAGCTGCGCGCGCAACGAGCGAAATGAATTCGCCAGTCCAACGCCCGTGGACACCGCCAGATCGCGGATCGCGTGGTCCTCAGCGGTGTTCTCCACGTCTGCGAAACGGCGGAAAAACTCACTCAGCTCGGCGCCCACGCCCGCCCCGCTCAGATCGTCGAAGAAGGACTCCAGTTGCGCCAGGTTGGTCTGCCGTGCCGCGGCCGACTGCTGCCCGCCGATCGCCACGCGCAGCCGGCCCTCCAGTGCGTCGTCGATGTATCGTTGAATGTCGGTGAGGGCAACGCCTGCCCCGGGTTGAAGATCGTTGGCGACCAGACTGCCCTGAAGGGGGTCAAGCTGCGGGGCCAGCCGCGTGTAGTCCGGGCTGCCGGCGCTGCTGATATTGCTGCCGACGGTCTGCAACGCCCCCTGATAGCTCATCAGAGCGCTTCGCCCGATCTGCAATGCTGAGTTCAACAGACCCACGATTAACCCACCGTTTCCAAGAGAGCCGAGTCCCAGCACGGAACGAATGCCCCCGCGCCCGTATACAGATTGGCTTGGCCGCCACGCGGCTTGACCGCTGCCAGGACCCATCTCAGATGGTTCAACAACTCCAACGACACCGCCCCAGCCACACGATGCGCTTGCGTGACTTTCATCAAGACGCCGCGCAGCTTTTCCGCAGCTCCTAGGAGCGCCTCTTGCTGCGGTTCACAGACTCGATCGGCAAGCTGGGAGATGGTCATCGTGCGACCCATCCGCGCGGGCAGGCCGAGCTCGGCGCCCAGCGCATCCATCAACTGACCGCGAAAGCTCTCTCGTTCGTGAAGACGCTCAACGAGTGCAATCTCCCGCGCCGCACAGTCCGTCATCGCAGTCACATCCGCCCGCTTCATGGCCGCGATTTTCGACTCCACCAACGAGAACAACTCCTCATAGAGCGAGCGGAGTTGCTCCAGTAATCTCTGCAAATCGCGTACGCGCTTGCTTTCCGGCATGTCGGTCATATGCCTACCCCAAGGTTGCCGCTGCTGAGCAATCTCTGCTGACGTTCCAGGCGTCGATAGAGGGCGTTGGAAACGCCGTTGTTGGACGTCTCGCCCATCCGCTCGGCCCAGATGCCGTGAAGCTGCCCTGCGAAGACCTCCTCGCCGCGGCCTCCGTGACCGAACGGTCCATTCAGCTCGCTCTCCCGCATCGTCTTGAGGAGCGTCCCGAAGAACACCGAACCGACGATCTGCCCCGTCGCCTGGCGCAGTTGGCGCAGATCGCGCTCCACAGGGTCACCTATTATTCCGTCAAGATTGGTCATGGCCGTCACTTGCACCGGCTATCCCTCGTACATCAGGCGGGCGTGCAGCTTGCCCGCCCGATGAATCTCTTCCAGGATGGAGACGCGATCTTTGAAGGGGACCTTCAGGCGGTTGAGCGCCTCCAGCAAATCCCGCACATTGGGCTGACGGTTCTGCGCCGAATCGATGGCCACGAAATCCTGCTGGAGCGTCGCCGGCTGCGCGGTTTTCGCCTCGACCTCCGGATTGGCCACCGTCACGGTCAAACCCAATTGCGAAATGACCACGGGAGAGATCCGCGTGTCGCCCGTGACGACAATAGTCCCCGCGCGACGATTGACGGCGACACGAGCTTCCCCCGATTCCATGAGAAGTGGGGTGCGTTCCACGTCGCGGATCCACGAGGCCGGGTCGCCTCGCTGATGCGCCGGCAGAAGTACCACCACGTTCTTGCTGTCCACGGCAAGGGCGACTCGCTCGACGTCGGCGGACAGACTCAGTTCTTTGTCTACGGCCTGGGCAATCGATGCGGCCATCGACCAACCCGCATGAGCAGCGTCAATGACCAGCGTGATGTAGGTTTCGTTCGTCTGCACCCACGCGCTCGTGATTCCCGCGGCCTTGAGCTCCTTGCCCGTGGCTACGACGTTGACGAACACGTCCTTTTCCAGCCGTGCCCCGCCGCGGATGATGCCATGCGTGCGCGCCGCCGAATCTACGACGATGGCTCCGGACGCGAAACCGAAAAGCCCCTCCACGGTGCGGTCATGGTAGACCAGCGGCGTAGGCAGCAGCCGTCCGCCCTCCAGGCTCTTGGCCGCGACCGCGGTGATCGCCACATCAAGCATCTCCCCTTCCCGGCCGCCATTCTCCGGGATGGTGACTTCGAGCATCACTACGGCGGTGTTCTTGCTCGCCTCCACATCCTCGAGCGTCTCCACCTGCGCGCCGAAGCGTCGCATCATCTCCGCGACCGCGCGCATGGTGGGAAGGAACTTTCCGCCATCGCCGCTCTTGTCCAGCCCGGAGACGAGCCCGTAGCCCGTCAGCGTGTTTCGCCCCTGACCTTGAAGGTGCGTGACATCGCCTACCCGCGCCGTGGGGATTTGCCCCGCCGCTGAGGTCGTTGCGAATGCTGTTAGAATGATCGCTAGTCTTGTCATACCGTCAGAACGGCTTGAACAAATCGACCAACTTCGTGATCCACCCGCGGCTCGACGCCTTCCGTAACGCTCCCTTGTTGGAGACCACGACCTCCTTGTCCGCCATTTGCGTGCTGAGCACGGTGTTGTCCGCCGTGACGTCGTCCTTGCGGCACGAACCCGTCAAGGTGATCTCGCTTGTCTCCTCGTCGTGTACGATTCGGGCCCGGGCCTCGATCACCAGCAGCCCGTTGGGCTTCACGTCGATGACCTTCCCGGTCAGGCGCGTGGTCAACTTGTCCTCGCGTGACGAGTCGCCTTCGTTCTTGAGCTTCTGATTGAACTTGTAGTCGATGTTTGGCTTGCCGCGCCGAAACTCGGCCGACCCCAGTCCGCCCGCGGTAGGCTTCACGAACGCGTCCAGCGTGCTCTGCACGTCGAACTTGCTTTTCGTCTCCAAGTCCGCGTCGGCTTCCCACTTGCGCTGCTCGCGGATGATGATGGTCAGCAGATCGCCCGGCTTGAAGGTCTTGGGCGGTGCGGGCGTCGACGCAATCCAGCCGTATCGCTCATACACCAGGTTCCGCGGCCGGAGCACCGTTTCTCGGCCCTCGAAAGGAAGGGGCCTGGCGTGCATCGCGGCACGCTCCCGGGCGCCGATTGAGGAGGTCTGTGCGTTTGCATCGGCGGACATCGCCCCGACGCCAAATGCAGCAAGACAGAATGCCGGCGCCAATCGCTGCTTCACGGTCGGTCTCCAAGAGCCAGGCGAGGCTCGCCACCGCTTTCCGCACGTGCTCCGAGCTGTACCTGGCCGGGCCCGACGACCACGGCGTCAAACTCCACGCGTTTGTCGTCGACCGAGCGCACCTTGACGACCTCGCCAAGTCGCCCGTCCGAGCCGGCCTTACCCGTCGTCACCACCCGGACACCGGCGGCCACCGCTTGCAAGGTCACTAACTGACCACGAACCACCAGAGGCACGGCTTCGAGCATTTCCGCCTCGACCAGCATCCCGGCCGGGATCAGCTTCTTGGCTCGTTGGCCTACCACGAGGGCGGTATCATCCAGACCCAGCTCGTCCAGCCGGGTAAACGTCAAGGACGACAAGTCCACGTCCCCCGGCGTGATTGTTGCATCGAGATTGATCGTGCGTCGCGCCACCACGGCCTTGCGAACCATCGTGACCTGCACCACCAATGGCACAGTCTGCACGGTCCGCCCATTCGCCACCACGTCGACCTCCAGAGGGCAGAGGCCCAGCGGCTGCATTCCACGGCGACGAACTTTGAACCCATACGCCGGGCCGGAAAGATCGAGCACTTGATCTGACGTCCGATCGAACACGACGTCGGCGGCGCCGCCGTAGCGTGCGAACTCGCTTTGGAAGTGCTCTACGACGCTCTGTCGCAGCGTTGTCGCGGGCCTCGCCTCTTCGGCGACTGTATCTTGCTGACTGTGACAGAAGACGGATTTCGACCTTCGTGCTGTTGGGTCATTTCGGTTTGGGCCCGACGGAACGGGAGCGGGCGCAGGTGTGGCCGGCCGGGAGACCGCGCACTGCGTCGCCCCGCTCATAGTCATCTGGGCGAGGTTGGCGCCAGCGGCCGTTAACGCCGACCGGACCAGGTCTAGATGAACGAGCCTTGACCCGCCCGCGCTCGGACTATCCGTGACCACAATGGAGGCGAGTCGTTGCTCGGCCTCCGCATCGAACCCCCGCAGCTCGCAGATATCGCTGACACGGACATGGTCCTCGACGACGACTGCCGTCGGCCAGAGTCGCGCCGTCGCGGCGCCCAGCGCAATGCTCTGCAAAAAGACGAGCCACACGCACACGGCGATCGAAGCGCGCCGGGCGTATGCTGGTCGCCGCTGCGTGCCATCAGCGCCCATTTCCGACTGTCGTGCGTTTTCGCAATCCTTGCGCGTCATATGCGTCCTGCAACTTTCCGCCACATTGCTGAGCCGCAGGCTTCAGCCTGCGCGGCGTTCCGCGCGACCTAAAGGTCGCGGCTCATTAGAACCTCCGTAAGTTCGATACGATCTGCAGCGATTCATCCGCGCTTTGGATCGATTGACTGTTCAGCTCAAAGGCCCGCTGCGTCGTGATCAGGTCGATCAACTCGCGTACCGGGTCTACGTTGCTCATCTCCAGGTTCCCCTGGGCGATCGCCCCGAGCCCGTCCGACTGCGGCGTCCCTGTGACCGGCGCGCCCGACGCATCCGTTTCCAGGTAGAGGTTGCGCCCGACCTGCTTGAGTCCCTCCGGGTTCACGAATCGAGCCAGCTCGATCTGCCCCACCACGTTGAGCGTGTTTGAGCCCTCCTGGCGGACGCGGACCTCACCGTTGCGTCCGACGGTGATCTCGATGGCATCGGCCGGAATGCTCACCGGCGGTTCCAGCACGGAGCCGTCGCTGTTGCCGAGCACGATGTTCCCCACCGCGTTCTGCGCGAAGTTCCCCGCCCGTGTGTACGCGGTCACTTCCGACCCGTCCTGGATGGTCGTGACTTGGAAGAACCCTTCTCCCTCGATCTGCCAATCCAGCGGCCGTCCGGACGGATCCACTGTACCCGACTCGAAATTCAATTGCGTTCCGGACACTTTCACGCCCGTTCCGATGAGAATCCCGTGCGGGATCGGCTCGTCGTTGGCGTTGGGCACGCCCGGCTCGCGCTTCACTTGGTAAAGCAGATCTTCGAAGTTCACCCGCGACCGCTTGAAACCGTGGGTGTTGATGTTGGCCAGGTTGTTGGCCACGACGTTGAGCTTCTCGTCGAGCGCCCGCATCCCTGAAGCCGCTGCATGAAGTGCCGTGATCGCCATGCTACGCCACCCGTCCCAATGTCGACACCGCCTGCCCGGTCAACTGGTCCTGGAGCTGGAGCATCGTCGCGTTCATCTGATACATCCGCGAAGCCTCGATCATCGTCGCCAGACCCTGCATGATGTCGAAGTTCGAGCCCTCCAACGAGCCCCAAACCAGCCGCCCCTTGGCCGGTATGGTCTCTCCGCCGGTCAGCTCAAAGAGGTTCTCGCCCACCTTGCGCAACAAGCGTCGATTCTCCACGTTGGCGAGTCCGATCTGACCCACTACATTGTTTCCTTGCCGGATGGTACCATCTCCTGACACCCCGATCTCACCGAGCGTGGGATCGACACGAATGGCATCGCCGGCCGGATCCAGAACCTTCCAGCGACCCGACTCGGTTGTAAGAACGATCTCGCCTTCCTCGTTCATCGCGAAGGCGCCGTCGCGCGTATACCGCGTCGTTTGGCCGTCACTCACGGTGAAAAAGCCGTCGCCCTCGATGGCGACGTCCAAGGGTTTGCCGGTCGGTTCGATCGGCCCTTGCGACCAATCGTGGTACGCCGGTTGCACGTTGACTCCACCGGACAGTCCATCGAGCACCGGGTGAACGAACGCCCCGCCGCTCGCGTTTTCTTTGCTCTCCACCCGCCGCTGCATGATCACGGCCAAATCGTGCTTGAAGCCGGTCGTCTGCGCATTGGCGATGTTGTTGGTGAGCAGCGTCTGACGATGATCGCTCACTTTCATCCCCGCCGCGGAAAGCCAGATGCCGTAGCTGCTCATGCGCCGGCCTCCGCATCGACCTCTGTCAGGGCGGACTCGCCCTCCGCGGTCGCAGCCTGTCGCTGGACGCCGATCGCACTGCGTAGGCGAATCAACGCGCCCAGTGCCTCCCAATCGAGTGACAGGAGGTTGACACGTCGGTCGCCCGGGTCTTTTTGAGTGCGGCTTCTCATAGCGCAGTCGCCAATTGCACAACTGGCAGCGCCGTCGTGCCCCGTGCTACAGTCATGGGGCGTGCCACCAGGTTGCTCAGGCGGCGTAGGTTTCCCGAAAGAGCACCGTAACATATTGTCAGACAATGACTTATGGCGTGTGCAAGATAGGCAGGCCGCCCCCACCGTGCATCGGGTTGGCCCCGTTTCCGGCGCAGGAGTTGCCCTAGCCTCGGCAAACGCGGCTTGCCCAAAGCTGCTGTACCGCCCTTTTTGACCCCACCGCCCCAGCCGTCATGATGGCGTTCATACTGGAGCCGTACTGCGATGACCCTGCCTCGCCCGCTGCATTCCTGGTCGCTGACGCCGCGCGAGGCCGTCACCCTGCAGCGCGAGCTCGCCACCCGCGTAGTCACGCACGGAAGCGTTCCTCGCCTTCGACTCGTGGCCGGCGCGGATTTAGCGTTCACGCCGGATAGCACGCAGTGCATCGCCGCGGTCGTCGTCTGGGACGTGAAGGCCCGCCAGATCGTCGAACAGCAGATCATCCACACGCCGGTGCGGTTTCCCTACGTGCCGGGTTTGCTGACCTTCCGAGAAGCCCCCGCAATCCTCACCGCTATCCGGCGACTTCGCTGCGAGCCCGATGCCTTCATGTTCGACGGACATGGGATTGCCCACCCTCGACGCGTGGGCCTGGCGAGCCACCTGGGGTTGTGTTTGGACCGCCCGAGCATGGGTTGCGCGAAGACCGTCCTTGTCGGTACGTGCGAAGCCCCCGGCTTAGCTAAGGGCGCCACGTCGCCGCTCGTCGATCGCGGCGAGAGAATCGGCCTGGCCGTACGCACGAGAGACCGCACCAGGCCCGTCTACGTGAGCGTGGGCCACCGGCTCTCGCTCGCCGCGGCCGTCCGGATTACGCTGGCCTGCTGCGAGGGTTACCGGCTTCCCGAGCCAACCCGCTTGGCCGACAAGCTCGTGCGCCGGGCGAGAACGGAACCGGCGTGCATACCAGGATGAACAACATCGCGACAGATAGGGGACGCCCCAACCAGCGCTTTCGCCCGCATGAGCGATTACGCCGCGAGGCCGATTTTGAGCGCGTTTTCGCGGCACGTCGTTCGGCCGGCGACGCCCTCATGACCGTTCACGTCGCCGCCAACAACCTGGAGTGGAGCAGGCTCGCCGTCAGCGTCCCCAAGCGCATCGGCAACGCCGTCGAGCGGCACTACGCCCGCCGCCGCATCCGCGAGACCTTCCGCCGCAACAAGGCGGCTTTGCCGAAGGGACTTGATATAGTCTGCGTGGCCCGCGCTCGCGCCGCCGACCGGCAAGCGGACATCCTCGAATCATTGCTGACCCTGGTGGCTACGGCTGCGTCCCGCGCTCCGAGCGGATCGGCCCGCATACCGAGATCGTGCCCGTCGAAGGATCGGAGACCGTCGGAGTAGGTCCGGCGGGGTCGATCACGGTCACGATCGAGTAGTCGCCGGGCACGAGCCGCGGGAGGACCGGATCGAGGCGACCGGGATCGCCGGAATTCTGCGATGCGAGTGCCGCCGTCAGATCGATGGTCGTGGTGCGTACGACGTTCGGGCTGGCGGACAGTTCCGCGATCACGCGGTGCATCGCGTCACCGTCGCCTGAGGGAACCAAGCCGTCACCGCTGAGCCAGAAGCGCACGTCCGCCTGGACGGGCCCTTCCTGGATTCCCCCGCCGTACCACTCGATATCGGCGTAGGTGGCCGGCGCGCCGTCCGGCCCGTCGGCGGAAACGCAGCCTGCCGCATCGGACAGGACGGCGCTGACCACCTCCACCTGTTGAACGATCCACACTGGCCGCGCCGCCAGGGTGATTTCCACTTCGCCGTCCACGACGGTTTCGATTTCGATGTCGAACTTCCTGGGCCACGCCCCGTTGGGAACGCTCTCTGTGCGCACCGGGATGGCAAGTGTCCTCGGCTCCTCATCTGGCGGCGGGAAACCGAGCGGCGTCGCGTCAGCGCGAACATTTCCTCCGTAGGCGATGTTGCTCAAATAGATCCTGTTTTGTGCCCGCTGCGTTCGATTCACAACGGCCGAATCCACGAACAGGGTCAACGGCTCCTGCGGCGCTAACACCACGTCCTCGACGCCGTCCAGCGGGGTAATCGTCCAAGGCGTCGGAACCGGCGGAGGCGGCGGCACGGGAGGAATGCCGATGACGATGATGCGCCCGCCTCCTCCATCGTCGTCCGTATTGTCGTTTCCATTGTCGTTATCGTTGTCGTTCCCGTTGTCGTTGTCGTTCTGGTTGTCGTTGGCGTTGTCGTTGTCATTACCGCTGCCGGGCGTGCCCGCCTCGGCGATACGGACGAGACCCGGGGCATGAGTGGTTACCTGCGTCAGGCCGTCACTGATCAAGGCCACCACGCGATAGGACCCCAGCGGCGTATCCTCCGGCACGCCCAACGTGATCGCATCGCCGCCGCCGTCGGCATCCTCTCCCAAGGACCCAACGAGCAGCAGTTCGTCTCCGTCCAGCGGAACGTTCTCCAAGTCCGGATCGAGCAGCAGTGAGATCCGCGCGTCGTCGTTGGCGTCGGAATCGTTCCACCGCACTCGCAGCGACCGCCCGACGAACACTTCAATGTCTATGCCGGGCTCCAACAGGGAAAGCTGCGGCGGGTCGTTGTTGGGCTCTGCCAGGATGCGCACGGCGCGCTCGAGGCGATCGGTGCCGATCAGTTGCCCGTCGTCGATCGTCGCAAGTACATCGTAGACCCCCGGCAGCGCTCCGCGCACGAGCAGCACGGCGGAGTCCGCTCCGGCGCCGTCGGGGTTTTCCGCGATGGGCGGGCTGATGGCCAGCACGTGGGCCGATGCATCCATCGGGTCCGAGGAGGCCAATTCGAAGATCAGCGTCGCATTGTCGTCCGGATCGGCATCCGCCCAACGAAGCGTCAGCGGCTCGCCGTTCCGCAGGGCCACCGTTCCCGGATCGTGCAGCGCCACGGTGGGCGCGACGTTGTCCGGGTCCTGCACTACACGGACCCGGCCCGGGGCGATCGAGCTCACCGTCCGAGTGCCGTCGTCAATCACCGCCAGCACCCGGTATTCGCCCGGCTCCAGGTCCTGCACCACGACCTGCAATTCGTCGTTAATCCCGTCCAGCGAGGCGCCGATCGCAGGCCCCACGGCGACACGCTCGGAAGTTTGATTCGAATCCACCGGCTGCATGAACACGGTGACCAGCGCTGTGGCTGACCCGGGTGTATCCGACCAACGCGCGGTGAAGGTCGATCCCAGCGCGACGGTCAAACCCGCCGCAGGCTCGGTGAGCGCGATGCGCGACGGTCTCGGCGAGGGCGACGGTGGATCGCCCGGAGTAGGCTCTACCGGGGAAGGATCGACTTCCGCATCATCCAGAAGCGTATACTCCGCAGGTTCGTCCTGGTCGAAGTCCACGCCGAAGACGAACGTAGCGCCTTCGATCGCCCGACCGAGCGCGTCCACGCCTGACAATTCGAGCGTCTCTACCGCTTCGGGGCTCGTCACCGTCGTGATTGTGTCGGGCATCACCCGCACGAAAGCGAGATGCACGATCTTAGACTCGCGCACGAAGCGCAGTGTGACGTCCGCCCGCGCCGAACTCTGGTTGCGGACCCGCGCCCGTGCCGCAGCTTCCGGCACGGAAGTCAACGGCCCGGAAGCGTCCGTCGGATTCGGCGCGACGTCGCCAACGGGGTCTACGACTGACCCCGGATCATTCAATGAGCTCGATGGATCGCAACTTAGAAATGAAAACCCGGCGACCAAGCCCAACGCACCGAAGCAGACTTGAATGCGTTTCATGGCTCGTGCTCCGTTGCCCCCAAAGACGCCCTTCTCGACCAGCCCAAGGACGTTCGGCGATGCGCTCAATACGAGAGCGCCGCGCAACGACCTCACCCCACGGCACGAAACTCATCCCTGCTCTTGGCGGCTTGGTTCCTCTTCCGCGGAAGGACGTGGCTCAGACCCATCCTTGGACTCAGCACACGGCGTGCATCGACTCGCACCCGGACGCGCCCGCTGAACGCAATCGTCCCTCTTATGGGAGCTTACACGCTTTCGGACCTTAAATCAACTGTCAACCCCGATCAGGGCGCGTTCGGGGCGCGTTGCGCCAGCGGCATCCAGGCGGTACAATCCACCCCGGCGATCAGCGCCGTAGCCCACGGAATCTTAACGCAAGGGAGACGTTGTGCCCCGTACGCCGATCAAGATCAAACCCAAAGTTGAATACTTGTCCATTCTGGACGGTTCCGGAAAGCTCGACGCGAAGCTTGACCCGCAGCTCGACCCCGATCGAGCCCTGTACTTGTACCGCCTGATGCTCATCGCCCGCCGGCTGGACGAGCGGTGCATTAACATGCAGCGCCAGGGGCGTATCGGCACCTACGGCCCCTGCCGAGGCCAGGAGGCCACCCATTGCGGCTCGGCGATCTGCATGGACAAGGAAGACTGGATCGTTCACGCATTCCGTGAACCCGGTTCGTTCTATCACCGGGGCTGGCCGCTCGAGACGGTGCTGCTGTTTTGGGGCGGCTACGAAGAAGGCTGCTGCCCGCCGGAAGGTGCCCGCGACCTTCCCATCGCCGTGCCCATCGCAACGCAATGCCCGCACGCCATGGGGCTGGCCTGGGCCATGAATCTCCGCGGCGACAAGCACGCAGTGCTTTGTTACTGCGGCGAGGGCGGCACCAGCGAGGGCGATTTTCACGAGGCGATGAACTTCGCGGGGGTTTACAACCTCCCCGTCATCTTCTTGATCCAGAACAACGGCTGGGCCATTTCCATCCCGCGGGACAAGCAGACGGCCTCGGAGACCATCGCCCAAAAGGCGCTTGCGTACGGCTTCGACGGCATCCAGATCGACGGCAACGACGCGCTCGCGGTTTATGTCGCCACCAAGGAGGCCGCCGAGAAGGCCAGGAAAGGCGGCGGGCCCACGCTCATCGAGGCCGTGACCTATCGCATGAGCGTCCACACCACGGCCGACGATCCGACGAAGTATCGCTCTGACGAAGAAGTCAAGAAGTGGGAGAAGCTCGATCCCATCCCCCGCTTCCAGAAGTATCTGCTCGATCGCAAGGTGCTGAGCGCCAAGCTCGTCGATGAAATCGAAGCCGACGTGCAGAAGGAGGTGGCCGCGGCCGTCGAACGCTACGAAGCCAAACGCGAGGTCAACCCCCTCGACTGCTTCGACTATATGTACGCCACCCTACCCCCCGAACTCCAGGCCCAGCGCGACGAATTCGCCGAATGCCTCAAACGCGAAGGCGCCACCATGGGCCACTGACGAGCGAATGAGTTTTCAGAGGCGCAAAGTAATGAAGGCGCTCGCAGATCGCGGGTTCGGCGTTGTTCGTGACGGTGGACGCCATACAATAGTCAGGGGACCCGATGGAACCGAAATCGCCGTGCCGCGCCACAAAGAACTAAAGCGCGGCACCGTTCGTGGGATCGCCGAAGACGCCAACGTGGACTGGGAAGAGTTCAAGACGGATATCTCATGAAACTCTATCACGTGGCCGTTCACCGCGAGGATAATTGGTACATCGGGCGCGTCCTCGAGCGTTCCGGCGTCACGACGCAGGGCCGGACCCTTGACGAACTGGTAGACATGCTCCGCGACGCCATCAACGTCATGTGGTCAGAGAAGGACGTGCAACTCGAACTTGTTCTCGCCGCCGAACGCCCCGCTCGGAAGAGCCGCTCCGTTCGACGACGGGTCTCGGCCTAGTTTCCGCATTCCCTCTCAATCGACAGTCAAAAACCGGCCATCGACAATCTGCGATGCTGACCCGCTGCTCGCTCCGCGCAGTTTTTAGCGAGCGCCCCGCGCGTTATTCCGGTGCATGAAGGCCCTCGCCCATCCGCCCCCACGCAGTCTTTCGCCCTTCGTGGCTCCGTGGCGGAGCCTGCCCTGAGGAACGAAGGGTCGCTTCATGGCTTCCGCAAAAAGAATGCGCCCGTGCGAAACAGACCCAGTTACAAATCGGCAAAGCGCTGTGGGACAAGAAGTTAGGTATCTGTTAAAGCGCGAAACGAACCCAGTTACCCGCTCGCGTGCGGGACCTCGTGATCGCCGATTGGCGATTCCGTCGCGGTTGTAGCTTGGTTTCTGCGGGAAACAGGGGAAATTCCCGCCAAAAGACCGTTGCCACGGGTGGTCGATTCAGGTATTCTATCTTTGGGGCTGGAGGAAAACTCACAAGCGTCAAAGTGGGAGAAGCAACATGGGAACGGAAAGAAAGGAATCCGTAAGTACACGGCTTCGATGGCTCCTATACGCGGGCTTGGCGAGTAGTTTTGGCGGCAGCGCCGCGACGTACGCGGAGCGACCCGAACGCCTGAACAGCGAACTTCGCCGAGCTCTGAACAAGGCCGGGTTCACGGGGAGGGTCGAGGCGTCGTTGGAAGCGCGGCTTGGGCGGCCGCTGGACCCCAACAAGATCGAAGTCGGCCGATTGCTCTTCTTCGACAACGTCCTCGGCCTGCACAACGACAACTCCTGCGCGGGGTGCCACTCGCCTGCATTCGGGTTCGGCGATTCGCAGCCCATGGCTATCGGCGTGGACAACAACGGCATCGTGGGTCCGGACCGGGCCGGCCCGCGCAATCAGCGGCGTTCGCCGTTCGTGGCGAACACCGAGTTCTATCCGGCGCTGATGTGGACCGCTCGCTTCGAAGCCCTGTCGGGCGATCCCTTCGACAATTCCTTGGGTTTCAAATTCCCGTTGCCGGAGGACGTCATCGACACGACGCAGACTTTATTGCAGGCCCAGGGTTCGTTGCCCTCCACTGAACTCGTAGAGATGGCGGGGTTCACCGGCATCACCGCGAACCCGGGACCGACCGGCCCGCGCCATCAGCAATTCGACAACGGTGAAGGACAGGCCCTGCCGCCGGCCGACGGCACCGGCTTCCACAACTTCCCCATTCAGGACGCCGTGGACGCGCGGCTCAACACCATCGCCGAGTATCGCAGCCTCTTCGGGATGGCCTTCAACGGGGGCACGCCGCTGCCCATCGGTGGGATCACCATCGACATGCGCCGCCGGGCGATCGCCGAGTTTCAGATGTCAGTACCCGGCGCTGATGCCCCGATCGATCGCTTCGCGCGGGGCGACAACCACGCCATGACCAAGAAGCAAAAGCGCGGGGCCCTGCTCTTCTTCGGCAAGGCCGGGTGCGTCTCCTGCCACGCCGTCGCCGGCGAGGCCAACGAGATGTTCAGTGACTTCCAGAATCACCGCATCGGTGGGCCGCAGGTGTTCCCGCAGTTCGGCGTGGGGATGGGCAACGTCATTTTTGACGGTCCCGGCGAGAACGAGGACTTCGGTGTAGAGCAGACCACCGGCGACTCGTCGCTGCGCTACATGTTCCGCACGGCGCCGCTGCGCAATCTCGCCGTTGCGCCCGCGTTCTTCCACAACGGCGCTTTCGGGTCGATCCGCGCCGCGATCCGGCACCATCTCAACGTGCGCCGATCCGCGACCCACTACAACCCCGACCGCAACAACCTTCCGGACGACCTATCGGTGGGTCCCATTGAGCCGGTCCTGGCGGCCGGCATCGATCCGCTCCTGGCTTCTGTCCCTCGGCTGTCGGAAAACGAATTCCGAAACCTGGTCGAGTTTGTGACCGAGGGGCTGCTCGACGAACGCGTGCTGGACTTCTGCGCCCTCGTCCCGCAGAGCGTTCCCAGCGGCCTTCCCGTAGCACAATTCCAGGGGTGCGAGAACGATCAGGATGATGATGACCACGATGATGACGATGACGATTAGAGCACTCATGCCGTAATCACTCCTTCCGGGTGACATCGGGCCGGAGTCCCCCCGGCGCTCCACGCACACAACAATCGACAGGTCCGTACTGGGGGCGACTACGCCTCGCTTCCAACTGCGATATGATCACCTCCGACAGAAAGGAGCCTAGGGATGAATCCGCGTCAGCGTATGGTGGCATCGCCTTTCCATCGTGCCCTCCGCTCGTTTGTGCTCTTCGCTCTTCTTTCCGGCATCCCCTTTGCGAGCGCTGCGGAGCGAATTCCCGCGTTCGTCCGTGAGCACGTCGCCCAGCGTGTTGAGAACGGTTATTGCGTGGGGCTGGTGGTCGGCGTAGTGGATGCCGACGGGACGTCCTTCGTGGGCAAGGGCCGCTACTCGCCCGGCGATGATCGACCCGTCGGCGAGGACACGATCTTCGAGATCGGGTCCATCACCAAGGCGTTCACGGGCGTGCTCCTGGCGGACATGGTTGAACGCGGGCTGGCGGCGATCGACGGTCCGGTGAGCAAATCCCTGCCGCCCGGCGCGACGGTTCCCGCACGCGGAGGCAAGCAGATCACGCTCCATGACTTGACTACGCACCGATCCGGCCTACCCCGATTGCCCGAGAACTTCGATCCCAAGGATTGGGACAACCCCTACGCGGACTACTCCGCCGCCCGCCTTCTGGAGGGCCTTTCCAAGCACGAATTGTCCCAGGACATCGGCGCCAAGTACGCGTATTCGAATCTGGGGGCGGGGCTGCTGGGCTACGCCCTCGCGCAGCGTGCGGGTAAGTCCTACGAGCAGCTCATTGTGGAGCGCATCTGCGACCCGCTGGGCATGAGGGACACGCGCATCATGCTGTCGGCGGAGCAGCGATCTCGCCTAGCGCCAGGGCACGCAGCCGGCAAGCCGGTCAAGAACTGGGACCTGGGCGCACTGGAGGGGGCCGGCGCCCTGCGCTCGACGGCGCGGGACATGCTGCGCTTGATGAGTGCGGGCCTGGGCCTTGCGCCGAGCCGGGTGTCCAAGGCGCTGGACGCATCGCACCGCGAGCGGCACGAAACCGGCCAACCCGAATTGTATGTCGCCTGGGGCTGGCACGTTTGGACCAAGCACGCGACGACGATCATCTGGCACAACGGGGGTACGGGCGGCTATCACAGCTTCTGCGGGTTCCGGCCCGACAAGAAGATCGGCGTCGTCGTGCTTGCCAACTCCAACGAGGATATCGACGACATCGGTCTCCACCTGCTCGAACCGAAGTTCGAGCTTGCCGCGCTGCGAAAGACCGCCGCCGTGCTCGTCGCGGCGCTGGACGACTACGCCGGCTACTATGAACTGGCGCCGGGTGTGGTGATTCACGTTACGCGGAACGGCGAACAACTTTTCGCGCAAATCACCGGGCAGGATAAGTTCCCGGTGTTCGCGGAATCGCCGACCAAGTTCTTCTATAAAGTCGTTGATGCCCACTGAGCTTCTTCCGCAATGAAGCCGGGCACGTGGATCATGTCGTTCTGCACCAGAACAGCGATCGCAAGTGCAAGAAACTGGCTGACTACAAGCCGTCGGTGCGTGCGGAAGTGGCCGTCGATTCGGCAGTCCTGGCCCAATACGTCGGCAAATATCAGCTTGCCCCGGGGATCCAATTCGACGTCAAGGTCGAAAACGGCCAGCTCAAGGCCAGGCTCACGGGCCAGCCCTTCTATCCCGTATTCCCTGAATCGGACACCAAGTTCTTCTATAAGGTCGTCGAGGCGCAGCTCACGTTCGTCAAGGACACTTCCGGAAAAGTGACCAGCTTGATCCTGCACCAAGGGGGGAGGGACCAAACCGCCACGAGGATGCCGTAGCACCTGTGAACAAGAAGCCAGAGTTGAGTATCCGGTCGTAAATTCCCTGATAGAGCGCAGTCGACCATCACGAACCGGCGTAGAATTCGTGATGCGTGTCACCCGCCTACTCGCGCTTGTATTGCTGAACGCCATCGCGGCGTACCGGGCCCCGGTACGAGCCGACGAGACCGACCAGTACAGTGTGCCCACCGGTCGAGAATTCGCCGACTTGCAGTTCTGGCTCTCCAATCACGTCTATGACAAGATCGAAAAGGGCGTCGCCAAGACCAACGAGCGCATCCGCCAATCGCTTCAGGACGGCCGACCGACGGCCGCGACGTGCGAGTTGCAAGCGCCCCTGACCATTGTCGCCGCGGTGGAGGCTGAGTTCCCGTCCTTCTTGAACCAGGTTCAAGCGATTCAGAAGGAACTCACCTCGGATGAGCTGACTTCCTGCTACCCGGGCCTCGTGACCATCTACCTGCCGCGATTCTGGATCTACCATCACGGAGCACTGGTGGCCGATGTGCTGCGGGCGGGGCGATTGAAACGCTCGTCCACGCTGATGGCCAATGGCACGTACTTCGGCACGGACAAGATCATGCACTTCGCGCATGTCGGGTATCTCTACTTTCGAGAGTATCAAAAGGCGTTGGATGAGGGCTGCTCGGAGGAACAAGCGATGTGCCGGGCGATCGACCTCGGCGGCGGAACCCATTTCATCTCCGAGAGACGGCTGCTGGGCTTTCTGGGGACGGGTGTGATCTCCAACGGCGACATCGCCGCAGATTACGCGGGCCTGAAGTTCTATCGCAACCTCACCGAGCCCATGAGGATTAAAGGCGAGATTCGCCCCCCCCTTCTGATACGCGACGGGGAGCGCTACCGGCTCAACACCCACGTGCGTCGGAACTCCAACTTCTTCAACGTGTTCGTCAGCGACCACTGGAACGAAGCCCTGAATCCCAGCGGATACTCGCCCATCACACGCCCGTGGGTCCACGCCGAAGTCCGCAAGCGTTGCCCGGAGATCGTCAACTGGTATCGCCATGACGACGGCCGTCACTTCACCAAGCAGGACTTCGAGCGCGTCGCCCGCGAGTTATCCACCTACTACGGCGAAGAGTATGGCCACTACGGCAACCTCGACGAAATGGTCACCATTGCGAATGTCTGCTTTACGGATGCATCGACCGAGAGTCCTTCGCTGACCGCCCGGCCTGTGCATGGTTCTACGGTGCGGCTAGTCAGTCACACCTTCGCCGATCCGCCCGCCGGTTCGCGAGACGTCCTGGGCAGGACGCCTCTTTGGTGGGCGGCCCGGGCCGGTCGCACCGAAGAAGTGCGGCGGCTTCTTGGGGAGAATCGGACCGTTCTTGGAGCGGACGTGGACGGGGAAACGCCGCTCCTCGCAGCCGTGCGAGGCGATCACAACGACGTCGCCAACGTTCTCTTACAGCACGAGGCCGATCCCAATGCCTCGAACCTTCATGGACTGACCCCGCTTCATCTGGCAGCGCAACGGGAGAACGTGGAAGCGATCGAGCTTCTTCTTGGCGCCGGGGCGGAGGTCGACGCCCGCGACAACTTCGGCTGCACGCCCCTGCACGATGCGGCCATGCGCGGGACGACCCTGATCGCGTATCGCCTCGTGCGGGCTGGCGCTTCCGTAGATATCGCCGACCGCTTTGGTAGAACTCCGCTCCAACGAGCAGTGCGATCGAGAAACGCCGAAGTCGCAGCAGCGCTGCGCGCCGCCGACACCTACTCCGCCGGTACCCACTGAGGCATGGCCCCTTCCGCGGCCACTTTTCCAGCCGCTGAGGAACCAGTATAGTCTCCCGGCCGGGAATGATCCGGGCCGAGGAGACCGTAGGTGGCACAACTCAATATGGTTCAGTCCGTCAATCGCGCCCTTGACGAGGCACTGCGCGATGACGATCGGGTGGTGCTGCTGGGTCAGGACATCGGTAAGGATGAAGGGGTCTTTCGCGTCACCGCCGACCTCCTCAAGCGCTATGGCGAGGGCCGAGTGATCGACACACCGCTCGCCGAAGGAGCGATTCTGGGCGGGGCGATCGGGATGGCCATCTATGGCCTGATCCCCGTCGCGGAGATGCAGTTTTCGGGGTTCTTCTATCAAGCGTTCCATCAGGTCGAGCAGCATTTATCTCGCTTTCGCAACCGAACCCGCGGGCGCTTCGGCTTGCCGATCGTCGTCCGAATGCCCTACGGGGGCGGCATACGGGCGGTCGAGCATCACAGCGAAAGCCGGGAGGCCTATTATGCGCATACGCCCGGCATTCAGATGGTCATCCCCTCCGGGCCTCGCAACGCCCGAGCGCTGCTGCTGGAGTGCATCTTCAACCCTGATCCGGTGATCTTCTTTGAGCCCAAGCTCGTATACCGTGCCTTTCGCGAGGAGGTCCCCGACGAGCCCGAGCGCATGCCCATCGGCAAAGCGCAGGTTGTGCGGGAGGGCTCGGATATCACCCTGATATCCTACGGGGCGATGATGCGGCCAACGCTGGAAGCAGCCGATGACCTGGCGGAGAGTGATGGGGTTTCGATTGAGATTGTGGATTTGCTGACCGTCTCGCCGATGGACACGGAGACGATCGTTCAGTCGGTCTCCAAGACCGGCCGGGCGGTGATGATTCACGAAGGGCCGCGTAACTGCGGCGTGGGTGCGGAGGTCATTGCTCGCATCGTGGAGAATTGCCTCATGCACCTGCACGCTCCCGTCCGCCGCATCACCGGGTTCGACGTGCAGTTTCCTTATTTCGCCCGTGAGCGTGCGTACATGGTCAATGCGGAGCGCATCGCCCACGCGGCAAGAGAAGTGCTGGCTTTCTGACGTCGAGCGGAGCGACCTTATGCCTAGACAGTTCATCCTCCCCGATCTCGGCGAAGGGATCACTGAAGCACAAATCGTGCGCTTGCTCATCAAGCCGGGCGAGCAGATCAAGCAGGACCAGCCGCTCATGGAGGTCGAGACGGACAAGGCGGCGGTGGAGATCCCCTCTCCGTATGCCGGCGTCGCCAAGGAGGTTCACGTAAAGGAAGGACAAACCGTCAACGTCGGCTCGGCGATCGTGACTTTCGACGACGGCGACGGGGCGGCGCCTGCCAAGGCTGCCGCGTCGACTACAGCAAGAGGCCCCGCGGCTGCTCCTGCCCCGCCCGCGGCGAAAGCAGCCGCTTCGCAGCCGACGCCGTCGAGAATCCTCGCAGGCGCTTCCGCACCAGCGGGGAGAAGCGCGCCGGCCGGGCCTACCGTGACGATCACACCTGCCGCCAAGAGTACGCAACACCCTCAAGCGCCGGCCCTAGCACCTGCGAGAACCGTCGCGCCGGCAGCGCCCGCTGTGCGTAAATTGGCACGGGAGCTGAACGTCGATATCGACGCCCTTGAAGGGTCGGGTCCCGGCGGGCGCGTCACCAAGGAAGATGTAGAGGCGGCGGCCGCGGGCGAAAAAGCTGAGCCCGAAGGCCGCGGGCCTGCGGCGGCAACGGCGCGTGCCGCCGCGCGTCCGCCTCAGCCGGCCGCTGCGCTCCCCGGCATTGCCGAGGCGGACAAGTGGGGCAACATCCGCAAGGAACCGATCAATCAGATTCGCAAGACGATCGCCAATCAGATGTCGCGTTCCGCCTTCACCGCCGTTCACGTGACGCACTGCGACGAGGCCGACATCACGCAACTCGACCGCCTGCGCAGCGAACTCAACGAGGCCACCGGGAATGATCCTAAGCTTACGGTGATGACCTTCATGATCCGGGCGACCTGCAATGCCCTGCGCAAATTCCCGATCTTCAATTCCAGCTTCGACCTAGAGAACGGGTTCATCATCTACAAGGACTACATCAATCTCGGTGTGGCCGTGGACACGGAACGGGGATTGATCGTGCCGGTGATCCGAAACGCGGACCAACTCTCGATGCGCGGCATCGCCGCATCCTTGCGGAGCATCGCCGACCGCATCCGCACGAGTCAATTCGCGATCGAAGACCTCCGCGGCGGGACGTTCACCCTTACCAACGTGGGCGCCCTGGGCGGCACGTTCAGTACGCCCATCATCAACTACCCTGAAGTCGCGATCCTGGGCCTGGGGCGGTCCAAGAAAGTGCCGGTCTATCGCAATGGACAGCTTGCCGAGGCGCTGATTCTGCCGCTCAACGTCTCCTTCGATCACCGCGCCACGGACGGAGCCAATGCGGCGCGTTTTACCAGGGAGATCATCAGCTATCTCGAGACGCCCGCGAAGTTCCTCCTGGACTGATGCTTGCCGACTGACCGCGCCCGTAGTCCAATCGACGATGGAGGGTGTCGATGCCGCGCCGCCACGTAATCGTGTTCTCTGTTCCCGGACTCCGGCCTCAGGACGTTGACGCGGAACGCTCACCGACGCTCTATGGGTGGGCCAACTGCGGCGCGCTCGCCGACCTGGTCCCGACGTTTCCTTGCGTAACCTCGCCCGTACAGGCGACGATGATCACCGGCGCGCCGCCCGCCGCGCACGGCGTGATCGCCAACGGTTTCTTCCATCGCCAGCGAGCCGAAGTCGAGTTCTGGGTGGGGCGCAACGATGTCATCGCCGAGCGACAGATCTGGGAAGACCTAAAGACTATGCATCCCGGCTACACCTCGGCCGTATGGCACGCCCAGAACATCAAGGATGCCAGCGCGGACTTCATCGTCACGCCCGCACCCATCCACGAGCCGGACGGCACGACCAAGCTCTGGTGCTACTCCAAGCCGGCCGGCTTGTATCCGCAGTTGTTGGAGGACCTCGGACATTTTCCGCTGCAACATTACTGGGGACCGCTTTCCAATATCGAGTCGACGAACTGGATTCTCAACGCGGCGCATTGGCTGATCCGCAAGCATCGGCCGAACCTCAACTGGATTTACGTACCCCACTTGGACTATGCCGCCCAGAAGTTCGGGCCCAACAGCTCGCAGGCGGGCAACGCCGTCACTGAATTGGATCACGCTCTGGGATCATTCGCTGAGGGCGTGTCCGCGACCCTCGGCGACGCCGCCGTGTTCCTGGTCGTGGGTGAATACGCACTGACCGATGTGACCGGCGTGCTCTATCCGAACAGGCTGCTGCGCCAGGCCGGACTCCTCCGTGTTCGCGAACAGAACGGCAGAGAATACCTCGACATACCCAGCAGCGCCGCCTTCGCCATGGTCGATCACCAGTTCGCACACCTCTACGTGAATCCCGAGAAAGAGCCCAAGCGTGCTATCGATCGCGTGGTCGATCTGTTCCGTGGCGTTCACGGCATGGCGGGCGTATACGCGAATGCGCATCGCGCCGAGGTCGGGCTAGAGCATCCGCGCGGCGGCGACGCCGTGCTCCTCTGCGACGATGACCATTGGTTCGCGTATTACTGGTGGCTGGACGACGCCGCGGCGCCGCCCTTCGCGCGGACCGTGGACATCCACCAAAAGCCCGGCTACGACCCGGTGGAGCTTTTCTTCGATCCCGTCGCCAAAGGCATCCCCCTCGATGCCGAGCTCGTCAAAGGGTCGCACGGCGCGCCCGCGTCGAACAAGGCACACCACACGGCGCTGATCTGCTCCTTGCCCTGTTCAGCAGTGCAACCGGGTCGCGCGTATCGCGACACACACGTCAAGAGCGCCGTCTTGTCCTTATTCGAGGAATGAAGCTACAGGCACGGTCAAGCCGGATTGGGCCGCATGATGCCGATGGCGATCCCTTCCGGATCGGCGAACATCGCGAAATGGCCGATGCCGGGGATCGCCGTCTTGGGAACCAGGGTCTTCCCGCCGTGCTTGGCGGCGAGCCCGAGCACGCGTTCGATGTCGTCCACCGTAAAATACACGTTGGTACAGGCGTGCGGGGCGTCCGGAGGTTTCGCGAACACACCCCCGGTGGGCTCCTGGCCGGTGTGAATCAGGGTGTACCCGGCCATCGACTTGTCGTCGAATTTCCATTCGAACACGGCTCCATAGAAGGCCTTGCACTTGGCGACGTCGGTGGTCATCAACTCAAAGTGGCATAGGGGGTTGGGCATGCGCCGCGCCTCCGATGAAATGCGGTTTATCGACTTTCCAGGCGTTTGAGCCTCTCGCGGAGCCGTTCGCCGTAATTCTGGTCTTCGCGCCCCTTCAGCGCCGCGTGATAGCCCGCAATCGTATCGGCCAGGTAGTCACGCTGGCCGAATAGAACGAGAAGGTAGGTCGTGCCGGCGGCCTGCGCGGTTAGCGTCCAATGTCTCTCCGCGCGGCGGTGGGCTTTTTCAAGAACTTCGACCGCTTTGGTAACTTCTTCAACGCCTCGCTTCCTCGCTTCCTCGGCCTTCGTTCGCTCGGCCTCGGGGTCGGCCTCCGCGAGCTTGAGCGCCTGCGAGACGGCGCTGAGCACGTCCGCGTTCTGCCCACCCGAAGAGAAGCGATCATAGTAGACCCAGGCCTTGGCTAGTCGCGCGTCGGCGATCTGCGCGGAAATGTGACCCGCCAGCCATTCATCACTCTCACGGATCCCGAAGGCCGACCGTTCCTTGGTTTCGGGGGAGAGGTTCTGGGTGCGATCTCTCGCCGTACTGATCCACTGATCGACCGTGCCGGCGGCCTGATGGAACGAGCCGGCGGCGTTGTCCAGCAGCTTGAGCGCGCCGTCCTCGATGGTCGCGGCTTCCGATTCGATGCGATTGAGTTCGGCGTAGGCGTCGGCGGCAAGCGGGCCGGCTTCCTCGACTCGGCGAATCGCGTCCTCCTGCGCCGCGGCGCTGGATGAACGGATCACTTCGAGCCGACTGAGGTCGGAACGGAAGTCCTTTACGGCCTGCTGCCTGCCATCGACCCTCGCAGAGAGCGCTGCTCGTTCGCTGCGGTAATGCGAAAGACCGTGCTCGATCGTCAAGTTCGCTGGGGCCCCGTCCTCAAGGTACCGCCCGCGAAGGAAGTCGCCGCTGGCGTCGATTTCAGCCTTGGGAAAGTCGCCGGCCTCCAGCGACTGCATCCGCCGAATCCCCTCTCGATAGCGAATATCCAGCTCGCCGACCTGCCGGGCGAAGGTCTCGCCGCCCTGGGGGTCGGAAAAGTCCACACCGGCTTCCTGGAGCTGCTCGAGCGCGGAACGCGCCTGGTCGGCTGCGGCCTTGGCTGCGGCTACGCGGCTCTCCATGTCCGCCATCTTCGCGTCAAGTTGGGCCAATTCCTTTTGATCCTCGGCAAGCCGCGCCTCGCCCTTCGTCATCTCGCCCCTGAGCCGGCTAATGTGGTCGTCGATCCCGCTTTCAGCGACGAGGTTCCGCGATGTGGACCATTGCAAAGCCCCATTCGAGACCTCGGCGAGTTGTCGCCGATACAGGTCGGCGTCCGAGCGTACCAGGGTAGCGCGAAGGCGTTCCGCTAGGCCGCGGTGGTACTGAATCACCCCCTTCAAACGATTGGCCTCGAAAAGGAGGGCGTCGGACGAAGCCCCGTCGCTGGAAACGGCGCTTTCGATTTCCGCCAAGGCATCCTTCAGGAGTTTTTCGTTTTCGCTTGCGACGGCGGATCGCGCCTTTACCCCGTCGCGGATTTGGCCGGCGAGGTTCCCGTACGTAGCCTTGACCGCCCGCGGCGGGTCTTGCTGCCAATCTCTCGGCTCAAAGGCGGTCCAGAGGGCCACATGGCGCTCCTGGTATTCATCGGCTGCGCCCTCGGCAAGCGCCTGCGGGTCCTTCACATCAACATCGACCTCGGCCTCGCGGAGCTGATCGACAATCAGCGAGCGGTAGGCGAGTTCGCCGTTGTATTGGTGCAGAAGTCGGCGAGCGCGTTCGAGATGGACTGCGGCTGTCGACTCCGTCCTGCGTTTGCCGCTTTGCAGCCAAGGCAGCAACATCCACGCGCCCAAGCTCAGGGCGACGGCCGCTAGGGCGGCGATGACGGTGGCTTTCTCAGGCTTCATGGGTGCTCCAACGATCCTCGACGATCCGCGGGTATTCTAGCCATCGACGGTCCCCTGCCAAGGAGCGCCGAGGTCTATCGGCGGGACAGTACCTGGTGCGCCAGGGCGCGCACCTCCGCGTGCCAATCCGAAGCGTAGGGCGTCGTTGCGCAGTCGTCGGCCCAGAAGGTGCCCGTCGGCTCGCCCGGCCCGCCGCCGGGGAAGAACTCGACCTGTTTCGCCCAGCGGGCGGGCTTGGGCACACGATCGGACCAATGGAAGTCCTGGGGATACACGAAGAACGCGTCCCACACGACGCGCCGCGCGGCGGGCTCGCCCTGCCACTGTTCGAGGTGCTCGCGGAGGCGATGATTGTTTGGCAAGGCGGTCAGGGCTTGGCCGATGCAATCGCCGAACACGTCCTCGGCGAACGCCAGCCCGACGAGTTTGTCAGGGTCATAGAAGTGGCGAACTCGCGGATCGCGCAGCTCTCGAGCCCGGCGTCTGGCCGCACGCTCGCCGTCGCCGGGGACCATCGGCAGCCAGACCATGATGATGCTCAAATCGGCATCCGGATAGCTTTCGATGATCTCCTTTCGCACCGCCCGGGCGCTGTGAACGCAACCCGCTCAGGTCGGCGAAAGGAGAGCGATAAACCGGGGCTTCCCCCGTTCGGCGTTGAAGCTCGCGCGAACAGGCTCCAGCCCATCGTCCAGGCGAACCAAGGCTCGTTCCGGCGGGTGCCGCTGCGTAGGTCCGGAAGCCGACCGGCACCCGGGCACAAGAATCAGTAACGACCACAGAATCAAGAAGCGGCAAGGCATACATTGTCTCGACGCGGCCCCGAGCGAACCGTAAGTGCGGCTGAGAGGAGTCGAACCTCCACGTCCTTTCGGACACTGGATCCTAAATCCAGCGCGTATGCCAATTCCGCCACAGCCGCATCGCCCCCGGGAACGATTCGTGACCATTGTAGCGTCAGGGCTTTCCCGCGGCGAGATTCTCGCGAGTCGGCGCTTGTCGATCTGTGTAGCGTCGGGGCTCGTCCCCGGCGCGGGAGGGCAGCGCCCGCCGAGCCGACTCATTGCGCGGGCGCTACAGGCGGCTGATCCGCCGGCGGCATCGTGCGCGATCAGAGCCGTGGGCGCAAGCCCCCGGACATTCCACGCCGCGCCGATCCGAGCCGCGACTGACGAGGCGACCGACGGAGGCGACCAAGGCGGGAGCCTCGTCCCCGCAAGGGCGGCGGAAGCCTCGTCCCCGAAGCTCCGCCGCGCGGAGCGCAGGGCGAGCGAGCGGATCCACGTCGTCATCCAAGCCGCTTCCAGCGGCTTCCCCGCCGCATGGCGGGTTGTAGGCCAGCCGTTTACGGCTGGTCCGAGCTTCGACAGGTCGGCGTCGTCAGCCCCGAAGGGGCGCAACATGCTAGCCCAGGGCGAAGCCCTGGGTAGGAGGGTCGTACAGCAAACAAAGCCTGTAAGGGCGACACGTGAGTGGCATCAGCACGTTGATTCGCAACTCGTTTTCGAGTAAAGTGCATCAGGTTCCCATGCTTCTTTCACGCACAACGTCAACCATCGTCGTCCTCGTCGTTTTACTTTTCCCCTGCATCGCCCTCGCCGAAACGCTGCACGTCCCGGCCGACTATGCCACGATTCAGGGGTGCATCGACGCGGCCGTCAGCGGCGCGGATCAATGCCTCGTCGCCCCCGGCACCTACAACGAAACGATCAACTTCCTCGGCAAGGCCGTGCGCCTCCGCAGCTCCCACGGCGCTGACGTCACCAGCATCGACGCCACCGGCATCGGCGGCAGCGTCGTCAGCTGCACCAGCGGCGAGGGTCGCGATACGATCCTCGAGGGGTTCACCGTCACCGGAGGCTTTGGAATTTCCTCTAAATTGCATGAGGGCTTTGCCGGAGGCGGGATGGACAACTACCACAGCAGTCCGACGGTTACTGATTGTGTCTTTCGTGACAACACGGCCATCGACGGAGGGGGGATGCTCAATTCATCCGCCAACCCCCGCGTGGCAAGGTGCGTCTTCATCGACAACTACGCGTTCAACCGCGGCGCCGGCATGGCCAACTACGGCGACGCCAGCCCGTCGCTTCTGGAATGCGTTTTTCGCGGTAACAGGGCTACTTTCACGGCGGGGGAGTGTACAACTTGGCAAGCAACCCCATCATCCTTGGCTGCGAGTTCACGGGCAACGTAGCCTTCGATGCGGGAGGCGGGATTTACAACAACGAGAGCAGCCCGACTGTCGAGGCTTGCATCTTGAAGGGGAACAGGTCCGCAAACATCGGCGGCGGAATCTATAACAGTCAGAGTAGCCCGACGGTCACCAACTGCGTCTTCATAGCCAACAAGGCCCAAACTGCTGGCGGTGGAATGTACAACCTGGACGCCAGCCCGAGCGTGGTGAATTGCATCTTCAGAGGAAACCAGGCCCACACCTACGGCGCTGGCATGTACAATGGAAGAAGCAGCTCGACGGTGATAAACTGTTCTTTCAGTGGCAACACGGCCTTCAACGGGGCCGGGATGGCGAACTTGGGCAGCAGCCCGGCGATTACCACGATTAGCAACTGTACATTCAGCGGGAACATTGCATTCACGACTGGCGGTGGCATTCTCAACTTGTCCAGCAGTCCTATCACGATAACCGATTCGATCCTGTGGGGCGATGTCCCGGAGTTTGCAAATCTTACTGCTGAAAACCCGACCATCCTCTACACGGATCTGCAGGGAGGCGGCGGGGAGGGGGTCGGCAACATTGACGCCGATCCGATGTTCGTCCGTCCTCCCGATCCCGGGCCGGATGGGTTGTGGGACGGAGTGGACGACGACTACGGCGACCTGCGTTTGCAGCCCGGCTCGCCGTGCATCAACGCGGGCGATCCGGACTTTGTGCCGCAGCCCGGCGAGACCGACCTCGACGGCCACGCGCGGTTGCTGTGCGGGCGGGTGGACATGGGGGCGTACGAGTTCGGCATCGGGGACTACGACTGCGACCACGCCGTGGATCTGACCGACTTTGCCAACTGGGAGGCGTGCGCAACGGACCCCTCCCTGAACCCTAATCCCCAGTCCCTAGACCCTCCCTGCCTCGCCTTCGACTTCGACGCCGACGCCGACGTTGACCTTGTTGACTTCTATCGCCTGCAACAAATCGTCATATCGCCCTGACGGCCGCTCATTGGGTTCTCTTGCCTATTGCCTGATGCCCACTGCATCGGCTCGCGGCTCGGATGGGGCGCTCGCTACTTTTCTTTTCCCCAGCGATCACCCCGCGCGTTATTGAGGTGATGAACAAGAGCGGCCCATTCCCCGCTCCGCGCGAGCCGCGTGGCTTCAGCCCGCGCGGAAGAGCGGCTGCCGATGGAGCGACTCGGCGAGAAAAACACGGATTACCAAACGAAGCCAGTTGGAAAAGTCATAAACCCTCACCACAAAAGGATTTACGTCCGTGCATCAACGGAAAACAAAGCCAGTTCCAGCGAAAACGAACCCAGTGGAGCCCTTCGTCGCTTCGTCGCTGCGTGGCTCCGTGGCTATGTGCCTTCGTGCCTATGTCCCTTCGTCTCTTCGTTCGATTGGGTCCCCCGCTAATGCGAAACGAACCCGATCGAAAGTGCTGCAACTGATGGGGGAACAATGACTTACGTCAAAGTGGCGTTTTCAAAACGAACCGGATTCAAACCCGATCATGGGGAAATGGCTGCGTTCTTGCGTTTTTGCTTTTCTGCGTTTGCGCCGCTACGACCCCAGCGCTCGCCCTGCCGCGAGGAAGTGTTCGTACGCGGCGCGGACTTCACCAAGCGTGTCGCCGGCGAACTTGTCCAGGAACGCCCGGGCGATCTCGAAAGCTACGACGTTTTCCACGACCACGCTGGCCGCGGGGACGGAGCAAACGTCGCTTCGCTCGTAATCGGACCGCTCCGCCTGTTTGGTGACCAGGTTGACGCTGTCCATGCCCTGGAGGAGCGTGCTGATGGGCTTCATGGCGGCGCGGACGATGATGGGCTGGCCGTTGGTCATGCCGCCTTCCAACCCGCCGGCGTTGTTGGAGCGCCGCGTGAAACCAAGCCAAGCCGTCTCGCGCAGCTTCGGCTCGTAGTCGATCGGATCGTGGACCTGACTGCCGCGTTGCGACGACGACGCGAAACCGTTGCCGACCTCCACGCCCTTGATCGCCTGAACGGAGCCGACGGCCTGCATGAGCCGACCGTCGAGCTTGTCCTGCCAGCGCATGCAGCTGCCCAGTCCGGGGGGATGGCCGCGGACCTGAACCTCGACCACGCCCCCTACCGTATCCTTGTCAATCTTGGCCTGGCGAATGGCCTCGATCATCCGCTCGGCGGCCTCCGCGTCCGGGCAAAACGCCTCATTGGCGTCCCGAGCAGCCCGCAAACCGTCCATCGCCATGTGGCGATCGAAGCTCGCCGAAACGTCGTGGATTTGCACCACATAGCCCGCAACGTCGATACCGAACTCGTCAAGCGAGCATCGCGCCAAAGCGCCGCAGGCGACGCGGGCGGCCGTCTCTCGCGCGGAAGCACGTTCGAGCGTCGAACGGCAGTCGGTGGTGAGCCATTTGAGACTGCCGGCGAGGTCCGCATGGCCGGGGCGCGGGCGATGGATGGGGGGTGCATCGTCGATCCGGAAATCGCGATTGGCGATTTGGATGGCGATCGGCGAGCCGATCGTGACTCCGCGGCGCAGGCCGGAGAGAATCGTCGCCTCATCGTGCTCGATCTTCATCCGCCCGCCGCGCCCGTAACCCCCCTGCCGGCGGGTGAGCTCCATGTTGATGAGGCCAAGATCGATGGTCACGCCCGCGGGCATGCCTTCGACCAGTGCGATGAGCGCCCGGCCGTGGGACTCTCCCGCGGTGCGATAGTCCAAGGCAGGCATAACGGCTATCCTACCCATCCATCGCTGGAAGCAAAACGCCAGTCCGTAACGAACAAATGTAGCGCCGCCCCTTGTGGGCGGCGCCGCGCCGGGGACAAGCCCCGGCGCTACACTGACCGTCACGTGGAGCAGCGCTGAAATGGCAGTGGACACGCATCAGTTCCAGATCGAGACCGAAGGCGGCAGTCAGGTGCTGAACCTGACCGATCGCGTGGCGGCCTTTGTCGACCGCTCATCGATCAAGGACGGAATTGCGACGGTCTTCGTGGTCGGCTCGACCGCAGGCATCACCACGACCGAGTTCGAGCCGGGCCTGGTCAACCATGACCTCAAGGCCTTCTTCGAGAAGATCGCTCCGGAAAATGCACGGTACGTCCACGAGCAGACCTGGAACGACGACAACGGCCACGCCCATGTGCGGGCCTCGTTGCTGGGACCGTCCCTCACGATGCCGTTGGTGGACGGCAAGCTCGTCCTTGGCACCTGGCAGCAGATCGTCCTGATCGACTTTGACACCCGACCGCGATCACGGCAGATCGTGGTACAGATCGTTGGCGAGGCGTGACGTTGGAAACGGAACTCTCCAGGAAGCGCGACACCGTCATCACCCGGGCTCGTGAGGATGAGCAGCGCGGGGACCTGGGGCGAGCGCGACGACGGCTGAAGTCCCTGCTACGGCATACGGGATACGACCCTGACCTACTGGCTGAGCTCGGTCGGATCTCCTACGAGATGCGCGATCTTTTTGAGGCTGGGCGGTACTGGCTGACCTCCGGGGCGACCGGCGATGACGTCGATCGCGCTATTGAGGCGTTCATACGCCAGGCCGGCGGCAAACCCGAGAGCGTTCGCTCACAGTTGCCGAGAGTGATGCGGCTGGCAAGCGCGGAAAAGTACCCCGCGGTGGTCCAACAGCGGCTACAGGAACTAGGCCTGATGGAAGCCGTTCTGGCTACTTCGGCACGGCGACGAGACGTAGCTGGAGGTCGCTATTGGCCGATTCTCATGCTCGTGTTGCTCTCCGTAATCGTTCTGCTTTGCGTGGCATCGTGCGCGGTAGGAGCCTCCACCCTCGTTGGCTACCTCTTCGGATGGTGAAGCAGCCCGTCTAGCGGCTCTGCGCGAGCGCCTGTTGGTATGCGGCGGCGAGTTGGACATCCCTGCCCGGCGGGTACTTACCGGCGTTCCAGCGATAGCCCAGTCCGTCGCTCTCTTTTCGAGGGATGATGTGAAAGTGGATGTGCTCGACAGCCTGTCCGGCGACGCGGCCCTGGTTGAGCAAGACGTTGAAGCCCTGCGCCCCGGTCACTTGCATACAGGCGCGGCCGAGAAGCGGAAGCACCGAACCGAGTTGACGTAGGACGGCGGGCGGCGCGTCGGTCGCGTTCGCGTAGTGGTCGCGTGGAATGATCAGGAGATGCCCATCGGCAAGCGGACCGATATCTAGAAACGACAAGACAGACTCGTCCTCGTAGACCGCAGCAGCGGGGACCTGTGCCGCGATGATCTTGCAGAAAACGCAGTTGGGATCGCTTGCCATGTCACGTTACATGCGGCCAAGCGTCGCTGTTCGCTACGTCGACTGTGCGTCGTCAGGCTCCGCGACGGCGGTCGCCGATTCGCCACCGGCTCGGGCCTTCGAGGCGCGCCCCTTTGAGCCTTTCACGGCGAGCGCATAGCGGGCGTCCGCACGGCGCCGGCGGGCTGTCTTGCGCGGCTTGCTCAGGACGCCGGGCGATTGTTCATCGCCGAGGAGCTGCAAGACGGCGAGCGGGGTGCTATCGCCGACGCGCCAGCGGGGAAGGCGGATGATCCGCGTGTAGCCGCCGGGGCGGTCGCTGAAACGCGGTGCGATCTTCTCGATCAGCCGGCGGCTGACCGAGTCGGCCGTGAATTCTAAGCGGCCTTTCGGATCGCCGGTGCGATAGCGCCGACCGCTCCCGGTGCGCAGCGACGCGGCCCGCGCCGCGTCGGACATTGCGTCGTAGTTGGAACGTTGGGCGGCCGGGATCACCACCCGATCGCCCATGACCTTGTCGATCCGACGGCGGGCGAGAAGGGCCGCAGCCCCGTCCCCGGCGCGGTGCAGGCGGCGCACCTTGACGGCCAGGGTAATCAACCGCTCGACAAAGGGTCGAAGGTTCTTGGCCTTGGGAAGCGTGGTGGTGACTTGGCCGTGCTCGAAGAGACTCTGAGCCATGTTCCGGCAGAGCGCACGGCGATGCTCGGACGTACGGTTGAGCTTGCGATGGTGCATTCGATGTCGCATCGGTGTCGTCCTCGTGGGGCCCCGCGGTCACGCCGCGTCAGTCGCCCATCGTAAAAACTTCCATCGGCCCCGTCGCCCCACGGCCTCGTGCCGACTCGTCGCCGTCGGTCGTCCCGTAGGGCGCGGCGCCCGAATTCAGCAAGCCGGAAGAGGGAGCGTTGGGCGACTCCTCGGCGGCCTCTTCCCCAAACTTCATACCCAGCGAAAGGCCCACGTCGGCGAGCTTTCGCTGGACCTCGTGCAGGGAGGTCTTCCCAAAACTGCGAAAGCGAAGCAGGTCGCCCTCCGTCTTGTGCACCAGGTCTCGCAGGGTGAGCACGCGAGCCGCATCAAGGCAGTTGCTGGCCCGCACGGAGAGATTCAACGCGGACACGGGCTTATCGAGCAGTTCTTCCAAGGACGCGCCCGAGTGAAGGTCCCCCTGTCGGGCAGGCCGGGCGCTGGACACCAGCTCGTCACCTAAGTCGTGATACATGACGAACGGATTCAGGTGCTTCCGCAGAATCAAGGCGGCCTCCACCAGCGCATCCTCGGGACGAACCGTGCCTTTGGTCCACACCTCCATGATGAGCCGGTCATAGTTGGTGCGCTGGCCCACGCGCATGTCCTCGGTACGGTAGCGCACGCGAATCACCGGCGAGAAGATCGAGTCGATTGGAATCACGCCGAGCTCCTGCTCGGGGCCGCGATTATCGTTGACCGTGGCATAGCCGCGCCCCGTACGCACCGTCAGCTCGCACTCGAACGGCACGTTGATCGTCAACGTCGCGATCTTGTGCTCGGGGTTGGCGAGGTTCACGGCAGGATCCGTCACGAAGTCCCCGGCGCGGATCTCGCCGGCGCGATCACGGCGTACGGTCATCTTCTTTTCGTCGGCGCCGGTAAGGCGGAGCACGATGCCCTTGATATTCAGCAGAATGTCGGTCACGTCCTCGAGGATGCCGTCGATGCTGCGGAACTCGTGGGTCACGCCGGCAATCTTCACGCTGGTGACGGCGGCGCCTTCGAGGCTGGAGAGGAGCACCCGGCGCAAGGAGTTCCCGATGGTGGTGCCGAAGCCCTGCTCGAACGGCTCGATGATGAACTTCCCATAGGAGCCGGTGCTGACGGGCTCGTCGCGGACCACCCTCGCGGGCAGCTCCAATCCTCGCCATCTCATGCGCATCGGGTTGACCTCCAAATACGTTGCGGGAGTCGGATCGCGACGCACGCGGTCGCGATCGGCGTCGACGGCGGCCTATCGACTGCACATTTCAATGATCAGTTGCTCCTCCACCGGGATCTGGACGTCCTCACGGGTGGGCAGGGCGGCCACCGTGCCCTCGAGCCGTTGGGCGTCCATCTGCAGCCAGGATTGCACGGGCGGCGGGCTATCGCCCAGGAAGCTCTTCACCAGCTTCTGGCTGCGCTCCGATGGCTTCACACTGATCCGGTCGCCTTGATGCACGAGGTAACTGGGACGATTCAGGCGACGACCGTTCACATAAATATGTCCGTGCGTAATCGCGATTCTCGCCGCCTTGTGCGACGGGGCGAAGGCGAGCTTATAAACCACGTTGTCGAGCCGTCGTTCGAGAAGGCTCATGAGCGCCTCTCCGGTGTTGCCCTTGCCGCGCTCCGCCATGGAGAAATACACCTTGAATTGGCGCTCCAGGACGCCGTAGTACCGCTTGACCTTCTGCTTTTCGCGCAGACGGATGCCGTAATCGCCGGCCTTGCGACGACGCCAGGCGTGCATACCCGGAGGCTGGCTGCTCCACTTGCGCTCCATCGCGCACTTCGCGGTTTCGCAGCGCGTGCCCTTGAGCATCAGCTTCAGGCCTTCGCGGCGACAGAGGCGACAAACTGGACCTATGTAACGTCCCATGATGGTTTCTTCTCGATCTCTAAACTCGCCGGCGCTTGGCCGGGCGGCATCCGTTGTGAGGAATCGGGGTCACGTCCTCGATCGAATGAATGCGAAGTCCGGCGCCCTGCAGGGCGGTGACGGCCGCATCCCGACCGGTCCCCGGACCCTTCACTCGCACCTCAACCTCCTGCACGCCAAAACGCCGCGCGGCGTGGGCGGCCTGTTCCATGGCGCGCTGCGCCGCGAACGGGGTGCTTTTCCGCGTACCCTTGAACCCCACCGTGCCGGCGGAGGCACGGACCAGCACCTCGCCGTTGGGGTCGGTGATGGTGACCAGGGTATTATTGAACGTCGCCTTGATGTGGGCGATGCCCCGAGCCACATTCCGGCGTACGCCTTTCTTCCCGGCTCGTTTAGCCACGCGTCAACTCCTTCACGCCCTTTTTTCCGGCGACGGTTTTTCGAGGCCCCTTGCGCGTCCGGGCGTTGGTCCGCGTCCGCTGCCCGCGGACCGGCAAATGGGCCCGATGCCGCATGCCGCGATAGCACTTAATGTCCTTGAGCCGCGCGACGTTGGACTGAATCGTGCGTCGAAGCTGTCCCTCGACCTGATAGCTGCGATCAATCACCGTTCCGATGCGCGCGACTTCTTCTTCCGTCAAGTCCTTCGCCTTCACCCCCGGCTCGATTTGCGCCTCCTTGAGCACGTCGATCGCGTTGCTCGGCCCGATGCCGTAGATGTAGCGCAGCGAAAACTCGATCCGCTTATTGGGGGGCAAATCCACGCCTGAAATACGAGGCACTGCAAGTCTCCTTTAGCCTTGCCGCTGCTTATGCCGCGGGTTGGTGCAAATCACCCGCACGATCCCGCGGCGCTTGATGATCTTGCAGTTCTCGCAAATGCGTCTCACACTCGAACGAACCTTCATAACTCACCATGATCCTCAGTTGCCCACGGCCCTATCGGCCGTCCGTAAGCACGTCCACGCCGGACTCCGTCACCGCCAGGGTATGCTCGAAGTGCGCCGCATACTTGCGGTCCTTCGTCACCACTACCCAGCGATCCGAACCCGCGTATTCCACCGCGTATCCGCCGGCGTTCACCATCGGCTCGACCGCCAAGACCATCTTGGGAACCAGGCGGAAGTCCATGCGGCGTTGACTGTCGTTCCAGAAGTTCGGGACCTTAGGCTCCTCGTGCATGTCACGTCCGATGCCGTGCCCCACGAACTCCCGCACCACGGAAAGATCGCGGCTTTCCACATAGTCCTGCATCTTCCGGGCGACCTCGCTCCACATCATCCCCGGACGGATCGTCTCAATCGCCAAATCCAGCGTTTGCCGGGTGACGTCGATCAGGTGCTTCGTGGGCGGCCGAATGGTTCCGATGGGGATGGTTGTGGCCGAGTCCCCGCAGTACCCATTCAACCGGACACCGCAATCCACACTCACGATATCACCGTGCCGAAGCACGCGATCCCCCGGAATGCCATGTACCAGCTCTTCGTTCACGCTGGTGCAAAGGGCAGCCGGAAACGGGAATCGCGCCTGGGGGTTCTCCACGCCCTTGAAGAGGGCTGTTCCGCCCGCATCGGCGATGATTCTCTCCGCGACCGCGGTCATTTCCCCGGTGGTGACCCCCGGGCCGGCTATGGCCTCCATTTTTCGCAGCACCGTGTATACGACGCGCCCCGCGGCGCGGATCAACTCGATCTCGCGGTGGCTCTTGAGGACAATGCCTCGACCCGACCCGCGAGCGCTATTGCCCGATCTTCCTCGCCACCCCACACGCAACATCTCAATCCCGTCTTGGTCGCGTTCACTCGCTCGCTGCCCACGGCAGCATCTCCCTAAGTGCGTGATCCCTTGATGGGGCCTTCCGCACCGAGGAACCCCTTGTAGTTTCGCATGATCAAGTTGGCCTCGATGCGTTGCACCAAATCCAGGGTCACGCTCACGGTAATCAGCAGCCCGGTCCCACCCAGGAATGCCGAGACCATGTAGGGAATCTTCATGGACTGGGCCACGAGGCTGGGAATGATCGCGATGATCGCGAGGAACGCCGCGCCGACATACGTGATGCGGCCCATCACCTTTTCGAGGTAATCGGCGGTCCGCTTTCCGGGGCGCAGGCCGGGGATAAAGCTCCCGTAGTCTCGCAGGTTGTTGGCCATTTCCTTGGGGCGAAACTGCACGGTCGTCCAGAAGTAGGCGAAGAAGTAGATCGCGGCCACTTCGCAGAGGGTGTACAGATAATTGCCGCCCTGAAACGAATCCCGCAGGAAACCCCAGACCGTCGCGGGCCAGATGTTGAAAAGAAAGCCGAAGATCACGCCCGGAAAGATAAGCATGGAGCTGGCGAAGATGATCGGCATCACCCCGCCGTGATTGACCCGCAAGGGAAGGTAATGGCGCTGTCCGCCGTACACTCTGCGCCCGCGAGTCTGCTTGGCCTGCTGAATGGGGATGCGTCGCTGGCCCTGCATGATCAAGATCGCGCCCGCCACGACGGCCACGAACATGATCGCCAAGAACAGCAACTTGGGTACGTCGATCGCCGATGGATCGGACGTTCCCTTGAGGCTCAAGTTCCGTCCGACGTAGATCGCCGCCTCCGGAATCCGGGCCACGATGCCGGCCATGATGATGAGAGAGATGCCGTTGCCGATCCCGTACTCATCGATCTGCTCACCGAGCCACATCAGGAACAGGGTCCCTGTGGTCAGGATGGTGAGCGTCATCACCATGTAGGTGAAGGACATGCCGAACCAGGGGCCGGTATACTGCGGAAAAATAAACTTCGAATCGGCCAGGTAGCGCATCCACACGGCCGCGTTGATGATGCACAACAGGACGGTTGCGTATCGGGTGTATTCACTGATTTTCTTGCGACCGCTCTCACCTTCCTGCTGCAGCTTCTCCAGCGAGGGAACGACGGTCACCAGCAACTGGAAGATGATCGACGCGGAAATGTAGGGCATGATCCCCAAGCCGAAGATCGTGCTCTGCGACAAGTTGCCGCCGGTGAAAAGCTCGAAGGTGCTGATGAGCCCTCCCCAGCCGCCGCCGCGGTCCTGGCCGGCGCCCATCGCCTCCTGGTCGATGCCGGGGACGGCAACGTAGAAACCAAAGCGATAGATGGCTAACAGCCCCAGCGTGAACAGTATCTTGTTCCGCAGCTCTGGGATCTTGAAGATGTTCAACAGGGTACTAAACATCAAACTCAGTTCCGCCGCCGGCGGCTAGGCGCTCACTCGAGCCTCGCCCCCGGCTTTCTGAATCTTCTCTGCCGCGGACTTGCTGAACTTTGCCGCGTCCACGGTCAGCTTCTTGGTCAGCTTTCCGTCGCCCAATACCTTCACCGGGCAATTCACCGTCCGAATCAACCCCGCCTCGAGCAATGCCTCGGCGGTCACGTGCGTGTTCGGCGAGAACGCCTTCTCCAACGCCTCGACGTTGACCACGGTAAAGCGCGTGGTGAACTTGGCGTTGCTAAATCCGCGCTTGGGAATGCGGCGGAACGTGGGCATTTGCCCGCCTTCCTGAAGACCGCGCTGCTTCCAACCGGAGCGCTGCCCGGCGCCCTTGGTGCCGCGACCCGAGGTCTTGCCCGACCCCGAACCCTCGCCGCGGCCGACGCGCTTGGGGCGGCGATTGCGACCGGCTCGTGTGGTAATCTCAGCCAAGTGCATGGTTCTATCCCGCCAACTTCACGCCGCGGAGTCGCTCAATGTCCTCGCGATTGACGAGGGACAACAAACCGGCGAGCGTCGCTCGCACCAGGTTCTTTGGGCTCGTGGAGCCGTAACTCTTGGTAAGGATGTCCTTCACGCCTGCGAGTTCCAACACCGCACGCACGCTCGCCCCGGCGATCACGCCCGTTCCCGGACTCGCGGGAACCATCACCACGTAGCTCGCCCCAAACCGCCCGATCACTCGATGCGGCAAGGTCCCGCCGATGAGCTTGATCCTCTTGGTGTTCCGCATGGCGATCTTCTTGCCCTTTTCCACGGCGGAAGGGACCTCCACGGATTTCCCGTAGCCGATGCCCACGTTCCCGCGCCGGTCGCCGACAACCACCAGCGCACCGAAGCTGAATCGCCGCCCGCCCTTGACCACGGTCGCGCAGCGGCTGATCTTGACCACGATCTCGTCCATGCCCCCCTCGCCACTGGGGGGGGGCTCGACGACGCGAAGGCTGCTGGGTTCTACTTCCGTCATTCGACGTTCTCACTATTCCAGGGGCGGCCCGCCTTACGCGGAGAGCCTAGAACTTCAATCCTGCCTCGCGGGCCGCCTCGGCCAGAGCCTTGACTCGACCGTGAAAGCGATAGCCGTTGCGATCAAAGCACACAGCTTCGATGTTCTTCGCTTTCGCCTTTCGGGCCACGGCCGCTCCGACGAGCTTCGCCGCCGCGATGTTGCCTCCGTGAGGCGCCTCGCCCCGGAGGTCCTTGCCGCGAGTGCTCGCCTCGCACAGGGTCACGCCCGCCTGATCGTCGATCACTTGCGCATAAATGTTCTTCACGCTGCGAAAGACCGTCAGCCGCGGGCGCTCCGGCGTCCCCACGGCGCGCTGGCGGATGGACTGCTTCCGTCGCATGCGCTTCGCCGTCTTGAGCTTGCTCGCCTTCATCGCCTCAACCTATGCGCTGGTGGTGAGCGCTTTGCCTTGCTTACGCCGCACGTGCTCACCCTGATAACGGATACCCTTGCCCTTGTAGGGCTCGGTCTTTCGCAGCGAGTGGACCTCCGCCGCGAACTGCCCCACTCGTTGCTTGTCGCAGCCGCGAATCAGGAACACGGCCGGCTCGTTGTCGCCCCGCGCTGCGTCCTTTTCCACCACCACTTCCAGTCCCTTGGGCACGGGAAGCTCGAACTGCGAGCCGACCCCGCGCCGCCGACCGGAAAAACCCACGTTGATGTGCAGGACCTGGCCGACGAGTTTGCAGTTGTAGCCCGTGCCGTAAACTTCCATCCGCTGCTCGTAACCTTGCGAGACGCCGTGAGCCATGTTGGCGATGAGCGCACGGGCCAGCCCGTGATTGGCCTTGGCCTGCTTGGTGTCATCCTGCCGAGTGACACGCACGGTCTTAGTCGCATCATCAAACCCCACTTCGACGAGCGTCGGCCAGCGCATCGACAGGGCGCCTTTGGGTCCGTTAAGCGTCACCTCACGGTTCGCCAGCTTGCAGCTGACCCCTGCGGGTAACGGAACAGGTTGCTTGCCAACGCGCGACATACCACCACCTCGCCGAACTTACTGCACCGTACAGAGCAGTTCACCGCCGACCTTCATTTCGCGGCACTGCCGATCGCTCAACACGCCTTTGGCTGTGGACACCACACAGATACCCAAGCCATCAAGGACCCGCGGTAGAGCGTCTACTTTCCTGTACACTCGCCGCCCCGCCTTCGACTCACGACGAATCCGGTGGATGACGTCCTCGCCGCGCGGGCCGTACTTCAAATCAATGCGCAGCACGCCCTGCTTGGCATCCTCGACCACGTCGTAGCCGGAGATATAACCTTCCTCGAGCAATACGCGGGCGACGCCCACCTTCAGCTTCGAGCAGGGAATCGTCACTTGTCGCCGGCGCACACGCGCGGCGTTGCGGATTCGTGTCAGCATGTCGGCAATCGGATCGGTCCACACGATGGTTATCTTTCCAGGGTCCTCTACCAGCTCGCCTTCCGCACGCCCGGGATCATCCCGCTGTGTGCGAGGTTGCGAAAACAGATCCGGCACAGACGGAACTTGCGATACACCGCCCGTGAGCGCCCGCAAATCTCGCAGCGCCGCACGGTGCGGGTCATGAACTTGGGTTTCTGATGGGCCTTGTACACCCACGCTTTGGTGGCCATTAGCTCGTCTGCTCCTGCTCGTCGGTCTTCCGCAGCGGAACGCCCAAGCTTATCAGCAACGCGCGGGCGTGCTCATCGTTCTTGGCCGTGGTCACGAAGGTAATGTGCATCCCTTGGTTGTACGTCACCTTGGTCATGTCGATCTCGGAGAAGATCGTCTGATCGGGCACGCCCATCGAATAGTTGCCTCGCCCGTCAAAGCTTCGCGGGTTCAGCCCGCGAAAGTCGCGCATGCGAGGGATCGCCGCGTTGACCAGGCGATCCACGAACTCATACATGCGCCTGCCGCGAAGCGTCACCCGGCAGCCTACGTCCATGTCTTTTCGGAGCTTGAAATTCGACACGCTGGTTCGCGCCCGACGAATCTGCGCCTTTTGGCCGGTGATCTTGCTCAGGTCCTCGGCCGCGGCCGGGAGCCGGTTCTTGTCCTGTGCAGGTGAACCCGTGCCCATCGCCACCACGACCTTCATCAGGCGCGGAACAGCCAAGCGGTTCTTGATCTCCAGCGCCGATTGCAACTCGGACACGAGCTCCTTGTTATATCGCTCCATGAGTCTGGCCATGCACCGTTTCCGAACAACCGATCCTATTTCTTCGCCAGCCGCTCCCCGCGCGTCAGGGTGTGCAACGTATTTCCGGACGTCGTCACTCGGCGCTTCACGGACACCTTGCCCGATCGATCCCGCTCCACGGCGAAACGAACCCGCCGCGCTTTGCCGGCGGCGGAGTCGTAGGGCAACACGTTAGACCAGTGAATCGGGGCTTCCTTTTGCACGCGCCCCCCCTGCGGGTTTCGCCTCGTCGGCCGCACGTGCCGATATACGACATTCACGCCTTCCACGACCACTTGCTTACGCTTCGGGTCGATGCGCAGCACCTTCCCACGGGCGCCGCGATGGTCGCCCGTGATGACCTCCACAATGTCGTTCTTCCGAACGTGCAGCGCCATGAGACTCCCTACACCACCTCTTCCGCGAGGGAAATAATCTTCATGAAGTTCTTTTCCCGCAGCTCGCGGGCCACGGCCCCGAAAATGCGCGTGCCCCGCGGCTCGTTCTTGTCATCCAGCAGCACGACGGCGTTGCTGTCGAACCGAACGTAGCTGCCGTCCGGCCGGCGCATCGGCGCCCGCGTTCGCACCACGACCGCCTTCGCCTTGCGGCGCTTCGAGCGGTCCTTACGATCGACTCCACCCGAGAATTCGCTGTTGGGCAGGGCCTTCTTGACCGTCACCATGACGATATCGCCGATCCGCGCCGTCTTGAGCCGGTACTTTCCCGGGCGGGCGGTGCTGCCTTTGTACACGTTGAACACCATCGCCACCTTGGCACCGGTGTTGTCACACACGTCCACACGCGAGAACATCTGAATCATGGATTTCGCCCCGATCCTCTACGGCAGCGCGGCCGCCGCGATGTCGGCCGCAACGTCGATCTCGGCGCCGCGTTTGACGATCCGCGTCAATCGCCAACACTTCGTCTTCGACATCCGCCGGCACGCGACCACTTCCACCAGGTCGCCCTTGCGGGCCTCATTCTTCTCGTCGTGCGTGGCCAGCGTCGTTGAACGCCGGAAGTACTTTCCATACTTGGGGTGCTTGACCAAGAACTCGTAGTTCACGCGAATGGTCTTGTCACCCTTGTCGGACACGACCGTGCCGATCCGCTGATCGCGCTGTCCTCGTTCCCGCCTGTTCGAATCTGTCTGTTGCACAACGTTCATCCGTCTATCACGTTCACTTTAACATCTCGCGCCGGCGTCACCCGCTGCGGCGGTGCGTGGCGATCGACTCCAGGTGATACTGTTTTTCTTCGATCCCGGTTTCGCCACGCTCGCCGAGCACGGTCAAGATACGAGCGATATCCTTACGCACCGTTCTGAGCTGGTGCGGGTTCTCCAACTTCTCCGTCACCGCCTGGGCTTGCAGGTCGAACAGGTGGCGGCGGACGCGATCCAATTCCGCGTGCAAGTCGGCGGTCTTCAATTCGCGAACCTCGGCAACCTTCATGGCACCATCCATTACAACCCGTGTCGACGTCGGACGAACCGGCAGCGAAACGGCATCTTGTGGGCCACGCGGGACAGCGCGTCCCGAGCGACGTTTTCCTCGACGCCGCTCACTTCGAACATGACGTGCCCAGGCCGCACGCAGGCGACCCAGAACTCCGGTTCACCCTTGCCCTTACCCATTCGTGTTTCAAGAGGCTTGCCCGACACCGGCTTATGCGGAAACAACCGTACGTACACCCGCCCCTCGCGGTGCAGATAGTGCGTAGCCGCGACGCGACCCGCCTCGATCTGTCGTCCGGTAATCCAGCCTGTTCCCAGGCATTGCAATCCATAATCTCCAAAGGCGACGGTGTTACCCTGAGTCGCAACCCCGCGGACCTTTCCGCGCTGACTCTTACGCCACTTAACTCGCTTCGGCATCACGGCCATGGTCGACTCTCGATCGCGGCGGGGTCATCCACGATGAAACCCCAAAACACGGTCCGAACTATCCCCTCTTTCCTCTACGGTGCTCTCGCGGCCGGCCTTCCGCTGCCGCCTCGCTTACCACTGTTTCTTCGCCATACCGGCCCTTATATAGCCAGACTTTGATCCCGATCGCGCCGTATTTCGTACGGCACGTCGCGGTGCCATATTCCACATGGGCCTGCAGCGTGTGCAGCGGAATTGATCCACGAATCTGCATTTCCCGTCGGGCCATCTCCGCCCCGCCCAAACGGCCGGACAGCAGGATCTTGACGCCCTTGGCTCCGGCGGCCATTGCGGAGTCGATGCGCTGCTTCATCACACGGCGGAAACCCGCTCGCTTCTTGAGCTGCTCGGAGATCGACTCGGCGATAAGCCGGGCGTTGCCATCCGGTTGTTTGATCTCGTTGATGTTCAGATTGATCCGCCGGTCGATCAAGTTCTCCAAGGCTTCCTTGAGCTTGTCCACCTCGGCCCCCTTAGGACCGATCACCAGACCAGGGCGGGCCGTGTACAACAACACCTTGACTTCGTCCCGCGTCCGCTCGATCTCCACCTTCGCCACGGCCGCATAGGGCGGCTGCTTGTTCAGCTTGTCCTCTACGAATCTACGGATCTTCTGGTCCTCAATCAGGAATTCGGCGTAGGCGGCCTTGGGCGCGAACCATCGCGAACTCCAGTCCTCGGTGATGCCTACGCGAAAGCCCGTCGGGTTGACCTTTTGTCCCACGTCGTTCCGCCTACTTTCCGTTCCGCGACTTTCGCTCGGCCACCGCCACGAGAATGTGCGTCGTCCGCTTGATGATGGGGTGAGCCCGGCCGCGATCCTTCGGCCGCCACCGGTTATAAGTCGGCCCGCCATCCACCCTGGCGTCACGCACGTACAGGCTGCGCATGTCCGCCTCCTGCTCGTCCGCGTTGACCATGGCGGACTTCAGGACCTTCTGCACCATTCGAGCCCCACGCTTGGAGTTGAAGCGCAACTGGTCCATCGCCTCGCTGCACCGCCGACCACGAATGAGATCAACGAGCAGCTTGACCTTCCGCGGCGAAATGCGGGCGAAGCGGTGCTTGGCGCTCCACACTCGTTGTTCGGCCGATGTCGCCATCGTCGCTAGACCGCTTTCTGAGCCGCAGGAGCCGGCGCTGGCGCTCCGCCTGTGGCCGCCTTCTTCCGTGTTCCGCTATGACCGCGGAACACTCGTGTCGGGCTAAACTCGCCCAGCTTGTGACCGACCATGTCCTCGCTGACATAGACGGCGTGGAATATCTTGCCGTTGTGCACCTCGAATCGCTGCCCGATAAACTCGGGCACGATCGTGCATCGCCGCGCCCATGTGCGAATGGGCATGTTCGAGCTGCTCGCCTTCTGGTTCATCACCTTGCGGAAGAGCTTCTCGTCCACAAACGGGCCTTTTTTCGCGGATCGCGTCATATTCTCTAGCCGGTGTCACCGGGCTTGCGCCTGGTCCTCCGGCCCTACTTCCGCTTCGGCAGCGGTAGTTGTCCGTACCGTCGGCTCCATCGCCGTCGCAGAATGCGCGGGTTAGACGGCTTTCGCGGCGGCCGCGTGCGCCCGCCCTTGCTCAGCAAGCCCGTGGGACTGCACGGATGGCGTCCGCCGCCGCTTCGTCCTTCGCCACCACCCAAGGGGTGGGCAACGGGATTCTGCGCCGTTCCACGTACATAAGGCCGGCGACCCTTGTTGCGGATCCGACCGGCCTTGCCCCAACGAATATTCTGATGATCCAGGTTCCCGAGCTGACCGATGGTCGCCCTACATTCCACGCGAACCTCGCGCATCTCGCCCGAAGGCAGGACCACGATTGCCCAGCTTTCGTTTCGCGAGAGGAGCTTTGCGGCGCCGCCGGCACTTCGCACCAGCTTTCCGCCCTGCCCGGCGTTCATCTCGATGTTGTGAACGTCCAACCCCGGCGGAATGTTCTTCAGTGGAAGGGCGTTGCCGACCTTGGGCTCGACCTCCGGCCCGCTCGCGATCCGGTCGCCCGCCTTCAAACCCGTCGGGGAGAGAATGTATCGCTTTTCGCCGTCCGCGTACTGAACGAGGGCGATGAAGCAGGAACGATTCGGATCGTACTCAATCGCCTGCACGTCGCCGACCACGCCGTCCTTGTCACGCTTGAAGTCGATCCGGCGATAAACCTTCCGGGCCCCCCCGCCGCGATGCCGACTGGTGATGAACCCGTGGTGGTTACGGCCGCCATTCCTCTTGAGGCGCTCACAGAGGGACTTCTCCGGCTGCTTGCGCGCATCGCTCAACTCCGCGTAGTCGTTCACGCTCGACACGCGCCGTCCAGCCGAAGTCGGTCTATAGGTCGTGATGCCCATGCTTGCGCCTAGAACAAGTCAATATGGTGATCTGCCTTCAGGACCACCACCGCCTTTTTCCACTCCGATGTCGTTCCCATCTTGAACCGAACTCGTCGCGGCTTGCCTTTGCGATTCGAGGTCCGCACCGATTGCACTTTCACACCGTAGATCTTCTCCACGGCCTGCTTGATCATTGGTTTGGACGCGTGCGGGTGTACCTCGAAGGCGTACGACCCGCCTCGCGCCGGCTGGTGTCGGGTCGCCTCGTGCGACTGCTGTGCCTGGTGCGTACCTTTCTCGGTAACCAGCGGGCGGCGAACGATGTGGTAGATGTCCATCTCGTTTACGCGCTCCGTGATCCATCCGCCGCGTTGCGGCTCAGCATTCGTGCAAACGCCGGCTTGGTGAAGATCACCCGTGGGCGGCGCAGCACGTCGTACGCATTCAGATCGTCCACCAGGCGGATGTCCGTCCGGGGGATGTTGCGACCCGACTTGTACGTATTCACATCCCTCTCGTGCATCGCGACGACGCACCCGCGCTCAACCCCCAGCGCCGAGAGCATGGAGGCGAAGACCTTAGTCTTCGGCTCTGCACAGCGAAGATCGTCGACGATCATCACTTCATTGGCCTGTATCTTGGCGAGAAGCGCATGGTCCCGCGCCACGCGCCGCATCTTCTTGGGAAACGCCCTCGTCGCCGGAGGCACGCGCTTGGCGAACGCACGACCGCCGCCCTTTCGCAGCGGCGTACGGATCTGTCCCATGCGTGCGTTGCCCGTGCCCTTCTGGCGATACAGCTTTCGCGTGGAGCCCTCGACCTGGGCCTTCCCCTTGGTCCGCGCGCTTCCCTGCCGCTGATGAGCCAGATAAGAAACCATCGCCTGCTTGATCAGGCTGGGCCGCACCTTGCCGCCCAGGGCGACGGGGTCCACCTCGACCTCGCCGACACGCTTACCCTTCATGTTGAATACGGGCACCGAAAGCATCGCGTCCTACGCCTTTTTTACCGCACGTTCCACGAAAAGGAGCCCTCCGACCGGGCCGGGCACGCTTCCGCGAATCAGCAACAGATGGTTCTTCGTGTCGACCTTCAGGAGACGCAGCGAGCTTGAGGTCTGTCGCACGTGTCCCATGTGACCGGACATGCGTTTGCCCTTCTTGACCGAGCGGCCCGTGCCGCGCGGGGCGCTGGCCCCTATGCCGCCCGGGCCACGATGCTTTCGCTCCGTTCCGTGCGACGCGGGCATTCCGCCAAAGCCGTGCCGCTTCATGACACCCTGAAAGCCCTTGCCCTTGGTGGTCCCAGACACGTCCACGTGCCCGACATCGCCGGCCGTAAACTGCTCCACGGTAAGGACGTCGCCCATGGACACCGCCGCCGGTTCCTCGAGGCGCACTTCACGGGTGAACTGCTTCGGACCCGTTCCTGCTTTGGCGGCGTGACCGATCAGCGGCTTGGTTGAGCGGTGGGGTTTGACATCCTCGAAACCAAGCTGAATCGCGTCGTAGCCGTCCTTGTCCTTCGTCTTGATCTGCAACACCACGCAAGGACCCGCGCGCACCACGGTCACCGGTTCGACAACGCCGTTGTCGGCGATGATTCGCGTCATGCCGACTTTCTTTGCGAGCAGCGCCGCAACCATGCGGGTCTCCCACCTCGCTCGCCCCTTCTACGTGGCGAGTATCCCGTCTTTCCTTGCGTGCGATGAAGCTCACACGCCGTTTTGTCGTTTACAAAAGGACTTAAGACTCGAAGTCAGGTCGCCGCCGACCTGAAAACCAACTCGCCTTACGCCTTGATCTTTACGAAGACTCCGGCGGGCACCTGGATACGATTGATCGCCTCGACGGTCCGCGATGTCGGCTCGCTGATGTCGATGATCCGCTTATGCGTCCGCATCTCGAACTGCTCGCGCGATTTCTTGTCAATGTGCGGGCTTCGCAGCACCGTGTAGCGCTCGATCCGCGTCGGCAGAGGGATCGGACCATGGACCTTGGCGCTGGTGCGCTTGGCCTGCTCGACGATCTCCTTGGCCGAAGCGTCCAACGCTCGCGAGTCGTACGCCTCCATGCGAATGCGGATCTTGTTTTGTGCGCTCATGCACTGCTTTCCATCGCCGCCAACCGTCTCGGTCCGCCGTTTTCAGCCGCCAGACCGCAGACCGGTCAGTCTAAACGCCCGGCCGACGCTGTCAATGCCCCTTTCAAAACTCAGACGTCGGTCTCCGGACGCCGCCGCTCGGCTTCCATTTTTCGTTTCATCGCGTACAGTGTTGCTGGAAAGGCGGCCGCCCCTCACCCGACGAGCGCTTTCATTTCTGCTACTGGGACGGCCGCGTAGTGGGAAGGCTCCATACTCGCCGTCGCCCGACCCTGGGAGAGGCTACGCAGCTTGGTGACATAGCCGAACATCTGGGACAATGGGACATCAGCGATGATTACACGGTTCGTTCCCCGAACTGTGGTGTCACGAACCACGGCCTTCCGAGCATTCAAATCGGACATGATGGTCCCGAAGTAATCGTCAGGCGTGACCACTTCGACGTCCATGATGGGCTGGAGCAGGACGGGCTCGGCTGCCTTCATCGCCTCATAGAACGCCCCGCGCCCGGCGTTTTCGAATGCCACCGCAGAGCTGTCCGTGTCGTGCTGTTGAGCGCCAAGCACCGTGACCTTCCAATTAATGACCGGATAGCCGCCGAGGACGCCGCTGTGCGCCGCATCCGCGATCCCGACCTCGACGGCCTTCGCGAATTCTGTCGAGAGTCGGTCGGCCGGCACCGTGTTGACGATCTCAAAGTTGACCCGATCAGGCTGGTGCGACCGAGGCTCGATTCGAACGCGCACGACCGCAAAATGGCCACGCCCGCCGATCTGGCGGATGAACTGGCCTTCCCCTTCGCCGACGCCGCTTACCGTTTCGCGATACGAGACGCGCGGCTTGCCCACGACCACGTCCACATTCATGTCGCCGCGCAGCCGCTGCACCATGATCTCCAGGTGTAGTTCGCCCATGCCGGAAAGCAATGTCTGCCCGGTCTCGACGTTCGTGGTGACCATGATGGTCGGGTCTTGGCGACCGAGGGCGGCCAAAGCCTCATCCAGCTTGTCGCGGTCCTTCGAAGAACGCGGTTCAATCGAGACACTGATGACCGTCTCCGGGAACTTGATCGATTCGAGGATCACCGGCTGCTTGGCATCGCAAAGCGTGTGTCCGGTGAGTGCGTTCTTGGGGCCGATGACCGCCACGATATCGCCGGCCAAAGCCTCGTCGAGTTGGTCGCGACGCTTGGCGAACATGCGATAAACGCGGCTGATGTTCTCCTTCGCACCGGTCGAGGCGTTGAACAAACGCATGTTGGGCTTAAGCGTGCCGGAGTACAAACGAAGGTAGTACAGGTCGACCGGCTTTTCCGCCACGATCTTGAAGACAAGCGCCGCCACCGAGGCCGCCGGATCACAGCGGATCGAGTGCTTCTTCTCGGGATGCTGCGCGTCAACCGCCTCGACCGGCGGCACGTCGAGCGGACTGGGAAGGAAGTCGCACACCGCGTCAAGGAGCCGCTGAACGCCGACAAACTTCAGCGAGCTGCCGCACAACACGGGCGTAATCGCGCGTCGCAGCGTGCCCACGCGGATCGCATGGAGGATTTCCTCCTCGGAAACCGGCTGATCGTGCACGTACTTATCCATGAGCTTCTCGGAGAACTCGCTGACCATTTCCAGCATCGCGCGGCGATGTTCCTGGGCGGCGGCCATGAGCGAGGGCGGGACGTCGGCGAAGGCATACGAAGAGCCGAGCTCTTCCGGTTTGTAGAACAACGCCCGCATGGCGATGAGGTCGACGAGGCCGGTGAAGCTGTCGGAGGCGCCGATCGGCATTTGGATCGGCAACGGCGGAATGCTGAGGCGCTGCCGGATCGACGTGACCGAATGTTCGAAGTCCGCCCCGATTCGATCCATCTTGTTGATAAAACAGATCCTCGGCGCCTTGTAATGGTCGGCCTGTCGCCAGACGGTCTCCGACTGCGCCTCGACGCCTTCACGGGCGTCAAACACCGCGACCATGCCGTCGAGCACGCGCAGCGACCGCTCCACCTCCGCCGTGAAATCCACGTGACCCGGCGTGTCGATCAGGTTGATGGTGTACTCGCGCCACGGGCAGCTCACCGCCGCGGAGTAGATGGTGATTCCCCGCTTCTGCTCCTGCTCGTCGAAGTCAGTCGTGGTGGTGCCGTCATCGACCTCGCCCATGCGGTGTGTGCGGCCGGTGTAGTAGAGGATTCGCTCGGTGGTCGTGGTCTTACCGGCGTCGATGTGGGCTGCGATCCCGATGTTGCGAACTTTGGAAAGCTCAGTGGACATTGAGGTCAGATTATAGGGAGAGGTAGGCGAATGCGGAATGCGGTATCGGACGAGAGCTGAATCGTATGCTTATTTCACGAATCGCACATTCGGTTTCGGCGCAAGGACGCGGGCGAAGGGATCATCGTGGGTCAGACAGAAACGCGAATTTGGGCGACCGCGGCATTGATCGTCGGCGCGCTACTCGCGGGCGCATTCGTGATGGAGAGCCGAGATAAAGATAACAAGTCTCTCTACCCAGTCCATGCACAAAGGACGCCGGTCGAACCCGGGCTGGCGATATCGAGTGACGGATACGCCTGGGACCAAGCCCCATATCAGGAGAAAATGCGTCTGTGTCAAAACCTTGTCGAACCGATGAACCAATTCCCCGGCCGTCGGGACGCGAAGTGGTACTACGATTTGCTGTATACGTCCTATAGCGGTAACCCAAACAAGTCGACCACCATTCAGGACATCGTGACACTCGGCGTCGCGACCCATGCATCGCGTTGAAGTCCTTCCGTTCCGAGGAGTTGGCAACATGAAGATAAGAATCCACTCCTGCAAGCCGCTTGTCGGCGCGGCTCAACTCCTCGTGAAGGTCGCGGATGCCGCCGACTGTGAGTATGTTCGGGAAACCCTTAGAGGACAGGGGTATTCTGAGGTAGCGTTCGATGATCAACCGCCGCTCGTTCGCCTCACAGTCAATCGGGCCAACACCGAAGATCTCCGTCGAGCTTTGCCGGAAGGCGACGAATTCGAGTGGATCATCACCGACTAGTGAGACACGCAGAGTCGGATGACCTCTCGCAGTCGTTTTCGCAACGTCGGTAGCGTCTCGGCCTGAGTGTAGCAACTCCGCAGAGCTACGTAATAGCCATCCTCATGCTGGTCGATCAAGACGTTCAGCGATCGCGAGGCCCGTGGCTCTGAGCATCGAATCCGAAGACGATTCACGACTGAGGCAAACTCCTACCACGCGAAATGGGCGAACGCCTTGTTGGCCTCGGCCATGCGGTGAACGTTCTCCTTGGTGGTCACCGCCGTGCCTTCCCCCTTGGCGGCGTCGATGAATTCCGTCGCGAGGGCGTCTGCCATGGGGCGGCCCTTCTTTCCCCTTGCGGCCTCACGGATCCAGCGGAACGCCAGCGACTGCTGCCGCTTGCGATTCACGGACATGGGCACCTGGTAGTTGCTCCCGCCCACGCGCTTGGAGCGTACCTCGACGTTGGGTTTGCAGCGGTTGATCGCTTCCTCGAAAACCTCCTGCGGCGGCTTGTCCTTCACGCGATTGGCCACAATATCCAAAGCGTCATAGAAAACGCGCGTGGCCGTGCTCTTCTTTCCATCCTGCATGATGGAGTTGATGAACTTCGCCGCGAGAACACTGCTGAAGCGAGTGTCCGGCTTGAGCTGTTCCGAGGACTTCGTCCAACGCTTGTAACCCATAGTCTTTCGATTCCTACAACGCGACCTACTCGTTCGCCGGCGACCGCCGGCCCGATCCGCGACGCACCAGCGCTACCGCCAATAGTACTTCGACGATCGCCTTGGGCACAAACGGCAGCGACATCGTCGTTGCGGCGACGGCCCAATCGCCGATCCAAAGCGCCCGCCACGCCGTGCCCGAGATCAAGACCACTGCAGCGCCGAGGCCGGCAGCGGTGATCATCCGCAATGCCGACACGTTGCCCCGCCCGCGGGTCAACCCAATGACCACGATCCCAAGTACGAAGCCAACAAGGTATCCTCCGGTCGGTCCGAGCAAGCCAGCGGAGCCAGGGGAAAACACCGGAAGCCCGCAGACGCCGCACAGCACGTACAGCGTCATGGCGGCCAGCGCCTCGGCCGTGGGCAACGACAAGCCCACCACAAGAACCGCCAATAGTTGCAGTGTCATCGGGACGTCGGTCCCGGGAACCGGCACACGAACTTGGGCGGCGAGCGCCGTCAAGAGCAAGGCGCCGGCGATGCGGGCGATCGCCATCGGCACGCTGCGCCGCGCGCTGATCCGCGGGGCTAATGCGACGACAGCGCCAGGCGAGGTCAGAAAGCTCTTCATGTGCATTACTTGCGACGCTTGACGCCGTACTTGCTGCGGCTTCGATTCCGAGGCCTGCCGTCTTTGTCGTTTTCCACCCCCGCACAGTCCAGCGACCCCCGGATGATGTGATAGCGCACGCCCGGCAAGTCGCGCACACGGCCGCCGCGAACCAGCACGATGGAGTGCTCTTGCAGGTTGTGGTCCACGCCGGGGATGTACGCAGTGACCTCTTTCCCGTTGGTCAAACGAACCCGCGCCACCTTCCGCAGTGCGGAGTTGGGCTTCTTAGGGGTTTGCGTCTTCACGATCAGGCAGACTGCCCGGCGCTGCGGACACTGATCCAGGTCGCGGACCTTGGACTTCTTCTGCATCACCCGCCGGCTGCCACGGATAAGCTGGTTTGTCGTCGGCATTCCTCGTCCTTCGTGGTTATTCCTGTTGGCCCGCTCCACCCGCGGCCGCCGGCTCCGAAGCGGGGCTTCCCGCCTCCACCAGGGTCATGCCCTCGCCCGCGGGCTGCGTCGACTCCATCTCGGCGCCGAACGTGGACGGCGCCACTTCCTCGACTGGGATTTCCGCCGGCACATCGACCACCGTCGGGATGGGCTCGCCGATCTGCTTGATCCGCATAAGCTGGTACCGCCGGAACCCACTGCCCGCGGGGATCAGGTGGCCTAGTATGACGTTCTCCTTGAGGCCCCGCAAGTGGTCCGCCGCCCCCGCCAACGCCGCCTCCGTCAGGACCTTGGTCGTCTCCTGGAAGGAAGCGGAGGAAATGAACGACTCGCTGGACAAGCTTGCTTTCGTGATACCCAGCAACAGCGTCGTCGCCTGGGCAGGTTTGGGCTTGCGACCCTTGGCCGGCTCGCCGCCTTTTTCCTCGGCCGCCGCGTTCGCCTCGGTCAGCTGCGGCCGCGAAACGATCTGGTCGACCGCCAACTCCGTATCGCCCGGATTGACGACGACCAGGCTCTTGGTGAGGCGCTCGTTCTCCGCCCGGAACCGGAACTTGTCCACCGTTTCTCCGGGGAGGAAGCTCGAATCACCGGGTTGATCGATCTTAATCTTGCGTAGCATCTGCGCCAGAATGATCTCCAGGTGCTTGTCATTGATGCTCACGTTCTGGCTTCGATAAACCGCCTGCACCTCGCCGAGAAGGTAATTCTGCAGCGCCTCCTCACCCTTGATCCGCAGGATGTCGTGCGGGATGAGCGGTCCATCCACCAGCGGATCGCCCGCTTCGGCAACGTCGCCGGCGTGAACAAGCAGGTGCTTGTCCTGCGGCACGTGGTGCTCCTTTTCCATGCCGCTATCGCCGCGGATGATGATGGTCATCTTGCCACGGCGCTTGTCGGGACGGATTTCGACCTTGCCCGAGATCTCCGCCATCACCGCCGGCTCCTTCGGTCGGCGGGCTTCGAAGATTTCCGTCACTCGCGGCAGACCGCCGGTGATGTCCTGCGTGCCGCCCATGGCCCGCGGTTGGCGAGCGAGCTCAATACCCGGCTTGATCTGCTGGCCTTCCGTCACCTCGATGCGGGCTTTCGCCGGCAAGTAATGGTAGTCGAGCACGTTGCCCTGCTTGTCCTCGATGACGATCTGCGGGTGCTTCTCACCCTTGTGCTCGATGACCACGAACTTGGCCCGGCCGCCCTCCTGCTCGAGGCGGACGGTCTCGCCGTCGGTGACGTCCTGGAAGCGGACGAAACCTGCAACTTCGGCGAGGATCGGCGTCATGTGCGGGTCCCATTCACACAGCACGTCGCGGCGATTCACTGCTTGTCCGTCCTTCACCTTGAGCACCGCGCCGTAGGGGACCTTGTCTCGCGTCAGCTCACGGCCCTTTTCGTCGCTGATGACGATTTCGCCGTTGCGCTTGAGGACCACCGTCTTGACCGTGCCATCCTCGGTCTTCACGTCCACGGGGTTGAGATCGTGATAGTGCACGATGCCCTTCTGGCTCGCCTTGATGACGTTTTCCAAGGCGGCCTTCTGAGCCACGCCCCCGGTGTGGAAGGTCCGCATGGTTAGCTGTGTGCCCGGTTCGCCGATGGACTGGGCGGCGATGATGCCCACCGCCATGCCCTCTTCAACCAGTCGACCGGTGGACATATCCATCCCGTAGCAAAGGGCGCAAACTCCCCGCGGGCTTTCGCAGGTGAGGCCGCTTCGCACGCGGATCTTGTCCAAACCCAGGCTCTCAATCGAGACCGCGGTGTCCTTGTCGATCACGTCATCCTCGGAAACGATCAGCTCATCGTTCACTGGGTTACGGATATCATCGCGCGCCACGCGCCCCACGATGTGCTGGCTCAGGGACACTTCGACCTCTTCCCCTTTGTACGTAGCGGCCTTGGTGACGCTGTTGATGGTCCCGCAGTCGTGCGACGTTACAATCACGTTCTGCGCAACGTCGGCGAGCTTGCGCGTCAGGTACCCGGAGTCGGCAGTCTTGAGCGCTGTGTCGGCCAGCCCCTTGCGGGCTCCGTGCGTAGAGCTGAAGTACTCCAAGACGGACAACCCCTCGCGGAAGTTCGCCTTGATCGGCGTCTCGATGATTTCGCCCGACGGTTTGGCCATGAGAGCGCGCATGCCCGCAAGTTGCCGAATCTGGTCCACGCTCCCTCGCGCGCCCGATTGCGTCATCAGATAAATGGGGTTCAAGTACGGCTTGGCGGCCGCGTCCCCGGGCGACTTGTAGTTTCCCTTTTCATCGCGGAAGTCGTCGTGCAGCTCCTTCATCATCGCCTGGGTCACCAACTCCCGGGCGTGGATCCACACGTCGATGACCTGGTTATAGCGCTCCAAGCGGGTGAGGGTGCCCTGCTCGAAGGCTTTTTGGATCTGATCAACGCTCTTCTGCGCCGTGTCGATGATTTTCTGTTTGGCTTGCGGGATTCGCATGTCCGTCACCCCGAACGAGAGGCCGGCCAGCGTACTGTGCTTAAACCCGACGTCCTTGATCTCATCCAGCAAGTCGATCGTTGCGGCGCGCCCGAGACGCTCGTGGCAATCGGCGACCACCCGTACGAGCCCTTTTTGAGACAACCCGCAGTTATAGTAGGGCATGTCGCCGGGAAGGATGTCATTGAAGATCACTCGGCCCACGGTGGTAAGCACGCGGCGATTCGCCGGCGCCGGCTCGGCCGTCTTCTTGATGTCCGTCACTACGGTGCCCTGCGTAATCCGCACCCAGATACGGTCGTGGATCGCAACCCGCTTTTGTGAGTAAGCCATCATGGCCTCGAACGGATCGGCGAAGCGCGGAACGTCCTCCTCACTTGTTTTCGGGCTGGTGTGGTCCGTAGTCAGGTAGAACGAGCCGAGAACCACGTCTTGCGTGGGCGACATGATCGGGCTGCCATTGGCGGGGCTGAAGATGTTGTTGGTGGACATCATCAACACATGGGCCTCGACCTGCGCCTCGATGGACAACGGTAAGTGGACGGCCATCTGGTCGCCGTCGAAGTCCGCGTTGAATCCACGGCAGACCAAGGGATGAATCTTGATCGCGTTTCCTTCGACCAGCACGGGTTCGAACGCCTGGATGCCCATGCGGTGCAGCGTGGGCGCCCGGTTGAGCAGCACGGGATGCTGAAAAATCACTTCCTCCAGGATGTCCCAAATCGCCTGGTCCCGGCGCTCGAGCATCTTCTTGGCGGATTTGATCGTATCCGCAAGGCCGCGCTCCTTCAGTTTCCGAATAATGAAGGGCTGGTAGAGCTCCAGAGCGATCTTCTTCGGCAAACCGCACTGGTGGAGCTTGAGTTCGGGCCCCACCACGACCACGGAGCGCGCCGAGTAGTCGACTCGCTTGCCGAGCAGGTTTTCGCGGAAGCGGCCTTGCTTGCCCTTGATCATGTCCGTCATGGACTTGAGAGGCCGGTTGCTCGATCCCAGCACCGGCCGGCGGCATCGCCCATTATCGAACAGGGCATCCACCGCCTGCTGCAGCATTCGCTTCTCGTTCTGGATGATGACCTCGGGGGCGTTGAGATCGACCAGCTTCTTGAGTCGGCTGTTGCGGTTAATGATACGGCGATACAAATCGTTGAGGTCGCTGGTGGCGAAGTTCCCGCTATCCAGCAGCACCAAAGGTCGAAGGTCCGGCGGGATCACGGGAATGACATCCAACACCATCCACGTCGGGTCGTTCGGCGAATTCCGAAGCGACTCGACGATCTTGAGACGCTTGGCCAGGTCCTTCTCACGCTGCTTGCTGCCCGTCTTGATCAACTCCTCGCGCAGCTTCGCGGAAAGCTCGGACAGCTCCAGTCGCGAGAGGAGTTCCTTGACCGCTTCCGCGCCCATCATCGCGGTGAAGCTCTTGCCGTGCGCTTCCACCGCGGCGCGGAATTCCTCCTCGGTGAGCAACTGCTTGGGTTTCAGCGGCGTATCCCCCGGATCGATGACGAGGTAATCCTGGAAATAAACGACCTTCTCCAAGGCTGTGGTTTTCACGTCCAGCAGGGCGCCCAAGCGCGACGGCATCGACTTGAAGAACCAAATATGCACCACCGGCGCCGCGAGGTTGATGTGCCCCATGCGTTTGCGCCGCACGCGGGAATGCGTCACTTTCACCCCGCAGCGGTCGCAGATGATGCCCTTGTGCTTGGTGCCTTTGAACTTCCCGCACGCGCATTCCCAGTCACGCTCCGGGCCGAAAATCCGCTCGCAAAAAAGACCGTCCTTCTCCGGACGATAGGTCCGGTAGTTGATCGTCTCGGGTTTTTTGACTTCCCCGAACGACCAACTGCGAATGTCGTTAGGCGACGCCAGGGAAATGTTCACCTGGCTATAGTCGTTCACGCGATCGTAGATGTTGTCGATCATCTGCGCCAACCCCTTCTCATGGTGAGCTTCAGAACCGGGTCACTCAGCCAATCGTGTCGTCAAACCGCAAGGTCCTCAGCGGAGGCCTCGCACCCATGCCGCAGTGCCATCATCACGTCACAGCGCCGGCGACGGCCGGGTCTTTCCGCGCCTCGCGGGATACCGGGCTATCAGCCGATAGTCCCAAGGGCACCACGCCGCGGATTCGCCGGAACCCCAGCTCTTCGCAAAAATCCACTTCCGTGCCGTAGGCCAATGCGTCAATCCGTTCCACGCCGAACGCTCGCAGAGACTCGATGACCCGCGCGGCCATTTCGCGGGCGATCCCGTTGGCGTCGTGCTCAATGCGCCCGTCCTTGCGAGTGATGCACGCCGGCCCCTGACAGATCGGGTCCAGCTTGCACTCCGCCAGACGTCCCCACAACCCGTCCGTAACCCCGCGGGCAAAGCCGACCAACTCCCCGTTGCGCCGGGCCGTCACGATGCAGAAGGTGTTGTCCAACATCCGTTGGATCTTCTCCCTCTTTCGCGTCGTCGAATGACTCTGCCGGGCATAGAACGCCAGCAACTCGGCTGGATCGGGCCTGGCCATCGTCTCGAATTCGATGTCGTCGAACATGTCCGAACTCCTTCGAATCCACACGAGCAGCGACCTTCAGGCCGCGCGGACGCCCGCGCTGCCCAAGGCCAGCGGCTCATAGATCACCCGACTCGTCGCTTCTCCAACTGAATGTTCAGGCACAATCCGCGGATCTCGTTGCAAAGCACGTCAAAGGAAACCGGCGTGCCCGCCTCCAGCGTGTTCTTCCCCTTCACCATCGTCTCGTAGATTTTCGTGCGGCCTTCGACATCGTCGCTCTTCACAGTGAGCAGCTCCTGCAGAATGTAGGCCGCTCCGTACGCCTCCAGGCCCCAGACCTCCATCTCGCCGAAGCGCTGCCCGCCGGTGCGAGCCTTACCGCCCAAAGGCTGCTGCGTAATGAGGCTGTAGGGGCCGGTCGCCCGAGCGTGGATCTTGTCATCCACTAGATGGTGCAGCTTGAGCATATAGATGTAACCGACGGTCATCGGCTGATCGAAGTACTCGCCGGTCCGGCCGTCACGGACGCGCACCTTGCCGGTGGTGGGAATCTGGGCGAAGCGTAGGTCCCGCTCGGCCGCGTCACCGACGGCCGCCGTGTCGGCCGCGAGTTGCGTCGCTCGACCGTTGGCTTCTTCGAGCACCGTGTGGATTTCCTCCTCCGTCGCACCGTCGAAGACCGGCGTGACAGCCTGGAAGCCCAGCATCTTCGCGGCCCAGCCCAAGTGCGTTTCGAGAATCTGGCCCACGTTCATACGCGAGGGCACGCCCAGCGGGTTCAACAGAATGTCCAGGGGCGTCCCGTCATCGAGGAAGGGCATATCCGCTTCGGGAACGATCTTGGCGATGACGCCCTTGTTGCCGTGCCGCCCGGCCATCTTGTCGCCCACCGAGATCGGTCGCTTAGTGGCCACGTAGACCTTGACCATCTCCAGCACGCCGGAGGGCAGTTCGTCTCCTCGCTTCATTTGCGCAGCCTTGCGGTCGCGCTCTTCCTGGATTTCCAGGATCCGCGGCCAGAACCGATCGGCCACCACCAGGCACTCGTCTCGCTTGTTGGCCGGCTTCACCCACTTCAGATCGCGCGAACGAACGTGTTCCCCGAAAATGTCGATCTGTTCCAGGATGACCTCGTCCAGATCGCTGTGACCCACTTTCTGCCGCGTGTTGGGGTCGACCATCGGGCTGCCCATCGTCTGCTCGACTTCCTCGCACATTTGCTTGAAGCACATGATGACCCGCGCGTTTTGCGTAGCCTCATAGGCCTTGACTTCTTCGCCCAGCTCCTTGCGCTCCTCGTCCGTCATGTGCAACCGGCGGCTGAATTTCTTGGCCCCGATCACGATCCCCTCTTCTCCGGCCGGCAGCTCGAGCGAGTCGTTCTTCACGTCCTCCCCCGCGCGACCGAAGATCGCGTGCAGGAGTTTTTCCTCCGGACTCAGCTCGCTCTTGGACTTCGGGCTCACCTTTCCGACCAGGATGTCCCGCGCCTGCACCCGCGTGCCGATCCGCACGATGCCGTCCGCGTCGAGGTTCGCTAAGGCCTTCTCGGAAACGTTGGGGATGTCCGCCGTGAACTCTTCCTTGCCCAGCTTCGTCTCCCGCACTTCGATGTCATATTCGTCGATGTGGATGCTGGTGAAGACGTCGTCGCGCACCAGACGCTCGCCGATGACGATGGCGTCCTCAAAGTTGTGGCCGTCAAAGGTAATGAACCCCACCAATACGTTCTTGCCCAGGGCCAATTCGCCGCTGAAGGTAGCCGGCCCATCCGCGATGATGTCGCCCTTCTTGACCCGCTGCCCCAACCGCACCAGCGGTTTTTGGTTCATGCAGGTCCGTTCGTTGAGGCCCTGGAACTTTCGGAGGACGTATTCGTCCGTGTCGTCGATGACGATCCGCGCAGCGTCAACGAACGTCACTTTCCCCGTCGTTCGTGCCCGAACCACCATGCCGCTGTTGACCGCGACCGGCTTCTCCATACCCGTCGCGACCACCGGCGGCTCAACGCGTAAGAGCGGCACCGCCTGGCGCTGCATGTTCGACCCCATCAGCGCCCGGTTGGCGTCATCGTGCTCCAGGAACGGAATCAACGCCGCAGAGACGCCGATCGTCTGCTTGGGGGAGATATCCACGTACGTCACGTCGCTCTGCGCGACTTGCTTGAGGTCTCCATAGGCGCGCGCGATGATCGCGCCCTGCCTCACGCGGTTCAGGCCCGGCTCCACGGCCTCGGGGGGCGCGAGAATCTCGCGCATTTCCTCGTCAGCACGCAGATAACGGTGATCCCCAAGCTTTCCCTCTCGGCCCACCTTGCGATAGGGCGTGATCAAGAAGCCATAGTCATCGACCGCACTGTACAAACTCAGCGATGCGATGAGGCCGATGTTCGTGCCTTCCGGCGTCTCGATCGGACAGATGCGCCCATAGTGGCTGATGTGTACGTCGCGGACTTCGAACCCCGCTCGTTTGCGATTCAGACCACCCGGCCCCAGCGCCGACAGGCGACGCTCGTGCGTGAGCTGCGACAGCGGGTTGGTCTGGTCCACCACTTGAGACAACTCACCTCGCCCAAAGAAAAGCTCGATCGCCGCGCTGATGGACTTGCTGTTGATCAGCTCCGCCACACGTCCGATCTGCTCCGGGTCCTTGAGGCTCATGCGCTCCTGGACCGTGCGACGCAGCTTGAGGAACCCCTTGCGCATTTCATCCGCGCAGAGCTCGTCGATGGTCCGCAGGCGGCGGTTGCCCAAGTGGTCGATGTCGTCGACGGCAAAGGCCGACTCGCCGGTCCGCAGCTTGAGCAGGTACTTGAGGGATTGAACGATGTCATCCACGGTGAGGGTCATGGATCCACCGTCGTGGTCGATCTCGAACTTGCGGTTGAGCCGGAAACGCCCGACCTTGCCGAGACGATAGCGATTCTCATCGAAGAACTTCTCGTGAAAGAGCTTCTTCGCCTTGTCAAGCTGCGGCGGGTTGCCTGGGCGCAGCCGGCCGTAAATCTTCAGCAGCGCCTCCTCGTGCGAACGGCTCGTGTCCTCCGCGAGGGTGTTGAGAATGAGCGCGTCGGTCACTTTGGCAATCACGTCGATCGACTTGCTCGACAAGTTCTGGATGCGCTCGACCGCATCCCCGACTTGGCACCCCGCGCGGACCAGCACCTCGTCGCTGTCCTCGTCGACGATCGCGGACACTGTGTACATCTCGGGCTTGAGCGCCGAGGTCTTGACCGATTTGGTAGCAAAGAACTCATTTACGATCGACTCGTCCGTGGAGTACTTCGAGTCCATCGCTCGCAGAAACGTGGTCGCCGGGAGCTTGCTGGACTGGTCGATGCGCACCACCAGCACGTCCTTCTTCGTGACTTCGATTTCGATCCAGCTTCCGCGCTCCGGGATCACGCGGCAGGCGTGCAGGGCCCGGTCGCCCTCGGCTTGGTCCTTGATGAAGTCCACGCCCGGCGAGCGGTGCAATTGGGAGACGATCACCCGCTCCGCGCCGTTGATGATGAACTCGCCGCCGCCGATCATGATCGGCATGTCGCCCAGATAGACGAGGTCCTCTTGGATCTCGTCGCTGTTCTTCCGCACCATGCGCATGCGGATGCGCAGGGGCATTCCGTAAGTCAGGCGAAGCTCCCGGCACTCGTCGGGTGTGTAGCGCGGTTTGCCCAGCTCGTAACTGATATACTGCAGGGCGATGTTCCCATCGTAGCTTTCAATGGGGAACATTTCGCGGAGCAGGGCCTCGAGCCCCGAGACATCACGCTGCTCGGGCGCGGCCTCCGCCTGCAGGTATCGCGCGTAGGAGGTCGTCTGGATCCCAATCAGGTCGGGGACTTCAATGGCGTCTCCGACTTTCGAGTAGTCGCGTACAGGCAGCCCGGCGATCATCGTCCGTGTCCCCTATAGGCTGCGCGCAAGTCAGCACCAGACCGTTCCGGTTCTGTCGCGCAAGCCGACCCGCTGTGTCAGGGACGATGCATCAACGGGGCGACGCATCCGGTAGATCGGGGGTCCCATTCACCCGATCGTTCTCGCGTCGCCGCGGATGTGCTTAGTTGAGCCGCGGGCCTTGGCCCGCGCGGACGTCTCTTACGTCCGAAAGGTTCCGGCGGTCTACTGGATCGTAACCGCCCCGCCGGCCTCCTCGATTTCCTTCTTGATCTTGTCGGCCTCTTCCTTGGCGATGCCTTCCTTGAGCGGCTTGGGCACGGCTTCGACCAAGTCCTTCGCCTCTTTCAGACCCAGCCCGGTGATCTGCCGGACGACCTTGATCACCTGGATCTTCTTGTCGCCAAAGCCCGCGAGGATCACGTCGAATGATGTCTTCTCGGCTGCCGCCGCGGCGCCGCCGGCTGCTCCACCGGCCGGGCCCGCAGCCACCATCACGCCGCCGCCCGCCGGCTCGATTCCGTGAACGGACTTGAGGCAATCCACAAGCGTCTGGGCGTCCTTGACCGTTAATCCCACGAGCCGATCGGCAAGCTCCGTGATTGCCGGGCTGAATTCCGCTGTCGGTGCTGAAGCCATTTCTACCTACTCCGTCTTCTCGAAAATCACCGCCACCCCGATAGGCGACCCGCCCGATGCGAGTCATTTCATCCCGGCGAGCCGGGACCAGTCGGAACGCGCGGATGTCGCTGTTTGCTTACGCCGCCTTCTCCGAAATCGCCTTGAGGCAGCCCGCGATCTTCGCCTGCGGCGACCCAAGGCATCCGGCAATCGCACGGCCCGGCGAGGCGATTAGCATGGCGAGCTCGCCGAGAATCTCGCGCCGCCCGCGCATCTTCGACACGGCCTCGATGCTGAGCAACGAAGGGTCGCCATCAACAATTGCCTGTTTAAGCTTGAGCTTGGTGAACTCCTTGGCCGCCTCTACCAGCAGTCTCGCGATGTCGATCAGCGGTCCGCTGCTGGTAATCAGCGCGCACGGACCGACCATCGCCTTGCCCAGCGGATCCAAGGGGCCGCCCTGGAACGCCTGTCGCGCCAAGCTGTTTTTCACCACTTCCAGCCGCGCGGACTTTCCACGAAGCGTGCGCCGCAACTTCTCCTGCGCGGCCACGTCCAAACCCGTCAGCTCGACGACGCACGCGCTCTCCATTCCCGCGTAGCGGTCTTTGAGCTGCTGAGTCATCAGAGCCTTGATGGCCTTGCTCATCGTATTTCCTACGCCGACGTAGCCAGCGTCACCGACGGCGTGTGCGTACCATGGAGACACACCCGCTTCATGTACTGACCCTTGGCCGTGGCGGGCTTCACCTTCACAAAATGTTCGAGGACTGCCTCGATGTTCGCTTTGAGGTCCGCTTCCGGAAAGCTTGATCGCCCCACCGGCAAATGAATGTTCCCACCGTCATCATTGCGAAACTCGATGCGTCCCGCGGCGAACTCCTTCACCGCGTTGGCGATGTCCGGCGTCACCGTACCGGCTTTGGGCGTGGGCATCTTGCCCTGCGGACCCAACACGCGACCGAGCTTGCCGACCTTGCCCATCATCGAGGGGTGAGCGATGGCCACGTCGAACTCGAACCAGCCGCCCTCGACCTTGGCGATGAGCTCTTCGGCACCGGCCTCAATCGCCCCGGCCTCTTTCGCCGCCTTGGCCGTATTCGCGTCGCAGAAGGCAATCACGGAACGCGACTTTCCCAGACCCTTGGGCAACGAAATCGCCCCGCGAAGCATCTGATCCGCCTGCTTGGGGTCGATTCCCAGGTGCATGACCAGCTCGATGGTCTGGTCCTTGGCCTTGCGCTTCTTGCCGTTCTTATACGAACGATCGCCCTTGATCGCGGTCATCTTCTTGACCGTCGCGATCGCAGCATCGACGCCCAATCCGGTGCGAGATTCGCCCGCCGCCTCCAACTGTTTTCGATACGTTACGCCGCGATAACCCATCGCCAACCTCTTGAATCCAAGATCCTCAATCAACAATATCGATCCCCATCGATCGCGCCGTCCCCGCAACGACACGCTCCGCGGCCTCGATCGAATTCGAATTCAAATCCGGCAGCTTCCGCTGCGCGATCGAGCGTACTTGAGCCTTGGTGACGACGCCGACCTTTTCCTTGTTGGGCACGCCGCTGCCCTTGGCCACCTTCGCCGCGTCCTTCAGCAGGACCGCCGCCGGCGGGCTCTTCACCACGAAGGTAAACGAGCGGTCGGAGTACACGCTGATCACCACGCCCACGGTCATTCCGTTCATCGCCGTCGTCTGCGCGTTGAACTGCTGGACGAACTGACCGATGTTCACGCCGTGTTGACCGAGGGCGGGGCCGATGGGCGGCGCGGGCGTAGCCTGACCGCCGGGCGCCTGCAGCTTGATGTTGGCCACAAGCTCCTTAGGGCCCTTGGACCCTTTCCCTGCGGGCTTTTGCCCGCCTTTTGCGGCCGCATCCTTACCCATTGCCGTTAGCCATTCCTATGCGCCGATGCGCGTGTCGCCGGGCGTACGCTAAGCCCGGCGCTATTCCACTTTCTCTAACTGCCAGTACCCGACCTCGACCGGCGTAGACCGACCGAAAATCGACACGATTACGGACACCATGCCGCGCTTCTCGTCCACAGCCTCCACTTCGCCCTCGAAGCTCTCGAAGGCCCCGTCGGTGATCTTCACCCGGTCGCTCTTCTTGATGTTCAGCCCCGACAGACCGGGCTGTTCCTCGGCCTTCTGCGAGGCGGCAAGCATCGCGGTTACGTCCTGGTCCGGCATGCTCGTGGGCTTGCCGTCCGAACCGATGAAGTCTCCGACGCCCGACGTCTCCTTGATGAGGAACCAGACACTCTCGTTGATGGAGCCATCAGACTCGCAGGCCATTTCCACGAATACATAGCCGGGGTAGAGCTTCCGCTCGATGATCTTCAGCAGCCCCGCCTTCATCCGCTTTTCTTTGAGCGTGGGCACCAGTACGCGCCCCACGCGGCTTTCCAATCCCTCGATCTTCACCTTCCGCTCGAGGGCGTTGCGCACCTGCTCCTCCTTGTTGGAGGCTACGCGGAGCACGTACCATTTCATGCCCGGCGCTGCCAGCGTCGCCGTGGTCGTCGCGGTCTCGGCTGTCGTCGGCGGCACGTCGCTCATTGCTTCAATACGCCGATGGCGCCGAACAAAAACTGGCACACCACGTCCACCGCGAACAAAAATGCGGCGAACAGAATCGTGAACAGGATCACGACCTTGGTCGACCCGATAATTTCGCGGCGCGTCGACCAGTTCACTTTCTTCATCTCGCCTTCGGTCGCGATCATGAAGTCGCTGCTCTTGCGCGACACGAAGGTCACCCACCACAGCAGGGCGAACATGCCAACCGCGAATGCGATGGGGATGCCGGTGGTAATCAGCAGCCGCCAACCCTCGTCGCCGGAGAACACGTCGAGGCGCTCGTAAAGAAACAGGGCGCCCCAGGCGATCAGCGCTCCGCCGCCGAAAACCGTCCCCATGCGAGTGGCCTTGCCCTGTTCGGGCTTATACTGCCGAAACCAGCCTCCCCCCTCGCGCGGCCGGGCCGGCGGAGGGCCGACCGGCTCCATCGGTTCGTTGTGCTCCTCGTCGGGCGGCATCCAGCGTTCCTTGCGTTCGACCGTGGCGGTGTTGTCCGGGTTCATCGCCGACCACCCCTGCCGCACTTGCTTCCCCACCGCAATAGGCCCGCTCCATCAGGAGCGGAGGGATTTGAACCCCCAACCGCCGGTTTTGGAAACCGGTGCTCTGCCAATTGAGCTACGCTCCTAAGCACCTGCGCGCCGGTCTTGGGCCGGTGCGACATGGGCACAAACCCATGCCCCACTCTGCGCCGCTGGGGGCCTACTTCCTCTTGATCTTATGGACCGTCCGTTTGCGTTCCCGCCTGCAGTACTTCGACAACTCGATCTTCGGCGTCCCGCCAAGCACGTTCACGCTGGTGCGATAGTTCAGATCGCTGCACTCCTTGCACTGTAACCACACGTACTCGCGTTTCGCCGCTTTCGCCATGATCGTCTACGTCCCTACTCGACCACCTTCGCGACCACGCCCGATCCCACCGTTCGTCCGCCCTCGCGCACCGCGAATCGCAACCCTTGCTCCATCGCGATCGGCTTGCCCAGTGAAACTTCCATGGTGATGTTGTCGCCGGGCATGCACATCTCTGCGCCCTTCAGGGTCAACCCGCCGGTCACGTCGGTCGTCCGGAAGTAAAACTGGGGGCGATATCCATTGAAGAATGGAGTGTGACGTCCGCCTTCCTCTTGCGTGAGCACATACACCTGGGCCTCGAACTTGGTGTGCGGCGTAATCGAACCCGGCGCCGCGAGCACCTGCCCGCGCTCGATTTCCTCCTTCTTCGTGCCACGAAGCAGGCAACCGACGTTGTCGCCGGCGATGCCGCTGTCCAACGTCTTGTTGAACATCTCCACGCCGGTGACCGTCGTCTTGGACGTATCCATGAGGCCGACGATCTCGACTTCCTCGCCGACCTTGACTTGGCCGCGCTCGATGCGACCCGTGGCCACCGTCCCGCGACCTTTGATACTGAACACGTCCTCTACCGACATCAGGAACGGTTGGTCCACTTCCCGCTTCGGAATCGGGATGGACTTATCCAGCGCCTCGACGAGGTCGGAAATACACTTCGACTTTTCCGGATCCGACGGGTTTTGCAGCGCGGGCAAGGATGATCCACGGATGACGGGCACATCATCGCCCGGAAACTCGTACTTGCTCAGCAACTCCCGGACCTCCAGCTCCACTAGATCGAGGAGCTCCGGGTCATCGACCAGATCGATCTTGTTGAGGAAGACCACGAGGTAGGGCACGTTCACCTGACGAGCCAGCAGGATGTGCTCGCGCGTCTGCGGCATGGGCCCGTCCGCCGCCGAAACCACCAGGATGCCGCCGTCCATTTGGGCGGCGCCGGTGATCATGTTCTTCACATAGTCCGCGTGGCCCGGGCAGTCGATGTGCGCGTAATGGCGGTTCGCTGATTCATACTCCACGTGCGACGTGGCGATGGTCAGAATCTTCGTCGGGTCGCGCCGACCATGCGCCTCCGACGCTTTCGCGACTTCGTCGTACGAAATCGGCTTACCCAGCCCTTTCGCCGCTTGCACCGTGCAGATCGCCGCCGTCAAGGTCGTCTTTCCGTGGTCTACGTGACCGATGGTCCCCACGTTCACGTGCGGCTTGGTACGCTCGAATACGCCTTTGGCCATCCGACACCTTCCTCCACTCGCTCGGACGCTTTCCGCCGAGCCTCGTCCTTACCGAATCACTCGCCCGAGGAGCCGTCGGACGACCCCTCGATCTCCTTGACTGATACGCTCAAACCGCGCCGGAGCACTTGTTGCAGGCGTGAGCCCGGATAGCCGTCCCCGGACACGCCGCTAAGCTGCTGACGGGAATCGAACCCGTGACCTCGTCCTTACCAAGGACGCACTCTACCGGCTGAGCTACAGCAGCAACACACGCCTAGCTCGCTCGTCGAGCTGACAGCGCACGCGCGCCGTACGCCCCCAGGCCTGCCGAGCCGTGAAAACCACGGCAGCGTCGATGCGCCCACGCCCAGAGCCGGGCAAGTATAGCTGGGCACTATCCACTGTCAAACGCCAATTCAACGCTCCGAAGCGACCTCCCGCGAGGTCGAGTTTGTCTCCAAACGCGGCCAAGGAACTGCACTAGAGAAGTCAGACAAAATGACTATATTAAAGCATAACAGACCGTCGTGTGCCCCTGTAGAAGACGCGCTGGGTGGCCGCAATTCAATCCCATTTGTCTCGAATCCTGCTTCACGATTACGATCCACCGCCTTCACCGGAGGATGCTCTCTTTGGAACAGCGCCCCTTGGGCAATAGCGGGCTGACGGTCGCGCCGATCGCCTTGGGCACGTGGGCGGTCGGCGGCACGGTCGAGACATGGGGGCACGTCGACGACCGTGAGTCCATCGCGGCCATTCATCAGGCACTCGACTTGGGCGTTAACCTGATCGACACGGCGCCGATCTACGGCCTCGGCCACAGCGAGGAGATCGTCGGCAAGGCGATCCAGGGGCGGCGAGCTGAAGTCATCCTGGCCACCAAATGCGGCCTACTGTTCCCCAAGTCCAGGGACGAACAACCGCGCCGAAGCCTCTCCCGGGAGAGCATCCTGCGCGAGTGCGAGCAAAGCCTGCGGCGTCTCCGCACGGATGCGATCGATTTGTATCAGTGCCACTGGCCTGACCCGCAGACGCCCATTCGCGAGACCATGGATGCCCTCACCACACTGCTCGATCGTCAGAAGGTCCGGGCCATTGGCCTGTCCAACTTCGGCGGCGAAGAAATCGCGGCGGCCCGCGAGTACGGCCCCGTTTGCACGCTTCAAGCCCCGTTCTCGATGTTGCAGCGCCATGCGGCGGCGGACCTCTTGCCGTTCTGCCTCGAGCATCGCATGGCTATGCTGGCTTACAGCCCGCTGGCCAAAGGACTGCTCACCGGTAAGTTCCAATACGGCGATCGACTGGAGGGCATCCGCGCTCGCGACCCGGAGTTTACGGGTGAGCGGTTCCGTCGAAACTTAAGGCTGGTGGATTCCCTCAAGGAGATCGGTCGGCGCTATGATAAGAGTGTGACGCAGGTGGTCATCAATTGGACGGCGCACTATCCCGGCGTCACCGCCCCCATCGTCGGCGCGAAGCGACCATCCCAAGTCGTGGAAAACGTCGGCGGAGTCGGCTGGCAACTGGCCCTGGAAGATCGCCAACGGATCGACTCCCTGATCGGAGAATTCGAGGTTGCCGACTAGGACTCACGAGGTCAATGCGGAGCATGGACGCTCGTCCTCGCCGCGAACGACCATGCCAACGGCCTCGGCGCGTCGGCGCCCTGAATCCAAGTCGGGTTTGGCCGCCTCCGTGCTCTCCGCGCTCCTCGTTGGGTCGGTCGTGGCGGTTAGCGTGCCGCTCGAACACCGCGTCGTAGCTCAGTTTCAGCTCCCAGTCGCCGCGACGGCTGACCTCGACCTCCCCGCGGAACTCTGGCGGGTGACGAGCGCCGCAGGCGGCGCTGAATCGGCCTCCTCGTTTCGCGCGGAAATCGACCACCCCGACCCTGGGCGCCTTACGCTGCACATCACCTCCACCGACCGGCGCGGCGCCTTGGGCTTTGCTCACCGCGTGGCCCGAGAGTTCGAGGCGCAACTAGCGCGCCGCGCGGATGAGCTGAGGTCGGCGCCGTCACCCGGCGAGCAATTGCTCATCGATGAAACGGACCGAATGCGGGCCGAAATCAGGGACGCAGAGGCGAAAGCGGAGGCGGCCATGAGCAGCCTGCCGCCGAGCGATCCGCGGGTGAACCGGCAGGCGCTTCTTTCCCGCTGGCAATTGCTTCGCACGGACTGGTCCGCCACCCGCGCCACGCTCGAACGCATCCGGGCCGAAGCCGAGCAGATGCGCAGCCGGCCTGAGCCGGCCTCCGGCATCGTCTCCGCCGAGGAGCGCCGCGCGGGCATCGAGTCCGACGCCGTCCTGCAACAGGACCTGCGCGAGCTGAACGTCCGTTTGTCGGAGCTGCGCTTGCACTTGCTGGCCGTCTGGCAGAAGTCGGCCGGGCGACTGGACCAGCTACGTCAGGCCGCTGACGTCTTCGCGCAAACGCTGGGCAACACGGACACGTCCAAGCTGCCGGCCAACATCACCGCCGCCATCGCCAAGCTCACCGATGAAACAGAGACCTTCCGCGCGCTGTTGGCCTCGTTTATTGAGGCCTGGACCGCGGAATTCACCGCCCTCCAGCGCGCCGAGGTGGACCCTTTCAGCGGCGATGTCCTCGAGGTCAACGAGCGGGTCAGGAAGATTCTCCACGATTTTCTCTTCGCTTCCGGACAAAGGCTGGCCACGGCCCGAGGGCAGATCAAGTCCATCGCAGAGGACCCCGGCGCCGGCGCACGGCACCACGTCCTGCACTCCACGCTGACCCGCGGGTTTCAGGCCGTGCAGGCCGCTCGGCACCGGTTCGAGTTCGCTGCCGGTTCCTTGGAGACACCGGAGAACTTCCGGCTCGACGCCTCGCTCCGCGCCGCCCGCGGAATCCGGCGGCGCACGCACGAGCGTATCGAGCAGATCGAAAAGAAACTCCTCGCCGACGCAACGCAGCGCGCCCGACGGCAACAGCAACAGGCGCTCATCGACGCGGAGCAGGCCGTCGAGAAGATGCGCAGCACCGCCCAGCAGACGGTGGAGGAACTGCTCGCCGTCCAGGAGGCGATTTTGGACGCGGGCAACCTGACCGACGCTTTCGTCGCCGGGCTGCTCCGCGCGGAGCTGGCCGCGCAGCGCGTGCAGGCGCTTCGCCAGGACCTGGCCGTGGTCGAATCCCGGTTGCGCGAACTGGAGACCGATCGCCGCGCGGCTGCCGACGCGGTCGGCGTCGAACTCCTTTCCTGCGACGTCATCGGTTACGAGTTTCACCAGTGGAGACGGGCCCGTGTCGGGCTCGTGGGTCTTGTCGTGACGTTCCTTGTCGTGCTCGTCAGTCGTCGAATGGTCAAGACGGCCTAGCGGCGCGCGCGGGCGTCGAAAACGGCGATCATTCCTTTGGCCAGATCGGAGCTGCGCGGGTTTCGCGCGTGTGCTTCCACAAGAGCCAGTTGGAGCGGCTTGGACGCAGGTTCGTTATTCGGCGCTCGCCACTCCCCGCCCGTCAGCGGGCGCCCTTCGCCGCGGATGAGCGTCGAATGCGCCCAATAGCCGGCCGCGAATGCGATCAGGATTCCGGCCGCGGTTCGCAGCATGGCAGCCGACCAGATGCGCCGGGAAGGAGACCGCACGGCTGACGGCCCGGCAAGGATCAGTGTGTCCCCGACGCGCTGTACGCTGACCTGGTGCGGTGCGGGCAAGGACCGCGCCTCCGCCAGGATTGTCCGAAGCGACTCGTACTCCCGGCGGCATTTCTCGCATTGCACCAGGTGCGCCTCGAACTTTGCCCGATCCGCGTCCGAAAGCTCGTCGCCTAGAGCGTCCGCCAGCAGGAACTCAATATCATTGCAATTCATAGCTCACCTTCCCTCGGACCAGCGCGGGCGGAGCCGATCGCGCACTACCCGCACCGCACGGAGATAATGGGTCTTCACGGTCGAGACGGCCACGTCCAGATCCTTGGCGACTTCCGCAAAGGTCATCTCGTCATAGACCTTCGCCACGAACACTTCTCGCTGCGCGTCGGTCAACTCCTCGAGCGCGGCGGCGATATCGGCCCGAAGCTCCGCCTGGTCCGAGGGCGAGTTGCCCGCCGTCGCTAAGGCTACCGTGCGCCCGAACTCGTGGACCGTCTTCGCTGCGCTGACCCGACGGCGACGTTCGTCGATCGCCCGGTTGAACGTCACGCGGCGAAGCCAGCCCCGCGGCTGAAGGGGGGCGCCCGCCGCGCACTGTTCGTCCCAGCGCAGGAATACATCCTGCACAACGTCGAGGGCGTCATGATGCCGCCCCAAAAGGCGATACGCCCACGCATAGACCTGCTGGGCGTATTGCTCGAACGCGACCGAAGAGCTTCCCCTCAACCCCGCCATCGCAACGTCCGACATCACTTCTCGTCGCGCTCCAACGGCAGCCGCGAGGTCACCAGAAGCTCAAACGGACGATCCCGAAACGCCGTCCCGTCGAACTCCCACTGAACCGAGCCGTCCTCCTGGTCTGACTTCTCGGCGTTGTGGGCCACGATCGTGCCGGGCATTTGCACGGTGATGTTGAAGGCTTGCGCGCCGAGCTGGTTGGTGATCTCGAAATACTTCTTCTCCCGGGCCAAAGCCGCCTCGAAGCGTTTCATCCGCTCGGCATCGAAGCCCGCGTCTCGCTGCAACGACCGGATGAACGCCTGTTGCGCCTCGCCGAAAATCCGCTGCGATTCCTGCTCGAGGGCCGCGTCGCGCCGCTCCTGGGGCATGCCCTCGAAGCGCCGGCCGACGGAGTCCCAGTCCACCTCCTCTTCATAGACGTTCAGGAGCGCTCGCCGGGCCGCCAGCCAGTGGTCCTGCCGCAGGGGCTTCTCGGACTCCTTGAGGGCCCGTTCGGCCAGCTCGGCCTGCTTGAGCCCCTCCGCTGAGGCGAAAGCCTTCATCAACTCCACGCGTTCCTCCGGCGTAACCTCTTCCGGCTTCTTCTCGCCGATGTTCTTGAGATTGTCGTCGTCAAGCTGGTCGAGCCAGAACTGAACATACGCCCAACTCCGCGGCGGATAGATCCGCCGAAAATGAAGGTACACGCCGTCCGCACGCCGCTCGCGCTGCACGGTGGTCGGGAACTGAAGATACAGCTTGCTATCCGGATCGTTGGCCGGCGCGAAGCTGTCGGGAAGCTCTTCGTTGGGGCCGAAGCGCCGTTCGGCGGTCAGGGTGACGACCTCCTTGTCACCCTCTTTCTTCACCTCGCGCTCGACCTTCCAGCCCGAAGCCTCGGCCGGCAGGGCATCCAGCGTTTCGAAATACGCCTTCTCGCCTTCGTAGGCGATCGCGATGGTCACACGGCCGTCCTTGGTGATGGTGATCGTCTCCTTGCGCTCCAAGCATCCTGCGACCCCCAAGGCCGCGAAGCTCGCGGCCGCCGCCAGCGTCCCAAAACGTCGTGCCGACATGGTCCATCCTCCAGGCCACGGAGACCGTGATCCGCATCCGGCATCCGCGGGCCGTCCTCTTTATACCCTCCAGACGGATGGACCTGACGTTTGGATGACAGGGGGAACCGAGACGATTGGAAGGGTCACCCCGCAGCGCCACGCGAAAGGCCGGCCTCACCGGGCCGGACCTCGTCATTCATCAGAAGTGACGGGGGCAGGCCCTACGGACCGGGCTCGATCTGATCGTCGCCCGACCCACCTTGGGCGGTGAGGGCGGGAAGCCGGTCCGCAAGGTAGAGGCTGGCCGTGGCTACGGTGCGCGACAGCCGCGGCAAGGCGAAGTTGTGGTAGCCGTCCACGTGCGGGCCCCAGAGGTCGGCGAGCGGCCGTAGCTCATCCGCGACGATATATACTCTCCGAACGCCGTTGGAGGTCGGCTGGGCCGGCTCCGCAGCGCCGAGCCGTCTGAGGTAATAGGCCCTCGCGGGAGAATACCGCGAGACGACGGCGCATCGCTCCGCTCCGAAGTCTTGGCAGTCGCGAAGCACGCTTTCGATTTCGACCAGCCCACCCGGCTCGGCACAAAGCCGCGAGTGCGCGAGAATGCCCGCTGACCCCGCGATGCTGACTCCCGCGATCACCAACGCCAGTGCCGCCGACGCGTACCGCCGCGTCGGCAGCCACGCCAGCTGGGCTAGGCCATCGGCCGCACATGCAAAGAGGATGGGGAATAGGAACAACCACGCTCTAGCCGGGAATGGCGCCTGCATAGCCGCCGCGAGCGCCAAGGCGGTGGCAACAATCACCAACGGTGTCCACCGCGCGTCGCCGTCCCGCCGAGCTGCGCGGTACACGTAAACGGCGAGGCCGAGCAGGAGCAGCACGATCCAAGGGAGCGCCGCGTGGCGGAACGCGAGCGTAACCGCCGCGAGAACCATCTGGCCGAACGAATCGATCTGGCCGCCCAGGATTCCGTAGGCCATCTCCTTCGTGGCCAGCAGCTTGTGCAGGCCCTCGAAGAGAACAATCGGCAGATAGAACCCCGCCATGACGCCGGCAGCGATAGCGCCGCCCCCCAGAACTCGTCTCAAACCATTCGGCCTAGCCGGCTGAGTTCGGGAGTTGGCGATGAGCAGCGCGACGAAGCTCCCGGTGACGGCGAGGATCATCACCGGAACGACATACGCGCCGAGCGCCGCGATGAGCGCCCACAAGAGCCAAAACCGCTTATGGTCCGGGTGACGGATCAGCCGCAACGTCAGCCACGCGAGCAGCGTGGCGAACAACGCGAGCCATGAGTAGCCGCGGGCGTTGACCGAGTATTCAATCAGCGGCGACGATCCGGCGACGGCCAATGCCGACAATACGACGGCGAAGCGTCTTCGACTGACTGCCCACGCAAGCCCCGCGGTCATGGGAATCAGGAGGACCCCCCCCACGAACGCCGGCAAACGCAGCGCCGCCGGATGGTCGCCGAGAAAGCGGCTGGTCACGTGAACCATCAGAGTGTGCAAGACATGGTTGTTGGGAGTGTAATGCGTGACGATGTAGCCGGGTGAGCGCGACGCATAGTTGAGATAGTTGTAGGACTCATCGTAGCGCATGGGGTGATCGAGGAGCCGCCAGCGCCCGGCGGCCGCCGCCAGCGTGATCGCGCATAGTAAGACGAGCATTGCCGCTTGCGGGGTACGCTGGCCTGCATCGCTGGACATCTCTACTGTTTCGGCTGCTTTGCGGTCGCGCTCGACCACTGCTTCGACCAGTTTTCTCGCGGGAGGGCGAGGCTCCTGCCGAGCCGCGTTTAGAGCTCCGCCGGCGACAGCCGTGGCTCGCCGAGCCTCGCCCTCCCCCTTTCGGGCAAGGAGCCCGCGGATGTTCACCGATACTGTCTTGGGGATGACCACGGCCACACTCGCAACCAATGTACATCGTGAACGCATGCTGGCCTTCCAGCGCGAGGGCAAGGGGTATCAGTTCCTTACGATCGTCGACCCCTACCTCGAAGCGGTCCCGGACGATACCCACGTTCGCCTGCTCGCCGTCCGGGAGTACCTGGCCCTGGGCCTCACCGAACCCGCGAGGGAACTGCTGGACGACGATCCGCCAGCGGTCGTGCTGCCGCCGGAACTCGCCGCACTGCGCGAGTCGATGTGTACGATTACCGATGCGCGTCAGGACTCGTCGCGGCACGAAGCGACTTTCGATGCCAATCTGGCGACCCTGTCCGCGCGCCGCTTCAACGTCGAGCCGATACGCCGATCATGGCTCGCGCGGAAAACGCACTTTCGACTTTTTCGAGATCGGCATGGTGTTTTTCAAGTTCGCCGAAAATGTCGCGAAGGCTGGCGATGGTTTCCATACCTTGGGAACCACCGCGCAGTCGATGATGCCCGCGAGCTGCCGCAGGCCGTAGGGACCGCGCTGATGCCCGGACCCTATCTTTTCGAGGGGCTGGGCCTGGGCCGCTACTTCGAACGCGTCCACGAAGCGACTCTTGACACCTTCCTCGGCTATAGCTGCGCGCTGTACATCGTCGAGCCGGATTTGGACGTCTTCGCCGCGGCGTTGCACCTCCATGATTGGCGGAAACCGCTCGGCGACCCGCGTGTGCTGCTCTTTGCGGGCCCCGACTGGCCCGCAGAGCTGCGCTCCGCGTGGGATGAAGACACGGACCTGCCGTTTCCGCAGCAGGTATTCACCGGCACGACCGCTTCCTGGGAAAGCGCTACACGGGCCGTCGATGTCATACGCGACGCTGGGCATCGCCGCGAGACGGAGATTCATGAGTCGCTGGGCGAGCTGAACCAACGCTACGCCTCGCGGGATGTCGTCTACTCGGCCGGGCGCTTCCGACGTGCCCTCGATGGCGTCGAATCGCCTTTGCGAATCCTGGCTGCGGTCAGCATCCATACCACCTTCCTTCAACATTCCATGCGCGACGCGAAACGGGCTCTCGAGTCGCTCGGCCACCGATGCGTAGTGCTCAGTGAGCAGACCGCTCACACGATCACCGGTCCCCTGACGTTCCACAAGGCCATCCGTGAGCTCGACCCGGATTTGTTTTTCGTGCTCGACCACATCCGTCCGGAATTCCAAGGAGTTGTCCCGGACAATCTCCCGATCCTGACCTGGGATCAGGATCAACTGCCGCACGTACTCACCAAGGGCAACCTGCAACGGGTCGCGAGGCACGATTTTCTTGCGGGTTGCTCGAAGTCGCACTGCGTCGCGCAAGGCCTCGATCCCAGGCAATTCCTTCACGCCCGCGTTCCCACCTGCCCTGAGCAATTCAGTGGCGAGCCGCTGTCCGACGATGAGGTCCGGCGTTACGAGTGCGATGTCTCCTACGTCAGTCACGCCTCGCAGACGCCGAAGCAGTTTCACGAAGCCGAACGTGCTTCCTACGGAAGCCCCACTTTGTCGCGGCTCCTGGACGTCATGTACGAGCTTCTGCCGGCCCTGCTTACCGACCATCGCACGGTCGACGGCGGCGTCATGAGTCGTGTTCTGGCTGAGGGTTGTCATCGTGTGGGGATCGCGAAGCTCGACGGCGATCTCGAAGAACGGTTGCGTAGTTGGTATCTCTGGCGGCTCGGCGACCGCATCTTTCGTCACGAGGCGCTCGAGTGGGCCGGTCGATGGGCTCGGCATACAGGACGAACGCTCCGCATCTACGGGCGAGGCTGGGACAAGCACCCCACGCTCGGCGAATTCGCCGCGGGTCCGGCCGAGAACGGCCGCGAGCTGCTTTGCGTCTATCGCGCCTCGAAGATCAATCTTCAGCTCATGCCCGCCGGTTTCATCCATCAGCGCTCGCTCGACGGGCTGGCGGCGGGCGGGTTCTTCCTCACGCGACTGTGCCCGCATGACCTGAAGGGAACGACCTTACGACGGCTGGATGCACGTATTACACAACTTGAAATCCGGTCGACGGACCATCTCCTTCAGCATGATGATCCCGAGCTTCAAGGTCTCCTTCGCGATTACCTAGGCGTGTGGCTCGGAAAAATGGACCACCACAAGTACGACCTCGTGAGTAACATTCGGCTCAACGCCGAGCTCCCCTATCCCGACGAGGTGTTTCCCGATTTCCGGGACGTCGTCTTCGACTCCGAAGAGGAATTCGCGACTCGCGCTGAACGGTTTCTCGCCGATTCAGGCACGCGCATGGCCATCGCCGAGCGAATGAGGCAGGTCGTGGTTGACCGTTTCAGCTACACCGCGACGATGGTGCAGTTCCTCCATGCCATGGCCGCGTACCTGCAACAGACGGCTTCCACAAGCACCGCCTCCTAGCCGCCGATAACTCACTTAGATTTGTCCGGCGCAGATCCTGCGCGTGGTCTTATGAGCGTGCCTTCAGCAGACATTTTCTCGGCGCCCGGCTGGGCCGTGGATAGCGACGCCGCCCGCTGGCAGGAGTCGCTTCGCCGTTTCTATGGCAGGGTCCGGCACGTCGTACGCGATCGTTGGCTCGACTACTACTATCTACGGATCAAGGAGCGCCTGGCCCATGTCATTCCGCCCGGCAGTCGAGTGCTCGATATCGGCTGCGGGACCGGTGAATTGCTCGCTTCGTTGCGGCCGTCCGTCGGCATCGGCGTGGACCTCAACGAAGCGACCGTAGCAGAGGCGACGCGTAACTATCCCACCCTTCGCTTCCTACACATGCGCGGCGAGGACGTTCACCAACTCGACGAGAAGTTCGATTACGTCCTTCTGTGTCAGGCCATTGGCGAAGTCTACGATCTGCTGGCCCTGTTCCGCGCGCTTCAATCCGTGTGCCATTCAAGGACACGCCTCGTCGTTGTGCACTACAGCCGCGTTTGGCAGCCGGCCCTGCGCCTGATGGAATTCCTGCGGCTGAAAAGCCCCTCGCCCGAGCAGAACTGGGTGCCCACTGACGAAATCACGCACCTGCTTGGGCTGTCCGGCTTCGAGCAGATCCGTACGTCGGGCATGACCATCGCTCCGCTGTACGTGCCGTTGCTATCCGCGTTCTTCAATCGCCTGTTGGGCAACCTGCCCGGCGTGCACCAGTTCGGCCTCAACAACGTCATCATCGCCCGTTCCATCCAGCCGAGAGCCAGCGCGGACGAACCTCGAAGCGTCTCCATTGTGGTCCCCGCGCGGAACGAGGCCGGGCACATCGCCCACCTGCTGCGGCGGATTCCGCAGCTCGCCCCCAAACAAGAAGTCATCTTTGTCGAAGGGGGCAGCACCGATGCCACGTGGTGGGCGATTCAAAAAGCTGCCGCGGAGTACCGTGGGCCGATGTCCATTCGGACGTTCCAACAGGAAGGCCGCGGCAAGGGTGACGCCGTTCGCAAAGGCTTCGCCGCCGCGACCGGTGACGTCCTCATGATCCTCGACGCCGACGTCAGCGTTCCGCCGGAAGAGCTTCGCGCGTTCTACGACGCACTGGTGACGGGAAAGGGAGAGTTCATCAACGGTTCGCGGATGGTCTATCTGATGGACCGGCGGGCCATGCGCTTTCTGAACCTGCTCGCCAACAAGGCCTTCGGCGGCCTCTTCACCTACCTGTTGTCGCAACGCTTCCGCGATACCCTCTGCGGCACGAAGGTCCTCACCCGCGCCGACTACAAACGCATCGTGTCGCAACGTGAGTACTTTGGCGACTTCGACCCCTTCGGCGATTTTGACCTGCTCTTCGGCGCAGCTCGTGCGAACTTGAAGATCGTCGACATCCCCGTCCACTACAAGGCGCGTTCGTACGGCGAGACGAACATCTCCCGCTTTCGTCACGGTTGGATGCTTCTACGCATGTGCTTCGTGGCCGCAAGAAAACTGAAGTTCATCTAGCGGTCGGGCGACGCTCGCCCAGCCGCGATGTGATCACGGCGCTGCCGCGTGCTGATTCGCCCCCTCAGTCGCTGCCCACGCCGGCTCGATCCAATCGCGCTTCAGCTGGGCTGCCTCATGCCGGTCCCGACATTGAAGCTCCGCCAACGCAAACCAGCGTTTGGCCTCCAACACGGTTCCGCCCGCGAGCGCCTGTCTGCCAAGAAAGAAGGCGGGCGCGATCAACGATCGTCGCTCCGGCAGTTTTTCATAAACCGCCGCCATCGCCTTCCGAAAGCGATCGCTTGCCTTTCCGGCGCCGCGCACTTCCAACAGGAACAGGCCTTCAAACACGTGCACGCCCAGATCAGGGTGCATGCCGGCGGGCGGCGTGACCTTGCTGTGTCCCCGGTACATACGATCCGTGTATGCAATGATCCAGACGGCGTTGGTCAACGGGTCGCCCGGTGCCTCCTCCAGCGCCGTTGGATCGGTGCCGAGGTGCACGTTCGTGAATTTCGTACCTTGCGGCCCGTAGCGCGCTCGGCCGTACGGCGCGACGTGAAACACGGGCGGAACGGTGTCCGCCGCAATGACCGCGAAAGCGTCTTCCGACGAAGAATGCGCACGCAGATAGCCCATCACCCCGCGCCAGTCCTGCTTGTCCGCCCGTCGTAGACCGTGAGCCGACGCCCGCGCCATGGGCAGACCTACCCCCGCGCACAGAACGCACGCGAATCCAAAACGCATCAGCGAGTTATGATGCGTGCAGACGTTGGAGATCGTCTCGATTCCAATCGCCACGCAGGCGAACACGGCGGCCGCGCCGAACAGCAGGTACTGCGGTTTAGGCAATGCGTTGCCAAGCATCGCAAAGATGACCGCATACAGAAATGGGAACAGAGCGACCCCCGCCAGGAAAACACCGCACGCGGCGTCCCCGGTCTTCCGCAGCCGCCGCACGATCCCCAGCAGGCCGATACTGGCGAGGCCCAGCGCAATGAGCAGAAGCAGCCACGAAGCCGGCAGCGCGACGAACAAAGTCCTGGTCGAGTACCCCGCGAAGAGCGCCGCAAAGCCCTCATAGAGGTGGTCCGCCGCGCGGGCCAGCGTGCGCGTCGGATGGACTGCGACAGCCTTGGTGCTCCGTGACAGGACGATCCAGAATATGGGCGCGTACGCTACGTAAGCCATAAGGACGGCCAGCAGTGTCGCCCGCAGATGACCGCGCCGGCGGTCCGCGTACTCGGCCAGCGCGTAGAGCACGATGCCGAATGCCAGAAAATGAGGATCGACCCAGCGGGTCATCAGTGTGGCCAGCATCGTCGCGGAAAACAGGATCCACCCGCCGATGGTCTGGAGGCGCCGCGCCCGAAGGAACGTTAGGAGCGTCGCCAACGCCAGGAAGAAGAACAACGCATACGGCCGGACCTCCTGCGACATGTACACGTGCAAAGGGCAGACGGCCAACAGGAGAGCGGCGAACAAGCCCGCCCGTCCGTTGTACATTCGTGACACCAGCACCCCGAGCAGGAGCACCCCGCCCGCGCCGAACGCCGCCGCCGGGAGCCTCACCCACCAATCGCTGTCTGCCAAGCCTAGCCGCGCGAGCCCCGCCCCGATGAGATTATCCAGCGGTGGCTGGCCCTCCTCCGCGGCTTTGATGATGACTCGCCCCAGGGAGTGATAATACGTATCCACCGTGACCAGCTCATCCATCCATAGACTTTCCGCGCCCAGGGCGTACAGGCGCAGAGCCAACGCAAGGAGTGCAATGACGATGATGGGAATCGCCGCGCGAGACCCTCGGGGCGTTCCTTCGTGGCTTGGCGGAGCGTGCCCTGAGGAACGAAAGGTCGTTTCGTCGCTCATCGTGCTATCGTTTCCAGCCACGGATGCAGACATAGGTGGTGAGTGCTCGCGGCCAGAAGGCCGGTGCGTACTTCACGACATCCACATCGAAATGTGACGACATCAGTTCCACGATTGTTGAATCCGGAGTCACGTGATATTTCGCGACGTTGCACCCTAGCAGGGACAGCGCAAAGTTCATCAGGGCATTCACGCCCGGCACGCCTACGACGTAGCAGCCGCCGCGGCGCAGCACGCGCCGGACCTCGGAGAATGCCCGCTCCTGCCTCTGCGGCGGGATCTCCTCGTGAATGCTCACCGCCAACGCCGCGTCGAACGATTCATCGTCGTACGGCAGACTGGCGATATCTCCTCGCCGCAAGGACGGCCGGATCGGCGTACCCGCGAACGATTGTGCCACGCGCTCGCCGCCATCGTGAAGGTCGATGCCGTGAATGTCCTCGAACAGCTCGGCGAGGTTCAGAAACGACACGCCGCTGCCGTAGCCCACCTCCAGCACCCTGTTTCCCGCCGGAAGCAGCTCGATGCAACGGGCCACGCGACGTTGAAACAGCCTCCCGATGATGGGAAGGCGGTAATAGCGAACGGGATCAGCCTCGCCGGTCCAGGCGTAGTGGCCGGCTGCCAGCATTTGTAATTCCATCGTCGGTTACTCACCTACGCAGATGCCGAGGGTATATCGGAGCATGGGAGGTATGGCTTGTGGATTCATTATCAGACGCGCCAAAACGGCCGATACACGTTGCACGATGAGGCCCGCGCCTGTGCTTAGCAACCGAGATGTCGCCGCTCGTTTTGACGACGCAGCGGCGACTTATGACAGCCGCAGCAACGTCTATGCGATGTACCGCCGTGCATCAGCACTAGCCGGGCACGTACGTGGCCGCAGCCTGGAGGTAGGCGGCGGCACCGGCGCAGTTATCGCCAGTTTGCCCGACCGATCCCGCGCTATTCACTCGGACATCGCCCCGCGGATGTGCCGGCTTGCCGCAAAGAAGCTCGGTTGTCCGAGCCTATGTTTCGACGCGGAGGCCATGCCGCTGTCTGACGAACAAGTTGATACCCTTGTCAGCGCCGAGATGATCTACTATCTGAGTCGCCCGGAGCGCTTTCTGGCCGAAGCGCATCGCGTACTGCGCCCCGGCGGACGCTTGGTCCTGTCCACTACGAACGCCACGATGGGCTTTCTCGACCACGGGCGCACGGTCCTTCGGAAGCTGGGTTTTCGGCGCATGTTTTTCGACGACGGCTCGCCCCACTTCCCATCCATCGCCGAGGTCACGCACGCGCTGCGCGACGCCGGGTTCGCCGTGGAGCACGTTCGCCACGTCGTCGTGGCGCCCTTTGCCTGGTGTAATCCCGTCAACCGACTCCTGGAGCGAACCCCGGTGCGGCGCTTCGCGCTCTTTGTCGTTGTCGTCGCCCGCAAGTTCCCTCGTTGAACGGTTCATCAGCGTGCGAGTCACTCGAACGCTTCTTTCACGACCTCCGCGTCGCCGCGACGTCATCTCGGAGTATGCCGTGCCCTACGAGACCAACCTGCACTTCCGTCCCGCACTCCGGGCACACGCCGGTCACATTGCCGCGCAGGTTGTATCCGCAGCGCCCGCAAATCACGTCGCCGCTTCCTTGGTGGGCGCGCCGCGCCGCCAGGAACAAACGGGCGGGGGCGATCGAAAGGACAATGGCAGGGAGCCAAAGCGGCAGGGAAACGTGTGCAACGGACTCCGGCACCGGCAACCGAATCGTCTCGTAGCCAACGTCCAGCATGCCATCGCCGACGCTCCGTCCTATACCCAGGAACTGCGTCCGTACGCCATATCGCGACCCCGACTCGGATGACGTGCTGACCCCGGCTTTTGGGGCAAGATAGCTGCCCGTCCAGTACGCCAGGTCAAGCCCGCCGTCGTAGAGTTGTAGCCCAACGGAAATGCCGGACGGCAAGGCCATGACCACACGCACCTAGCGCATGAAGCTCCCCGCACCCATGGGGAGCAGAAGGCAGAGGCCGATGACAGACGCAACCGTAACCGCACTCCACGAACCAAGCTTCACGATATGCTCGACCAGGAACCGGCGGCGATGGGTAATCAATAGGATACAGACGCCGGCAATCGGGATAAGCACGGCCACCGGGACGTGAAGGTGTTCCAGCGGCCCAAAGCCCAGAGCAAAATGCAGGTTCAGCGCGCTTGAGACGATGAGCAGCGTAACGACCGCGCTCACGCCGATCATCGCCAGCCACATGTGCGCCTTCATCAACATGCCCGTCTATCTAACCGACGCAGTTCTGGCCGTCCCGCACTCCGGGCAAACGCCGGTCACGTTACCCGCGAGGTCGTAGCCGCATTTCTGGCATCGTCCCTGACGGCGGCGACGCCAGCGGCGCAGCGGGCCGCGGACGAAAGCGAGCGTCGGATAGGTACCCAAAAGAACCACAACAACCCAGCTCGCACAGAAGACGCCGTACACTGTGGAGGAGTAGAGGTTGTTGGGTTGGGAGTACATGCGACCTCGGACGAAGCCGAAACCCATCCATGCGGAACGGATATCCGCCTTCGCGGGGTCACCGACCGTGGAGTAAATCGCCCCGAATTCGCGAGTCGAGAGCTGTATCCCGATACTTCGCTCCGAATCGACCTGCCAAGCATGCCAACGGCTCGGATCGCTAACAATGCTTGACGTGAGCGCGGCCATCGCAGCCAAACTGAGCACCGTTATAAGTCCCTTGCGGATCATGTTCCCTTAACCGCTGTCCCGCACTCCGGGCACACGCCGGACACGTTTCCGGTCAGGTCGTACTTGCACCTAACGCAGAGCCCGGCGTTACGGTGCTGCCATCGAATCAGCCTGCGAAAGAGCGCCCGCGCGGGCAGCGCAATGAACAGTGCGAACGGGAGCCAAAGCGGGATCCGTACCTGATGGCAGAGTTGAATCGTGCTTTCGTTCCACCGCGGCTCCCAGGGTTCAGTAGTACTCTCCCTGACGATGAAGCCACCAAGCCTCACCTCCCTGAAAGGGAGAGACGCGGTTGTGCCGGTGTATCGGGCAAACCAGAACCGTCCCGACTGAATTGCGAGGATCGTCTTCGCGCCATGCCGGTTCCAACTGATCTCGCGGTATGGCCAGTCGCCCGCGGGGAATTGGTGATAGTGCAAGTATCTCCCGTGCGAACTCCGTTCCGGTGCCGCTCTGAAACTGACAAAGTACGCAGCGGCAGTACATGCCGAAGCAAGCGTCAAGAGGATGATCGCCGCCTTGCGCATTATGGCTCTGGTCCTCGGAACTGCTTAGCGTCGCCGTCCCTTGGGTACCCTATCCGCATCCTTGATCCACCACCGCCACGGGCAGGGGGATGCCAGCCCCGTAGGTGCGGTCGGGAGGGTTGTCTTCCCAGACGCCGGGGATGCGGGTTTGGCAATACGGGCAGGTCGAACCCTTCATGCGGTTTTCCTGGACGACAAATCCCATCCGGCGAATGAGCAGCTTCTCGCACGACGGACAGTAGGTGTTCTCACGCGTGCCGAAGGCGCTGGGGATGTTGCCAGGGTACACATAGCGCAGGCCCGCGGCCTTGCCGAAGTCGTAGGCGCGAATGAGCGTGGCGGTCGGGGTGCGGGGCGGGTCGGTCATCTTGTAGTCGGGGTGGAAGGCGGTCACGTGCCAGGGAGTATCAGGTGACACGCCGGCTAGAAAATCGGCGATGCCCTTGAGCTCGTCGTCGCCGTCGTTGAAGCCGGGGATGACGAGAGTCACGATCTCCAGCCAGAAGTCCATCTGCTTGATGAGCTTGATGGAGTCGAGCACGTTCTGCAGCACGCCGCCGAGGCTGCGGTATTTCTTGTCGTCGAAGCCCTTCAGGTCAACCTTATACAAATCCACGTAGGGGCGGATGAACTCCAGCACCTGCGGCGTAGCGTTGCCGTTGCTCACGAAGCCGCAGACGATCCCCTCGGCCCGGGCGAGCTTGAAGATTTCCACCGCCCAGTCGGCCGTGATCAGCGGCTCGTTGTAGGTGCTGACCAGGACGGGAATCTTGTTCTCCACGGCCAGCTCGATGAGCCGATCCGGCGAGACGAAGTTCGGGCGGGCGACGGCCGCGTCGTCGCGCAGCGCCTGGCTGGTCACCCAGTTCTGGCAGTAGCTGCAGTGCAGATCGCAGCCCAGCATTCCAAAGGATAGCGCGTCCCGCGCGGGGTAGGCATGATAGAACGGCTTCTTCTCGACGGGGTCGATCTGCACGCCCGCCACGTAGCCCGATGGCGCTCGCAGTTCGCCATTTTCGTTGAACCGAACGCGGCAGATGCCGCTGCGCCCCGGCTTGATCCAGCACCGATGCCCGCAGGCCAGGCATTGAACTTCGTCGTTCTCGCCGCGTATGACCAATTGTGGCGCGGACGGCATGGTGCTCTCTTCGAGGAGCTGCTTGAGCCGCATGGTGGTCGGACTGGCTGCCCTTGGCATGGCGTCTCTCGCGCAAGGTTCTTATTGATATTATAGCTTGCAGGTGACCTCGGGGTGGCATGGCCAAGCGAAGTGCCGCGATGCCCTGCGTTTGCCACCGCCCGGCGAATCGGAATAATCCCCACCGCCCATGTTCTACGCCCTGATTGTTGCCCTGCTGTCGCTGGCCGGTGCGGCCGTCCCGATGCGCTACCGGCTCGGACACGCTCAACTCCAGGTGTATCTCAGTTTGGCCGCCGGCGCCTTGCTCGGTGCCGCGCTCTTCCATCTGTTGCCTGAATCCGCCGAGCAGATCCACGGCGCTTTCGGGCTTCCCACGGTCATCGGCATCGGGCTGGTGTTTTTCTTGCAGCGGTACCTCGCTCCGCACAGTCATGAGCCCCTTGGTCATTCGCACCATTCACACTCTTCGCACTCTTCTCCTCCTTCAGACACCGCACAGCACCAGCATGAGCCCCTCGAGACCCTGCACGTAGCGTTGGAGCACTCCGAGCAGCACCCTCACGTCCACGCTCGCCCGTTGGTGACGGGTCTGGTCGCAATCCTGGCCCTTTCGATCCATTCCTTCTTCGACGGCGTGGCTATCGGCGCGGCCGGAGGCGGGACGATCGCGGGCGGCTCACTCGGCGTGGCGGTGTTCCTGTCGGTGCTGGTTCACAAGCCCTTGGACGGCCTGTCCGTATCCGTGCTGTTGCTGAGCAGCGGCGTCCGTTCCCGCAATTTGTGGCTGATTCAGGTCCTTTACGCCGCCCTGGTGCCCCTCGGCGCGATCGCCTTCGTCGCCACACGCGGGGCGATCGCCGACCCGTCCACGTTCGTCGGCTATACACTTGCGTTCAGCGCCGGCACGTTCCTGGCGATCGCCCTGACAGACCTTCTGCCCGAGCTGCACTTCCACGCCCATGACCGGCACAAGCTTTCGGCGGCGCTGCTGACGGGCTTGCTGGTGATGTGGTTGACGAGTCTGATCGGTCACTCGGACGCCCACGACGAGCATGACCATGCTATGCGGTCGGACGCGGCGGGGATGTTTCGCTCTTCGTAGGCCGCGGGCCGATGAGTCGTCCCGCGAATCGCACCGCGAAGATCACCAGCAGCCAGATGAAGACCGGCGCGATGAAGGAAAAGGTCGGGTCGTCGCAGATGACCTCGTCCGCACCGCGCAGCACCTTGAACCAGCTCTCGCCGGGAGTGAATACGCGGTAGCTCTTGGCGGGGTCTGCAAAACCGTTCTTGAGCAGCATCAGCCCCAAGCGCAGAGCTACGAAAGCGTGCGCCAAGGCAACTCCGACCAGCAAGATCACGATCCTGCGCCGCCAGCGTGCGGGCGTGGCCAGGGCCAGGCCCGCCACCATGGCCGTCGGCCATAGGCCCATGGGGATGCTGCTCGTGGCGCTGACGCCGAACGTCTGCGGCACGTCCTTGTTCATTAGCACGGCCAAGGTGTCCTTGCGATCCTCGGGTCCGGGGAGCTTGTAGTGCCGAGGCAAGGTGCCGGGTGTGATCGCGTCGAGGTCGTCGAACAAGGTCGGTGACGCGAGATCGAGAAACCGCGCTTTGCCCGGCGACAAAAACGACGAGTCCGCGAAGACCCACTCGCCGAAGCTGCGAAAGTACGCCGCGTAGGTCGGCCACCACCCGGGCCAGGGTGCAATCAGTAGCGCAAAGCAGACCATGAGGATGCCGACAAAGCGAAGGACGGCCTTGGGCTCAAACATGAACTCGCCTTCGTTGCCGGCGCGTCGCCTGCGCCACCCACAGCAACCACAGCGCCAGCGAGAGGACGATGAAGGCCGCCTGCCAGACTTCCAGGTGCAGGATATCAAAGGCCTCGCGCCAGTGGGCGGCGCTGAGGAACAAGGTGATGATGCGGATGACGTTCACCACGGCCAGGATCAAGGATCCTATTACGACGGCGGGCAGCTTGGAAAGCGTCGATACGGGCGAAGCCAGCACGGCCGCCGCGAACAGCGCCGTCGGCGCCGCCGCGTCGCAACCCCGGGCCACGGAGATCGAGCCCCGCGAGGACTTCATGTAGGTTTCGTCGCGTTCCACGTCGTCGTACCCGAACGTGTGCAGCACGCCTACGGAGGCGTCGGCGTTGAACCGCAGGTACCACGGGAAGAACCTGTCCTTCATGACCGCAGTCGTGGAAACCACATAGTAAATGGCCATGAACACGGCGAAGAGGATCAAGAAGCGCAGGTCCCGGCCGTGCGTGGAGAACCAGGACCGCTCGCCGGCGGCATTTTCGGGCGGTGGGCCTTCTGCGGGCCCGTTCGGCACGGGAGGTTGCGGCGGCTCGCGTGGCGGAATCGGTGGCTTAGATGGGTTCTGCACGCTGTTCTCGGTCCCGACCGCGTCCGCCCATTTGTGCCCGGCCGTCGTCGACCAGGCTGCATCAGCGGATCATATCGCCGACGCCGCCTGTGAGCCAAGGTCGATAACCCACATGAAAGAGCCACAGCACCGATGCGACTGAAAAAAACCGCGTGGCGGCCCAGTGGGACCGCCACGCGGGGTCGATAGAACGCCAACCTCGGCTACGCGGTTGCCGGCGACGTCCGACGGCCAAAGTAGATCTTCGCCGCAGTGATGAGCAGCAAGGTCAAGACCGCCAAGCCCCACTGCGACATGGTGGGAATAGCGGTATGCGTGCAAGGAGGGCTGAGCGAGGCGCAGGTCGCCAGTTTGGTCCACGTACACTGAGCGCACTGACAACCCGCATACGTCGTATCCGTGCATGCCCCGAATGGGGCCGCATCGCAGCAGGCCCCGATTTCGGCGTCGCAATCGCCCGCCGCCTCGACCGCCGCACACGTGGCGCCCTTGGTCCACGCGTGTTGGTTGAGAGTTCCCGGACTGCCCGGTGGGCAGTCCGCTGCCACCGCGTCATCGGCGCAGGTGCCGGAGATCAGGTCACAACAGGCGCCCAGTGTTTCCAGGCAACTGACGTCGGCGCATAGCTGACTATCGTGCCAAGTCTGCTGAGTCCCTGCGCACTCGGTCGACGCCACGCCGTCCGTACATGCGCCTTCCGGGCCCGGCCCTGCCGCGCCCGGAGAATGGTCGCAGCAGGCCCCGACTTGGCCGAACGAAAGCTGCGTAGCGCCCAAGTGCGCCGCGATGAGCGCCGCGAGGAGCGCGGTTCGCCCTCGCCCCGGCAGGCGAGCAGCTTTCGCGGGCCCGCGCGATCGGGCTGCGTCCGTAACCACTGTCTGGTATTCACTCGAGTTCCATCTTTCCATTACGATTCTCCACGATGCGACCTTCCCGGCGCATCTCGCTCCATCGACTCATCCATGGACGGCCGGCCCGTCCACGCTTCTTGCACCTCGTCCATGCCTCCGCCAAGGAGGCTAAGCCGGACACCGTGCGCGCATCGGCCGCAAGATGGATCGAGAAACCCGGACTTAGGTAGAGAAGACCCCGCTCCCGTGCCCCCATCACCCCGATGCTTCAGGCAAGATAACGTGTCGGATGCGTATGCGTCATCGGGGTTTGCCTGGATGGAAAAAACCCGCGGCGAGGTTCCCCCAGGGGCGCAAAAAAACCGCGCGTGAATCCAGCTGGACGCACGCGCGGGAATCGGCTTTACCGTTTGACTAAACTGTTTCCAACGCTTGGCGTCGGCCGAAGTAGATCTTTGCCCCGCTGAGCAGGAGCAGCGCCAGCACCACCAGGCCCCACTGAGATACCGTCGGGATCACGTTGTGCGTGCAAGGCGGAGTCAGCGTGGCACACGTCGCCAGCTTCGTCCAACTACATTTGACGCACTGGCAGCCGGCATAGGTCGTGTCGGTGCAGGCGCCGAACGGGTCTCCGTCGCAGCAGGCTCCGATTTCGGCGTCGCAACCGCCTGCGGCTTCGACCGCCGCACAGGTCGTACCCTTGGTCCAGGAATGTTGCTCCAGGGTGCCCGGAGTGCCGGGCGGGCAAGCGCTGGCCAGGACATTGCCCACACAATCACCAGTGATCAGGTCACAGCAGGCGCCCAGCGTCTCCAGGCAGGTGATGTCAGCGCAAAGCTCGCTCTTGTGCCAGGTAAGCTGCGGGCCTACGCAATCCGCCGGTAGAACGTCGTTGGTGCATGCGCCTTCGGGGCCCGGCCCTCCAGCGCCCGGAGAATGGTCGCAACAGGCGCCGCCGTGTTGCTCGCACCGGCCGCTGGCTTCGACGGCGGCGCACGATTCGTTCAAGAAGAACTCCAGCTGGCCCCCAACACAATCCGCGGGGAATACCGGGTCCACGCAAACGCCGCCGAGCGGCTCATGATCACAGCACGCACCACACTTTCCGCTCAGGAACACGCACAGCCCGCTGCCGTTGCAATGCTCGTTCGTACACGGGTCGGAGTCCGACGTGCAGGGGGTGCTTTCCGGTGCGTCGCTCTTGTCCACACAGAGCCCCGTGGCCGGGCTGCAGTTCGCACCGCCCTCGCACGGCGGGACCGGCCCCGGGCACAGCACGTCGCGGAGGAACACGCAAAGCCCCTTGCCGTTGCAATGGTCGACTCGGCAAAGATTCGGCGGGCTGTCGGCTTCGCAGGGCGTGCTCAGCACCGCGTCCGGCTTGTTCACGCACATTCCCGTCGATGGGTTGCAGTTCGCTCCGCCTTCGCACGGCGGAATCGCAGGCTGACAAGTGACCGCACTCAGAAAGACGCACGCGCCCAAGCCGTTGCAATGGTCATTGGTGCAGAGATTCGGCGGACTCTCCGCTTCGCACGGCGTGCTGAGGACCGCATCGGGATTGTTCTTGCACATGCCGTCCGCCGGATCGCAGTACTGTCCGCCCTCACACGGCGGGACGGCCAGCTGACAAGGCACGGAACTCAGGAACGTGCACGCTCCTAGGCCATCGCAATGGTCGTTCGTGCAAAGATTCGGGGGATCCTCCGCTTCGCACGGAGTGCTGTAGCTCGCGTCCGGATTGTTCTTGCACAGGCCGTCCGCCGGGTCGCAGTACTGTCCGCCCTCGCACGGCGGGTCCGCCGCCGGGCACATCACGTTCCCGAAGTTCACGCAGGCGCCCATTCCGTTGCAATGATCGATCAGACACAGATCGGCGGGGGTTTGGGCCTCGCACGGAGTGCTCAAGGGCGCATCGGGTTCGTCCTCGACGCACAGACCGCTGCTGGGATCGCACCGCTCCCCGCCCTCACAGGGCGGATTCGCTTCTTGGCATTCCACCTCGCTGAGCAGTGCACAAACGCCAAGCCCGTCGCAGTGCTCGATCGTACACAGGTTCTTGTCGGTGTCGCACGGGGTGCTGTAGGGTGGGTCAGTGTCTTCCACGCACATGCCGGTCGCCGGCACGCAGTGGCTGCCCGCGTCGCATACTCCCACCGAGGGGGGGCAGGTTACGGTGCTCAGGAGGACGCAGGTTCCCGTTCCGTTGCAATGGTCGGTCGTACAAAGCCCAAAAGGATCGCCCCGTTCACAGGGCGTGCTAAAGCCGGCATCCGGCTGATTGACACACAAGCCCGTCGATGGGTTGCACAACTGCCCGCCTTCACACGGTGGGTTCGCCGCCTGGCAAACGACGTTGCTCAGGAACACGCAGTTTCCCGTGCCGTCGCAATGCTCCAGCGTGCAGAGATTGCCGTCGGGGCCTTCGCATGATGTGCTCGCGGTCGCATCGGATTGAGCGACGCAGACTCCGCCCGTGCATAGTTCGCCGCCCTCGCAGGGAGGACTCGGCGCCTGACACTCGGCATTGGAGCAGCATTCGAATACACAAGTGTCATTGCCTTCGCAGCAATCCGGCGTGCCCCCGGAGCACGGGCTGCCGGGGGAGACGCAGAACCCATTGACGCAAACTTCAACGCCGTCGCAGAAAACGCCGTTGCTCGGGCAATCCGCGTTGGAGCAGCATTCCGCCCTGCACTTGTTATTGTCCTCGCAGCACTCCGGCGTGGGTGATGAGCAAGGATCGCCTTCCGATTCACAGACGCCGTCCGCGTTACACACTTCCGCCCCGTTGCAGAAGGCCCCGTCCTGTTCGCAATCGGAATCGAGAACGCACTCCACCGCCCGGATTTCCACCATCAAGTCGTTGTGGTCGCGATCCGAGCCTGCGTTGGTATCCTCAAAAAACACGGCCCAGACTTTCGTCGTAATCGGCACTGACGGGAGACCGGTGAGTTGGTACGTAACCATGTGATCCAGACCGTCGGGGTTGGACGCTTCGTTGGAGTAGTGTGGATTGCTTAGGCTGGTGTCGGAGTCGTTGGCCCTCGCCCATTCCCAAACCGCACCCGTGCCGAAAGTGACCGAGACGGGTCCGCCCGAAGCGTTGCACCCCGTGTTCGATACGTCAAAGAGCTTGACGTAGCCGAAACCGCTTACCCGATAGCCGAACTCCTGTGTAAATCCGGCGAAGCGGGCCTGCGCCGTGGCGGTCGCGATGCCGTCCGTCCAGAAGTCGTCGTCTCCGGACCCTGCGCTACCCGTGAGCAGGTTTAGGTTTGAGGCAAAGCCGTTGTCATCTACGCGCGTGGCTGTGATTGTGCCGTTGCTGAAATTCAGCCCGCTCGCAACGAAGTTCCCGCCGTAGGTGCACTCGAAGATCTGCTCATGATTTAGTTCGGCGCCCGGAGGGGTTCCAAGGGTCGTGAAGCCAGCCAGGGCCGGTGCAACCAGCACGCCAACCCAACACAGGGCAAGCCCCAGACATTTCAGTGAGCGCATGGAACGTCCGAAACGATGATCGAACTGAGTACGATCGTTCATGGTTTTCTTCCCGACCTTCCGACCCGGCGGCTGGTGACTGCGGCCGCGCGATCCCACTCCCGCTGCGAACGGAAAAACCGTTCACAGCATCCACGCGCACGATAACCTGGTCGGATTGCGGCCAGACCAACCGCGAAGGCCGGGCTAGCGATGGGGAGCCGGGTATCCCGGATAATAAACCTGCTGCTTCCCGAAACCGCTCCGCTTCCTCCCAGGTACAACTCCGATAACTTAGGTCAGGATAACGTAAGCGTTAACCTTGTGTCAAGTAGAAAAAGTGAGAAACAATGGAGAGTGTAAACCCAGCCGGCAACGGGACTTAGAGTGGATTCTGCCCCTCTACGGGTTTCTTCTATCCAGCGTTAGGCGGGCAGCCGCGCCGAAATAGGCCTTCGCACCAATCAGCAGCAGCAACGTCAAGATCACCAAACCCCACTGCGAAACCGTGGGGATTTCGGTCCGGCAGTCTTGGCCGATGGTCACGAGGGTTTCGCACAAGTCAGAGACGTTGGCGCATTCGTCATCCGCTTGGCACGTGATGACGGTGGGGACGCCCGCGGGAGCACTCAGCGGCAGCCCGTCGGCCCGTTCGCACGTGACCTGGCACGTGCCACATGCATCGGTGCATGTTGGAGGATTGAATTCAAGCGGGACATCCGGGCAGCCTCCCACACTCTCGGGACAATCGACAACGATGGGCGGCGTGGTGTCGAAGATATCGATCCGCTGAATGCACTCTGCCGTGTTCGGGCCGCCGCCCGTCGCGGCCGCAAGGCCCGCTCCATCGATCGCGGTGACGGTACGCGTGACGGTGAGCTTTGGCGGCGGCGTGACCCCGGCCGTTTGGCGCTCCGTGCAGTCGTTCACCACGGTCTCGGTTTCCACGGTGACCTGCGGCTGCGGATTGCAGTTGTCCGACACGGTAGGCTCACCGAACTCGCCGACTCCATCGCATTCGAACTCGAGGTCTGGTGGGCACTCGACTCTGGGCGGAGTCGTGTCCACGATCTCGACTTGTTGCGTGCATTCCGCCGAGTTTCCGCAGTCGTTCGTGATCGTGCACGTCCGAAGGATGTTCTCCTCCTGCGGGAGCTTGCCGGGCGTGGACTCCTCGATGCAGACCGCCGTAGGATTCGGGCTGCACGTGTCGTCAAGGATGGGGTCGCCGAACTCGCCGACTGCGTCGCACTCAAAGGTCCGTGCCGGCGGGCACGTGATGCCCGGCGTCGGACAGTCGTGCTCGCAGCGATCCTCGGCCTCGTCGCACGTATCAAGCGTACAGGGCACGCCGTCGTCGCAGGCATCCTCGCCCGCTACGCAGATGCCGGCGCGGCAGGTTTCCGCGCCGTTGCAGAACAAACCGTCCTCGCAGGGCTGGTTTTCCGGAACAGGGACCGCGACACAGTTCCCCGTAGCCGACTCGCACCGGCCGATGTTGCACGGGTCGTTTAGATATGAGCAGTCTCGTACGACGCCTTCGCATTTGCAGGGCGGAAACTTGCCGGAGCACCGATCGTTGATGGTACACAGGTTGCCGTCGTCGCAAGGGTAAGAGTTGCAGGTGTAGGTACATCCCGTGGACGGCGGACTCGTGGCTGGGTCGCACAGATCGTTCGTACAGGGGACGCCGTCGTCGCAGCGCCGGGGATCAGGGATCCACTTGCACTTGCCCAGGTTGTCGCTGAGGTTCTCCTCGAGGCACGTGTCGATCGTGCAGTCCAGCCCGTCCACCGGACAGGGGTCCGGCCCGTCCACGCACCTTCCCGCCGTTAGGTCGCAGAACTCGACCCCGTTGCAGTAGAGCCCGTCCTGGCATTGCGCGTCGTTCGTACACCCCTCGCAAACGTCTGACGCCTCGTTGCACGTCAGCGGTGACGCACACCGATCGGGTGCGTCCACACAACCGATGTTGCGGAGGCAGTGCTCGGTCCCGTCGCAAAACACGCCGTTTTGACATGGGGCGTGATCCTCGACGCACTTGCAGATGTCGGCGACCTCGTCGCAGAAGTCATTGGTGCAGGCGAACGCGTCAGGCGGGCACGGGTCCGGGCCGTCCGTACACGCGCAGTTCAGGCACGTTTCAGTGCCATTGCAGTACAAACCGTCGCCGCAGCTGTTGGTATTATCGCAAACGAAGGCACAGCCGGTCGTCGGATTGCAGACTTGGTCGCTGCACGGGTTCCCGTCATCCGGGCAACGCGCGTCGCTGGGCGTGTGTGAGCAGGTATCAGTCGCTTCGTGGCAGGAGTCGATCGTGCAGAAGATGCCGTCGTCGCAGGAGTTCGAGTCGCAAAAACCCGCGTTGGCAGGCGGCGCGGACTCGAAGGCGAGCGCCCACGCAACGATCAGGGAACCCGCAATGCGACGGCCGACCTCCGCGCTCCGGCCGCGTTTCGCGCGATGGAATCTTGCCATGTTGGAATCCGAAATCGGGGACGCGCTTCCGACCGCCTGTCCCCCCTGGGACGGACGCCAGCTCGTCGCGTTATGGGATGTCCCCCTCCGCCTTCTGGCGGGATAACTCGTCATCCATGATAGCCGGCCGCGATTCCTCGGTCAATCGCTTGGACGAACCGCCGCCCGCGTCGAACGCGGCGAAGCCCAGCTTTCTCACACTCGCATCAACATCGTTCCCCCGGATCCGCTTCCGCGCAAAGCGGATGGTTCGATCCCGTTGTTTGTATCCAGGAGCTGACCATCCGGAGTCGTTGCCCTTTTGCGTCGGCTGGGGCTCAATTGCCATCCTCTGGCCGCCCAAGCTGGCTTTGGTATTGCTCTAGTATCGCCCGCCATTCGATGGCCAAGTCGTAGTGGCCCTGGCCTGGCTCGGTGGCGTCCCAAACCTCGTAGAGCTGAACGATCCGTTGCAACGACTCGCCGAGGTTGTCGAACAAATCGTCCGAAGGGCTTGGGACGCGGGGATCGTCCTTCATGCGGTAGTAGCCGTCGAGCAGCATTGACTCGGCCTCAGCGAGCAGCGACGCAGCGGCCTCCGCGTCTATTTCTGCAAGCGCGCCGGCTTGGCCGGCGATGGCGCCGCCGAGCATCTGGAGAGCGCAATAGCGCCACCAGACATCGCGATGGCCGTCGGGAAACAGACGCTTCCGGATAGCCAGACATTCTTGCAGCACTGGCTCGGCATCGTCATATTTGTTGAGTTTGAGCAACGTCTCGCCGAGCATGCCCAGCAGGCGGCCGACTAATTCTGGTTTGACACTCGTTTCTTCGTGAGCGGATTGCAGCCCGTCGCGCAACAAGGCCTCGGCTTCGGCGAAGTTACCTTCGGCGTAGCGTGCCTTGGAAAGGTCGAGCAAGTACTCCAGCGTTTGGGGATGGCCGTCCCCCAGCACCGTGCGAGATTGCGCCAGCGCCTCGCGAAGCAGCGGCTCGGCTTTGGCATCATAGCCTTTGCCTGGTTCGGCGGCGTCCCAGGCTTCGTAGAGTTGAACGATTCGTTGCAGCGACTCGCGGAGGTTGTCGAGCCCCAAGTTGCGGGATGGGTCGGGAACGCGGGGGTCACCCTTCATCCCATCATAGCCCTCAAGAAGCATCCGCTCCGCTTCCACGAAGAGATCCGAAGCCGCTTGCAAGTCGGTTTTCGCAAGGTCGGCAGCCTGGCCTGCCAGCGCGCCGCCGAGCATTTGGACGGCGCAGTAGCGCGACCAGATGTTTTGGTGGCCGTCGGGAAATGCTTGCTGCCGGAGCGTCAGGCACTCGCGCAGCACCGGCTCCGCGTCGTCGTATTTCCGCGCTTTGAGCAACGTCTCGCCGAGCATGCCGAGCAGTCGGTGGACGATGTCATGCGCGTTACCGAGTTCCTCACGAGCCGTTGCCAGTCCTTGGCGCAACAGCGCCTCGGCCTCAGCGAAGTCGCCTTCGGAGTAGTACACTTTGGATAGGTTGCGCAGATGCTCCAGCGTTTGGGGATGCCCGGCCCCCAGCAACTCGCTGGATCTCGCCAGCTCCTGGCGAAACAAGGCCTCGGCTTCAGCGACGCTCCCCGTGCTATGCAAGGCCGTCGCCAGTTCATACACAGCCGCGGCCGTGTGCGGATGCTCATCACCCACGCGCTCGCGAGATCGCGCCAGTTGCTCGCGGAGCAGCGCGGCGGCTTCGGCGCCATCGCCCTTGTTGAACAGTACCCGGGCCAGGTCATTCAGGGCGAGGTTGGTGTGCGGATGCTCATCGCCCAGTAATCTCCGACGCACGGCCAGGGCCCGCCGGAGCAGCGGCTCCGCTGCGGCGAGGTCACCCTTCTCGCTGAGCAACAATCCCAGGTCCCTCAGATCCCAGGCCGCGTCCAGGCAATCGTCTCCCTTGAGCCGGCGACGCATGGCCAGCGCGTCGCGGTAGAGCGGCTCGGCTGCGGCGTCATCCCCTTTCGCCTGAACCGCCCTCGCCAGGACACTCAGGGCCCATGCCGTGTGCGTATGCCCCTCGCCGAACAGCTTGCTGATGGAAAGCGCTTCCCGCGCGAACTCCTCGGCTTCGTCCAAGCGGCCTAGACGACGGGTCACTTCGGAAAGGTTCCCAAGACACCATGCAACCGGTTCGCTATGCGGTCCCAGGCGTCGACGCCATATTTCGAGCGAGCGATGGAACATTTCCTCTGCGGCGTCAAAATCGTTTCGGGCGACCGCCGTCCACGCCAATGCGTCAAGGGCTACGGCGATCGCCTCATCGCTTGAAGTCTGCTGCGCCAAGACGAGCGCGGTCTCGACGTGTGCCCAGGCGTCGTCGTACCGAGCGAGCGAAAGGTAGGCCCTGCCGATCGTCACCCGGACGGCGATCTCGACCTCCGGCTCGCCTTTGAGCTGTTCGCCCAGGTTTCGGGCCACCTCGTCCAACATTTCCCGGACGGTGTAGTCCGGGCCCTTCGTCGCGGAGTACGCGTCGGCCGAGCCCAACATGTTCTGAATGTACTCGGTGACTCTCTTGGCCTTGGCCGCACTGGCTTCCGCCATCTTGCGCTGATCGTCGGCCTGACGCCGCTGTTCGACCTCCGCCTGGCGGGCGATCTCCGCTGCCTGCGCTGCTTGCTGCGCACGGTCGCGGGCCTTGCGCGCCGAAACCGCCAGCCCGCCCGCCGTGGCGCCCCCGACAAGCAGGCCGACAATCGCGATCCCCACACCGGCGGAAAGGGCCCTGTTCCGACGCACGAACTTTCCGAGTTGATACACCGCGTCGGTGCCGCGCGCCTGAACCGGTTCATGACGAAGGAATCGCCGGAGGTCGTCGGCCAAAGCCTCGACCGATGGATAGCGGCGCTCCGACTGTTTTTCGAGGGCTTTCCGGGCAATGGTCTCGAGGTCGCCACGAAGCGAGCGGTCGATCGAACTCAATCGTGGCGGGTCGGCGCTTTCGATGGCCCGGATCGCCGCAGGAAGGTTGCCGGCGGCGATTTCGTAAGGCAACCGCCCGGTCAGAAGCTCGAACAGGACAACCCCCAACGCGTACACATCCGAGCGCGTATCCACCTGCGCTGTGTCTCCGCGGACCTGCTCCGGACTCATGTAGGCGAGCGTGCCGACGAGCTGGCGAGCATCCGTCAGCCGTGTTGCGGCCGGATCGCCCTCGACCAGCCGGGCCACGCCGAAGTCGATCACTCTGGGCCGACCGGTGTTATCCACGAGAATGTTGGCCGGCTTCAGATCGCGGTGGATCACGCCGCGCTGATGCACGTACTGAACCGCATCACACACCTCGAGAAACAAGTTCAGGCGGGCGTGACAGTCCAGTTCCCGCCCTTGCGCAAAGCGAGTAATGGAAGCCGCATCCGGAATCAGCTCCAGGGCAATGTAGGGCGCGCCGTCCGGATCGTCCTGCCCGGTGCCCGCCGCGTATACCTGGGCGATGTTGGGATGATGAAGATCGGCGAGAATCTCGGCCTCAGTCACGAATCGCCGCAGCCGTTGCGACGAGACCAGAGCGCCTTGCATCAGTTTCAGAGCAACCGTGCGTCGCGGGCGCTCCTGCGTCGCTTCGTAGACCGCGCCCATCCCGCCCACGCCGATAGCGCGAATGAGAACGTATCCGTCGATTCGGCGTCCCACCCAACGCTGCGCCGCCTGCAAAGCCGCCTGGTCCGCGGGAAGGGAGCCATGCTCCTCCGCGAATGTGGAGGGTCGGAAGGCGGCCGGCGGTTCCAGAAAACCAACTTCCACGCGCCCGTCGCTTTCCAACAGGCGGGCGATGTGCGCGCGGAGGTCGGCGTCGCCGCCGCATAGCGTTTCGAGACGTGTGACGCGCTCCTCAGACGGCGTGTCGAGGACGACATTGAAGATCTCATCGACGCGCTGCCAGTAATGTCGATCACGCGCCTGCGCTCGGGTCTGGTCCGTGTTTCTGGCGATCATTCGTTTGCCTTTGACGCCAGCCAGTCCCGCAGCCAGGCGCGGGCGAAGCGCCAGTCGCGCTCCGCGGTGCGCGTGGTTACTTCGAGCATCTGGGCGGCCTCTTCCATGGACACGCCGGCGAAGAAGCGCAGCTCCACGAGTCGGGCCTTTCGCGGATCGATCTGGGCCAAGGCGGTCAGCGCCGCATCGAGGTCGGTCACATCCGCGGCCGCGCTCTCAAAGACGGCTAGCGCTTCATCGAGCGTTACTCTCACCGCGTCGCCGCCGCGTTTTTCCCGACGTCGGGCCCGGGCGTGATCGACCAAAATCCGTCGCATGACGGTGGCCGCGGCGGCGAAGAACTGAGCCCGGCCTTGGAATCCGACCGTGTCCTGCTGCACCAGTCGCAGATAGGCCTCGTGCACCAAAGCCGTGGCCGGAAGCGTGCCTCCGGGGCGCTCCCCGGCCAGGCACGAGCCTGCCAGTTGCCGGAGCTCGTCGTAAAGCCGCGGGAGCAGTTGGTTGACGGCGTCCGGAGCGCCATTGCCGGCGGCGAGCACCAGTCGCGTGATCTCGTCCTTCCCCGTAGCGGACATGTCGCGTCTCAAAAGAATGCGGCCCGTGTCGGTCGAGAGCCGGTATTGTCGCGGAGAGTGCAGGCCAAGGCAATCGGCAACGTGTTCGGCGCCGGGCTGCAAGGCGTCTGGCCGCCGCCGTTGTCGCTGACCGGGGGCCGGCAAAGACAGGCAGGAAGGTTATCTGAGAGCAGGCAAGCGATGAAAACCTATGGATCGCTTGCACATGAATGGAGACCCGCGTGTGGCGGGTCGGCCGCTCGGCGCTCGATCTGCACGCCGGGGAAAATCTTTCCATCGTACGGCAGACCCAGCAATGTGTTCACGAAAAGGAGAACGACGATGATTGGTAAAAGCACCGCAATGGGCCTCATGCTCGTCGCCGGGACCGTGCTCGCAGGCGGCCGCGGCAACCGCGTGATCGTGGTGGATGATTTCAATGACGGCGACGCATCGGGCTGGGAGGAGACTGATTTTACCGCCGGGCGGGGGAGCTTCACCGTGGTCGGGGGAAAGTATGTGCTCCAAACGACCGAGCCTATCGCCATCGACGACCCCTCCGTCGGAGCGTTGGACGCGGACTGGGAGCCGTCGATGGAAAACCCCATGTTCTCGAACGGGACGGTGCGGGGGACCATCCGTGCCAACACCTACGGGACCACCGTCGGGTTTCTGCTCCGCGACAGTCACGAAACGGAATCCGACTATGGTTTCTTCGGCAGCACCAGCTTCGGCACGTTCTACATCGAGCGATTCGAACTCCTAGCCCACCCGGAGGCGCCCCAAACGATCCTTGCGATGGCCGACCCGGAGGACTTTCCCTTCGCCGCCGGCGAGGACTGGAACATCGAGGCCAGGGTGATCGGCCGCCAACTCCGCATGTGGGCGTGGAAGGTCGGTGATCAAAGACCCCGCCGGCCCCTGCTGAGCGTCGCCGACAAGGTGCTGGGCCCCGATTCGGGATCGGGGATCGCCGCGATCGCCTTCTTCGGCCCCGCGCCGCTCATATCGCAAGGCGTCACCGAAGTCCAGGTCAGCGGGACTGTCGACAACATCACCTTCACGCCCGGACGAGGCAGGAACCGTTTCGACGACGATGACGGTGACGGTGGAGACGACGATTGATCACATTGCCGGACGTAGACAAATGGAGAAAAGAAAGCCATGCACCCAATCTTAATAATGACGATCGTCGTGGCCGACTGCCAGGTGGACGGGCGGATTGACCTTCAGGATTTTCAAGCCGTGCGGCCGTGCCTAGGAGGCCCCACCTTCGCCTTGAGCGATCCTGCGTGTGAATGTGCCGACCTCGACGGTGACGGCGACTCCGACCTGTTTGATCTGAGTTTGTTCCAGCTCCGCTTCGATGAAGAGGACTCCTGCGGAAAAGTCAGCGACGGTTGTTTGGCGGGCCACAGCACGCCGGGGTGCAGCGATGCGGGCTGCTGCTCCGACGTATGCGCTTCCGACGCTTTCTGCTGCCATGGTGCATGGGACGCGCTTTGTGTTCAGACGGCCATGGCCGAGTGCGGCGTGCCATCCGCGACTGACAATGACGATTGCGAGACGCCGACGGTGGTGACAGACGGCACGACGGCGTTTTCCAACGTCGGCGCCACGACGGCCGGCCCGAATGAGACTGAGCGCTGCGATTATCTCGAGTTCTACGCGGATATCTGGTTCACCTACACCTCGACGTGCACGGGGCTGGCGATCGTGAGCCTTTGCGGCAGTGAATATGACACCACCCTGGCCATTTACAACGGATCGGCATGCCCGACGCAGCCACGGGCCATCCAGTGCAGCGATGATGACTGCCAGGACCTCGAATCACGAACGATCGTTCCCGTAGTGCAAGGGCACACCTACCTGGTTCGTGTCGGCGGCTACGATGAGGAGGAAACGGGCTTGGGGGTCCTTTCCATACGCTGCACGGTCGACGGAAGCAACGCCGACGTCTGCCGGCCGGGCGGCGGCGACTGCGGGTCGTCTCACCGCGCTCCCGGTTGCGCTGACGTGGAATTCTGCGAAGAGCAATGCGAGATCGATCCCGCCTGTTGCGACGTGACGTGGCAGGGCTGCGCCGTAGAGCCGCCGCCGCCGCCGGGGACGTGTGGACCGGACTCGCCGACCCAGTGCCGCGGAAGAGTCGAGGGAAGCGGGTGTGGCTCCCCTAGCCGTCCCGGAAGGTGCGTCGGGGCCCCAGCGTGCCGCTGCCAGGCCTGTCCGCGCCCGGGGGGATGTAGGTAGGCGGTGGTTTCCTTGAGCATGGCGGGAAAGGCAAAGACCACACGGACGAGAAGTCCAAAGGAGCAATGATCGCATGAAACGCAATATCGAATCGTATGTTGCCGTTACCGCGCTGGCCCTGACTGCGGCCTCCAGTCAGGCCGATCCGATTGTCCAAAAGGACAAGGCTGAGCTCATCCTTGACTTCATGACGGGAGAGGATGGGACGCTCGACTCGCCGGACGACCTGCTGCTGGACGCCGATCCGTGCGATCCGAATGAACCGGACGTGCTGGAGCCGGTTCTGGCGCCCGACGGGCATCAGCTCACGTTGAGTGAAATCAATGGTGTCGAGGGCCGGGCCACCGTCAGGTGCGACGACCGGGGTACGCGGATCACGATGAGGCTCTCAGGGCTGATCCCTCACGGCGTCTACACGATCTGGTTGCTGACCTTCGAGGAGCCGGGCTTTACGCCGGATTTCGAACACTTGATCGGCGAGGGTTCATTGGGCCCACCGGACGGCCGTCGCAACGAATTCGTGGCATCTCGCAGAGGCAGAGCGAGCTTGTCGGTGCGTCAACGCGCGGGCGAACTTTCCGAGTTCGGCGAGGTGACGGATTGTCTGTTCGATGAGTTCGAGTTCCATCTGGTCGGGGCGTATCATCCCGACGGGCAGACCTATGGCCCCACGCCCGGCCCGGCCGACGCTCCTAACATGTTCTGTTACTTCGTCGAGCACTTTGGGTTTGTCTTTCAATCCCCACCGCCACCGCCACCGGGAGCGTGCGGACCGGCATCAGTGCCCTCCTGTGTCGGCAAAGTCGTTGGACAATGGTGTCCCTCGAGCCCAGGCCGTCCCAGTACTTGCGTGAGCGCTCCGGCATGCATATGCCGAGTCACCTGTCCGCCCGGAGGATGCAGATAAGGCCATGCTCCAGAAAGACTTAACGTGCAGTATCACTGCAAACTATCGCCGCCAATGATCGATTACGACGGGCTTGACGAGCAGCCTACGGCGCGTACGATTGGCCATGCGGTGACGAGACGTGCGGGGCCACACCCGTTACCATTCCGAACACGGTCGTTAAGCCCGCACGGCCGATGGTAGTCGCAAGGCGAGAGTAGGTGATTGCCGCATTTTTTGCTTCTTCTTGAAAATACCCGCCTAACAGCGGGTATTTTCACGCGCCGCGAGCCGCAGGGTCGATGATGAGGGTAGGCGCGGGCCGACCTGATCCCGGTTCGTTCGGCCAAGCGGTCGCCGCCGCGTGACGGCGACGCCGGTCCACACCATCATGGAGGTCCACCATGTTTGCTTCATTGTTCGGCAGCCTCATAAGCCAGATTCTACCCTTGCTCCTGCAAGCTCTTCTTGGCGCCCTGTTCGGAGGCTCAAGCTTACAGTAGCGGGGCCGGCTCATCGGGCGAGCGCGCGAATGATCTCGCATCCGCGCTTGATCTTCTCATCGGGCGCGGCGTAGCTAATGCGGAAGTGCGTATCTCGCCGGCTGAATACTTCGCCGGGGATCATCAGCACCTTACGCTCGATCGCCGCCGCGATGAACTCGGTTGCCGTAGGGTACTTCGGCGGGGCTTTGGGAAAAACGTAAAAGCCGCCCCCCGGGCGCACGAAGTCCACGGCGCCTTCGAGCAAGCTGCACACCAAGTCGCGCTTTCGACGGTAGTCGGTCACCTGTCGTGACGTGTCCGTGTCCATCGCCTCCAGCGCGCCGAACTGGCCGACTTGCGGTGCGCACACGTACGTGAACTGATGGAGTTTGGCCATCTCGCTGATGATCTCGGTGGGCCCCGCGGCGTAGCCCAGCCGCCACCCGGTCATGGCGTGCGATTTGCCGTAACCGCGAAGCAGCAGGGTGCGCTCCGGGGCGAAGCGGACGGGACTGGGACTCGGCCTATCGTAGGTCAGCGTGTTGTAGATTTCGTCGGTGACGATCAGCAAGTCGTGTTTGCGAGCCGCCTCCGCCAGGGCGCGGACGTCGTCGCCTCGATAGACTACTCCGGTGGGATTGCCAGGCGAGCCGACCATGATCATCTTCGTTTTTGGCGTGATCGCCGCCGCGAAACGGTCGGGGGGAAGCTGGAAGTTGTCGTACGTATCCACAAACACCGGCACTCCACCCGCCAGCCGCACCAGATGGGGATACGAAACGAAGTAGGGATCGCCCATCAGCACTTCGTCGCCGGGATTCAGGCAGGCCAGCATGGCCAGCACCAATCCGCCGGATACGCCCGACGTCACGAACACTTCGGGCGCCCAGTTGAACTCTTCTTGAAGCTGCCGCGAAATACGCGCTCGCAGTTCGGGTAGGCCGCGGTTGGTTGTGTAGCCGTTGTGATCCGCTTCGATGGCCCGGATCATCGCCCGCTTGATGCCCTCCGGCACGGGGAAGTCAGGCTGGCCGATGGACAGATCGATGGGGTCCTTAAGCTGCGCTCCGAGGTCGAAAATGCGGCGAATGCCGGAAACTCCGATGGTCTTGACCCGTTCGGCGAGAAATGAGCGACCGCCCATGACCGGTTCCTGTCTAACGATAGCGACACGGTACAGGGGGCGATCCGGCGCGGCAAGGCGAGCGTGAAGCGACGAAGCCACGAGGCGACCCTTGACGCTGCGCGTCAAGGACAGGCTCCGCGACGAAGGCACAAAGGCACGCAGGCACAAAGGGCGCGGGATGGGCCGCTCAGGTTGATCAATCCAATAACGCGCGGGGTGATCGCTGGAAGAAAGATTTCGAGCGATCAAGGGGCCTTTCGCTGGGGCAGGGGCTAATCGTCGACGATGGCGGTGACTTCGTAGGCCCCCATGTCCACGAAGCCGAACTTTGTGCGGAGGTTGCCGTCGAGGTCGCGGGGGGTTTGCTCGGTTTGATTGTTGTCCCAATCGAGGTCCCCCACGTCCGCGGGAAGGAAAGAGACCGAACCTACGTCAATGCACGGGGAGAGGTTGGAAGTGTATGGGTTCAGCCGGTAGTCGTTGGCGCCGGGGTTCACAAAGACTGGGTCGGTGTTGATGTTCCCCGTTCCGCCCGAACCGCCTTCAACGTCGCTATGGGTGACCAGCGAGACCCCACTCCAGCCGGTGCTGATCTGGTCGGCCCAGCCGACTCCACGGGTGGTGGTATTGTCCCACACGATGCAGTTGCGGAAAGTTGTCTGCCCGCTGGGATCGTGTACAGCGCCGCCGTAGCCGATCGTAGCTTCGTTACCCACGAAGGTGCAGTTAACGAACACAGGGTTCGCCAGATAGACGAGAGCGACCCCGCCCTCCCCGGCCTTGTTGCCGTGGAAAAGGCAGTTCACGAACGCGGGATAGCCGGAGTAGGCAAAGAGCGCGCCGCCGCCTTCGGGGTTGTCGCCGCTGCTCTCCCCGTTGTTGCGAAAGATGGAGTTGATGAACTGCGGCGAGCCGGTGCCGCGCACGGCCACCGCCCCGCCGAACATGGATGCCTTGTTGTTCTCGAAAATGCACTGCACCATGATGGCGCTGCTGTTTTCCAACACCATCCCCCCGCCGCCATCGTTGCTGTTGTCCTTGCCGTTGCGGATGGTGAAGCCGCGCACCACCGTTGAGGCGGCCAAGTCGGCTCCGGTAATGCACTGCGTGGTGCCCCCGCCGTCGATGATAGTCACGTTGGTCGCCGGATTGCTCTGGGAGGCCGCCGTTTCTGTTCCGGCAAAGCCGCCGTAAACCTTCACGCCGTTGGTCAGAGCGATCGGGGCGTACGTGCCGGACTTGACCCAGATTTGATCACCGCTGACCGCGGTAATGAGCGCTGTGGAGAGCGTGCAGGCGTTGGCCCAACTGCTGCAGTCGCCGCTGCGGGACGCCGTCGGTTTTGCATAATGGACGGCCGCGCTTGCCGCTGGCGCGGAAAACGCAACGCTGCATGCCAATGTAATCTGTCGGAGGAACATGACGTAACTCCTCGTGGGACTCCTTTTAGGGGCTGCACCTGCCGCAACGATCAAAGCAAGTTGCTTGGGAGTTGCAGGTCCCGGTGGTACAAGTGCTCGCCGGACAATCGTTGCCCGCGTCGCACGGAAAGCCCTTTCTTGTCCCGCCCGCACACTCGCCGCAGTGTTCGTTCCCCATACACCGCTGCCCGGCTCGTGGTCCGCCCGAAGCACAGGTGCGTACGCACATTCCGCCCCCGGTGCCATCGTTGCAGTTTGAAGTCGGAGGACACACCGTCGCGCCGCAAGTCACCGTAGAGGGGCACGGACACGGGCCGTGTTGCGAATACGCGAAGCCCTTGAAGGCATCGACGATGAGAGTGATATCGAGTGCCTCAACGTCCGTGTTGAGATCGAGGACATCGCGGATAAGTTGCGAGAACACCTTGATTGGCGCGCTGGGCATGTTCTTGAACTTGTTGACGCAGGCGGCCGTGTCCGGGCCCTCCGGCTGGTCCCGGCAACTCGCAGTACACGGCGTACAACCCGACTCAGCGCATGTCTGCTGAAACGACGGATGGATGTCGCCATGCCGGGCGGTCTTAACAACCAAAGCGGGCGAATAGTTGCTCTCACTCGATTCGGTGCAGCCAGAGCCGAGCAACTGCACGGAGTATGTGGAGCTGGGAAGAATCTCGGCCCCGAATGCGTGGATCACGCTTTCCAACGACCAATCTTGATAGTGAGGCGTACACTGCAGCCGCGCGGCGCGGAAGCTTCCGGAATCCGGTAGATCAACTTTTTCTAGGTAAGTGAAGGGTTTTCCGATCCAACGGGCGCAGCCGTTGGTTTCCCCCGAAGCCGTACACGCGCCCGACTCGAAGGCGGAGAAGTTCGGCGGCGGATACGACCCGGCGTTGGGCGGATCGGGGCTCTGAAGGTCGGTCATCCGGACGCGAATGGCCGTCGGGGCCGAGCAGCGCGGCGGGATGATGGACAGAAAGCGATTCTTGTTGACATTGCCCGCGGGAGCCTGCGGCGGTGCGATATCGCCGCAGGCAAGGGCCGGGCCGGGTCCTATGCTGGTTGCGGTCAGACTGGTGGGCGAACCGGATTTGAAAAGGTCGATGGTCACGGTGGATCGGCAGTCCTCGGCGGGGGGCGCGTTTGGCCTGGAAGCGAAAGTTGTACAGCGTACCCCAACGCAAGGCGTTCCTGTTGGCCTCTGGAGGGTCCGTCGGCACGAGCCACCTGATCTCCGCGCTGGACGTCCCTAGGTTCTCAAGGTCCGGCGGCCAGTCTGTTCCGTCGAAGTTGAGCCGACCAAGGCAAGTGCCTCCGGGGCAGTCGGCGTCGGAACCGCAGATCTCATCATCATTCGATCCGCCAGAGCAATGAGCACGACAGGCTCCACCACCAGGACAGTCAGCGTCATCGAGACACAGCCCTTCGGCATTGGAGCCGCCTTTGCAATGCTGCTTGCAGACTCCAGGCGAATCGCAATCTGCATCCGTGTTGCACTCTGTCAACGTGTTGTTCGAACACCTGCAGTTCGGACATGAGTAGCCGTCGCCGTCGTGATAGTCGATGTCGTGAAACGGAGGGTCGGTCGTCGTGTCGATGTCTCCGGCCTGAAGGTCATCCGGCAAGCGAACGCGAAAGCCGCCCGCAGACCGATCAGAGTTCATGTTATAGAGCGCGTACTCGTAGCTATACCAGCATTCGGAAGAACAGCTTGGGACCAGCTTCGTGGCCAATGCGGCGAGGATGAACCGGCCTTCATCGGGAACGTCAATCACGGTCTCGACGACGTTGCTGTTGGCCGCCTTCCATGCATGGATCGCGGGCTGTTCCTGAACAGTGGCACTAGCCGGATTGCCGCTGTCCATCCACCAAGTGCAATTGGTGCTGTCGGAGCAGTTACTCGTGCAATCCGCCAAAGAGGTGCGGTTAACCCATTTCGCGGCGATCGGGGCATAAGATACGTTGTTGAACCTGGCGTCGCCTGTCTCGCCAGGAGTCACGAATTGTCCCTCGAGGAAATAAGACTGTGAGGTAGTCGGCGGGCACACCAGCTCCGAAGCCTTCACATGTAAATAGCCCGGAAAAGGGTTCGATGCGGTCGATGGCGGACAGCAGTCACCATCGCAGCCCGCGGCGGAGAAATAGTGGCCCCCATTGAAAGAGCCGGTAAGAGCATTGACGCTCGATCGTGGCCCGAGCGGGCCGGTGGCTTGCACAGAGACTGTGTACGTGTCGGAGCACCCCGGATATAGCCCCGGGACGGACGATTCCTCGCAAGCTTCGACGTTGCACGTCTGACAATCGTTCTGGCAAAAGGCCCAATCATCATGCTTGAGCCAAGCGATCCCGATTTGCTGAAACCTCTCGATCGGGCTCGTCGTCAGTTGATAAACGTGATTCGCCTGAATCGGGTGTTGGTTGGTACCGACGCCCTCGCCGGGGAGGTTGGCGTCTCCTGCATTGCACGCCGTCATGCCCGTACTCACGAAACCCGTAGACGCCGTCAGCTGGTCCCCATGTAGCGGCGCAGTCTCCGCCGTATTGCCCGATCAGCATGTCGCCGACGATGATGTCAGGTCCATCGGCAGCCACAGCGCCCTCGCCGACGCCGAACACGAGAGCGATGCATAAAGGGATGTGAGCAGTCACTATCCGCGAATAGGGTACTCCCATAAGTCTCCTCCATGAGACAATGCGCCGTGGTGATAGCGACGCTCTCTGCGCAGAGATATCGGGAAATGCGGTCGTCCGAGATTACAAAGAATTCAAAGAAGCCCGCTGGCAGTCGCACGATGATGAGAGACAACCTTCGCTGCTGTTAGGAGCAACAACGTCAAGATGACCATCCCCCACTCCGACGAGGTTGGGATGGGCGTTACGGGACAATCAACTTCCGCGCAAAGGAGAGACTTGTGCCAGATGCAGCCGGTGCATTGACAAGCGCTGAGCGCTGTGGCGTCCAGGCACGGAGTAAAGGCGTCATGCCGGCAGCAGGCCCCCAGGTCGGGGGCGCACGGACCCTCGTCGCAGCCGACGTTGCCCGCCCAAAGGGAATGCTCGCCTAAGCATTGCGCTTCCGGAACCGCATCTTGGCACGTCGCAGTCAGCGTATTGCAACAAGCCCCCAGGTGGATGCTGCAATCGGCCCCGACAGGAGAGCAGCTGCTTTCCGGAGTAAAGACCACGGGAAGCGGTTGCGCATCGCACTCCGCGCGCGTGACCTCGTCGATACAGCCTTGGGTAGGCGTACCCAGTCCAAAGCAGCATTGACCAGTCAGCACGTTGATCACGAACCCCATTTCAGAAAAGCTTTGAATCGCGCCCGACGAGCCGCCCGTGCTGCTGAAGAAGGTAGCCGCGGTGTCTAGCGTGATCGTGTATTTCCCCTTGGCGCCCAATGGCACGTCGTAGAGTGCGGTGGCAGCCCAACGAATGCTGCCGTCATCGGGTCGAGGCGGAAACGAAATGCCGCCGTAGCACCCTTCAACACGCCAGCCCGCGCCGGTTATCGTGGGGAGGCTGCCGCAGCTACAGCCTCCACCGGCGCACCAACCATCAGGGCGAAATCCGCCTTTGTCAGTGTACACCGGGATGCACTCTCCTGGGAATCCGGGGTAGTTGCAGTACATGTCCGCCAGTTCCTCGCCAAATGCCGCCCAGCAGTCCGTACGCGAGGTGCACGGAACGATGGCGTAGGTGATGTCTTCCTGGTCGCCGTCGCTCGTTACATCGCCGTCGCCGTCGGTATCGGCATCGAACAACCCTGAGCCATCCAGCGTCACACGGAAATATCGCACTTCCGGTGCCCCATCGCCGTTGGGATCCCAGTCGGCGAGTTGGACTTCGAGCCAGACGCGGACGCCGCCGGCGTCGAGGCGGAGTTCGTTGCCGACGATGTTGGGCCCGCCATCCGCCAAGGGCGGATAGGGCGGACCGACCTTGGCGGGGACGGGGTTGACCATGATCCTGGCCGTGGGCGGCTCCCCCCCAAAGGCGGCGGACAGCGCCAGCACCCAACAAGCAAGGCCGCCAAGAATGGTCTTGCTTCCACGCATCGACGACCCCCGTCCTTAAGGAAGAACGGCGCCATTGTACCGCACCGGGGCCGTGAAGTCACTAAAAAAACCGGGGAAATTCGATCCGCCACGCCGGCGATCCTGTACGGCGGACCGCGAGAAGTCCGGCGCACAAAAAAGAGCGGGCGCCGGTGTCGTGGCGCCCGCTCAAAGGCGTTCGAGTGTGTGGACCTACTCCTTGATCGACTTCAGCTCCTGATATTTCTCGTGCAGGTCCGGACTGCGTTGCTGGAGGTCGTTCGCGTTCCTGTACAACTGCACGAGCTCGGAGTCGCCTTTGCGGACTTTCACTTCGATGGTGCCGTCGGGGCGGACTTCGAAGGAGTTCTTCGGCTTGCCCACGTGAGCCATGTGCATGGCCATTGGCAGGGCCCCCATGCCGTGGCCCTTTAGCTTGCTCAGGGATTCGTGTAGCTGCTCCATGGCCTGTTCATAAGCTTCACTGGCGCCGGAGAGGTTCTCGTCGAGCTGCGATCGCCACTGCTTCATGGCGTCCTGCCAACTCTCGGAATCGAAATCGAAGTCGACATCAAACTCGCCGTCCCACTCGACATCGCCATCGACGACGACGTGCCCGTCCAGGTTAATCACCACCGACTTGCCCGCCTTCGAGAAGACCTCGTAAGCCTCTTCATCGGCGGCGCGCAGGGCGTCTTCATCGTCGTAGCTGGCGACCTTCTCGTTGCCGTTTTCGTCGGTGCGGCGGACGGTGATGGGGCCGTCGTCTTTTTGTTCGATGGCGATCCGGGCGCCGTCGCGATTCACTTGCAGGCGGATGTTCTTGCTGCCGTCCTCCACAAAGACCTGCGTGGACTGCTCGCCGCCCCGAGGGACGAAGACTTTAACGTTGTCGGGCAAGTCGCCACGGTTGTGAAGATCGCCGAGGTCCTTCATGATCCAGTGACCGCCGGGGTCCCTATGGATGAACTTGCCGCGAGTTCTAACGCGCTCTTTGACCTCGGCGTCCGGCGCCGTCTCGAACTTCCAGGCAAAGCCGGTCGCGGGCATGTCGGCGCGAGAACCGAGGGTGGCCGACAGCGTCATCTCCGCGCCATTGCGAAGCACCGTGTACTTGACAACCTCGCCTGGCTTGCGCGATTTGGTCAGGTCCACGGCGCGATGAACATCACCGTCGACGGCCTCTCCGTTCACCGCCACGATGACATCGTGTACCTGGAAGCCGGCCTTGTCCGCCGCGCTCCCCTCGACGACGTTCGCCACCAGCACGCCACGTCCTTCGGTATCAAGCTGGGCGGCCAGAGCGTCCGGCACCTCCTCAATGTGGATGCCCAGCCAACCGCGCTGGGCGTCCTCCTTGTCACCCTTCTGGATGACCCGTACGACTCTCGCTTCGCTGCGGCCATCGGTCTGCCCGGGCGCTACTTCACGCACCAGGACCGCCTTCGCCGTTTCACCGCCGGAGCCGCCCGGTTCGCAGTCGCCCCCGGTGATTTCCTTGACCACGACGACCGGAGCGGTGACCTCAACCTCTTGTGCGCTCGCCAAGTTCCATACCAACCAGGGCGGAGCGCCCGCCAGTAGCAAGTGAAAAAGTGCCAACTTCATCGCAAAACTCCTTTCTTGGGTTCGTTCCTCGGACCGTCAGGGCGGACCAGCACGGCCGCCCGGTCATGTTCGTCTACAGCGAATCGTGCAAGCCCGCCTTGGGCGGGAGCTTGATGGTTCGCGTGCGCTCAACCTCGATCCAATAAAGATTGCCGTCGTCACCAACGACTCCGATCACGTCCGTCCCGGTATTTCGATGCAGGACCGGTGTGGTGCGGGCCGGATGCAGAACGTTCATCGTGCCGGCCCAGGGAGAAATCGACGGCGTCGGCGGCGCAAGGACGGCCGTCGGTGCTCCTGAACGCTCCGTTCGAGAAGTCTTGGGGTACGGTACGACCATGGCTAGCAACGCAGCGGCGATTGCCCCAGGAACGAGCCACCAACCGCGCGGACGAAGCGGCTCGCGCTTGTTTTTGGTCACCAGGACTGGCGAGGTCTGCGTGGGCGCCTGCTCATCCTCAAGCGCTTGCTTCAGCGCCGAGGAGGCTCCTTCGTCGATCGAGGCGTACTCCTCGAATAAGCGATGGGCCGCCGGGTTACGAATCAACTCCCGATTCAGCTCGAGTTGCTCGTCCTCGGTCAGGTCATGATCCAAGGAGCGGTTGATCAGTCGTTCAAGATGTTCGTCGACGTTCGACATCGCTTTCAGCCTTGCTCTCCGCGCAGCGCTTCTCGCAGTAATCGCCGCGCCCGCACGAGCCTGGTTTCCACGGAGTCCACGGGCAGCCCCATCACGTCGGCGATCTGCCGATAGGACCAATCGTTCAGGTGCCGAAGCACAAACGGCTCACGATAAATCGCGGGCAGGCCTTGGATTGCGCCGAGCACACGATGCCCCTGCTCAACGCTGGCCGCCCGCTGCGCCGGACAAGCCGTCTCCCTCGGCGGGGCGGCCAAGTCCGGCGTCCTGTCCCGGTGCCGGCGCCGCGTTGCGTCGCGCCCGGCGTCGACCGCCAGATTTCGCGCCATCCGGTAGAGCCAGGAACGCCAGCTTCGCGTGTCCCGCAATTCCGTCGCCCGCTGCCAAACGGCCGACCAAATCTGCTGACAAACATCATCCAGCCCGTCACGATTGCCCAGCACCCCGAAGACCACACCGCGAACCCATCGAGTCTGGCGGCGGGTGAATTCATCGAACGCGTAGCGATCTCCGGCGCGTATTGCCTCGATCACCGGCTCCTCGGCGTCAAACTCGTTCGCCAGGGGCATCGCCATCGTCATGTAATAGACGTCTCCCCGCTCCGTCGCCTGTCAACTGTTTGGGCAGTTCCAACTGGTACGGTAGCCGAGTACGCCCGGCCGCAACTACCGTCTTACTGTAATCGATGCTTTGTATATTTACGGACTAGGGAAAACCACAATGGAAATCCATCCTGTTCTTTCGCTCCCGGCTGGAATTCCGTCCAGTGCTGCTATGATTCGGTTGACTCACGTTTATGGGCGGCCACGTAGGGTCAGGTCTCTTGAGGCAAGGGGGGGTTGCGTTGATGGCGCGAGCGAGACGCTCTAGTGGAATTTGATGATTAGGGGGTGTGGTTATGGGAGTACGACATCACATTAAAGTGCTGGTGGTTGATGATGACCCGTCTATCTGCAAAACCGTGGGGTTGTTGCTAGAGGATCACGGTTACAGCCCGCGGACGTATACCGATCCGGACGAAGCGCTCAAGGGTGCGGAGAAGGAGTCCTTTCAAATCGCGCTCGTGGATCTGCGAATGCCGGCCATGGACGGAGTCGAGGTCGTCGAACGGCTCAAGGGGATCGACGAGCGGATGAGTTGCATTGTCATGACGGCGTATCCCGATCTCGACAGCGCAACGGAGACGATGCGCCGTGGCACTTGCGACTACATCGCCAAGCCTTTCAAGCAAGAGGAGCTGATCGCCGCGATCGACCGGGCGTCGCAGCGGATGGGCATCATCTATACCGATGAGCACGAGTTGAACCGTCTCATCGGGCAGCGCATCCGCAGCCACCGCTTGAGCCAGAACCTCACCTTGCGACAGCTTTCGGACCGGACGGACCTGACGACCTCGCAGCTATCGCAGGTGGAGCTGGGCAAGAACGCGGCGTCGATTTGGGCCCTGGCCAGAATCAGCAACTCGCTGGGCTTGCAGGTGTCCGAGCTTCTCTCGGGCTTATGAGCGGGTGACTACGCTGTCTGGTGCCGTGTCGCCGCGCGGTGGCGGAGCATGGCGTCGATGAAGGTCTGGATCTCGCCGTCGAGCACGCCCTGGGTATCGCTGGTGATGTGTCCGGTGCGGGCGTCCTTCACGCGCTGCTCGGGATAGAGGAAATAGCTGCGAATGGCGTTACCCCAGCCGATCTGGCCCTTCTCGCTGTAGGTCTTGGTGAACTCACTGGTGCGCTTGGCCTCCTCGAGCTGATACAGCCTGGCGAGGAGCATTTTTTGGGCGGTGGCTCGGTTCTTGTGCTGCGAGCGCTCGTTCTGGCATTGGGCGACGACGCCGGTGGCTAGGTGCGTGAGGCGCACCGCAGACTCGGTCTTGTTGACGTGCTGCCCGCCCTTGCCGCCGGCACGGTAGGTGTCCTCGCGGATGTCCTTGTCCCAGTCGATCTCGATGTCGATGTCGTCGATCTCCGGCTGCACATCGACGGAGGCGAAGCTGGTCTCACGCTTACCCTGTCCGCTGAACGGCGAAATCCGAACCAGGCGGTGCACGCCCATCTCACAGGACAGATACCCGAAGGCGTGGGCCCCCTTTACGAGTAAACTGCATGACTGGATGCCGGCTTCCTCGCCGTCTCGCATGGAGAGCTCTTCGACGTCGAACTCGCGGCGCTCGAAATAGCGCAGGTACATGCGCAGGAGCATCTGCGCCCAGTCCTGGGCGTCGGCCCCGCCGGTGCCCGCCTGGATGTTGAAATAGCAGTTGCGTTCGTCGTTCGGACCGGAAAGGAGAGCGAGCAGCTCGACCCTAGCAACCTCTTTGGAAAGGCCTTCTACGCCCGCGTCCAGTTCCGCCTGGACGTGCTCGTCCTCGGCCTCGTCGAGCAGCTGCCGCATTGCCTCAAGATCCTCGTACTGAGTGATGACTTTGCGAACGGGTTCGACGATGGCGCGGATCGCCTTCAGCTCGCCGACGGTGTCCCGCGCGGCCTCAGGGTTGTCCCAAAAATTCGGGGCCGCCATCTTCGCCTCGACGGCCGCGAGGGAGTCCAGCTTGCTGGGAAAGTCAAAGAGAGTCCCGGATAGCGACAATCCGGGCCGAAAGGTCCTTCAGTGACGTGATTGCATCTTCAACCGGCATGGTTCGAGTATCTTCTCCTATTCTCTCCTGGCTCGCTCGATGATTATATCTTCGATGGGAAGCGACGTCTCGCTGGGGAGGACGGGGTTGGCCGTTGTTTCCACCTGCGCGATCGCGTCGACAACGTCGCGGCCCTCGACAACCTGGGCGAAAACCGTAAACCCCTGGTCATCCAATCGGGCGTTGGCTTCGTTAAGATTTACGAAAAACTGCGTGGAGCCGGAATCCGGACTGCCGCGAAGCGCCAGGGCCACGGAATAGAGTACACCGTTGCTCAGCCCGTTGTCGGCTTCGGAGGCTACCCGGTCGCGAGTCCCTTCCACGTCCTCCAACTCGCCATCGGCGCGGCGGTAGCCGCCGCCCTGAATGACGAACGGGTCGCAACCGTCGTCGTCCGGGTTGGTCGTACACGCGACACGATGGATCAGCAGACCGTCGTAGAACCCTTCGTCGACGTAGAAAAGGAAATTGGCGGTATGCCGCGGCGCGGCCTGGCCGTCGAGCTCTAGAGTAAACTCACCTTCACTTGTTTCGATCGACACGCGCGGATCCAGGTCAGTGACGGAAGCGACTTCGAACTGCCGTGTCGCTGTCACTGCCGGCGAACCGCCGGTAGCGATCGTCGTTGTCAACCTCACCACCACCGTTTCGGCTTCCGATGTCGTAAGCGTCGTTACGGCGCGTGTAGGCGAGTCGATCGTGGCCTCGCCCTGCGTGACTTCCCAGAGGAACGTCGCATCGGCGATCGGGTCAGCGACTTCGGCGGATAGCTGCACCGGATCGCCAATGACGGCCAACACGGCGGCCGTGGCGTCGACCGCCGGGACCACTTCGACGGCCACGAAGCCGGTCGCATGATTCGCGGCCGCGTCCGTCACGACAACGCGAAAGACATACCGCCCAGTTTCGGCCAGGGCTCCCGTCGAGACGACAGTCAGGTCCGGGGCTGCGAGCTCCACTTCCGCTGGGCCTGCGTTCTGGTCCCATCGAAAGGAGTAAGGGGCGACGCCGCCTGTGACCATGGCGGTCAAAACCGCTTCGGCGCCCTCGAAGATGCTCGGCGTCGGCGTTGTCGCGCTCACGCGAACATCGGCGCCGCCGTCCGGGCCGCCCGCGTTGGGATCGCGAAGTGGAATGCACGCAGTCGCCAGCGCGAGCATAATGCTCCAAGTCCTCACTCCACGACGGAGATTCTTCGCTTCGCTCAGAATGACAGCACCTCCCGCAGAATGACAACGCCTCCGGTTTCGTGTACCATACCGGCATCGGCGTTCGCGGTCACGCCGAGTCAATAGTCCTTCGCGGAAAACCGATGCCGGGTCTTGATCTTTACGAATCGCCGCTCGTCACCCGCTACGCTTCGCGGGAGATGAGCGCGCTGTTCGGCGAGCGGACGCGCATTCTGACTTGGCGACAGATCTGGCTGGCGCTGGCCAAGGCGCAGCACCGCGCGGGACTTCGGGTCACCACCAAACAGATCCGCCAACTGGAGCGAACGCTCGAAGATATCAACTTCGCGGCCGCCGCCCGGCACGAGAAGCGGATGCGCCACGATGTCATGGCTCACCTGCACGCGTGGGGCGAAACGGCCCCCGACGCCCGCGGCATTCTCCACTGGGGCGCGACCAGCGCCGACATCGTGGATAACGCTGATTTGATCATCATGCGAGACGCCCTTCGACAGGTCGCCGCGTGGCTGGCCAACGTGATCGATGCCCTGGGTGCGTTCGCCAAGAGATACAAGGCGCTTCCCACCCTGGGCTTGACTCACTTTCAGCCGGCCCAGCTCACCACGGTCGGCAAGCGCGCGGCGCTGTGGTGCTATGACTTCGTGCGCGATCTTCACGAAGTCGAGGCCCGGCTGGCGGGCCTTCGTTTTCGCGGCGTCAAAGGGGCGACGGGCACCCAAGCCAGCTTCCTGGAGATTTGCGGCGGCGACCATCGCAAAGTCCAGCGCCTGGAGGCGGACGTGGCCCGTCAGTTCGAGTTCGACGCCGTTGAGCCGGTCACGGGCCAGACATACTCGCGGAAGGTCGACGCCCAGGCCCTCGCCGCTCTCGGTATGGCGGCCACCAGCGTCCATAAGTTCGCCAACGACGTGCGCATCCTCGCGGGATTGAAGGAAATCGAGGAGCCCTTCGAAAAGGAACAAGTTGGCTCCAGCGTCATGGCTTACAAGCGAAACCCCATGCTCTGCGAGCGGGCCACCGGCCTGGCGCGGTTCGTGTTCTCCCTTGTGCAGTCGGGCCTGCAGACGGCCGCCGAGCAGTGGTTCGAGCGGACGCTCGACGATTCGTCGAACAAACGCATGACTGTCCCCGAAGCGTTTCTGGCTACCGACGGAATGCTATGCGTCGTGGCCCACGTGGCGCGCGGTCTGGTGGTGTATCCCAAAGTGATTGAATCACACGTTCGCGCCGAATTGCCCTTCATGGCCTCGGAAAACATCATGCAGGCCGGCGTCGCTCTCGGCGGCGATCGACAGGAGCTTCACGAGCGAATTCGCCGTCACGCCCAGGCCGCGGGACGCAGAGTGAAGGTCGAAGGCGGCGAGAACGACCTGATCGATAGGCTGAAAGCGGACCCGGCGTTCGGGCGAATCAAGCTCGAACGGGTTCTCGATCCGAAGCGCTACATCGGTCTTGCGCCGCAACAGGTCGATGCATTCGTGACGAAGTTCGTCATGCCCATCCGCAGGCGATATCGCCGCTCGCTCAACCAACCGATCGATCTTCATGTGTGATGGCTTGACGACCCTCTCGGCGAGCAATACCCTCCGACGCTGATGGATCGCGACGACCTTCAGGCGGTTCTCCGCGAGCGACTGTTCTCCCCCATCCAAGTCGGGTTGACCGACGGCCGCACGATTCTCGTGTGGCATCCTGACCAAGTGATGCTGACTCGCAGGAAGGCGGTATTCGGACTGACGCAGGTCTTGAATGGCCGAAGGCGCCTGCGAACGCCCGACAATGGCGAGCGCGTGGTGAAAGACTGGCTGATGATTGATCTCCTGCACGTGGTCAGCGCGGAGCCGGTCGCTGATCACCGGAGGCGCGTAAAGCCCAAGAAGAAGCCATGAATCGAACCGACCTTGCTCGGCGCATCCGTGAAGCAGCGTACCTGGAAGGCGATTTCACGCTGCGCTCGGGGCGCAAGAGCAAGTACTACCTCGACAAATACTTGTTCGAGACCCAGCCGGAGATCCTCCAGGCCCTTGGCGAGATGTTCTCAAAGTATGCTGGTCCGACCACGACGTTGATCGCGGGGGCGGAACTGGGCGGCGTGGCGCTGGCGGCGGCGGCTTCCATGGCCTGCGGCAAGCCCTTCGTTATAATTCGCAATGCCAAGAAGGACTACGGCACGTCCAAGCCGTATGAGGGGAAGATCACAGACGGCGACTCCGTGCTTCTTGTGGAGGATATCGCCACCACCGGCGGTCAGGTCCTTGAGGCCGCCAAGTTCATCACTTCAATCGGAGCCAAAGTTGAGCGGATCGTGGCCGTCATCGACCGGCAGGAAGGCGCCCGTGAAAACATCGAAACCGCCGGCTTCGGATTCGAGGCGCTCTTCACCAAGGCCGATTTGGGCATTTCCACATAGCACTTGCAAGGAATTGACGGTCGGCGAGCCCTGAGCTAGCGTTTTCTCCACGCCGTGAGTCCGACCCCGCGCTCGCGCTGGGGTCTGGTAGACACATAATTCGGGAGGCTCCATCAATGCGAAGGCTCTGCACATCGGTATTGGTATTGACCGCGTTACTTCCGGCCGGATGCCGCTCCGCGGGACGGGGGGCGACGATCCCACAAGGAGCTAGCGTGCCGCTCTTTGAGGGCATGGGGTCGCACCAACGCACCGTGACCACGTCGTCACCGCTGGCCCAAAAGTACTTCGATCAGGGTCTGGTATGGATGTTTGCCTTCAATCACGACGAGGCGATCCGGTCGTACCAGCAGGCGGCGGAGCTCGATCCCGACTGCGCGATGGCCTGGTGGGGCATCGCCCTGAGCAACGGACCACACATCAACAACCCCATAATGCCGGCGGAGCGATCCGTTGCCGCCTGGGAGGCGCTGCAGAGAGCGGAGGCCCTGAAAGCGAAAGCTACGCCCGTCGAGCGGGCGCTGATCAAGGCCCTGGAAAAGCGGTATGCAAATCCCCCGCCCGAGGACCGGAAGTTCTTGGACGAGGCCTACGCCGCAGCCATGCGTGAGGTATGGAAGGCTTATCCCAAGGACCCCGATGTGGGGACCCTCTACGCGGAAGCCATGATGGACCTTCGCCCCTGGGACCTGTGGATGAAGGACGGCAAGCCGCAGCCGGGAACGGAGGAGACTCTCGCGGCAATCAATCAGGTTCTCCATCTGCAGCCGGATCATCCAGGGGCGTTGCACCTGCATATTCACGCGACGGAGGCATCGCCGAATCCGTCACAAGCGCTGGCGTCCGCCGATCGACTGCGGCCGCTGGTGCTCGCTTCGGGTCACCTTGTACACATGCCCACGCACATCGACGTCCTCACGGGGCGCTGGCGACAGGCGTCGGAGTCGAATGTCCAAGCCGCCGCCGCCGATCGCGTCTACCGCAAGATTTCGCCGCGGCAGGACTTCTATCGCTTCTACATGGCCCACAACCGGCACATGCTGTGCTTTGCCTCGATGATGGAGGGTCGCAGCCGCGTGGCACTACAGTCCGTGCGGGAGATGATCGCCGAAGTCCCCGAGGACTACGCGAAAACCAACGCTGCCCTCCTCGATGGCCTGATGGCCTCGCCCTGCGAGACCATGATGCGCTTCGGTCAGTGGGATGCGATCCTGCGCGAGCCCGCGCCCGCATCGTGTTTTCCGATCGCCACCGCCCTCTGGCGCTTCACGCGAGGCGTCGCCTACGCCGCCAAGGGACAGGTCGCCGAGGCCGAGGAGGAGCGTCTCGCGTTCGAGCAGGCCAAGGCGGCCGTGCCCAAGGACGCGATGTTCATGCTCAATCCCGCCTCCACGGTGCTGCAAATCGCCAAGCATGTCCTCGACGGGGAGATCGCCTTTCGCAAGGGCGACATCGACTCGGCCGTGGCCTCCCTCCGCGAGGCCGTCAAGATCGAGGACGATCTGAAGTACATGGAGCCGCCGGAATGGATTCAGCCGGTTCGGCACACGCTCGGGGCCATCCTCGTCTCCAATGGCCGCTACGAGGAAGCCGAGAAGGTCTACCGCGAGGACCTCAAGGAGTGGCCCGAGAACGGTTGGTCGCTTTACGGCCTCGCCAAATGCCTGCGCGCCCGCGGGGCCACCGCTGAGGCCGACGAAATGGACAAGAGATTCCGCAAAGCATGGGCCCGCGCCGACGTGACCATTGGCTCCAGTTGCCTGTGTGTAAATGGGCGTGGATAGCCGCTCTGTTACGCAGGCAGACTACTCGTGTCGGAGCGCGTCAATGGGGTGAAGGATGGCCGCCTTGAAGGCGGGAATGATCCCGAAGAGTACGCCGACGCTTACGCAGAACCCCAGCGCCAGCAATACGGCCCAATAAGGGACGATGATCTTCACCATCGAGGGGTGCAACGATGCAATCGCGCAGATGCTGTAGCCGAACGCGATGCCGATCACTCCGCCAAGCGTCGCCAGGGCCACGGCCTCGGTCAGGAATTGCAGCAAGATGTCCCGCCGCCGGCCGCCCACACTCTTGCGCAGGCCGATTTCCTTGGTCCGCTCGGTGACTGACACCAGCATGATGTTCATGATGCCGATCCCGCCGACGATGAGCGAAATACCCACGATTCCGGCGAGCACGCTGGTGGCGATCATGCGCACGCGCTCGAAGTCGCGGAGCATTTCGTCCTGACGGAAGATGCGGAAATCATTGGGCTGACCCGGCTGCAAATCGTGGCGCGTCCGCAGAATACGGCTGATCTGTAGCGAGGCCTCCTCCGTCTCCTCTTCCTTGGTGACCTCGACAATGAAGGGCATCCATCGCGAGAAGAACGGCAGCATCTTGAGCATCGTGGTGTCGGGAATGAGCACGGTGTTGTCCTGGTTCTCGTCCATGAAATTGCCCTTGGCCTCCAGAATGCCGAGGACGTGGAAGCGCAATTGATTGATGAAGACATACTGGCCGACGATGCTGTCGTCCACTTCGAGGGCTTTGGTGACCTCGCGACCCAGCACGCACACATAGTTTCCCTGGTCCACGTCGATGGGCCCGAAGAAGCGGCCCTTCTCTACGAAGAAATTGCGGATCGTCTGGAACTGCTCGGTCGCCCCCTGGATCTCGACGTTCTCAGCCTTTCCCCTGCCGTATTCCACGGTGCCCCCGGTGAACAGCATGGGCGAAATGCGCCGAACCTTGTCGCATTCCGCGCCTACGGCACGGATATCGTGGATGTCCATGCTGATCCGACCGAGCATACGGCCGTGCATTCCGCTGGGCGCCCAAGGCACAACGAACATGATGTTCGTGCCGAAGCCGCGGAGCATGTTCGTGACGTAGTCGCCGAACCCTTGAACAAAGGAAACGACGGTGATCGTCGAGGTGACTGCGATGATGATCCCCAGGGTGGTGAGCACGGACCGCGCCTTGTTGGCCCAAATCTGCACGAACGCGGTTTGGATGTTCTGTCCCTGCGTGGCCAGCCGTCCGCCAAACCAGGAGCCCAGCCGAACCGGTGCATGGATGATCGCGATGATCAGGCGCAGGAGGCGGCTCCGAGCCTGATTGAGACTCATTTCCGCCGCCATACTGACCGCTGCCTGCCTCATTTTGACTTTTCGACGTTTTGACTTTTTGGTGTTTCGTTATTCGTGTCTCAGCGCATCAATCGGATGCAGGATCGCCGCCTTGCACGCGGGGATGATGCCGAACAGGAGTCCCGCGGCCGCCGAAAAGCCCAGCGCCAGCGCCACCGACCACCAGGGTACGTTGATGGAGACCATCTGTGGGTGCAGCGACGCGAGGTATGAGATCGAATAGCCTAGCGCCACGCCCACCAGACCGCCGAGCGTACAGAGCACCACCGCCTCGGTGAGGAACTGCACCATAATGTCGCGGCGCCGGGCCCCGATGCTCTTTCGCAGTCCGATTTCCCGCGTCCGCTCGGTGACGGAGACGAGCATGACATTCATGATTCCGATGCCGCCGACGAGCAGTGAGATGCTTACAATGCCCGCCAGCGACCCGGAGGCGATGTTGCGGACCTTTTCGAACTCGCGCACGGCTTGGTCCTGACGGTTGATTTCGAAATCATTCGGCTGTCCAGGTTGAAGGCCGTGTCGCCGGCGAAGCACGCGGGTAATCTCTGCCTGGGCGTCGTCGAGGTCGGCCTCACTCGTCGCTTCCGCCAGGAAGCGAATCGACCGCCGCTGCTCGGGAAAGAGATTCAGGGCCGTCGTATAGGGAATCATGATGGTCTTGTCCTGATCCTCGCCGAACATGCTTCCTTTTTGGGTCAGGATGCCCGTAACCTCAAATCGATGCCGGTTGATGTAGACGTGCGCGCCGAGGATGGACTCATCGCACTGCAACTGCTTGAGGATGGTCCTGCCCAGCACGACCGTTGAGGCCGAAGTCTCGACCTCCATCGGACCAAAGAAACGGCCGACATCCACGTAGTAGTTGCGGATGACTTGGTAATCCTCGGTCACGCCGCGGGTGGGCACCTCGGTCATCTTCTCGAGTCCGTAAGTGACTTCGACTTGCTCGTTAAAGACGAACGGGGTAAGGCGTTTGAGGTGTGGGGATTCAGTGCGCACGGCCTCGACATCCGCCAAGTCGAGGGTCACGCTGCCCAGCCCCAACTGCCAGGCATTGGGCGGGTAATGGGGGCGTACGATGATGAACTGCGTGCCGTAACCGCGCACCATGTTGGTGATGTAATGGCCGAATCCCTGCACGAACGAGACGACCACGATCGTCGAGGTAACGGCGATGATGATCCCCAAGGTGGTTAGTATCGACCGTCCCTTGTTGGCCCATACCTGGATTAGGGCCGTCGAGACGTTCTGCGCGCCGCGTCCGACGAAGCCGGTGACGCGACGCCAGATGGAAACGGGAATGGCTACAAGGAAACGGATCATGCGACGGCCGCAGTCAGGACCGAGGACGCGCCGGCCTGGGGGCGCTCCACGCTCCCGCGCGGCGCGGTCCGTACATCGGAGGCGATCAACCCATCTCGAAGTCGAATGATACGCCGGCAGCGCGCCGCGATATCCTCTTCGTGCGTGACGATGATGATGGTCTGCCCCTCGCCGTGCAGCGAGTCGAAGATGTTCATGATCTCCTCGCCGGTCTGGCTGTCGAGGTTCCCCGTGGGCTCGTCGGCGAGGATGATGTCCGGCTCCTGGGCCAGGGCCCGGGCGATGGCCACGCGCTGCTTCTGTCCGCCGGAGAGCTGATTGGGGCGGTGCGTGGCTCGGTCCGACAATCCGACTCGCTTCAGCGCCGCTACCGCCTTTTGCTTCTTGTGCGACATCTGCGTATACATCAGCGGCAGTTGCACGTTCTTCAAAGCCGTGGTGCGGGGCAGTAGCTCGAAAGTCTGAAACACGAATCCGATCTGTCGGCCCCGAATGCGGGCCAGCTTGGACTGCGACAGCTTAGAGACGTCCTTGCCGCGGAGCATGTACGTTCCGCCCGTGGGAATATCCAGGCAGCCCAAGATGTTCATCAACGTGCTTTTTCCCGATCCGCTGGGGCCCATGATCGCCACGTACTCGTTCGGCTCAATGATCAGGCTCACCCCGCGCAGGGCGCGCACCAGCTCCGTGCCGACACGGTAGATCTTCTCGATGTCGCGCAGTTCAATGAGCGCCGTATTGTTCGCGCTGTCCGTCATGGGGTCTTGGTCTGGGCGACCGCCTCGTCGTCCTGCTTAGCGTCTACCTTTTGCTCTTCCTTCTTTTCGTCCTTGGCTTCATCCTTGGCCGCCGTCTTCTCCTCGCTGCCTTCCGGCTTGGGCTTCTTGTCCTTCTCCGACAAGGCGACCTTTCGCCCCTCCTTGAGCTGATCCAGGCTGCGATACGGGCCGGTGATGACCGTCTCGTCCGAGGCTACGCCATCCAGCAATTCCACGCGTCGCGCATCCGAAATGCCAGGCTCGACGATGCGCACCTTGGCCACGTCATTGTCCATGACATATACGACCTTGATGTACTGCGCTTGCCGGGCCCGGTCGGACAGGTCGAGCCCCGCCTGCTTTCTGTCGAACTCAGCCACCAATGAATCCGGAAGGTCCTTTCGCATGCGGTGCACGACGGCTTCGATGGGCACGGTGATGGCGTCCTCTCGATGCGCGACTTCAACCTCGACGTTGGCGGTCATCGCGGGCTTGACCCGTTGGTCCTTGGACAGCACCTCCAACAAGGCTTCGAACGTGACCACGTCCCGCCCTACGGCTTTGGTGCCCTTGGTGGCCACGCGAACGACTTTCGCGGGCACGGGCTTGTCCTGATCGGCCTGCAAATACACGCGGGCCTTTTGGTCCGCCCTAACCAGCGGCACGTCTACCTCGTCGATGCGGGCCCGGACTTGCATCCGCGACATGTCACTGATGGTCATGACCACCGTGCCGGGGTTGTTCATCGTGCCGGTGACCACGACCTCGCCCTGCTTGGCCTGGCGCTTGGAGATCACGCCGTCGATCGGGGAGCGGATAATCGTCTTCTGCAAGTCTTCGTGAGTGCGTTTGAGCATGGCCTCGGCCTGCGACAGTTCGTGTTGGCGCATGTCACAACTGGCTCGGGCCTTGTCGCGCGTGGTTTGATAGTCGCGCAGTTCCAAATCCGACGTGGCGTCCGACTCCGAAAGACTGACCTGTCGGGACAAATCACGGTCTGCCTTTTCCATGTCCGCCTGAGCCAGAACGATGGCCGCCCTGAGTTGCGCGATGCGGGCCTTTCCCGACTCGATGTCCGCGAGCAGGTCCTTGTCGTTCAACCGGCACAACAAGTCGCCCTTCTTGACGAAATCGCCCTCTTCGACGGGCATTTCCTCGATCTTGGCCATGATCTCGGAGCGAATCTCGACTTCGAGCTCCGCCTCGACGTCGCCGGGCGCCTGCACGATGCGGATGATCTCTTCCTTGGCGGGCTTGGCCACGCTGACCGTGAGCGGCACCTCCTGCGCCACGTGCAACAGAGGTTTATCCTCGCCCTTCTTGCGATAGCTGCCCAGTGCAAAGACGCCCGCGCTGATGAGTCCCAGCACGATCAACGTCAACAGAGCCTTCATGAATCGTCTCTCCGCCATACACCTCAGGCTACGCGCTTGCGAATCCCATGCCACTGTGCATGCCGATTCCCACCAGACAGAACAGCATGCACGTCACCACCGCCATACGGCGGCTGAGTTGCTGCGTCACCGTCAGGCCCACTGCCACTACCCCCCAATACCAAAGACGAAACGGATCGATGCCCGCGAGCACCGGTCCGAGCCATGTCGACGCTGGCGAAAGGGCAGCCAAGCCTTTCAGCGATGTATCCACCTCCGTCGTCCGGTAGTACAGCCACATCCCCAGTTGCAGGGCGAACGCCGTCAGCTCAATGAAGCCCGCGTACACGCAGATGGACATCAGCGTGTGGTACTCCGGTTTGCGACCGGTCAGGGCCACCATCGCATAGAGCAGCGAGGCGATGAACATGAATGAAGCGAGCATGTAAACCGGCTTGACCACGATGACGCCCAGGCGCGTAATCGTCTTCTTGAAGACCGCCGCCTTGCGGACGGACTCCATGTTGTCGCGAAGCTGAATCCGGTCGACGAGATTGGCCTGTGACTCCTCGAGTTTTGCAAGATCCTTTTCCGTCTGCTGCTCAACCACTCGATCGATCAGTCCCGTTTTCACCTGCGCGTATCCGATGAGCACCACCAGACCCAGCAGCGTGATGAGCGCCCAACCGTAAGCGCCGGTATCTTCGACGCGGTTGAACAGCGCGCGGGGAGCGACGAAGACCATGAGCGCGTGCCGGACGCCCAGGTCGCCGTGGACCGGTCGCAGCATACGATTGGTAACCGTGGTGCTCGCCACAGCGTTCGCTCCAGCCACCTTCGTGTCGCCGACGCAGCGAAACAGAATGGGCTTAAGGAGGCATTATACTATCTTCGCTCCCATTGATCGCTTATTCGTGTCAGGGTGAGTATTTTGTGCGCCCGATGACAAGAACCGACAATCAACCCGTGCAGATGAGCCGGCCGCTGGCCTTCAGGACTCTTCGCGGGATCGAGCGATGCGATGGATGAGGATGCGGCCGCGAATCAGCGTCCGCCATTTGCGGACGACAAGTCCGAGATACACGAGCCCCAACGCTGCGGCGATAGCGCCCACGGCCAGATGGACGTAAGCCCTGACGGGCAGGGCCTCGGAGATGAACGTGTAGGCAAAGTACCCGAAGAACGGGACCGCCAGCATGTCGATCCAGGGCGCCGGAGTTCGCTGGGGCAGGAAAACCCCTTTCATGACCAGCGGCCTGGCGTTGTACTCGTTTCCGCACTCCGGACACTGATACAGGTAGGGCAGGGTTCGAAGATTGTACCCGCACTTGCCACAAAAGACCGTCGCGCTGATGCGGCGATCTTTGAAGACGTCGTCGGAGAGCTGATCGAGGTCTCGAAGATCGTGCATCGAGCCGTCCATCCGTTCATTCCGCAAGGAGGGCTTCGGCAAAGGCGCTCGGATCGAACGGCTCGATGTCCTCGGGAGTCTCCCCGAGGCCGACGAACTTCACGGGTACGTCGAGCTGATCGCGGATGCCCACGATCACGCCGCCTTTCGCGCTTCCGTCGAGCTTGGCCAGGAAAATGCCGGTGACGGCGACGTGCTGCGCGAACTGCCGGGCCTGGTTCAGCGCGTTCTGCCCGATGGTCGCGTCCAGGACCAGGAGGACCTCATGGGGCGCACCCGGGATCTTCCGCTGGACGACCTTTTGAATCTTGCCCAGCTCGCGCATCAAATGGTCTTGAGTGTGTAGCCGTCCGGCCGTGTCAATCAAGAGTACGTCGGTGTTTCGAGCGAGCGCGGCCTCGCAGGCGTCGAACGCCACCGCTCCTGGATCGGCCCCTTGGGCGTGTTTGACGATCTGAACCCCCACGCGCTGCGACCAGATCGTCAGCTGCTCGACCGCCGCCGCGCGAAACGTATCGCACGCCCCCAAGATCACCTTCTTCCCTGCTTTCGTGAAGTACGACCCGAGCTTGGCCACGCTCGTCGTCTTGCCTGAGCCGTTGATTCCGGTCACCAGAATCACCGTGGGGCCGGACGGGGCGAAGCGAATCGACCGATCCGTCTCCGGCCACAACGCAGAGATGTGATTTCGCAAGTACTCGGTCACTTGTTGCTCTTCGGCGATCTCACCGCTCTTCCAGCCCGTCCGCACCACCTCAATGAGCTTTTGTGTGGCTCCAGGGCCGAAGTCGGCAGACAGCATGGCGTCTTCCAGGCGGCGGAGCGTTTCATCGTCGATGCGCTGCCCCACGCGAAGCACCGCGCGCAGGCCCGTGCTCAGCTTCTGCCGCGTCCGAGCCAGACCTTGTTTGAAACGATCGAAGAGTCCCATGGAACCTTGCGCCTAGTTTCCCTCGTGCCTTCGTGCCTTCGTGCCTTCGTGCCTTTCTGTTTGAATCTTGCGATATACTTGGTCCAGCACGCCATTGACGAAGCGCGGCGAGTCCGCCCCACCGTATTCTTTCACGATCTCCAGCGCTTCGTCGAGGGCCACCCGCGGCGGCGTCTTGCCTCCCAGCATTTCCAGCACGGCGACGCGCATGCCATTGCGTTCCACCAGCGACATCCGTTCCAAGTCCCACTTGGGCGAGGCCGCGGCGATGCGCTCGTCGACAGACGCCTTCTCCGCCCAGAACCCGGTGACCAATTCGCGAGCATAATCAACTACCTCGCTGCCCGCCTTCTCCTGGGACAAAGGGTGGTCAATCGCGGCGAAGAAGTCCTCAAACGACTCGGCCGATTCATCGCGCTGCACGTCCCATTGGCAAAGCGCCTGCATGGCGAGGATTCGAGCGGCGCGTCGATCAGCGGACATGAGAATCAACGGTCCGTGGAGAGCTTTGGGAGAAGGTTGACGAGTTCAATCGCACAGAGCGCCGCCTCCACGCCCTTGCCGGCGCGATCCAGGGCCTGCTCCATCGTGTCCGCGGTGATGACTCCAAACGTGGTGGGCACGCCGGTGGCCAGGGCGACTTCCGCGATGCCCCGCGCTGCGGCGCCGGCCACGTACTCGAAATGCGGCGTCTCTCCGCGAATCACGCACCCCAAGCAGATGACGGCGCTGTATTGACCAGATTCCGCCAGCTTCTTCGCTACGAGGGGGATCTCGAACGCGCCCGGAACATGAATGATGGTGATATTCTCTTCCTTGCAACCGTGCTGGGCCAGCGCTCCCACCGCGCCCCCAACCAGCTTCGAGGTGACGAACTCATTGAAACGGCTCACCACGACGGCGAAACGCTGATTGTCAACGCTGAGCTGCCCGCGGAGTTCGGTCGCCATCACCGTGAGCGTACCGCGCCGAGCCGTATCGGTCGATGAATATGGATGCCTGCGTTGCCGGCGAATGAGCTGGAGGCTTGGACGCTTCCGGCCTTGACGTCGTGGCGAGCGAGATGGCAGCTGCTTCGCATCCCCTTGTGCTTCGCGGTACAGGAGCGGCTTACGGGGCCGCGACCTCCGAAGGTGCGTAGACGAACTTTGAGGTTCGCCGGGCGCAGCATATCATTCGGAAGGGAATGTGATGGATTCAGGCGAATGTCGATGAGTGGGCCCGCGAAGGACACGCGTCGCGATCACCGTAGCCGCCGGCACTTGCGGACAAGCCACCGGTGGCAGCAAGCGCACGCGGAACGGATAGACCGCTACATCACTGTCGCCGCACTGATCCTGTGTGCCTTCCCGATCGCTGGTCCAAGCTTGGCGGCGGAGCGGTCGCACCGGGACAAGCGGCGAACGCCGGTGGTGGAGGCCTATGAGCGGGCGCGGGACTCGGTCGTGAACATCTCGGCGACGGTGAAGGTGGAAGTGCCGCGCTGGGGCACGAGCCTGTTCGGTGATTTGTTCACCGCCCCCAGCGAGCGAAGTCAACGCAGCGTGGGCAGCGGGTTCGTGCTTCACGAGGACGGCTACGTCGTGACCAACGCGCACGTGGTTTCCGCGGGGGCGCAGTTGGGCGTGACGCTGGCGGACGGCAGCGAGTATGAGGCGCGGGTCATCGGGCGAGACACGGCCCGGGACCTGGCGGTGATCAAGGTCGATCCGCGCAGCCCGCTCACGCCGATCCCCCTGGGGCGGAGCGACGATCTGATGATCGGGGAGCAGACCGTGGCCGTAGGGAACCCGGTGGGCCTGCACAACACGGTCACCACCGGCGTGATCAGCGCCCTGCACCGCGAGCTGGATGTGGACGGCCGGGTCGTCTATCGCGACGTCATCCAGACCGACGCGAGCATCAACCCGGGCAACTCCGGCGGACCCCTGCTGAACATTCTCGGCGAGCTGATCGGCGTGAACACGGCGATCCGCACCGACGCGCAGAACATCGGCTTCGCCATCCCCGTCGATCAGCTTCGCGAGATTCTCCCCGATGTGCTCGACGGCGAGAAGCTCAACAAAGTGATGATCGGAATGCGGGTCAGCGCCATGGACGCTCCGCTGGTTACGCAAGTGCGGGAAGGCAGTCCGGCCGATCGTGCGGGCGTGCGGGTGGGCGACGTCGTTCAGTCCGTCGATGGGAATCGCCTCTCCCGCGGGATCGATTTCTATGTGCGGATGCTGGGGCGTCGAGCGGGGGACGACGTGGAGCTGACGCTTTCGCGCGGGTCGGGCGCGGCGAAGGCGCAATTGACGCTCGTCGAGCCGCCCAAGCCGGACGGGCGGCGATTGGCCTTGCAGCACCTGGGCCTCACCATCGACGACGTTCGCGCCGATGTTGCTCGGCGCTTCCAGATCCGCCGCGGCGGAGTGATCGTCATGGGGGTTGAGCCGAGGAGCCCCGCGGACCAGTTGGGGTTGCGCCCCGGCGATCTGTTGGTCTCCATGGGGCGATACTGGCTGACCGACGTCGAGCAACTCGGCGCCCTTCTCGCGGAGGTCCTGCCCAGGGACCCGATCGACGTGGGTTTCCGCCGCGAGCAGCGCGGATCGCTCATCGACCTGGAGGGCAGGCTGTATGCCCGCTGATCGTCCTGCGCCGGTCAACCCCACGGCGGCGGCCCCCGCCGGCGATGAGGCGACGCCCAGGGACCTCAAGGTGCGAATCTCCGAGCAGAGGCTTTCCATCGAATGGAAGGACGGCAAGCGCAGTGAGTTCGCCCTTGGTGAATTGCGCAGGATTTGCCCCTGCGCGACCTGTCGAACGGAGCGCGAGGCCCAGGGGGCCAACCCGCTCCGCATCCTGAAGGCCGACCCCACCGGCGTTCGCGTGGTCAACGCCCGGCTCGTCGGTCATTACGCCATCCAGTTCGAGTGGTCGGATGGGCACAACACGGGCATCTTCGAGTTCCGTCTGTTGCGGGCCCTCGGCGCCGTGGATTAGGACAGGCCGGCGGGCGTATCATTGCGTTCGAGCCTCGTCTCGTCTAAACTGCGGGCCTTGCCGATACGACGCTCGCGGGAGCGACGAACAGAACGATTGGGGAGCGTAGACGATGACGGAAGTTCTCGATTCCATCGCGGGTCAGATTCGCAACGGGCAACATGAGGTTGCGCAAAAGGCGCTGGAAGCAATCAGGCCGAGTGACGACCAGACCCGCAACGAGGTCGAATTCCTGCGTGGATACTTGCAGGAGATGGTGTTCGATCGCGAGGGCGCGATGGAAACGTACGATCGGCTTCTTCAGAAGGATCCGGACCATACGGAGGCGGCGTTCCGCGCCGCTTTGCTCTGCGATCAGTGCGGGGATGAGGAGTCGGCCATCGAGCTCTACGAGCGGTGTACGGCCCATCCGCCGGCCCACGCCAACGCCCTGATGAACCTCGCCGTCCTCTACGAAGAAGGCGGACGGTTGGCCGAGGCGGAAGCGTTGCTGAAGACCGTCCTTGAGGAGCACCCCAACCACCCCCGCGCCGAGCCCTTCTTTCGGTCCGTCGAGAGCGACTTCGACATGCTCATCGATGAGCAGTCGCAACGCGATTGCGACAGTCGCGACGCCGTGATGGACACGCCGATCAGCGACTTCGAGCTCAGCGTCCGCAGCCGCAACTGCCTCAAGCAGATGAGCATCCGAAATCTGGGCGACCTGCTCAAGACCAGCGAGCAGGAGCTGCTATCATACAAGAACTTCGGCGAGACGTCTCTGAACGAGATCAAGGCCATGCTCTCGCAAAGGGGCCTGCGCCTGGGCCAGTTGCTGCAGCCCGTCGAGCCGCCCGTCGTTCCCACGTTCCGCTCCACGTCAAACGACACCTCCATACACCTCAAGAGACCAGTGACGGAACTCGAGCTTTCCGTTCGTTCGCGAAAGTGCCTGCAGCGGCTGGGAATCGCCACGCTGGGCGAGCTGATTCAGCGGTCGGAACCGGAGCTGCTGGCGATCAAGAACTTCGGGCAGACCTCCTTGAACGAGATCAAGCGGCAATTGTCGATGTTCGGCTTGTTGCTCCGTTCACCCACATAGAGCGCTTCTTCGGCGGAGTCCTCCACAGTTGAGGAGCGGCACGAAGGCATGGAGGCACGAAGGAACGAAGGGAATCCTCGCGCCCGAAAACCAGCGTTGGACAAAAAGCTCAGCGGCGTTCGCTGGGGCAAGAGTTGGCGCGGTTGGCGGCGTTTCCTTCATCATGGCCGGCGGCGCCGTGCTCACGTGCGTCGCTGGCAAAGCACCCGGCGCTCCCCTACCACCCGTCCGCGAAGTGCGTGTGCTCCTTGCCGACGACGCATCCCAAGTCCGGCTGCGCTGCACGGAAGCCGTGGCGATCCGCGATTCGCGGGACGAGAGAATCGGGATCATGTCGGCCGTGGATGACGGTCTGGTCGTTTGGCACGCCGGCGCCGGGCGGACACTCGTGGCGGGGTCCCCCTACGCAGCCGATCCCCTCTTCTTCCTGAGCGAAAGAGGCTCACCCCTCGGATTGTCGTTCCAACGCGACGGCGCGTGGACCACGGAGTTGACCTATCCCGGCAGGGTCGCCGTGCGGCGGCTGGACCCGGGAGCGTTGGAGGTCGTGAACTGGGTCGAGCTTGAGGCCTACGTGGCGTGCGTGGTCGCCAACGAGGTCTGGCCGACGTTCGACCTGGAGGCGTTTCGCGGTCAGTCCATCGTCGCGCGGACCTTCGTCCTCTATCAGATGACCCGCCGGCCGGACGCCGTTTATGACGTGTACGCGACGCAAGGTTCGCAGGTATATCGCGGGCTTCGGGACGATGGCGTCGGACGTAAGGCCAAAGACGCGGCGGAGTACACACGTGGATTGGCGCTCACGTGGAATGACCAAGGCGAGGACCGCCTCTTCTGCACCTATTACAGCGCCGCCTGCGGCGGAATGTCTCAATCCGCCAGACCGCTGGGGCCGGAGGGCGACGCCGCGCCGCTTCGCGGAGGAATCCGTTGCGATTATTGCAAGATCGCCCCCGGCGAAGCCTATCGTTGGGGACCGGTCAAGCTGTCGCTCGATGAGGTCACGTCGCGGTTGTTGGCCCGCTACCCGGAGCTCACCGCCCTGGGCGCACTCTCCGCGATTTCGCCGGTCGAACAAACGGCGACGGGGAGGCTGATTTCACTTCGGCTGACCGGAACCAGCGGCGCGACGCATGATATCCTTGCAGAGCGGTTCCGGCTGGCGATCGGGGCGACGACGCTTCGAAGCACGGATTGCAGCATCCGCATGGCAGGGCAGGAGGTCGTTTTCGACCGAGGCAAAGGCTTCGGGCACGGTTTGGGGCTTTGTCAGTGGGGAATGCAAGGTCTCGCCCAGTCGGGAAAGACAGCCGGGGAGATTCTTCGCTTCTATTATCCGGGGGCGAAACTCACCCGCGTGTATTAGGTACGCGGGTCCAGGTCACGCGGCGTGAGCGATCTCGTGGAGGGCGCTCACGAGCTCGTCGATGTCCGTAGTCGTCGTGCTCCAACCCGGCGATATGCGGACTGTGCCTTCGGGGAACGCGCCCAGTGCGCGGTGCGCGTACGGCGCGCAGTGCAGTCCCGAGCGCACGGCGATTCCGAACGACTCATCCAGAACAGCCGCAACGTCCACCGGCGGCACCTCTTCAACCAGCAGGGAAACCACGCCAACCCGCGCGGAAGTAGCCCCGGGCCCGACCAAGCGAATGCGGTCATCGTTGGAAACCCCTTGAATAAAACGATCCAACAACTCGCGTTCATGGTTCATGGCAACGGCGGGGTTCAGGCCATCCAACGCCGCGTTGAGCCCGGCGAGGCCGACGGTGTTCGGCGTCCCGGCTTCCAGCCAAGTGGGGAATTCCTTCGGCTGCGTGGGAAGGACGGAGTCGGCGCCGGTCCCGCCCTCGCGCCACGGGCGAAGCACGGCGCGCGGTCCCACGTACAAGGCCCCCGTGCCCGCGGGCCCCAGCAGGGCCTTGTGACATGGGAACGCTAGCAGGTCGATGTTCATCGCATCTACGTGGATGTCGAGGAGGCCGATCGCCTGGGCAGCGTCGACCAGAAAAAGCTGGTTGTGCTCGCGGACGATCCTGCCGATTTCGGCGATGGGTTGAATGACGCCGGTTACGTTGCTCGCGTGGTTGGCGACCACCAGCCGAGTTTGCGGCGTGATCGCTTTTCGCACGTCGTCTGGGTCGATGACGCCGTCGCCGCCCACGGCGAGCCGTGTCACCGAGATGACCCCCGCCTCGGCTAGGGCCTGCAACGGGCGGGACACGCTGTTGTGATCGAGTGCGGTGCAGATTACGTGATCGCCGGACCGAAGCGAACCCTTGAGGGCAATGTTCAGGGCGTCCGTACCGTTAAGACATTGGATGATGCGGTTCGGGTCATCCGCGTGGACGAGTCGGGCGAGCTTGACTCGAACGTCGCGAACGATCCGTTCGGCGGCGAGGGCGAGCCGGTGCCCGGCCCGACCCGGACTGCCCGCTTCCTCGGCGAGGAATCGGCTCATCTCGTCGATTACGCGCTGGGGCTTGGGCCAACTCGTCGAGGCGTTATCGAGGTAGATGGTTCTCACGTACCGTCAACATCATCCGGCGAATCCGCAAGTCGCTCCTGCGTCGATTGGGATGCCCAGGCACGAACCCTACGGACGAGGTCACGGACTAAAGGCTTATCGAGCGGCGTGGAATCGGGGTCGAAGACTGCGTCGTAACGAAACTCGACTGCAAACGGCGTCAGGTGACGGAGCTCGTCGAACTCCTGGGGAACCTCTATTTCAGTGGAGCGAAGCAGGTCGATCAGCTCAGCGAGACGATGCGTTCGCGGAAACGCAACGCCCGCCGCCACTAACGCAGCTTTGAGGAGTTTCTCGGCTGCTTGCTGTGCGGGAAAGCCGAAAACTTCGAGCGGTGCCCCTTCGTCTTCGAGCAATTGTTCCAGGACATATTCGTCTTGGGCGGCTTTCGCAAGCAGTCGCTCGACTTGCTTACGCCGCGCCATGGAACTCGATCCCGGTTTTTTCTACGTCGTGGAGAAGCGTGCCAGGGATATCGGCCGTCTCCCGGAAGGTCTGTTCACTGACCACGAGCACGTCGGCATGAATGCCCACCATGCGAAGCGCGTCGCTGAGACGAACCATCTCCGCACGGCGGGCTTTGACCCGCGGCTCAACCACCAGGAAGTCGAGGTCGCTATCGGGACGCGCCTCGCCTCGGGCCGCTGACCCAAAGAGGATCACCCGCGATCCCGGCGCCGCGAGAAGAAGCGTGCGGGCGGCTTTCTGGATCTTCGTATTATCCGCGACCATGCAAGCGCTCCCGACCAGCATGAATATGCTACGCGGCGAAGTACTTCGCGTAAAGGGAGCGGGCGCGGGACATCGTGGAGCCGCCATGGAAAAACTCAATCCAAGAGTTACACCCGTTGACGGGGACAGCAAATCGCGCCGCCGCCTTACGCACCGAAATACTTGGCGTAAAGAGAACGGGCGCGGTCGGGATCATTCGTACCTTTGATGATGGCTCGGCCGTCGGGAAAGAGGGTGAGTTCGTAAACGTCCACGGCGGCCTTGAGCATAAAGCGATTGTGACGCACCGGACCCGCGGCAATGGGTTCGAGCTTCTTGGTGATTTCGGCGAAGTCGATCCGATGTCCGCCGCCGGGATTCACCTGCACCGCGTCCCGTCCGCAGAGCGTCGTGGTCGAGCCCGCGAACCGTCCGCTAAGGTACGCGAAGTCGCCGCGTTGGCAGCACGGGCAGTCGCCCTCGTCGTATGCGGATTGCACCTGCAGGTTGACCACCCTCGCCGACCAGGCGTCGATCTGCACGAGGCAGCGGTTGATTTCGTACTTCCGTCCGGTCAGGAGTTTGAGCGCTTCGAGGGCCTGAAAACTCGCGACCATTTGCACCGCCGGCAACAGCACTCCGGCCGTGTCGCAGGTAGGGTTGAGCTCCGGCGGCGGAGCGTCCTCGAAAATGCACCGCATGCAGGGCGTATCGTGCGGAAGGATGGTCATGCACAATCCCGTCGCACCGATGACCGCGCCGTAGACCCACGGACGCCCTGTCTTCACGGCGAGATCGTTGATCAGGAACCGTGTCTCGAAGTTGTCGGTTCCATCGAGCAGCAGATCGACGCCCTCGGCCAGGCGCTCGATATTGGCCGGATTCACGTCGATGACGACGCTCTCTACCTTCACTTCTGGATTGATGCGGGCGAGCTTGGAGGCGGCGGCCTCGGCCTTGGGGACGTTGGCGGCGATGTCGTCCTCGTCAAAGAGGACCTGGCGCTGCAGGTTGTCGCGTTCGATGAAATCGCGATCGCAGATACGCAAGTACCCCACGCCCGCGCGCACCAACGTGTTCGCCAGGACCGTGCCCAGTGCTCCGCACCCGATCAACACAACGCGGGAATGCGACAAGCGCCGCTGCCCCTCGGGGCCGATCTTCTCGAACAACATCTGCCGCGAATACCGCGCCCACTGAGGGTCGTTCTCAGGCCTGCCGTTCATCATCATTCGGAGCCGGGACGCGTCTTTTTTGCCAAGGTGGCGAGGTAGCCTTCGGGCGGCGGCGCGGGGTCGGGCGCGCGAGGGATCGGCGCGCCGCGCGGAGGCCCCCCGCATGCCGACAGCTCCGCGCCGCCGTCAGCACGTTGCGCCTGATCACTGATGCGGCGGGGCACGGCGAGGTACGTCTTGGCCGGAGCGGCGTTGCTCTCGCTGTCACTCGTGCCCTTATGCGTCGCCAGTCCAGCGTACTCGCGCCAGCTTTGCAGGGCCGCCGAAAGGAACCCACCCCCGCAGACGAAGTTGATCACTGTCTGAACCATGCCGCCCCCGTCGAGGAGCATCACGGCGCCGGTGCCCACGAGTAGCACGCCGAGCACCACGGCGACCACAGCGTCGGCGACCAAAGTCAGCCGGTGTCCGGTGAGGAGCGCGGCCGCGGTAATCGCCATCGCCACACCACCGATCCGTAGGGTTTGATAGAAAACCCAGGAAGCGCGGCCAAACAGATCCGTCCCGCCAGGCTCCTGCAAGTAGAGAAACCCAAAAAACAGCATCAGTCCGGCCCCGAAGGCGGCTGGGGCCGCGTGACGGCGAACTCGTTCAGCGACAATGGAGGACATCTTGACTCACTCATCCTCACCAGGTTCGGACGACTGAATCGGCTTGGCGGACGAACCCTCTCCGAGGTGAGGTTGTAAGAATAGGAGTATAACGCGGTCGGGTGTCTTTGGGCATGGGGTCCGTGGGACCCCCCTTCAAAGGGAGGAGAACTTCATGAAGGCGCCAATTCAACTCCGTCGTCCGCTGGGCTGGATCGCGGTCCTGGCCGCGGGAATGCTTCCCGCCTTTGTCATGCGTTGCGACAAGGCCGCCCTCAATCTCCAGCGAGGATTCTATGAGGGGCTCGGCGAGAATCTCAGCGAGATACTGCTGGAGCAGGGCTTCTTGACCGCCGACGGTCAAACGCAGGAGTAGCCCCACATCATAGTCGTTCACGCCGAAAGAAGGCGCGGGGCCTTTGTGGGGTTTTTGCGCGCACCGGCTATGGCATTACGAAAGGCTCCTTGCTCGAACGGATGGTCAGCACGGCGCAGGGCGACTTTCGCACGACCTTCTCGACGGTGCTTCCGAGGAGGACGTGAGCGATCGCTCCACGCCCGTGCGTGGCCATCACGATCAAGTCGATGTGGTTGTCGCGGGCGTACGCGATGATCTCCGCGAAGGGCCGGCCGTACGCCACGTGCGACACCACGCATCGGCTGCCGCCGAACTGCTCCGAACCGAACTTGATCAAACGCTTTCGACTGAGCTCGATCATCTCTTCCGGCGGCGGGCCGACGGGCAGGCTCTCCGGCCCCAGCGCGCTCCAGTACTGATAGGCATCGTCGACCACGTGCAGGCAGTGCAATTGCGCGCCGAACGCGTCGGCGAGCCCGGTCGCGTATCCGATGGCAGGCTTGGATAACTCCGAGAAGTCCGTCGGAACCAGGATGTTTTGGAATCGGATGGACATGGAATGGTCCTTTGCCCAGCAACGGCGATGCACACCGATGCCATAGACACGGGAATCGTAAACGCTCGATTGGAAGGCGTCAATCGAGCCCCCCCCGCCGCAGATTCGGCATTGACGCAAACAAGCTGCTGCTCTATACTCCGGCTTCGAAGTGCCCGTCGATTGAGTGCCCTAGTGACGCAAGTCCCCGAAGTCGAAGGGAGCGATTGGTTACGACCGCCGGTAGCGGCAGTCGGATCCTCGTCGTGCCGAGTTGACGAGCCTGACGACAGCCCGCGGAACATCCTCCGCCTACGGCGTTGCCCAGAATGCGACTACAACCTGAGGTCCTTGCCCGAACGGCACCGTTGTCCGGAATGCGGCTTCGAATATGACCCAACTATGTTCGCCCTCTATGGCTGGCCGCCGCGCGAGCGACTCTCGGCGATCGGGCGGGTGCTCATGGGTGCGTGGTGGGAGCGCATTCTTGGCGGCGTGTTGCTCTTGTTTGTCGCGTCGATCGCGTTGTTCCAGGCTTACATGTTCTGGCGGGGCGGCCTGTACGTTGGCGTTGTCGCCACTATCTTGTTTCTGGTGGCGATTCTGGATCTGTTTCGCCTTCGCCCGCACGTTCGACGCAGCCGGGTCGAGCGGTGGGGCCCGGCCTTGTTGTTGTTCACATCGGATGGAGCATCCATGCGTCGAGGCCCGGGCGAGGCCCGACCGATTTCATGGAAACAGTTGGCGAAACTAAGTTTTCGTAGATTCCGCTCGCGGAAAGGCCGCAAGCGGTTGTGGCACATACGCTTGACCTTTCCCTTCTGGCGCATCCAGTTGCGTCGGATGGAAGCCATCATCGAGTGTACGCCTCGCGAGGCGGCTCTAATTCGCAGCGAAATCCGACGCCGGATGCGAGCGGCGCGGAAAGCAGCAGCACGCGAATTGAGCGCCTAAGGGCCCTCCGCGAGCGAAGCCCATTGCTAACCATGGACCTGCGCGGTATCATCGTCACGTACAAAGATGCGGCATTCCATACGCTCACAACAACCCTCGGATCACCGCGATTCGCCTCGGTCCACGCGACCGGTGCGCGACCCCTTCGGCGACGATAGCGCTCGTCGCCGCGAGCGCGGGGCGCTGGTCGCGGTATTGCTGCCGGGCACAAAAGCGGACCTGCGTAACCCGTTGGGGGAGCTGGCCGCGCTGGCGGAGTCGGCGGGCGTGCGGGTGGTGGACATGATGATCCAGAAGCGGATGACCCTGTCGCCGAAATCCGCGTTGGGCAAGGGCAAGCTGGGGGAGCTGGCCGAACGGGTCACCCAGGCGAAGGCCAACGTCGTGATCTTCGATAACGACCTGGCGCCCCGGCAGATTCGGGAGCTGGAAGAAGCTGTGGGCTGCAAGGTGCTCGACCGCAGCGAGCTAATTCTCGATATCTTCGCTCTCCGGGCCAAGACCCGCGAGGCGCAGTTGCAAGTCGAGCTCGCCCAGTTGGAGTACACCGCGCCGCGGCTGCGCGGCTTATGGACGCACCTGGAGCGCATCGCGGGCGCGGGCGGCGCGACGGCGGCAGGCGCGGTCGGCGGCGTGGGCACGCGCGGGCCGGGCGAACGGCAGATCGAAATCGACCGCCGCGTCGTTCGAGACCGCATTTCTTTCCTGCGCCGCGAGATCGAAGAAATCGATCATCGCAAGCAGCGTGAAGTGCAGTCGCGATCGGACCAGTTCACCGTCTCCCTGGTGGGTTACACAAATTCGGGCAAGAGCACGCTGCTCAACAAACTGACTCAGGCGACGGCGTATGCGGCGGACCAGCTTTTCGCCACTCTCGACACCAAGACCGTCCGCTGGCGCCTTGGCGAAGGACGCAGCGTCCTCTTGTCCGACACTGTCGGGTTCATCCGTGACCTCCCGCATCACTTGATTGCGTCGTTCCGAGCGACACTCGAAGAAGCCATCCATGCGAACCTGCTGTTGCACGTGGTGGACATTTCTTCGCCGATCGCCTGGCAACAAATGGAATCGGTGGATGATGTGTTAAAGAGCCTCGGGTGCGAGAAGATCCCTCAGTTGACGCTGCTGAACAAGGTCGATGTCGCGGACGACAGCTCGCTTGCGGAAATGCTCGGACGGCATCGGACCGACGTAATGCAGATTTCGGCGCTCACCGGTGAGGGCCTGGATGCGCTCGTGCAGGAGGTGACGCGCCGGGCCAAGGGCGACGCCATCGACCTTACGGTCCGAATCCCCCACGCCGAAGGGAAGCTGATGACGGAGTTGTGCGGCCTCTCCGACGTTCGCGGCCGGCGATATACGGATGAGGCCGTGGAGTTGGAGATTCGCATCAACCGCGCCCAGCTGCGCCAGTTGCAGGGCCGGTATCCCGCGTTGTCGGTCCTTGTCGCCGGATGATCGAGGCCGTCTCGCTGTCGAAGCATGAATCTCAACCGCCTCTCACTGTACGGCTGGGTCGCCAGCCTCTCGCTGGCGGGGCCGGCCGGCGCCGGCGGCGCAGAATCGCAAACCGTTCGCGTCGATCTTCGTCTGCGGACCGGCGGGATCGTTTCCGGATTGGTCGTCGATCACGACGACCACGCCCTCGTGATCGTGCGCGAGGGCACGCCCTACGTTTTCTCCTGGCGGGAGATGGAGCTATCCTCGGCCCTGGCGGCTCGTAAGGCCGCGGTGTCGGTCTCACTGCGCGGCCATCAGGAGCTCTCCGCGAACGACCATTTCGCCCTGGGGCAACTGGCGCTGAATCAAGATCGAGCGGACCTGGCGGCGCTCGAGTTTCGTAAGGCCGAGAAGCTGGAGAAGGACTTCGCCCCGCGGATCAGGGAGGCCTTCAGCGTGTACCGACAAGCGAAGGCGACGGCGACGGACGACTTGATCGAGGATTGGGAGCCCGATGAAGTCCAGGCCGAGGATGATTCGCCGTCGGCCGACCGAAGGACACAGCCCGACCTCCCCACGTTGGCGAGCGAAGATGTGCGCGTGCAGCTGTTCGATGCCTATCATCGGTTCGGCGCGAAGGTGCAAGAAGTGCTCGGGAAGGACGTCGTCCTCCTGGAATCCGAGCACTTTCTCATCTGGACCGATTGGGAACCGAAACTCCGCGACCGGCTTGCGGCGTGGTGTGAGGCCATGTACGCGGCGCTTTGTGAGCGGTTCGAGGTTGGGCGCGGTGAACTCATCTTCCCGGCGAAGTGCCCGGTCTTCTGCTTCCGATCCAAGGCCCGGTTCCGCAAATTCGCGCGGCATTTCGACGGCTATGACGGCGTCAGCGCCCTGGGATACACCCGTTCGATCGAGCGGCACGGCCACGTCCACGTTGCCCTGCTCCGGGCAGGCAAGACGGCGGCGGATTTCGATCAGTTCGCTTGCACCCTCGTCCACGAGGGGACGCACGCCTTTCTGCACCGCCTCTTTGAGCATCGGTTGATCCCCCATTGGATCAACGAGGGCTATGCGGAGCTGACCTCGGAGCGGGTCCTCGGCGATCGTTGCGATGCCGGCGAGACGGCCGCGCTTCTGGCCCGCCAGTACGCGCGCTACGATTGGTCGCTCAATGGTCTCTTCGAGCGGACTTCGGAAATCGACGTACACGAGTATCCGCTCGCGCACAGCATAGTCGCCTATCTGGAGGACTTCGGTCGCTCGAAGGGCGCCCGCTTCATTCGGGCCCTCAAGGAAGGACGAACCGCCGCGTCGGCGCTGGCCGACGCCTACGACGGCCTCACGCCGGCCCAATTGGAGGCTGCGTGGCGCTTGGCCAACCGCTTGCCGCGGGTCGAATCAGCCGTACCACCGCGGGCGACGGAGTAGCGCCCCGGATTCATGCACGGCAGCGCCGGCGACCGACGTAGTATCCGTTGGCTGACGGAAAGACCCATTGCCGAAACCCGTAAGAAAAAGGTTGTTCGACGTCATCCGTTTGGGCATCTGCGCGATCGCCCTGTGGCTTGTCGTGCGCGGCGTCACGCTGAATGATCATGTGGGGCTCATCGTCGGCGGAGAACTCATCGGCGAAATCGTCTCCGATGGCGATCCGATCGAGATTCGGCTGTCCGACGGGGTCGTCCGTCAGGTGCCACGAACGGACATCGCCCAGGACGCGGACGGCGCTTCACGCGTCTCCTTCGGACTGAAGAGCGCCTGGCGGAACAGCCGCAAGGGCCTTCTGCTGCTCGCGGTTTGCATCTACTTCCCCGTGCTGTTTCCGCAAGCGCTGCGTTTTCGCTGGATGCTGGCCGTGCAAGACATCAGTCTCGGGTATTGGGATTGCGTCAAGTTGTCCGCGGCGGGCAACTTCTTGAACTTTACGACCCCCCTAGGCTCCAACGCCGGAGACGTTTTCAAGGCCTATTTCGTGTCTCTGCACACCGACCGCAAGACCGAGGCGGTTGCCACGGTGATCCTCGATCGGCTCATCGGATTGGGAAGCCTGTTATTTGTGGTCGCGGGGATCACCGTTTTGAGCCCGCAAGGCAGTCGCCTCGCCGTTCTGCGGCCCTACATGCTGGGGTTGATCGCATTGGGCGTCGTTGCCGGCGCACTCTACTTCTTGCTCACATGGCGCCGCTGGTGGGCCGGCAGCGCGTTGCTTTCGCGAGTTCCGATGTTCGACCAACTCAAGCGTATGGACCGGGCGACGCGGACGCTCGCCGGACACATGCCCACCCTCATCGCCGCCGTTTTGATCACGATTGCTCTTCAGGCGCTGGCCCTGCTCGCGTATTTCGTCGTGGCCGTATCGCTCGGCTTAGACGCGCACGCAGGCAATGTCCTCGAATACTTCGCCTATTTTTACACGGGCGTGTTGGTCCAGGCGCTTCCCGGCCCGCCGCAGGGCCTCGGTACCGTCGAGTTAACGTACCGCTACTTTTTCGCGCCCTTCGGAAGCGCCTCGCAGATCGTGTGCATGGCCTTCGCCATTCGCATCATGGTCCTGATCTGTGCCCTCCCCGGCCTCCTCGTCACGGCGACCGGTGCCTACCGACCTAGAACCGCCCCGACGCAGGACGAAACGGTCAACTCAAACCCGCCCATCCCCAAACACAATCTCATTGCGTCGTAGCCCTGCCGAAGGGTCCGCAAATAACGCGGGTTTTACGCGGATTTCATCGTCGGTTCAGCCCTTCGGGTGAGAATCCCACGAATGCGAACGGCTTCGGACTTGGACTCGCGTGGCATTTTTCGGATGAGGCGAGAAGGGTGGTTGCGTGCGGGACGTTCCCGTCACGCCGCGCGTCCAGAACGAGTACGAGCGTCAGAGGAGAAACCTATGCGACTCTGGAAAACCGCGACAAAGGTAGTTCTCATTGCGGCGGTGGCGACTCTGCTCATCGGCCCGCCGGCCCAAGCTCAAACCGACAAACCCAAGACGACGACCACCACCGTCGAAACAACGACCACGACAACGACGCGACCCTGGACGGAGCCGGCCAGCCGTTGGCAAAAGGGCAGCGACCTGATCGGCAAGAACGTGCAGAGTCGCACCGGCGAGAACATCGGCGACGTCGATGACCTGATCGTCGATCTCGATTCCGGGCGCGTCCTGTATTACATCGTGCCCTGTGACGGGAAGCAGTGCGCGGTCCCGGCCCCGGTGATGACCTTGCCGGCGGACGCGCGCCACTTCACATTCGCCGCGACTAAGGACCAACTGAAGGCGTACTCCTTCGAGAAGCGCAGTTTCCCGAACTTCAACGACCGCGCTTACACGACGCAGGTATACACACACTACAACGTGCGGCCCTTCTGGGACGGCTCGGGCAAGACCGAGGTCACGACGACCACCACGACCACTCGCCCGGCAACGGGCGAGCACATCTGGTACCGATTCCCGGCGAGAACGGAAAAAGGCAGCAAGCTGATCGGAATGGACGTTCGCAACCAACAGAACGAGAACCTCGGCAAGATCGAGGATCTCGCCATTGATCCGGACGGCAACCGCGTAATCTACGGCGTGCTCTCCTTTGGGGGCTTCCTCGGCGTCGGCGACAAGTTCTTCGCGATTCCGTGGTCCTCGTTGAAGCAAACCTCCGTCGATCAGAACCAGTTGATTCTCAGCGTGGACAAGGATCGTCTGAAGAACGCCACCGGCTTTGACAAGAAGAACTGGCCGAACATGGCGGAGCAGCGCTGGGCGACGGATGTTCACAAGTTCTACGGCGTGGAAGTCTACTGGGTGGACCCGGACAAGCGCTAAGCGTAGCCCGTCATACGTATCGGACGGTGCCCGGGAGGCGTGTGGCCTCCCGGGGGCCGCTGGACGGAATGTCCCACTACGATCGAGGAGCAAGCGGCATGAAACTTGAATCGCTCGAGCAACTGTTCATGGAAGAGCTCGCGGACCTACAGGACGCCGAAGAGCAACTGATCAAGGCGCTCCCCAAGATGGCCAAAGCCGCGACCTCCTTGAAACTCCAGCAGGCCTTCGAGGAGCATCTGGGGCAAACGCAAACCCACGCCGATCGGCTGGAGCGCATCGCGGATGCGCTCGACAAGCCCCCCCGCGCTAAGAGTTGCCAGGGCATGAAGGGCCTGCTCAAAGAGGGCGACGACGCCGTGAAGGCGACCGGCGACCCCGCTGTCAAGGACGCCGCTCTGATCGCCGCGGCACAGCGCGTCGAACATTACGAGATCGCCGGCTACGGCTGCGCTCGCACGTTCGCCGAAATCCTCGGCTACAACGAGGCCGTAAAGCTGTTGCAAGAATCACTGGACGAGGAGGGCGCCACGGACAAGAAACTGACGCGACTGGCCAAGAGTATCGTCAACGTGGAGGCGGCCAGCGCCTAAGGAACCCTCAGAATGCCTGTTCGCGCCGCGCGCGGATCCTCTCCTCGCCGGACGGATGGGCCCTTTGGAGTACAGATTCCCGCCATGAAACCTACCCTCACGGGGGCTCGGCCGTGCGCCTGGACCGCCACGGCCGAGCTCACCCGCCTCCCTCTGAACGCAGACACGGAATGCGATGTGTGCGTGGTGGGAGCGGGGATCGCCGGACTTTCCACGGCCTATCTGCTGGCTTGCGAGGGGCGGCGTGTCGTCGTCGTCGAAAAGACGACGATCGGTGGCGGGGAAACAGGACACACCACAGCCCATCTCAGCAACGCGATCGACGATCGCTACTACATTATTCGCCGACTCCACGGTCGAGACGGCGCTCGGATTTGCGCGGAAAGCCATACGGCCGCGATCGACCATATCGAAGCAACCGCTCAGCGCGAGGGAATCGAGTGTCAATTCGAGCGTGTGGACGGCTATCTGTTTCTACCGCCCGGCGAGTCGCCTGATCTGCTGGACCATGAGCTGGATTGCGCCCGCGAAGCAGGCGTTGCGGACGTCGAGCGCGTTGCGCGCGCTCCGCTGAACGGGTTCGACACCGGGCCCGCCCTGCGCTTCGGACGACAGGGCCAAATGCATCCGCTGGAGTATTTGGGCGGACTGGCCTTGGCCATCGAGCGAATGGGCGGACGAATCTTCTGCGGCACGGAAATGCGCGAAATTAGCGACGACCACGGCCTTCGGGTCGAAACGAGCGGCGGGCGCGTCCGCGCCGCCGCCGTCGTCGTTGCCACGAACACCCCGGCGATCAACCGCGTCGCCATCCACACGAAACAGGCGGCGTACCGCACGTATGTCATAGGCGTACGCGTGCCGGCGGGCTCCGTACACCGCGCCTTGTACTGGGATACGACGCAGCAGACCGGCGACTCGGACTCGGCCCCCTACCACTACGCTCGCATCGCCAAAGACCCACATGCCTTGACGGGCGTCCACGATGAGATCCTTATCGTGGGCGGGGAGGACCATAAGACCGGTCAAGCACAGCACAGCGAAGATCGATGGACGAATCTGCTCCAATGGACACGCGAGCGGTTTCCGCGCCTCGGCGCGGTCGAGTATCGCTGGTCGGGGCAAGTCATGGAGCCGGTCGATTGTGTGGCCTACATCGGTCCCAACCCCGGCGGGCCGGACAACGTCTACATCGCCACTGGCGACTCAGGCATGGGCATGACCCACGGGGCGATCGCGGGCATGTTGCTCACCGATCTCATTCTCGCGCGAAACAACCCCTGGGCCGAGCTCTATGATCCCTCGCGCGTGACCCTCGCCTGCGCCTGGGAGTTCACGCGGGAGAACCTGAACGTTGCGGCACAATATGCCGACTACCTGCGCAAAGGCGACGTTCCGTCAGTCGATCAGATTCCCCTTGGTCAAGGCGCCGTGGTGCGCCACGGACTCGCCTTGGTCGCCGTCTATCGCGATGACTGTGGCGGCCTGCACGAGCGTTCTGCGATCTGTCCCCACCTCGGCTGCGTGGTGTCGTGGAACTCAAGTGAAAAGACCTGGGATTGCCCGTGCCATGGATCGCGTTTCGACGCAACGGGCATGGTGCTCAACGGACCGGCGATTACGCCGCTGCCCGCGTATCATCGCCCGGAGAAGCGTGCATCGGCGCACGTGTGATCGGCGCGTGAATTGTGATGCCCGCGCAAGACAAAGAGCCGGTGCGATACGCGGTCGTGGGGTTGGGGTACATTTCCCAGGTGGCGGTGCTGCCCGCCTTCGCCCATGCGACCGAGAATTCTCGGTTGACGGCCCTGGTCTCCGACGATCCTGTGAAGCGCCGCCGCCTCGGCCGCAAATACGGCGCTCGGAATCTGTATTCCTACGACGACTACGAGGACTGTTTGCGCAGCGGCCAAATCGACGCCGTTTACATAGCCCTGCCGAACACGATGCACTGCGACTATACCGTCCAGGCCGCCGAGGCGGGGGTACACGTCCTGTGTGAGAAGCCGATGGCGACATCGTCGGACGAGTGTCATCAGATGATCGACGCCGCCGGCGCCAACGACGTCCGGCTCATGATCGCCTACCGGCTGCACTTTGAAGGAGCCAACCTCTCCGCAGTGGAGCTGGCCCAGTCGGGAAAGCTCGGCCGGCTGCGGTTCTTCAACTCCGTTTTTTCCATGTCGGTAAAAGAAGGCAATATCCGGCTGGACCGCGAACTGGGCGGGGGCACTCTGTGGGACATCGGCATCTATTGCATCAACGCCGCTCGGTATCTGTTTCGCAGTGAGCCCTATGAGGTGTTCGCCTACTCGGCGCGGGGCGAGGACCCGCGCTTTCGCGAAGTTGATGAGATGACCTCTGCGTTCTTGCGTTTCCCGGGGGAACGATTGGCGACCTTCACCAGCAGCTTCGGCGCTTCGGACATCTCCATGTATCACCTGGTGGGGACCAAGGGCGACCTTCGACTTGATCCCGCCTACGAATTCGCGGAATCCCTGCGTCAGGAACTATCCATCGCGGGCAAGAAGAAAACGCAGACGTACCGGCGACGTGACCAGTTCGCCCCGGAACTGATCTACTTTTCTGACTGTGTGCGAAAGGCGACATCCCCTGAGCCCTCAGGTGAGGAAGGTCTGGCCGACGTGCGGATCATTGAGGCCCTCTACGAGTCCGCCCGGAGCGGTCAACCGATCGAACTCGAGCCCTTCCAGCGCCGACAGCGTCCGACGCGGGACCAGGAGATCAAGCGCCGGCCGGTGCGCAAGCCGGAACTGGTCCACGCGGAGCGGCCCTCGCAAGGGGGAGATTGACGAGTACGCGGAGGCGACGTCCGGAGAACAGCTATGGCCCGGTGCAACACTTGCCACAATGAGTACGCCAAGAGCTTCGAAGTTGTGTATCACGGCGACCGCTATACTTTCGACTGCTTTGAGTGCGCCATCCACCTTCTCGCGCCGCCGTGCGCACACTGCGGCTGCCGCATCATCGGGCACGGCGTCGAAGTTGGGGGGCAGTTCTATTGTTGCCACCACTGCGCCCACGAAACTCCCGTTGGGGCGGTTGCGACGCGGGGAATACTCTAGGAGCACTTAATCAATGGCAGCGAACTTCTGCAAATTGGCCGGCATTGTCCTGATCGCGGTGGGCATTTGGGGTTTCATCACCGGCGACCACGTCCTGATCTTCCACGTGAATACGGCGCACAACATCGTACACCTTCTGTCCGGTGTCCTGGCGTTCGCGTGCGGACTCGCAGGAGATCGCGCTGCCCGCGTGTTTTGCATCATCTTTGGGAGCATCTATGGGCTTGTCGCCCTCCTGGGCTTTGGGGGAGTCGATTGGGTGGTTCGCGCGCTGCATTTGAATGAGGCGGATAATTGGCTGCACATTTGCATCGCCGGGGCATTCCTCATTGCGGGGATCACGCCCAAGCCGCGACGCCAGCCGCCTACGGTGCGGGGAGTTCAGCACCCGGCTTAGACAAAGCACGAACAGAAACAAGGAGCCAGCCATGCCGAAAGCGTGGAGCAAGAAGGACGAACGTCAGTACGAGCACATCAAGGCCAGCGCAAAGAGAAGCGGTAGGTCGGCCAAGGTCGCCAAGCGCATCGCCGCGGCGACGACCAACAAGCAGAGAGCGAGCGAAGGCCGTACGAAGACGCGCTCGCGCTCAAGTTCGCGGAGACGGTCTGCATCGCGGTAGAGATGCGGCCTTGGAGATTTCCCTCGCAGCCTAACCCAAAGGAGAAGATCATGCTCCGACACAGAAAATGGGGTTTCCCAATCGCATCATCCCTTATCAAGGTCGCCCTGATCGCATTCCTGATCCAGGCCCTCGGCGCGTGCCATCGATGCGACAAGTGCAGGGACGAGGTCATCAGCTATGCTGCCCCGCCGCCGATGGAGCAGCGCCCCACACAAGCAACCACGCCCCTGCCGCGAGCCCTAACTCGCCGACCTGCCCAAGTGGCTTCGTTCGTGGAGGGCGACCTGAACATGGAAATGGCCCTGACGAATTGGCCCGAACTCTCGAAGACGGCCGCCCGGGAAATGGCTGTCACCTACGGACCGCCGGATGGCATCACCCGACACCGCCTCGTGTGGCGGAATGCCGAGCCGTGGAAGGAAGTCATCGTCCATCGGGAAGGGACGCCGCATGAGTTTCCTATCAGCCACATGGATGTGCTCGCCCAAACGATCGATTACGAAGTCCCGGCGGACAGGCTCGACGAGCTGGCGGAATTCGACGCCCCCGTGGTCATCGATCGAGACAACGGCGCCCTCACCGTTCGATGCGACCGCGAGGCAATGAATTTCCTCGCGGTCAACCTCGCACACGACATTATCACAGGTCACCGAACGGCGGACGAAGCTGACGAACTCTACGCCGAGCTGGCGATGGAACTGTCGGACGGAGCGGACCACCAGTACACGAGCGGCCTGCTATTCCAATCGCATCAAGTAGACTATCCCGAGCCTATGGACACGGGCGATTAGTGCAAGCCAAGCGAGCCGTTCAGCCCGCGCGGACGTTGGGACGCCGACGACGCACCCTGACGGCGGCGCGTCGCTCTACACGCACCCACGAAGAAGGACAATCAGCAGGATGATAGGAAGGGGAACACCCAACGCCCACAACAGAATCATCGGACGCACCCGCGCCGGTCGCGTTTTCATGGCCATTGCCCTCTAGACCGGCTCCGGCCGCGCCACGCGGTTCCAAGCGTCGCGGCTCGCCTGACTCGCCCGCCCCCACGGAAGTGTGCAGCTCCCTCGGTGCCGCTCCCAATCGTCGGCCAGCTCCGACTCGATCTCCTCGAAGCTGCGCCCCGGATAGCGGCAGGCCGCCTCCCAGCCGAAGCGATACGCGGGCTGGTAATGACTGTATTCCCGTCCCGGCTCGGCATAGGAGCACGCGACGTAGTGTTCGCGCCAAAAAGCGTCTTCCACCGTGGGATCAAAATCCTCGGCGACCGCCTTACCAGTAAGCCCCCCGGCAATAGCGCCCACGCCTGCGCCAAGGAGCGTCCCAACCGGCCCGCCGACAACTCCAAGAGCAGCGCCGGCCGCCCCACCGGTCGCGGCGCCAACCGCCACGCCGACGGGGTGCGCCCCGGGCGCCCCGCTGATCGGATCGCGATTGGCGGCACGTGCTTCTTGATCACGGGTAGAAACTGAGTGTTTCATGTTGCGTTCCTTTCTCTTCACCTGCCCCTTATTGGTAGCAACCGGTGCGCTAAGAAGACAAATCTGATTCTCCCATGACAACAAGTTCAGGCCAATGCACGTTTCTAGTTGCGCCCTGAACGTCGAGTTACCGGCAATTGATCCATCTGTAAGCCGCCGGGTGATACTCTCTAGCGGGAAACGCGGCCGCCACGCGCCGCCTTACGAAGGGAGAACGCAGATGAACATGGAACAGGTCAAGGGAAGCTGGCACGAACTGAAGGGCAAAGTCAAGCAGCGCTGGGCGAAGATCACTGATGATGACCTGATGCTGATTGAAGGCAACGCCGAGGAGCTCGGCGGCGTCCTGCAGAAGCGCTACGGCATCGCCAAGGACGATGCCAGAAAGCAAGCCGAGGAGTTCTTCCGCGGCTGCGGCTGCTGCTAAGAAAGCGGCCACGTCGCGGCGCCCATGTAGGTCGGCGTACGACTTTGAAAGGGCATGTTATGAAGAAGTGGCGAAGGGTTCTCTTTGCAATCGCCTTGGCAGTCACGGTGACGTTGGTTCCGGGGCAGGACTGCATTAGTGACAACGCCGACTGCGAGTTATTCTGCGATTCGGATGATTAGGTCAGACGGCCGCACGTTGGCCGCAAGCAAGGATGCCAAACGATGCTCGCATCATCGGCTCATCGTGTACCGAACCGGACACCGCCCGCCGTGAACGAGCGGATTCGGCGTTCTACAGAGATGAACCTTGCTTTTTTCGCGGAGCACCCTGAGAAGATCCGGGCGCGATTGCGGGAACTGGATCGAGAATGGGACATCGAGCGTGTGCTGGAAACGACGGCCTCGGCGCTCACACTGTTCGGACTCGTGCGGGCACTCCGCCGCCGCCGCATTTGGCTCCTCGTACCCCTAACGGTGCAATCTTTCTTCCTGCAACACGTTCTCCAGGGCTGGTCTCCGCCCGTGTCGCTGCTTCGCAAACTGGGGTTCCGCACGCAGTGGGAAATCGATCGCGAACGTTATGCGCTCAAGGCGCTACACGGAGATTTCCGCCGATTGGAAACAGAGGACGACGGCGAGGGCTGTGCCAGGGCGCGCGCCGCCTTCGAGGCCGCCGAACGGTGAATGTATCGCCCTCTGTGAGACACTAGGGAATCGTTTGAGCAGCTTCGGCTGCGGAGGTCAGGAGAACGATGGCTACACAGATACATCAGAGCGAGAAGGAAGCCGTAGGCGGAAGCACCGGCGTCACGCAGAGCAGCGGCAGCTCTAGCCAGGGCGCGGGGACTCTGGGATCCGGGGGAAGCACCCGTTCCGGACAAAGTGGCCCGGCCCAATACGGCACTCGGGTCGGGCGCGAAGCAGGCAGCTTCGGTGCCGAAGACGACCGCGAGTTCAGCAGTCGGGAACGCATGGAAGAGTTCGGCCAATATGAAAGCGCTCGCCGGATGCAGCGGTCCGGCGGATATGGGGAGGGCGGCGGTTCCTACGGAGCCGGCGCTGCCGCCGTAATGCAGGAATGGAAGCACAAGGCTGAAAATGCCATACACCCCCTGGAGGAATATACCCGTGAGAGACCCCTGACGTCGCTGCTCATTGCAGCGGGAATCGGGACTGCCATCGGGTTCTTGCTTCGAAGATAACCATAGGAAGCTCCTCTCATGCGCACCAACGGAAAGCCCCAGTTGGATGGAAAACCTCAACTTGGTTGGGGGCGGGTGCGAGACCACCCGTCACAATCATCTGAGGGGACCGATGACGATCCTGCGAGCGGGATTCTCTCTGGACTGGGCGCTCTAGGCGAATACATCGCGCATCTCGCGGCTGCGAAAGCTGATCTCGCTCGCGTGCGGGCGCGCAATCTGGGTGTCGCCATCGCCGCTGGGGCGGTCGGGGCGGTCATCGCCCTGACCATGATCCTGAGCTTTTGGTTCTACTTCCTGGGCGGTGCAGCCGGAGGACTCTCGGTCGCCGTCGGAAACCGAGCCTGGCTGGGTAACCTCCTGGCCGGGGGAATGGGATTGGCGATCGCGGCTGTAGTAGCGCTGCTTCTTGCGACGCGAATGCGGAGGTCGCAGCGCCGCGCGAGGATCCGAAAGTATGAAGAACGGAAGGCCAAGCAACGAGTACGATTCGGGCGAGATGCCGAGCAGGTTGCGGGATACGCGGACTGAGAACCTCACCGAGGAGGAGTTTCTCGAAGAAGAGGCCCTTCAAGCCAGAGCCGCGATTCGGCGCACCATGCGCGATCTGGCGCGGACCAGCGGACAGTTCGTTCGTCCACGGCAGGCGTTCGGCGCCCACCCCTGGATATCAACGGGCGTCATAATCGGCGTGAGCGCCGTAGTCGGGCTGCTTGTCTATGAGGCCTTTTTCCGCGAAAAGGACCAGGAGCCCCGAGAATCGCGCCATTCGCACGATGCAGCGTATAGCAATGCGGGCCGCGTCGGCGGCTGGGCCAAGCCGGTGCTCAGGGCGCTCGCCGCGCTAACCGGCGTCGTTGTCAAGGTAGTGGTTCCTCTCGCGAGTGCGGATCCAGAGTCCACGCGCCTGAAGTCGCGTCATCGATGAGCACAACCGTTGAGCAGCCGCTCGTTCGTCAGGCGGCCGGGCTGACGATCGTCGGGCTGGTCATCGCCGGCCTCTATCTCGGCCGCGAACTCTTCATACCGTTCACCCTCGCGGTCTTCCTGAGTTTCCTGCTCGCGCCCGCCGTACGCGCCATCGAGCGGCTCCGCGTCGGCCGAATTGTCGCGGTTGTGCTGGTGGTCTCGGCCAGCCTTGGGGCCATCGGCGCCGTCGGCTGGGTCGTTGCTTCGCAGGCCTCGGCCCTGATCGACGAGTTGCCGCAGTATCGCGGCAACATACGCACTAAAGTCCAGCAACTCCGCGGGGAGCTAACCAGCCGATTTCATCGAGCCTCAGAGGTCGCCGACGGCATCCACAGCGAGGTGAACAGGATAGAGCCGCGGGCTGCGGGTCCTAGCCCGCAGGAGTTCGGCTCACCGGTGGAAGCGATCCTAGGCCCGGCGCCGGTCCCGGATGCGCCGCCGGAGAAGCCGGTGAAAGTCGAGGTGGTGGGTTCGCAAGAGGGCTTTTTTTCAACCCTGGCGAACTGGGCCAGCCCCGTCGTAGATCCGTTGGCGACTCTGGGCGTCGCGGGCGTCTTCGTGTTCTTCTTTCTGACCTTTCGCGAGGACTTGCGTGACCGTTTGGTACGCGCTTGCGGACAGACGCGTATTCAAGTCACCACGGCGACGGTGACCGATAGTGCCGTGCGCGTGGCGCGGTATTTCGCGGCGCTCGCTCTGGCGAACTTGATCATCGGGGCGGCAATCGGGGCCGGCTTCTACCTGATCGGTGTCCCCAAGGCGGTTCTTTGGGGTTTGTTGGCGGCCGTCCTTCGTTTCATACCGTACGTTGGCGCCCTGATCGCGGCGATTTTTCCGGCGACGCTCTCAGCGGCCATCTTCGACGGCTGGGCTCAGGCCGTGCTCGTGGTAGGTTGGACGATTGTTGCGGACGTTGCAGCAGCGAATTTCCTGGAGCCCTGGCTCCTCGGGGCACGCGTGGGGGCATCCCCCACGGCGATTGTCGTGTCTTTTGTATTCTGGAGCTGGTTGTGGGGCGGCATAGGCTTTCTTCTGGCCACACCCATCACCGTCTGCCTCATCGTGCTCGGCAAGCACGTCCCCGCGTTCGAGCCCTTCTATGTACTCCTCGGTAACGAACCCGTTCTCGAACCGAAGCTCCGCCTGTACCAGCGAATGCTCTCTTCGGACCGCATCGAAGCGACGGCGGTCGTGAGACAGTACGCGGAGACGGCCTCCCTCCTCGAAGTCTACGACACGCTCGTTTTCCCCGCGATTACGCAGCTCCAACACGACCGTCACGCGGGCTTGATCGACTCGAAGCGCGTCGAGTCGGCTCGCGAAACCGTGGCCGAGCTGCTTACATGGTCGAAGACCGCCCAGCCGCACGAAGAGGATCAGTTCATCGTGCCGGCGAAGCCTGGAGCGCCGCTACTTGTCCTCCCCGACCGCGGGGCGTTCGACGAGTTCGTCCCCGAGGTCCTCCGCCAGGTGGCTCGTGCGCCTATGGATCATTGGGAGGTCATACCGGCGGCCGCGCTTGCCTCCGAAGTCGCCGAGCGCGTGGCCGATTCGAACCCTTCCGCTCTGGTGTTTCTTGCCATCGAGCCGCTGAACGTGGACCGTGTTCGACATATTCATCGCCGGTTAGCCTCGGCCCGCATAGCTTGCGACATTCACGTGGGGTTGTTTTCGGTCTCCCCGCGTGGTCAGTCGCATCGGCGGCGGTTGCAGCGTCTCCGAGGGGTTCACGTGGCGACGAGTCTTGGAGAACTTGCCGCGGCCATCGGGGGACTGGAGCTTCGAGAGCCCTCATCCGCCGCTCCCGCCGAGTTCGACCCGCGTCCGCGGCGCGTTGCAGTGGTTTAGCGCGGCGGCCGGACGAAGCGCTTGTCGAACTCGATGGTGTACGCACGCGTAAACTCCACACCCATGAACAGGATGAGCGACGAGTAGTACACCCACACGAGCAGCGCGACCAGTGAACCGGCGGCGCCGTACAACGAGCTCAGCCCCGCGTAGCCCAGGTACATGCCGATCGCGTAACGACCCAGCACAAAGAGAATCGCCGTGGTGACCGCCCCGATCCAGACCGGGAGCCACGAGACGCGCACGTTGGGAACGAACTTGAACATCAGCGCGAACAAACCGGTCATCAAGGCGGTCGAAGCCAACAGGTAGATGTACTGAAGGAACTCCGCGTCCGCCGGGAGGACTTGGGGCAGGTAGCTCTGCAACCCGGTGATGGCAGCGTCCACCACGAGTGAGCCGAGCAGAAAGACAATGATCCCGCAGACCATCACCAGCGAAACCAGCCGCTTGACGACAAACCCCGCCAGACCCTCATGAGGCTTGGCTTCGTCCTTCCAGACCGTGTGAACGACGTCCTGGAGTTCCCCGAAAAAGCCGGTCGCACCGAAAAGGAGCATCACCGTCCCGACGACGATCGCGGTCATCCCCGCCGCCGGCCGGTCCGCATGCTCCAGGACCGTCTTGGCGACCTGCGCGCCGTCCTCCCCCACCCAGTTCTGCATGTCGTGCAGCAGCCGCTGATCCACCGTCTCGCGCCCGACAATCAAGCCGGCGATCGCCACGGTGACCAGCATAAGCGGCGCGAGCGACAGCAGGGCGTAGTACGACAGCGCCGCGGCCAGCCGAAAGGCGCCGTCCCTGAAGAACCTCCGCACCATCATCCGCCCGACGGATAGCATCCGGACGTGGAGCCCGCGGCGTTTGTGACCGTGGGCCGGGTCGGACTTGCCCAATGGATCCACACCTCCCGAAGCTCTTTGTCGCGTGCAAACGCAATTCGATCAAGCCGTACGACCAGCTCTTCACCCTGAAACCGCTCCGTCGAGGCACGCAGAGCAGTTGCTTGGCCGGGTTCTCCCACGCTGCCGCTCCTTTTAGACCATCGGCGTGCTCCTCCAACACGCCCGGAGCTGGGGCAGCGGCGCGCACCGAAAGTTCGCGGCTCGTAAGTCCTTGAACTACAATGGGTTATGGTCGAATGAGGGTTTTTCCTCCAGCGAACGGAATCCACGCTTGACGTACCACGCCCAGCCGTTACAGTAGACGGTTCGCCTCTACGCTTCCAGCGGCGATGCTGGAAAGCCTGGAAGCGAGGCTCTTTGACAATTGAAGAAGCGGACGCAGGTTCGTTCGTTCGAAGCTTCGATGGGCGGAGAAAGCTCCTCCCGCCGGGCTGATTTTGAAGGCCTCTCGCTCTTTCCGGCGAGGGCCGCCAAAGTCCCTCCGGTTCCAGGCGACGGGCGGGCGAATCATGGGATTGTGGAAATAAAGCCACTAGTTCAACGGTTCGCAACCCGGCCGAGTCGCCCGTTCGGGGCAACGTCGGGAAACGCGACACCGATGAATTTCTCTAGCGCTGGAAAGCGAGCTTGAAGCAGTCTGGCCTGCGGCCGGAAGAGATTGATGAATCAGCGAATAGCGAATGACTCGTTCATTCGCCGTTCTTGATTCGCCATTCGACATTCGGTCCGACAGCTCCTCATGATTGTGGTCAAGCTACTAAGAGTGCATGGTGGATGCCTTGGCGTCGAGAGGCGATGAAGGACGTGGTAGGCTGCGATATGCCCCGGGGAGTTGTCAAACAAGCATTGATCCGGGGATTTCCGAATCGGGAAACCGGGCGTCACTGGGCAACCAGATGGCGTCATCCGCGAGTGAATGCATAGCTCGCGCGAGGCTAACCCAGGGAACTGAAACATCTCAGTACCTGGAGGAAAAGAAATCAACCGAGACTCCGTCAGTAGCGGCGAGCGAAGGCGGATCTAGCCCAAACCGTGGTGCTTGCACCGCGGGGTTGCGGGC